>Ga0208246_1000018_pt1 | contig 256283 bp, 264 predicted proteins | sample RifOxyD2_FD_184039 | JGI IMG/M metagenome (GOLD analysis project Ga0208246, IMG submission 184039) | Soil microbial communities from Rifle, Colorado - Rifle Oxygen_injection D2 (SPAdes) | ecosystem: Environmental > Terrestrial > Deep subsurface > Rock core/Sediment | place: Rifle, Colorado... | reverse complement strand
AGTGTCAATGTAAATGATAAAATCGAAGCCGGTCAAGTATTGGCGGTTGTCGAGTAACTCTCTTTTTCTTCTCTCCCTTATCTAGGGAGAAGTTTTGTACTTACCTCTCCCATTTTTTCAATAATGAGCGCTAAAATATTTTCACTTTTCGTTTTGTCGATAAAGCCGTCAGCTCCCAAAGAAGCTGCTTCACGCTTGTTATTTTCACCCGTCATAGAACTGTTGACAATAATGGGGATAGCTTTGGTTTCCGGTTTAGATTTGAGATGTTGAATAACAGTAAATCCTGACATTTCAGGCATTTCGATATCGGTGATGATAGCGGGAATGGATGAGGGGTTCGGATGTCTGGTGATAAACTCAACCAAATCTTTTCCGTTGTTAAACATTTGATATCCGATATGGGCATGTTCAAAAATTTGTCGTAGATGACGTTGCGCCGTTTTCGAATCTTCGGCGATGAGGACGACACCATTTTTAAGTTTATCGGGAATGGTAATGTTTCGAAGGGCTTTTGTCGCATTTTCGACGTTCACCATCGCTTGCGGAATGACATCAGCCAAAAGTTTTTCATAGTCAAGAATTAAACAGAGACTCCCATCATCGAGTCGTGTGTCATTAATGATAAGACCGTCTTCTCCAAGGCGGTAACTATCAGGTGAGTGCATCTCATTCCAGTTCTTTTTAATAACACGGTAGGCAAACATAATGCGGATACCGATAATGATTCCGTTAAAATCACAAATGAGCAGATTGGACGCTTTCTTTTTTGAATCTTCTAACTCAATACCCAGCCATTTGGGGAGGTTTAAAATCGGTATTTGAAGTTCACGTAAAACGATTGTCCCTTCCAACAGAGGATGTGCTCCGGGAATCTGAGTGAGATGGTGCCGTTTAGCTTCGACGACTTCACGGGTTTTGAAAACATTTATAGCGTAATAAGGGGATTCTTCAGCAATATCAATTTTAAAAACTAAAAGCTGTACTTCATTATTTTTAGCTAAGTTTGTTGCGGCGTCGACGTGTTCTAAAAGAGACATAGTGACCTCAAAATATTTATATTCTTTAATGATATCCAATTCAGGGGTTTTTTTTACTAAAATATAAAGGGTGTGAAGTGTAAAATGTGACAAAGATGATAAAAATTTCTTGTAGATGCACTATTATAGATATAAAGTTGATAGAATGAGCCAAACAACAGCCTGTCCCCTCGATTGTTACGATGCTTGTCGTATTGTGGTAACTGAGGATGGAAAACTAAAGGGGGATAAGTCTCACCCGATAACACGAGGCTATTTATGCCCTCATCTCAATCATTTCACGGAAGAGGAGCGTTTGATTGCTCCGAAGCTACGAGGTGAAGAGATCTCAATGGATAACGCGATTGATACACTGGTTGAGGCACTAAAAAACTCCAAAAGTGATCAAGTGCTTTATTATCGTGGGAGCGGCAATGTCGGATTGATGCAGCGTGCGCCCGAACATTTCTTTGGTTCCATCAAAGCGGTCGGAACCTCAGGCAGTTTATGTGACGGTGCCGGTGAAGCGGGCATTTTGTTGGGACGAGGATCGAATGAAGTGGTACCGCCTCAGATGATACTCGAGAGTGACGTTATCATTTTCTGGGGACGTAACCCCCATACGACCCATTCTCATTTATTGCCGTTTTTAGAGGGAAAAATAATTATTGTAATTGATCCGGTTCAAACGCAGATGGCAAAAAGTGCTGATCTGCATATCCAAATCAGGCCTCACTGCGATTTGCCTTTGGCATTGCTTTTAAGCCGATTCGCCATTATCGAGGGACTACACGACGTCGAGTTTTTGGAAAATCATGCCAGCGAATACAACGATTTTTATGAATTGACCCAGAGCGTAAGGATTAAAGCAACGCTTGATGCCATAGATGTAAGTCTCGGAGAGATCGGGACAATGTTAGAGCTGATGAAAGGGAAAAAGAGCATTATTTTCGTCGGTGTCGGTGTACAAAAATACCGAGACGGTGCGGATATCCTCCGAAGTATAGATGGATTCGGAGCCGTAATGGGACTTTTTGGCAAGAGAGGTTGCGGGGTGAGTTACTTAGGTAACTCTTTGAGCACTATCGAATTGCCGTTTAAATCGATATCGAATCGTGTCAGTAAGGCGAGTGTTGATTTTTCGAAGTATAATTGTGTTTTCATTCAAGGTGCCAATCCTTTGGCGCAAATGCCTCATTCGAGTGGGATAAAAAGCGGATTTTCTTCGGCTGGTTTCAGTGTCTATTTCGGATTGTATGAGAATGAAACCTCTCGCGAGGCTGATTTGGTCATACCGGCGAAAACATTTTTGGAAAAAAATGATTTTCGCAGTTCGTACGGCGATTATACTCTCCAAGAGATGCCGCAATTGTTTGAGAGTGAGATCGGAATCAGTGAATATGACCTCACAAAAAGAGTGTGTGAAGCATTCGGTGTAGAGATAGAGAATGAACTGTTTTATTTAGATCACTTCAGGAATCAAATGGATATTCGCGACGGTGTCGGATATCGTCGAAATTCTCTTGAGATTCCCTACGAAGAGGGGTTTGTAAACGGAGAGTTTGAGTTTTTGGACACTATTGATTTGGATATTGGTGATAGCGAAGGGTTTTACCTGATTACCTCCAAGTATCCTAAAGGGCTTAATTCCCAGTTTAGGCGTCCTGATGGGGTCTATTTTCATCCCGCTTCAGGATTTGAAGAAGGTGAGAGAGTTCGGCTTTCATCATCTTTTGGAGAAGTCGAAATGGCGGTCAAGCATGATGAATGCTTAAGAGATGATTCTCTGCTGATCTATTCGGGTACCCCGAATGTGAATGTATTGACACCTCCGTACCTTAGTTATGAGGGGGAGAGTGCCGTGTATCAAGAAATTAAAATAAAGGTAACAAGAAAATGACTAAAAATTTTGATAACTATGTATTGCCGACTTACGGACGTCAAAATATCAGTTTTACGGCAGGTAAAAACGCGATTTTGATCGACAGTGAAGGGAAAGAGTATATCGACTTCGCCGCAGGGATTGCCGTGTGCAGTGTCGGACACTCGAATGATCGTCTCACAAAAGCTATCTGTGACCAAGTGAGCAAGGTGATCCATGTTTCGAATCTATATTACATCGAACCGCAAGCCGAGTGTGCACGTCGTATCGTTGAACTCAGCGGCTACGACATGAAATGCTTTTTCGGCAACAGCGGAGCCGAAGCGAACGAGGGGGCGATTAAAATTGCCCGAAAATACGGAGAGATAGAGGGGCAACCGAAACGCTACAAAATCATCACCCTCGATCACTCGTTTCACGGACGTACCATTACCGCTCTCAAAGCGACGGGACAGGAGTCAATGCACAACTATTTCGGCCCGTTTCCTGATGGATTTGTCTATGCTAAAAATATCGATGAGATCGAATCGTTGATCGATGATCATACGGTTGCGGTGATGATTGAACTCGTACAAGGCGAGGGGGGCGTTCAGCCTCAGGATCGTGCTAAGGTTCAGGCATTAGCCGCGATGCTCAAATCGCGCGATGTTTTGCTGATGGTGGATGAAGTTCAAACGGGGATTTACCGAACGGGTGAGTTTTTAGCCTCTAACCTCTATGGTATTGAACCCGACGTCATTACGTTGGCAAAAGGGCTCGGCGGAGGGGTTCCTATCGGTGTCGTCATGACAAGCAAAAAAGATATTTTCGCACCCGGTGATCACGGATCGACATTTGGGGGGAATTATCTCTCGACGGCAGCCGCGAATGAAGTGCTAGACATTCTCGAAGAGATCAAAGAGAGCGGGGAATTGGATGAACATCTTCTCTACTTTGAAACTTCATTGGCTACATTTGCAAAAGGGCATCCTGCTATCTTTTTGGAACATGTCGGTTTAGGAATGATGCGCGGGCTTCGTGTGTGTGATGCAGATACGCTGGGCAAGATCATTAATGCTGCGCGTGATGCTGGGGTGATCGTTCTCAAAGCGGGACGCAATACGCTCCGTTTTCTTCCGCCGCTCACAATTACTAAAGCGGACATTGATGAGGGGTTTGTGCGTCTTGAAAAAGCGGTCGCAACCCTCTAAGGCATCACGTGCGTTTTAGTGACTATATGAATGACTGGCTTTATGGAGCCGAGGGGTATTATGCCTCCTATCGCCCGATCGGCAAGAAAGGGGACTTTTATACGGCGGTGAGTACGTCGAAATTTTTCGGGGGAACGATTGCCAATCATATTATCAAACGTCTCGATGAGGGGTTTTTGCGTCCCGATTCGTTAATCTGTGAAATCGGTGCTCATCATGGGTATCTTCTTGCCGATATTATCGAGTTTCTCCACACACTTCGCCCTCAATTATTGCAAACGCTCAGGTTTGGGATTCTAGAGCGATTTGAAAACCTGCGCACGGCTCAAAAATCGTATTTTGACGAATCGTTCGGTAACGCGGTCATGTTAGAACATTACAGTGATTTATCCGAGCTGGATGAAGAGGTCACTTTTTTTATTGCGAATGAGATTTTTGATGCATTTCCTTGTGAACTTTTTTACAAAGGGAAAATAGGACGTGTTGAGCACCATGAGATAGTTTTCGATCTTGAGGATTCTAAAATATCAGAATTGGCTGCAAAATATAAGCAAGATCGCGGGGAGATCGCATTAGGATACGAATCATTTGCACGTGCAATGAGTGAGAGTTCCAAGCGGTTTGAGTTTATGAGTTTTGACTACGGTGAATTGAATGCACGGAGTGATTTTTCGATCCGTGTCTATCAAGAGCATCAAACGTTTCCCCTTTTTGATGAAGCGCTCAACCGATCCGTTGCGTTCGGAAAAAGTGATATTACGTATGATGTCAACTTTACCCACGTTAAAGAGGCGTATGAAGCTCAGGGGATCGTATGTGCTCAGTATGCGACACAACTGGTGGCATTGGTAGAGATGGGAATTTTAGATTTGATGGCGATGCTAAAAGAGCATGCAGGAGATGAGATTTATGCCCAAGAACTCGAAAAAGTAAAGATTTTGATCACACCATCTCTGATGGGCGAGCGGTTTAAGATGATCCGTTTTATCAAGGAGTAGTCGATGCGTTTAGTAATTGCTTTGTGTGTTGTCACCAGTGTTCTTTTCAGCGGAGTATTGCATGATGGAGCGTTCGAGGGTGATATCGGAAAAATCAAAAATCATCTGCGTTTGCATAAAAATGTTGATGAACAAAACAAAGCGGGTCTGAGTGCATTGCATGTCGCGATCAAAATGGGTGACTTAAAAATAGCGCAACTTTTGCTCGACCATGGTGCCGATATCAATGCACAGGATTTTCGGGGAAATACCCCGCTCATTTTAGCGATCAAGAAAAAAAACTTGGAGTTGGTAACCTTTGTTGTGATGGCTCATGCGGATGTCAATCTTGCCAATAATGACGGGATCACACCGTTGCATCAAGCAGCGTTCATTGAGAATGAAAAAATTGTTGATTTTCTCCTCAAAGCTCACGCCGATCCGAATCTAAAAAACAATGACGGAGCAACACCGTACGATTTCGCAATAGCCAAGAAAAGCTTTGCTATTGCGCAACTTATTAAAATGTCAATGTAGGAGAGTCTATGCAGATCAAAGTAAACGGAGAAGTACGCGAAGTGAATGAAGGCTCTACAATGCTAGATCTTATCCGCTCTTTGGGGGTAGAGGAGCGTGTAATGGCCTCTGCTCTTAATATGGAGATTGTAAAACAAGATGCGTGGGGAAATACTCTTTTAAAAGAGGGTGATACGATAGAGCTGCTTGATTTCGTCGGGGGAGGGTGATTTACCCCTCCAGCATATCGACGAGTTTTTGATACTTCGTTTTTAAAATAAGATACTCTTTATTTAAATCTTCATATGCTTTTTTATAATCGATTTCGACTTCTTCATTATCATTACTACGTACTTCATTCTGCGGATGAGCTGTTGAGGGGTTCATCACGATATACGTTACCTCTTTGCCGTTCTCTTCTTTCACAACGGTCGGCAACTCTCCGTTCATTGTTTTTTTAATGACGCTAAAAATACTAATATGGTGACGTGCTGCGTATTTTTGGATAGTGATAAGTTCAGAAGATTGCATGGTTGACCTTGGTTATTTGGAGGATTTTTCTAGTGCTACGACGGCAATGGCGTACTCGCCGTCATGGGTGATGGATACCGAGAGATCGGTAATCTTGAAACGTTCAGACACTTCAGTCGAGAGATTGATGACGGGAGCACCTTTGAGAGTTTTAGAGAGGATAATATCGTGGAACCCGCATTCGGCTCCGATACCGCATCCGAGAGCTTTGGCACATGCCTCTTTGGCTGCCCAAAAACCTGCGGCATTGCGGTAATTTTTAATGAAGAGAATTTCATTTTCGGATAAAAATTTATGAAGTCCCCGATCTCCGAAACGCTCCAAGAAGCGTTTCATACGGTCAGTTTTGATGAGGTCGATGCCGATCATTGCACCACGAAGTCGGTGAAATAGACGTTTTTGACTTTGCCGTCTTTGAGACGCATATTCAAATCATTGACAATTTGCTCTTTTAGTTTCTCTTTCCCTTTGATGGTAGAGATCTCTTCAAGTGATTTTGAACTCAAAATTCGGATAATAATATCGCGGAAGATCGGTTTCTTTGTTTCAAGTTCAGGAGAGAGCTCTTCCCCTTCGATTTCAAGGTTCATTTCTACTTTGAGATAGCGGCGGCCGCTTTCACTTAAAAGATTGACAGTAAAGGTATCGAGTGGGAACATAAGTCCCACTTCTGTAACTGCTTCGCCGCTAACATGAGTTGTGCTACCGCTTCCCTCGTCTGCTGCTTCCCCTTCGCTGCCGTGTGCATCTGCTGCAACTTCGGTTTTAGCTCCGTGACCCGCTTCAGTAGCCGCATCATTATTCCCCATCATCAATGCGGCAACAACCCCTCCGATTACCAAAATCAACACCAAAACGGCGATGATAATAATCAAGAGCATGCTGCTCGATTTTTTCTTACCTTCTTCTTCGGTTGCGTGTTCGTCTTTCTCTTTTTCAGCCATCCATAGCTCCTGGGTAAAGTTAATTCTTTATTGTAGCGAGAAACTTATGAAATTTGCCACGTTCCCTAACCTAAATTTTGGTAAACTTAGCAGAAGAAAAGAAGGAAATTTTGATGGTAGAGACACTTTTAGGCTATATAGGCCGCCCTTTTATTCATGCTTTTATGACAATTGAGCGCTTTGGCATGTTTATTTTATTCCAAGCAAAACTTTTTAAACTCTACCCCCTTGCTATCAAGCGGTACAAAATCGTGTTGACACAGATCGATGTCATCGGGATGGGATGTATGGGAGTAGTTACCCTTACCGCACTCTTTACGGGGATGGTTTTAGCGATTCAACTCTATAACGGGTTTCATCAATTCGGTGCTGAAAACTTTATCGGATACACCATGTTTTTCTCTATTAGTCGAGAACTTGGTCCTGTTTTCGCGTCATTAATGTTGATTTCACGTTCTATCAGTGCAATGGCGGCAGAACTTGGGACGATGAGAGTGAGTGAACAGATCGATGCTATTGATATTTTGGGGGTTAATTCGAAAGAGTATCTTATTACCCCCCGTATCATTGCGACGGTGATTTCACTGCCGTTATTGGTTATTTGGTTTGATTTTATCGCGATAGGGTCGGGGTACTTGATTTCGACAGGTGTTTTAGGGATTAATCCGATTAGCTATCAAGAGACATTGTTGCGACTGGGTGAATTCGATGATATTTTGACCGGGATCATTAAAGCGGCTATTTTTGGGTTTATCGTAAGTTCGATCGGAACCTATATCGGATATCACACAAACGGAGGAGCACGCGGAGTAGGGGAGTCAACGATTTATGCCGTTGTCTATTCGGCGGTAGCGATTTTTATTACCAACTATTTTCTCTCAGCGCTATTCTTATATTTAGATATGTAACGCTAAAGGGGAAATTTAATCCCCTAATTCGCTGAGCGGACGAAACTGATAGGTATCGGGGTCATAATATTCAATGACTCCCGTTTCAATATCGTAATACCATCCATGAATAAACAGTTTCTCTTCTTCGACCAATTTTTTGACATACGGATAGGTGAGAAGATTTTCGATCTGCGTCACGATTGAGAGCTGCTCTGTGGCACGGAGCAACTCTTCACGCGGAGCGCTCTCCCCCAATGCAAGTAAAGCCATCTTTTTGGCTTTTTCACCGAGGGTAAGCCATTTGGCAGTATGCCTCATTGAGGTATCACATGAGGATTTATAGAGTGCTTCGATAGCTCCGCAGTGGGAGTGCCCGCAGATAATCACTTCGGATACTTCTAATGCCAATACCGCATACTCGATTCCAGCTGCTGTCGAGTGGAAATCTTCATCCGCTTTATAGGGAGCGACGAAATTACCGACATTACGAACGACAAACAGATCACCGGGACTCGATTGAATGATAAGATCGGGAATAACGCGTGAATCAGAACATCCGATAAAGAGGGCTCGGGGATTTTGTCCCTCTTTGACAAGATTGAGCAATTGGGTTTCATGTTTTTTAAAATAGGTTTGTTGAAACGTTTCATTTCCCTCAGCAAACTCTTTGAGCCGTTGGACGCTTAGATTAGCTGCATTGTTGTTTAATGGCACTCGTCAATTCCTAATTGCTTGATGATCGCTTCATATACTTTTCCGCCTTCACGGTCACAATCATCACTGTATTCGATAGTGATCATTCGTTTCCCCTCTGTAACGGAACCGCCGTAAATATTAGCTTTAAGAGAGCATAAAGGAGTACACTCTGCAATCGCATTTTCAATCATTTGACGCTCTTCTTCGGTTGAATAGGCTAGTGAGAGTTTAGTGTATCGTTCTTCAGATTTGTGATCGGCAACAATTGAACATACTGGCATAAAATATCCTTGGTATATGATTCGTTTATTATACGAAATTTTAGGTTAAAACCACTCCAAAAGTTTGCTTACTTCGTCAATTTCGTAACATTTGATGGTTGTTTTTTCGATCGGTTTTTTCGGAATGAGTGCTTTGGTGATCTGCTGAGAGGCTGCCTCTTTGAGCCGCTGGTCGAGTTGATACACCTCACGAATGTCACCGACAAGGGAGACCTCACCGATAAAAACGGTCTCTTTGGAGATAGCACGGTTTCGAAAACTGCTGATAATGGCGGCAAGAATCGCCAAATCAGCAGAGGTTTCGGTGATTTTGATCCCCCCCGTGATATTGATAAAAACATCATAGCTATTGAGAGGGATTTCAAGTTTTCGCTCTAAAAGAGCTAAAAGCATGTTGAGACGGTTGTTCTCAAACCCCGTTGCTTGACGTTTTGGATTGGGAGCGTGGGTATCGCTCACGAGTGCTTGAACTTCGAGCACTATCGGGCGAGTCCCTTCCATTATAACGGTGAGGGCAGAGCCGCTTTGGGATTTAGTACGGTTGAAAAAGCGTGAGGATAAGTCTTTCGCCGAAACGAGTCCGTCGTGACGCATCTCGAACACCCCGATTTCGCTCGTAGGGCCAAAACGGTTTTTAAATCCGCGAAGTATTCGGAGTTCATGTCCGCTATCCCCCTCGAAATAGAGGACGACATCGACCATGTGCTCCAAGACACGAGGCCCTGCGATAGACCCCTCTTTAGTAATATGACCGATGATGAAGATCGCAATACGACGTTCTTTGGCGATCCGCATCAGATCAAAGGTGATCTGGCGAACCTGCGTCACCGATCCCGGAGCTGAAGCGATGGTTTCGGAATAGAGGGTTTGAATCGAGTCGATGATGATACACTCGTAAGCGCGCTCATGGAGTTCTGCAAGTACCTGTTCCAGCCGTATTTCGGCGAGGAGATAGAGGTTATCGACATTCGCCCCCAGACGGTTGGCACGAAGTTTAATCTGTCCTTCGCTCTCTTCACCCGATACGTAGAGAACATTACGATTTTGTTTTGCGAGATTCGAGCCGATTTTGAGAAGCAGGGTCGATTTCCCGACACCCGGGCTTCCACCGATTAGGACAAGTGAGCCGGGAACGACTCCACCTCCGAGCACCATATCGAGTTCGGCATCGTCACTGGAAAAACGTTCGGTATGCTCTTCGACGATCTGAGTGATCTCTTTGGCTTTTGTGCCTGCTGAGGGTGAAGATGTGGAGGTGAGTTTGATCACCTCCTGCTGTTGTTCACTCAGTTCGACAAAACTGTCCCATCCGCCGCAGTTGGTACATTTCCCCATCCACTTCGGGGTGGTGAACCCGCAGTTTTGACATTCGAAGAGGACATTTTTTTTCTTTGCCATTATTTAGTAGACTCTTCCCCAAAAATCGCATCCAAAATTCCATCCACAAATTCGTATTTATCAAACGGTATCAGATGTTCGGGCTGTTCGCCGACACCGATATAGAGGATCGGAAGCGATAGGGCGTAGGCGATAGAGAATACCGATCCCCCTTTGGCCGTACCGTCGAGTTTGGTGATGATGATCCCATCCACCCCTACCATCTCGTTAAACGCTTTGGCTTGGGCAATCGCCGAAGAGCCCTGTGTTCCGTCGAGGATGAGGATTTTACGATGCGGTGCTCCGGTATGGGCTTTGTCGCAGATACGGACTATTTTTTTCAACTCATTGCCGAGATTGGTTTGGGTGTGGAGGCGTCCTGCTGTGTCGATGATCACCTGCTCGAAACCGCGTGCTTTCGCCGATTCGATCGTATCGTAGGCTACGGCGCTGGGATCATGCCCTTGGCGGGAGGAGACGATAGGGATTTCGAGTTTATCCGCCCAGCGGGTGAGTTGTTCGATGGCGGCGGCACGGAAGGTATCGCCCGCACCGAGAATAACTCGCTCACCGTTGTTCAGATGGTGTTGCGCCAGTTTGGCAATGGTGGTTGTTTTTCCTGCACCGTTAACGCCGATGATGAGAGTCACCGTCGGTTTATTAGGATTGTCGGGGAGAGTATTTTGGGCAAAACTCAGCGTTGCTAGAAGTTTGGAACGGAGTTGCTCGCGGGTAATATCGTTTTGATACAGTTCTCTGAGAATGATTTCGACAAGATCGTATTCGACATCGGCTTCGAGGAGGATATTTTCGAGTTCATCTTTACTAATTGTTGCTTTTTTCTCAGGAATAATCGCACTGATTGCTTCAACGGTTTTTTGAAGCCCTTTTTTTATAAATGAAAACATAATTTATTTCCCTAATGCCAGAGCAATATCACGATCGAGAATCTCTTCTTGAGTCGCTCCGGCGTAGTGAGTGACGTATTCTCCGTTATGATAAAGGACCATGAGAGGAATCGGGAATTGTTGTCCTACTCCGATAGTTGAAGCGATGGCGCGAGCGAGATTTTGATTGTCGGCCTTATTCGCGATAAGGTAATCTCCCCCTTTGAACTTTTCACGAAAAGCTTCGAGTTCGGCGTTACTTTTATCCTCTTCGATAGTGATCCCCATAATGATGAGATCCTCTCCATATTTTTTCTGTAAATTACCAAGGTGCTTCACTTCTGCTTGACACGGGGGACACCATGTGGCGAAGATATCAAAAAGGACAACTTTGTCATCACCGGCATCAAGGGTGAAGTTGGTTCCTTGCTTTTCAACACTGTAGCTTCTGCCTTGGGTATCCATAAGGGTAAAGCTAGCGGTTGAAACCATGGCTTCATTTTCGGATTCTTCGCTGCATCCTTGAAAAAGAAGGGTGAATGAGAGTAAAGGGATTAGGAGAGTTGAAAAACGCATACAAAACCTTTTTTTAGATAAAATAATGAAGATTATAACGAAGCAAAGGTAAAAAGTGTCCAAAAGTGATTTTCGAGCTCATTGCTTAAATCGGCTCAAGTCTCTCTCTCCTAGTACTAAAAAGGTTCGTGATGCAACCGTTAACAAGCAATTACAACAGGTTATAAAAGCTTTGGAAGGAAAACGGATATTGGTCTATTGGCCGATCGGTTTTGAAGCCGATATTCGCAAAACAATTCGATCGCTACGGCGGGATAAAAAGGTATTTTTGCCGTTTATGGATGGCGTCAGTTTCAAAATGGTACCATTTAGGCACCCGTTGGAATGTAAAGCTTTTGGGATTTATGAGCCGCGGAATTCGTATAGAAAATATAATTTAATAGATGTAGCTATTGTCCCTGTAGTAGGGGTGGACGGGTCACTGCGCCGAGTAGGTTTCGGTAAAGGGATGTATGATCGATTTTTTCCGACCCTGAAAACGAAACCATTTACGATTTTTATTCAATCATGCGCGTGTCAAACGACGCAAAATGTATGTGATGATTACGACGTGCAAGGAGATCTGCTCATTACCCCATACGGGGCTCAGGGCATGAGGAAAACCAATGTTAAACGAACTACTCGTAGGGGGCGCAGTTGCCCTCATCAGCGGGTTAGTCGGATTTTTAATTTCAAAAAAGATTACCGCCTCACATTTTGATCTCTATTTAGAACAGGCGAAAGCGAAATCCAAAGCGATTGAAAATGAAGCACACCTGATTTTAGAGCGTGCTTCACTACGATCGCGTGAGATCGAAAAAGAGGCTCAAAAACGGTACGACGAGACGTCTGAGCAAGTCAAAAAAGATTTCTCTTTGCGTGAAGAGAAAATGGAACGTGCTGAACGTGAGTTTGAAGTTCTTCGACATAGTGAAGAAGAGAAGATTGCACACGAGCGAAATACAATTGAAAACAGACGGCTTAATTTAGAACGTAATGAGCGTGCTTTAGAGAAATTAAAAGAAGACTACCGCCAAAAAAGTGAACAGTTAAAGGTGATTGTAGAGCAGCGTTCCGGCTTATCGGTGAACGAAGCGAAAATGATTTTATTAGACCAGATACGTGAGAATGAACGTCTGGATTTAGCGAGAGAACTACGCAAATTAGAAGAGCAATCCAAAGAGCTGCTTAAACGCAAGGCCAACTATATTTTGGCACAGGCAACCTCACGCTTTGCAGGAGAGTATGCGGCAGAGCGGCTCATCAGTGTTATACACCTCGATGATGATGAGCTAAAAGGGCGTATTATCGGTAAAGAGGGGCGTAATATCAAAACCCTCGAAATGGTCAGCGGGGTCGATATCATCATCGATGAGACGCCTAATGCGATCATTGTCAGCAGTTTTAATCTCTATCGCCGTGCAATTGCGACGAAAACGATAGAACTTTTGATCCAAGACGGCCGTATTCAGCCCGCACGTATCGAAGAGGTATACCAAAAAGTGTGCGATGAATTTGAAGAGGCGACGACACGTGAAGGGGAAGAGATCATTTTTGAGCTTGGACTTCAAGGTGTTCATCCTGAGCTGATGAAACTTATCGGAAGACTCAAATATCGCTCAAGCTATGGTCAAAATGCACTTGCTCATACGTTAGAGGTTGCTCATTTGGCAGGAATTATGGCCTCAGAGATGGGGGGAGATATCAAGCTTGCAAGACGGGCGGGGTTGCTTCATGATATCGGTAAAACGTTGACGCAAGATAACGGCGGTAACCATGTCGATATCGGTGCCGAGCTATGCCGACGCTACAGCGAAGATCCTGTGGTTATCAATGCTATTTATGCCCATCACGGTCACGAAGAGATCAAAAGTATCGAGTGTGCGGCGGTGTGTGCGGCCGATACCCTCTCTGCCGCCCGTCCGGGTGCGCGGCGGGAAGTATTGGAGAGCTTTTTACGCCGAGTAAGCGAAATCGAAGAGATCGCCACCCAAAAAGCGGGGGTTAAACAAGCTTACGCGATCAATGCGGGTCGTGAAGTGCGGGTCATCGTCAGTGCTCAAAGTGTCAATGATGATGAGACCGTATTGATCGCCCGAGAGATTGCCGATGAGATTTCTCAAAAAGTGCAGTTTCCAGGAGAGATCAAAGTGAATGTCATCCGAGAGAGCAGAGTTATCGAGTATGCACGTTAAAAGAACTAAGGGCTTCCCCCTTAGTCGCGTTCGATAGTTACGGCGATCATCCCTCGTAAATCTCCCATTTTATAGCCGGTCGCCCTGTCTTCAGGATACGTCGCTTTAATTACTTTTGCTAAATCCCCCTCGACATTTCCATGACATTTTAAACACGCTTCATTGTTTATCACAATCGGTTTATAAAACATGGCACTGTTCTCTGAAATAGTAACGACTTTATGAGAGGGGAGGGGCTGGCCATTTTTAACCAGTTTCTCCCATTCTTGTAGAAGAGTTGTCTCCTCCGCATTTGCTTTATTCACCGGATTGCGATAGTTGATACTGATCCGTTTGATGGATGTTTTTGACTCTTTGGCTACTTGTTCCGTCAGTGTTAGGGCATTTTGAGAACAAAAATGGAGTGCTCCCATAACACCGGCGGTTTGCATTTGATTTTTTAATTCACCGCCGAGTTTTTGGAGCAATGCACTTGAAATTTGATTCCCTTTTAGGGCTATTTGCTCTTGCGATGAGGGTGATGCGATCAAAAGTGTGGAAGCTAGAGTGAGAGGAATGACGAAAAAAGGTCTCATTACTATATCCTTATATTATGATTTTAATAATTTTATCGGATATATTGTATCTCTTAACTAATACGTTTAACTTAAGTGCTCTTCTTCAGAATCATCATACGGATCGAGGTGGATAAGGGCGTATACATTGTTTTCGGGGAAAAGATTTTTCAGACCCAACTCGATTCGATCTCCGACCATATGGGCATCATACAAAGAGGTGCTGATACTAAAAACGATATGTACACTCAGGTAGATATCACTTCCCGAGCGGCGGGTACGTAAATCATGGTAGCTGTTGATATCGAGTTGAGAGTTCAAAAGCTTTGTAATCTTGGCAACGCTATCAGAATCGAGCGCGGCATCAAGAAGCATTAGAATCCCCTCTTTTATAAGAGGAAATGCGGAATAGATCATATAGATACTGATTCCGATCCCGAGTAACGGATCGATAAACGTGTATTCGGTAAAAGAGATAAATACGAGCGAGATTAAAACGGCACCATTACTGAGTAAATCGGTTTTATAATGGAGAGCATCGGCTGCAATTACCATGTTTCCTGTTTTGTTTGCAACATGATTGAGAAAGAAAACCAGCCCAGCCGTGATAACGAGGGATGCCACCATCACCCCGACCGAGAGATCTAAATGCTCTATGACACTCCCCTGAACCATTTTTGAGATGGCGGTGTAGAGGATAAAGAGTGCCGAAAGACTGATAATAGTCCCTTCGATAACAGCGGCGAGAGGCTCAAGTTTTCGGCGGCCGAAGTTAAAATTCTCATCCGGTTCTTTGTCGGAATTGTGCAGGGCAAAATAGTTAAAGAGCGATACGACCATATCAAGGAGTGAATCGATAGCAGAGGCTAAAACAGCAACAGAACCGCTGATAATGCCGACAGTAAGTTTAAACGTCACCAACAAAAAGGCGACAATAGTGGAAATAAGGGTGGCTTTTTTTTCTATTCGCATGGGGGTATTTTAGCCAAAAACGGATAAAATTTCAGGACAAATGTGAGGAGTCACGATGGATTTAAATACGGTTCGGCAAGAGCGCTCAAAATGGATGACATGGAAAAATATCGCTCCGCTGCGTGAAGCGCTACAACAGCTTCCAACAATTGAATCTGCTGTCGAACTCGGCAATACTGTAAAAGTAACGACCAAAGAGACGGTAAATATCGCAGAACTTGAACGTGTTGCCCGCCTTATGATGCCATGGCGAAAAGGGCCGTTTGATCTGTTCGGTCTTTTTATCGATACCGAATGGCGTTCAGACCTCAAATACAACTTCCTCCGTCCCCATTTTAACCTGAGTGGTAAAAAAGTGGCCGACATCGGGTGTAACAACGGCTATTATATGTTCCGTTTTCTCGAAGATGCACCCGCCAAAGTGGTCGGATTTGACCCCTCAGCCCTCTTTCAATCGCAGTTTGATCTTATCAACCATTTTGTCAAAAGTGATATCGTCTATGAACTCCTCGGAGTGGAGCATCTGCCCTATTATGAAGAAAAATTTGATGTCATTTTCTGTCTGGGTGTCCTCTATCACCGAAGTGATCCGATTGCGATGCTCAAAGCTCTTGCTCAAGGTTTAGCAGAGGGGGGAGAGATTTATCTCGATACCTTTATCATTGACGGTGAGGAACCTGTTGCTCTTTGTCCGAGCGGAAGCTACTCCAAAATCACCAACGTCTATTTTGTTCCGACCCTTAAAGCTCTTGAAAACTGGTGTATCCGTGCCGGATTTACCTCCGTTGAAGTGTTGGGGACGGTACTCACGACATCGGATGAACAGCGTAAAACCGATTGGATTGAATCGCAAAGCCTTGAAGATTTTCTCGATCCTGCCGATAGTAGTAAAACAATAGAGGGCTACCCTGCACCCAAGCGGGGATACATACGGATTAAAAGAGGGTAATTTTGGCTAAAGAGCAAGCGACAGATATTATGAATGAGATGATTCAAGTAGCGATCAGTCCGCAAACGGCACTGAATACGCATGAGAGAATCAATACCGTTTACAGCGGAGAGATTATTAAGTTGGAAAGCGGGTACGCAAAAGTAGTCTTGGATACGACAGAAGTTATGCGTGCCGATGACGTGGGGCTGGTACATGGCGGATTTATTTTCAGTGCAGCCGATTTTGCCGCTATGGTCGCCGTCAATGAGCCCAATGTCGTCTTAGCCTCATGTAACTGCCTTTTTTTAGCGCCTGTGAGAGTCGGAGACAGTGTTACGTTTGAAGCGACCGAACATCAAAAAGAGGGTCGAAAGCGTAACGTCACGGTTCGCGGCTTCGTTCATGAGATTAAAGTGTTTGAAGGGGAGTTCAAAACGGTCGTTACGGAGCGCCATGTCCTTCGTCTAGACCTTTTGAAAAATATCGAGCCTTAAATCGAGCGAATCCAGTACGCGACATGCTGCTGTTCCGCATAGACACTCGTCGCTTCCCCATGTCCTGGGTAAAGCGTTTTATCCCCCCTCATCTTTGAAAACTTCTTCAAGCTCTCTTTCATAGCACTTGGATCGGAATAGGGGAAATCAACCCGCCCGATTGAGTTTTTGAATAAAAAATCTCCGCTAAATATTACATCACCGATCTCGATCATGGAACATCCGGGGCAATGGCCGGGAAAATGGTGGAATTTCACTTCGATACCGCTGATGTCGAATGTTTGGTCACCGTCTACTTCAATATCGGGAGTTGACGGAGGAAGTCCCGGCATCCATGTGCTGTTTTGTAGCAACATTACATCCCCTTTGGGGGTGTAGAGGGGGATATTCAGCTTGTTTTGGAGTTCACTGTTACTCCAGACATGGTCAAAATGACCGTGGGTGTTGAGGATCGCTACGGGATTTTTGACATTAGAGACTACCCATTCCGTTGCCCCCATCCCCGGATCGATGATAATCTCTTTTCCGTCAATTTTAACAATATAGCAGTTGGTTTGATAGTCGCCCATAGGACGTTTGAGGATTTCCATAGTAGGCTCTTTTTTAGTCATATTTTAGCATAAATCGGGCACTCTGTCTCTCGTTAACTCATTCCGAAAGAGACACTCTCGAGTTCTACCGGTGTATTGTTCTCTAAATCATAAATCCCTTCGAAAGAGTGAGGGAATTGTCCGTTGAATTCGCCGATTTTAGCCCCCTCTGAAGTAGTTTCGGCATAGTAGAAGTTTTTCCCCTCTATGTTAAGTCTGGCACTTAGAAAGGGGAGGTCGTCGGTATCATTTAGGTGGACAATGACAAAAACATGATGAGGTACATAGACAAAGCGATACTCATACCCTTTTTCGTTCAGTAATGAGGCAAAGAGGTTGGATTTGTCATCACAATCACCCCAGTTACTCTCTACCACTTTTTTGGCATTACGGCTGGTATAGTCAGTTTTATAAGGGATATGGGTGACATAGTCAAACATTTTTTGAACTTCACATCCTTGATCGCTATTGCACTCTTTAGTCAGTTTATCGGCGAGGGTGGAGAGTTCCCCTTTTTCGGCAAGATTGGTTTTGATCACCATCCCCTCTAGTTCAATGACGCCGCGATCAAACAGACTCACCATTTGGGGAGAGTTTTTAGGGATATAGGGGCGCAAATCGCGTGTTTCGATCCATGTCATTTTCATCCCAATGTACGTAAAAGCACCTACTGTAGCACTTACCATCACAAGACTCGTAAAACTTGCGTTTATTTTTTGGATAGGGCGTTCATGGTGCTGCGCTGCTGATTTGAGGATTTCGCGGTAAACCAGTGCTGCTATGAGGAGGATGAGGGCGATTTTTATCCACAGGTCCATAACGCCTCTTTCTGTGCACGTTTCATCCGTTTGATCGCGAGTTCCCGTTTGAGTGCAGTGCTTTTATCGGTGCACGTTTCGCTATACATCAGTATCACAGGGCGGCGGGAACGGGTGTATTTAGCTCCCTTTTCCGACGTGTTGTGCTCATTCAGCCGTTTTTCTATATCGACGGCAATCCCCGTATAGTAGGTATCGTCACTGCATTTGAGGATATAGAGGGTGTAGGCTTTTTCGGATGATTTCATAATTGAGAGTATACGATATAATGGCTTTTATGGAACTCTATAGCACGTTAGAAACCCTTTTAACCACCTCTACGCCGAGTGAGAAGATAGCTCTGTTTCGAGAGTTTTACGATGCCTATTGTCGCGGCGATATTACACGCGATAGCGCAACTAAGCCTATCGTTTTTACCCACCCCTCGTATCGCGAACATTGTACGATCATCGATCCCAAAGAGGTTCCCAGACGGACTAAACTCAATACTTCACAAGGACAAGTTCTCCTTCTCCATGCGATTGCCCATATCGAGTACAGCGCGATCGATTTGGCTCTCGATGCGGTGTATCGCTTTCGTAATTGCGGTGAAAAATTTGAGATGGATTGGCTTGTTGTGGCGGACGATGAGGTGCGCCATTTTGAGATGATTGAATCATTACTCAAAGAACTGGGAGGTTATTACGGCGAGTATCCGGTGCATGATGCCTTGTTTGAAGCATCCATGCGTACCTTGGATTTATATGAGCGGATGGCGGTAGTGCCACGTTATCTTGAAGCCAACGGTTTGGATGCTACTCCCCTTATTTTACGTAAATTACAGCCTCATGCGTCTGATCCGATGATACAAAAAATTATCGCGGCGTTGCATGTGATTTTAGACGAAGAGATCGATCATGTCCGTAAAGGGGACGTATGGTTTGAATATGCTTGTGAACGTGTGGGTAAAAGTACTTCCAGCTATTTTGAGATCATCGAAAAACATTATCCTAAGAGCTTTCCGCGTAAAATTAATATCAACTGTGTCGCGAGAGCAAAGGCGGGATTTGATAAGGACGAATTGGCACGTATTTCGTTAACCGAATGTTGACTTCTTTGATAAAATAATTAGTTATAATACAAATAGTTAATACAAAAATAAGGTTAATACGTGGGTAAATACGAGCTGATCAGCCGGTATTTGAGTAAATTTCTGAGTCAGGAAGTCCGTAAAACAGGTTTGCACAAAGTGGTTGTGGGTCTTAGCGGAGGGATTGATTCGGCGGTCGTGGCAGTGTTAGCACATCGTGCGTTCGGTGATGATCTCCTTTGTATCAAAATGCCCTCACACTATTCATCCCAAAACTCACTCGATGATGCGGAAGAACTATGCAACGTATTTGGACTTCGATCCGAAACACACAGTATCGAACCGATGCTTCGTGCGTATGAATCCACCGATATGTCACCGCTGCGGATCGGCAACCTCTCTGCTCGGTTACGAATGGTAACATTATTTGATATTTCTGCACGCGAAGGGGCTTTGGTGTTGGGTACCAGCAACAAGAGTGAACTGATGCTCGGATACGGAACAGTGTATGGAGATTTGGCGAGTGCTCTGAATCCGATCGGCGATCTGTATAAAACAGAAGTGTTCGAGTTGGCTCGCTATTTAGGGGTTTCTGAGGCGATTATCGACAAACCTCCCTCAGCTGATTTGTGGGCAGGGCAGAGTGATGAAGCGGAGATCGGCTATCCCTACAGCGATCTTGATCGTGTCTTAAAACGGTATGTGGAAGAGCGCCATACCTCTGAAGAGATGATAGCGGATGGCGAAAACCCTGAATTAGTCGGTATGATAGTAAAAAGAATTTATCAGAATCAATTCAAACGGCGTATGCCTGTTATCGCAAAATTGACGTCACGAACGCTCAACCATGATTTTAATTATCCTAGAGATATCACCCTATAAAAAAGGAAGAGAATATGAGTATCCCATTTTACCGTGTCGAAGTCGGCGGAGATGAACGTGAGAAGATTGACGAGGTGTTCGACGGGGAAGCCCCGAATATTGTCGAAGATTTAGAAGCGGCATTTGAATCGTATGTCGGAGCAACGTACGCTTTGGCTACCTCACACGGTACTGCGGCTCTGCATTTGGCGATGTTGGCGATTGATCTCAAGCGGGGTGATAAAGTACTTTGTTCTATCAATGCCTACCCTTCCGTTCCAGAAGTTGTTCGCCATTTCGATGCCGAGCCGATTTTTATCGATATTAATCCCGATACCTTTACGATCGATTTGGATAAACTCGAAGCTTACTTGGCTGAAAACAAATCCAAAAAACTCAAAGCGGTAATTGTCTCTCATATCGCGGGACAAAGTGTCGAGTTGGATCGGTTGTATGCGATGGCAAAACAATACGATGTTAAAATTGTTGAAGATGCTTCGGATGCTTTGGGTGCAACCTATAAAGGGCAAAAAATCGGCTCTACCGGTGCCGATATCACCTGTTTTGATTTCAGCCCCCATTTACGTCGCAACGTTTGTAACGGCGGGATGATGGTGTGTGATGATGAAGATATTATGGAGCGTGCGCGCTCACTCCGCAATCACGCGATGGTGATCGAGGATGAGGGGCTAGGCTATATCTATGATGTCGTCGATATCGGGAGTCAATATATGATGAGTCCGCTTGATGCGGCTACCATATTGATTCAGCTTGAGAAACAAGATGAGAATATCGAGCGACAACGTGTCATTGCTGAAATTTTTAATGAGCGTTTGGCAGATGCTCCTCACATTAGACTTCCGATTGCGAATGACGAACATCCCTATTCGTTGTATATCATCAAGGTAGACAAAAACCGTGACTCTTTTGCACGTGAGCTCTCAGCTCGTGGGATCGAGTGCGGTTTGCACTACATACCGCTCCATTTGCTCAGTTATTATAAATCAAAGTACTCATTGCGTGTTAATGATTTTCCGATAGCGCTTCGCAACTATCAGCAGGTACTCTCGATCCCGAATTACGCGGCTCTTAGCGATGATCAGGTTGAAGAGATCTGTGACGCAATTTTGGATGTAGCTTCTACACGCGTTTGAAACGTTTTTTAGTTCTATGGGGTGAACGGTATCTGTATCACCCTTCGTTGATCCAAAGAATCCTCTCTCTTTTCCTTTTGCCTCTAAGCTGGATTTATTGTATCGGTGCGTATCTGCGCTATCGTCGAAGCGTTCCAAAATCGTTAGGGATACCGATCGTCAGTATCGGTAATCTTACCGTCGGCGGGAGCGGAAAAACACCCGTTGTGATTGAACTGGCAAGGCATTTTGATAAACCTGCTATTGTGTTGCGGGGATATGGACGGCAAAGCAGCGGAATGGTTGTCGTCAAAGATAAATCGACGATATTGTGCGACGTGATTCGAAGCGGCGATGAAGCGATGCTCTATGCAGAGACTCTTCCCAGTGCTACGGTGATTGTCAGTGAGATCAGAGAGCGGGGGATTGCAGAGGCAAAAGCCATGGGGTGTGAAGTGGTATTGCTTGATGACGGGTATGGGAAACACTCTATTAAGAAGCTTGATCTTGTAATCGCAGTTCCTACGCCAAACCCTTTTTGCCTACCCTCCGGAGCGTATCGAGAACGTTTATGGAAGGGGAAAGACGCGATCATATTGATGGAGAGAGTAGCTTTCCAACGCTCCGTCAGTATAAAAAAACCAACCGAAAAAATGGTGTTGGTAACGGCGATTGCACGCCCTGAGAGACTTGATCCCTATTTACCTGAGGTAGCAGAGAAAATTTATTTTGAAGATCACCACTTCTTTACCCAAGGGGAACTTGAAATGATTTTTGAGCGTACCGGAGCGACTAGCCTATTGGTAACTTCAAAAGACTTGGTTAAAATGTCGTCATTTAAACTCCCCCTGTCCGTTTTGGAACTCTCCATAACGTTGGATGAGACGTTAATAACTACTGTGAAGGATTATGTAAATGCAGCGAAAAATTGATACCGTCAAAACCCTAATGGACGCGATGCCGTTCATCAAAGAGTTTCGTGATGAGATCGTTGTCATTAAATACGGCGGATCAGCGCAAACCTCTGATGAACTCAAAGCTAAATTTGCTCAGGACATCGTATTACTTCACCTCGTCGGGGTGAAAGTGGTGATCGTACACGGCGGCGGAAGCCGTATTTCTCAGCTTCTGAGCGATTTGAAAATCCCGACCGAGTTTATCGACGGTGAGCGGGTCAGCACCCCTGAAGTGATGCGGATTGTCGAGATGGTACTCAGCGGCGAGATCAACAAAGAGATCACCTCACTCCTCAACTCCTACGGTGCCAAAGCGATAGGAATTAGCGGCAAAGATGCCCATTTCTTGCGTGCCAAGCCCAAAGACGAAGCAAAATTCGGTCTTACGGGTCGGGTTGAGAGTGTCAACGGTTCGGTCATCCATAATCTTTTGCAAGAGGGTTTTATCCCTGTCATCGCCCCTATCGGGTGTGATCCTATCGTCGGTCATCCGGGGTACAACATTAACGCCGACCTTGCCGCATCGGCTATCGCGGCGGCTATCGGCGCGTGCAAAGTGATCTTTATGACCGATACATCGGGGGTATTGAACAAAGACAAAGAGCTATTCTCAACCCTCACCGAAGCTCAGGTCGAAGCACTTAAAGAAGACGGAACGATCAGCGGCGGGATGGTTCCGAAAGTGGACTCATGTCTCGAAGCGGTTGATGCGGGAGTTCAAAAAGCTCACATTATCGATGGGCGTATCGAACACGCGATCTTGCTCGAACTCTTTACTTCTGAAGGTGTAGGGACACAGATTACTCTGTAGTCTTTAACGATATTTCTCTTCGATCCCTACCAGGGTTCGATAGAGTTTAGCTCCTTCTTCTTTTTCCCCTTTTGCATATACTTTTTTCCCATCATGCGCAAAAAATGTCAGTTCTAACGGGGCATTGTTATCTCCTGAAGCGAGTATTGCAATATCATCGGGTGAGATGGTAAAACTGGAGAGGACTTTTTTGGTCATAAAATCGATCTGCGGATAGGCGGCGTAGACGAGTTCGGAACAGACGATCGTCTCGGTGGTGTTGACATTGAAATCGAAATCGTATTTTTTCCCGAAATGGCTCATAGCCAAATCGAGTGATGTGCGCATTGCGTCGCTCTGAAGTCGACTCGGGCGTAAGATGGCCACATCGTCGATGTTCATAAAATGCTCCACACTGTTGAGGACTACCCCCTCGCGTAACGCTTCGAGAATCACTTTCCCCTCACGAATCTGATCGATATGTTTACGGACGAACGGGGTATCGAGTGCACCCATATCGCGTAACTGCTCAAAAGTACCTATATAAATCGCCGCATGACCGAAATGCCCCGGAATCGTTTTATCGGTGAGGGCAAACGGGGTTTTTTCGAGGAGGATATCACCGGGTTTCAGATGCTCTGAAAATTGCGAGAGAAACTCTCGATCGTTACGCAGTTTACCATTGCGCCATCGCACCATCCCCATCGTGTTCCCCACCCCTTTCGAGAGATTAAATTTGAGTTTCTCGACTGTCGAAAACGGCAGTTTGATCGCTCTGGATAGGAGTGAACCGACCTGATCGGAGATTTGGGTAAAGGCGTTATCTCCTCCGAGTTTAGATCGCATCGGGGAATGGTCAATGTACTCATATAAAGATCGGATACTCGGATCGGCTTGGGCAATATGATAGGCGATACTTTGGCGGTTCTCTTCAAAAAATCGGATTGCATCGAGCATCGTAGAGCGATAGGTGAGCGTAGAGGAACGCATCAGCGAATCTTTGTAAAAATTCCCCTCTACGCCGTATTCAGGATAGGCTTCGTTGAGTTTTTCTCGTAGAGCGCTTTTCGATGCAAACTGCTCCTCCATAAAATGGGCATTGTCATAAAGAGTGAGTGCGGCAGCCATCGAGATTAGGATTGATTCGATACGGTCACGATCATCCAGCGATTCATCAGTGCGATAGAGGGTATTGCGATAGCGCAATGCGTAAGGGAATAGGGTGGTGCGAATTGCATCGGCTTCTCCGATAGAAGAGGCAATGGTGACCGAGAGGGCTGAGGGGATAGCACCGCTGTGCGCTTTTGTTGCTTTATCAGCCGCCTCTACAAAAGTGGGGATTTTTTGTCGAAGTAGCAAAGATCGCTGGATCAGGTTCTCGACCGCTACGGCATCGTTATGGCGTGCCGTGTTGACCAATTGCGTCAAATCCGATTCGGCGGACAGGAGGGTAAACGCGGCTAGGGTCAGTGAGATTATGAGGATTCTATAATTCATTTTTTGCCTTTGTGTGGATTATACGTGCAATGATTCCAGCGACGAGCAAGGTAGCCACGGCAATGAGGAGAAAAATATCGGGGATATCCCATCCACTTTCAAAAAGTACCATTGTCACAATGGCTCCTGCGACCATAAAAAGGGCATTAAGGATATTGTTGGCGGCGATGATGCGGGAGCGTGAGTGTGCTTCGCTTCGTCCTTGCATCAGGGCATAAAGGGGAACGCTGTAAAGTCCGCCGAATACCCCGATGAGCGTTAAATCAAAGAGGATATGGAAAAATTGCGGGTTGGCGTAAATCTCTCCCGCAGCAGTGAAATGTTGTGCGGTGAGGGCAAAATCGATCCCCGATAGCCCCATCCCGATCGCTCCGACAACGACAAGAGAGGGACGAATGGAGTGATGACTAAGCCGTTCACAAAGGATGGAACCTATCCCGATCCCGACGGTAAAAAGGCTCAATAGGATTGTCACCGTTGTTTCATCCCCCATCAATACCGTTTGAACGAACGAAGGAAACTGAGAGAGGAGTAGCGCCCCATAGAGCCAAAACCATGAGATGGCGAGGATAGCGAGAAATACGATTCGGTTTTGGTAGGCTAAACGAAGGGTATTGAATGTTTGAGTAAAAAGATTCAATGAAAACGGCATCTGCGGCGAGAGGGACGGGGCAGAGGGGATATAGCGGCTAAAAGCGTACCCAATAAGCGCGACCCCAATAGCGGCTATTCCGGCGATCACTCCGCCGTTGGGGATTCCCGATACTATCCCCCCCATTAATGTCCCTAGCAAGATCGCGGCAAATGTCCCTGATTCGACGAGAGCGTTGGCGCTGATCAGCTCATTTTCCCCCATATGTTGAGGGATGATCGAGTATTTGATGGGACCAAACAGTGTCGAGTGCATCCCCATACCGAATACGACGATGAGGAGTGTCGTAAACGAATGGGTCGCAAATCCCACCGTGGCGATCACCATCAAAAAGATCTCCCACACTTTGACGATACGAGATAGTCGTGCTTTATCGAATTTATCGGCCAACTCCCCCGCCAATCCCGAAAAAAGGAAAAAGGGGAGGATAAATATTGCCCCGATCAGAGGAGCGAGAAGCGCGGACGAAATCGATGTCCACTCTGCAGCCTGGAAGGTGAGGATCACCGCAAGGGTATTTTTAAAAAGGTTGTCGTTAAATGCCCCTAAAAACTGAGTTCCAAAGAGGGGGGCAAAACGGCGGGTTTTGAGGAGGTAGATCGGACTGCTCATGCATCTGCCGCCATTGATTTGAGGGTGACATAGTCGGTTTTGCCTGTACCCAAAACAGGGATGGCATCGACATAAACGATTTTGCGAGGAACGGCGATTTCAGGGTATCCTCGTTCGCGTGCGGCTTGTTGGAGGGTATCGCGTTTAAGCTCTCTGTCGGTCGTAAAGAGGACAAGTGCCTCCCCTCTGGACTCATCACTTTGAGACGATGTCGCATGAAAATGGCTCGGTGAAGCGGTGAGGGCGAGTTTCTCGACCGATTCGAGGGAGATCATCTCCCCCGCGATCTTGGCAAACCGTTTTACCCGTCCCGCGATGCGGACAAACCCCTCATGATCGATCGTGACGATGTCTCCCGTATCGTACCACCCCTCTCCCGCTTCGGAGGTTGGTTTTTCCAAAAATCCGGGGCGTTCGGCGCGTAGATAGCCGCTCATAACGTTCGGCCCTTTGACGTGCAAGATTCCCCCCTCATCGATCCCCGGAACACTAATGAGTTTTGCCTCAATCCCCGGCAAAATCTGTCCTACGGTGCCGCTTCGGTACGCCATCGGGGTATTGACGGCGATAACGGGAGCCGTCTCAGTCGCTCCGTACCCTTCAAAAATCCGTATTCCGAATTTTTCAAACCACAGCTCTTTGACACTCTCTGAGAGCTTTTCAGCCCCTGCCACCACGTAACGGAGGCGGTAAAAATCGTACGGATGAGCATGAGCGGCATAATGGTTCAAAAAGGTGCTGGTTCCAAAAAGGATCGTGCATGATCGGTCATATGCGATCTCAGGGATAACGCGGTAATGCAGAGGAGAGGGGTATAAAAAGAGGGGAATCCCTCCCATAATCGGCAACAATGTCCCCGCCGTCAAACCGAAGGAGTGGAAAATCGGCAGTGCGTTGAGCATTTTGTCTTCCGTCGAGAAATCGACGATGGAACGCAGTTGAGCGATATTTGCCAAAATTGCATCGTGCGAGAGGACAACCCCTTTGGGTTTCCCCTCAGAACCTGAGGTAAAGAGGATCACCGCCGTATCTTCAGGAGCTACTTTGTGCATCACGACACGCGGGAACCATCGTGCGAATCCCATCAGCCAGAGTTTGTCGATGAGACGCATTTGAGGACGGAGCTCTTCGAGATAGAGGATCGTTACACCGTGCAACCCCTCTAGTTTGGGTTCGAGTTTCCCCTGTTCTACAAAAGCACGGGAGGTGATGATTGTGTTGATCTGTGCAGCGGTGCAGGCACTTTGGAGTCCATCGCTTCCTGCGGTAAAGTTGAGCATCGCGGGGGTTCTCCCAAACGCATTGAGTCCGAGAATAAGCCCCAATGTCGGAACCGCTGTGGGCATCAGTACACCAACCGCTTCTTTGGCAGCGGTATGAGGGGAGAGGAGTCTTCCCAATCCCAACGCCATCGTTAGTACTTGTCGGTAGGTGTATTCGATTTGTTTGGTATCTTCGGCGATGCGGTGCGAATAACCGTAATCTTCCGCCGCATCGACGAATGCTCCGAAAAGGGTATTTGGGGTTCGCGATTCGAAGATACACTGTTGCAACAGTGTCCGCATCGCTTCGCCCGATTTAGTACGTCTCTCATGAGCACTTCCCCCCTCAGAGATACGCAGACGGGTCGGAGTGCAATAGGTGAGGGTGATTTGCGGAAACCACCGTTTTGGGTGTTCCGTATGCATCCGTGAGAGGGTACTGAACGTCGCCCCCTCGATAATCACGGGATGGATTGTCGCTTCGGTTTTCACGGTGACAAACGCCGACCCCTCATAAATCTTCATCAAACTTCCCGTTGTCGTAATCCGCCCCTCAGGGAAAATGACGACAGGGCGACCGCTCTCGACCAAACGGATGATCTGCTTGATCGCCATCGGATTGGAGGGATCGATGGCGAGGTATTCGCTCAGCGATAAAAATGCTCTTACCAGCGGGCGTTTGGCGATTTCGGTATTAACCACAAAGACCGGTTTGATCGGTAGCACCAATCCCAAAATTAGCCCGTCTAAAAACGATTGATGGTTGGCGATGATAATCGTGTGGTTTTCTTCGCGTTGAAACTCTCCGACCACTTTTATCCGAAATAAAAGACGGACGATCACATGTAAAATTGCTTTAATCATTGAGCGTTTCCTTGTAAATAGTTGAGCACATTTCCGAACGTCTTTTCAAGCAACGGCTTGTTAATCCAAAACCACACCTCTTTCCCCTTTTTCTCGCTCAAGAGCACTTCGGCTTGACGGAGGATTTTGAGATGATGAGAGACGGTGGTGCGCGCCAGTGTCGAGGCATTGGCAATCTGTCCCGCCGTGAGGTGCTCGTTTGGCTCAAAAAGCATCAACATACGCTGACGGTGTTCATCTCCTAACGCGGTAAAAATATCGGACATCGGTTTCCACTCGGGTGGTAGGACGTCGGTGTAATTGGTTTTCATAGTTATAATCCTAAAAACTTAAACATATAGATATGATAGTAAATCTGAGCTAACATCATTCTGAATCACTCACGGGAAGCTCATTTAAATGCAACTGATACAGATTGAGTGCCACGTAGATGTATTTGGATTTGACATAGGCAGGTCGGATTGTATTGAGACGCTCCTCGATCTGCTCCATTGTGTACCCTCGGTACAGCATCCATGCACTGATCGCCATAACACTCCGAGAGAGCCCTAGCGCGCAATGGACATACACACCGTTCTCTTTTTTATCTTCGATCATCATAACGACGCGGTGCAGTACCTCAGGAGAGGGGATCGTCAAATCCAAAAACGGTATTCTCGTCTGTTCCAGTGCGGAGCGGTTGATTTGATGCTCCAATGCCAGATTGATCGTGTGGCTGATCCCAAGGGATCGGATAATGTCGTATTCGCTCTGTGAGGGGTGACGTCCAAAATAGACATTCTCTTCCACGTGGCTCATGAGCGGCAATTTTTGTTTGTACCATCGCCATGAGAGGTTCGTACCGATAAAATAAGGGGCGAATACGATCCACTGCCATAATGAAGCTTTTGAGCTTTCCCCTGCGATGAGATGATTGAGTCCAAACGCATAGACGATAGCCACCGATGCCATCGAGAGAAACAGCCACAGTGCGAGGAGGGAGTGGTACGCGAACGCAGCGACGAGAAACAAAACTGCCGCACCCAAATAATAAAGCCCCACTTTGAGACTGCGCGGAGTGGTAAATCGGTTCAATACTTTGCTGTTTTGATGGATCATGGCAACAGCCGCTCCTCCGACTAACGCCCCAGTCGGGAGGTCGATAAAATGGTGTTGATACACCAGCAGAGTGGAGAGGGCGATGAGCCAAAGCCACAGGGCAACGGCGTATTTTAGAAAAACATTTTTCAAATGAGAACGCATCGACATCCACAGCACGATGGCAAAACTGATGTGCAACGAGGGGAGCTGATTGTAGGGCAAATCGGCACTGAGAAGTCCGAAAAGCCATTGGTACTCCTCGCTTTTGGGTTTTTCAAACCCGAATTGGAGCGGAAAAACGGTAAAGATGAGGACTGATAAAGTGACGATAAAGAGTACCCGCAACGCGAGGATACGAAGCTCCAAACGGCTCTGCGGGAGCAAAAAAGCGATACAAAACATCACATCCGAGGACATATAGGGGATGATAAAGGATGGAACGAACGGAATGTGACGCTCCCACTCCATAAAAATCGAGGGGTGGGAGTTAAGCGAAGCGTACTGATTCGCCGCACCGTAGAGAATAAAAAAGAGCGCCCCCATAAAAAGTACCCATACAAATCGCTCTTTGAGGGTAGCAGAGGCGTCTAGGGCAGGATCAAACGGATACATGGCTATCTGCGTCGCGCCGATGAGACGGTGAAAATGCCCCAATCATCGATCCGCATCCCTTCTTTGTCAAATCCGTACGAGCCAAAGAGAGTATCGAGTTCATACTGGCTTCGGCGGCGCATAATCCATTGCGTTTGCTGATGGTTCCCTAGCACATGGGCGATCTGTTCCAACTGCGGATGCCACGGCTGACCCGTATAGACCAAAAACCCATTCGGTGCGATCATCGAGGTGATCCCCTCAATGGCGTTTTGGATCAGATCGTTGTGCTCGAACAGCTCGAACACCCCCGAGACGATAACGATGTTCGGCTCATAGAGACTTCGGTCGTAATTGTCTTTGTTAAACGCATCGGCTTGCTCGTAGCGGATATTGGTAAGTCCCCGCTCCTTTGCCAACGCACGCCCCTGCTCAACGTTTTGCTCCTGATAATCGCGTACCAGTACTTCGATGTCGTGGTATTCTTCTGCGAGTTCGATCAGATAGCGGGCAGGCCCTCCGGCAATATCGAGGATTTTGACTTTTTTCCCCTCATTACGCAACTGATCGATTTTTTCGCGGATGGCCTCTATCGCATGGACTTTGCGCTGGCGAATCCCACGCCATCCGATGCTCTCCAGATAGTTTTTATCGGACATTTTACCCAGTAGCCCCACACCGCTCGGGGTGTTTTTGTAGACGTAATCGAGAGTCACCCCCGAATCGAACCCGTATTTCAGCCCGATTTTCATCCCATCACTCATCCAGCCCAGAGAGTTGAGCATAAAACGCTGAACGCCGAAAGAGAGTTTTTGACACGTCGTGATGTCACCCCGTGCGATACGGTCTTTTTCGTTTTGGGTCAAGGCGATGAGATGATCGCTTATATTGCTTTGAGAGGTATTGAAACACTCCTCCATAAAGGCACCGATTGCATCAATCGCTTTGTGCGCCTCCGCTTCATAGAGGATACCGTGATAAAACCCTTCCAATTCCACGAACCGTTTTAACGGGGAACTGAGGCGGTCATAAAATACCTTTTGCACACGGCTGTCCACGACATAATCCGACGTTGCCGAGAGTACCAATGTTGGGGTGACGATATGGCTCGCATCATCCACAACGCGCTTTGCGGTATCGAGGAGTGTCACGAGCTGCCGTGCGGGGATGTTCGGGGTGATGAGAGGATCGGTGTTATATCGCTCCTGCTCTACCGTGTTATGGGTCAAAAACTTCGCTTTGACGTAGGATTTGATGTTGAGGCGAGGATTAAATCGGATCATCAGATCAAGAGAGGGTTTTGCGAGAGGAACATAGAGTTTGATCACGAACGCCGGAGCGACCAATGCCATCCCCGCGATGCGAGGTGCATAATCATGCACCCACGTTGAAGCAACGACCCCTGCGACCGAGTTGGCGACGACGAACATATTCTCAGCCCTTTTCCCCTCCTTGGCACAGACAAAATGTCTAAATGCCTCCAAGTCGCGCACCAGATTCATAAACTCATAGGTCGCCTCGGCACGGGTATGTCCGTGCCCCCGATTGTCATACGAAAACACTTTGTACCCCTCGAAAATCGCCGAACGGGCGATGGGATCGAGACGCTCCGAGTGCTCATGTCCGCGATGGAGGAGCAGGACGATTTTGCCGTTGGGATTTTGCGGCGACCATTCGCGATAAAAAAGCTCTGCGCCGTCGAAGCTGGTAAATGTTCCGGTTGTCATGTTATTCTCCTAATATCTTGGTGTAGTTGGTATATATGGGATTCTCTTGTGGGAAATACTCTAAAATAGCTTTGGCATAGCGGTCGAACGGATTGGCTTCGCGCGCGAGGGCAAAACGTTTGCGATAGGGGAGATCGTAACTGTTGAGCATCGTGCTAAAGGGGACGGGGAAATCGGTGCCGAAGAGGAGTTTGTGATGGATGTCGCTCTGTCGGCTCAGATGGCGCAATACTTTTGCTCTTACGGGGGTGAGGAGGGCACTGATGTCGGCATAGAGATTCGGATAGCGTTTGAGCATATCGATGAGGAGGTAATACTCGTCGTTAAAATGTTTCGGATTTTTCGAGAGGGCTTTGAAAATACGGCTCGGCTCGTAGCTGAGTGCCATGTGCGCACAGATTACCTGTACTCCCGCTTCGAGTGGATGATCGAGCATCTCGATACTCTCGCACGATTTAAAAGAGTGGACACTGCTCTCACTCCCCACATGGACGATCAGCGGCAATCCACGCTCTGCGAGTTTATCAAAATAGGGGCGGTAACGCGCCTCACGGGTATCGACTCCCCAGTAGTTTTGCAAAAACTTCGCCCCGCGAAATCCCGCATCGGCGTAGCGGTCGATGAGACCCAGCGCATCGGGGCGGTTGGGATTGATGGAGAAAAAGGGGATGATGACATCCTCATTCCCACGGTACAATGCCGCCACATCTTCGTTGGTCGCACAAACGGTGATGTCTTTGTGGAGAGTTCTGCCCGTATCATCGACCCGATCATCGACACCGAAGAGGACGATTTTCTCAACGTGTTGTGAACCTCTAACCGACTCGATCAACGCGTGGGTATATTCTCCGTAGGGATCGCTAACGAGCGCTTTGGGGTTCATCCCGAACTTTTTGGCGAAAAAACGCAATGCCAATTTGTCGTAAAAACGATCAAACGCTACATCACTGCTGAGGAGGTGGGTATGGATATCAATGGTTTTCATAACTACATTCCTAAAAACTTAGACATATCGAAATATTAAATGTGTTTTCCTAAAATTATCCTGAAATTTATACATCCTTCTCCCCCGCCTTTTTAATAACCGCTTCCAACCGCTCCGTAAACGCTTGGGTATCTTCCTCACCGATCATCATCGCCTCCAGTATATGAACATCGATGATAAAGGGGACGAGTAACGCTTCCCCTTTTGGGAGCACTTTTCCCGCACCGCCGAGATAGATCGGGACAACGCTGATATGAGGAACCATTTTCGCCAAATGGGCAACGCCTGATTTGAATTTGCTCATCTGCTCCGCTTCCCCGCGACTCCCTTCGGGAAACAAGATAATGCTATCGCCTGCTTCGAGGGCTTGACGCACCGATTCGAGAGGATGGGTGTGCGATCTCTCCACTTTTCGGCTTAGAGGGATAATCCCGATAAACTGAGTTGAGAACCACGCGATAAGGCGGTTTTTCATAAAATAGTCCGCCGCCGCGACGGGGCGGATACGGTGGATTTTGTGCATCGGAAAGAGGCTCATAAGTACCAGTGTATCGAGATGGCTGTTATGGTTGGCGACGATGATGGAGGGTTTATCGTGTGAGAGGTTTTCCCGACCCCGCACATGCACCCCGAAGATCAATAGTACCGTAGGGCGGACGATGAGGGCGAAAAAAAGCCATTTTAGCATCTCATCCTCCTAATAGTAGAGATAGTAGGTGAAATGGAAAAAGAGCGGTGCGGTATAGGTGAGGCTGTCGACGCGATCAAGTATTCCCCCATGCCCCGGCAATAGATGTCCAGAATCTTTGACTCCGATGTCCCGTTTGACCATCGAGATGACGACATCGCCGATGAACCCCGCACCGCTGATGAGCATCCCCGCCGCGAGTGCCTGAAGGGTCGTAAAAGGGGTGAGAAACGAAAAAGCCACCGCGAGAGCGCTAAGGGTGATGAACGCCCCCACGAACCCCTCGACGGTTTTGTTGGGGCTCACTTTCGGGACGATTTTATGGCGGCCCAAAGCCTTGCCCCACAGATACTGCAATACGTCGTTTAGCTCGGTGAGCACGACCAGATAGAGAACCAGCTCTTTTCCCGCGACATCATGCCCTGCCACAGCCGGCAATGTCATCATATAGGCGAGATGGCTGAGACCGAAAACGAACATCATCAGCCCCCACTGCACGCGGCTCGTGTTCTCTAAAAATCCCTGCGTCTCTCCGATGAGCACCTGCCGAAACGGCAGAAGCAAAAAGAGGTAGACGGGAATCCAAATGATAAACATCCCATACCATTGCGCCCCAGCAAACCAGTACTGAAACACGATGGAGAGGTAGGCGTAAAAGATGATCCGTCGATCGGTGCGACGGGTCGGGATAAGGGTGAAATACTCTTTGAGAGCGAGATAGCTGATGAGTGCGAAAAAGAACATCGCCACCGTCGTGTTGAGCATCGCCCCCAGTATAAATGCGCCGATAATGATCCACCACGAAGTGACGCGGTCTTTGAGTTCTTGGGACGTTTTGGTACGAAACACCACCGATACGATCAATGTGGCAAATGCCAATATCCCCAAAATAATCAGCAAAACGATCCCGCTTTTAGCTGAAAAAAGTGTGGTGATAGTCTCTACCATGATGCTAACCCTCGCACAGAGCGTCGAAGCACCGTCCATCCCCCCATCAGCGTGGCGACGATCATGATCGCATCAAACCATCCATCGGGTAAAATTCCCAGCCCAAGAGCCAGCGAGAGGGCACCGATCACAAAAGCACGGTCGCTTTTTCCCATCGGGCCGTCATACCGGCGTACCCCGCCGATGAGTGCTCCCAGCACCCCCGCCATTTCGGTAAGAATCGCCATAATGACAAACAGTACAACCCAAAGTGCCGATACACCGCCGATCAGGGCGAAGGGGAGGTAAAGTGCCGCATCCGAGAGGACATCGCTCATTTCATTCAGCATCGCCCCAGCGTCGCTTTTCATATCATGCTCTTTGGCGAGCATCCCATCGATCGCGTTGAGCGCCATTCTCATAAACATTACCGCAGGGATGGAGAGAAGTGTCCATATCGCACCGTGGGTGAGGGCAACAGCGCCCCCCGCGATAAAAGATAGAGCGAGTGCCGCATAGGTGATTTGGTTCGGAGTTACCCCCGTATGTGCCAAGGCTCTAACAATCGGACGGAGGAAGTTTTGAAATGCGGGTTTGAGATCGTAGATGGTCGCCATTTATATTCCGTCTTAAAAGATGATGTATTCTAGTGTAAAAAAACAAAAATAACCTGAAATATCTATTCGTTTGTTTTGTTTTTCTTGTTGTTGATTCGCTCTAAGGGTTACGTGATAGCCTCTTTGCTATAATCACGAAAATTTTATAAAGTGAACCCATGAAATTTATTGAAACACGCGGAAATGACGGAATCCATCCACAACAGGTTACCTTTTCAGAGGCGATTTTAAGCCCGATTGCTTCGTTTGGCGGTTTATACGTTCCTACTGAACTTCCAAATTTAGGGGAAGCATTTCTTACGAAGCATTTGGGTTCTTCGTATAAAGAGTTAGCAAAAGATTTGTTGACAACCCTTGCGATTGATATAGAGCCATCCGTTATCGATGAAGCGTTATCCCTCTATGACAAATTTGACGATCCGACCAACCCCGTTCCGGTCGTCAAAGTGCGTGATGATTTGTATGTGAGCGAACTTTATCATGGACCGACCCGTGCGTTCAAAGATATGGCGCTTCAGCCTTTCGGCGTCGTTCTCAGCTCTATCGCTCAAAAACGGGGTGAAGAGTATCTTATTTTAGCGGCAACAAGCGGCGATACGGGTCCTGCGGCGTTGGAGACGTTTAAAAACAGAGCGAACGTTCGTGTCGCGTGTCTCTATCCAGATGGGGGAACCTCGGACGTTCAGCGTCTTCAAATGGTGACCGAAGATGCGGCTAATCTCAAAGTGATCGGGATCAAAGGGGATTTCGATGATGCTCAAAGTGCATTGAAAAAGCTTTTGGGTTCTCAAACGTTCAAAGATGCCCTAAAAGCGAAAAATATCTCCCTCTCAGCGGCAAACTCGGTGAACTTCGGACGGATCATTTTCCAAATCATCTATCACATCCACAGCTACCTCGAACTGGTTCGTCAAAACGTCATTGCACTGGGTGAAAAAGTCTACCTCGATGTCCCGAGCGGAAATTTTGGGAATGCTTTGGGCGGGTATTACGCCTATAAAATGGGTCTTCCGGTCGAGAAGATCATTATCGCATCCAACGAAAACAACGTCCTTACCCGTTTGATCAATACGGGTCGTTATGATTTGCGCGGCGAGCACGTCGTTGCGACAACATCTCCTGCGATGGATATTTTGATCTCTTCCAATGTCGAGCGTATCTTGTTCGATCTTTTCGGTTACGAGCGAACCAAAGAGCTAATGGCGGGTCTCGAAGCGGAACGTTTCTATGCATTGAGCGATAATGAGACGATGAAGATTCAGAACCTTTTTGCCGCGGATTATTGTAACGGAGCGGAAGGGAAAGGGTACATCAAAGAGGCGTATGATGCGGGTTATTTGATGGATCCCCATACGGCGACCTGTTTTAAAGCATATGATTGCTGTGCAACAAAACCTCTAAAAACGATTGTCTATTCAACGGCAGAGTGGACGAAGTTTTCTCCGACGATTGCAAATGCCCTGAGCGGAGAGAAAGGCGCGAATGATATCGACGCTCTTGAATCCATCTCAAAAACAGCCAAAACGCCGATCCCTCCGATGGTAAAAGGGCTATTCTCTAAACCGATCACACAAGACACCGTAATCGATAAAGAGAACATTGAAAAAGAGATTTTAAACTTCCTTAACTAAATATTTTTAGCTTTCAGCTTCCCTTGGTGGAGTGCCATCTCCATCAATTTAATCTCTTCGTCGCCCCAAATCAAAATTTTCTTCGATATGCTCAAATCAGGCTGTTTCGCTGAAGCGTACTGAACTCCCGACAAAATATGCTTGATACAGTTGATACGGGCTTTTTTCTTGTTATCGGAACGGATAATGACCCACGGGGCATTTCCGGTATGAGAGGCCCGGAGCATAGAATATTTCATCTCCGTATATTTGTCCCATAAATCTTGTGACTTGGCATCCACGGGTGAGAGTTTAAACTGCTTGAGGGGATCGGTTTTACGCTCTTTAAACCGTTTGGCCTGCTCATCTTTGGAGACGGAAAAGTAGAACTTAAAGAGAATAATTCCGGAGCTGACAAGCATATGTTCAAACTCGCCTACTTGATTTAAAAACTCTTGATGCTCTTGCGGCGTACAAAATCCCATAACCGGCTCAACACCGCCGCGATTGTACCAGCTTCGGTCGAAGAGAACGATTTCACCGGCACTCGGTAGATGTTGGGTATAGCGCTGAAAGTACCATTGTGTTTTTTCGACGTCGGAGGGCTTATCGAGTGCGACGACACGCGCACCTCGGGGGTTAAGGTGTTCGGTAATCCGTTTGATCGTCCCCCCTTTGCCTGCCGCATCGCGCCCTTCAAAAATCATCAGGATTTTAAGCCCTTTGTCTTTGACGTAGTTTTGAAGCTTGAGAAGTTCAATCTGGAGTTCTTTGAGCTCTTCTTCGTACTCTAAAACCGATTTTTTAACCCAGACGGGAAGTCTCTCTTCAATATTGCTTTTACTTCGACGCTCTTGTTCATTCTGTTCTTTTGATTTTCGTCTATCATCGTGAATAACATCTTCAATTTTTTGAGCTTCTATTATTTCGGTTTTTGCCATTGCACTTGTTGCACCCATTAATAGCTCCTAATTTTTTTAATTATAACGTTGAAGAGATTAAATCATCAAGTTTTGTGATCTCTTTTGTACTGGCAAAGCAAGAATGTTCGCCACAGATCGTCAATTCATCAAGCAACTCATCATTTTTTAGAAGAACAAACGGGTAACTGAAAGTGGTTGTAATCTGAGATAATGTGTCAGATTTGCCCTTGATAAAACGTTCTCCTCTTAAATGGCGAATCACTTCTGACGTGAGAGTAGGATAGTAAATCGGTGTTTTCATCAGTTTAAGGGAGACGAATTCGAGACTTTTAAAGGCAAAATGGGTGTATTTCGGATCAACCAAGATTCCAAGGCTAAAGAGTACATTCACCATAATCCCAAGTGCACTAGGGTAGGTACCATCATCCAATTCAGCCACAGTGGTGAAAGCTCCTCGGCTGAAATACCATTTTCCCTCTTCATAAAAAAGTTCTAGCGCTTTGTTCGCAAAACGTTGTCCTTGAATGAGATAGCGCTCATTCAGCGTCGATTGATACCCTTCAATATAGGCACGGCACAGATAGGCATAATCTTCTAAAAATGCTTCTATTTTGGGTGCTTTGTGGATCAGGGTCGAGTGTTTAAGCTGCTCTTCTATAAACATAGTGGTTTCGAGTTTTTCTAAAGAGCGCAGTGCTTGTATCCTATAGGTTGTATCGCTTCTTCCCAAAACAAACAGGGCGTGTATCATCATCGCATTCCAAGCTGTAATCACTTTTTTGTCGATAAAGGGGTAGATGCGGCTCTGACGCAGTATACGCAGTTCTTCTCTGAAAGGTTCAAACCACTCTGGGCGCTTATGAGAGGAGAAGCGGATGATGCAGTGCCCCTCAAAATTTCCCTCCGGTGTTGCACCGATCAGACGTGCCGTTTCAAGGGGCTTGGCAACAGAGCATTTCTCCAGTGCCGTTATGATTTCGTTATAGCTATAGACGAAGTATTTCCCCTCTTCCCCCTCACTGTCTGCATCGCTGGCACTGTAAAAGAGGTCGTTTTCCATCATAAAATTCATCATAAAATCGGCACATTCACGGGCAATACGAAGATAATATTCATTGTTGTAGAGGATTCCTACTTCGGCATACATTCCGCAGAGGAGGGCATTATCATAGGTCATTTTCTCGAAATGGGGAACCAGCCACTCAGCGTCGGTACTGTAGCGGCAAAAACCGCCGTCAACGTGATCATACATCCCTCCCAAAGCCATTGAATCGAGGGTATGGGTAAGGATCGTTTTGATTTTTTCATCACTTTGGAGTCTATCGAGAGTGAGGAGTGTTTTGAGGGTAGAGACATGAGGAAATTTCGGTGATTTTGAAAAACCGCCGTTGATCTCATCATAATTATGGAGTGATTGCTGAGTAAATTGGGTGATGATTTTTTCAGTTAGAACCGTTGCCTGAACACTCTCATTTTTAGGACGGAGATAGCCGACAATTTCTTCGGCATTTTGAAACAGTTTCTCGTCATTTTGTGCTACTTTTTCGGCGATGATCGCAGTCAACTCGCTAAAGCCCATCATTCGTTCGCGATTGAACGGAGGGATGTAGGTGGCGGCGTAAAAAGGTTTGTTAAGAGGAGTACAGAAAATAGAGAGAGGCCATCCCCCTGCGCGTCGATTGAGGAGGTTATGGAGCTCTTGGTAGTGTTTATCGATATCGGGACGCTCTTCACGATCTACTTTGATGCAGACGAAGTGGTGATTGACAAATTCGGCGATCTCACTATTTTCAAACACCTCATGTTCCATTACATGACACCAATGACAGCTGCTGTATCCGATACTTATAAAGATAGATTTGTGTTCCGATGACGCTTTTTCAAAGGCTTCGTCACACCACGGATACCACTCTATGGGATTATCTTTATGTTGTTGTAAATAAGGGGAATCTTCGAGTGCAAGACGGTTGGACATAAAAGGCTCCATGTAAAGTTACGGGTAGTGTAGCATTTACGGCTATACCTAAGCTGAAAAATATTAACAATGTTTCTGTCTACGCTTCATTACAGCTAATTGTGATAAAATGGAGATGAATTTTTAAGAAGGTTATTTATGCGTTTACTATTATTTTTACTTTTTTCATTGAATGTATGGGCGGTTGGATTTTTACAGCCCGATGAGGCATTTAAACCTAAAATAAGCGTCATTGATAACAATACGGTCGGTATTGAAATTGAGCTTGGCGAGATGATTTATCTGTATGAAAATAAACTTAAAGTAGAAGATGCCAATCCTAAAGACGGGATCGATTTTGCTTCCGTGACAATGAATAAAGCTGTCGATCATGAAGGGGAACGTGTTTTTGAAACCTCTCCGGCAATTCGGATTAAACTCTCTAAAAGTACAGATGTCAGCGGTGAACAAAGTATCGGTGTAAAACTCTCCTATCAGGGGTGCTCATCTGCAGGATTATGTTATGAACCCATCGAAACCGTACTAAAGATTACCATTGATGCGACTAAACTGACCGAAGGGAGTTCTTCAAACAGTTCTATTTTAAAAGCTCCGGCGGTTGAGACGACAAAGATGGAAGTGAGTGTTCCTAAAGAGGAAGTCAAAGCCTCTGAGACAGATCAGATTGCAAACGTGATTCAGGGGGGGAGCCTCTGGTTTATTATTTTGAGTTTTTTTGGATTTGGTTTATTGTTGGCATTGACCCCATGTGTATTCCCTATGATTCCGATTATCTCTTCGGTTATTGTCGCACAAGGGGCAGGGTTAGGGACTAAAAAAGCATTCTGGCTCTCGGTTGTGTATGTCCTCTCAATGGCGGTTGCGTATACAATAGCAGGTATTTTGGCAGGACTTTTCGGTGCGAACCTTCAGGCCGCATTTCAGACCCCTTGGATTATAACCCTTTTCTCCCTAGTATTTGTCGCACTAGCGATGTCGATGTTTGATCTGTTTGAACTTCAAATCCCTAATGCTATCCAATCGCGCATTACACAACTCAGCGGCAAACGCAGCGGGATCGTCGGTGTGGCCATTATGGGATTCCTCTCTGCCCTTATCGTCGGACCGTGTGTTGCGGCACCGTTGGCAGGAGCATTAATTTATATCGGTCAAACGGGGGATGCGCTTCTTGGCGGTGTTGCCCTTTTTGCCCTCAGTATCGGAATGGGTATCCCGCTGGTAGCAGTGGGAACAAGTGCCGGTAAATTTATGCCTCGTCCCGGAGTTTGGATGGACAGTGTCAAATCGATCTTTGGGGTTATGCTCATCGGTGTATCGATTTGGATGATCAGCCGTATCATCGATGAAAATATTTCTATGATGCTTTGGGGTGCTTTGGCTGTTTTTGTTGCGATTAACATTGGTGCACTTGAACCGATTAGCGGTAATTGTATCCGATGCCCTCAAGCCAACAAAAAAGCATTGGGGATTATTATTTTACTCTACGGTATGTCTTTGTTGCTTGGGGGTATGAGCGGCGCAAAAGATCCCCTTCATCCGCTCGATCCGTTTTTACCGAATAAAGAACTAGCGGTATCTGTGGCGCAAAATCAACACAAAACATTTGAACGCATCACCTCAATCGAAGAGTTGGAGGCTATTTTGGTCGAAAACAAAGGTAAAAAAGTGATGGTAGATTTTTATGCCGACTGGTGCACCGCGTGTAAAGAACTTGAAGAGAAAACCTTTAGCGATGAGCGTGTCAAAACGGCAATGGACAGCTATGTTTTGGTTCAAGTTGATTTGACCGCTAACGATGATGCGGCAAAAGCGATCAGTTCTAAATACGGTATATTCGGGCCTCCTGCAATTTTGTTTTTTGACGAGAATAGCAGACGTATCAATAGTGCCGATATCGTCGGATTTAAAGAACCGCAAGAGTTTCTAAAACATTTAGGAGAGATCAAATGAGTAAAATTATTTTAGCATTGGCTGTAATGGCAAGTTGTGCCTTTGCGGAACTTAAATGGGCAGTGTCGTATGACGCCGCACTCGCTCAAGCGGCAAAAGAGAAGAAAAAGGTGATGGTAATGCTCTCCAAAGAGAATTGTCCGGCTTGTGAGTATATGAATGATGTCGTATTTGAAGAAAATGCGGTAGCCAATGAAATTCATAAGAGCTTTGTTCCCGTTCATATCGATATCCACAAAGATTTTATCCCTGAGGGATTAGGGTATATCGGAACACCGACATTCCATTTTTTGGATGCAAAAGGGAAAAAAATAGGGCGTCATGACGGCGGAGCGAATATCCCCACTTTTATGGGTATTTTGGGAAAATATAAAAAGTAGAGTCCTGCGTAGTGTAGAACAATAATTGAATACCTTTATAAAAAAGGCTCTCAATGTCCCATTTGCCGGAAGCTCTAAAAGTGGGTGTAGACTCCATCGACCAACGTCATGAAGAGTTCTATGTGTTGTACGACACACTCAAAAATGCGACGGATAGTGAGTTTTTAGAAGCTTTTGATGCGGTTGTTCTTCATACTCAGGGACATTTTGCCGAAGAAGAGGCGGATATGGATAGCGTTGTTTATCCGAACAAAGCCGAACATAAACAAGAGCACCAAAAAGCATTTGATGAGATGAATTATTTCAGAGAGAAAGCTTCAAGCGGCAAACTGATGTTTGCCAAAGCGTATGTGAAGGATCGATTGGGAGATTGGTTTCGTACTCACTTGCTCAATATGGATAGCGATTTGGCTCGGGTAATCACCCTAAGCCGCTAGATATTTATTTTTTCATCTCCACGAGACGATCTAAAATATAAAGCTGCATATTTTTATGCGGTATCTCTTTTTCCAATGCTTCGGAATAAATCTTTGCTACCTCTTTAGCGTGCAAATCATAATCGAAATGGGGAAAATGATTTTCCCATGCCGTTTTGATAATCTTTAATGCGACCGTATCGATCAGATACTCTTTGAAAATGGCGTAGGTAGCAAAAAACATCCCCGTAAAGAGTATCGCCATCAAAATCAAAAGATGACAATCTATTTTTGCTAAAACAGTGTGTAAAAGTGCTGAAGCAGGGAGCAAAATTAGATGCCAAAGGGCGATAAAAACGAGGTAGCTTCTCCCGATACTGAGACGAAATCCGGGAATTTTCCCCTCAAGTTTTAGCCCCTCTTGATACATTTTATTGGTTTTTAAAAGATCCCGAAACAGCATCGGACCATCACTGAGGGCAAAGGTATACGGGATGATTTTATCATTGCTAATGTGACGTATTTTGGTTTTCATCCATGAAAAAATTCTAAGCATTGTTATCCTTGATAAGTGTACTGACACGTTGGGCGCTTCCATGACCCAAAAGTTCACGCAATGAAGCCGCATCGTTAAAAAAAGCGGTTTTATCCATTTGTTGATACGCATTATACAGATTTTGTGCATTGACGGAGTTTTGAATAAACTCAGGATGCAGTTTACGTCCGTATTTATGGGAAAATAAGATATTTCCTAATCCGACGTAATTTAGCTTTACTAAACGTGAAGCAATTGCGTAATCGAGTGATTTGGCGATATAAGCGAGTATAAACGGTGTACCGATCAAAGAGGCTTCAAGTGTTGCTGTTCCGCTGCATATAAAGGCAAAATCAGATTCTGCTAGGCTTTGATGCGCTTCGTGAGTAATCTCAAAGGTGGATATATCGCCGTAGAGTTCTGAAATTTGTTCCGCGGTGAAATGGGGCGGGATAACGATCAAGGCACGCGTTTCTAACATAGAACGGAGCTCTCTAAAAACCGGCATTAGCCGTTTTATCTCTCCTGGGCGGCTCCCGGGCATAAAGGTGATTTTTCCCGTAGGTTCGAGAGATGTTTTTCGGATAGTGATCTCATCGAGAAGGGGATGTCCGACGTATTCGATGGGGGCATCTTTGGAATAATATGAAGGTTCAAACGGGAGGATAGAACAGAGTTTCGTGATCGTTTTTTCTAAAACGGGAATCCGTTTCTTCTTCCATGCCCACGCTTGCGGAAGGATGTAGTAGATGATCTCTTTATCGGGATAGTGTTTACGGATCGCTTTAGCCAAGGGGAGGTTAAACCCTGAGGAATCGATCAGCAGTACTTTATCTGCTGACGCTGAGAGTTCCACCATCTGATCTTTCAATCGGAAGAAAAAAGGGAGCTTTTTAATCGCATCAACAAATCCCATGACCGATGTGGAGCGCAAATCGACAATGCTCTCTCCCAACGTGTTATCAAATATCCCGCTTAAAACGACCTCTTCACCCAGCTCTTTGAGCAGATAGGATAAATGGACATTAGCAGAGTGCTCCAATGCACTGACGAGTAGTTTCATGATCCTCCGTCTCCTCGTGTACTGAAATCAGGTTTGTAATTGCTTTTATTTTCGTTGTATTCGCTTAAAAAGGTGGTCAAGGCATCAATCTCTTTATCGCTAAGTTCCATGGCAAAAGGGATCATTAGCTGGGATTGCTGAGTTGTTCCTTGTTTGGCACGGTAATTTTTTAGTTTTGACATTAAAAACGGTTTGCGTCGATAAGCAAGAGGAGGATAGCGATTTGTTCCGCTTGCCGATACCCCATGACAGCCGTTGCACCCTTTGGAAAAATAGAGATTTTTGCCTGTTTTATACATATCAGGAGCGCCATAGAGGAGTAAAGGGAGTAAAAACACAATGAACTTGAGCACTTTAGAGGTACCTTTAACATTTCTTGGACTAAAATACCGTAATTATACCTACAAAAGAGCAACGGGAGCGTTTATATGATCATTAAGGGCGCAATTATCTGTGATATCAATGGAGAACGTCGTAGCGATGTTCGGATTGAAGAGGGGGTAATTACCCAGATCGGAGAGAATCTTGGCGGTGATGAGATCATCAATGCGGATGGGTGTTATTTAATTCCCGGACTGATCGATACCGATGTACGTCTGAAAGATTCTCAACTCAATCGAACCAATCTTGAAAAACTCTCTCGCCGTGCACTCAGCGGCGGTGTTACAACGGCCGTATTAGCAAGTGACTCGATTCCCCGTATTGATAATGAGATTACACTCGAGTTTGTTCAACAACACCGTAATTCAAATAACGGAGCAACGATCGAGACAGCAGTGAGTGCTTTGAGCGACTCAGGTGCTCTGAGCAATATCGCCATAATGCTAAAAAAAGGGTGTGTAGCGGTTCATACATCGACCATACAAGATTACAATCTGATAAACCGCATCGCACAGTATTTAAAAATGGCGGATAAAGCACTGTTTTATAAAGCTGAAGACAAAAGTCTCTTTGAGAGCGGAGTGATGTCTGACGGTGCCGTTGCCGCTCAACTGGGATTGCCGGGGATATCGCCGATGTCGGAAGTGGTCCATATTGCGTCGATGATTGAAATAGCTCGCCATTTTGGGATTAAAATCGTCTTTAAAAGCGTTAGCGAACCTCGATCGATCGAATTGATTGCTCAAGCGCGTAAAGAGGGGATAGATGCAGAGTGTGAAGTGGCTATTCATCATTTGTTCAAAAACGATACGGCGTGTCTCGGGTTTGATACCGATGCGAAAATCAATCCGCCATTGGTCAATGAAACCAAACGGCTCACGCTGATCGATGCGCTGAAGCGAGGGGACATTCACTCCCTTACATCTCTCCATCAACCAAATTCCGATGTCAAAAAAGATATCACATTTTACGATGCCAATGTGGGGACGACTTCTATCGCTGAGTATTTACCGCTGGCCTATACGTATCTGATTAAAAACAAGATTATCAATATGGCTAAACTCATCGATTTGGCTTCCCGCACTCCGGCAGAACACATAGGGATCAAAGCGGGAGAAATTGCAGTAGGATTAAGCGTTGATTGTATTTTGTTTGATCCTTCACAGATAACGCAGGTTCCACACCATCATAGCCTCTATAAAAACGAGACGTTAAATGGAAAAGTAATAATGGCTATTTGCCGTGGGGAAGTGACGAAATTCTAAAGATTAGAGTGACTTGGCATTTCTAAACTCGGAAATCTCTGCTTCGACCATGGCATCGATCATAATTTTATAAAGGGTGGTAAGGAGATTCGGAGAGACACCGAACTCCATAGCGCGGGTACGGACACGATCCATTACCGCTTCCATCCTCTCATTGGCTTTTATCTCTTCAATGGAGTGTTTAAAATTTGCCGCTTGTTTGACATAGCTGTTGCGAGCAGCGATAAGTTCGACGATTTGATCGTCTAGACGGTCGATATGGTTACGAACTTCCGCTAGGGAATGGCACTCTTCAATTTTCATTCAAAATCTCCCTTTTATACATAACGGTATCATACCATATAAAGGTATTTCTCTATATGTATCACATTCCTATCACACTAAAACGTATAATATTATCTTATTTCGATTTTTTTTACATATTTCACTATTTCTTATAAATATTTAAGAGTAAGCGGATTATTATGTCCACAGCGATAATTCAATTTCGCAATCGATATTGCATACGATGAAGGAGACTCATTATGAACATTTCAAGACGTGACTTACTTAAATTTGCCGGTCTAAGTGCAGCTGCAGCTGCTGTGACAGGTTGTACAACTGCTACAGGTGCAGCTCCGGGTGCACAAGGTGCATCTAGTAAAATGCTTGGCAAACATCAAGTAGTTATCATCGGTGGTGGTTGGGGCGGTTTGACCGTTGCTAAAGAGTTGAAAAAAATTGATCCTAAATTCGATGTTGCGATTATCGAAAAAAATGACAGCTTTATGTCGTGCCCGTTTTCAAACGCAAACCTCGGCGGACTTAAAGGTGTAAGTCTTAGTACATTAACTCATGACTATTCACAAGCAGTAGAGAAAAATGGTTACGGTATGTTGACGGCAGTAGTTACCGGAATCGATCGTGAAAACAAAGTGGTACATACCTCTAAAGGTGGAGTTGGTTACGATATCCTTGTTCTTGCTCCGGGTATTGAGTATAACTACAAAGGACAATTCCCTGCATGGTCTGATGCAAAAATCGCAAAAGCACGCCGTGTTGCACCGGGTGCATTGATTCCTGGCGGTGAACACGTTGCTTTGGATCGTTTGGTAAAAAATATGGATGAAGGTGATGTCGTTATCACTGTTCCTGCAGGTAAATTTCGTTGTCCTCCGGCACCGTTTGAGCGTGCAAGTATGATTGCAAACCACATGAAAAATGAAGGTTTGAGCGGTAAAGTTATTATTCTAAATGAAACGGCTGATATTGCAAAAGGGGCTGCGTTCAAAGAAGCATGGGCAGATGTGAACAATGGTGTTGTTGAACATCGCAGTAACTGCAAAATTACCGATGTCGATTTCGATAAAAAAGAGATCACGTATGTTCAAACGGTATTTGCTAATAAAGAAGATACAGAGGGTGTAAAAACTACCCATACGGCTAAATATGGTGTTTTGAATCTTATCCCGCACAATATGTCAAATCCGATTATCCAAATGGCAGGTGTTGCGACAACTCCGGACGGATTCAAAAAAGTTAAAATGGCGACTAGTCCTGAAAAACCGGTTTCATTCCAAACAGCGACCGATGCAGCTGTTTATGCAGTCGGTGACGTTGTCGGACATGCGATTCCACCGAGCGGTCAAACAGCTATCTGGTCAGGGAAAGAGTGTGCGAAAGAGATCGCTCATGTTCTTCACGGTAAAAGCTATAGCGTTGCTTCAGCACTTCCGTACAAAAGTGCAAACGTATGTTACTCTATGGTTAACGGGAATCCTGAAGAAGCAATTATGGTTAACCATGAATTTATGGTTGCAGGTCCGGTTATCGGTTCTAAAGGTAGCGTTCCAAAAGGGGATGAAGCGAATAATAAATTCCGCTCATCAGGTCTTGCGAAAGCAACACACGATTGGTATAAAGGCGCAATGCGCGATTTGTTTAACTAATACTAGTTATCTTACTCTCCACCCGGAGAGTAAAAGAAAAATCTGCTACACTTACTACTCAAAATCATTCACACGGAAAACATTATGGATAGAAGAAATTTTTTAAAAGTAGTTGCTGCTAGTGCAACGGTAATGGCTGTTAGTCCTTCAATGATTCGGGGAAATCTATATGCTGCAGATGGAACGTTATTCAAAGCGTATGATAAAGTTCAGCTTGTAGATGCGGCAGGAAAACCGATCAAAGCATCGGCTCTGGCAAAAGAGGTTACCTATATTTTCAACTATCCTCATGCCTCAACTCCATGTATGTTGATCAACTTACCTAAGGGAACTTCAAAAGAGGTAGAGTTAGCATCGGAAAATGGAGAAAAATACGTTTGGAAAAGCGGTGTCGGAAAAGAGCGCAGTATTGTTGCTTATGTCGCAATTTGTACCCATCAAATGACCCACCCGACTCCAAATGACAGTTTTATCACCTATGTCCCTACGACGAAAAAAACGATGGCGTATGATAAAGGGGGAGTCATCGTATGTTCCTCCCATCTTTCGGCATTTGATGCGGGTGCGGGTGCCAAAGTGCTAGGGGGTGCGGCAACGCAACCGCTGAACTCGGTTGTTTTAGAGCATGCGGCCGATGATACTTTGTGGGCAGTCGGCATTTTGGGATCTGATAAATTCCAGGATTATTTCAAAAGTTTCCGTCCTGAGCTAAAAGAGTTTTACGGCGGACCGGCAGAAGCTAAAAAATTGGTTTCTATCTCGGCTAAAACGGTTAAGCTTACTGAATATTCCAAAGAAATTATTCAATACTAAAAGGGGTTGTTATGAAAAAAAGTTTTACAGTATTGGCTCTTTCATTTTTACTGGCAGGGTCACTCAATGCAGCTGGAAATGATCATCGAACCATGTTGATGAAAGATATGCGTACGATGTTGGATGCTATGGAAGAGATTCAACGCGGTGGCTTATACAGCTCAACGGAAGATATGAAATCAGGGATCAAAAAGCTTCAAAGTACCCTTAAAACGCTTGAGAGTGAAGAGATTAAATTTATTCTCCCAAAAGATCAGGTGTATGCGTACAAATTTGCTCAAAAATCAGCGCATATGCTTCGTCTTTATTCGGATGATATGATCGTTTCGATTGACGCGGGACGTATGGATGAAGCGTTGGAAGATTATACTCAGCTTCTTAAACAGTGTACGTCGTGTCATATCCGAATTCGTAACTGGTAACCCTTCTTTATTTTATCTTCTTCCCAAGTGAAAGCTTGGGAAATTCTATAATTATTTGTTAACTAATCATTTCTTTTTCTAATCTATACTATCTCAAGATTTTCATATCTTTATACTATCGTGATGGTTTATCACAATTTTGTCTCACACTCCTACAAATTTGTTCATATATTAGAAAATAAAATACAAATCAAGATATGTTTAAGAATTAATTGTTATGATTGTTTCAAGATTCGAAATAAGTAAATCTTATCTCGGACGGTTTCTTGAAGGAGAATGAATGAAATTAGGAAAACTTAGTCTAGTCGCTGTAATGGCTCTTGGAACAAGCGCGTTCGCAATCGATAACGTAAAAGTAAACGGTGAAGCAAAAGTATGGTATCAAACATCTGAGTACAGTGGAGCAGGTGCTGGTGCAACTACTTCTCAAGACTTTTTTGATAATGATACTAACTCATTAGCTGAAGTTAAATTAAGTGTTGGTGCGACTGCAGATTTACTTCAAAGCTTAAGTGCAGGTGTAAAAGTCACTGCTCTTTCAACTCTTGGTCTTGAAAATAATATGGTTGGAGCTGTTCCAGCTGCAAAATTTGATGCTACTGGGACTAGTGCAGGTGCTGCACAACTTGATGATCAATCATGGACAGAAGAACTTTATCTAGCATATACAATGGGTAAAACAACGGCTAAAATCGGTCGCCAAGCGCTAAGTACTCCACTAGCATTTACTGAAAACTGGAACGTTGTTGACAATACTTTTGAAGCAGCTGTTCTTTTAAACAATGACCTTCCTGATACGACTTTGGTAGCTGCGTACGTCGGTAAACATAATGGTGTAGGTTTGCTCAAAACAACAACTGGGCGTGGATCAACCGTAGCATATTCAGGTAAATTTACCAATTTTGGAACTGAAGGTGCGTATGCTGCCGGTGCTATCAATAAATCAATTCCTAATACAACAGTACAAGGATGGTATTATAATGTAAGTGCTATCGCGGATGCATTTTGGTTGCAAGCAGATGCTAAAGTGATGGATATGGTAACAATCGGTGTTCAATATGCCGGTATGGATCCAAAACTTTCACGCGCTACTGTAATTGCGGCAGGATATGTGGCTGGTAATGAAGATTTGGCAGGAGTCAAAAAATCTTCAGATGTATTTGCTGTTAAAGCTGCGGTAGATGTTGCAGGTGTAAACCTTTATGCAGCATACTCAGAAGTGAGTGATGGTACTCTTGGATTTGCAAATACTGCGACAGGTGATAAATCAAGCCTATATACTTCACTCGGAAGCATCTGGTTGGATGGTGAAATCGCTGCTGCACCGGATACTGATACATGGAAAATCGGTGCATCGACAAAATTGATTCCGGGTGTAACCCTTTCAACAAGTTATGCAGAATCAGAAGTTGGTGCTAACGCTGGTGCAATAGCTGCTGTAGCAGGTGCTGCAACTGCAAGTACTGATTTTACTGCGTGGGATGTGGTTGCGGCAACTAAAGTTGGACCGGTTGATTTGACAGCTATCTATACTCAATTTGATAAAGATGTAAAAGCTACAGATACTACGGATAAAACAACTGATACGATCCGTATCATCGCTTCTTTGAAATTCTAATACTTCATTAGAATCTCTTCCTTTTCAGGGCCTTCGGGCCCTCAACATTCTCCTTATGTTAAGCTTTCCGCCTGAGAATTCGTCACTCTCAGGCACTCTCAACACTTCTTCTTAAACTAAATTCTTTTTGCTTGCCGTTTCGGTGTAACCGTATTTATCTCTTTTGTTTTTTTCTCTTGAGTCGATTGTCGTAGAAAAAACGGAATGGTTTTTTCAGGGCGTGAGGATAGATCATCTATCAAGGCTTCTTCTACAATCGCTGTCTCATGAAGTTCACACAGGTAGGTATGTATCAATGTAATTTGACGATCCAGCGATATTTTCCACGTGGAGAGGGTTTGGGTATAGATCCATTCGCTGAATGCGTAAAACCCCTCAAATACGCTCCCCTGACTCCAAAGGAGCGGAACTGTTTTGGTAAAGCTTCCGCTGTTGTAGAAAATATCCCAAAATCGTGCAAACCGTTTCATCTTTTGAATATCGCTAAAGCTGAGAATATTATTTTGGAGGATGTCATAAGGCGGTGTGTCGGAGTAAATCATTCCGTGCGTTTGATCGTGACGTGAGAGTGTGGTTCCTGAGAGGTTTTTGAGGATACCGATCTGTATTTCGCTGTGGGTGAGAGAAACGAGGGTATCTAGATTATGTCCGAATCCTTCGATACTCTCTCCCGGAAGCCCGACGATAAGATCGAGGTGCATGTGCGCAGAGGTCTCATTTTCCAGGAATCGTAGGTTATCAAAAATCTTTTCTACCTTTAGCGGTCGATTGATCCCTTTGGCAATCACAGGATCGAGAGTTTGGATACCGATTTCGAGCTGCAACGATCCTGCGGGAAATTGAGCAATTTTGGCTTTGAGCACATCAGGGAAATGGTCGGGGATCACTTCGAAGTGGGCAAAGTAGGGTGGCTCTTTGGAGAGGAAGAAATCGAGGATGCGGTTGGCAAAGGTCATATTGAGATTAAAGGTACGGTCGATGAACTTGAAACTTCGAGCACCGCGTTGCCAAAGAGTTTCAAACTCTTCGAGGAGCTGATCAAGTGGGAAATTACGCACTTTCTCATCGATAGAGGAGAGACAGAACTCACACTCGAACGGACATCCCCGTGAGGCTTCGACATAAATGTAGCGGTGCGCCACGTCTTCGTCATTGAAAGCGGAATAAGGGAGGTTTATCGCTTTAAGGTCGGGAAGAGGAGCTTTAATGAAGTGCTCTTTAGGTAAATCATTGGCAAAGATTTTTTTGCACAACTCATAAAATGCTACTTCCCCTTCACCGCTGATGATGAAATCGGCTTTGCTAAAATCGACACGATGCGGCAAATATCCCGCTTCGGGACCGCCGAGGACGATGATCGTCTCAGGAGAGACTTTTTTAAGGGTTTGTATCAGCTCCGCACTCTGCGCAGCGTTCCAAATATAGACACCGATTCCGATAATTTTCGGAGAGTGTTTTAATAAATCTTCGACAATACTCTGGATCTGTTCGTTCATCGTAAACTCGATGATTTTTGCCTCGGATTGGAGCTCGTGCAGGTTGGCATAGAGATAGCGCAAACCTAGTGCAGTGTGGGCGTAGCGGGCATTGAGAGTGGTCAGTAAAATTGTGTGCATTAGTATTCCGATAAAAGATAAACGTATTATATGGTATTCTACAGATACTACGCCCTAAAGGGAGATATTATGCGTTACATTCGCGCTCTGGATTCATTAGGAATCAATGATATTGCATTGGTCGGAGGTAAAAATGCCTCTTTGGGAGAGATGATCGGTTCTCTCAAAGTTCTGGGGGTAAAAGTTCCCGAAGGGTTTGCGGTAACGGCGGAAGGGTATCGTCTCTTTATCGCTCATAATGGTTTTGAACCGAAAATACGTCAGTTTTTTAACGGCGTCGATCTGAGTGACATTGAAGCGTTGAACCGATGCGGGGATGCGATACGCTCTCTCATGCTCAGCGGTGAAATGCCGCAAGTGTTAAAAACCGAAATTGCCGAGAGTTATCGTGCTATGGAGCGTGAGTACGGCACGGCGTCGGTAGATGTGGCGGTACGTTCCTCCGCAACGGCCGAAGATTTGCCCGATGCGAGCTTCGCAGGGCAGCAGGAGAGTTACCTGAACGTCCGGGGAGAGACGATGCTCATCGAACACGTCAAGCGGTGTTTTGCCTCACTCTTTACGGATCGTGCAATCAGTTATCGCAACAGTCGCGAGTATGACCATTTTGCCGTAGCCCTTTCGGTGGGGGTGCAGAAAATGGTGCGCAGCGACTTGGCCAGCAGCGGGGTGATGTTCACGATCGATACCGAAAACGGCTCGGAAAATCTGATCCTCATCAACTCGATTTGGGGGTTGGGGGAGAACATCGTCGGCGGACGGGTTAACCCTGATGAATTTTTTCTCTTTAAACCGACCCTCAAAGAGAATAAAGTCTCTATCCTCAAACGCCAACTCGGCTCTAAAGCCCTCACGATGACCTACGATGAGCGTCACCATACGATGAACCTCTCCACCCCAAAAGAGTTGCAAGAGGCCTTTTCGATTAGCGATGAGGAGGTGGCTGTACTGGCCCGTTATGCTTTGATTATCGAAGAGCATTACAGCACAATGGCCGGGGAATACCGTCCGATGGATATCGAATGGGCTAAAGACGGTCTTACGGGTGAGCTTTTTATTGTTCAAGCCCGCCCTGAAACGGTACAAAGCCGTAAAATGAGTGATACGACGTTGGAGCAGTACCGTTTCGGAGGAGAAGTGAGTGCGAAAATACTCCTTAGCGGCAAAGCAATCGGTGATAAGATCGGTTCCGGAAATGTCAAAATTATCCACTCACCCGCTGAAGGGGAATCTTTCCTCTCTGGAGATGTCCTTGTCGCCGATATCACCGATCCCGATTGGGAACCGATTATGAAAAAAGCTTCCGCTGTTATCACCAATCGCGGAGGGAGAACGTGTCACGCCGCTATCGTCGCACGTGAGATTGGTGTTCCTGCACTCGTCGGGACGATCAATGCGACCGACATATTGCACGATGGTGATGCGGTAACGGTGAGTTGTGCGGAGGGGGAGAACGGACGGGTGTATGAGGGATCGGTTCCGTATGAGATTACTCAAATCGATTTGGGCAATCTTACTCCGACGAAGACAAAACTTTATATGAATGTCGGTAACCCAGATATCGCCTTTAAAGTGGCAAAACTCCCTAATGATGGAGTAGGGCTGGCGCGGATGGAGTTTATCATCTCCAACACCGTCAAAGCGCATCCTATGGCACTGGTTGAACTTTCCCGCGGCAAAAAAATTCGTGAGCACAAAGCGATTAGAGCCGCGATGTTGGGGTATGATGATCCAAAGAGGTTTTTTATCGACAAGATTTCTGAGGGGGTAGGGATGATCGCGGCGGCATTTTATCCCCGTCCTGTCATTGTCCGTACCAGTGATTTTAAATCCAACGAGTACAAGCATATGGTTGGCGGCGCGGCATACGAGTCGGATGAAGAGAACCCGATGATCGGATTTCGCGGAGCAAGCCGTTATTATTCTGAGCAATACAAAGAGGCATTTGAGTGGGAGTGTGAAGCACTGAAACGGGTGAGGGATGATATGGGGCTCACTAATGTCAAAGTGATGCTCCCCTTCGTCCGTACTCCCGATGAGGGGCGTAGAGCGATTGCGGTAATGAACGAAGCGGGATTGGTGCAGAGGGAAAACGGCTTGGAAATCTACGCGATGTGCGAAATCCCCTCAAACGTCATTTTAGCCGATCAATTTTTGGAAATCTTCGACGGCTACAGTATCGGCTCCAACGATCTCACTCAGCTCACCCTCGGCGTTGATCGGGATAGTACCCTCGTTTCGGCAGTGTTCGATGAGCGTAACGAGGCGGTGACGAGGATGCTCTCCATGGCGATACGTGCGTGTAAAGAGCGGGGTAAATACATCGGTATCTGTGGTCAGGCACCTTCCGATTATCCCGAAATCACCCGATTTTTGGTGGAGGAGGGGATTGATTCGATCTCACTCAATCCCGACTCGCTTCTTAAAATGCGGCAGGTTGTGAGTGAGTTGGAAAATAGATAAATGGATATTCATGAATAAAATTTTTTTACTCATTTTATGTTTAGTTCCTCTTTGGAGTTTAGATTTAAATACAACATGTGAACAGCAAAATATTTTGGCAAAATATGCCGGTCATTATGCTGATCAAGTACTCTGGCACAATATTCCAATACAACGAAAGTGGTCATCAACACAAGAGCAATCTTATAACGGTATTAGCAGGGTTAATATTGACAAACATGGAGTAGTTACCGCTGCTACTGGTTGGCATGAAGGTTCTATTCAACCAAAATGTAGCTCTATCATAAAAAATAAATTATGGATTATTAATGAGTTTACAAATCACTGGGAAGGACCTTTTATACGGGTAAGCAAAGATTTTGACGAAAATACGATTTATTTTAATAGACTATTTCAAAATAAGTGTTATAAAGATGAGTTAAATCAAAAATGGTGTTTTAGGAATGGTGAAATCCAAATTGATAAGAAAAAAATCAAAGTTGAATTAATGCTGGATACTGATGAAAGCCCTCTTTATGGAAATGCGTTAAGATTAGAAGAAGACAGGTCAAGGCTATGGATGTTTGTTCCGCATAAGAATGGTTGGAAAATTTTTCAAGATACATTTGTAACAGACGAAAAATTTAAAGAAATCGATCCTTTAACTGATAAGCCTTGGCATTTTCTTAAGCTGGATTCCCGATCAAGTCGGGAATGACGAGGAAGGTGCCGTTCGTGGTGAGCCTGTCGAACCATGAACCGTTCTACCCTTCGACACACTCAGGGCGAACGAAATAAATATCAAAGCTAAAAAATAAGTTTTGTAAATAGTATTAGTTTATATTTGTATTTTTATATTTACCAACTTGGACTAAAGTATCTGTAACGTAATAGAAGCAGGAATGTATGCAACAATTTAGCGAGGAAGAGCTTCGACAATACAACGGGAAGGACGGTATGCCTGCCTATATCGCCTATAAAGGGCAAGTATACGATGTCACTTCGTCCAAGTTTTGGAAAGAGGGTACCCACTTTAAAAAGCATTTTGCGGGGTGTGACCTGAGTGCCGAAATGGAGAATGCACCTCACAGCGATGAGGTATTTGCAAATTATCCGTGTGTCGGTCAATTTATCCCTTCATTTATCAAACCTCCCGAAACTAAAAAAGAGCGCTACCGTCTATGGTACGCCAAATATCATCCTCATCCCGCAGCCGTCCATTTTCCGATAGCGTTGCACTATTTTAGTGCATTCGTCGATATTTTATTTTTAGCCAACCCTTCCAGAGAATACGACACAGCGGTATTTTTATCCTTTTTGATCGCTACCGTGATGGGCTTCTTGGCTTTACTCAGCGGTGTTTTCAGTTGGTGGATCAATTATGATTTTTCGACCTCCAAACCGTTCGTCATCAAACTCATCGGGGCACTCTTCACCCTGATCATCGGGTTTGTTCCGTTGGTGCAGAAACTGCAGAATCCTGATGTGGCGTTTAGCATGGGAGCGGATGGGATAACCTATCACGCCGTTATTTTTATCACGGTGATTTCGATCACGATCGTCGGCTATTACGGCGGAAAAATTACCTGGGGGGCAAAACAATGAGAAGTTCAGTTTCGGTATTGATCGGGGGGAGTGCGGGGCAGGGGATCGCGAGCATCGAGACGCTTTTAACCAAAGGGTTCAAGAGAGGGGGATTTTATACCTTTTCGACCAAAGAGTTTATGTCCAGAGTTCGCGGGGGGAGCAATACGACGTTGATACGGATCTCCGATAAACCCGTCAATGCACCCGATTTTAAGGTCGATATTTTCGTACCGCTCGATACGAATGCTTTTTTTCATGCCAAAGAACGGATTACCAATGAGACGTTTGTGGTCGCCAAAAAAGGGGATTACGAGTGCGATTGCGTCCTCTATGATTATGATTTGGAGAGTTTGGCGAAAGAGATAGGCAATCCCATCGTTTCCAATACGATTGCGGCGGCGTTTATTTTCGGATTGCTCGGGTGCGATGGTGCGGTGCTGAGGGAGATTGTTGCGGAGTCCTATACCGATGAGCTGCTTGAGGTGAATCTCAAAGCATTAGAGATAGGATCAGAACTGGCACGTGAGAACGGGAACTGCCGATACTGCATCGAGCCGAATCCTTCGATGAAAGAGAATAATGATTTCTTTTTAAGCGGTACGGACGGGGTCGGATTCGGAGCGATTGCGGGGGGGTGTAATTTCATCTCCAGCTATCCGATGAGCCCCTCTACGGGGGTGTTGACCTTTTTGGCGAAGCAGAGTCGAAATTTCGGAATTTGTGTCGAGCAGGCCGAAGATGAAATCGCCGCCTTTCAGATGGGATTAGGGGTTTGGTACGGCGGCGGAAGAGCGATCACGACGACGAGCGGCGGCGGATTTGCCCTAATGGGAGAGGGACTCAGTCTCAGCGGAATAACCGAAACGCCGATGGTTGTCTATCTGGCGCAACGTCCCGGCCCAGCGACGGGTCTTCCGACACGGACGGAGCAGGGAGATTTGGAACTCGCCATTTACAGTGGGCATGGAGAATTTCCGAGGATTGTATTGGCTCCCGGTGATCCTAAAGAGTGTTTTGAACTTGCACGAAAAGCGTTTGAACTCGCCGATGCGTATCAGGTTCCCGTGATACTGATGAGCGATCAGTATTTGGCCGACAGCTATTTCACGGTCGAGCGGTTTGAAATCGATCCAATATCGCCTCCTCATCACATCGTTAAGAGTGATGCGGACTATAAACGCTACTTTCTTACAGAAGAGGGGATCAGTCCTCGAGGGATTCCGGGATACGGAGAGGGGCTGGTACTGGTCGATTCGGATGAACATACACAGGAGGGGCTGATCACCGAGAGTATGTCTGTGCGGAACGAGCAAAACGGCAAAAGGCTTCAAAAATTCGAATTGATAAAGGAAGAAGCTATCACACCCGAAGTTAACGGAGATAGGGATATCGCTGTTGTCGGATGGGGAAGTACGCAACATATTATTAAGGAAGCGGTTGAGAGGATAGCGGATAAGAGGCTCTCAATCGTCCATTTTTCGTGGGTTTACCCTCTTAGCGAATCTCAGCTTGCACCGCTTCAAAAAGCCAAACACCTTATCGTCGTCGAAAACAATGCCACGGGGCAGTTTGCAAAACTTTTACGACTGCACGGGGTCAGTGTCGATGAGCAGATACTGAAATCCGACGGATTGAGTTTTTTTGTCGATGAACTCTCCGAAAAAATCGCACTGCTGCTAAAGGAGATCCGATGAGTACACGGTTTGATAGAATTGTAGAGGATAACGCATGGTGTCCCGGATGCGGAAATTTTTCCATTCTTTTGCACTTAAAAGAGGCGTTGGAGGAAATGGGACTTGACCCGCTTCAATGTGTTGTCGTATCGGGGATAGGGCAGGCGGCGAAAACACCTCAATACATGCATGTGCATATGTTCAACGGACTCCACGGCAGGGCATTGCCTGTGGCACAGGGGTTGAAAGTCACTAATCCTTCTCTTACGGTAATTGCCGAGGGGGGGGATGGTGATATGTACGGGGAGGGGGGTAACCACTTTTTGTCTGCGATCCGACGAAATGCCGACATCATCAACATCGTCCATAACAATATGGTCTACGGCCTCACCAAAGGTCAAGCTTCTCCGACATCACAAAGAGGGTTTCAAACACCCGTACAGACACAGGGGGTTCACGTAGAGCCGTTTAATCCGATCGCGACGGCGATATCGCTCGATGCGTCGCTCGTGATTCGAACCTTTTCGGGGAATAAAGAACACTGTAAGGCAATGCTTAAAATCGCGATTGAGCACAAAGGGTATGTATTGATCGATATTTTTCAGCCGTGTGTTACGTTCAATAAAACCAATACGTTTAAATGGTTCAAAGAGAATGTGTATGTATTACCGAGTGACTATAACCCTGAGGATAAGGTTAAGGCATTTGAAAAATCGCTGGAGAGCCATCCGTTCCCGATAGGGGTTATCTACAAAAGTCCTCAAAAAGGTGTTTTGGAAGATGCGCTTCGGGAGGAAAGCAACATAGGAAGTAAGCCGTTGTATCTTCACGAAGTTGATTTTCAGCGGCTTAATGCAGAAATGGATAACTACATTTAACAAGGAGTAGAAGATGAAAAAATACGAATGCAATGTTTGCGGATACATTTATGACCCGGTAGTAGGAGACCCTGATAGCGGTATCGCCCCCGGTACAGCTTTTGACGATCTACCGGACGATTGGGTATGCCCTGAATGCAAAGTCGGGAAAGAAGATTTCAGCGAATTGGTAGAGTGATAATGTAGGTAGCTTAAAAGCTTTTCAATATCTTCTCTTTTTCCGCTTCGTACTCTTCGGGTGTGAGGATACCCTCATCCAACAGCGATTTTAGTTTCGTGAGATGATCGTATTTAGTACTCGGATTTTGCTCTTCTTTCGGGATTAGTTTCATACTTCGTCCGAGCAATAGATAGAGTAAAACGCCGATAAACGGTAAGAAGAATACGACAAGAAGCCACACTACCTGCATCAGATCTTCTTTGAATTTGGAGGTGATGATATCGATCATTGCCCATATCCATATTGCGAACATTCCGACAAGTATAAAGAGCAAAAATAGATTTAATCCTAATAGTATTTCCATCATGGTAACCTCAATGTTTTTAGATACGCTATCGTAACGTAGATATGACAACAAGGCGTAAACTCTTTTGGTTATACTTCAGCTACAATTTAACTGAAGTGAACCGATATGAAATTAGCCTCCAAAAACGCTCCCGTAGAAGTCTCCATTAACCGTATGCAAACGATACTAAGCGAGATGGGGTGTGACGTCACCTACTCAAGCGAAAAACACCCCCTAAACCACTGTTACTCAGTTAACTTGGCTTCCGTAGAAGCCCCGAAACATATCTATTCCAACGGTAAAGGGATTTACTCTGAAGCCTCTACGGCGAGTGCACTGGGCGAATATATCGAACGGCTCCAAACCAATAATTTTTTTATCGATTTTCATCTCCCTGCGCGGAAGTATTATCCCGATGAGGTGGCGTTTGATTACGAGGGGGAATATTTAACCCCTGCATTGATGAAGCTTTATGATCCCAATAGTGAACTAAGTCAGGATGAACTGATCGATTTTAACAGCGATACTGAGGATAAAATCATTGCCTTGCCGTTTCATGTGCTTGATTCTGATGAGGTGGTCTATTTTCCCCTCAATATCCTTAGTAATCTTTACGTCAGCAATGGGCTTGCGACGGGGAATACTGCCAAAGAGGCTCAGGTTCAGGCAATGAGCGAGATTTTGGAGCGGTATGCGAAGATCGAAATCATCAAAGAGGGGCATTCTTTGCCTCATTACAGTGATGAATTTCTTCAGCAGTTCGAGCGGCTTTATAGCGATTTGAAAAAGCTTCGGGAGTTAGGGTATATCGTGAATGTCTTGGATGCCTCATTGGGCGGGAAGTACCCTGTTACGGCGATTTCGTTTATCAATCCCGCCAATGCGACCCTCTTTGTCTCCTTCGGTGCCCATCCGATTTTGGAGGTGTCGTTGGAGCGGACAATGACGGAGCTGATGCAGGGGCGCGGATTGGAAAATTTGCAAGAGTTTGAAGTGCCGACGTTTGATATGTCGCTTGTCTCTGAGAGTTTTAATCTCGAATCCCACTTTATCGATTCCAACGGCAAGATGGGGATACAGTTTTTGAGTGCTAAAAAGAGCTTTGCATTCGCTCCGTGGAATTACAGCGGAGAGAATACCGAGGATGAGTTTACCTATCTCACGGGGATATTCGCGGCGATGGGGAAAGAGATCTATATCCGAGATTACAATTACCTCGGTTTTTATTCTTGCCAAATGATTGTTCCCGGAGTCTCCGAGGTCTATCCGATCGATGATCTGATTTATAACAACCGTAATCGGGGCAAAGCGTATCGCGAAGTGATTTTGAACTTCGCCGAGTATGATCCCGAAACAGTGTTGGATGAGATCGAAGCTCTCGAAGATCATCTGAATGTCGAGAAGTTTATCGGGGTTATTTTCGAGGAGAATTTTACCATCGGGGAACTCAAAGCACAGCTTCATCTCTCTTTGGGAAATGTTGAGGAAGCGATAGGGTATTTGGAGTTCGGTAACAGTGCGATGGGCAATCTGATCGTTGAACTGCTTCGGATGGAAGAGTTAGGATTAGAGCTGGATGATTATCGTCAAGCGTTGTATGATCTCTACAGTGCAGCACGAGTTGATAAAGCGGTAGAGATTCTAAGCGGGGAAGCATTTTTAGTGAGTACGTCACTGCATCGTGATTATACCAATATGCTCTCGATGTACGATCGGCTGGAGGTGAAAAAAGCGGCCGCTTTTTAATAGCCGCTTGTTTCGCCGTTAAAAAGGTTTAGAATTTTAGAATATTCTCCGAATGCCTGTTTGTACAGGTGTTGGGTATGTTTACTGCTCTCATACAGCTCACTTGCACTCATTCCGCTCTCCAACGCATTTTTTAAGAGTTTTGTCCGTCGCAGATAGGTAAACGCGAGGTTTGGAAAATGCTCATGAATCTTCTCTTTTATCATCACGGCATCGCTGGGGGCATCAATCATATTGGCAAATACGAGGATCGTTTTTTCCCGAAAATTTTTAATGAAAATCAAACTTTTCATAATGGAGTTCAGATCGTTTGTCGTCGGGAGGATAATAATGTCCGATTCTCGGAGTATTTCGTTGGCGTGAGGGTTTTCAAATCCGCCGAAGTCATAGACCGTATCGGGATAGAGGGGTATTTTATTCGGATAGTAGCGGGCATTTTTGTATTTATTTAGAACAACCGACATATCGTTGGTCGCATAGCGATAGGAGAGATCTTTTGCGAGTGAAAAGGCAAGAGAGGTTTTACCTACCCCACCTTTGGTTGAAGCGATTGAGATGATTGCCATAAATATCCTCTAATTTTTTGGAAATAGTAGCGTATATGGAATATAGTAGCTGAAATTATAGCAATTTCCCCCTCTTTTGAAAGATTATCCCCTATACAATAGTAAAACACTATGAATTAAGTGGTATGAGTAAGTCCATAAAATAGGGATTTTCGTATTTAATTTCTAATAAACACTACTAATTCAATAGAATTACTTGACAATGATAAAATATCTCCCTATAATTTCTCCAGTTAAAAAATGAATGAGTATTCATTTAGTGTGAATCTCGTCAAGGAAAGGAGTGAACAATGAAAATTGCAGCCAATGTTACGGAGTTGATCGGAAATACCCCGCTCATTACGTTAAACCATTTTTCGACTGAGTCGACAACCATCATAGGTAAATGTGAATTTATGAATCCTTCCGGATCGGTCAAAGACCGAATCGGATGCAATATGATCCTCCAAGCCCTTCAACGAGGCGAGATCACGGATGAGAGTGTTATTATTGAACCGACCAGCGGAAACACCGGTATAGCTTTGGCAAGTGTTGCCGCAAGCTTAGGATTGAAGCTGATTTTGACAATGCCGAGTTCCATGAGTTTGGAACGGAGACGTCTTTTGGCGGCCTTGGGTGCCCAAATTGTGTTGACTGAGCCTGAGAAGGGGATGGGCGGAGCGGTCGTTAAAGCGTTGGAATTGGGAGCATCGATTCCCGGAGCGGTTGTCTTACAACAGTTCAACAACGCGGACAATCCCGATATCCATCGTCAGACTACGGCAGAAGAGATATGGAGAGATACGGAGGGCAAAATCGATATTTTTGTGGCGGCGATCGGAACAGGCGGAACGATTAGCGGTGTCGGAGAGGTACTTAGAGCGTATAACCCCGACATCCAAATTATCGCGGTAGAACCGGATGCTTCGGCAGTTCTCTCAGGTGAGCCTGCCGGTCCTCATAAAATACAGGGAATCGGTGCAGGATTTGTCCCTCAGGTACTTAATCGTGATGTTTATGATGAAATTATTCGTATTACGAATGATGAAGCGATTACGACGTCAAGAGCGATTGCCAAAGCTGAAGGACTTTTGGTCGGTATATCCTCAGGTGCCAATGTCGCTGCTGCAAAAAAGATTGCCGAGCGTCCTGAAAATAAAGGGAAAACCATCGTAACGATTTTGTGCGATACGGGGGAGAGGTACTTGAGCACGGAGCTTTATGAATTTCCCTCTGACAATGGGTAAGTGGGGAAAAAATGGGTGAAAAACATTACCGAAGCGTCGTAAAAACGATTTCGTGGAGGACGGTTGGAACCATCGATACGATGGTTATATCCTACTTTATTACAGGGAATTTAGTAATGGCGGTCTCGATCGGTTCAATCGAGGTGATGACGAAAATGATTCTCTATTATTTTCATGAGAGGGCATGGAACGCAACCGATTTTGGACGGGTGAAACCCTCCGCACACGATTACCAAATTTAGGAGAGGCAATGAGCATGAATGTAGAATCATTAAATGTACGATTTGAAAATGAACCCATTGAATCCATGTTGGCTTGTTTTTTAGAAGCGTATAAAGGTCGGATAGCTTTGGCATCGAGCTACGGTGCGGAAGATCAAGTTTTAACCGACATGATCTTGGGTATCGATCCGACGGCAAAAATATTTACCCTAGACACGGGACGCCTTTGCGAAGAGACCTATACCGTGATGGATCAGACGAATCAAAAATACGGCATCAAAGTAGATGTCTATTGTCCCGATAGAGCTGCCGTTGAAGCACTTTATCAAGAGCAAGGAATCAACGGTTTTCGAGAGAGTATCGAAAATCGAAAAGCGTGTTGTCAGGTGAGAAAAATGGAACCGCTTCGTCGGGCATTAGAAGGATTAGACGTTTGGATTACGGGATTGCGCCGCGCACAGTCTCCGACACGTGAGACGATGCGGCTCATCGAATGGGATGAATCGAACAATCTTATTAAAGTAAATCCTCTCATCGAATGGGATGAAGAGAGCGTTTGGGATTATATTAAAACACATAAAGTTCCTTATAACGCGTTGCACACGCAAGGATACCCAAGTATCGGATGTGCTCCGTGTACGAGAGCAATTCGTGAGGGAGAAGATCTCAGAGCCGGAAGATGGTGGTGGGAGAATCCTGAACACAAGGAGTGTGGACTCCATTTAAGAGGAACCTGAGTATGAAATATTTGTTGGATATTTTGGATGGAATACTCGATGATGATGAGTATTCGCATCGCACAGAGTTGGCCGATTGGGCTATTTTTATTTGAGCTATAGGTAATAAAAGGAGAAACGATGATATCTCAAGAGAGAAAAACACATCTAAAAGTATTAGAAGCCGAAGCGATTCACATCATGCGTGAAGTGGTTGCTGAATTCGACAATCCGGCAATGCTTTATTCGATCGGTAAAGATTCATCGGTCATGCTTCATTTGGCGATTAAAGCATTTTATCCGGCAAAACTGCCGTTTCCATTGCTGCATGTCGATACGACATGGAAGTTTAAAGAGATGATCGAGTTTCGTGATCGACGGGTGAAGGAGCTAGGTCTAACTTTGCTTACTCATGTGAACCCTGATGGGATTGCTCAGGGAATTAATCCGTTTACTCACGGGAGTGCGGTGCATACGGATGTGATGAAGACCGAGGGGTTAAAGCAAGCACTGAATTATTATGAATTCGATGCGGTATTCGGCGGAGCGCGACGGGATGAAGAGAAGAGTCGGGCAAAAGAGAGGATTTATTCATTTCGTGACAAAAACCATCGATGGAATCCGAAAAATCAGCGTCCTGAGCTGTGGAATATTTACAATGGGCGGATTCATAGCGGAGAGAGCATTCGGGTATTTCCCCTCTCGAATTGGACGGAACTCGATATTTGGCAATACATCCATCTCGAAAGTATTCCGATTGTCCCGCTCTATTATTCGGCACCGCGTCCGGTCGTAGTACGTGATGGGGTAAAAATAATGGTAGACGATGAGAGGTTTCCGTTTTATGAGGGGGAAGTTCCGACTGTCGAAAACGTCCGCTTCCGAACTTTGGGGTGTTATCCTTTGACCGGAGCGGTGGAGAGTGATGCAGTGACGCTTCCTGAGATCATCCAAGAGATGCTTTTGACCAAAACGTCGGAGCGTCAAGGGCGTCTGATCGATGCAGACAGCTCAGGATCTATGGAAAAGAAAAAAATTGAAGGATACTTTTAATGGCACATCAAGGCGATTTGATAGCCACCGATATCGAGGGCTATCTTAAAGAACAAGAACACAAAGAGTTGCTCCGCTTTATTACGTGCGGAAGCGTCGATGATGGCAAAAGCACCTTGATCGGTCGACTGCTGCACGATTCAAAAATGATTTTTGAAGATCAGTTAGAGAGCATTAAAAACGACAGCAAAAAATCGGGTACGACGGGGGATAAAATCGATTTAGCCCTTCTCGTGGACGGATTGCAGAGTGAACGGGAGCAGGGGATTACGATCGATGTAGCCTATCGCTATTTTTCGACCGATAAGCGCAAGTTTATTATCGCCGATACTCCCGGACATGAGCAGTATACCCGTAACATGGCGACAGGTGCTTCTACGGCGGATTTGGCGATTATCCTTATCGATGCGCGTTACGGGATTGTGACGCAGACGCGTCGCCATTCGTATATCGTCCGTCTTTTGGGGATTCGCAATGTTATTGTCGCCATCAATAAAATGGACTTGGTCAATTTCGATCAAGCGGTATTTGACAAGATCGACAGCGAGTATCGTAATTTTGCAGCAGAGTTGGGAATTAAAGGGATCTATTCCGTTCCCCTCTCCGCGTTGGATGGAGACAATGTTGTTACAAAGAGCATCCGAAGCCCGTGGTATCAAGGATCAACCCTTCTGGATATCCTAGAAGAGGTTCCGCTCGCTTCTGCTGCTGTTGACGGACCGTTTCGCTTGGTGGTGCAATACGTCAATCGCCCGAATCTTGATTTTAGAGGATTCGCGGGAACAGTTGCCTCAGGAACGATACGTGTGGGTGATTCTATTACGACCTATCCTTCACAGAAGGTAGCTACCGTAAAAGAGATCGTTACCTATGATGGGAATTTGGAATCGGCTTCTACGGGTGATGCGATCACACTGACGTTGAATGAGGAGATCGATATTAGCCGAGGGAACGTACTGATCAAAACGGGAGAGAGCATTGATCAATGTGATGCGATTCGTGCGAATATAGTATGGATGGATGAGGAGAAATTTCTTCCCGCCAAGAGCTATTTGTTTAAACGCGGTTCCAGTGTCACTACGGCGTATGTCGAGCGAATTGATTACCGTGTAGATGTCAATACGCAAGAAAAACATCAAACATCACAGTTAGGGCTTAACGATATCGGATCGATTCGTTTGAACCTGGCTGAGCCGATCGCCTATGATCGCTACGATGAGAATCGGCAGATGGGGGGATTTATCCTTATCGACAAGATTACCAACAACACGGTAGCTGCGGGGATGATTACCCAAAGTACAGAGCGAGAGAAAACAGAGCAGAGCGATGCGTCTGCATTTGAGGTAGAGCTAAATGCTCTTATACGGCGGCATTTCCCGCACTGGAATACCGCGACAATCATTTAAGGAACAGGTTATGGCGAGTGAAACAAAAGCTGAACGCATTGAACGTATCAAGCGTGAAAAAGATGGATTGGAGGTTATTTCCGACATCTACCGATATGCACAAACCGGCGAAGCGATCGATCCTGAAGATATCGACCGCTTTAAATGGTACGGAATATATACCCAAAACCGCAATCTTCAGGAGGCTGAGGATGAGACGCAGTATTTGATGCTTCGTGTTAAGCTGGATGGGGGGTATATAAGTGCCAAACAAGCGGAAGTATTGGGTGACATATCGGTTCAATTCGCTCGTGAAAGCGGTGATATTACGACTCGTCAGGATATTCAGTTTCACTGGCTCAAAATCGAAGATTTACCTGAACTACTTGAACGGTTATCTGCCGTAGGCTTAAGCGTAGTCGGAGCTTCGGGTGATTGTCCGCGTAATATTGTCAGTTGTCCGGTAAACGGGATTGATCACGATCAGATTGATGATGTCCGTGATGTGGTGGTTGCTCTGAACAATCTCTATCGGGGAAATCCCGATTTCTCGAATTTGCCTAGAAAGTTCAAAATCGGCGTCAGCGGATGTAATAAACATTGTATCCAGCACGAAGTACAAGATTTGGCCTTTACCGCAGTCAAAGAAGGCGATGAGATCCGATTCAGCGTAAGTGTCGGAGGGGGGCAGGCGAGTAATCGACGTATTGCCGATCATATCGGCTATGTGAAACGTCGCGATATCGTGAAAATTGCCGAAGCGGTTGCACGTATTTATCGTGACTCAGGCCGACGTGACAACCGTAACAAAGCCCGTTTGGGACATTTGGTAGAAGATTGGGGTGTTGAGCGCTTTGTCGCTGAACTGGAAAAAGAATCCCGTGTAGAGTTGGAGCGTTACGACGGGGCACCGTTTACTCCGTATCCGCGACGGAGCCATTTTGGCGTCGGAGCGAGTGTTAAAAAAGGGTATAACACGATAGGGTGTGCATTGACCAGTGGTCGGATTAAGGGTGAAAACCTGTTGAAACTCGGACGTATTTTGGATTTGTACAAAGCTGAGGGGATTACCCTGACAACGACGCAGAATTTTGTAATTTTGAATGTCCATACCGATGCGACGGAACCGATGATCGATACATTAAAAGCCGTGGGTTTTCATCCCTATCCGTCAGTTTTTGAAGCACGTACCTTGGCGTGTACGGGACTCAATTTTTGTAAATTTGCGGTGAGTGAGACCAAAGATCTGGCGATCGAGGTAGTGGAATATCTGACTCATCGATTTCCTGATTTTTACGAACCTGTAAGCATCAGTATCAACGGATGTCCGAACTCGTGTGCCCACCCGCACATTGTCGATCTCGGATTTGTCGGAGCTATCGTGAAACGGGGTGATGAACGGCTCAAAGGGTTTGATCTGATCGTCGGAGGACATCTGGAGGGTGAGCAAAGCCGTTTTGCGCTCAAAACGGGCGTCAAAGTTGCCGCAGATGAAGTTGCACCGTTGATCGAGTCTTTGATCCATAATTTTGAGGCAAGCAACAGTACCGATTTCGGAAATTTTTTATGGGAGAAATACGCACATGAGTCAGCTATTCCGTCCACTTCTTGAGAAGGGTGATACCTACGCCCAAATAGGACGTAATACGATCGGTATCCATAAAAAAACCTATTTCGACTTTACCGCATCGGGCTTGGCGTATGAGCCGATCGAAGCGCGTATACGAGAAGTGCTCGAAACCTATGCGAATACCCATTCGAAAGAGGCATCGATGGCGGCTCGGACGGATCGTTATTACCGTCACTCAAGAGAGCATCTCAAAACATTATTAGGGCTGGACGGCTCTTTTGCGCTAATGCCGTGCGGATGCGGTGCGACGGGAGCGGTTAAGCGGTTGCAGGAGATATTGGGACTCTATATCCCTCCGGCGACTCGCGCACGTTACCACTCCTTGCCTCCTAGCTATGAGCTTCCTCTCGTAATTGTGGGGCCGTATGAGCATCATTCCAACGAGATCAGCTATCGTGAAGCACTCTGTGAGACGGTACGGGTCGGATTGAATACCAAGGGGTTGGTTGATTTGGAACAGCTCGAAGATATTTTGAAAGCGAACCCCAATCGTGAGCTGATCGGGTCGTTTTGTATCGCGTCGAATGTGACGGGGACGATTACCCCCTATGTCGAGATATCAGAGATATTACGCCGTTACGACGCCATTGTCTGTTTTGATGCGGCGGCTTCGTCACCGTATATCAATATACCGTGTGAACTGTACGATGCGATGTTTTATTCGCCCCATAAGCTTTTAGGGGGACCGGGATCATGCGGTTTGTTGGCTGTGCGAAAAAATCTGTTCGAGGCGGATGCCAAACCCACCTTTGCAGGTGGGGGAACGGTACGCTATGTCAGCCGTACCAGTCATTTTTTTGTAGAGGGTGTCGAAGATCGTGAAGATGCGGGAACACCGGGAATTTTACAGCTTATCCGCGCGGCATTGGCATATCAGCTTCGTAATGAGATCGGATTTGAGTGGATCGCTTCTCGAAAAAAAAGCTTATATGAGCGTTTTATCGAGGGGTTGAGGGAGATTGAGGGATCAACCTGTTACGGCTGTCGCAAGGCAGAGAATATCGGGATTGTCTCTTTTAATGTCAAGGGAGTAGACCCGTACGCTTTGTGTACGCTTCTCTCCGAATCAAAAGGGTTTCAAACACGTGCAGGGTGTTCGTGTGCCGGCCCTTACGGACATGATTTATTAGGATTGGAAGATGATACACCCTTCCAAGAGCGGCCGGGATGGCTGCGTATTAGTATCCATTATTCGCAAGAGATAGCCGATATCGATGCATTATTGGAGGCTATTAAAAAATCGATAAAGAGGCTCGAATGACAAAAATATTGCAACCGACTTCGGCCGAAACCCATAAGACGTTTTCGGTTAGAAAAGGGAATGTGTATCTCGTAGGCTGCGGCCTTGGAGATGTAGAACAGTTGACGCTCAAAGCGTATCGGATTATCCGAGAAGCCCAGATTGTCTTATACGATAATCTCATACCTAAAGAGATTTTGGATGTGATTCCCGCAGAAACACGTAAAATTTATGTGGGTAAACCTAAAAATAATCACAGTATCAGCCAAGAGAGAATTAACCTTCTCATAGCCGATTATGCAGGTCAGGGATTCAGTGTTGCACGGCTTAAAAGCGGTGATCCCTATATCTTCGGACGTGGAAGCGAAGAGGCGCAATTTTTACTGGAGAGAGGTTTTAGCGTTGATGTGATTGCGGGGATATCTTCGTGTGTCAGCGGACCTGCTTGTGCGGGAATCCCTCCGACCGCGAGAGGGTATGCGGCAAGTTTCTCCGTGGTTTCGGCACATCTAAAAGAGGGAAAATTCAACACGGATTGGTTGGGGTTACTTAAACTGAACAATCATACTACCGTGGTGTTGATGGGGCTCAGTTTGGCAAATAGTATTCGTAAAGCCGCGTTAGCAGCAGGGGTGTCCAAAAATCTTCCGATTGCGATCATCGCTAATGCTTCCCGTCCTGAACAGCAGAGCGTTGTCACCACATTGGCCGATTTAGCAAAAGCCGCTAAAACCGTTAACGGACCGGCAGTTATCGTCTTTGGGGATGTTGTCAATCTCTATGGAAAGCTGCCGCAGTATCAACTGCAACAAGTTGAGTTTAAATAAAGTACATCGACTGTTGATCCATGGCATTGCCCTGATCGACGAGGTCTTGGAGTGATTCACTAAAAACATTTTTCATATCGTCTCGAATGCGATTCCAGTAGAGATGTAAAATCGGTTGTAACCGCTCATCGGTGGGGTTGCAAAGCTCCCCTTCCAGTGCTACTAAAATTTCAAAAACCGCAATCGTATTCGGGGCTTTCGCGAGCAGATAGCCTCCTCCTGCACCTCGAATACTTTGAATTAATCCCTCTTTGCGCAAGGTAGCGAGAATCTGTTCCAGATAGTTTTGGGGAATATTGGCTTTTTCCGCAATGTCACGGATTTGAAGATGTCCTTGCCCGTAATGGAGCGCTAACTCATACATGGCGGCAAGGCCATAGCTTCCTTTAGTAGAAATACCTGCCACTGTTCTCTCCTAATGGATTGTAGTGGAAGTATTGTATTCGAGGTAGTGTTAATAGTCCATTAAGGACATCGATTTAGAAGAGATTATTCACTCTCTTTCGGTGACTTGAACGATTTCACATCGATGCGACGAGGAGCACGTTTCGGTGCAGCAGGTGCTTCAGAGGGTTTTCGATCTTGGTAAGGTTTTTTGTCTCCAAACGGCTTTTTGTCGCCGTAAGGCTTCTTGTCTCCGAACGGTTTTTTATCTCCGTAAGGTTTTTTCTCACCAAAGGCAGGTTTGTCACCGTATGGCTTCTTGTCACCAAACGGTTTCTTATCTCCGTAAGGTTTTTTCTCACCAAAGGCAGGTTTGTCGCCGTATGGTTTCTTGTCTCCAAACGGTTTTTTATCTCCGTAAGGTTTTTTCTCACCAAAAGCGGGTTTGTCACCGTATGGCTTTTTATCACCAAATGGTTTCTTCTCTCCGTAAGGCTTTTTCTCGGCAGAGCTTTTTTCCTTATCACCGAAGAATTTCGGCTTGCTGCTGTAAGGGGTTTTGGTTGCTTTTTCGGCATCGGAACGGGGTGTTCCGTCGATGTAGTGGTTTCGCTCGCGGGTTTTACCTTCGAAGATCGGTTTACCGCTGTCATCTTTACCGACAAAGCGAGGTTTGGCGTTGTGCTGTTTTTTAGCCATAAAACCATCCCCTTCATTGCGTGGAGGGCGTTTATCGCCGCGTGAATCCTCACGAAGACGCTCAGGACGGGTGTCACGAACCGGCTTTTTATCACGATTTCTCGGATCTGCCGCATCACGCGCTTCACGCTCATCGCGGCGAGCTTTTGCTTCGGCTTTTTGCTGATTGTCCACGGCAATACCGAAGTCAGGTTCAAACCCTTTTACTACCTCTTGGGTAATGGTTCGTCCGTTGAGCAATTCGATAGGGTAGAGTCGTTTCTGATCCTCTTCATCGAGGGTGATGAGGGCATACTCTCTCGCTCGTGCATATCGTGACATATAGACGATCGCTTTTTCCGGGAGATCATAGCTGATGAGTACTTCACATCGCAGATCAGGGGTTTGTGCCAGCTCGGCATCACTTAAAACGGTGATATTTTTTCCGGCAAAGATAGTTGGAAGCTCTCCGGCTTCAGTGGAGGTGACAACAAGAATGCTTTTTCCGGCATTGCGTTCGATTAAAAAATGGATCAGTTCATTTTTAAGTGGACGATTACATGGGTGGATACGGTGATTTTGGCGTTTGATAGGTGTCGATGACATAAAAAGTCCTTGGATACATAAGCCTCATACATGAGGTGGGGATAAGCGGTCGGTGAAGAGTCTCAAGCGTAGACCGAAAACGCAAATGATTATGGAATTATAGCGTATTTATGCAATGCAAATTATTTAGGCAAAATGATCGTAAATTGTGCTCCCTCGTGAGTATTGTTTGCACTCAAAGTTCCACCAAGTTTTTCAATCATGTTTTTAGCCATGTAAAGACCGATTCCTGAACCATTAGTCCGAGTAGAAAAAAACGGCTCAAAAATTTTATTAATCGGGCTGACTTCGATTCCTCCTCCGTTATCCTGAATGGTCAGTATCGCTTTATCATCATGTATACAGGTAGTAATAATAATGGATCTCACTTTATCATTATTCCGTTCGATCAAAATATTTTTTGCATTGAGAAGAATATTCATCACTACTTGCGATAAAAGGTTCCGTTCACTTGTAATTATAAGGGTTTTTGCCGGATTGAAACGTATTTGTATCTGCTGATTTCTCATGGTATCTTGTAAAAAATGGAGGATGGTATCTATTTGTTCATTGACGTCAAATTGTTCTTTGCCCTTAGATGAGTTAATGAAGAAGTCTTGCAGCGTATCGATCGTGTTGGACAGATTTTTTAAAACAGCAGAGGAGGACAAACACGATTCTATTAATTCATCATGTGAAATGGAATCGTATTTGAGTTTGGCTTCAACATTGGAGATAATAGCTCCCAGCTTATTGAGCGGTTGTCTCCACTGATGTGCGATGTTTCCGGTCAATTCACCGATCACTTTTTGTCGTGATTTCATGATAGCAAGCCGTTCGTTTTTGAGATTCTCTTCTTGGAGAATACGGATGCGATAGGCAAGGGCGAATGAAAGCATGATAAGCTCCCATGCCATGGCAAAATTACTTAGGTTCATGCTCCAAATGCTATAACTTATTCCTTCTCCCTGTGTCATTAGCGAAAAGCATACAAAAAGAAAATTGCTAACTCCCGTCGCTATAAGATAATAGAGTGCCGGTTTAAATCCGCTAATGTAGCTTTTAATCCCAACAAAGATTGAAACTATCATAAACAGTTGTACGGAAAGAACAAAAAGGGGTTTCGCAACCCCTATTAAATAAAGAACTGCAAAAATGGAGTGAAATAGCAAAAAGAAGTATAGAAATAATTTGAGCCTATTATGCCGTTCTTTTAGTTTGAGAAAATAAATCATAAAAAATGTAAGTCCAGCAAGCTTTAGGAATACGGCGATTGTAAAGTAAATATGCGCATACTTTACATCCAGAAAAGGGATGATCGGTACGTATCCGAGTCCTACGATATTAAGACCCAAAAAACCCACAATATAGACGCAGTAGAATAGGTATGCTTGATCTTTTGTAATAAGATATAAAAAGAAATTATAAATAGTAAAGGCAAAAGAGATAGCACCGGCGAAAATCATAAAAAAATAGAGTAGCTTCCAATCACTATCTACTTCGATCATATCGCCAAATGTAAATGCAGTATAGAGAGGACTTTTGCTATTTAGTTGTAACAGATATATAAGTTTTTTTGGACTTTTTTTTAGCTCAAACCTGATTGGAAATGTTTTTACGATTCTTTGCTCTATCGGAGTAAAATAGCCGCTCTTTTGGAAACTAATTAGCTTGCCATTATCATAAACAAATAACTCTTGATAGCCTGCAACAAAATTTTTTGAATCTAAATAGATCTCTTTCTCAGAGTTGTTAGCGACTTCAAAGAAAAACCAATACGTATAATGATCGAAACCGAAACTTTTGGCTTGTTTTGGGAGTGTTGTGATATTTCCCTTTTGGGCGATTATATATGCTTCATTCGAAGAAATATTTTTATCTGTCTTGAAATATCCCGATTTGTAGACGGTGATTTGGGGATCCAATACTTCTATGGAGTCAAAAGCAAATGCAAAATTGAGAAATAAAAAAAGAGATAAAAAGAGGTGCTTCATCGCGAAATATTAAGCTTCCAACCGCTCCCTTTTACCGATACGATCAAGTCAAACCCTATTTTGTTTCTGAGTCTATTGAGCAGATTTTTGAGTGCCGATTCACTGACATCTTCATGTATCCAAATATGCCTTATCAGTTCATCTTTTTCGATTACCTGATCTTTGTTGCTAATAAACAGTTTTAGAAGCGTTTTTTCTTTTTTCCCCAATGCGATGAGTTGGGTCTCTTTGAAAAGCTCTTCTGTCAGAGAATTATAAATAAGCCCGTTTTGAAAAGTGAAGATTTGCCTTTTTACGGACATTTTCGGGAGTACTTTTCGGAAAGCATCCAGCAGTGTTTCGAGTTCGATGGGTTTGATGATGTATCCGTCGATTTGAGCATTGGCGGCTTTGAAAAGTATGTTTCGATCCGAATAGGCACTTATGGCAATAATGGGAATACTCTGATTTTTCATCCGTATCATATAAAACAGTTCAATCCCACCTACTTTCGGCATCTCAAGGTCACTCAAAATAATATCGGGTCGTTCGTCTTCATAAAGCTCATACGCTTTTTCTACAGATTTAGCGGTTAACACTCTTTTAAAAAAGATACTTAATAATAGAGCGATTTGCTCCAATACCAAAGGGTCGTCTTCGACCAATAAAATGGTCATTTTTTTAAAAATCTGTAAATCTTTTTCCAATGATTTTCTTTATTTTTTAGGTTGTTTAAAACTATAGCACAGAAAAGTCCCGTTCGAGTCCCGTAAATATTCCCATTTTCAAACCGATCAGGGACTGCCGGAGAGGTAAAATTATCAAAGCCCTATTATTCCATTATCAAGGTTATAAAATGTTAATCATTAGAAATATTTCATTATTATCTCTAAGTGCAATGGCTTGTTTGGCCGCTGTTCCGGATGCCGGATCCATTTCAAGCGATATTCAAAAACAGCTTGATTCCAGCGTAAAACATCCAGCCACACCGTTGCAAATCGGCGAAAAAAAAGAAGATATCCGTCCCTTTGATATTGGAACCAGAGTGATGGTTCGTTCCTTTAAAATCACCGGAAATACCCTGATCTCTTCCGAAGAGCTCTCTTCGGTGGTTTCGCACTTTATCGGAAAAGAGCTCAGCTTCACGCAGCTCGAAGATGCGGCACGCGCCATTGCCGATTATTATCGGGAAAAAGGGTTCTCGGCGAGAGCATTTCTCCCTCCTCAGGAGGTGGTAAACGGTCAAATCGAAATCATGGTACTTGAGGGGAAGCTCTCAGCGATTGAGATCGAAGCTGAAACCGCCAAACGCTTTTCTGCTTCCCGAGCCAAAAATATCATTGAAACGGCACATCCGACGGGCAAGGTACTGGAGATCGACAAGCTTCAGCGCGGGCTATTGATCCTGAATGATACTCCTGGGGTGACTTCCGCCAGCCGTCTCGAAGCAGGGGCAGGTGCCGGGGACAGTAAGCTTCGGGTCAAACTTCAAGACGCCCCTTTGATAAATGGGGTATTTTTGGGTTCGAACAGCGGTCAGCGCAGTACGGGGCGTAATCAGGGGATTGTATCGGCGGGGATCAATTCTCCCTCAGGGATCGGCGATCAAATCACACTTCAGTCGATGGTGACACATGGGATACGTTACGGCAAGCTCGGCTATACGATTCCATTAGGTGCTTCGGGTGCGAAAATCGGAGCAAGTTATTCAGCTATGTCGTATTATGTTGTTTTAGGACCTGAAGCAACTGGAACAGCGACAACCGCAGGAGTGAATTTTAGCTATCCTATCCTCCGCTCCGGAACTAAAAATCTTACTTTTAATTCCGCTTTGGACAAAAAAGATTATGCCAACTATTCCGCAGGTACACTCATCAGTGACAAAACGGCACATGTTTTTTCAAATGGATTGACGTATACGAAATTTGATACATCCGGACAAACTTCGCTTGGATTTACTTATACATTGGGTTATATAAATCTCAAAGACAACGAATCCGATTATCTCGCCGATCAGCAGACCAAACGCTCGCACGGACGCTATTCCAAACTCACCCTTAACGCATCGCGAAATCAGATGCTAAATGAGACCACCTTTTTGAGTACCAATTTTACGGCTCAAAAAAGCAGTAAAAATCTTGATTCAGGCGAAAAGATGTATCTTGGAGGTTCGAGCGGAATCCGAGCATACCCATCCAACGAAGGGGGCGGAGATGAGGGATATATGATTTCCCTTGAACTTTCCAAATCGTTTGCAAACAATTTCGCCGGAAGCGTCTTCTACGATTACGGACGTATCAAACAAAACCGCGATCTTTACAACGGCGCGTTAACAACGTTGAACCCTTATAACATCTACGATCTCAAAGGATGGGGATTAAGTACGACCTATACCCAAGGGACAATGAGCATCAAAGGCTCCGTTGCGTGGCGAGTGGGAACCAATCCCAACACACAAGCAGATGGCAGTGATAATGACGGAACCAAAGAGGCCGCCCGCGTATGGGTATCCCTGTCAAAAGCATTTTAAAAGAGGAATAGACGATGAAATTTTATCAGGAATATAAAAACGCTTTTCGCATCCTCTCCAAAGGGCGGGTCGTTTTGGACGTATTTTCAAAAGGGATAAAAACGACTGCACTGATCTCTACAGTTGCGGCAAGCGCCTTAATGGGAGATGTGTCAACAACAGCTTTGCCTACTGCTCCCAATATAGTGCAGGGAAACATCAACATTCAGACCAATACCGCTAACATGCTCATCAACCAATCCACCAATCAGGGGATCATCAACTGGGGAACGTTTAATATCGGTTCTGCCGCAAGCGTCCGTTTCAACCAGCCTAATGCCTCTTCCTCAACCCTCAACCGTGTCGTCGGTAACGAAGTGAGTAACATCGCCGGTTCACTCAGTGCTACAGGTAAAGTCATTCTCATCAACCCCAACGGCGTCATTTTCGGTAACGGTTCACGGGTGGACGTCGGAGGGATCGTCGCATCTACCATGAACCTCTCAAACGAGAACTATCTGAACAATACTCTGCGATTTACACGGGACGGTTCTACCGGCACCATCACCAACCGAGGGACGATTCGTGCTGAGGATGCAGGCTATGTCGCCCTCTTGGCTCCCGAAGTGATAAATGAGGGGGTTGTTATCGCACAAAAAGGCTCTGCTATATTTGCTTCGGGCGATGCCATCACTCTCAGCGCCGATAATGCCGGACTTCTCAGCGTCACGGTCGATGCCGCGACGGTTAATACACTGATTGAGAACAAAGCTCTCGTGCAAGCCGACGGCGGTGTGGTCTATATGAGCGCCAAGGCGGCAAGCGATGCGTACTCTGCAACGATTAGTAACACGGGAACTATTCAAGCCAACAGCCTCGAAGAAAAAGATGGCAAGATTATCCTCTTTGCCTATAATGGGACGATGAACGTCGATGGAACGATCATAGCCAAAGGGGGCTTTGTCGAGACGAGCGGTGAGAATGTTCACATCGCGGATACGGCGAAAGTTACTACACTTACAGATAACGGCAAAGCAGGTACTTGGCTTATCGACCCGACCAACTTTACTATTTCAGCAGGAAGTGGGGCACAGACCACAAGCGGTATCGGTGCTGATACGCTTCAGACGAACCTTGCAGGTGGTAACATAGCTATCGCCACAGATGCTACGGCAAACGGCTCAGACCTCGGTGATATCATCATCAATGCACCGCTTAGCTGGTCGGCAAACACTCTCACCCTCTCCGCCCATCGTCATGTTCTGGTGAACAATGTCGTCACGGTCTCAGGCACGGGCGGGCTTACGGTGACGACAAATACGAGCGGTGCGACGGGTACGAGCATGGGATATTTGCAGACCAAGCGAAACGGTACGACCGACTTTACGGGCAAGATCAACTGGAGCAGTAGCGCAAGCCCCACGATCAACGGCGAGACCTATACGATCATCAACTCTCAGGCGGATTTGGAAAATATCAGCGGTTCGACCAAATACGCTTTGGGCTCAAATTTGACACTATCGGGGACTTGGACACCGCTGACGTCAACCACCCCTTTTAGCGGCAAACTTGACGGTTTCGGGCATACGATAAGCAACCTTTCGATAACGGGTGGAGCCCAATACAGCGGGCTTTTTGCCAAAGCGGACGGCATAACCTTGCAAAACATCGGACTCACAAACTCCACCTTGATTGTCGGGGACAATTCAGGCGGTTTTGTGGGTGATATAAGTACCAGTGCAACCGCAAACTATTTTAGAAATATATTCAACTCCTCCTCCGTATCTGTCCAAGGCGACAACAGTACAAATCATAAAACCAAAATAGGAGGCTTTGTAGGGTCTGGACTCTATTCTAATAGTACAGATGGAGGCGGAAATCCGATTTATACGGGTTATATTTACGCCGTCGATAGTGCCAATGCCGCCACGGTAAGTGCTACAAATAGCAATTCCTATACACTCTATGGTGGAATAGGCGGATTTTTTGGCAATATCGGCGGATATGTCTATCTCTCAAACCTCACAAACAGCGGTCAAGTCGTCTCCGGTCATCTAAGCAACAGTCAATCGACTGCAAGCAACACCCTTGGACATACAGTAGGGGGTATTGCTGGTTATATTAACCTATCAAAAGTCGTATCTTTAAACAATCTAACCAATAGCGGTTTAATATCAGGAACAGGCAATGTCGGAGGTATTGTTGGTATTGCACAAGCGAGTTACTCAGGGGGAAGCGCAAGCGGTACAAAGCTCAAAAATTCAGGAAATATTTTTAGTACAGGACAATCGGGCGGGATTGCAGGGGGTATTTCATCATATACGGCAAATATCGATCTTAGCTATCTTTCCAATACTGCTCAAATAACAAGCCATGCATCTACTGGAGGATTGCTTGGTAATGCCACGGCTTGGAACGGTACGATAACCATTAGCAATGCTTACAATAGTGGAGCGGTAGCAGGCGTAGGTTATGACAAAATCGGTGGACTTTTTGGGGCTTTGTCTTCCAATCAAGGGATAACGCTCACCTACGCTTACAATAGCGGCAGTGTGACGGGAAATCAGTATATCTCTGGAATCACTGCAACTAATGACAACGGCGGGACGACGACTTTTCAAGAGGTGTACAATACTGGTACAATCAGTGGTCAAACTGATGTTTCTGGGATAATTGCTCTTAGAAAGACAGACTACGGTACTTCTGCAAATTATATGTTTGATAAGGTTTTTGTCCGCTCTGGTTCTGTCATAAAGGCTGGCACATCCTATGCTGATGACGCACTAAACTATAATACCACTAGCTGCGTAAGCCATGCTACTATAAGTAGCGGTTCTACCTACGGTGCCAAGAGCTCCACGCAGCTCCAAAGTATCACAGGACTAGGCTTTACCTCTAGCAAATGGTATGAGTCGGGTTCTGCTCCTATCACCTTGCAGGGATTTACCATCCCCATCACCATCACATTGGGAGCTTTGAGTAAAACCTACGGCGATGTAAATCCAACCATTACCTATAGTGATGCATACATTTCAGGAATCACTTGGGGAAGCGCCATCACACAGTACTCTAATGCAGGGACATACGGCTACACGACGGCAAATATGTTCACCCCTACTTACGCAAGCGGAAGTTCAAGCGACTATGAGATCACTTGGGCTACGACAAATAGTTTCACGATTAACCCCAAAGCGGTGAGTTTATCCGGTACAATGGTTTATCAAGGCAGCACAACATCGCTTGGCGCGAGTTTAAGCGTATCCAACGCTGTAAACGGTGATGTAGTGACAGTCACGAACGGCGGTAGTGCAGGGCTTTCCGGTAAAAATGTCGGTACTCAAACTTTGAGCGATTTTACTTCACTATCTCTCAGCAATGCAAACTATACGCTTACGGGTGCAAGCGGCTCGGTTTCGATTACCGCACGACTGATTACGATTTCTACGTCGAATGTCACCAAGACTTATGACGGTACGACAACGGCAAGCGGTACGTTGACAAGCAATGCTCTGACGCAAACGACGGGATTGGTTCCGGGTGATACTTTGTCAGGTGGGACATTTGCATTTACCGATAAAAATGCAGGGGCGGGCAATAAAACGGTCACTCTCAGTGGTGTTACCATCAGCGACGGCAATAGCGGAAACAACTATGCCATTATTTACACTAACAATACCACCAGTACTATCAACAAAGCGACATTGAGTGTCACAGGGTCAAAAGTATATGACGGTACCTCTGCATTTACGAGTGGACTTACCCTTGGGGGATTTGTCGGAAGTGAGACGGTAGGTTACAGCACGGCTACGGTTAATAACTACCATGTTGCTACAGCCAATAAGTATCTCTCAAGCATTACATTGACAGATGGGACAAATGGAGGATTGGCGAGTAACTATCAGATAGGAGGAAGTTACGGAGCTGGGACAAACGCTATCACTATCACGGCGAAAACATTGACACCGACTATCAGTAATACCGGCGTCACCAAAGTCTATGACGGTGATACAACAACCGCCATGACGCCGACCTATACTTTCAGCGGTCTGGTGAGCGGCGATACGGGTGCAGCTCTAAACCATACGGCTAAAGCCTATAATGATAAAGATGTCCCCGATGCCAATCAAATCACCGTAAGCGGACTCTCGATTGCGACTATCACCGGTAGCAATAGCTCGGCGGCAAGCGATTATGTGTTAGATGCTACTTCTAAAACGGTTGCTGCGACCATCACCCAAAAAACCGTCTCCCTTAGCTCAGTCAACATTGCCGATAAGGTTTATGACGGTACCACTGCCGGAACGAGTGTGGTTAGCTCTACCTTTACGGGAGGAGTAAGCGGAGACGATGTCAATGTTAACGGTGCACTGGAAGATTTTTCCGCTAAAGATGTCGGAACGTACAGTATCTCTATTACCGGACTTGCATTGACAGGTATGCAAGCCGGAAACTATATCCTCTCAAGTACCACCGCAACTGATAATAGCGTTGCCATTACTCCTAAAACGGTGACCCTTAGTGCCTCTAAAGTCTATAACGGAACCACAAATCTTAGTGGGGCTGTTACCCTTGGCGGATTTATCGGGAGTGAAACACTTAACTATACCGGAGCTACGGCAAACAGCGCTCACAATGTAGCAGGCAATTATATCAGTGCTATCACCTTGACCGATGGTACAGGCGGGGGAGTCGCAACCAACTACGCTCTTCCAACGCTCAATAATGCCAATGCTCCGGTTACGATCACGCCGGTGACGCTTACGGCGGCTCTTTCCAACACAGCCGTGACCAAAGTGTACGATGGCGGGACAGCAACAAGCATAACACCGACCTACACCATCACAGGATTTATCGCAAACGACAGTGCCGCAACGATCGCCCATACGGCTAAATCTTATAACTCCAAAGATGTTCTTACCGCTGAGAGTGTGACCGTTAGCGGACTTTCTCTCTCCGGTATTACCGGGTCGAATAGCTCTATCGCCGCTGACTACGTCTTGGCAAATAACTCACTTTCTACCAGTGCAACCATTACCGCTAAAAGCTTGACAGTCTCAGGACTGGTTGCAGACAATAAAGTGTATGATGGAACCACAACCGCAACCCTGAGTAACTGGGGAAGCGTTTCAACAGGTGTCGGAAGTGAAACATTGGCGCTTAATCATGATACGGCAACGTTTAGTGATAAAAATAAAGCGAACGGGAAAACCGTTACCGCGACAGGATACAGCTTAGTAGACGGTTCAAACGGAGGGGTAGCTAGTAACTACACCCTCTCAAGCACAAGTGGCACGACAACCGCTGATATCACAGCACGAACAGTGACTTTATCCGGAAGTACGGGGGTGACAAAAACTTACGATGCTCTCACGACAATGCCGCTGGGAAGTGACGGGTATGGCACTATCGGTAACGGTGTCACGGGAGATGATCTTTACGTCAACGGAGCACCAGTATTTGATTCAGCAGGGGCTGGAAGTAAAACCGTTTTGGTTGGAAGTGTAGTCCTTGCAGGTACGGATGCAAACAATTATGCCCTCAACTGGAGCAACGGAAGCGGGACGATTAACAAAGCGATCCTTACGGTTACCGCCAACAACGATGCGAAGTTTGTCACTCAAAATGATACGGTAAACTTTGCGGGTGTAAGCTACGGTGGATTTGTAAACGGTGAGGGAATCGGGGCATTGACTACAACCGGATTGAGTGTTGTACGAACGAATAACTCACAACAAGCCGCTGGAGCTTATAGTGGCGTTCTTCAAGCAAGCGGATTGAGCGCAAGCAACTACCAGTTTGACTATGTCAATGGTGATTACACTATCGTTCCGGCTGATCAGCTTCTGGTGCGTGTTGCCAATGCATCATCTACGTACGGAACCAATGCGCAATACACTATCACTAGCGCCCAGTATCTTGACGGGTCAAATCAAATCATCAGTTTGAGTAATCCGACCATTACCAATAATAGCACGACCTTTGGTTACTCCGACGGCTCAGGTGGAACGGCTGCCTTTACGTTGGGAGCACTCAATGCTTCCCAAAGCACAGCTGGGAAACTCAATGCCGGAAGCTATCAATTGGGGGCAACCGACGTCACTGAAACAAGTGCTAACTTTAGTAATAACCTTGTAGTAGTAGGAAATCTGGCAGTCAGCCAAAAAGCGGTAACCGTATCAGCGAGCAGCGTTTCCAAAGTCTATGATGGAACCGTGAGCTTGAATAACCTCTCCTTGGGACTGTCAGGGGTTGAAACGGGGGATACGGTCACCATCGGCGGAAACGGTAGCTTTTCGGGGAAAAATGCGGGGATCAATAAAGCATACAGTGTTAGTTCTTTAACGCTCGGATCAACCGACAGCGGCAACTATTACCTGAGCGGCGGAAATTCCATGAGCGGAAACGACGGGGAAATCACTAAAAAAGCAGTGACACTCAGTGCGGCGAAAACGTATGATGGAACAACTGATTTAACGGGCAAAGTCACACTTGATACGGGCGTGACGGTTAACGGTTTAACGGAAACACTGACGTATAGTGGAGCAACTGCGAACAGTGCAACTGTCCCTAATAATAGTACGAACTATATCGATGCGATCACGCTTGCAGACGGTACCAATGGCGGAACAGTAAGCAACTATCAGTTACCTACTCTTAATCACACCAATGCTCCGGTGACTATTGCGAAAAAAACGCTCACTGTCACTCCTGATGATCAGGAAAAAATCGTAGGACTTGAAGACCCGACGTTTACCTACACGGCAGAAGGGTTTGTATCGGGAGAAGACGAGAACGTCCTGAACGGAGCGCTCTCCAGAGAGCAGGGTACTACGTCTGGAGATTATGCAATCACGGCGGGTACGCTGAGTGCAGATAACTATGCGGTACAGCTCACGCCGGCGAAAATGACCATCAAATCGACCTTTATACCGCCGGTTCCTCCAACCATCCCAACCCCTTCTGTACCCGGCGGAGGGACAGGGCTCGGAGGCGGATTTAATGGAGGTACGGGAACAGGAACCGGAACTGGATTTGATGGAGGCACGGGTCTCGGAGGAGGATTTGGCGGAAGTACTGGAAGCGGTACAGGAACAGGCACCTCAGGTAATAACGGTACATCTACCGGAACGGGTGGCGGAAGCTCCGGCGGCAGTTCAACAGACGGTCCGCCTATCGGAAGCGGGAACGGCGGCAGCGGTACAAGCGGTGGGGGAACGTCCACAGAAGGGGAGAACGGAACCGGTACCGGAACGAGCTGGTGGCAATCGCTCTTCGGAGGTGGAGAAAATCCTAACCCGACCAACGGCAGCGGATCGGGTAATGGCGGTAGTGGAACCACTACAGGAACAGGCACCTCAGGTAATAACGGTACATCTACCGGAACGGGTGGCGGAAGCTCCGGCGGCAGTTCAACAGACGGTTCGCCTATCGGAAGCGGGAATGGCGGCAGTACGGAAGGCTCAACAACAGGTTCTAATGCTTCTGAAGCTTCCAAAGGACAAAGTGACGGATTAAACAATGTCGCCGGTGAGCCGAAAAGTACCGAAAAAGCAAGCTTTAACGGTATTAGTGTAGGCACTACCCAGTCCGGAAAAGAGGTAAAAGCGATCATTATTCAAGGTGCTTCTACATCGCCGACTCCAGTGACGATGCTTGTCAGCATCAGAGCAGGCGAGGGCTTTCGCTTCTCGTTACCAAGCGCCACGGTAAAACAGGTTGCACAAAGTATGGGATCAAATGCATCGCAATCGCAAATTACAGGAGTAAGTCTATCAGACGGCAGAGCATTGCCGTTATGGCTCAGCTTTGATATCGACACGATGAGCTTTAGCTCGGCAAATGTACCGGCAGGAGGGTTACCGTTAACAGTAAAAGTGATAGTCGCCAACAACGGTATGGCAAAAATTATCGAAGTGGTCTTGAAAAACGACGGGGGAATTTGATATTCTCCCTTGCCTTCCAAAATACAAAAGATTACAATACACCGAAGCTATCGGTATCTATTCACCACATAAAAGGGCTCTTATGAAAATTCTCACTAAATCGTTTCAACTTTGTATGGGGGCGGCAGTCGCCGCAGTACTTCTTTCTTCTTCGGTATATGGCCGCGACGTTTCTCCAAAAGAGTACGAAATCTTTGCGGCTGAAAACCTCCGCGCCGATTTCAATACACTCTCTAAAGAGGTTCAGAATAAAATCAGACAGGACTATGACAATAAAATCAAACTGGCGACAATCATTCGTAAACAGCAGTATGAAGATCCGATCTATCAGGCAGCACTCGATTTCAGGGCGCTTGATCTGTGGAGCAATCGGATCGCTTCCAAAGTTGATATCGGCGACGAAAAACTCAAAGCGTTCTACGGCAAGCAAGAATTTACAATAGCTCCGAAATACAAACTCCGTAACATTCTTGTAAAAACCGATGAAGAAGCCTCCGCAATCGTAGCTGAACTCTCTAAATACACCGGAGATGAACTGCAAAACAGATTCATTGCTTTGGCTAAAGAAAAATCGATCGATCCTGCAACCAAAGATAAAGAGGGTGATAGTGGATGGATAGACGTCTCTACGATGCCCAAAGATATGTTCGAACGTATCCAAGGCGCTTCAACACTCTCCTTTGTTCGTATCCCGTCCATCCCGGATCTCGGAACCCATATCCTGCTCATTGAAGATATGCAGCCTGAACATAAAGCCAGCTTCGAAGAAGCTAAATCATACCTTGCACAAATGATCATTCAAAGTGAAATTGCAAAAGAGGCGAAGGTATTGCTTGATAAAGAAGCAAGCGCTTTCAAAACCAATAAGTCAAAAAAATAATTATCAAGGATATCAATGTTTAAAAATGTAACTCCGCTGAATAAAGACGAACACGCTAAACTCAAATTTGATAAATCGAATACTTTTGAATTTGCTAAAGAGATGGCTCATACTCTGCTGGCTGTCGGAGAATACTTCCACGCCTGCAAAAGTCAGCCGATTCTTTTCGCACTATCGGGTGATACTATTGCCAGTATTGCCCTTATGGGGCTTAAAGAGGGAAGAAACCTATTTGTAGATAAAAAATCGAACTGGTATTCAGCGGAATACTGCCCCTTTAGCCTCCGTCGCTACCCGTTCATCTATATCGAAACCATCAACCCCGAACAACCGCTGCAATCAACGATGATCTTGGGATTTGACAGCGATTCCAAAGCGATCAATACCAAAAAAGGGGAATCTTTATTTACCACCGAAAATGAGCCTTCTCAATTAACTCAGAATATCATCCAGACCTTAAACGTTTTTCAAGCAGATATGGCTAATACGATCGTATTTACCAATAAACTTAAAGAACTTGAATTGCTTGAACCTTTTAATGCCGAAATGGTTGCAAATCAGCAAGGATATAAAATCGAAGGCTTCTTGCGGGTAAATGAAGAGAGGTTCAAAGCTTTGCCGAACGAGATCAAAATTGAACTAATCGATAACGGTATGTACAACCTGATTGTCGCTCATCTGCTTTCGCTCTCAAATTTTGAAAAGCTGGCAGTATTTTCGATCTAGAGCTATCTTCCCTTTTTGCTACGGATAAATAATTTATCGGTACGCTTTAACCTCTAATAATTCATCAAGGCGTTGAAAGGTATATCCTTGTTTTTTGAGCTGCTCGATGATGTTCGAGAGCGATGCGACACTGGTACGATTTCGATGCATTAGGATAATATCGCCGTTTCGGATATTGCTGAGGACATTATGGACGACGGCATCGGGATCTTTGAGCGTCCAGTCGAGGGAATCGAGTGACCAAAGGAGGGTCGTCATCCCTTGTTGGTTCACGCAATCGACAACCAGAGGATTGATAGAACCATAAGGGGGACGGCAGAGGAGGGGATAGTGTCCGGTAATTGTTTCAATCCTCCCTGCGGCGCGATCTAACTGAGAGATGATGGCACTCTCATTAAGATCACTCAGGCGTGGATGGTTGAACGTGTGATTGAGAACAAGGTGCCCTTCTCGGTCGGTTCGCTGCACGACGGAGATATTGCCATCTCTCATCGTTCCGCCGATCATAAAAAAAGCGGCTTTGACGTCATGGGTATCTAAAATATCGAGGAGTTTATAGGTGTTGTTCTCATCGGGAGAATCATCGAAAGTAAGGGCAACGGTTTTGTTCTTAGGATTGCCGTTAACCAACACATTTCTATAGGTTCCATTACGGACGGGGGTGATGGTGTCGGTACGCCATTTGTGAAGAAACGTAGTGAGATTGGCATCGAGCAGGGGAGAATCCCCCCGAATTTCATAAAGAGGAGCACATCCGCTAAAAAGAGTAATGTACACAAGGGTGAGGAAAATAATCAGCTGTTTTTTCATAAAATCGGTACTCCTAAATGTCCCGCCACATAGCCGCTGGCAAATGACCATTGGAGATTGTATCCGCCGCATGGGCCGTCGAGATTCATCACTTCGCCGCAAAAATAGAGCCCTGAGAGGATTTTACTCTCCATACTCTCAGGCCGTATCTCTTTGAGCGATACTCCGCCTCGTGTGATCATCGCCATTTTGAAACCGTCATGGCCGATGATTGTGAGGGGTGTCCATGCGAGGAGTTTTAGGAGACGGTCACGTACACTCCCCTCAAGGCGGTTAAACCCTTTCTGGGGATCGGCATCCGCGAGGGTGCAGAGCGCGCGTGAGAGCGATTCGGGGAGGAGGGTCATTATATGGGTTAAAACCGATTGCTCAGGATTGCGATCGATCTCTTTTTTGATATGGGACAATATCTGTTCTTCATTCATCCCTTTGGTCATATTGATCAGAAGAGGGACAGAGCCGAATTTTTCGATCAGAGGGGTGATGTCACGGGAAATATCGAGGACGACGGGACCTCGGATACCGTTTTGGGTGAAAATCAGATCGCCTGATGCACGGATATTTTTGGCCTTAGGGAGATCGACACGAATGTCTACTTTGGGAATCGTATCGGCGCGGCACTCGGCTACCCATGTCTCACGCGTACGTAGCGGCATCATGGCAGGGAAGAGTTCGCTCACTTTGTGTCCGACATCCGAAGCGATGGCGAATCCATCTCCCTCTGCACCTAGCTGAGGATATCCCAACCCTCCGGTAGCAATAATAACGTTGGAGGCGTAAAAGCTCTGATCCGCTGTGCTGACTCCGCAAACATGTTCGCCGTTATGTTCCAGCCTCTCAACCCTAGAATCGGTGATGAGGGTGATATCGAGTCGTGCCATCTCCTCTTCAAGAGCCGTGATGATACTGAGTGAGCTGTGGGAGATAGGAAAGACACGGTAACCATCAGGGGCATGGCTTTCCACCCCGAGTTCGGCGAAAAAAGCGATGAGTGCTTTATGATCGAAGGCACTCAACGCAGGGGTCATAAACCGCCCCTCACGTCCGAAACGAGCCATAAATTCTTCATTGGAGAGGGTATTGGTGAGATTGCATCGCCCGCCCCCCGTCGCTTTGAGCTTTGAGCCTATTTTAGAGAGTTTTTCGAGGAGGAGAACGGTGTTGCCTCGCCGTGCCGCTGTGATGGCGGCGATAAGGCCTGCCGCACCGGCACCGACAACAATCACATCATAATTAGGTTCAGAGGAGTTTTGCATTGCGCCATTATAGCGGTGCACTCCGTAAAAATCAAAACACCCTCTTTTATTCGGTACTGATAGGATATTTCTTTACTTTCCATTCGTTAAATCCGTTAAGGAGCCAGTAAACATTGGTGTATCCCAGTTTTCGCACTGCTAAAGCGGCCTCATACGAGTTGGCGCACGTTTCGCCGTAACAATAGAAGAGAAGCTTTTCCTCTTTATCTTTGGGGAGCTGAATGACAATATATTGGGCTTTGGAAACATCAAAATAGACAGGATAGGCCCCTTTGATATGCTCTTTTTGAAAATGGCGTTTTTCACGAGCATCAAAGAAATACGTCCCCTGATCATAGAGCTTTTTCGCTGTTTTGACGTCGATGACTTTGATCCCTTTCTCGGTTGCTTCACTCACCTGAGGGGGAATAATACATATATCGTATTTGGTTTCGAAAATAATGCTTTTTTCACCGTCGTATTCGACACCGCTTAGAGATGTTGCTAATAAAGCGGTTAAAAGAGCAGAAAATATCAAGCGTAACATACCAAACTCCTTGAATCGATTTGGTTTAATCATAGGACAGGGAATATTAGTAAGCTATAATATTTTTAAATAGATAGATATAATAAGAAATTATTTAGAAAAGGGTGAGATCTCTCTCAACCCTCAGACGTATCAGCCTCTGGCCGTTACTTCCAGCAAATGATAGCCGAATTGGGTTTTGATCGGACCGTATAAAACGCCGACATCGCCGTTAAATACCGCTTTGTCAAATTCAGGAACCATTTGACCTGGGCTAAATCGTCCCAAATCTCCCCCTTTGCGGCCGGATGGACATTGTGAGTGATCTGCCGCTGCTTCAGCGAAAGAGGTTCCCTCCTCAATTTGTTTTTTGAGTGCGTTGCACTCTGCTTCGGTAGTGACTAAAATATGACGTGCGGTTGCCCATGCCATGATGATCCTTTGTATTTTTTTTTTGAAATTCTACTCAAATTATCAATATTTTTTGTTTGTATTGACGAGGAGGTCTTTTTCGCTCAGATCATCCATCAATGTTTTGAGGTTTTTGAGGCTTAAAAGTTTCAAGGTATCGCTCTTCTCTTTTTTAAATTCGCTAGAGAATCCGTTTTTGGAGAAGATAACGAAGATGTCGGGGCTTAGTGCTACTTTTGCACATTTTTCCTGCAATTTGGAGAGCTCAGATTTGTTCGCTTTGGCTTTAGAGGTTTTGCACGATCCAACAATCACTTTATCCCCCTTGGTTTTACCCAAAATTTCGATTTCGGTATTTTTGTCCCAGTACGAGCCGATTTTTGCCACCCAGTCCTCTTTGAAACTTTGTTTGACGAGGGCGATCGTTAGTGCTTCATAGATTTGATCGAAAAAGCTCGCTTTGGTGTTTTCCCATTTTGCTTTCATTTCGGTGAAATCCCCCTCTTTGATCCCTTTGTAATACGGTGATACGGCGGAGAACCAAAAGCGTAAAAACGGTGCAGTGAAAATGAGACGCTCAGAAACTTCTTCTGTTTCATCGATGGGATCGGCTTGAGATGCTTGTCGTGTCAGTAATCCAAATTTGATCAAAAAGGCCGCTGATTCTTCCCCCTCTTTGCGGGTTAGATCGGCGCGGCGGTAAGCGGAATATTCACGTCGATCCCCCGATGCTACCGCCGAGAGGAGGGCGTGGTGTGCTTTGTTGCTCTGGGTGATTTTGGTCAAATCGCCGTGAATGTAGCGGTAATTTGCCAAGATTTTCTTTTCGATCAGCTCTTCTAGAGGTTTTGTCATATCGACACTCCATCCCATTCCGCCGAATACGGCGAAGTACTCTATCGCTTTTTCGATGTCGGTAGCGTTATTTTGAAAACAAAAGGATCGAAATTGCTGAAGGAGAGTCGGGTGTTTAGACATAAGAGGGCAACCTTGTATTAATTACCGTATTATAGCCTAAAGGGCTGCATGTACTTATTTGCGGTCGAAATGGTAGATGGAGTGGGTGGTGCTCAGTTGTTTGTTTTTCCATGCAAAATAAGAGCTTTTGAGATGCTTCCCCTCGTGTGAGAGCTCATGTACGATTCGGTGGATATGGTCTTCATCCGATTGGCACAGCTCCGTTGACATGTCACACTCAAATACGATTTTATTCGGGGTACTCTCTTGTAAATTTCCTAGAAATTCGGGCTGGTTTTGTTTGGAACAATAATGGGTTGCTTTGAGATTGGTACATTCAATATCTTTACAATGATACATTGTAACCATCTGTTTGGCGGTATTGGGGAGGAGGTCTTCTTGGATGGTTACTTCTCCGCCGATGAGTTTAAATGCCATAGCCGTTGTTTCAGTGCCTACGAGAGGGAGGAGCGCTTTGTGTTTGTACGATTCTGTCCCGATCTGCTCTTCGGCAGATGAGAGTTTCCAATCTCCCATCAGAGAATCTTCCATCCATCCGAACAGTTCCCACGCACTCGCTTCGGCGGCTTGGGTAGAGGTAAGCGAAAAAAAACTGAGAAAAAGGGCAAACGTTGTTTTTTTGATCATATTTATCCTTTTTTAAAAAAGGAATTTTACTCTTTTATTGAGAAAAAGGTGTTTATCCGTATATTGGAATAGTATCAAATAGACCGAAAATTTTTACTAGAGTGTAGATAATCGTACCTTCTACCGTTCCGATGCAACACCCGTACGCTATTCCGCGCCAAATCGTACCCCATGAATCTTTTGACTCAAATACCCACGGATTCAGAATGAGTTCCATGCCGTGCTCCTTTATGAAACCTATAGTTTCAAAAACGTTATTTGGTTATGATAGTATCATTCGGCTAAATGAAATATTTAAAAACATAATTAAATTTTTTTGAATCCGATAGGTAATATAACATAAGGTGACCCTTCTTTAGTAACGCTCGCACCCTTTTTGGGTTAAGACTAAGGTCACACCGTCTTCTTTGATGTCGATCAATCCGTCGTGTTTCAGCTCGTCCATTGCGATTTGGAAAGGGCGGTCTTGTTTGGAATCGAGTTTTTTCAAGATAGCACTGATGACGTCTTGTTTGCGCATAATATGACCTGCTTGGGCTTGGCTGCTTTTGAACCAGTTTAAAAACATCGCTTTGATCTCATTTTTTTGAGTCGTTTCTATATTCTCTTTTTTTGGTGCAGGTTTACGTGCGAAGTTTTGAGGCGCATTTCTACTATCGCGTCTTGGTGCGGGTTTTCGGTTAGTGGCAGGTGGTTTGATGGGGTATCCTTCGTATCCGTTTTAATATCGTATTGTAGTGATTTTTGCTAAAAATAGGGATATTAGTATCTAGCGGAAGTTTTTTGGTAAAATAACGAACTTTTATAACTGAGCAAAATTGACGATTGATAAGGAATGAGATGAAAGAGTTGAGCGCTACGGATTTAAAATTCGCGTTCGAGCAGGATATACGGATGGCTTTGTACACACTTGATAGATATAACATTGAAGCCAATCTCGCCTTAGTCGCATGTGATGATTATGATATTGACAAAGCACATTTGATGGAGAGTGTACGACAAAGTGACGTCATCAAAAAAGTGAATGACCATTATATCGCCGTATTGTTTACGTTTGTAGATCATATAGGTGCAGGACGTGCTTTAGAAAAATTGGTCAATCTCTATGAGGAGTTTCATCTCAAAGGGAGCTTGATCATATTGAAAAAAGGGGAAACGGTGGAAGAGGTGTGTGATCGATTGCTCAAAGCGAATCATATTATCCATCAAGACCCAAACACTAAAATATTTAACGAATTCGAGTACGCTTCCACTCTTTAGCCATTTTTTAAAAGGTCTTATTTTGGAAACGGGAGCATCATCCGAACCCGTTTTTGATACTCTTTATAAGTACTTCCTAACGTTGCAATCAAATCTCTCTCTTCATACTTAAGACCGATAAAAATATAAAGACTCAATGTGACAGAGAGCATCAAATGCGAATAAGACATTGTCGGTGTCAGCCATAGACCTATGAGGATTCCCAGCTGGATCGGGTGGCGTACAAACTTGTAGAACAGTTTTTCTTTAAAATCAGCGGGCGGTGTAGGTTTATTGAGCAGATTGAAATAGATTTGCTGCAGGCCGAAGAGTTCAAAATGGTTGATGATGAAGGTAGAAATGAGTGAAAACGCCCAGCCGAAAAGATAGCCGGACGTTAATAAGATTTTTCCTGTTTCATTATCCACTTGCCATAAAAATCCCTCTAGCGGCTGCCAATACAAACAGATCAATCCGAGTGCCAATCCTGAAAAAAGGACATAGGTACTCCTCTCTGAGGCTTGAGGAATAATCTTGGTTAGAGTGTTCTTGAAGAACGAGCGCGCCATCACCGAATGCTGCAGCGCGAATATCGAGACTAAAATGAGGTTGATACTAAAAGCACTAATAAAGGGGAGAGGATACTGAGTGCTAATAGTCGTCTCCATAAACTCCCACTCGCCGATATATAAAATGAACCATACTTGTGCAATCAGTGCAATACTATAGGCAAGTATCCCATAGATAAAAATAATGAATTTATTCATGTCTCTCTTTTAGGCTTTGGGTTGTTTCGTCACATTATAACTTATCGTTGGTATACCGGATGCGGTAGATGGCATTAGCCTTGTCATCCGATACGAGGAGGGAACCATCGGGCAGGATAAGGAGATCGACAGGCCTTCCCCACGACGTGATCCCCTCTAGCCACCCCTGTGCAAATATACTATAGGATGGGGGAAGCCCTTCGCCGAAACGGACAAGTGTGATACAGTAACCCAAGGGGGGAATACGGTTCCATGAACCGTGTTCGGCGATGAATATTTGATTTCGGTATTTTTGCGGAAATTGTCTTCCTGTGTAAAAACGGATCCCCAGCGCGGCAACGTGGGGACCGAGTTCCCTGAAGGGGGGGGTGAAATCGGCACACTTTTTCCCCTTGTTGAATTTGGAATCGGAGAGATTTTTAGCATGACAGTAAGGAAATCCGAAGTGCATCCCTTTCTTCGGAGCTCTGTTGAGCTCATCGCTCGGTGCATTATTTCCCATCCAGTCTCGGCCGTTGTCGGTGAAGTAGAGGGTACCGTTTTCTGGATGCCAGTCAAAGCCTACGCTGTTTCGGATACCGCGTGCGAAAATTTCGAGTCCTGTTCCATCGGGTCGCATTCGCATGATGGAGCCATAACGCGGGTCGTTTGAATCGCAGACATTGCAGGGTGCGCCTACAGGTACGTAGAGGTATCCGTCGGGGCCGAAACGGATGAATTTCCAGCCATGGTGAGGGTTAGTAGGAAAGGAGTCGTTTATGACCACAGGAGAGGGGGGATTGGCGAGACGTTTTTCGATGCCGTCAAAACGAATAATACGGTTGATTTCGGCAACGTACAGTGCACCGTTTCTGAAAGCAACACCGTTTGGGCTGTTAAGTCCGCTGGCGATGACGAAACGCCGATCGGCGCGAAAGTCGCCGTCGATGTCCTGAAGAGCGTACACTTTTCCCTCTGAGCGTGTGCCGATGAAAAGGGTTCCCGCATCACCGAGGGCGAGAGAACGTGCCCCCTCGACGTCACGGGCATACAGATCGATTTGAAATCCTTTCGGCAGTTTGATGGTATCGAGTTTGTCGGAGAGGTCATTTGCGTATGCGGGGAAAATTATAATCAGAAGGAGGTCAATACTTGCAATCAACCATCCTATCGTATACCATGCTTTTGTCCACATGATGCTCTCCTGATAGTTATCCGTAGAGGTTGTTGAATGCCTCTTTGATAGTTTTTCACTAAACGCCGTCTCATCAAGATCAAATTTTGACTATCTTCATAGCTGTGCCTAGAGGGTGATAAGGAGTGCCGCTTCGGGGTTGATGATACGAAACGTGCAGCTTTCACTTATAAAAAGGGTATAGCTCTCCTCTTTTTCTTCGGCAAATCCGATGCTGACATCGAGACCGTTATAGAGGAAAAAATCTCCGCCTCTTTGTGAAAGTGCCAGAATTTTGTCGTCCCCGATACTCTCGCAAACCACAAAAAAGTTGGCTCCGATCAGGGACTCCAGTCGGCTTTTGACACTGACTCCCCCTTCGCTTTCTCCGACCATTTTGATCAGTGTCGCGGTAGAGAGGACGAGCTTGTAGGGACCTTCGACAAATTCGGCTCCAAAAGAGGCAATCATCGAGGCGACCGCATCAATCAGCCCTTTGGTATGTTTGGCATGGATCGGTTTACGCGGGATGTTATTCAAAATTCCCTCAATCTCCGCCTCTTTCACTCCATCAAGAATCAGCGAATTTTCAACGGCGCTGAAACGGTTGGAAACTTTTTTGAAGATCGAGTCGTCAAAATCGGGTTTGTCCCGCTTGAACGCTTCGACAATCGATTTCGGCAGATCAAAATCGTACCGTATTTCCACCATTGGAATGGGTTTTCTCACCGACAGTGTCAGCGCTTCTGCGGAGGTGATTGTTTTCAGGTTGCCTGTTGCAACAGCATCGGTTTCAAAAGGGACAGGGGTAAATCCGACAAGACTGCGCAGTTTCAGCCGCTGGCTGAGTAAAGGGGTGAACACACTGTCAATCTGAGTCCAGACAGCCGCCGCAATCGGTGACGTTTCTCTATTTAAAAATTTCATTGTCAGCTCCTTAGCTATTGTTGCCGATGTTCAGTGTCCCCGTTGGTGCCGCAACGATTTCGGGACTGCTCTGAAGAGTTTGATCCGTGCCACTGGACTCTTGCACAACTATATCCGTAGTGGTAAACAGAAATTTCCGCATCATTTCATCCCACACGCTAGAATTACGTCTAAGCCATTCGAGCCCCATACACGCGTGTTCGATCTCTTCGTCTCTATTGTGTTCCAAGATCGCTTTTGCTGCAGGGTCGCTTGCGGCTTCTGCGCGCTGGTTGTACCAGTCTATTGCTTCGAGTTCTTCCATGGTACTTTGGATAATGCGATGATAATCTTTTGTAAATTCTGAGAGTGTATTAGGATCTTCGTGAAAACCTTCGTGTGCCATAACCGCTCCTTCGAGTTTAATCCTGAAATCTCTAATGGTACAGAGGCAAAGAAAAGATATCAATAAGATTTTACGGAAACGGTTTCTTTTAATTTTTTATTAAGAAAGGAATAGGGAAAACTGTAAAATTTCCTAAATCTCGATACAGAGATTCAAGGAAGATTACCGTCACTATTCTCGGCACGCTTAAGAATCGACGACGCCATATTACCGAATATGAGATGATGAATAGGGACCAGTGCATACCAGTATAATCGCCCTGAGACCCCATCAGGATAAAAATACGCGCTTTGAATTAATTGATCCCCTTGTATTTTAAACTCCAGCCACGCTTTACCGGGTAATTTCATTTGAGCAAACAGAAGAAGCCGTTCATTTTCCACCAGATCGACCACTTTCCAAAAATCGACACTGTCTCCGACACGAAGATGGTGTGAATCCCGTCGTCCCCGATTGATCCCCGCCCCTCCGAATAGCTTATCGATCACTCCCCGTATTTTCCAGAGCCAGTCGTACCCGAACCAGCCCGATTCTCCTCCGATCATACAAAAACTGCGGTAGACGTTTTGAGGGGGAATATCACCGAAATCGACGACTCTGCGATCGATAAAAATAGCATTGGCGATGTTGTCCGAAGAGTCAGACTGTGCAGAGCCCGCACCGCTGTCGCTCCATCGGCTGATGACTTGATTGGATTCGATCTCTTCAACCGCATGGTGTACTGCCTCTTCAAGTGTATGAGGCGTGATCGTAAAGAGTTCATGGCGCAGTGTATTGGTCGTCACCACTTCACTTTTGAGCCCTTCTATCAAAGAGCTTGCGACTCCGTAGGGTACGGGGGTAAAGAGTGTCAGCCAGTAGGAGGAGAGTTTCGGTGTGAGGAGATTAACCGGAAGCAGGTACCGTTTCAGCCCCATACCTGCCGCTACGCGAAGCATTAAATCGCCATAGCTCATCGCCTCCTCCCCCAAATCGATCATCCGATTTTCACCCGATTCCAACTCGAGTGCCGCGACCAGATATCGGATCACATCCTCCACCCCGATAGGGGTGATGAGGGTCGATACCCATTTTGGGGTGATCATCACCGGCAATTTTTGGACGAGATTGCGGATGATTTCAAAACTCGCACTACCTGAGCCGATAATTACTCCGGCACGAAACCAGATGCATTGGAGCTTTTCGGGTGCGGAACTCAGTATCTCTCCCGTCTCAATTCGGCTCAGCAGATGCTCGCTTCCCGTTTGTTTATCGCCTAGACCGCCCAAATAAATGATCTTTTTGACCTTTTGACGGACACACGCATCGAGGAAATTTTGGGCACTTTGACGATCCAGATCTCTGAAGTTGGAATGGGTAAGTCCGTGGATGAGATAATAGGCAACATCCACCTCTTTAAGTGCTTCATCGAGTGTTTCAGGGGACATGACATCGGCTTTAATAATCTCACACTGTTCTTTGGCCACGGATGAGAGGCTATTGGGATTGCGTACCATCAAACGAAGGGTAACGCCCCCTTTTTGGATGAGGGCATGTTTGAGGCGTCGGCCGATATATCCGTTTGCTCCCGTGAGTAAAACACGCATCTGTAACCCTTCTTTCTAAAGCATATATTCTATTCTACATCGTTTTAGGTAAGAAGTAATAAAAGATGAGGATTGGAGACGTTATTGGATTGTGAAAGGGGGTGGCTGCCCCCCAATGGTTCAATGATTTTTTATCCGTCTAAAAAAGCTTCCCATTTCAACGGGTTCCAATGAGACGATGCGGGGGAAACTTGAGACGGTATATTCGGAATAGGAATAGTCGGAGGGATTGCGAGTATCGGCGGAGCAGGTGTGATTCCGGGGATCGGAAGCATAGGATCGCTGGAAGCTGAATCCGTGAATGCTATGCATAGTCCTCTTTTGTCACGAACGATCCCTTTATAAATTATTCCAAGATGTTGGGCGTCAAAGGTGAAGATATTATTATCACGAATGAATGCTCTGTAGCAATTTTTACGGTCATAAATGACACCGTTATAAAGCCATCCTATGGTTCGTCCATGTCGGTTAAATATAGGTTCCATCGTTGTTGCTCCTTACACCGGATTTTTAGGGGTATTAATTGTAGCAGATATTTTTAAAAAGTGAAATATTATTTAGTATTTTTAAACATTGATTATTTATAGCTTTGCCTTTGAACGTATATTGCATATTTAATAAAAAATCCGAGGAGCGATGGATGGCTGTTCTAATCACCGATTCTTGTATAAATTGCGACGCTTGTATCGAGGAGTGTCCCGCGACGGCGATCGTCAGTGGCTCTGAATCGCCGCTAGAGGGTGGCGAATACACCTATGTCAAACCTGAAAAGTGTATCGAATGCGTCGATGCCGCCGTCCCAAAATGTGCCGATGTCTGTCCAACCGAGGGGTGCATCGTGTGGGATATGCCCTATACGTCTGAATATAACGACTATTTTGTAAACAGTAGCGAGTATGTGATCCGTGTCCATAAGTCCAAAGGGTTGATGTCCCCCGAAGTGAGTCCGATGCCGTGGCGGGAGAGTATCAACCTGGAGCAAAGAGAATCGCGTGTGAGTGTCGGGGAGACGTTGAAGCTTTATAATTAAGGTCATACTTCCACGCTATAATCTTCCGATACGATATAGGAGGGGACGATGAGCACGATAATCATGTTGTTTATATTGCCGCTCGGGATTGTCGTCTATTTTTGGGATCGCCGTAATTACGCGCAGAGTCTTGCAATGTTTAAAGATTATTGTGTGCAGATGAACCATGCCGATCTCTCCGAGAATGAAAAAATGGATCGTATCGATGAGATGTTTTATCAAAACGGTTACATCCGTATCGAGCGTGCTGACTCCAGACTAGTGATTGAAAAAAAACATTTCAATATCGGGATGCTATTTATCTGTTTGGGAGCTTTGACCTATATCGGGTTATTTGTCTATTTGATTTATTACCGTTTTTTTCTCAAAGCGCGAAGGATTATTGTCGACTTGGGCGGGGAAGAAATAATGAGAGAAGAGAAAAAGTAGCCTGTCCTCTTTTTCCTTTTTCTTCTAGTTGGTTATTATTTCATAAATAATCAAAGGAGCCTAACATGAGATACCTTCTTCAAGTAGATTTTCCGCATAATGGACCGTTCGGTGATGAATTGAGCGTAGCAATGAGTGATTTGGCAAAAGACATTGCGAATGAAAAAGGGCTTATTTCCAAACTATGGACGGAAAATGAAGCAACCAAAGAAGCAGGGGGGATTTATTTGTTTGATAATGCCGAAGATGCGGCGCGTTATTTGCAAAAGCATACCGAGCGTTTGGAATCATTCGGATACAGCAACATACGAGGCAAAATTTTTGCAGTGAATGAAGCGCTAAGCGCCTTGTCGATTCCGGCTAAGTAACGCTTGTTGTAGCAACAAATTGCTGGCGGGTGACGACTCCCCAATGCGGATCGTCGTAGGACTCTTCGGTATAAGCAGTTTCGTTTAACCGTTCAATCGTTTTGCGCCAGAACGCCGTGGCGTATTCAGCTCCCCGAATCTGTTTAATCTCCCAATCTCCGAGATAGTTTTTCCAAATCGTGTGGGCAAACTCCATTCCGATACCGTTTTTCCGAAAATGGGGAACAACGTAAAACTCACACACCTCGTAGGATTGAGACTCTTTGCAACGGATCGCGGCAATTCCGGCAGGGGTATCGTCGATGATGAGTAAAAAGCCTAGGGTATCGTCTCCTAGATGGGTATCGAGTTCGAACAGACCCGAAGCATTCGGTTTCTTTCCTGTGATAGATGAGAACTCGGCCTTGTAGCATTGGACGAGGTTGTGATAGATTTGGGAGTTGGTATCGGTAACAGGGGTGATATTCATGGGATTAAAGAGTACTTTTGTTGGGTGAATTGTAGCAGAACTATAGCTTTGGGACGAGTAAAAAAGTAGCCTGTCCCCTTTTTTCCAGTATGAAATATTATGTCCTTTTCTTTTTCATAAGAAAAGTACCAAAAGAAAATCGCCTTGCGACAAATCGCTGTCGGTACGCGTTTGCGGTTAGACGCACGCGACCTTGCTCTGTGTGGTGTCGTAAGGCAAGATACTATTTGATGAAATGATTTTCGCAGAATGCGAAAATGGATAAACAATCTCCGCGATCCAAACCCTAGAGCCGTTCCAAAGGTAGCAGTGCCGAGAGGAACGAGCGTTCTTGTATCGCGGTATGCTCTTTTGCTACTTTTTGGCTAAACAGAAAAGTAGGGAGATAGTCTGAAATGTGGGGTGAGGGAAGGGGAGGAAAAAGTAGCCTGTCCCCTTTTACTCTTTTTTTTGTTTTCTATCTTCTGCGTCGACCTAGAATTCTAAGGATACGTAGAAATAAATTAATAATATCCATGTAGATAGCAGCGGCTGAATCAACCGCATTGTCAACCGTTTTTGGAATACGTAATGCCCGACCCCAATCGTAACCTATATAGCCGCAAAAGATAATAACTACAATCCAGTCTGTCCATTCGGGCACATGATGAAAAACAAAAATTTGTATTAATTCAATAACAATCATTGCGAACAATGCAATAGTGATCGGACCATAAATGGCTTGAAAAAACTTTGGAAAAAGGGTTCCGAAAATCATCATGATAACAGTGACGATTGCAGTAATTTGGATCGCATCAATAACAAGCTCCGGTTGATACCTGCTCACGACAATATTGACGATGAGACCAAAGGGCACAACGACAAAGTTGTAACCTATGAAACTGACAGTCGGATTTTTAGAAGTGTTAAAAAGGTAGATTCCTAAAAAACACGAGGCAAAATATCCTAAAATGAATATCAACGGTTCGATCTGTAAAATCGAGGTTGGAGGAATATATTTGACCATAACCCAATTTGTCAAAAAGCCCCATAATAAGACTAAACCAATAATCATATTGAAATGAGCAATACTTATCTCTTGTGTTTCTATTGCAGTACGTTGGAATACATCGGATTTGAACAAATCATTATCACTCATAAACACCCTTTATTTTTATTAATAAACTCATACCGAAACAGTATCTTTGTAAATATAGAGACCATTTTCATCTTTTTTTGTATTAAAGAAATTTTGATAGGGAAACATTTTTTGTTTTAGGATGACAACAAAAATCAATAATCCAAGATTTATAAGTATCCCAATTAAAATCATTGATTGATCACTTTGGCGTAGTAAATCAAAGATACCCTTTACTAGTAAAAATGCAAGAAACATATAGGCACCGGCATTTTTTTTGTAGAGTAGATAGAGTACTAATGCAGGCAATAATACACCGATTGTCAGTAAAAAAAGTAGCCATAGTGGAGGCAAATGTGCAAATTGAACACTTAAGCCTAGAAGTGCAAAGAGAGACAATAGCCCATAAATGCTTATCAGAATTTTATTTGCTTTCGCATATTTTTCAGCGAATAGTTGTTCAGGAAAGAGAGCTAAAACACGTGATCCTTTTTTCGGATCGCCATTTCTACTGATGAATTTTGTAAATGCTTCATCTTTGCCTATGCCATTTTTTATATCTTTTTTAAGTTGCTTCATAAATATCCCTAATTTATTAACACATATTTAGTGAAATATTATAAATAAAAATTCTTTGGATTCTTTTAAATTTTAAAAAGTTAGGTTTATACGGTTTGGGAGTGTATTTCATTAGTCTGTATTCCTACTCAGGAGAATGGAAACGAGGAATAAATCCCCGCGATCCAACTCCTAGAGCCGTATACGATGTGGTAGTGCATAGAGTCACGCCAGTGTTCTTGGATCGCGGTATGCTCTTTTGCTACTTTTCGGCTAAACAGAAAAGTAGGGAGATAGTCTGAAATGTGGGGTGAGGGAAGGGGAATAAAAAAGTAGCTTCTCCACTGTTCCTCTATTCTTAAAGATTTATTGCTGATCTTCCAATTCATCAACCAATGATCTGTATTTTTCATGAATCATGTTTCGATCAAATTCCAAGAACTCTGCCAACATATTCTTATCCTCTTCATCAGTAAAGTATTTTCTAGAGGATGGGAAAAACAGATTATCTTCTTTAACTATATGTATGGGATAAAACTCGGTAAGGGTTTTAAGATTAGCGGCAATGTCGGTTAAGGCGGTTTCATCACCATTACGGTATCGTGTGTTGGCTTCAACCAGTGCTTTGGTTGTTTGGCGACCGAACACATGTTCTTCTATGAGTTCTTCCATGATTTGACGATCTTCTACCGTCAGCTCTTTCTTGTTTAATTCTCGAAAGAGAATATCTTCTTCCTTGCCATGGTGCGTCTGATCGGCATAAACCTTTATAAAATCGACTACTGCATCAATAAATACAGGGTCAACTTTGTGTTTCGATTCTATATCGACTAAAACGCCTTTGATTACCAAAAGCATTCGTTCAATAAGACGATGCTCTATCATAAGTGAACCGCGTGCTTGCATAACTCTCTCCTTATTTAGGGTTATTCTGTATCTGTTTATCTCTATGTGGAGATTGTAGCATAATTGTAAATTGTGTATAAAAGTTATTTAAAAATGAAAGGAGAGATAAAGTAGCCTGTCTTTTTAGGCATAAAAATCAAGATGCGACGATAACATAGGATAGTTTTCCATCCAGTCGATCTGGTGTGATAAAAGTGCCATAGTAGGTGCATTACCTGATTCGTACGTTTCAGTTTTGACATAAGATTTACTTTTGTCGAAGGCATCATCAATAATCTCTGAAAGACGTTTAACAAGTTTCTCTCCGCTAATGCCATCTAATTGCCCTGAATTATAAGCTTGTTGAACCGCTTGGTTTCCAATGGAATTATTACTACCGAAGGCTACAGTGCCGTTTTTCCATAAAACTCCGATAATAGAATCTCCTGAATAATAAACGGTATGTGCTTGAGTACGACCTTGCTGTTCTAAGGCTTGCGCGCGATCTTCAGCCGATGGTTCTCGAAGAGATTCTAAAATTGTTTCTAAAGGTTTTTTATCTATTTGAATTCGAGGGGCTTCTAAAGGGATCATAGCCGAAATTGGGTAGTTATGCATCATGATTTCTCCTTGTTTATTAAAAACAAGCACAAAATATTCCACTATAAAAGTTTAATGTTGTTACATAGATATTACGTATGAATGCGAGGTAAGATACTGAAAATAGCCTGACCCCTTTTTCTTTAACGAGGGATGTTACTAATTATCATTTGACTGATTATTGTCAGCAACTGAAATAGGTTTTAGTAAATCAAATACTTCTTGTTTAGTATGATCTTTTTTCCACTCAGGAAAATCTTTATTTTTTAAATCTTGTATTTTAGCTTTACGAGATTCAAATTCCTGATAAGCATTTTGATTTGGAACGTTGATCGATTTATATTTACTGGATAGTATGTTGCAGTATTTCTTAAAGTATTTCGCATTTAGATCAATACCCTGCGCAGACATATAACTATTCATTTTATCATCAGAAATATACGATTCATTATTTGGTTGTGAACAAAAGTCAAAATCTTTGTCTTTCATAAGGAGTTCATGAAAATAAGGCATTTGTCGCAAGCCTGATTGAGATATCGCAATATGAGTCATTTTGTCTTTAGTGATATCGACTTCAATAAAGTCTGTATGATAAAAAGGTGAGATAGCATGCAATCCATTTGAAGTTAACATAAGGATTCTTTTTCCAAAAGGAGGAGTATATTCGATGAAACTTGAACTAGAAGTGTGCATGGTACCGATATATTTTAGATCATCCGTAATATCATATATTGAAACGGGTAATGGATGTGTACCAAAGACAAACGCATAAGCTACATCCCATTTAGACGTGTCCAATGTACTGAATACAACACTTCCCGTCTCGGTAGAAACAGATGTCTTCGGTGTAAATTGAGGTTTAATACTATATGTCGGCGCACTGCATCCCGTCAATAGTATGAACAAAAGTATTGACATAATAGAAAGTCTCATGATTTGTATATCCTTAGGCAATATTTTATTTGGGAGGGAGAGGCTACTTTTCATATTGTATAAAAACTCTAAATTTTGAAAGTGGAAAAAATGAATATTCTGAGTTTGAAATAGTATAGGTTTTGAAGCCTTGCTCTTTTTGGAATTTTTCAATTTCATCTTTGGCATACGCTTCAGCACCTAAATGGTTTGCCCCGCCTCCAACAAAAACATCGGCATAATGCATTTTTTTATCTTCATCATACTGAATAGAACGACCATACATTGAGAATGTTCCAGGGTATGCACGTGCTGCATTATGAGGTAAAGGTTCTGTCACTTTATTGACGGTTGCACATCCTGTAAATAAGGTTGTGATTATCATTGTATAAAAAAATAAACGCATTAAAACATCCATAAATAAATATTACAATTATTATATCTAAAGTAACAGTAAAAAATAAAAATATTTATTGATGTTGTATAATTAAAAGTAGCCTGTCCGATGTTCATAACACTCTTAATGAGTACTACTTAACCGCTTTTTCGTAGAGGCGTTCGGGGGCTATATCTACTTCTCCATCCCAAACTAATGTGCCATAATCGATCGTGAAGTTTTTAAAATAGTCGATGTGTCCGAAGTTGGCAAATACACCGCCACGTTTGGTATATTCGCTCAGATCGACAACACCGTGTTTACCGTCTTCAAATGTCATAGCGATTTGGTAATCGTGGAGGTAATGGGCATCGACAACAGTGTATTTCATATCTACTCCTTATTTCAAAGGTTCAATTTTATGCGGCTGTTGGTCGTTTTGAGATAGCTCCCAATCTTGGATAAGTTCCTCTTTGTGTGCTAATGCCCACTCGACGATCAATCCTGCCGCTTTGGGCGGGAGTTTACCCTCGGTAATCGCCAAATCCGCGATTCGTATTACCGCATTATACTCATTATATTCTACATGAAAATGAGGCGGATTATGTTCATCAAAAAACATCATAACTCGTATTCCGTAAAATCGGCTAATTTCAGGCATCATCAACTCCCTTTTTAGAGAATAGTGTAATGTTTTGATAGAGTGCTATGGAAATATATTGCAGTATGAAATATTATGTCCTTTTCTTTTTCATAAGAAAAGTACCAAAAGAAAATCGCCTTGCGACAAATCGCTGACGGTACGCGTTTGCGGTTAGACGCACGCGACCTTGCTCTGTGTGGTGTCGCAAGGCAAGATACTATGTGATTGGATGATTTTCGCAGAATGCGAAAATAGAGAAATAATCCCCGCGATCCAAACCCTAGAGCCGCGTGCGATGCAGAAGTGCAAGAAGTCACGCGAGTGTTCTTGGATCGCGGTATGCTCTTTTGCTACTTTTCGGCTAAACAGAAAAGTAGAGAGTTATTTTGAAATGTGGGGTGAGGGAAGGGGAGAAAAAGTAGCCTGTCCCCTTTTTACTTAATTATAAAGGAGGAAAAAAAGCAGACTGTCTGTTTTAGACGATTTAAAAAAGTAAAAAGTAGCCTGTCCCCTTTTTCCTCTTTTTTCGCGAAGGCGGGCAAAGTGCTCTTTAGGGTAAATCTAGCTAAAAAGTGAAGATTAAATACCTATCAGTTGGTTATAGTTATCACCTGACCCCTATTTTTATTTTTCAGTTGGTTATAGTTATCACCTGACCCCTATTTTGGATAGATTACTGCATCACAGTCATATCATCAACATTCAAGGAAATTCATACCGTTTAAAGGAGAAAAAGGAAGCAGGATTACAAGATATGGACTTATTTAAGATTGGGAAGAAAAAACGTTCCTCTGAACTCTCAGATGAACCAGTCGCTTAAGGTTACAAAACGTAAAAAAAATTACGAAAAACTGCATAATTTAACTCCGCGCTTGACAATGATCAATTTAACGGAAACCAAAAACACACCTGCTTCCAATAAAAGATCGTGAGTGAATCCAGTAAAAAACAGGGCTATTGTAAAAAGAACAAAGGTGATTAAAATAACAAGTAAAGAACCTATATCAAAATGTTTCATTTTTTTCCTTTTTCATACTCGTCAAATGATGAGATATTGTAGCATAAGTGCGAATATGTCCTTTTCATTCTAAACCGTTACGAAGCCAAAGGGCTTCGTGTTAGATTGATTTCGAGGTTGAAGCCGACGGCTTTTGCGTATTCCATCAAGGTGGATAGATTGGGCATATTTTTACTGTTTGGGCTTTCTAATCTCGATATATTGCTTTTTTTGGTATGAAGCAGATTCGCAACATCTTCTTGGGAGAGTTTCGCTTCGAGACGGGCTTTGATCATCTGTTTTTTGAGTGCGAAGATTGGTTCTAATGCGTCGTATTCGGCTTTAACCTCTTCGTTTTGGAGAGCTTTTTCTTTGAATGCTTCAAAAGAAGGTCTATTTGTCATGCTCAATCTCCTTTTTTCGCTTGAGGGCGATTTCGATCTCTTTTTGAGGTGTTTTTTGGGTCTTTTTCACAAATGAGTGGAGAATGATGATTTTTTTCCCACTCGCGTAACAAAAGAAACTTCTCCCTATCCCCTCCGCTCCTTTAGCCCTAACTTCAAAAAGCCCCTCACCGAAAGCATCGGTGTATGGTTTTCCGAGATTGGGACCGTGTTCTTCGATCATCTCAAAGATGTGGAGCATTTTCGCCAAAATCTTGGCAGGAAAGGATAGGGTATCGGCTTCAACGGTTTCGTTGAAAAATTCGATTTTCCATTTCATGTGATTATATCAAAAATGATAACTTTTGGAAAGAGAAGAAAAGTAGTATGATCGTTTTGTTTCGGCATTATCAACTCCCTTTTTATCGGTTATTGTAATGCTGAATTATATTAGATTGGAATTATATTGCATTTTGAAATATGTCTTGTCGTCATTCCAGACTAGATCGGGAATCTAGCTTTGGAATAAAAAGATTAGTCTGCATTCCCACTCAGGAGAGTTGGAACGAGGGAATATTAGGAGAGCGGCAATGAGAGAAATGTAAAAACTACTAAAGAACCACCAATGAATAACAAAATGTATGCAATGTTTTTATATGGACTTGATGTATATTTGTTTTGAATGTAATTATTGATCCATCGAAATAGAAAAAAAATAATTATAGCTAAACTAAACGTTATCAAAATATTGCTCATAACTTACTCCTGTTAAATTAAATTATACCAATAATATTTTTAGTTTGCAAAAGTTTTATCAAAATACTTAATTAGAGTATGATTGGTTTTGTAGGAATTCGAAGAAAAAGGGGATGGATTCCCGATCAAATCGGGAATGACGGGAAAATTACAGCGCTTTCGCCATAATACGGTTAAGACGTGCAATAAACCCTGCGGTATCCGCAAGCGTTTCACCCTCATAAAGTTTCGCTTGATCGAGCAACACATGCGCCGCATCGTCGATAAGGTTCATGTCTGCGCTGTCGCTCAGTTTTTTGATCAACTCATGGTTCGGATTGATTTGCAGGATCGGTTTCGGAGCCGGGAAATCCCCGCCCATTTGCCCAAACTGTTTCATCATCTGCGCCATCATGTACCCTTGGTCTTCTTTGTCGACTTTTAGACATACGGCTGACTCGGTGAGATCGAAGGTCGTTTCAACTTTCGATACGTTTTCACCCAATGCGTTTTGGAGCTGACCAACGAATGATTCCATCCCTTTAGCTTTCTCTTCGTGCTCTTTTTTCTCCTCTTCGGATTCTTCGAGTTTCGCATCGGTTACGTTGACGAATTTATACTCGTTGTACTCGGTTACCATCGGGAATACGATCGTGTCGATCTCTTCGTTGAGAACGAGAACATCGATCCCTTTAGCTTTGAAACGCTCTAGTGCTGGAGAGTTTTTGAGCATTTGGAGAGACATTTTTGCAGAGATGTAATAGATCTCTTTTTTCTCAGCGTCTACACCCTCTACGAATTTGCTGAACATGACCGGCTCGTGAGCGTTCAAGGTGTTGAGTTTGAGAAGCTCTAGGATACGCTCACGGTTGCCCATGTCGCTGTAAAGACCCTCTTTGAGGACGTTTCCGAACTCTTTGTAGAAAGCGTCGTATTTTTCTGCGTCGTTCTCGGCGATTTTCGCCAATTCACCCAACACTTTTTTAACCGATGCGTTTTTGATCTTCGCCATAACGCGGTTGCTTTGGAGGATTTCGCGGCTGACGTTCAACGGAAGGTCGGCAGAATCGATCACCCCGCGTAGGAAGCGGAGATACGTCGGCATAAGCTCTTTTTCATCGTCGGTGATAAAGACACGGTTGATGTAGAGTTTGATACCGCTTTGGTAATCGACGCGGTACAAGTCCATCGGCGCTTTGGACGGGATGTAGAAGAGAGTGGTGTACTCTAACGCACCCTCGGCTTTGTTGTGCATCCATGCTAACGGCTCACTCGAGTCGTGGGCGATGCTGGAGTAGAAATCTTTGTACTCTTCATCCGAAATATCCGATTTTGAGATTGTCCACAATGCGTTGGCTTTGTTGATCTGTTTGTTGACAAGCTCGTTATGACCTTTCTCTTCTCCCTCGGCTGGGGCTACCCACTCCTCTTTGTCCATAAAGATCGGGAAAGGGATGTGGTTCGAGTATTTTTTAACGATGGTATCGATGCGGTGAGCTTCTAGGAACTCCCCTTCGTCCTCTTTAAGGTGCATAATGATCGTCGTACCGTGGCTATCGCGTTCCGCAGGCTCAAGATCGTATTCTGATCCCGCCATTGAACTCCATTTGTACGCTTGCTCTTCTCCGGCTTTGCGGCTGATCACTTCGACTTTGTCGGCTACCATAAACGACGCGTAGAAACCGACCCCGAATTGACCGATGAGTTTAGAATCTTTTTTCTGATCCCCTGAGAGTTTTTCGAGGAACGCTTTGGTTCCTGATTTTGCGATGGTTCCGAGGTTCTCTACGAGATCGGCTTCGTTCATCCCGATTCCCGTGTCAGAAATACTGAGGGTTTTTGCCTCTTTGTCGATCACGATGTCGATACGAGGGGCGAAGTTGACCCCTTTGTAGGCTTCGTCGGTGAGGACGAGCATGTTGAGTTTATCCAGAGCATCCGAAGAGTTCGATACGAGCTCGCGGACGAAAATCTCTTTGTTGGAGTACAAAGAGTGGATCATGAGATGTAAGATTTGTGAGACTTCAGTCTGGAACTGATGTTTTGCCATGAAGCTATCCTTTTAGGTTAAATTTTTGAGCTGTGATTGTAACGAAATAGTTTTAATAATGCAAGAGCTATCAATTAAGTTGAGTGTAGTTGACTAATACTTAATGTGAGTGAGGTAAAGTCCGTTATGAGGAGCGATATCGGTAGAGTATCGCTTAACACAGTTTAACTGCTCTATAAGCTGTTCTTTTGTCGCCTTTCCTGCCGAGATTCGGAGCAAAAAACCGACCATAAGGCGGATTTGGGAACGTAAAAATCCGTTCCCCTCGAAGACGAGGACAAAATACCCTTTATGAGAGTAGGCATAGGCGCGGTAGATGATGCGGGTGAAGTGATCCATATCGTTGCCGCTTTTTTTGAAAAGCTCAAAACTGTGTGTCCCGACGAAGCAACCGATCGCATCGGCGATCACCTCACGGTTGAGGGCGGGGATAAACGAGACGAAGTTGTCTTCGAACGGATTGGTCGTCCCCTCTTTGATGACATAGCGGTAGACGCGACGCTTGGCACTGTAGCGGGCATGGAATTCACTCTCCACAAACTCGATACGTAAAATCCGTAAAGAGTTTGGGAGTTGGAGGTTGAGCATCTCTTTGAGGCGCGTTAAATCTGTCCAAAAGAGAGGGAGGTCGATGTGCATCACTTGATGGGTGGCGTGGACACCGCGGTCGGTACGTCCTGAACCTTTTGGGGCGGAGTTGATTTTGAGCCGTTTGAGGGCGATGATAAGAGTGCCGATAACGGTTTCATGGGTGGTGGGCTGTTGTTGAGACCCCATAAACGCTGAGCCGTTGTAGCTCATCGTGATTTTGGCTCGCTTCAAAAACGGCTCCCAACCAGACGTTTGTAAAAGCTATAGCTGAGAATAAACCAGATCAGTGCGACGATCCAGATCGTATGAAAGGCGAACCATTTTTGAACCATGATGGCGGCCGAATAGAATCCGACGATGGAGAGGAAAAGCCACAGATAGATCCACCGTTTTTGGTGGCGGGCGTGAACGACCCCCAGCGCAATCATCAAAAATACCGAGAGGAGGGGAAAGAGACTCAAGAGGGTATTGGTAATAAGGAGTCTCTCTTTTTTACCCCGTTCGATTTCGTTCGTCCAAAAATCGAGGGTGTTGCGGTAGATAGTAGGATCGGTCGTCATTCTATCGTTGATGTATCCGGTTTTAAAGAGCATGGTTTTAAGGAGTTTATCGCTGTAGCTGTAGCTCTCGCCATCACTTAATTTCAGCTGCAATACCCCGTTTTTGTTGATGAGTTCCGCTTTATCGGATTTGATAAGAATTTCGTCGTTCATATCTTTGTTAAAGAGGACGACATCTTCAAAGACACGTGAATCTTGATCGCTTTTGTTGATGAAAAGCATCCATTCGCCGAAATGGTGACCAAACTCCGAAGCGCTAAGGTTGAACTTCGCTTCTGCCCTTTTTTTCTCTAAAAAATTGCCCGAAATAACTTTAATGTAGGGGATGACGACGATAAAGTTGACAAACATTAACAGCGTGAGGAGCAGTGCGGGCACCGCCAAAACCCGTCCGACAAATGAGGGGGAGATTCCAAGCGAGAAGACGACGACCATCTCATTATCATTGGAGAGGCGATAGAGTGCTAATGCTCCGCCGACGACAAAAGCGATAGGGAGGGTGTAAAAAAGGAGTTCGGGAATGACGAATAGGTAGAGTTTTCCCATCTCAAGAAGGCTCAGCTGAATGACTGCCGTATAGGTCGCGAGTTTGATCAAAAAGATGACCGAAGCGATCGCGAAGAGGGGGAGAAATATCGAGAAAAAGAGTATCGACAGATGCGATAAGATGTAGTGGCGTAATTTACCCATATATTCCCACCATCCAATCGTTGACGTAGGTATCGAACATAACAACGAGCCAACACGCTAACGCTAAAAAGGGGATAAACGGGAGTTGTTTGGACTCTTCGCTCTCATCTTGGGTTAAAAGGAGTGCGGGAAGTGCCAAAACGGCACCGAGGAAGATAGCGGCAAGCCCGAGTTTGACCCCGAGCAATGCCCCCATCGTCGCGGCGATCATAATATCGGCTTCCCCCATCGCCTCTTTTTTGATGGCGTAGGAGAGATAGAAACGAAGGAGGGTAAATCCTCCGGCAAACAGCAGAGCGTTGGTGACGTTATAGCCGAACTGCTCAAACGAGGTGACGCTAAAGACGGCGACAGTGAGCGCTCCGAGGTTGAGGCTATCGGGAACCATTTTGTAGCGAAAATCGATTGCGGAGAGGGCTAGAAGCAACGCAAACGTCACGGCGATTCCCGCCGCTTGGAAGGTAAGGCCGAATTTCATCGCACTAAAGAGGAAAATGAGACCGCTGAGCACTTCGATAAGAGGATACTGTATCGATATCTTGGTGCCGCAAAAAGCACATTTCCCCCGTAAAAAAAGCCATGAAAGGATGGGAATATTATGCCAAGCTCTCAGCGGGGTGTTGCAGCTCATGCAATGGGATGCGGGGAAAGAGACGCTCTCATCACGCGGGATGCGCAAGATCACCACATTTAAGAAGGAACCGATTGCCGCCCCAAAAATAAAGATAAATGCAAATTCCATCAGTTCAATCCTCCGAAGCGTCTTTCGACCGTTTTAAATTTTTTGATAATACTCTCAAGCTCATCGGTAGTGAATTCCGGCCAAAGGGTTTTGGTAAAGAAGAGTTCTGCATAGGCCGCTTGCCACAACAGAAAATTGGAGAGGCGATGATCTCCCCCGGTTCGGATGAGCAGATCGACATCGTGGGGACAATCGAGGGCATCTCCGAGTGATTCTACCGTGAGGGGGCCATTTTCTCGGAGTGCATTGGCGGCACGGACGATCTCATCACGCCCTCCGTAGTTCAGTGCAAGGCATTGAACCAAACCGTCGCACTCGGCTGTTGCCCTCTGTACCTCGTCGATGACGTTGCGGAGCGATTTGGAAAAAATACTCAGATCGCCGATCGGCTCAAAGCGGATATTTCCCTCCAAATAGGCGGCGCGTTCGCTTTTGAGATACCGCTCTAAAAGTTTCATTAAAAATTCGACTTCGAGTTTGGGGCGTTTCCAGTTTTCGGTACTGAACGCATAAAGGGTGAGACGGTCGATTTCATGGTGCTTGGCGCAATAGGTGGTGATAGTACGTACACTCTCAGCCCCTCGTTCATGTCCATAGGTTCGGCTTTTTCCCTGAGCCTCTGCCCAGCGGCCGTTTCCGTCCATGATGATTGCGATGTGGTGAGGCTGATTGCTCATGCGCTACACGCTTGTGCATGATGTACGATCTTTTCGGCAAGCTCAAACTTGCTGTGGCGTCCTAGATCGATTTGATCCTCTTTGGTAATAAAGGTAATACTGTTTTGGTCTCCCCCAAAACTTTTGGCATCTTCGAGAAGGTTGTAACACACCGCATCGACCTCTTTTTTCGTCAAAAGCTCTTTCGCGTTGTTTAGCCCCTCTTGGGTATCCATTTCCGCTTTAAAAGCGATCGTGGTAACCCCCTCTCGATCTTTGGCAAGTGTACTTAAAATATCCGATGTTTGGGTGAGTTCAATCTGCCAATTCTCCCCTAGCGTCGATTTTTTGAGTTTCCCTTGTTGCGGAAATTTAGGGGTAAAGTCCGCTACGGCTGCGACCATAAACAAAAAAGGGCGTTTTTGTATCAGTTTAATGGCATCTGCCGTAGTGAGTGAAGCTTTGCTCAATTTCCCTTTTTTGGCAATACGGAGTGCATCTTGGGTGTACTCTAACATCTCCTGCGCATCGTCTACCTCTATCGTGTAGATGCTTTTTGGAAGACTATCATTTCCCTTTGTGGTGATGTAGCACACATCCGCCCCTTTGAGATAGAGAGAGAGGGCAATCGCTTTTGCCATTTTTCCGGATGAAAAGTTGGAGATATAGCGTACTTCATCGATCTTTTCTCTCGTCCCCCCGCCGGTAATAACCACACGTCGATCTTCCCAATAACTCTCTTTGAGCAACACTTTTGCCGTTTCAAAAAAGATATCCATCGGCTCAGCCATAGCACCGTCCCCGACGACCTGACATGCCAGCTCTTTGGTTTGAGTCTCAATGATCTCATAGTTGGCAATGGCGAGCATTTTTTGGGATGCTTGAATCATCGGATTTTGGATCATGTTGGTGTTGGCTGAGGGGGCGATGAGTTTGACCCCTGGATAGGCGAGGGCGCACTGGGTGAGGATCGTATCGGCGATGCCGTTGGCGAGTTTGGCGATTGTGTTGGCGGTGACGGGGGCGATGACAAGTATATCCGCCCACTGAGAAATCTTGATATGGTTGAAATCATCCGCCCACGATTCGTTGGTGTCATCTAACACGCGGTTGCGGCTGAGGGCTTCGAAACTCAGCGGTGCGACAAACTTTTTGGCGGCTGGGGTCATAACGACTCGCACTTCGGCACCCGCTTTGATGTAGAGGCGGAGTAACTCTAATGATTTATACGCCGCAATCGACCCCGTGACACCTAGGAGGATTTTTTTACCTTCAAGAAGATTAGTGGGAATCTGCATTATTTCCCTTTTCCGAAAAATTTGGTGAAAAATCCCGCTACTTTTCGGATCGGGGTACGGCTGAGGATAAGGATGTCGCTCTCGTATTTTCCTGCCGTGACGGTGGTGCCTGCGGCGATCATGACGTTATCGGCTATCTCTACGGGGGCAACGAGCTGCGTGTCGCTTCCGACGAAGACATTTTTGCCGATAATCGTCTGGTATTTTTTCACCCCGTCGTAGTTGCAGGTGATGGTTCCCGCACCGATGTTGCTCCCCTCGCCGATGGTCGCATCGCCGAGATAGCTCAAATGTCCCGCTTTGACCCCTTTGAGGGTTGATTTTTTCACCTCGACGAAGTTTCCGACATGGGTATCTTCCAACACACTTAGAGGACGTAGATGCGCCAGCGGGCCGACGTCGGAATTCGTTATTGTGGAATCTTCGATAACGCTATGGGCTTTGATATGGGAGTTGACTATGAGGGTGTTGCCGCAGAGCCGTACACCGTTTTCGATCACACACTCCCCTTCGAATTTCACCCCTTCTTCGAGGTAAATGGTTTCGGGAAGCTGCATAATTACCCCCGCATCCATCCATAAGCGGCGCAGACGATCCATCATAATCATCTCGGCATTGGCGAGATCGTTTTTGGAGTTGACCCCTTTAAACTCCACCTCTTCGACAAACAGAGGTGAAATAGAGAGGCCGTCATTGCGTCCCATCTCGATAACGTCGGTGAGGTAATACTCCCCTTGGGCGTTGGCATTGGACAATTGAGGGATATAGGTTTGCAGTACGTGATGTTTAAACGCATAGACGCCTGCATTGACGGTATGGATCGCTTTTTCGCTCGCAGACGCATCTTTCTCTTCAACGATTCGCTGGACACGGTCGTTTTCGATGACGACCCGTCCGTATCCGCTCGGGTTTTCGAGTGAGATAACCGACATAACGATGTCGGCGGGGTTGGCGAGAAATTTTTCGATTGCTGTGCGCTCTATCAGAGGCATATCGCCATTAAGAACAAGGACATCATCGTATTTAGGCTTCACTCCCATCATAGCACCCCCCGTACCGGGGAAATTCTCGGCATCTTGGGTGATAAAAGTGAGATCACTAAAATATCTCTCCATCGCCGCGATCACGGCATCTCTCTGGTGGGCGACGACCACGATCACGTCGTCGGTAATTTCCCGCGCGGCTTTAATGCTGTAGTAGAGCATCTCCCGTCCGCATATCTCATGGAGCACTTTCGCTTTCGGTGATTTCATCCGAGACCCTTTTCCGGCGGCTAAAATGACGATAGAGAGAGGGTTCAACATACATGCTCCTGAGAATAATTCATGCAATTTTATCAGAATTTAATCAAGATAGAGACTTAGGTTGTGGTATTATCGCCTCTTTAAAAACTATTCTTTATCTACGGAGTCCGGTTTGGGTCGTTTAGCCTTTTTTCTCTTTATGATCCCTCTGATGCTATGGGGTGCCGATCCGCAGATTCCTGCGATGAATTTTAATCTTACCGCTCCCGAATCTCCGGCAGAAGTGGTCAGTTCGCTCAACGTATTATTGGTACTTACCATCCTCTTTTTGGCTCCGAGTTTAGTGCTCGTGATGACGACGTTTACCCGTTTTGTCATCGTATTTGGATTTTTGCGTCAAGCTCTGGGGACGCAGCAGGTTCCTCCGACACAGCTTCTCGTTATGCTCGCCCTTATTTTGACCATATTCGTCATGGAACCGGTAGCGACCAAAGCGTATGATGAGGGGATTAAACCCTACAGTGAAGAGTTGATCACCTACGATGAAGCGTTCGAGAAAACGACCGAACCGTTTAAAAACTTTATGGTGCGCAATACCCGTGAGAAAGATTTGGCCCTTTTTCTCCGTATCCGCCATATGGAAAATCCCCAATCAATCAAAGAGGTTCCTCTCACGATCGTCATCCCCGCATTTATGATCAGTGAGCTGAAAACGGCATTTGAGATCGGGTTCTTACTCTTCTTGCCGTTTCTCGTTATCGATATGGTTGTTGCGTCGATTCTGATGTCGATGGGTATGATGATGCTCCCTCCGGTTATGATTTCGATGCCGTTTAAAATTCTTGTCTTTGTTATGGTCGATGGGTGGAATTTGCTCATCGGAAACCTGATCGCCAGTGTTAAATAAGGGTTACAATGCAGTGTGAGTATTTCGGACTTTGCGGCAGCTGTCGCGATTATGACGAGGGGTATGAGGGGCAGTTGAGCCACAAACTCTCTTCCGTAAAAGAGATGTTTTCTTCTTTGTATACGGGTGAGATTACTGTATGTCCCTCCCCGAGCGAACAGTACCGTTTCCGTGCCGAATTTAAAATTTATCACGATGAGGGGGGTATCTCCTATGCGATGAGCCGGCTGGATCGGCAGGGGGCATTGAAGATTGAGAGATGTTCGATTGTCTCCCCAGTTATTGCTGCGGTTATGGAGAAACTTCTGATCGAAATCAGCGATTTAGAGATTTCTCATAAGCTCTTCGGAGTTGATTTTTTAGCCTCAGGTGAGGGGGAAGTAACCCTCAGTATGCTCTATCATAAACCGCTGGATGAGCAGTGGCAGAGCAGGGCACGTGAACTCGAAAAACGGCTCGGAGTCTACGTTATTGGACGGAGCCGCAAACAAAAACTGATCCTCTCCCAAGACTACGTCACCGAAAAACTGCACATTAACGGACGTGAATACCGCTATATCCACATCGAAAACAGTTTCACCCAACCGAATCCGAGAGTCAATGAGCAGATGATTGAGTGGTCGCTCTCACAAGTGGGCGGTATCGGCGGTGATCTTCTCGAACTTTACTGCGGTGCGGGGAATTTTACGATCCCTTTTGCCTCACAGTTTGATCGTGTATTGGCGACGGAGATATCCAAATCTTCGATTCATGCGGCGAAACAAAATATGGCACTTAACGGTGTGGAGAATATCGAGTTTGTCCGCTTATCGGCGGAAGAGTTCACCCAAGCCCTCGATAGTGTCCGTGAATTTCGACGTCTTGAGGGGCTGAATGTAGCTGATTATCACCTCAAAACCCTTTTTGTCGATCCGCCTCGCGCAGGGCTTGGAGAAGAGCCGTGTGCTTTTGCTGCACGTTTCGATCATCTCCTCTATATCTCGTGCAATCCTGAAACCCTTTATCGTGATTTAGAGATACTCTCACGTACCCATACGATTGACGCGATGGCGGCATTCGATCAATTCCCCTACACACACCATTTAGAGATGGGTGTGAAGTTAACCAAAAAAGGATCTGTGTGAGAGTTGTTATACTGAGTGTACTAAGTGCCTTGTACCTATACGGTGCCAATGATCCTCAAGCTATCCTCAACGATGTCGCCAAACTCAGACAAAAATACGAAGAGTGCCGTCAAGAGCAAAATGCCCTCTCCACTACCGATGCAACGGCTAAAATCAAAGGGTATCAAAAACGGATATCCAACCTCGAAAATGAGATCAAACAACGCAACAGTGAACTGCAAAGTCTGAAAAAACGGACGACTGAGTTAGAACGCGAACTCTCCCAAAAAAGAGGGGTCATTCAGAGTCTTGAAAAAACACTCACCTCCAAAGACCAAAAATATCGCGATTTTGCCGCTCAGAATGAACGGCTTACAAAAGAGACCAACACGATCAAAGTGAGCAAGGTCGAGAGGGAAAATCTCAAACGCGCTCTGGTGAAAGCCAAAACAGATTTCGATACGCTTGAGAGATCGATGGGGAAAACCGATAAAGAGGCGGCGGCGCTGCGCGTTTCATTAACCGATGCAAAAGCCGAGATTGAAAGACTTCGTACCCGTCCGATGCAAGGGCAACCTCCGATCAAAGGGGTTGAACCGAGTGCTAAAATGAGTGATCAAAGTGCTAAAGTCAAAGCTCTCCAAAATGAGCTCTCCAAAGCCAACGCTATGATAGTTCAAATGCAAAAAGCCCCTTCTACGGTTGTCGTTCAAGAGAAGATTGTGACCAAAGTGGTAGAACCGACAGAGAAAATCGTAGCCCTTCAGCGTGAACTCTCAGCGGCTCAGGCGACGATTGCCAATTTGAAAAAAGGGACTAAAACGATCATTCAAGAGAGAGTTGTCGAAAAAGTCGTTTATAAAGAGCGTCCTGCGCTCAAAGAAAAAATTGTCGAAAAAGTGGTTTACAAAGATCGCCCTGTAGTGCAGGAGAAGATTGTGGAGAAAGTCGTGTATAAAGATCGCCCGATTCCACCGGCAAAAGTAGCACTCAAATCGGCTGATGCGACCGAGAGACTCAACAAGGCATTGCAACAAAAGCTTACCCCTCCTAAAACGACGAAGACAACTGCATCAAAAGAGCTAAAAGCTCCGGCGACAGTAGCAAGCACTCCGGTTAAACAGGGGAAATCTTCTGCGTATCGTATGGCATCCAATGCACCGATTTACAACGCTCCGGGCGGTTCTGTGGTCGATACGTGGGAAGAACGCCGATCGTTTACGGCAGGGAACCCATCAGGGGGATGGGTACATATCACGGGGTATTTTGTTAATCGTGTATGGCAACGTACGGCAGAGGGAGAGAATTTATATGTGAGAGAGAGCGACGTTATCAGAAGATAACGCTCTTAATACCCGTCCCACGGCATTTTTGCCTCTTTCCATCCGAACATAAATCCGTTTTCGAGATTGTAGGCTTTAATCCCCTCTTTGGCAAGGAGATTGGCCGCTGCAGTTGAACGAGGACCGCTGCGGCAGACCAAAATGACCGAATCGACATTACGCAGTTTCATCGCCTTCATGACATCGCTGACAAAGTTTTTGTTAAATACCTCTTTGGCATCGTAGAGCTTTTGAATGTCGACGTGCCCTTTTGTTTTGTCGGTTTTGAGTTCAAATTCGGCACTTTTAACCCGCTCTTCGATCGATTTCGGGATATAGGTCCACTCATACGCAGGGATATTGATAAATCCCTCTCCATGACCCGTATAGATAAATTCGACGGTGGTGCGGACATCGACGATGATCGCTTCCCCTTTTTTCTGCATCTCATGGGCTTCCGTAGCGCTAAGGTCACCCTCATAAATATCATCAGCGTTTAACGCCGCACACGTAAGCAGTACAAATAGCAGTTTTTTCATCAAAAAATCCTCACAAAATGATAATTGCGAATTGTATCTAAAGAAGATTATACGCAGATGAAAAAAATTAATGTACTATTATGAAAAAACAATGTTGGGCTTATGATTGATACTATAAAAATTGTTTATGTAACCGATTGGGCTATAGGCAATAGCAATTTATCTAATAAAGATCCCTTCGGAGAAATTTTATTCAGCTTTGATGCAGAGGTAAATATTCAAGAGAGTTTACCCGATTTTTTTGATGATATCGACCTGCTGATTCTCCACCCAATGCAGATGAACAGTACTATTTTTGAGACGATAAGCCGCAGCAAAAGTGAAAATCCTGCCATAAAAACGGTAGTTATTTCGAGTGCTCACGGAAGTGATCTGTTTTTACAGGCGATAGACGTCGGTGTCGATAAATACCTCCTTAAACCGCTTCTCCCGAGTGCGGTAAAAAAAGTGGCTGAACGCTTAATTCGTCAATCCATAGAGGCTAAACAGGCACAAAAAGCGTATAAGCAAATTAATTTGATGTTCGGAGCTATTTCGAAAACATCTCTTTTGATTCGGATGGAAGAAAACGGTCTGATTATCGAGGTGAACGACCTGATATGCCGATTGTTAGGGTATCAGAGTGATACGATGATCGGAAGCCATTGGATGCGGTTTGTGGAACGCCGTTTTTGGAATTTTTTACGTTCTTTGGTCCGAGAACGTCTGAGAGCGGGAGAAATTTATCGGGGAATTTTGGAGTTGGTTAGTGCCAAAGGGATTCTAGTAACCGTAGACAGTACGGTTTATGCGATCCGTAATCAGCACAATGATATAGAAGAGATTGTGTGTATCGCTCAGGATGTGAGTGAGGTGAATCGGGCTATTTTGGCGAGTATGGAGCAATTGATCGATTACGAATCCTCGTTGACGGTACTTTTTGATCATCGGTATGAAGCGATGCTGGTCAATAAAAAATATTTGGAGCTAAACGGCTTTACAAATAATGAAGAGTTCTTCTCATCGTGCGCCTTATGCTCTTGGTTTGCTGAAACGTCGGATGGTTTAAAACCGATTACATTAAAAGGATGGAGTCGAAAAGAGGTATTAGAATCTATTTTTACGAAAGTGTACAGTGGGGAGATTAACGGACGATTGGTGATGGAATATTTGAATCAAAGTAAGCAATTCTTTACCGTCCATATCAGTTCTATGCCCAATCCAATGATACGTAGCGAGGAGTATCATATTCTCTATTTTATTGATGTTACGCCACTCGAGAAGCTCAAAGAGGATAAGATAAACGATGCGAAACTGATGAGTGTCGGACGTTTGGCTGCTGCGATAACCCACGAGATCAATACTCCGATTACGTATATTAAAGGAAATCTTGAATTACTGGAGTGGGAGTGTGAGGATAAAATTCCTGAAGCCCTCCCTTTGTTTCAGCCTATACAAGAAGGGATATCACGGATTGAATCGATTGTGAGTTCAATGTATGAGTTCGCCGGAACGGGAAAAGAGGAGATGAAACCGTGTAATATTCATATGACATTGGTGTACGCGCTTCGAATCATTATGAACCGTGCTAAACATATTGCCCCGATTCGGATTAACGATGAGCTTTTTTCGATAGTTAGTGAGTACGATACAACGAGTTGTATGACGATGGGAATATCCAATCGCCTTGAACAAGTGTGGATAATAATGATAAATAATGCGTTAGATGAATTTGAAAAGGGTACAATAGCGTATGAAAATCGTCAAATCGATGTTCGCTTTACGTGTAATAAAGATCTGATTACTATTACCATCGCCGATAATGCGGGGGGAATTCCTGAGTCGATGCTGGATGGTATTTTTGATTTTGCGATTAGCGGAGATAAAAAGAAGAGTATGGGCATTGGACTGAACGTTGCTAAAGCGATTATCGAGAAACACGGGGGAAGTGTCCGGGTGAGTAACGAAAATCATGGTGCGGTTTTTGAAATTACTTTGAAAAAATATGAGGAGACAATGGATGTGGTTTGATGGAGAGAGCGTAAAACTGAGGGAAGAGAAACGGTTGTTGCAAGAAGAGTGCGATGGACTTAAAGAGGAGTTGGCACTTTATAAAGAGATAGCCGCACTCAGTGATAAAGAGGCATTGGTTGTTTTGAACACTCAGGGTCAACCGATTTTTTACAATGCAAGAGCTGATGCGATAGTGAATAAAGAGAGTGTTGTACGAGAACTCTCCAAAGGGACATCCGAAATTATTGTGGGGGAGTGTGAAGCTTCGGTCATAAGCAAAACTCTAAGCAATGGGATGCGGGGATATGTCTTAATCAAATCATCTGTTGTCGGCGGTGAAGACGGCGGATTGCTTGAAATGCACCAACAAAGTATCAAAGGGGCATTGAACGCCACCCAAAAAGTCTTTATGGATATCCTTGAAAAACTCAAAGATATGGTTCAGCAATCGGGTGAAACGGCTAAAGGTTCCGATGAAGGGCTCAAAATTGCCAACCATGTCGATGAGTATATGAATAAACTGGCTGAACTGATGGAGGGGACCCTTTCGACGACGGCCAGTCTGGTTTCACGATCGAATGAAGTCTCCAATGTTATTGCCCTGATCAAAGATATTGCCGATCAAACCAATCTTTTGGCATTAAATGCCGCTATTGAAGCAGCACGTGCGGGAGAACATGGAAGAGGGTTTGCCGTTGTTGCCGATGAGGTACGAAAACTGGCGGAACGTACCCAAAAAGCGACAAAAGAGATTGAAATTGTGATTCAATCGATGCAGCAGGATACCAATGAGATTGAAAGTGCAACCGAAGAGCTCTCCGGCATTGTTTCCAATACGAAACAAGAAGTATCGCAGCTTAGCAGCCGTATGGCAGTATTCCAACGCAACTCTTCGCGCAGTGTGTATGAAATTATGGATATCAGCAACTATATTTTCAGTAATCTGGCGAAAATCGACCATGTTATTTTCAAAAATAATGTTTATGCCTTCTTATTCGGTCAATCAAACGATTTCAAACCGGTTGATCACCACAACTGCCGATTGGGCAAATGGTATGATGGCGGAATCGGAAAAGAGCAATTCGGTCATCTCAAATCGTACAGCCGATTGGAAGCACCGCATGCCGCCGTTCACTCTCAAGCCAATGCCTTGATTGCCGATTGCGGTGAAGGGAAAAAACTCTGTTCACGCACCCAGATCGAGCAGCGTATTAGAACGATTGAAGAGGCGAGCCACGGTGTTTTTGAAGCACTTGATATTTTGGTTGCCGAGAAAACGGAAGATTTAATGGGAAGTGCGATTAATCAACTATTTGGAGGGACAAAATGATACGTTTATTGATTATTGATGATGAAACTTCGATCGGTATGATGTTGGAAAAAGCATTAGGGCGATCGGGTGATTTTAAAACGACCTACATAGATAATCCTCTTACCGCTGTGAGCCGTTTTCGTGCGGGTGAGTATGATGGCGTACTTCTGGACATTATGATGCCTCAAAAAGACGGTTTAAGTGTACTGGAAGAGATCAAAGCGAAAGACCCCGAGTGTGTCGTCGTGATGATGACCGCCTACTCGACGTTGGATAAAGTATTGCAAAGCCATAAAGTCGGGGCGGATCATTATTTGCTGAAGCCGTTTGATTCATTGGCGAGTGTAGAGAAAAAAATACGTGAACTTGTAAAATCACGTTCTTGAAAATTTTAGGGGGAGATGGCTCTCCCTTTTTTTTTGTCCCAAAAATTAATACCTTAGTAAGTTAGTATGAATACTTGACAATAAGAAAAAACACTATTAAAATGGTGAAAATTTTAGGAGACTATTATGGCGCAACAATGCCCCCTTATCTTTCGTCAAATAGATGCGACCGTTGTCCGTATTAATACATTATTCGTAATAAGTGCAATTAGTGCATTTTTAGTGACACAGAATTCGATACTATTGATAATGTTAGTCATTGATTTTATCCTTCGATTGTACGGGTATAAACATCTAAGCCCTATTCAAAACATGTCACTTTTTATTCAAAAAAAGCTTTCGTTTCCCATCAAAATGGAAGATGCGGGTGCAAAACGTTTGGCCGCATTTTTCGGCGTTGGATTTACCGTCGCGTTACTGATCGCATACTGGCTGAATGCGGATGTGGCAGTTTTGATAATCGGCGGAATATTTTTATTCTGCGCTTCCTTGGAGTTGCTATTCGGATATTGTGTCGGATGTAAAATTTATTACATTGCAAAAAAACTTTATCCGAAAGGATTTGAATAATGGCAGCCCTATCTTCCAAAGCGATATACGGCCTTGCCGCGATGCATGTACTCTCTCACGCACCGCATGGGAGAGCGATGCAGGTGAGGGAAATTTCGGCGATGACACAAATTTCCCATGGCTATCTTGAACAGCTTCTCTCGATTTTGCGGCGTAATCATCTTGTAAGCAGTATCCGTGGAGCATCAGGGGGGTACAAACTCTCTAGAGCCAGCCATGAGATCGAAGTCATCGACATCATAGAAGCGTTGGAAGGTCCGTTTTACAAAGTTGAGGGAAATATGGGCTCAAGTTTGATTTTAGAGTATTTCTGGGGCGATATAGAGAATAAGATGCGCGCACTTTTTGGGATGAAACTCTCTGAACTTGATCAGGCGTATCAGCCCCATTATTATGAAATTTAAGTGGGATGACTTATCGCTGAAGATTGCGTTTTGTTTCGATGAGTTTGCGATTTTGCATCATCATAGTTTCAATTTCATGAGCATTTTTACCGTTATAAACCTGCTCCACCGCCGCATTGCTTTTGGCGTACACTTCCTGATAAAAATCTTGTAGAGTAGAGCTTTTTAGATTAACTGAGGTACTTTTATAAGTAGGCTGGACACGGAGTCTTTCTTTAGGAGCATATTTTGCTAAGATAGCTTCACTTGCTTTGTTGATGCGCATACGGTACTCATTTTAAATTGGATTTGTATTTTCTTAGTAGAGTACAAGCAAAAAACGTACCTAAAATTATCACTTTATTGATCTCAAACGAAGTCATTTATGGGGTAAAATACGAGAATGAATATTACCGCATTAATCCTTATTGGAGCTTCAACAGGTGGTCCCGGTCGAATCTATTCGATCCTCTCTTCGCTTGATAGCCGATATGAGGGGACTATTATTATTGCACAGCATATGAGTGCCCCTTTTATCCCTAGTTTCGTCCATCAGTTGCAGTCGATAACACCCCTTCCTATCATCGCCGTTACCCAACCGCTAAAATTGGAAAGAGGTGAAATCTATATTTGTTCGATAACTTCCCGACTCATTCAAAAAGAGGGGGAAATTTGGTTGGAACCTATGAGTGAGGGGGATTACCCCTATAACCCTCACATTGATTTATTATTTTCATCGGCATCGCACCTCTCTCCTACGTTAAAACGGTTGGGGGTGATCTTGACCGGCATCGGGGATGATGGGGCGCTTGGATCATTATCGCTATATGAATCAGGGGGTGATTGTCTTTTTGAGAGCGAGGCAAGTTCTATTGTTTACGGTATGCCTCGCCGTGCAAAAGAGTTGGTGTGCAATGGCAATGTCGGTTCAATCGATGAGATTATCGAGCGGATAAAAGAGTACGGAGGGACAAATGTTTGGATGGTTTAAATCTAAAAATCTCCCTGAATCTACCGAAAAAGCGACTCAAAAGGTGGAAAGTTTTCTCGATCCCAGTGCAGTGTTAGAGAAGTTTACCGCTATCACCGGTATCCATTTTAAAAAAAAAGAGTCGATTACGACCTCTAAACTGATCCATTTCTGCCGGAATTATCAGATCTATTCTTTTGAGGAACTGTACTCCCGTATTCAAACGGACCGTACGATTTTGGAAGCGTTGATTAATGTCTTGACGGTGAATGAAACCTACTTTTTCAGAGAATCGCGTCAAATCTATTTTCTAGTCGATAAAGTAGTACGTGGAAGTGATAAGGTGCGTATTCTATGCGCTCCCGGTTCGACCGGAGAAGAGCCTTATTCGATTGCAATGGCACTGCTGGAGGGGGGAGTTCCAGCCCAAAGAATTGAAATTATTTCCTTGGATATCAACAGTGATGTCATATCATTGGCGAGGGAAGGGCACTATAGTACGAGATCACTTCATAAAACAGCGTTGTCATTGCAGGAAAAATATTTTATCAAAGAAGAAAATACATTTACCATTTCGGATGAGATCAAACGTCTCGTGACATTTTATACCCTCAATATTTTTGATGACCACCTTTTTGAATTGGGAAAATTCGATACCATTTTTTCACGTAATATGCTTATCTATTTTGATGAATCAACGGTTATGCGAGCTGTTGAGCGGCTTGGTCGACTTGCACGCACTAAGGAATCCTACTTTTTTTTCGGGCATGCCGATTTTGTGAAGACCCCCCCGACGTTACTGGAACATTATGAAGAGGGGATCAAGTTTTATACGATCCGTTAAAGCCCTTCGTTAAGGACGTACCACAGTCGTTCAACCTCTTTGTCATCTAAAAAGAGGGTGGAGGCATTGGTATAGAGCCACTCCAACCCTTTGGGATTGATGGAGAGGGTATGGGAGCAGTTTGTGTGTGCGGGTAAAAAAGCCCGAATCAGGGAAATATCCTCTTCAATCGGAAGGTCACAGAAAAAGCAGTTGAGTTCACGGTGCAACCGCCCCTCATGATCGAGTAGCCTGACATACGATTCGATGGCGACCCGTTTGGGATTTTGATCGCTCCAGCGAGCCGATGCATCATTTAAAAGGGCGAAATAAAACTCTCCGATCGATTCGGAATCTTTGAGATGGGGGTGAAAGAGGGTGATAAACTGCTGCCACAATCGGAGCCGCTCATACTGGCTCATCCACGGAAATCCGAGATGGATAACATCCTTCATTCGGGGGATGGAAGATTTGAGGGAGTGTTCGGGTTCGTAATCAATTTTGAATCCCATATTGATAGGGCTATGGCGTGCTCCGTAGAAGCGGTAAAGGGTCTGTAAGCTTTCCTCGGCTATTATGGTGACGATCATATCTTCTTCGCGTACACGAGTGAGTTTGATGATGAAGCCCTGCATTTATGGTTCTACTCTACACATTATTTTTTAATATCTTCATTATTTGCCGTCATTTTAACCTTTTTTAACCTAACAATCAGTAAAATAAGAAAATTTCATCTCCCTTTAAACTACTTATGTTTAAAAAGAGATTAAAAAATAATAATTTGCCGAATTTTATGGTGAAAGGTGACGATTAGAGTGGAATACCAAGACCTATTACGATCATTTAAAGACAACTGCGGATTTGGTTTGATAGCAAATATCAAAAACCGACCTTCGCATGAAAATTTGGAAAATGCGATTATTGCACTAGAGCGGATGATGCACCGTGGAGCGGTTGCGGCGGATGGAAAAACGGGTGACGGAAGCGGTTTGCTTTTATCTCTCCCTCGTGAATTTATGCGCGCTGCTGCAGCTGAGGAGGGGGTAGAACTCCCTAAAATGTATGCCGTCGCGGTAATCTTTACCCAAGATCCGTCTCAGCTATCGGTCTTAAAACGGGTTTGTGCCAACAATGATCTTAAAGTCGTGTTGGAGCGTGTCGTCCCCGTTGATACGAATGCATTGGGTGAACAAGCATTATCAACACTCCCTTCTATCTACCATATTTTTATTACACCTGATTCTTTGATGGCATCACAGCGATTTGATGCGTTGCTCTATCTCAGCCGTAAAGAGATTGAACATGAATTGGTTGAGGATGCCGATTTTTACATCGCGTCGATGTCAACCAGCGTCGTATCGTATAAAGGGCTTATTATGCCTACTCACATTAAAGAGTTTTATACGGATCTTCAAAATGAGAAGTTCAAAATTTCATTTGCCCTTTTTCATCAGCGTTTCTCTACCAATACTCTCCCAAAATGGCGTTTGGCGCAGCCGTTTCGTGCCGTTGCCCACAACGGTGAGATCAATTCGGTCGAAGCGAACCGCTTTAACGTTGCGGTAAAATCGGAATCGATCAAGAGTGAAGTGTTTACGGACGAAGAGATCGCGCGTCTCCTCCCGATCCTCCAGCCGGGCGGATCGGACAGTGCGAGTGCGGATAACTTTTTTGAGTTTTTGATCGTCAACGGTATGGATTTCTTTAAAGCGGCGCGTGCCGTTATCCCTGCACCGTGGCAAAATGCTCCTCATATGGATCCTGAACTTCGTGCTTTCTATGAGTACCATTCGACCGTATTTGAAGCATGGGACGGACCGGCGGCATTTTCACTCACCGACGGACGTTATATCGGATGTGTACTGGATCGTAACGGTCTTCGCCCTTCCAAATACATCATCACCCATGATGATACGCTCCTCATTGCGAGTGAATACGGTGTTATCGATATCCCCGAAGATCAGATCAAAGAGCGCGGACGTTTACAGTCAGGGCAAATGATCGGATTAGACCTAAAATTCGGGAAAATCCTCAAAGACGAAGATATCAATCAATATTTGAAATCGTCTAATCCGTATATGAAATGGCTCAACGAACATATGATCTATCTTCAAGAGCATGTCGATGAGCAGTATATTACCAGTTGTGAATACGACGGTTCCAACCTCATTCAGCGTCAGCGTTTTTACAATATCACTCAAGAGGTGATAGAGCAGGTGATTGAACCGATGATGCGTGATGGGAAAGAGGCGGTCGGATCAATGGGTGATGACACTCCATTGGCGGCGTTCAGTGAAAAACAGCGTCACTTTTCTGATTATTTCAAACAACGTTTTGCTCAAGTAACGAATCCTCCGATTGACCCGATTCGTGAGAAAGTGGTGATGAGTCTCAATACGGGATTCGGTGAAACCCATAATATTTTAGATGAAATCCCCTCTCACGCCAATCGTCTTAAAGCGATCTCACCGATCATTATCCGTGAAAAATTGGAAGTTTTAAAATCGTTCGGAGATAAAAAATCACCGCGCTACCAATCGTTTTACAGCAATAAAGAGTTTTCAACTGCCTATCAAGGGGAGTTAAAAGCGGCTCTCGAGACATTGGTTTCTGACGTCATCAAAGCGGTACGTGAAGAGGGTATCCGTATTGTTATCCTCGATGATAAAGATTTTGATAAAGAGCACAAATCAATCCCTATGGCAATGGCGGTTGGGCGGATCAGTCGTGCATTGTTGGATGCGAAAATCCGTCATTTGGCATCAATCGTTGCGTGTACCTCTGAGGTTATTGACTCCCATGGTGCGGCAACATTGATCGCTTACGGTGCAAGTGCTGTTTATCCTTCTTTATTATTTGCTACGGTTGCTTCGTATATTGAGCAGCACAACAAAGATATTAATTGCTCCGAAGCATTTAAATCGGTTCACCATGCCCTCAACTCGGGTCTCCTTAAAATTATGTCGAAAATGGGGATCGCAACGATTGCGTCGTACCGTAATTCAGGATTGTTCGATGTGATGGGACTAAGCCGTGAAATCGTACATGAGTGTTTCGGTGAATCGCATGCGATGATTCCGGGACTTACCTACGAAGACATTGATGCACGACTTGATCGTAACCATAAAGATGCGTTTGAAGTGGGCGGATTTAATACGATTTTCCCTCTTAAAATCGGGGGATACTATAAATTCTACAATGGACAAGAGCATCATGATTTCAATCCGGATGTGATTCATGCGATCCACCGTGTTGCCAAAACGGGCAAACGTGAAGATTTTGATAAATTGAGTGCCTTGGTTAACGGACGCGGACAAAAATTCATCCGTGATTTCTTCGAATTCAAATCCGATCGTCCAAGCATCGATATTTCAGAAGTAGAATCGAAAGAGGCTATTTTTAAACGCTTTGCATCTGCGGCAATGTCGCTTGGATCTATCTCTCCTGAAGCGCATGAGTGTATCGCCGTTGCGATGAACACCATCGGCGCACAAAGTAACTCGGGTGAAGGGGGAGAAGACGCGGCTCGTTTCGGCACGCTCAAAAACTCTAAAATCAAACAGGTTGCATCGGGACGCTTCGGGGTTACACCGGCGTATCTCCGCTCTGCCGAAGAGATTCAGATCAAAGTAGCCCAAGGGGCAAAACCGGGTGAGGGTGGACAGCTTCCGGGTCATAAAGTAAGCGGACTTATCGCACGGCTACGCTACACGATGCCGGGTGTGACACTTATCTCACCTCCGCCGCACCATGATATCTATTCGATCGAGGATTTGGCACAGCTGATTTTCGATATGAAACAGGTCAATCCGGCTGCCAAAGTGGCGGTTAAACTCGTTTCTGCCGCAGGTGTCGGTACGATTGCCGCAGGTGTTGCCAAAGCATACGCCGATAAAATTATTATCTCCGGTGGAGACGGTGGAACGGGCGCGGCACCGCTCACCTCGATCAAATTTGCGGGAAATCCATGGGAGCTTGGACTCTCAGAAGCCCATAATGCCCTTAAAGTGAATAATTTGCGGGGTCTTGTTCACGTTCAAACCGACGGCGGACTCAAAACAGGTCAAGATATCGTCAAAGCGGCCCTTTTAGGGGCTGAGAGCTATGCCTTCGGGACGGGAGCGCTCACGATCATCGGTTGTAAAATGCTCCGTATCTGTCATGTCAATAAATGTTCCGTCGGTATTGCCACCCAAAACGAAAAACTTCGAAGCGAGCATTTTGAGGGGACGGTTGAGCAGCTGATCAACTACTTCACCTATTTGGCAGAAGACGTACGTAAAATTATGGCGCAGCTCGGTTACAAAACAATGGAAGAGATGGTAGGACGCAGTGACCTGCTTCGTGTTGTTGATACGGAATTTGCACAAAAATTCGATTTTAGTGCGGTATTGCATCGGGAAGAGGGGGTTAATACCTGTCAATCACCTTCTAATGAGCCGTTTGATGACAATGAATTTGAGCAAAAAGTTCTCGCAGAGGTGATGGATTCGATCAAACACCCTGAACGCACTATCCGTATTTCACGTGATATTTGTAATCTTAACCGCAGTTTCGGTGCTAGAATCAGTGGAGAAATTGCCCACTATTACGGGGATAAAGGGCTTAAAGCCGACACGATCCGTATCCAGCTTAAAGGGATTGCGGGTCAAGCATTGGGAGCATTCCTTAATAACGGTGTCTCTATCCATCTTGAGGGTGTCGCGAACGATTACATCGGAAAAGGGATGCACGGCGGTAAGATCGTTATCCGCTCTCAAAATCAGGGTGAAGCATTCGCTGCCGGCGGAAATACATGTCTTTACGGTGCGACGGGAGGTAAACTCTTTATCGCAGGATCGGTCGGTGAGCGTTTCGCGGTACGTAACTCGGGAGCTCTTGCTATCGTTGAGGGGACAGGGGACAACGCGTGTGAGTATATGACAGGCGGTGTTGCCGTGATTCTCGGAAAAACCGGTATCAACTTCGGTGCGGGGATGACAGGCGGATTTGCATTTGTCTATGACAAAGATCACAGTTTTGTTGAAAACGTTAACCGTGAACTCGTCGATGCTCTTCGTATTGATACGGATGACGGGGATGAAGCACGCCATTATCTCAAACGTCTTCTCAAAGAGTATGTTGCCGAAACAGAAAGTGAAATGGGTCAAATGTTACTCAAAAATTTCCGTGTCGAGATCCGAAACTTCTGGCTTGTACGCCCGAAAAACTTAACAAAATTGCCACTCAATCCGGATAAAGGGGACTAAGAAATATGAGAGAATTTTTAACGATTGAGCGCATCGACCCCACGAAACGCCTAGTATTACAGCGTCTAAAAGATTTTAGCGAGATTTATGAACCGATGGGCGGCAGCGATGCTGCCAGCCAAAGTGATCGTTGTATCCAATGCGGCGATCCGTTTTGTTTGAACAAATGTCCGTTGCACAACTATATCCCTCAATGGCTTAAAGCGGTTGCGGAAAAAGATTTGAAATTTGCATTTAACCTCTCCAATGAGCCCTCACCGTTTCCTGAAGTGATGGGGCGTGTTTGTCCTCATGATCGTCTGTGTGAAGGGGATTGTACCCTTAACGACGGTCACGGCGCGATTACGATCGGCGGTATCGAGACTTTTATCAATGAAGAGGGATTCAAGCAGGGACTTAAACCTTATTTTCCGGGGATTACATCGGATAAAAAAGTAGCGATTATCGGTTCAGGCCCTGCGGGACTATCGGCGGCTACCTACTTGCTCCGATCGGGTATTGCGGTAACGATGTATGAGCGCAGTGACCGTGCGGGGGGACTGCTTACCTATGGTATCCCGAACTTTAAACTCGATAAAAAAATCGTTGAACGCCGCGTTAATTTGCTTCTTGAAGCAGGGTTGGAACTTGTCACAAACTGTGAAGTAGGTAAAGATATCGAATTTGACGCTATTGCCGATAAACACGATGCGGTATTTATCGGAATCGGTGCGACTAAAAGTAAAACGGCAAAAATTTCGGGTGAGAATGCATCGAATGTGTATGCTGCTATGGAGTACCTCACCGCGATTCAGCGTAAGAATTTTTCCCTCCCGTATGAGAAAAAATTCGATTTCAAAGACCTTGATGTTGTTGTAATCGGTGGTGGGGACACTGCGATGGACTGTGTCCGCAGTGCAAAACGCGAAGGGGCAAAAAGCGTTACATGTCTCTATCGTCGTGATGCCCATAATATGCCGGGATCGGTCAAAGAGTATAAAAATGCGATTGAAGAGGGGGTTGACTTTACGTTTAATGCCTCTCCGAAAGAGGTCATTTTGAATGACGGCGGCAAAGCGGTCGGTATCCATATGGCTAAAACCGTTTTGGGTGCGAAAGATGAATCGGGTCGCCAAAAAATGGAAGAGGTCAAAGGGGGCGATTTTAACGTCAATGCTGATGTCATCATTATGGCTCTCGGATTTGATCCGTGTGTACCGCCATTTTTGGCTGAAAACGGTATTGCCGTAAACTCTTGGGGCGGAATTATCGTCAATGAGAAACATGAAACGACAACATCGGGAATCTATGCCGGAGGGGACTGCTATCGCGGTGCCGATTTGGTGGTAACCGCAGCGTATGACGGACGCGAAGCGGCACGCTCTATCATTAAATCATTGCTTCGTTAATGAACGGGTTTATTCAAGCCGCCATTCTTGCCTGTCAAGAAGTGGATGCGCTTGTAAAAGAGGGTAACACCTCTTTATTTGTGCTTCATGAGAGAGGTGCGGGGGGAGATATCAGCAACGGGGCTGATTTGCGAACCGAAGCCATCTGTTTTTCTCATCTCTCCCCTTATGGGTCAATATTTTCCGAAGAGAGCGGGTGGATGAGCCCCCAATCGGAAGCAACTATTTTTCTTGACCCGATTGACGGCAGTGATAATTTTCTCTCTCAACTCCCGTATTACGGTGTTTCCATCGCTCGTGTCTGTGGGAATAAAACGACGGAAGCCCTTGTCTGCAATCTTGCAAACGGTGATTTGTTTGTCCGAACTGAGAAGGAATATTACAGAACAACGCTGTCAAATCCTCTGATAAAACACGAAATCAACATCAACCCCTTTGCCAAAATCGGCCTTTTTGAAAAAGCACCCGAGCACCCTGATTTGATAAAAAAATTGATGGCACAAAGACTTAAATTCAGGTCCCCCGGAGCACTGGCTCTCTCGTTGGCGTACGCCCCTTATGTGAAATATGTGCTATTTTTAGGTACAATGCGCCCATACGATATCCAAGCCGGACTCTATTTGAGTGAGCATCTTCACCTCTTTTGTGATGATAGATACCTCCTCATATGTGCGGATAAAGAGCTTTTTGAGCAGATACGTTCGATTGTAGAAAAGGAGTATTTTTGAGTCTATTTAACCTGTTCGGAGACTCCGAAAAGAAAAAACAACCCACTAAGAGTGAGGCACCGTCTCACTGGGTAAAATGCCCTTCGTGCCAGTCACTGATGTATTATAAAGAGATTGAAAAACAAAACCATGTATGTCCAAAATGCGGATTTCACCTTCGTATCGGTGTAAAAGAGAGACTTGCACTTATTTGTGATGAAGGTAGTTTTGTTGAGTTCGATGCAAATCTCCGTCCGGTTGATCCGATTAATTTCGTCGATAAGAAAAGTTATTCGGCGCGTGTCGAAGAGGGGTATGCAAAAAACGGTACCTACTCTTCAGTGGTGAGCGGTGAGTGTACGATCAATGACGTTCCGGCACAGCTTGTTGTGTTTGATTTTAACTTTATGGGTGGATCACTTGGATCGGTTGAGGGTGAAAAAATTGTTCGTGCGGTAAATCGTGCGATAGAGAAGCGGATGGGATTGATTATTGTCAGTGCCAGCGGCGGGGCGCGGATGCAGGAGAGTACCTTCTCTTTGATGCAAATGTCTAAAACCTCTGCGGCTTTGGCAAAATTGGCCACTGCAAAACTTCCGTATATTTCACTCCTTACTGACCCGACAATGGGTGGGGTGAGTGCTTCTTTTGCAACGCTTGGGGATATTATCATCGCCGAACCGGGTGCCTTGGTCGGATTTGCCGGTCAGCGCGTTATTAAACAAACCATCGGCTCAGATCTTCCTGAAGGGTTCCAGAGAGCTGAGTTCTTGCTCGAAAAAGGGTCCATCGATATGATCGTAGAGCGGAGTGAACTCAAAGAGACCTTGAGCGATATGCTCAAACTGCTTCTTCCCTAATGCAGCTATACGCCCTTTGTGACACCGATACACTGCACAAAGGAGGGGTCGATATCCTCTCGTTTGCTGCTCGTGCTAAATCGTTGGGGGCAAGTGTGCTCCAATACCGTAACAAACACTCTGATATTGCTACGATTAAAACAGATTTGATTGCCCTTCGCCATGTGTGGGAAGGTTTTTTAATCATAAACGATCATTACGAGCTCGCCCCATTTTGTGACGGCGTCCATATCGGTCAGGAAGATTTGTATGCGATTGATTCTGATCCTTCTCGTGCCGTAAAAATTTTAAAAATGGCGATCGGTGAGGATAAACTTATCGGACTCTCCACCCACAATGCTGATGAGATTGAAATTGCGAATGGTCTCGATATCAATTACATCGGATTGGGTGCTTTTCGTGCTACGTCAACGAAATCGGAAGCAAAAGTACTCGGAGAGAGCCTTGATGAGATTGCGGCACATTCTAAACACCCCGTCGCCGCTATCGGCGGGGTAAAGCTTGATGATACGTTCCATCACGTTACCTACAGTGTTGTAGGGTCTGGGCTGCTGTGAATATCTCTATTGTTTCGATTGCGAAAAAAGAGCGATCTCTTTATGATCCCCTTTATCAGGATTTGATGAAAATGATCTCCCGTTTTGCCAAAGTGGATGATGTTGAGTTGTTTCCAAAAGAGATTGTAAAGGCCCACACTATCAGCGCCGAGGCTTCTCAAGCGGCCTATTCTAAGCTGCTTTCACCGATGCTGGGTAAAAATTACTCGATTGCGTTGCATCCTGAGGGAAAAAAAATGGATAGTTTTGCATTTAGTAAGCTTATAAGTGATAAAATTTCATTGCAATTTTTTATAGGCGGAGCCTACGGCTTTGAAAAAAGTTTTGTAGATCAATGTGATGTGGCAATAAGTTTATCTGATATGACTATGAGCCATAAAATCGCAAAAGCGGTTCTGTTAGAGCAGATATACCGTGCCTATTCACTGTTAGCAAACCATCCGTACCACAAATGAGGAGCATTGATGAGAGACCATGAGTTGCAGTATTTCGAGGAGATATTGCTGACGCGAAAAGCTCAGATTATCAAAAATCTTACGGGCGTAGAGAGCGAAATGAATCAGTTGCGTGAGATGGAACTCAACGACGAAGGTGACTATGCATCTGCTAGTAATGACAATTTGGTCGAAAATGCGATCGGTTCACAACAGATGCATGAACTCGAAGAGATCGAAGCGGCACTCTATAAAATCAAGTCCAAACAATACGGAATTTGTGAAATGTGTGAAGATGACATCGGTTTTCAACGTTTAAAAGTTAAACCGCATGCAAAATATTGCATCGTTTGTCGTCCTATCGTCGAAAAAAACAAACATTAAGAGGGAGAGTAAATGCAACTAAAACGGTATACCATCGCATCGCTTATTTTGATACTTCTAGTCGCTTCGGCGGTTTATTCTATCGATAACGGATCGATTTCATTTGATTTGTTAGGGATGCATTTTCCAAATTTACCGGTTGCATTTTGGGTGGTCGTCCCTCTCGTTATTATGTACCTTGCCAGTTTGATGCATATGGGGATTTATGCGTTGGTGGGCAACTTCAAACTTCGCCGTTTGAATAAAGACCATGAAAAAATGGTCGATGCGCTCCGTGATTCATTGTTGGGTGTACGTGAGCGTAATTACGTTTACAAAAGTGATGCGTATAAACTGATGGGCAAGTTGATTGACAATGCCCTCGTTTTGCCGTATGAAACGCTTCGTAGTGTCGGAAACGAGAAAATCGACGAAGCACTCCAGCTTATGCGCGATGTTAAAGAGAAGAAAAAAGTAGAAATTAAAAAATTTCACTTGTCGAATACTACTTCTATCGCGATTGAAAATAATTTGAACCGTTTTGAACGGGGTGAAATAGATGCGGATACGATCCTTGCACGCCCTGAGAGTTACGGTGAAATCGTATGTGCTAAAGCATACGAGTCGTATGTTAAAACGGCATCCGTCGGATCAGTGATGAAGTTCAAACATTTTTTTACAAAAGGATCATTGGCTGATTTCGTTCAACGCGTTAATGCGGCAGAAAACGGTATCCAAATTTCGAATGAAGAGTTGGCGACTATTTTTTCTGCACTTAAACTTAGCAGCAACGATTGGGTTGACCTCTCAGCGGCTATGTCGAAAAATATGCTTCCTGAACAGCGTATCCGCTTGTTTGAAATATTAAGTGAAAACAACGACGATGCGATGGAAGGGTACCTTTATACCCTTTATGATTTGCAAATGATTGATACGGCAAACGAAATTCTGAATAACACGGCGCATACTGATTATCAGATTTTCAAAGCGTACCGTGATCTTAAACGTGCCAACAAGCACTACGATATTGCGATCTTTTTACGTCGCAGTTAACATTTTTTGAACGCTATAGGAGTAAAACCCCTATAGCTACGCTTGCCACTATGGCACTGAAGCTTCGCCCTAAAGGGCGAGAATAATCGTCTTACAGGTACATAATGACTCCCAAACTTGACTTTTCTACTCCTATTTATGCCCTTGCCCCATTAGCGGGATACACCGATTTGCCGTTTCGCAATGTCGTCAAAAAATTCGGTGCCGATCTGACGGTGAGTGAGATGATCAGCTCCAATGCCCTCGCATACGGTTCAGCTAAAACGATTCGTATGTTGGAGAGAAGCCCCAATGAAGATCCCTATTCGGTTCAGATTGCCGGAGCGGAAGAGGATATTGTCCGACGTGCCGTAGAGGTGTTAAATACGATCGATGATATTGATATTATTGATCTTAACTGTGGATGCCCCGTCCCTAAGATCGTCTGTCACGGTTCAGGAAGTGCATTATTGAACGATTTACCCCGTATGGCACGTATTATCGAGACGATTAAAAAAACATCGAACAAATCGACCCTCAGTGTCAAAATCCGTTTGGGATTTGAATCGAAAAACCATATCGAAATTGCCAAGCTCGTCGAAAGCTGCGGTGCCGATTTTCTTGCCGTTCACGGACGTACCCGTGCGGGTAAATTCAAAGCCCCTGTTGATTATGACGCGATCGGAGAGATCAAAGCCGCTATCGGTATTCCTGTGATTGCCAACGGTGATATTGACTCCTTTGAGAAGGCGCAATGGGTGCTAGAACATACGAAAGCGGACGGTGTGATGATCGGTCGCGGAGCGGTGGGTGCACCATGGATTTTCCATCAACTCAAAACCGGCAGTGCTACGGTCGATTTGATGGTTAAACACGCAATCATAATGGAGCATTTGGACGGTATGGTGAGCTGTTACGGCGCACGTGGTGTCGTGACGTTCCGTAAACACGTTCATACCTACTCCAAAGGGTACGAGGGGGCATCGGCGCTGCGTGATCTCGTCAACCGCATCGATGATCCTCTCCACTTTCGCGCGGTAGTTGATGAGTTTTTTCTCACCCATCGACAGATCAGTGAGGGATTCAAAGCCTCCGATATGAAATGTGAGTGCTAATGTTTTTTCTCACCACTTAAAGACGTTACGGGGATAGAACATCCTCACGAGTACAACCGCACCCAATAATACACCTATATGACTCCAGTCAAAAGTGCTTCCGACTATCAAAATGGCTAAACAATAGAGTGCCGTTAGCGCTAAAAACCATCCGCTTACTAAAAGAATAAATAAACCTAGGACACGAAATATCGTTCCGAGAGTGTTGCTCATCGTCTCTCCTTTAGTGCTTTTAGTATTGATTCGATCTGTCGGCGATGGATAAAGGTGTGCATATACATAAAGGCGTTCCAGTCGAAATTATTAAACGATCGAAACCAAGGATGGGGTTTAGTCATTGTGGATTGGTGCTTCGGTAATGCGGTAAAAAATATTTTGTACTCATTGATAAAGAGTTTAAAATCTTCCAGTGTGCCTGAACGGTTTTCGAACGGTTTTACCCCCTCTATCGTGACGGCTTCATTAAACTCTCTCTCCTCAGTGAGTGCCGTGATGATCCCCATTACTTTACGCCCCGTGATGCAGAGGTGTTCGATTACCATATTGAGGGAAAATTGGCGTGAGTGATCTTCTATGGCGAAAGTTTTGTCGATAACGACCTGTCGTAAGCGCTCCCCTTCCTCTAACTCCTCCAAGAGGGAGATGATGATACGGGCTTCGCGTTTAAAAAGCCAAAAAGCGACGTGCCATGTAAAAAATGTCCGTACCATCGGAATCAGCAAGAGCCGAATCAGTAAAAACTCTCCTCGCGGTAATCCATCTCCCGGTTTTCCCTGTACCATACGCTAACACCTCATTCAATCAGATAGGTGCATAGTAGTCTCAATTTTCTAAATTAAATCTTAAAATTAGTTTAAATACTCTAATATATAAAATATTATTCGTATATGTACTCTAAATATGGTAGAATTTTCCCATGACAAAGCCAAAAAAGATAACGACTAAAGAGCGGATCAAAAATACCGCAATAGAGCTGTTCAATGCCCAAGATTCCCTCTCTATCACGACCAACCATATCGCTAAAGCGGCGGGAATTTCTGCGGGAAACCTCTATTATCACTACCGCAACAAAGAGGAGATTATCCGAGAAATCTATGCCGAAATGTCGGAGCGCATCGAATCGTTAAAGAGTTTTGAAAAAATGATCACTTCCGACAATCCTCTAAATATATTGGATGAGTCGTTCGATTATTACGGCGATCTGTTTTGGGAATATCGATTTTTAATGCGGGATGCTCCGGTGTTGATGGCACTCGATAGTGAGCTAAAAAGGGCGTTTGTCGCCAATCAGGAGAAGCGTATCAACCAGATAGCAGGGGTCATTAAATTCCTGATCAGTGAAGAGATTCTGCAAAATATTGCCAAAGATGAGATACCTCTGCGCGCTAAGCTCTATTGGTTTGTAACGGCGTATTGGCAAGTGTTTGTTTCGATGGATGGTGACGTGAGTCGTGAGTCGATATGGGAGACGAAAGAGGCGATGTTTAAAATCCATATCGCCCCGTTTTTATCCGAGAAAGGGCGGGGGATGATGGGGATTAATGCTGGTGGTGAAATTCCTGTACCTCTTTGATCTCTTCGGGTGTCGCTTCATGAATATCTAAAACGGTTCCCTCGAAAATGAGATCCATCCCCGCAAGTGGGTGATTTCCATCGAGAGTTGCGTGATCGCCCTCTATTTCACTGACGGTGTAGATGATGACATCCTCAGAATCCTCTTCGAAATATCCGTCCAGTTCCATCCCGACAGTTACTTCTACCGGCAGTTCGCTAAGGGCTTCAGTAACAACCAATGAAGGGTCATAAATTCCGAATGCTTTATCGGCCGATAGCGTCACTTTGAACGACTCTCCGATACTTTTTCCCTCTAGTGCTTCTTCAACCGTTGGGAAGATATGACCGTAGTTACCGTGGAGGTAAACAAGAGATTCCTCTTCTTCGTGGAGGAGGTTTCCTTCGGTGTCGTTGATGTGGTAGTCGATAGTGACGATGCAGTCTTTTTTGATGGTCATAGTTATTCCTTAGGGTAGCGGTATGAGAATAGGGTTAAACGCTTTGGTTGAAATTATAGCGCGTCCTCCCACACATAGCTCTGAAGCTTCGGCAGAGCTGAGGACGGTGCGAACGACGGAGGAGCCTACGAGCAGTGTTACGATGATGGCAGGGAAGTCCTCTTCGATTTTGAGCACCTCTCCGATCAACTGAAGTTTACCGCTGAGGGTTTGGGGTGAGAAAAACTCCATCGGTGGGCAGAGTCGCTCTATCCGTCCCGAAACCACCGACGCGAGACGGTCGGAGAGTTTGACGGTTTCGGCGATATCGTGGCTTACGAGCAGGGTCGTCACCCCTAAGCGGGAGTGGATCAGGGAGAGTTCATCTTGGAGCTTTGTCCGCATAGCGGGATCGAGTGCCGAGAGGGGCTCATCGAGGAGCAGTATTTTCGGATGACGCACCAGCGCACGGGCGAGGGCAACACGCTGTTTTTGTCCCCCTGAGAGGGTTGCGGGGAGACGGTCGGAGAGCTGTGAGAGTTCGACGAGATCAATCAGCTTATCCACGGTTCGACGCTGCGCTGGATTCTCGGCGGCGAAGAGAAGGTTTTCACGGACACTCATCGTCGGAAAAAGGGCGTAGTCTTGGAAGACAAAACCGATACTCCGTTTTTGGGGCGGGAGATTGATACGGCGTTCCGAATCAAACCATACTTCACCGTCCACGTCGATCACTCCGCTGTTGGGTTTTTCGAGACCCGCGATCATGCGTAGCAGAGTTGTCTTTCCTGCTCCCGAAGAACCAAACAGGGTAAGAAACTCGCCGTCGGTGATACTTAGCTCATAATGGGCTTCTAACACCCCCTCGGCGGTATCGAGATGCTTTTTGATATTGACCGTTATCATCGAATCTCCCCGAGTGATTTTTTATTGAGGGTGTAGACGAGGAGCAAGATGGCAAAGGTGACGACAAAGAGGGTGAGGGCATACTGATGCGCTAAGGCATAGTTGAGCGATTCGACTTCGTCATAGATGGCGATGGAGGCGACACGGGTTTCATCGGGGATATTTCCCCCGATCATCAATATCACCCCGAACTCTCCGACGGTGTGGGCGAAGGCGAGGACGATCCCTGAGATCACTCCGTGACGGATACTCGGAAGAATCACCCGCATCATTGTCTGTAGTTTCGATTTTCCGAGGGTATACGAGGCTTCGAAGATCGTCTTTGGAACCCCTGAGAGCGCCGATTGGATCGGATGAACCATAAACGGGAGGCTAAAGAGGACGGAGCCGATCACCAACCCCTCGAAACTAAACGCTAAGCGGATTCCGTGTTCGGTCAAAAAACTCCCGATGGCGGAAGCGGGGCTGAACGCGAGGAGGAGATAAAAGCCTAGTACGGAGGGAGGCAATACGAGGGGCATGCTCACGATCGTTTCGATAATGCTTTTGAACCGCATTTTGGAGAAGACCAAAAACGATGCGAGGGGAATCCCGATGATAAGGAGGATCACGGTGGTAACGGCGGCGAGTTTAAAGGTGAGCACCATCGTACTGATGAATTCAGATTCCATTAGTGCCTCTCAATAGAGATATTTCAGAGGGTTGTACCATCCAGCATATTTCATCATCTTCACGTATCGTGAGGGTATTAAACATTAATGTAGGGACTAACGCAATGAGGTTCATCTCATGATAGGTGAGGGTGATTTGGGAGAGGACGCTCCCTTGCTCGATTTTGCTGACTACGGCGCGCTGAATATTGGCAGTCGTAGCAGTGGGGGTTGAGGCGAGGATCACTTCGGTCTCTTTGAATGCCAACATCAGAGGCTCTCCTATCGCATCATGACACTGTTCAGCGAGTAGGAGGTAAAAGTTATCCTCCCCCACGGCAACGGTGAGGATACTGAGGTGCTTGGAGGCGGTGATGGCGGTTAGGGTTGCGGGGAGGGTGTTCATTCTAAATAATCTTCTTTTTCTTCAATAAGTTTTTGTAGTTCTTCTTTACTTGGTAAAACGGTTAAATATCGACTAGCAAAAATTTGTTGGTTTTCTTCCGGTAAAGTTAATTCAACGAGTGTGTCGCTTTTTTGTTTGCATAAAATAATCCCGATTGTTTTATTTTCATCTTCTGATTTCTCAAATCTGTCAAAATAATTGACATACATCATCATCTGTCCGATGTCTTGATGTTTTAATTCTCCGATTTTCAAATCAATGATGACGAAACACTTTAAAATCCGATTGTAGAAGACGAGATCAACGTAAAAATGTTTTTCTTCGAGAGTAATCCGCTTTTGACGTGCAACAAAAGTAAAACCTTTTCCAAGCTCAAGTAAAAAGTGCTCCAGTTTTTCGATTAATCTTTTTTCTAATTCAGATTCGCTGTAGTGTTGGAGGATTGGTAACCCGATGAACTCTAAGATGTAGGGATCTTTGATTGTATCTTCGGGTTGTTCAATGATATGTCCATGCGTTGAGAGCTTATGAATTGCATTTTGATTTAGACTGAGGCGTAGTCGTTCATATAAACCACTGTCGTATTGTCGTTTGAATTCTCTAAGACTCCATCGGTTTTCACTTGCCTCGATTTCATAAAAGGCTCTCTCTTCAATATTCGTTATTTTCATCAAAAAGAGATAGTGTGACCAGCTGAGGTTGAATTTACGAGACAGTGTCTCATATTTTGAATAGGTAAGATAAAACAGTCTCATATTTTGGAGATTATCGACTGAAAATCCCCGTCCAAATTTTTCACTTAGCTGTTTTGATAGCTCTTTTAGCAGGTGCTTACCGTATTGTGCACGCTCGCTTCCCTCTTGCTCTTCTTCAATAATTTTTCGTCCGATTTCAAAATAGGTCACTACCATCGTGGTATTAATATGACCTAAAACTTCTCGGCGAGCATTCTCTAAAAGAGAGATAACGGAATCAAAAAATGGAATATTAGATGTCGGTTTCATTATTTAGATTTCATCTTTTCAATAATAGATGTTATTTTTTCAAGTTGATCGAGACCTATGTTCTTATCTCCGCTTTTGTCGCCGTAGATACTGTGGACGGGGTTATCGAAGATTTTATCTAGTGATGATTTAAGCGATTCATGTAAATCTTCTTTTGTTAAATGAAGTTCATTGATTAGTTGAGAATAGTTGTTGAAGAGGGTAATCGCAGATATTCTTCTAAATTCATATTCTTCATGAAGCTTATTAAGTTTTGTATATTCGTTTACATTGAATCCGAACATAGCAAACCAAGGAATATTAAGAGAAAAAGCAACTAAAAAATGTTGCCAAAATTCAATATTTTGGATGTTGAGTTTTTCTTGAATCAAAGGTATCCAAAGTAAAATATTTGTCAAAAATATTGCAACAATAAATAGATTCATATTCCGAAAAGGAAGATCTTTGTCTTTTTTTAGAATTTTGCATTTTTCTTCAAGCTGAATTGCTAATTCAACTGAGATTTCTTTATCGCGTAATTTTTCAAGAGTTGAAATAAGTTCGAGTGCTTTTTGCTCTGATTTAGTTGCAATTTTTTGAATATTTTCATAAATTTCAGTAGATTTCTCTTCCCTTCCTTTTGTTATTGATTCTAACCTTTCAATCTCATTGAATCTATTTTGTGCTTCTTCAATAAGTATGTCAGGTTTTTTTTCTAAGGTTTCAATTCTTTGATATATTTCTTGTAGTTCATTAGTTTTAGTTTTTGAATCAATAGGAGTAAATTCTTTTTTCATTGCATTAATTATATCTCCCATATATGCATATACTTTAGTATTATGAATAACAAAGTTATTCAATCTTTGTTGGGTCGCATTATCAAGAAATGTTTCAATCGAAATTTTGTACGAAGAAAAAAGATTTTCAAAATTTAATAATCCTTCTTGATTATTTAGGGTTGAGATAAATGTAAAATCAGCAGTTCTGAAATAATTTAATACAGATCGAATTTCTTTGAATTGATTTTCATCTAATTTGAAATCGACTAATTTTTTTTGAAAAACTTCGGCTTTGTCTTTTATATATTGGATGTCATTTAATATTTTTTGAGCTAATTCGTCATTCGTCATCCATTTTCCTTTTTCAAGACAGTATTCATATTATAGCGGTTCTATTTTCACTTTGATATCGGCAGGTTGTGCGCTGTAGGGCGAGGAGGTGACGATCATATCGACTCCGCTGCCGGCATACTCGGCGATGTTTTTGGCACTGATTCCCCCCGTGGCGATCAACGTGATATGGGGGTAGTCGGCACGCAAGATTTGGACGGCATCGGCGAGTTTGGTGAGGGGAAGTTTCTCTAACTGGAGGATGTCCGCTCCAAGACGGGCAAATTTGAGTGCTTCGGCAATGTCAGAGGCTTCGATGACGATTTTTTTCTCAGGGTTCGCTTTTTTAGCTTTGCACATGGCTTCGCTAAATGCCTCTTCTGCAGGGAAGAAAACACGGTGATAATCGAAGATTAGGATGCTCTCGGATAGTCCAAGACGATGGGCTACCCCACCTCCCGATTCGACCGCTTTGATGGCGATTTTTTTCGTAAACGGGGTCGTTTTGCGGGTGGTGGCGACCACTATATCAGGATTGATACTACGAGCCAAGAGTACCGCTTCGCGGGTGTAGGTGGAAATTCCGCTCGCGTAATCGAGGAGGTTTTGGACGCTTTTCCAGATGCGGTGGATAGTGCCTGCTTCGCCGTGGGCTTCGAGAAAAACACTTTTTGGCGGAACCAAAGTTCCCGATTTTACAAAGCCGTCGATTTCCAAACCATAGAGTCCGCACAATCGTACCGATTCTTCGGTGCACGAGACGACGAGAGGGCGTTCGCGGGTCGAGAAGGTGATGCGGGCGCGTTGGTCACTGATCCCTAACGATGCGGTCGTGAGATCGCCGTAAGGGACGTCTTCGCTTAGCAGTGTTTCCAGTTCAGAATCGTTAAGGGTAATCATAGGGATGTTTCCCAACCGATAAATGCCCAGTTAACGGCACGGGGAGGGCGGTTTTGTCCCACGATGATGTCACGGTAATACTCTCGTGCTTTACTCCGTTGTTCCTCTTCGAGGCTTCCGATGCTCCAAATCAGCGATTCGACGAACTCCTCTTCACTCCCGCTACGGACACTGCCCCGTCCTGTTTCGATGTAATCGACACGGGGAAGGAACCCTTGGGCGTAGAGGATGATCGGGATATACCAGTAATCAGGTTTCGTTTTGACCTTTTTGCCGATGAAATCGAGGATATTCATATCGACGAAACTTCCCCCGACCTTGTAGGTGAGATAGCACGCTTTTGATGCATGAGCCGACATTTTAGCCAGCGCCGCTTCGACATCAGATACCTCCATTGAGCGTGATGCGACGGCGATGTCAATTTGCGGCAAGTGGCTCCAGTCATCGTCCCAACCGATATGATATGTTTTAATATTAGTAACCCCTTCGCGCGCGGCGTAGGCACGAAGCTCTTCGAGCATTTGGGCGGAGAAGTCGATGGCGATCACCTCTTTGACTCTTTTCGCCAACGGGATTGTGAGTGCCCCAGGCCCGCATCCGATATCGAGGATTACTTCATCTCCGGTGATGTTCATACGGGAGATAAAATCCTCCACGTAGGGGCTGTTGATAGTAGAAAGTGCCATATCGGCAGACTTCTCATCCCAGTCGCTGCTCGTTTTTGCTTTGAAATCGGTGGTCGCTTTATGCTCTTTGTACATCGCGGGAAAGTTTATCGGTTCAAGAAACATTAATAGTCCTTTTTGATCCTTTATTATATCTAAAACGATCCATTACCTGAATACTTAGTATGGGCATTTTTTACTCGGTTTGGCGTATTTTGGATTATTGACGAAGGTCATATCGCTGAGGGTATCGATGAAAGCAACAAGCTCAGTCATCTCTTGATGACTCAATGTTTGATTGGTTTTCAAATCATGTTTTTGGATCGATTCGGCAAGTGTTTTAGCACTCCCGTCATGCCAGTACGGAGAGGTCAATGCGGCATTTCTCAAACTCGGTGTACGGAAGATGTTTTTATCTTTGGGGTTTCCGGTGACATCGGATAGGCCGTAATCTGTGGTTTTCTGCTCTGTATTTTGCTCTCGTGGCTGAACCTGATGAAAAGCATCATCGCTGAAAAGAGGTGCTGTGTGGCACGTGTTGCATTTTGCCGCTCCAAAAAACAGGTTTTTTCCTCTTTGAGCATTTTTGGTCGGTAAAGAAGTCCCTTTTTCCATCATTTGATCATAGAGAGATTGATTTGAAATGAATGTTTTTTGAAAGCTCTCCAAGGCTCTGGAAACAGTACCGAAATGGATTGAGCCTTTTTCTTTTGGGAATGCGAGTAAAAAGAGTTTTTGATAACAGCCGTTTTGACCTAAGCGTTTTCTTATTTGATCCTCGTGGCCGTTCATCCCCATCTCGACAGGGTTGGTTCCGCGAATCGGCATTAGGGATTGTTCTGCCAAACCACTGAGATGATTATGCGCCCATGTGAGGTTTTTAAACTGACCTATGTTTGCCAGCCCGGGGACATTTCGTTTTCCGGGATCGTCCAATGCACCGGGATGGGCTTGGTTGCCATCGGCAAAGGAGCGTCTTTGTTCATGACAGGTTGCGCACGACATCGTGCCATTGATCGAGAGGTCGGCATCATAAAATAAACGGCGACCTAGTTCGATTTGGGCTTTGTGCTCTGCGGTATCTTGTGCTGATTGCGCCTGTAGCGCAGGTTGCGCTACGAGTAAGTAGATCCCGATGGTAAGAATATATTTTATCATGGCAATAGCACTCATTTGAGTTTAGTGACCAAGAGGGCACTCTTCGTATCGGCTCCTGCGGAGAGCTGGAGGGTATAGGTACCCTCATCAAGGTTGTAATCCACCATTTTTCGTATACCGGAATTTTCAGAACCTTGTGCGTGTGCTACAGAGGGTGCAGGTTTTCCGTCCTTGATCAAATCAATCCAAGATGCGTTAGCGAGTACAACGCGATAAAGTCCCTTCTCTTTGAGGGTGATTTGAAAGAGACCGCCGTAACTCACTGTCCCGCCTTCATTGGTTGGTCGGGCGACGTATTGGATTTTCGGAGTCGGGACTAAACCGACAAGCGATGCGGTATTGAGTGTGAGAGTTGCGTTTGGGAGCTCTTGGGGATTTTTGGCTGAACCCATATAGGAGAGAGCTTTCCACGCTGAGAGTTCACTTGGCAGAACCGCCTCTTTGGCGAATAAGGTTGTTGCCAACAATAGAATGAGTAATCCGTTTTTCATGGTAATTCCTTGGTTTGTATTTGGGTGGTTTGTGAGCTGTGAGATTGCGTGTTCGGAAAAAAGAGCGGTATATCTTCAAACCCCTCAATCCGAAAATCTTTCACCAGCTTCTGTGTTGATTCCGACGTCAAAAAGTTGAGCAGCTTCAAACTTTTTTCATATCGCTCCTGAGTGATTTTTGAGGGAGTTCCTACTGCCGCCAGATAGGGGCGTCTGAGTTTCGGATCATCGAAAATAAACCCTTTGATCCGTGGATGGTGCTGTTTTTGAATCACAAAGGGGATGACACCATAGAGGGTATAGCCGTTTTTCTCGACGACATCGTTCATGAACCCCCTTTTTTTAGCGGTAAAAATGAGGTTCGGCTCCTCCGGCTCAAAGGAGTAGGCATGTGCCAATTCCCCGTATACCTCAAACGTTCCGCCGCTGGCATGGATGAAAAAAGGGGCTTTTGAGCGCTCGATTTTTGACAATGCCGAGGATAGGGGTTCTTTTTCTGTTAGGTTTGCCGGATTGGTGTCGGCACCGATAATCATTTGGGCGTTGTGCGCCCACGGTGTGAGCTTTTCGACATACCCCTCCGAAGCGAGCTCCACCATCGTATCGCTGGAGTGCATGGTGATCAAATCGACCGGATGGGATCTGGTATACGCATCCAGTTCATGTTTGGTGCCGGTGATAACGACTTCGAGCGGAATATGGTGGGTCGATTCAAACGATTCGGCCACTTTTTGCCACAACCCGCTCATCGTCATCCCGCCGATGACGGCAACCCGAATAGGTTGCTCGGAAGCGGATAGGGTGATGGTCGCGATCAACCAAAACGTTACCGCTGTGAGGAGGTTACGCATTAGAACGTATACCCGATGTTGGCGAAAAACTCACGTCCCGCCATCGGGAAGCCCAGATCATAAGCATAGAGTTTGTCGGTGAGATTTTTGACCCCCACTTCGGCGGTGATCGCATCGGTCGCTTTGTAAATCGCTTTGAGATCGAACGTGGTAAATGTCGGGTTTATGACGTAGGTTTTATCGGCTTTTTGCTCATACGAGCCTTTGCGGAATTTCATGTTTCCATAGAGTGAAAAACCGCCTCCGAGTTCCCTCTGGGCGAAAGCAAAGAGTTGATGTTTGGGGACATCGACACGTTTGACGCTCTCATCGGTACGGTTTTTGACCGAGATGTAGGTGTAGTTACCGCCGGTCTCAAAGGTATCGGTTTTGTAATTTAGCTCCGTTTCGATACCGCGATGATCGAAACTTCCGACGTTCTGGTTTTGGAGATAGGCGGGATTGGGTGCGTATACGACGCTTTGGATCGCATCATCCACGCGGGTGAAAAAACCGTTGATACGGGCAGAGAGTTCGCCGCGCTGTTGCTGGTAGCTGAGTTCGTAGTGGGTGGCGACTTCGTTTTTGAGATCGACGTTCGGTACTGCACTATTCAACCTACGAGAATAGCGGTCTTTCATAGAGGGCATATAGGTTTTTTGCGATACGCTGGCACGGATTTTGGAATGTGCATCGGGAGCATAGATCAATGCCGCCTGAGGGTTGTAGGCGCTTTGGGTTTTAAGTGCCAACATATTCAAATAGGCGGTATTGGTGTCATAGATTTTGTCCCCTTCACGGCGATCGTAACTTACTCCGCCGAGGAGTTGCCATTGAGAATTGATGTTATAAGTGTCTTCAAGTCCTAACGAGATGGTATGATCTTCGTAGTTTTCGGTCATGGTTTCAACACCGGTCGTTTTGTGGATGTCGTACCCTTCGTGAACGTCTTTTTTGTAATTGGCCGCTGCGGTGAGGAAATGGCTATCCAACTCGACGCCGTATTCGAGACGTGCCCCCGCGCTGTAATCATCGTATCGGCTTTTGAACGCTTTAGCGGTATTCATCGTCGTGTAGTTGGCATTATCATACGAATAGAGAGAGTTTTCGATGGTATCGTAATAGGCGAGCGCTTTGAGATAGCCGTTGAGCAGATTTTTTTGTCCGGTGATGAAAATGGACTCTTTATCCCAGTACGGCCAATCCCAATATTTCGCTTGAGAGTATGCCGGATCGCTTACCGGAGGCTGTTGCTTTTGGTCGTTTTGGTTCGAATAGCCGATGGCGATTTCACTGCCATCATCCGCGATATAGCCCCCTTTTAAACTCACTTTGGTATCTTTGGTTTCAGAGCGTAGGCGTTCTCCCTCGCTCTGTACACTTCCGGCGACCTGTGTGTAGTCATCGCTTAGGCGAATATGGTTTTGATCGCTGTAGGTGGCACCCAGTTGCGCGTAGAGGTGATCTTGACGGGTTCCGAGGTTGATCGATCCGACGCGTCGGGAAAGCTCACCGTCGCTGTCGAGCACCATCCCCGCTTTTAGATTCCCCTCCAGTGCTTTTGTTGGGCGTTTAGAGATGACATTCACAACCCCTCCCATCGTGTTTGCACCGTAGGCAATAGAGGAATACCCTTTGGAAACGTCGAGCTGAGCAATGTCGGCAGTGAGGAAACGGTCGTAATCGAAGTTGCCATCATAGGGGACATACACAGGGATACCGTCGATAAAAACACCGATCCGTCGTGCATCAAACCCGCGAATGTAGAGGGTCGATTCACCGCGCCCCCCTTGGACGTCTTGGTTGACACCGCTCATATTGTCCAGTGCGTCAGAGATCGTTTCAGAGGCATGTTTTGAGAGCTGTTCTGAGGTGATGCTTTGCTCAAAAGGGCTTTCATTGATCGGTGTATCGAGGACATTAACTTGTCCCAACGTAAAAGTATCAGCCAATACCGCTGAAGCAGCCAGAGATAGGAGGAGTAAGTTTTTCTTCATTTTTTTTCCTTACGAGGTGTATTTTGCATTAACTCAAATTGAACGAAATAGGAATACTCAATTCAACGGTTTTCCCCAAGAGCGGGAAATTACCGCTGAGGCTGAGAATCGTCTGAATCGCTTTGGTATCGAGCACGGTGCTTCCGCTGGTGCTTTTAACCTGTGCGGACTCAACCGTACCGTCGGGTTTGAGGGTGAACGTGACCAATACCACCCCCTCCAGTCGCAATTTCCGAGCGATAGAGGGGTAGATGATGGCGTTTTCGATCATAGCTCTGATGTGTCCCAATGCCGCTCCGCCGATTTGATTTTCAGGAACAGGATTTCTTGGTAGTTCTTTTTCAGAAGAGGATGAGGTCAAATGAGGAGAATCATTTAGCGTATTGGATGAGCGAAGTGAAGATGCGGGATGGGACATTGCTAGGGGCGCGGACGCCTCAGAGGAGAGCATCGGTTGTTTCGTCGCTATCCTCTCAGGTGTCGTTGCAATAGGGCTAGGCTCTATTTTTTGGTCCGTTTTTGGTTGAACTTTAGAGATGGTGTGAATATCTCCCGATTCAGAGGTAAACTCAGCCAATGAAATCACGATTCTCTCTTCTGCTTTTACTAAAGGGATCGGATGGGCAGTCATAAAATAGGTCATTGAAGCCAAAAGGGTCGCATGAATCCCGAAGGAAGCGGCAAACGATTTAGTTTTTAATAACGAATTTTTATGTTGTATCTTTTCTGATATAACGATAGAATTTAAACTATGCATCTTTTATCCTTAGTAATTTTGATACATTATCAGGGGAGACGATACCGCAGACAAGGACGCCTGTCGCCTCGTCTTATATGGTTAGAAAATAAAGCTTATTTAAGCGCAAAGCCGTATTTTTTCATAATAGCATCCGCTTCAGGTGATTCAAAAACTGAAATAAAAGCACGCGCCGCTTTATTGTTTTCACCCCGCTTAAGCAGTGCATATCCTTGAATGATGTCGGGATGAGTTTTAGCATCAATCAGACCGAAATTCATCTCTTCGGCGATGATCGGGGCTTTTGCGATAGAGATTGCGATGATTCCGACATCCGCTGCACCTGTTTGGACGTATTGGGTCGCTTGTGAGATGTTTTCCCCCATAACAAATTTATGTTTGACTTTGTCGTATAGTCCCAGTGTTTTCAGTGCAGCGACGGCAGCTTGACCGTAGGGAGCATGGTCAGGATTGGCTATGGCTATTTTTTTAATTTTATCCGTTGCTAAAATTGAGAGATTATTGACAGGGATGTTGCTTGATTTTAGTGTCATAAGACCGACACGACCAAGTGCGTATGGTTTAACATTACCGACTGCAAATCCTTTTTCTTTTAGCTCTTTAGGATAATTCATATCGGCAGCAAAATAGGCATCATAGGGAGCACCGTTTTGAATTTGCGTCAATGCTTTACCGCTTGAACCGAATTGGAAATTAATGGTTTCATTCGGATATTTTTTTTCACAGAGGATTTTTATCTCTTTGAACGCATATTGAAGATCGGATGCGGCGGCGATGTTGGCAGTGTCAGCAAAAGCAACTGAAGCAGTTGCAACGAGTGAGAGGAGAAGGGCAGAGAACTTCATAATAATTCCTTTGTTTCTTTTTTGATATAACGACAATCACAAACGTAACATTGCAAAAATGGTTCGCGGAAAAACGCGACAATTTCGTTATATTTTGTAGGATATAACGAAATTATAAGGAAAAAGGCTTAAAGTTTGTAAGTAGGTAATGAAAATGTGTTGAAGATGAACGGCATGTTTGGAATAATATTACGAGAGGAATTCATAAAATGGATCATCCTTGTTTAATCCGATATTGGTAATACAAGTATTAAAAAGCACTTCGAAATAGCTGATTAGTGTATACGTTGTGTCCATACATTCCTGATAATCTAAAATGATGGTAGTTCCGATTTCATAGTTTCTTTCTATATCAATAAACTTCTTTTCATCAATTCGAAAGGCTCGCCATTTAACTGTTAAATTATTGTTGTTATTTGTATCTAGGTTGGATACTACACCTAGTCTATGTACGAAGCAATTCCTAGCTTTATTTAAACTGGTTACATGGTCTTCAAAATCTATTGTATTTGAATGATGAATTTTAAATTCTTTTATCTTGGTTGGAAAATCTTTTTTTCCAAATTTTATTTTTGCTTGTTCAAGAACACTTATAAAATGCTGCTCATCTTGATGGGAAATCCTATTTTTTATGGCATAGATTGTTGAATATAGTCTTTCCATATAGTGATGTAAAAGTCCTATAGACTCTTCAAGAAATTTTTTAGATGTATACCATTGAGCCTTTTCAACTTTTTCCGTGAATGATTTATTTTGTGCATATTGAAAACCAAATGTAACTGCATGTATTGAAGAATTATAGGTTTCTTCCGAGCTCATAATACCAATTGCATAAAATTTATGTGTATCTATTAAATATTGAAGTTCTTGACCAAACATATTTTTTAAATACGCAAGTGGAACGACTAAGTTGCCTGATTCTGTAATTGCTAGTGTAAATTTTTCATCTTCTCTCATTTTTAGAACCTAACTGAATTATTAATTAATTTTCGACCATACTTATTAAATGATTATATTATTAGAGAAGCTTGATTCCCACCTTCGCAGGAATGACGATTTACAACCCAATTATAATATGTTTCGGAGATATAAGGGCGTAAGCATTCATCCCCTCTGAGAGTTGCGCTGTATCTTTCGGATTCATCAGAGCAATCAGTTCGGTAAAGAGATCAAGGGCGAAAGCGATCTCGTCCGTTTCGTCTTGGGACTCGATACGACTGATCGTCCCTTTGAGAGTGTTCATCGCCTCTTCGCCTTTCGGAGGAGTCGTGACGATAGTAACATCACTTGATTTGATGATGGCGTAGAGATCGCATCCGACGGTCAGTCCCATATTTCGAACTGATTTGAGGGTGATGATTGATTGGATCGTATGGCTTCCCGTTAGTGAGAGGGTAAGTACACCGTTAAGACCGCGCTCTTCGATGCTTAGAAGCGTTGCGGGGAGTTGATTCCGCGCGCTGGTAGTGAGAAACGTGCGGCTGAGGATGCGGGCGAGGCGTTCGGGGTCGTTGCCCGCTTCGGCGAAACGGTCGATAAACTGACGGTGGAGTTCGTTGAAACGGTGAAACGTCGCGATGAGTTCACGGGCGTAGGGGGTGAGTTTCGTTCCTCCGCCCCCTTTGCCACCAGTAAGACGCTCTATGAGCGGCTGATCGGCGAGGAGATTCATCCCGTTGATTCGCTCCCACGCCGCCTTGTAGCTCATTTTCATCTCTTTGGCGGCGGCGTTGATCGATCCCGTTTTATCGATCCGCTCCAGCAGTTCGATCCGTCCGGCACCTAAAAAGCTTTGCCCCTCTTTGGTGAGCCAAAAACGTCCGTCGATTTGCATTAGAGGGTAAAACTGTGTTTCATAGCAGAGCGGATCTGATCAATCGGATACGCACCATGAAAAAAGAGGTGATTGGCAAGGACACCCTGCTCAAGAAGCATATCGGAGCCGTCTTTATAGGGGAGGGCACTCACTTTTACTTCCCGTAAAAACGGAGTCTCTTTGCCGTAAATGACATCGATAGCCCCTTTTGTCTGAGATAAGAGTTCCATCAATATCGGACGGGGGAGAGGGAGCTCATTATCGCTCAGCCCCGCCGAGGTGGTGTTGATGATCAGATCATAGGGCCGTACACTAAACTCTTCCCAGTCAAAACACTCGAACCCTTCACACTCGAAATACTCCAACCGTCCGCGTGAGCGGTTTAAAATCGTGGGGGTAATCCCTCCATGGCTCAGAGCGATAGAGAGGGCGCGCGCGGTTCCCCCCGCTCCGATAATGAGAGCGGTATGGATCTCTCCGAATGAACCGATTGCCGACATAAATCCGTCTGCATCGGTGTTATATCCGATCAATTTTCCCTTTTCCAAAACGAGGGTATTGACCGCTTTGATGGTCTTAGCGATACCGCGTACTTCGTCGCATTGAGCGTAAGCGGCCTCTTTGTGGGGGACGGTGACATTGGCACCGCTAAGGGCTTTTTGAAAAAAGGTGTCACGTAAGCGTGAGCTATCCGTGAGGTGGGTGCGGCTGTAGCACGCATCGATGCTGAGAGTTTTAAAAACGCAGTTGTGCATCAGCGGCGAGCGAGAGTGACTTACAGGATCGCCGAAGATACTAAAAATGTTCATTGAGGGGAGACCAGATCATCCAGTGTGCTCATAAGAGCACCGAGTTTGTTGGTCACTTCGAGGTACTCAAGCTCATGCACCGAATCGGCGACGACACCGGCACCTGCTTGCAAGATAACACTCTCCTCCGTGATTAGGGCGGTGCGGATCGTGATCGCACTGTCCATATTGCCGTCAAACCCGAAATAGCCGATGGTTCCGCTGTAGAAGCCCCGTTTGACCCCTTCGAACTGCGCGATAAGCTCCATCGCTCGAATTTTCGGAGCACCCGTCATCGTTCCGGCGGTAAACGTCGCGGCGAGGAGATCGAACATATCTTTATCCTCGGCGATTTGGGCGTGAACGTCGGAGACGATATGCATAACGTGCGAATAGCGTTCGACATGCATCATCTCCTCCACCCGTACCGTCCCTGTTTTGGCAACGCGGCCGACGTCGTTGCGGCCCAAATCGATCAGCATCAAGTGCTCCGCCAACTCTTTAGGATCGGAGAGGAGTTCTTCTTCGAGTTCTGCGTCACGTTGCGCAGTTCCACCTCGTTTGCGGGTTCCGGCGATCGGACGGAGCAAGATGTCACCGTCACTGAGACGTACCATCACTTCAGGAGAACTGCCGACGATGCTGAAATCCTCATATTCCATCAGATACATATAGGGAGAGGGATTTTTGAGTCTCAAAATACGGTAAAAGCTAAACGGATCTACTCTCGCATGGCGGATATAGCGGTTGGTCATCAGGATTTGAAAGACATCTCCGCTGAGGATCATTTTTTTGGACTCATCGACCATGGAGAAAAATTTCTCTTTGGTAAAGATAAATTCGCCCCCTTTGTCATTTTTCATCGCTTTTAGAGGGGTATAGCTATAGGGAGCTTTGAGAACGCTCTCTATTTCTTCGAAACGGCCGATCATACTCTCTACGCAGCTGAGCATGGTAATGCTCGCATTTTTATGGGAGACAACAAGGGTGAGTTTCGGGAGGATGAGATCCATATCGGGAATGTGTGTCTGATCAAGTAGATGAGACATCGACTCTTCGAGAACATGTTCGAAAACCTGCACCATATCGTAGCCGATGTAGCCGATAAATCCATCAATGTATCCGACATTCAATTCTCGTGCCTGTTCACGATAGGCTTTTTGGTCGAGTTTAGAGTAATACTCTTTTAAAAAGGAAAACGGAGAGATGTCGAGAGATTTTTGTGTTCCCTCACTGTCGATATAGGTGGTTGTTTTTTCATTGTAGATGAGCCGTTCACGTGCACCGATGACGATAATAGTGTAATTGCCTTCACTGTTTCCGGCACTTTCGAAGAGAAAACTGACTTCAGAGGGGAAAAGGCTTTTGGCCTTTTCGTAGACGGCTATGGGAGCAAATTGATCGAGAGAAAAATGGCGTGAAGCAATCACGTTACCCCTTTGTGATGTATGCGCCGGCTTCAACATTACGTTTGACGGTTCCGAGAACGTCACGTGCCGCTTTTTCACCTTGGAACGGTCCTACCATCACTTTGGTAGCAGCACCGCTTGGAACGGTTGTGTATTTAAGTCCGCTGGCATTCAGACGATCAAAAAGGGTTTTGCTCGGCTCTTTGGTAAATGAACCGACTTGGATGTAATAGGTTCCCATAGGCTCAGCCGCTTTAGCGGCAGCTTTAGGAGTTGTGGTTTCTGCTACTGCACTCTTCGTCGGAGTTTCAGCCGCTTTTTGTACCGCTTCTGTGACAGGTTTAGCGGTTACTGCGACAGCTTTTTTAGCTTCTGCGACCTTTTTTACCTCAGTCGGTTTGACTGATTTGATGGTAGGGGTATTCACTACCGGTTTAACCGTTTTAGGAGCCGCTTGAACTTTTACCGGTGCCGCAACAGGTTTGGAGACCACTTTCGCAGGGAGAGGAGCACTTTGCTGTACAACGGTTGTCGGAGAACTTTGAACCACATTCTCTTGCACCGGCGTATTTTGAAAAGATTCTTCTTTTATTTTTTGAGCAATTTGCCCTAAATCTTGAGGTGCTTCGGCATTCGTGACATTTCCGGCACCCTCTTGGATCACTTCAACCGGTTCAAAAAGAGGATCATCAATGATCTCAGTCGGAGAGGTCGGTTGTGGGGGAACGGCGGCAAGAGGCGGCTGTTCATCACTTTGGGTTTTGAGTGAATTCATAATCACCAAAACGATGATAAGGATGAGTGTTAGAGCCGCAATTGCCAATAGTAACTTTTTGCTATTGGAATTTGATCCGCTTTTACTTAGAATGATGTCGTTAAGTTCGTTTTTTTCTTCCATTGAAGTGCCATTCCTTATACGTATTGATAGTGCTATCGAGCTTTACATATGCTTCGACCACGAAGCTCCGCGCTCTTTGGCGTAGACTTCGTAGGGAAGGTTGAGAATATTATACTCCGGAGGCAGTTCATCCGTTGGAAACATTCTCCACTGTTTCGGTTGCTTTGCAGCCAATTTCATCGAAAGCATTTTACCCAATTGTATCGCTTCTTGGAATGTCGTATGCCCTTTATGGATATAAACATGCAAATGCCCCGGTGTTTTGGTCTCAAATGCGGTGAAATTTATGAATCCCTCTTCTCTAAGCAACAATTGTGCCTTATGGTAAAAACGTTGAGGGTCTGTACCGTTATAATCAATAATGATGTTTTCAACTTTGTTGAATTTATTGATGAGAGAGTGGGCTACGGTGATTTGCTTTTTAAGATGCTGATCAATAATTGCCTGCGTCAGCGTTTTATCGATTTTTTCATATTTATTGAAAAATGTACGCCCTTTGAAATCGATTTTATCGACGACAGTATCATGTTTCAACCAGTAATGGTCAGAAATCATTTTGATAAGTTTCATATCCATCGATGTCATGGGCGCTCTTCCTTAATTAATACGTTGGTTGGTTGTAAATAACGAAATTTTGTGCCAGAGCTTTGAGCTCTTCTTTGATAGCGGCTTGTTTAGCGACATTTTCAACATCATCCAAAACATCGGCGATGCGGTTAGCGATGAGTTCAAACTCTTTCTCTTTCATTCCGCGTGACGTGAGTGCCGGACTTCCGATACGGACACCTGATGTGACAAACGGTGAGCGTGTTTCACCCGGTACGGTGTTTTTATTGACAGTGATACCTGCACGTCCGAGTGCCGCATCGGCATCTTTACCGCTGAATGGTTTGTTGAGGAAAGATACGAGAACGAGGTGGTTATCGGTTCCGCCGCTGACGATGTCATAGCCCCGTTCCATCAACACTTTTGCCAGTACGGCCGCATTCGCTTTTACTTGCTTCGCGTAGACTTTCCACTCTGGAGAGAGGTTGAATTTGAATCCGACCGCTTTTGCCGCGATAACATGAACCAAAGGCCCCCCTTGAAGTGCAGGGAAGATCGCCGAGTTGATTTTTTTAGCGATTTCTTCATCGTTCGTCATAATCATACCGCCGCGAGGTCCTGCGAGGGTTTTATGAGTTGTAGTGGTTACGATATCCGCATACGGGAATGGGCTAGGGTGCTCGCCTGCACACACAAGTCCTGCGATGTGGGCGATGTCAGCGAAAAGGATTGCTCCGACTGCATCGGCAATTTCACGGAATTTTTTGAAATCGATTTCGCGAGCGTATGCTGATGCACCGCAGACGATGATTTTCGGTTGTACGATTTTGGCGATGTCGAGGACACGCTCATAGTTGATGCGACCGTCAAGCTCGACACCGTACGAAAAGCTGTGGTAGTTTTTACCCGAAAAGCTTACCTTTGAACCGTGTGTCAAGTGTCCGCCGTGGCTGAGATCCATACCGAGGAGTTTGTCTCCTGCTTGAAGCAATGCCGCATAAACCGCGCCGTTTGCGGATGAGCCTGAGTGTGGTTGTACGTTGGCAAAGTTACATCCGAATAGCTCACACGCACGATCGATTGCGAGTTGCTCTACACCGTCTGCGTATTCGCATCCGCCGTAATAGCGTTTAGCGGGATATCCTTCGGCATATTTGTTGGTGAATACTGAACCCATGGCTTCCATAACGGCCGGTAGGGTAAAGTTTTCAGACGCGATCATCTCCAAATGGTCGGTTTGACGTTCAAGCTCTTGCTCACATAGGGTGTAAATTTCGTTGTCGTATTCTTTGAGGAAACTCATTCTTCTTCTCCGTGGTTGGTTTGGTTGTTGTGGTGCGGTTTCATAGCCGGGAAGAGCAGTACATCCCGAATAGAGTGTTGGTTGGTGAGCATCATGACGAGACGATCGATTCCGATCCCCTGACCCGCCGTCGGTGCCATACCGTAGCTGAGTGCCGTGACGAAATCTTCGTCCATCTCATGGGCTTCATCATCGCCCGAATCTTTAGCTGCCATTTGACCTTCGAAACGCTGTAATTGATCGACGGGATCGTTAAGCTCGCTAAAGGCATTAGCGATTTCGCGTCCGGCAATGAACAACTCAAAACGATCCGTTAGTTCAGGACGATCATCGCTGCGGCGTGCAAGGGGCGATATCTCAACAGGGTAGTGGGTAATAAAGGTCGGATTGATCAATTTTTCTTCGACGAACTCATCGAAAAGTTCCCCTTGAAGCTGTCCGAGATTCATGGTCGCTTTGGCTTCGAGGTTTTTGGATTTCAAAAATGCCAAAATAGCCTCTTTGTCGTTAACAATCTCTTCCGGGACTCCGCCGATAACGCTAAGACTTTTAATGAGTTCTATTTCAGTGAACTGATCGAAATCAACTTCCAACTCACCGTAGGGGAGACGTTTTGGAAGTTCAAGATGATCAAAAAGATACTCAAAATACTCTTTCGTAATGACGATCAAATCTTTATAGGTTTTGAATGCCCAGTAAAACTCGATAGAGGTAAATTCCGGATTGTGGGTCGCATCCATCCCCTCGTTACGGAAATTTCGGTTGATCTCAAATACCGCTTCAAAACCGCCGACGATAAGACGTTTGAGATAGAGTTCCGGTGCAATACGCAAATAACGGTCGATTCCGAGGGCATTATGATGGGTGACAAACGGCTTGGCATTGGCACCTCCCGCGATCGGATGCATCATCGGTGTTTCTACTTCCAAGAATCCTTTATCTTCAAAAAAGCGGCGGGTTAGGCTGATCACTTTCGAGCGGATATGGAACGTTTTACGCACTTCGGAGTTCATAATCAGATCAAGATAGCGCTGGCGGTAGCGCATCTCTTTGTCCTGAATTCCGTGGAATTTTTCCGGTAGCGGTGAAATTGCTTTGGTAAGAATAGTCAGTTTATCGGCATGGAGAGAGAGCTCACCGTGTTGAGTGACGAACGGATAGCCGCTTACTTCGATAATATCGCCCACTTCGATCAGTTTTTTAAAGACGTCGTTGTAAAAATTCTCCGGTAAATTATCGCGTGCAACGTAAATTTGGAGCATGCCGCTTTCGTCTTCGATTTTGACAAAGCTCGCTTTCCCCATAAGGCGGTAAAGTTTAATCCGTCCCGCTACGGTGTAGTGGCGGTGCTCGTCTCGTTTTTCCTCTTTTTGAAAAAGATCGGAGTTAACGTTATGAAATTTATCGATTGTTGTATTACGCTCTGAATGGTTTGCATACGGATCGATTCCGAGTGCTCTTAGCGCTTCGGCTTTTTCAATTCGTTGTTGTACGTATTGGTTTTCAAATGCCAATGGGTTTCCTTTTTCGATGGTTATTTTTTAGTATTTTCTTGACAACTTTTACAGATTCCGTAAATTTGCATTGAGTGTTCTTGCATGACAAATCCCAACGCTTCCGTAATCTCACGTTGACGCTGTTCAATTTGCTCATCTACAAATTCGGTAATGTTGCTGCACGACGTACAGATAATGTGATCGTGATGATCTTTGGCTCCGAGTTCGTATTTTTTCCCCTGAGCACCGAAGGAGAGTGACGTGACCATATCGGAGTCTTCAAGCAAAGAGAGGGTGCGATATACGGTTGCAATTCCGGTATTAAGCTCAGGGTGCTTTTGCTGAATCAGATGGTGCAGACCCTCAGGGGTGAGATGTTCATCTGAATTATAGAGCATCTCCAAAATCACTTCACGCTGAATAGTGAATTTGAGTCCGTTAACTTTTAACAGCTGTTTGAAATCGCTCAATAATTTATTGTATTCAACCGTCCGTTCCGTAAAATCGGTATAGGCATTCATCGATTAATTTTCCTTGGAGCTATTGGTATCGGTTTCATTGTCATCACCTATGAGTGATGTGACATCATCGGTTTCAATGTGCAAAATAAAATCTCCCGTCGCGAACATCGGCTTATAGAAAAAGCTATCGGCCATTTTGTTTTCAAAATTTTCACGAATTGCCGTTACACTGAAAAGGGCATAAACGATGATAGAGATGATAAAGAAAAATTTACTGCTACCGATGATAAAACCTAACACACGGTCCAAAGGTCCCAATCCGCTGAGAGTCGTAAGCTTTTTAAATCCGGTTCCCAAAGCAACCATAAGGAGCCAAAAAATACCCAAAGCAAAAATAAATCCGACCAAATTAATCGCGGTAGTACTTTCAAAATGGAAAAGGGCATCGCTTAAAAATTTTCCGATGATTCCACCGAGATGAGAAGCAACAAAAACTCCTCCCACGATTCCAGCCAGTCCGAATACCTCTTTTGAAAAGCCGTTCAGTAACCCTTTGAGTCCCAATAAAAGTACGACTGATCCAACCGCAACGTCAAAATAATTCAAATCCATCAAAACTCCATTTCCAAACGGTCTTTGCCGTTGTTTTTAGCCCGATACAAAGCGGTGTCAGAGCGTTCGATAATCGTATCGATGGTATCTTTTTCTACAACTTTTGTCATACCGATACTTAATGTAACCGATATTTGTTTGTTTTGAAACAAAGGCTTATTGTTACGGCATAGGGTTAACAATCTCTCCGCCGCTAATTGTGCCCCCTCTAGATCCGTTCGGTTGAGCAAAATAATAAACTCTTCTCCGCCGAAGCGATAGACACGATCGCCATCACGAAGTGCTTTTTTAAATACTTTTGCCAAAAAGATAAGTACTTTATCTCCTGCGATATGACCGTATTGATCGTTGATAAGTTTGAAGTTGTCAACATCGATCATAAGGACAAAAATATCAAAATCAAGGGTTTCTTTCTCTAAAACAGCCCGTAGATGCTCATGCAAAGCATATCGGTTGAATGTTTTTGTCAAAGGATCAAGTGAGGTTTTGACTTCCAAACTTTTGACTTGTTCCAAAAGTGTATAAATGACTTCATTGGCTCGGGAAACTTCGTCACTGAGATGGGTTTGAATATCGTTGAACTTTTCGGTAATTTTTTCAAAATTTATCAGAGAATCACCGTTTTTATTGTCTAGTAAACTAGCCTGTTCTTCAGATATTTTTCCAATTTGCTCATTAGTTTGAGTATAAGAATCGATACTTTTAATAGCCAGCTCTTTATATTCATCAGCACATGTATTGCGGTATGCGAGTAGATCGATTTCTCCGGATGCGTAAGATTCTAAGACTTCATGCGTTGCATTGGTAACAAGCTCGGCAAATTCGGCAGGTGCAATCGTAGATTGACGACTTGCTACCGATTCCAAATGGATAGAGAGCTCTTTGCAAAAATGAAATAAAAAAGGGTTGATTTGGTTGTTTTCCACCAGTAACCTTTATGAAATCAGACCCTCAGAACCTCTTTGTTCTTCCGAAAAAAGGGCAATACGGAGAGCCGTTATAACTGACGCCATTATACTTTTTCAAACATAAATCTAAGATTTGGTTTTCTCAATCAGTCCCGATTTAGGATAAAAGGATAAAATTCGTCCATTAACAATAAGGTGCAAGAGCACACAGGAGATGAGAATGAGACCATGGAGCCGATCAAGCTGGAGAGAAAAACCGATCAAGCAGCAGCCGACCTATCCGGATGCGGCCGTTTTGGAACAAATCGAATCACAGCTCCGCAACTATCCTCCTCTTGTATTTGCAGGTGAAGCACGTACGCTCAAAAAGAATTTTGCGGATGTGTGTGAGGGGAAAGCCTTTTTACTCCAAGGGGGCGATTGCGCTGAGAGTTTTTCAGAGTTTCATGCCCACAATATCCGTGACACCTTTAAAGTCATGATGCAAATGGCTGTCGTTATGACATTCGCAGGCGGTGTTCCGGTTGTCAAAGTAGGGCGTCTCGGCGGGCAATTTGCAAAACCGCGTTCATCCGATATGGAGACCATAGAGGGTGTGAGTCTTCCAAGTTATCGAGGTGATATTATCAATGGGGTTGACTTCAATGAAACTGCCCGTATCCCGGATCCTCACCGTATGGTTCAAGCGTACAATCAATCAGCGGCAACATTGAATCTGCTCCGTGCTTTTGCATCGGGCGGATTGGCTGATTTGCATCAAGTTCATGCATGGAACTTAGGGTTTGTCGGACAAAACGATTTGACCAAAAAATACGATGAACTCTCCCGCCAGATTGATGATTCTCTCCGCTTTATGGCGGCATGCGGCATCACCTCGGATAATTACCGTACGTTACGTGAGACCGATTTTTATACCTCTCATGAAGCGTTGCTCCTCAATTACGAAGAGGCATTTACCCGTCAGGATTCATTGACCGGAGAGTGGTACGACGTATCCTCCCACATGCTCTGGATCGGCGATCGTACCCGTCATCTAGACGGAGCTCATGTCGAGTTTATGCGCGGGATTAAAAACCCTATCGGGGTGAAAGCGGGACCTTCTATGGACCCTGAGGATTTAATCCGATTGTGTGATGTTCTCAATCCTGAGAATGAAGCGGGACGATTGAACGTTATTGTCCGTATGGGTGCGGATAAAGTGGCCGACGGTATGCCCGCATTGATCCGTGCAATCGAGAGAGAAGGGAAAAAAGTGTTGTGGAGCTGTGATCCGATGCATGGTAATACGATCACCAGCAGCGGCTATAAAACCCGTCCGGTCGAACAAATTCTCAAAGAGATGAAACAGTTTTTCCAAGTACACAAATCAGAAGGAACCTACGCAGGAGGCGTTCACTTGGAGATGACGGGTAAAAACGTTACCGAGTGTTTGGGAGGATCATTTGAGATCACTTCCGATAATCTCAAAAGCCGTTATCATACCCACTGTGATCCGCGTCTTAATGCCGACCAGTCGTTAGAGTTGGCATTTTTGATCGCCGATACGCTTAAAGAAGCGCATCGTTAGAATTACTTCTTCTGACATTCGGGGCAAACCCCCGAAATCACAATCGAAATATCTTCTGCTTTATAGTGACTCATCTCTATCGATTTTTGTAGGATGGAATGGGGATCGTACTCAATATCTTTAAGCTCACCGCATGATTTGCACATGATATGGGCATGGGCTTCTTTCTCAATTTCGTATTTTGTTTTTTGTCCCGCTATCTTTATTTCACGTATCAGAGTGACGTCCAACATCGTATTCACATTTTTATAGAGCGTTGCCAAAGAAATTGAGCTGAATTTTTCCCGAATTTTTTGATACAGTTCATCGATACTTATATGTCCGGCCTGATGCATCAGTTGAATGATAGCAAGCCGCTGAGGGGTAGCTTTGAGTTGATGAGATTTAAGTAAGTGTTCATGTTTCATAATGTGTAATTATAAACGATGAAAGGGGTGAAATTTCATAAAGAAGAGAAAAAGGGGAGAGTTTTGAAATAAATTTTAAGATTTCCCCCACTTAGGGGAAAGATTTTATAACGAATCAATGATTCGAAGGAGCTCGTCGGGTTTATTGGAATACTGTATTGCCGTCTCTTTACTGATTAGTTTTTTTCGTAAATATTCGACAATCTCTTGGGTCTGAGTCGTCATATTGGTCCCTGTTTGGTTCAGCTGCATTTGGGAATAAAGCTGGTGTACTTTATCTTCACGAATCAGGTTGGCAATGGCGGGATTGGTAATCATAACCTCTTGCGCCGCGATACGCCCTCCGCCGATTTTCGGCAAAAGGGCTTGGGAAATAACGGCGATGAGGGAGGTAGAGAGTTGTGCCCGTACTTGAGGCTGCTCATCACCGGAAAAGACGTCAATAATACGGTTAATGGTCTGCGGTGCAGAGTTGGTGTGGAGCGTTCCGAAAACCAAGTGACCCGTTTCGGCGGCAGTTAGCGCCGCCGAGATAGTTTCACGATCCCGCATCTCCCCGATCAGGATAACATCCGGGTCTTCACGCAGAGCGTATTTAAGAGCGGCGGAGAAGCTTTTGGTGTCGGTTCCGACGTTACGGTGGGAAAAGAGCGATTTTTTGTTGGTGTGGACAAACTCGACCGGATCTTCAACCGTAATAATATGACGCGCTTCATTAAGATTGATTTCGTTGAGCATTGCTGCAAGGGTTGTCGATTTACCGCTTCCGGTAGGTCCGGTGACGAGGATAAGCCCTTTTTCCCGTTTGATAAGCTCTTTAAATATTTTTTTGGCATTTAAATCATCGAGCGAGGGGATAGTGACAGGGATGATACGAAAGGCGCAGGCGATATCGTCCATCGTTTTGTAATAGTTGGCACGGAAACGGCCGACATCGGGGATAACGATTGAAAAGTCGAGCTCATTGTTCTCTTCAAACGCTTTTTTCTGTTTTTCAGTGAGGAGAGAGTACCCCATCTCTTCAATACTTTGCCCATCAAGAACGGGGAGGTTAAGGGCAACAAGGCGACCGTCAATACGAATTTGCGGTTCGGAACGGCTAACGAGGTGAAGATCCGACGCTTTATAAGCGACAACACTTTTGAGGAGTTTATAAATGTCTAAAGATGTATTCATGGTTGAAATATCCCTTCGTAATTAGATTCATCGTATCCGACGACAAGTGTATCGTTATATTCGATAACCGGACGTTTTATCAAAAGATTATGAGTGCTCATCCACTCAATTTTACCGTTGTCATCTAAATTTTGAGCTTTGAGTCCTAACGTACGATAGGTTGTCCCTTTTGTATTTAACAAGGTCGCGAGTGCTGAGTGTTGCACCCACATTTCAATCTTTTCACGGGAAACGGGGGAGATTTTAAAATCGTGAAACGTATAGGCAATTCCCCTCGCATCTAAAAATCGAAGTGCTTTTTGGACACTGCCGCAACTTTTTATCCCGTATACGTGCGTCATTATTTACTCAATAATTTTAGGGACGATGAAAAAATGCTCTTGAGAATGGGGAGCATGGGAGAGAATATCATCATTAATGGTGCGATCAACGCTGCCGATATCTTCACGAAGAGCGGTAGCCGCGTCAGACATAGCGAACGAGGCATCGACTCCATCGGTAGAGAGTTCGGAGAGATTATCTACAAAGGAGACGATTTCACTAAGCTGTGCTATCATCTCTTCGCGATGTTCTTGGGGAATTTGGAGATAAGAGAGTTTCTCTAACCGTTGTAAGAGGGTTTCATCAATTTGCATGGTTAACCTAAGTTGTGATAAATTTATAGAAATAATTGTACCCAAAAAATAGGTTTACAAAACTTTAACATAGGGTGAGATATTATTGCTCTAATTAATGATTGTAAATAACAGGAGCCGTTTTGAGTCTAAAAGAGAATATGGAAGCCCTTAAAGAAGAGCTGAGTTCTGAAGAGAAGTTTTTTGAAAGTGCCATCCGGACGGAACGTTTTGTTAAACGGTATCAAAAGCCTTTGATAGCGTTGGTAGCTTCATCGTTGTTAGCAGTGGGGGGAGCTATCGGATATCAACTCTATACCGATGCAAAATTAGAGAGCTCAAATACGGCATTTAATCTCCTTTTGGCAAATCCTGCCGATACACAAGCAGAACTAACGTTGAAAAATGATAATCCAGAGTTGTACGATTTATGGAAACTTTCACGCGGGATCGCTCAAAATGATGTGAGTATTCTTGAAGGGTTGAAACATTCTGAAGCGTTCGGTGTTGCCGATATCGCATCGTACGAAGCTGCCGCCATCAAGGGCGATACGCAATCGTTGGAACAATACACGAAAAAACAGGGTGCTCTTTACAAAGATTTAGCATTATTAGAAGTCGCAGTAGCGGCGATTGAAAAAGGTGATGTTGCATTGGCGCATCAAAAAATAGCCCTTATCGGTGAAGATTCACCTCTTTATCAAGTAGCCGCGGCACTTTCACATTACGGAGTAAAAGAATGAAATTATCCACGACTGCATTAGTCCTCGCTACAGCGCTTCTTGTTAGCGGATGTTCCCATAAAGAGGTGTACAAACCGGAAGAGGTAAAAGGGGAATGGCGTAATGCGGGGCATCTTAGTGCGTCTATTTCCCAAACGACTCATTCGGCTGCTTTACTTGATAATGGCCGTTTGTTGACAAAAGAGGGAGAGAAAAACATTAAACTTCCTGAAGAGTATCGTCTCATCAATGTAAACGATGCTTGGGTTATTACAGAGAGCCCTGAGGGAAATCTCGTCCTTTTTCCGGAAGACGGCAGCGATGCAAAAGTCACCTTTGAACTCAAACGCCATGTAGCTGCCGCAAATATTCAAGACGATACCGTAGCTATCTTGTTTACCAATAATGAAATGGCACTCTATTCGCTGGAGAGTAAAAAACTTCTCTTCAAAGAGAGTGCTAATACTCCGATAGCTGTAGATACACGCATTGCAAACCCGTATTTCCTCAAAGAATTGGTATTGTTTTTAACGTTGGACGGGAAAATCGTCATCGTCAATTCGGAGACAAAACAGGTACTTCGCTCCGTAGTCGTCAGCTCGGAGGAGTATTTTAACAATATTACCTATTTGAACGTCATTGATAATAATCTTGTCGCATCGACCGGAACGTCGGTATTGGCACTCTCCCAAAAAGAGGCACGTGAAAAATACGAGATTCGTAACATTGCCTATACGGCAGAGGGAATCTGGATTGCGACCAAGCAAGGTGAAATCATTGCCCTTAGTCCATCATTACAGTTCAAAGCAAAGAAAAAATTTCCGTTTGCCCATTTCGTAGGGCTCAGCGTCCAAAATGACCGTGTGTATGCACTGGAGCAAGAGGGGTATATGATCGCTCTAACCAAGAACCTTTTGGCGTATGATGTCTATGATATCGATATGGACAGCGATAACAAAATTTTCCTCGGAGACGGACGTTTTTATTTTGACGACCGCTATATCAATATCAAATAATGTCGAAAGAGCTTGAGGCTTTTATCGAGTATATTACCGTTATCAAAGCACTTAGCCCTCGAACGATTGAGGCCTATCGCCATGATTTGGGTGAGATTGAACATACGTCACATAAATGCCTCACCGAAATCGATTCGAATAGTGTTTTTCAGATACTCGGATCGATTGCCAACAAACGAACTTTGAATCGAAAACTCTCCGCTTTTAACTCTTTTCTGGATTTTTGCCACCGCAACCGATTTGACTCCGTTTCCTCGAAATTCACCCTCTCCAAAGTACCGAAAAATCTCCCTAAATATGTACCGTTTGAAACCATTCAATCTTCACTTACATTGATTGATCGAAGTGAATGGATCGGAATGCGAGATTATGCCCTGATCCTTTTTCTCTATGCTTCAGGATCTCGTATCAGTGAGTGTTTGATTGTGGAGGAGGGGGATATTGAGGGGGAATGGCTCCGTATCCGTCACGGTAAAGGGGAGAAAGAGCGGTACGTCCCCATCGCACAGGAGGCACTAAAAGCACTCCGAGCCTATCAGGAAGCCTCACCGTACCAAAATCGACCCCATCTTTGGCTCAACTATAGAGGAGAGCCTCTCAGCCGTATTTCGGCGTTTAAAATCACCCAAAAATATTTGGGTATTTCCCCCCACGCACTTCGCCACTCGTATGCGACAGCCATGATCCTCGGAGGAGCCGATTTACGCGTCGTACAAGAGCTTCTCGGTCATGCGTCGCTCCTCACGACGCAAATATACACTCATGTTCAAAAACAGAATCTTCAAGATACCGTATTGAAGCATCATCCAATGGCGAAGTGATAGTTTATTTCCATCATTTCACACATAATCTCATAATTTTTGTATAATAAGAGTTATTTATAAAATTTTAAATCTCACATTTAACGGTTGGCGCATTTGTTTGAACTCAATAGGGCTTTGACGAGTTTGGTGGGGGACGAGCGTGCGAAGAAAGAAAATAAGGTATAAAAATGAGACAAAGCCTAATTGATTTAATAAATAAAACTATTGTTCATCGTTATTCTCTTCATTGTCCGATTCGAAATATTGATAAGACTAATTTCACCACTACAAAAGATGATTGTTATGAAGCTATAGATGATGATTCTTTGATAGAGATAATTTATAATTCAATAATTGAATATTCATTTGATGAATTTGATTTAGTAAATAAACAGTATGACAATTTAATGGCTGTGGCTTTGGTTTCAAAACTTAAATATAATGAGTATGCCTCAGAAAAATCAAAAATTAGTTATGGTTTTTTTGGAGAAGTTTTACTTTATTCACTTTTAATGACAAAGTATAAAACTAACACGTTGATTTCCAGAGGTTATTTTTACAATCCTTTAGAAAAATCTGAAACAAAAGGGTATGACTCATATCATTTGATTGAAAATAATGATGAGTTAGAACTTTGGTTTGGTGAAGTTAAATTTAGAGCTTCCTTTAACGATGGCGTAAAAAGCGCTATTAATGGACTTCAAAAAGCAATTAGCGATGAGTATTTAAAAACAAATATATTGGCAATGATAAATCATAAAGATAAATTTAAAGATTCTAAAATTAAAGAAGTCATTGATAAATGGATGACTGATCCATTACTTGTTTCAATAATTGATGAAGTAATTAAATTTAATATGAAATTAGTATATCCAATCTTGATTGTATATGATGACAAAGAAGTGGATTATGATAAAAAAATAAATGATGCTATTGAACATATTAATGCTGCTTTTACTCCTATGACTTATAACATGAGTGTTGATTTTGAGATATTTTTTATGTTTTTACCACTACATGAAACGACTAATTTAAAAAAGGAGGTTATTAGATGGATAGAATTGAAAAAGCCTCTTTTGCAATAAAAAATATTAATGAATTTAGAAGTGGAGCAATAACGGAAGCTCAATTAACGACAAAAATTTGTGATTATTTTGATTTTATTAAAGATAAAGAATTAACGCCATCGGATATTAAATTTCTAAAATATATTTCAAATGTCGTTGGAATTCCTCATTATTATGATTTATTAATGAAAGTTTTTCAGAGAGATATTGAAGAAATAAGTGTGTTCAATTTGAATACATTAAGCTCTATCATTTATGAAAGTACTTTATATGTTGATGAACATATTAAACTTCATAAGCACCAAATGTCAATTTTAGATAGATTTGAGTTCCACAAGCAAAATAGAATATTTTTATCGGCAAGTACATCATTTGGAAAAACCTATTTGGTTTATGAAATCATAAAAAAAATGAAATATCAAAATATCGTTTTAATGTTTCCAACAATAGCGTTATTATCTGAAAATCTTGAAAAATTAAGAATAGATAGTTACTACCAATATTTTAGAGAAAATTATAAAATTCATACATTGAGTCAAATCGATGAAGAAGAACTAGCTGATAATAATCTTTTTATATTTACCCCCGAGCGATATTTGTCTTTTCTCGACAGAAATGAAGGAAATATTGGTTTCGATTTTATATTTATGGATGAAATTTATAAAATTGACAATGAATATATCATTGATAATGATGAGGCGAAAGAAAATGAACGAGATACAGCATATAGAGTTTCATTATACAATGCTTTGAGCAACAACACGGATGTTCTATTGGTAGGTCCTTACATAGGGTTCGAGAATCAAAATAATCAAAACTATAACCCTTCATTTGATAATTTTATACAATTTAACAACTTTCAGAGAATTGATTATAATGAGTATGAAATTGTCAATAAAAAAAGAATTTTATTGGATAGCACGCAATTAATAAATGATAAGTATGAAGTTAAAATTAGTAAAGCTATGACAAAAAAAGCAATATTGGCTAATACCATTCAGGCTTTAATACAAACAAGAGAAAATTGTATCGTATATTGTTATGGGGCTGGAACAGCTGAAAGTAAAGCTAAAGAGATTTCGCCAATAAATAAAGTCATTCATGAGCAAAACAACCACTTGTTAAATTTAATTGAGCATATGAAAGTTAATTTTCATGAAGAATGGGTAGTTGTTAAATCTTTAGAAAATGGTATAGGTATTCATCATGGGCTTGTTCCAAAATATATTCAAAAAGAGATTATTAATTTTTTTAATGATGGTTTATTAAATATATTATTTTCTACTACAACAATAACTGAAGGTGTAAATACATCTGCAAAAAATCTTATAGTTTTTGATCACAAAAAAGGCAAAAAAGATTTGAAAAAGTTTGATGCAAAGAATATTGAAGGACGGGCTGGACGTTTTATGTATCATTTTAGTGGAAATGTTTTAATAATCGATAAAAAATTTGATGAGATAGTGAATTCTGAAGATATTGGTATAAAACATAAAAATTATGATGAAAATTCTCCAAAAGATCAAATTGATTATTTTATTACAGATGATAAATATCTAAGTGATATTCATATTGCAGAAAGGATAGAGTTATTAAATCAAATAGCTCAAAGAGAAATACCATTAGAACTTTTTAATGCATATAAGGTGATCAATTACAGTGACAAAATAAGACTTTATGATTTAATTAATGGTCTCTCAGCTATACAAGATAAAAAAATAAAAAAATTAATATCATCTATCAATGGTGACAAAGTAAAGATTGATTTTGATGGATTTGATGAAATTGTTTCTTTATTAACTGATATTGTACATAATGCAGATTTACTGAGTATGATGACTAGAAAGAAAAACAGTGAGCTTGATCAAAAAGAACATTTCATAATAACTTTTTTATTAAATGCATATCTAACGTATGGCTTTAAAGGATTGGTTGATTACAAAATAGATATACAAGGAAAAGACATAGATAAGTCCATGCAAGAGTCATCTAGGTTTGTTTATAATACTTTGAAATATCAACTAGTTAAGTATTTGGGTGTATTTAATATTTTATATAAATATATTCGTTCAACCAAAGAAAATAGTGAAATTGGAATAGATAAGTTACTTGCAAAACTTGAATATAACGCTTTTAGCAAAATTGGAAAAGTAGCTAGTGATTATGGTGTTCCATATAAAATAGTTGAGTATTATGATAATTTAGAATCTAATCCGAAGAATTCTGAATTAATTCAATCACAATTTGATAATTTCGAGCGTAAATCATTTGAAAAATTTGTGAAGATTTTAGGCGAATAAAAAATAATTTTATATTAATGAATGATTATATTGCATTTTGCAATATTTTTATTTAATGGTAATTATATGTAGTAGCTTAATGAAAATAATTCAAGAGGGGCTATTATGAAAAAATATGTTGTTGCTAAATCTGTTCTCTTTACTTTTGGAATTTGGTTTATAGTTAATTATATTGGTGGTGATTACGATTGTGATAAAAAGTGCATATTAACAGATGTTGGAAAATTTTTGGCGATTTTCTTTTTGATTTCATTCGTTCTGTTATTTGTAGAGAAAATGAGAGAAAAAGTTTTGAAAATGTGGCAAATTTATGTACCTGCTATGTTTGTTTTATTTTCCGCAATTCATTATTTTGATACAGCTCAGCATGAGCAACAACTCAAAATTCAAAAAGAGTATATTGATTTTAAAATGCAATATGCATCTATGGAGTTCAAAAATATTAATAAATCAGAAATAGATAAAGTAATGTCTATTGATTTAACTGAGCATAATAAAGCTTTTGATAAATATGCTAATTTAACAATCAATGGCTACAAAGATATGGTTGGGCGTACAATGATGGGGCTAACATTAGGGTGTCTTCTGATCTTGCTTTTAGATGGATTGGCAATGTACTTTCATAAAAATGAGAATTTTACTACGTAATTTATCCCTGTCATATTTCCCCCATTTTTAAGTGACGGGATACAATGAAAAGAGATTTTAATTACGGCGAATTTGCCATAATTACAAAGGGATGCAGATGTTAATTCAGATTGTAAACCCGTCGAACTCGACGGGTTTAGAAACTTATGATGATGAACCTCTCACAATTTGTGAGAGGTCGGCTTGTGGAAGAAAAAAATGTGTAAAAGGGTAAATCATTTTCGTGACGTCACGAAAATGCTATAAGAGGAACTCCAATGAATGAACTCACCACCTCCATCGGCGAAACCATCAAAAACAAAATCTACACCATTCGCGGAATGCAGGTGATATTGGATAGTGATTTGGCGGAGCTTTATGATGTGGAAACAAAAGTTTTTAATCAGGCAGTAAAGAGAAATAGTGAGCGATTTCCAGCAAACTTTATGTTTCAGCTGAGTGAAGAAGAGAATCAAAATTTGAGGTTCCAATTTGGAACCTCAAGTTCAAGTAGCTCTTTAAGGTTCCAAAATGGCACCTTAGACGATGAAGAATCTTTAAGGTCACAATTTGTGACCTTAGAAAATGGTAGAGGTAAACATAGAAAATATTTGCCTTACGTGTTTACAGAACAGGGAGTAGCGATGCTCTCGGCGGTACTACGAAGTCAGAGCGCAGTGCAGATGAGTATCCATATCATCAATGCTTTTGTCGAAATGCGAAAATTTATCTCAAACAATGCCTTGATATTTCAAAGACTTGATTCATTGGAGCAAAAACAGTCTAAAACCGATGAAAAAGTCGAAGCGATACTCAATGCAATCGAAGATAAATCCATCAAACCGAAACAGGGAATTTTTTACGATGGGCAAGTGTATGATGCGTATCTGTTTGTGTCAGATCTCATTAAAAGTGCCAAAAAGAACATCATTCTGATCGATAACTATGTCGATGAGAGCGTTTTGACGTTATTATCCAAACGAGATGCGAACGTAAAAGCGATGATTTACACCAAAAATATCACCAAACAGCTTGAACTTGATCTCCAAAAACACAATGCTCAATACCCGAACATAGAGATAAAAAAGTTTGATTCATCCCATGATCGCTTTTTACTGATCGATGAAAAAGAGGTGTATCATATCGGTGCAAGTCTCAAAGATTTGGGCAAAAAGTGGTTTGCGTTTTCAAAATTAGATATGGGCGTGTTAAATATAGTTGAAAAGTTAAAAAATTGAAAACTTATTCTTGATATTCATCAAGAAACTATATTCTCGTTAAGGTTATCATCCTTATACTAAAAAAAGGAACACACTATGACCTATGCCTCATTTACCTCAGATATTGTTTACGGCGATACACAGCCAGTTATTACTCCACTCATTACAAACGAGTTTACCAAAGAGATTAGAATCGTTTTCCGTGCTGGGCAGTCGATGAAAGCCCATAAGACATCGTTTCCGATTACGGTGATGATTGTATCGGGAGTAATCGATTTTGGCGTTGGTGAAGAACGTTATACGTTGAGCGCGGGTGATGTTGTCGCGCTGGAAGGGAACGTTGTCCATGATCTCAATGCCCTTGAAGATTCTATTGTCCGTCTGAGTCTCCATAAAGGTGACAGTGTTGCACGTGTGAGCGGGGTACTTAAGCTATAATATCAGCATGATATTATGTGACATCGGCAACACATCGGTTGATTTGTTCTGTGAGGGGGAACGCACCAAGCTGAGTGTGGAAAATTTTGATCCTGCGACCCTTCACGATGATGTTTATTACGTCAGTGTCAACACCCTTTTTAATGAACAAATTCAAAAGTATGCAAACTGGCATGATGTGAGAGAACTTATCGATTGGGATAAATACTACCCCACAATGGGGATTGACCGTATTATGGTGTGTGAAGCGGTAGAAGAGGGTGTTATCGTCGATGCGGGGAGCGCCATTACCGTCGATATGATGCGCGGCGGTGTCTATCAGGGGGGATTTATTTCTCTAGGGCTTCGTGCGGCGTATGAAGCGTATGCAAGAGTCTCTCCTGCGTTGGATATGTCATTTAACTTTGAGGTAGATTTAGTTAAAATGGCAAAAAATACTCCCGATGCACTCACGGTCGGTTTTCTGGCTCCTTTGATCTTGAAGATCGAGAGTTTAGGAAAGCCCATTTATATGAGCGGCGGAGATGCACGGCTGTTGTCCCGTTTTTTACCCGAGGCAACGGTGGATGAAGAGTTAATCTTCAAAGGGATGAAAAAGTTGATTGAAAAAGGTGTTAAATGCTAAGTGTCGCACTCCCAAAAGGGCGAATTGCCGAAGATACGTTGGAAATTTTTGAAACGATCTTCGGTAGCAGTTTTAAATTTGATGATCGTAAATTGATCTTAGAGACGGAAAATTTTAAATTTTTATTGGTTCGTAACCAAGACGTTGCGACGTATGTCTACCACCAAGCGGCCGATATCGGTGTTGTTGGTCTTGATACTCTCGAAGAGCAGGGGTTGGACGTTATCCGTCTGCTCGATTTGCAAAAGGGAAAATGCCGTGTCGCGATCGGGATGCGTGCGGGTGAAAAACCCGATTTTACCAAAAGCGAGATCAAGGTAGCGACCAAAATGGTGAATATCACCAAGCGCTATTTTGCCGAGCGTGCGGTTGCCGCCGATATTATCAAACTCTACGGATCGATCGAGCTCGCCCCCCTCGTAGGGCTTGCCGATATGATCGTCGATGTCGTCGAGACGGGGAGTACGATGAAACAAAACGGGTTGGAAGTCGTCGAGACGATTATGGAATCAACGACCCATCTGATCGCCAATAAAAACAGTTTTTTCGAGAAAAAAAGTGAGATATTAGATATTTATGAAAAAATAAATGCTCTTTTGTATGGGAAATAATTAAGCAATTCACAATTGATTAACAATTACTATCTACAATACTGAAAACATACAAAGGATATTCAAATGTCAAAAATTATATTGCCGATGGCGTTGTCACTGCTCGTCTCAAGTGCTCTTATGGCAGAGAGCTTTTCGATTGTTGAATATGTTAATGTAACACGTTCAGCTCCTATCTATTCAACGGTTCAAGAAGAGGTTCCGAGTGAAAGATGCTATGACGTCAAAGAAGAAGTAAGCTCAGCGAGCGGTGGACATTCAGATGTCGTCGGTGCCGTTGTCGGGGGTGCTTTAGGGGGTGTTTTAGGACATCAAGTCGGCGGCGGAAAAGGTAAAACGGCGGCTACGGTCGGCGGAGCGGTATTAGGTACTCTTGCGGGTCAGAATATCGGGAGCAAATACAATACTCCACAAAATGCAACCTATCGAGTCGTTCGCAAATGTGAAGTGACGAACAGTGTTCAATCCCGTCGAGTATTGAGCGGATATAACAATATTGCTAAAGTGAAAGGGAAAGAGATCAGCATAGAGAGCGATCAGCCCCTTAAACAAATTCCCGTTACTATTACTTACAGCTATTAATCTTCATCTCCCTTTTTTTGGGAGAAAAATCTCCCCTTTATTACCCTCTTTTTAACGATAATCTGTTAGAATAATTCATAAATATAAATTTTCTACAAGAACAGGAGTTTCCATGGCACTCAAAGTGGCGATTAACGGAACAGGCAGAATCGGAATTATCGTAGCGAAAATTATTTCTGAGCGGAATGATATTGAGCTGGTAGCATTAAATACGACGGCAAAACCTGACATGTTGGAATATTTACTCAAGTTTGACAGCGTTCATCGCGGGATTGATGCCAAAGTGATCGATGAGAACACGATTGCAATCGGTGGTAAAAATGTCCGTATGTTTCGGGAACGCGACATTGAAAAAGTTGATTTCGGTGGTTGCGGTGCGGAAGTGGTTATCGAGTGTACAGGGGTATTTTTGGATCAAGAGAGCTGTCAAAAACACCTCAAAAACGGAATCAAAAAAGTCATTATGTCGGCTCCTGCGAAAGATGATTCTCCAACCTATGTGTATGGCGTTAACTCTGATAGCTACAAAGGGGAAACGATCATTTCGAACGCCAGCTGTACGACCAACTGCTTGGGACCGATTTGTAAGGTATTGGATGATGCGTTCGGTATTGAAAACGGTTTGATGACAACGATTCACTCGTATACGAACGATCAAAATGTTTTGGATGTTAAACACTCAAAAGATCCTCGTCGTGCACGTGCCGCAGCCCTTAATATGATCCCTACCTCTACGGGTGCGGCGAAAGCGATCGGCAAAGTAATGCCGAAATTACTTGGAAAACTCAACGGCTATGCGATGCGTGTACCGACTCCCGATGTTTCGGTTGTCGATTTGACCGTTAACTTGAGCAAAGCGGTTACCAAAGACGATATTAATGCCGCATTCACTGCAGCAGCAGCCGGAGCTTTTAAAGGGCTTATCGAAGTGGATAACGACAAACGTGTATCCTCTGATTTTATCGGATCAACCTACAGCTCAACCTACGTTCCCGATATGACGAGCGTTGTTGACGGTACTACGGTAAAAGTATTGGCGTGGTATGACAATGAGTGGGGATACAGCAGTCGACTTGTGGATATGACGGTTCTAATCGGAACACACTAATGCTTCGCTATACGAACCATTTTGAGAGCGGGTTACTTGATTCTCAAACTTTGGAAAAAGGGTTTGAGGCCGTTCGTCGTGAAGCCTCTTCAGGAGAAGTAGGGTATTACCACCTTCCCCTTTTATCACAACCCCTTGTGGAAGAGCTTAAAACGATTCTTCATGATATCGACCGTCGTTTCAATACGATTGCCATCATCGGGATAGGGGGATCGTCGCTGGGTATAAAAGCGATAGAGAGACTCCTTCGCCCCAGCACCCCCAATGCTAAAAAGCTGATCTATCTCGAAAACTCTGATCCTATCAGTATTATGAGTGAGATGAAGCAGATTGATAAGTTCCGTACCCTCTTTATCGTGATATCCAAATCGGGCGGTACCGTCGAGACACTTTCTATCTTTAAGCGTCTGATTGTCAGCTTCGAATTACCGTTGGAAAACTCTGATCAGATTTATGTCGTGAGTGATGAAGATTCGATACTTGCTCATTTCGCGGATGATCATCATCTGCGCCGTTTTGTGATACCTAGCAATGTCGGCGGGCGCTTTTCGGTACTCAGTGCGGTCGGGATGGTCCCTTTAACGTTGGCTGGCTTTGATACGGCTGCAATCCTTAAGGGGGCACAAACTTTTTTAGAGCAATTTTGGAAGCGTGAAGAAGACCACATGCTCGAAAAAGCAGCCTATTACGTGACCCATAGCGATCACTATCCTATGAATGTTTTATTTGCCTATTCCGATACTTTCGAAGAGTTTGGCAAATGGGTCGTTCAGATATGGGGTGAGTCTCTGGGTAAACGAAACGGACTCGGTGAGCGGGTGGGGCTTACACCGATCTCTTTGATCGGATCGGTCGATCAGCACTCGTTCTTACAGCTCATTATAGAGGGGCCACTCAATAAAACGGTCACCTTTATGCATATTGAGCATTCGGAAGAGCATTTAATGATTCCTAACCTTTCTCTCAAACATTTAGAGAAAAGCGACTTTGTGAACGGTAAAAGTTTTAATGATCTTATCAATGCTCAGTGCCATGCAACGATGCAAAGTGTGTTGCAAAGCGGTGTCAGTGTTGATGAAATTGCGTGGAAGAAAATCGATGAAGGCTCTGTCGGTGAGCTGATTCTCTATTATGAACTTTTAACCTCGTTAAGCGGAGCATTGTTTGGGATCAATACATACGATCAACCGGGTGTAGAGATAGGGAAAAAGATTTTAGGAACCTACTTCGAGAAGTGATGCTTAGGCGTTTGTGCCTAAGCTTTCTGCATTAAATACTCTTCTGACTCTTTGTTCAGATTATCCATTAGGGTAAAGAGAAGCTGACTTTGTTGTTCCATCTCTTCGAAACTGCTAAGAATCTCATCTTGATGATGGATGGTTTTATCTTCCCCTTCAATATATTTCATATTAGTAATAACAATATTATGAACTGTTGCATGCGGCGTTAGCATTTTTCCATAGCTTGAAAGATGGGAGAAACGCTCTTTTCCTGCCCCTTCATCGTACCATTTGCCTAAGCGGCAATTGTGGTGATCAGAGAATTGGGTTTCCGTTCTACCGTTCGCAATACTTTTATAGGCATTCGATTTGAAGATGATATGGTCAATTTTCGCCAACGTAATAAAGGTGGTGTTTTCAATCGCAGTCGTTTGTATCGCCGCTTTTTTAGCATCTTCGTTGAACATATAGAGGGTTTGACGAAACGAACTGATAGATTCGCTTGAGTCTTGGGCAATCTCATTCATATCTTCAGAGTTTGAGTGGATTTCCGTGGTCTCTTGCTGGAGTGTTTGAACCGCAATACCGATCTCTCCCGTTGCTTTTTGGGTACGTTCGGCAAGTTTACGCACTTCATCGGCAACAACGGCAAATCCTCGACCGTGTTCACCAGCACGCGCCGCTTCGATCGCGGCATTGAGAGCAAGAAGATTGGTTTGGTCGGCAATGTCTTTGATCAGATTGACGACCGAGCTGATCTCCCCCGTTTTCGCATTAAGGGAGTTAATGGATTCGACAGAAACATGTACTAGCTCGATAAGACGGCTGAGTTTGGTAATAATATCTTCTAGCTCATTTACGCTGTTGGATGATTTTTCGGAAGTGGTTTGGCTGATAGCCGCAATGGTGTGAAGGCGTTGAATGGTTCGTTGGAGATCTTGCTGAATCACTTCCATCCCCCCTCCGATACCGGTGCCGATTTGCCCTAATGCGCTGTTGAGTAATGATTTTTGTATATGGAGGTAGTTGGAATGCATGGAACCGATAGCCATATTGACAAAACTGCTGGCCTCTTTGTATTCCCCTTGTAACCCTTTTATATTGATTTTTCGGTGGAATTCATCACGGCTCGCCGCTTCGACGCTGGCGCGGATCTCACGAATAAATACTTCGGTCTGATCGAGCATATTGTTGGTGTTCCAACACAAATCACTGAGTTCTCCGTGATCTCTAATATGGGTGATACGGCTTTCAAGATGACCGATTTCAGCCCCTTTGATAACGGCAGCGACTTCGCTGACGGTGTCTTGGGTTTTTCGTATATTGATAAACATAAACCATGCAAGGGCAAAGTTGAAAAAGTTTAGCAGACGTACCCAACTCCATCCGTACAAAAACATCTCAAGGAGGAGTGCGATGACGAATAGAGCGATGGATGCAATATTGGCGTATTGAATTTTAGAGAGAGAGGATAAATTCGTCATACGACATTCCTTTGTCTTTTAGAATTTGATTCAGTGTTGCCTCTGAAGCACTGATACCGCCGCTTTTTTCTTTTTGAAGGAGCATAGAATAAAGAGGTTTAATAACGTCAAGTGCTTTTTTAGAAGGTTGACGTCGGACAGAATGGTAATTGGTAATTTTTCTATTGGTATCAAATGAGGGGGTGACGTGGGCAAATACCCAGTAGAAATCACCGTTTTTTGTTTTATTCTTGACATAGGCAAAAATCTCTTTTCCCTCTTTGATCCGAGTCCAAAGGAGTTTAAAAACAATAGCCGGCATATCTTCATGTCTGAGTATGTTATGCGGTTGATCAATAAGTTCAAGCTCATTGTAGCCGGACATAGCGATAAAAAGGGAATTACCGTAGGTGATTTTACCGTTTAGATCCGTTTTGGATACGATAAACTGTTCATCACCGAAAGTTAGTTCTTGGTTAGGCATAAAAGTCCTCATCTGTATAATAAAATATCATAAACCGAATCTATTAGTCTAACAGCCATTTCCTGAATGTTTTCCCTTTTATGGGGCGATTGGTCAGTTTTTGATAAATATTTTCGGCTTTACTGCGAGGAATCGCAACATAACTAAGATGATCGAGTTGATCAATCTTCCCAATCTCTTCTTGACTCAAGCCACATTCATGTATAAGAGCCCCGACAATATCACCGGCACGCAGTTTCTCTTTTTTCCCCGCATCGATACAAATCGTACGCATTAACGTCTTCAGTGAAAACTTCTCTTTGATATCGGGAAGCTCTATGGGAGTAATCGGACGTTTGAGATCCATGAAACGTTCATATTGATGATGATTGACCAAGGTAATGGCGACACCGCTTTTTCCGGCACGTCCCGTACGACCGATACGGTGGGTATAGCGTTCGTTTTGGATAGGTACTTCATAGTTGATTATAGCATCGAGCCCTTCGATATCAATACCTCGACCGGCGACATCGGTCGCTACGAGGATAGGGGCACTTAAATTTCGAAACTGGATGATCGCTTCGTTTCGATCAAACTGCTCCATATCTCCATGTAACGTTAGGGCATGGATACCTATTCCGTTTAGGTCATCACATAAAGCGGCCGCATCGACTTTTGTATTACAAAAGATGATGGTATTCGTTATGTTGTGAAGTTGAAGAACCTGTGTAATAGAGGCAAGCTTTTTATTGCAGATATAGGCAATCTCTTCAATTTTCGGTTTGCTAATAGCGTGTTCGGCAGTCACCATCACCGGATCTTTCATAAACTCCGAAGTGATGGTTTTGATCGATTCGGGAAATGTAGCAGAAAAAAGGAGTGTTTGTCGTGTGGGCGGGGTGAATCCCAAAATAGTCGTAATATCTTCGATAAATCCCATATCAATCATCTGGTCGGCTTCATCCAAAACGACGGTTTGTATTTGAGCCGTATCAAAGGCCTCCATCTGAAGGAGTTTAAGGACGCGCCCCGGAGTTCCGACAATGATGTGTGCTCCGTGTTTGAGTGAATGGAGCTGTCCTCGCATAGGGACACCGCCGCAGAGGGTAAGGATCTTGATATTACCGATTTCAGAGGCGAGTGAGCGGAGTACTTTAGCTACTTGTTCCGCCAATTCACGAGTAGGGCAGAGGATAAGGGATTGGATACCGAATGATTTGGGATTAATCGGGTTCAAGATTCCCAACCCAAATGCCAATGTTTTTCCGCTACCCGTAGCGGCTTGTGCAATACAATCTTTTTTGTCTAAAATAATTGGAAGAGCAGTCGATTGGATAGAGGTCATGGTGGTAAATTCAAGACGTTTTAATGCCTCTTTTAGAGGTGGACGTAAGGGTAATGTATCGAATGAGGACATTGTGTCGCTTTGTATATAGATAAGGGATTATAGCATAGATGGAGGAAACCCCCTAGAAAAGGGGATTTGAGAGGAGTTGTTTATACGGCTTTGATCGTAACGCCGTATTTTTCTTCAGCCACATTACGTGCTTGAAGTGCATACGATGCAATCTCGTTAAAGTTGAGATATTTATAGACTTGATCTGCTTTTCCTGCCAATTTTTCAGGAACGATGCTCATGTACTCGGCTACGGTCGGGATACGTCCGAGTTTAGCACATACAGAAGCGAGTTCCGCAGAACCGAGATAGACTTGTGTCCCTTTACCTAAACGGTTATCGAAGTTACGAGTCGAGGTTGAGAATACGGTTGAACCCTCACGTGAACTCGCTTGGTTCCCCATACAGAGTGAACATCCCGGAACTTCGGTTGTAGCGGCAATCGCTTTATACACGTCGTAGTACCCCTCGTTGATGAGTTGTTGCTCATCCATACGGGTCGGTGGAACGATCCAGAATTTCTCAACCGCGATTTTACCTTCGCCGCGCATTACTTCACCTGCCGCACGGTAATGTCCGATGTTGGTCATACAGCTGCCTAAGAATACTTCGTTGATTTCAGTACCCGCAACTTCGCTGAGCAATTTAACATTATCCGGATCGTTCGGGCACGCTAAGATCGGCTCTTTAACGTCGTTAAGGTCGATTTCGATGATTGCTGCGTATTCCGCATCGGCATCTGGTTCCATCAACGTTGGAGCGGCTAACCACTCTTTCATTTTATCGGCACGGCGCTGTAATGTACGAGCATCTTCGTATCCGTCAGCCACCATCGCTTCGATCAACGTAACGTTTGATTTTAGGTACTCGATGACCGGCTCTTTGTTAAGGCGAACGGTACACGCTGCCGCTGAACGCTCAGCCGATGCATCGGAAAGTTCGAACGCTTGTTCTACTTTCATATTTGGAAGACCTTCGATCTCCAATACACGTCCGTTGAAGATGTTTTTCTTACCCTTTTTCTCAACGGTCAAAAGACCTTGTTTGATTGCGTAGTAAGGGATTGCGTTAACAAGGTCACGCAATGTGATACCCGGTTGCATCTCCCCTTTGAAGCGTACCAAAACCGATTCCGGCATCTCAAGCGGCATAGCACCCGTAACACCTGCGAACGCTACGAGACCTGAACCTGCAGGGAAACTCACACCGATCGGGAAACGGGTATGGCTATCACCACCTGTTCCGACGGTATCAGGAAGAACCATACGGTTCAACCATGAGTGGATAACACCGTCCGCCGGACGAAGAGCGACACCGCTGCGTGAGCTGATGAATGCCGGCAGGGTTGCGTGCAATTTCACGTCGGACGGTTTCGGGTATGCCGCTGTATGACAGAACGACTGAAGAACGAAATCTGCCGAGAACCCGAGAGCAGAGAGCTCTTTGATCTCATCACGGGTCATCGGTCCTGTGGTATCTTGGCTTCCTACGGTGCTTGTGATAGGCTCACAATACATTCCCGGGCGAACACCTTCCATACCACATGCTTTACCCACCATTTTTTGAGCAAGGGTATACCCTTTGCCCGTATCGGCAGGTTGGATAGGGGTTGCGAAAATCGTTGCCGGAGGCATACCGAGTGCCGTACGCGCTTTTGCCGTCAAACCGCGACCGATGATAAGAGGGATACGTCCACCGGCACGTACTTCGTCTTCGATCGTGTTCGGGCGAAGGCTGAAGTTAGCGATGACTGCACCGTTTTTAGTGATGGTTCCCGCTTTGGTATCGATATCGAGTACATCGCCTGTTTCCATTTGAGACACATCGGCTTCGATAGGGAGTGCACCTGAGTCTTCACACGTTGCGAAGAAGATCGGAGCGATGATGCTACCGATAACAACCCCACCCGTACGTTTGTTCGGGATACCCGGAATATCATCACCCATGTGCCATTGAACCGAGTTCGCCGCTGATTTACGGCTAGAACCTGTTCCGACAACGTCACCGACGTAAGCGATTTGCATCCCTTTTTGTTTCAATTCAGCGATTTTAGCGATACCTTCAGGCATTTTAGCCGAAAGCATGGTTGTTGCATGAAGTGGGATATCGGAACGGGTAAATGCCGCACTCGCAGGGGAGAGGTCATCGGTATTGGTTTCACCCGGGAATTTGAAAACAACAACACTGAATCGTTCCGCCAATGTTTTTTTACTGGTGAACCACTCTGCGTCTGCCCATGATTGGAGAACTTCGGCAGCATAGGTATTCGTTTTTGAAAGTTCAACGATATCATTGAATGCATCATAAACCAAAAGGGTATGTTTAAGCTCATGTGCCGCTTCTTTGGCAATAGCATTGTTGCTGAGGGCATCGATAAGAGGTTTAACATTGTAACCCCCTACCATTTTACCGAGGATTTTAATTGCCGCTTTTTTGTGATCATCACTGTTGATGTCGCTGTTGTCTGCCAAGAATGCTTTGACTTCTCCTTGGACGACTTGATGTAAAAATGCCGCTTTTACATGGGCACCATCATCAACACCCGGATTGACACGCTCTGCTAACATCTCAACCAATTCACCGTTTTTAGAGGTTTCTGCAGTGATAAGTTCAACAAGAGAGGTAACTTGCTCTTTAGTAAGTGGGAATGGGGGGATTCCCTGCGCTGCGCGTTCCGCTACGTGTGCTTTGTATTCGTCCATAAAAGCCATAGTGACTCCTGTGCATGTTAATTTTGAATGATTATATCAGAAGAAAAAATCAGATTTCTCAATGTGTTACCTATCTACTCATTTGTTTTGTCTAATCGGAATAAATATGTGTAATTACGTAACATTATCGGAAATCACCATAGATTATATTTTTTGTCAATAATAGTAGAGAGGAAAAAAAGTTACAGATTGGTGTTAAAAGAGGGGTTCTCCGATTAGGAGAATCAAAAAGGATCGTTAACGATTATGTCGCGATTCCCTTTGGAATTAGGAGAAGAGAGGATACCGTTGTTTTCCAGCTGTTCAATCAGACGGGCAGAACGGTTATACCCGATTTGAAGACGACGCTGCAGATAGCTGATAGAGGTTTTTTGCTCGGTAAGGATGATGTTCTTAGCCTCTTCATAAAGCTCATCGCTCTCTTCGTCATTTCCATTATTTCCATTGGATGTAACCGTCTCTTCTTTATCTCGTAAAAATTTGCGGTCGTATTCGGGTTCACGTTGAGCTTTAAGAAAATCGACTACTTTTTCAATCTCGACTTCAGTACTCCACGGAGCATGGAGTCGTACAAGACCGCTCATACCCGGAGGGGTAAAGAGCATATCACCGCGCCCGAGAAGCGATTCGGCACCCATGCCGTCAAGAATGATCTTACTGTCGATTTTTTGTCCCACTTTGTAGCTGATACGAGAGGGTAAATTGGCTTTGATAAGTCCCGTTACGACGTCGACACTCGGGCGCTGGGTTGCCACGATCAAGTGGATACCGCTGGCACGTGCCATCTGAGCAAGACGGGCGATGGAGTATTCGACATCTTTGCCGCTTGTCATCATCAGATCGGCTAATTCGTCAATAATGACAACGATATAAGGGAGCGGGTCTAGTTTTTCCGTTTTCGCTTTTTCATTGTAATTTTCAATGTTTTTAGTACGGGTTTCGCTCATCAGTTGATAACGGCGCTCCATCTCGTACACCATATTATTAAGGGCTGAAATCGCCTCTTTCGGTTTGGTAATAACCGGTGTAAGAAGATGGGGAATATCATTATAGATAGAAAACTCTAACATTTTCGGATCGATCATCAAGAGTTTGAGCTGATCGGGCGAGTTTTTGTATAAGAGGCTCAAAATCATAGAGTTGATACCGACACTCTTACCGCTTCCCGTCGTACCTGCGATGAGAAGATGAGGAAGTTTTTTCAAATCGGTAATAAACGGTTTTCCGACGATGTCTTTTCCCAATATAAGAGTGAGAGGAGAGGCCGCCTCTTGGAAAAGCTTGCTCTCCAGCATCTCACGCAGATAGATCGTTTCTACGCTTTTGTTGGGGATCTCAATCCCTACGACATCTTTGCCGGGGATCGGAGCCTGAATACGGATCGTTTGGGCTTTCAGTGCCATAGCGAGGTCATCTTGAAGCCCTAAAATTTTGGAGACTTTGATGTTGGCGGCGGGTTTGAACTCAAACGTCGATACGACAGGGCCGGCGTAGGTACGTACCACATCCCCTTCGATATTGAAATGTTTCAGTTTTTCGATCAAATCTCTTATTTTGTCATCGAGTTCCGCTTCATCCACCAAGGTTTGTTTTTTGGGAGGCATTTGAAAAAACTCAACCAACGGAAGTTTAAAGTTTTTCGGTTTTTCGCTGACCCCTTTATCAATCTGTTCCAGAAGCATTTTATTCTCTTCCAGTTCATCCACGACAAGTGCGTGCTGTTTGGAGGCTTTCACTTTTTTAGCCATACTCAGAATGGTCGATTCTTTAGCGTTATCCTCACTCGGCAATGCAACGTCAGAGATAGGATCGGGTTGAGGAGGTTCCTCGATGGCTGATACCGAAACGGTACTCTCGATAGGAGGGAGAATAATAGTTTTTTCTTCAAATGTCGGGAGAGGTTGTTCCTCTTTTGCCTCTTCATAAATAGGGTACGTTTGTGTTTGGTGAATAGGGGAAGTGTCAATGGAGGTTTGGACGGGTTTTGCCGTTGTAAGGGGTTTATCCATATACTCTTTGATCGGCTGTGCAAGTTCGGACAAGCTTTGTTCCATCACTAAGACTACCGATACGGTCACCATCATCAGCCATAATATCCACAACCCGAAGGCACCGATGTATATCGATAAAAAATCAACCACTGCACCGATTAACGCACCTCGGTAGCTCCCCTCAACCACCATCGCCTGAAAAAAGAGGAGTGCGAGAAACAATAACGCAAAAATGCCGCTCATCTCTAATCGTCGATGTACCCCTCCGTCGTATTTGTACCAGTAAAAAAGGGGAACCATAAGGAGGAGCAGATAGGTGTACGCAACATAACCGAAAATATAAACATTCGACAGCGCGAAAGTTGCTCCATATGCGCCGATGATCGATGCATCGGCAATAATAGTAGCAATCCCTAGATAAAATAAAATACCGAAACCGGCAATAAACAGTGTATCGCGTAAAATAGTAGATCCTTGAAATCAGGTTGAAAAGTGGTTAGATTATAGCAAAAAAGGGGAGAGAAACCCCTTTTATTGCAAATTGCTATAAATAATTGACGAGTGAAAGTTTAGAGACTTTGGAAATATTAGAGAGGAGCGCTTGATAATTGAGTGTTAACTGCTGCATACGTAATGTGGCTTCGGCAACATCGGTATCAATCACATCCGATTGAAGTGTTTTCGTACTGATGATAAGAAGATCAGTACGATTGGCTGAGGCTTCCAGTGTTTGAGAATACGATCCTGCTTCGGTTTGAAGACGGCTGACATGATCGCTTAGATCATCCATCATTCGAATGGCATTTTGGACACCGATATTGCGTGGGTCGGTGCTTTCAGACCCATCCGCACGTTTTTTTCCTTGCTCTACCGAGCTTATGATCTCTTCAATTTGGGCAAACAGATTTGTTTTTGGATCACGCAGTGTCAGTGCGCTGTTGGCATTAAATGTGAGAGCCGAACCGGTAGTGACCGAATAATCTAATGAGCTTGAATCATACAATGCAATAGATGCTTGTGTCGTAGGATGGATTTTATCTTGGATAACCATCCGTCCTGCCGTGTCAAGTGTCGTTGAAGCGAGGGTATTGGCTGCGGTGATGGCTGAGTCGTATTGTGCGGCCGTATTGCCGATAGGGAGAGAGCCGCTCATCGTCATATTGACAACATCCAAAAGCTGTTGGTACGTCACTTCATCCGCTCCCGCTGGGGTTCGTGCAACGTCGGCATTGTAGATATTAAATGGGACAATCGGGACTCCGTTGACGGTGCCGCTGACCGAGGAAGCCGCCGCTAAATTGATTTGTAGATCATAATCAAATCCGTCAATATTTTTCCCTTGCAGGTTGAGTGTCGTTCCAACCAAGGTAGCATTGCCCGAAACATCGAGCAGTTTGGTAGAGGCCGATGCGGAGAGATTATCCGCTTTGATGACTTGGGAGACATTTGAGAGGAGTTTTGCACCCTCTTTTATAAAATTGGTTCGATCGTAATTGATCCCCTCAATCGTATTAGGGGTGCCTGTCGGTGTGGTGAAGCCGCTTTTTGTGAATTCTTTTATGAACAAACCGGGGGTCGTAATAGCGGCTGTTTCAAAATTGGTTGTACCGGTTTGAAGATTATCAATTTCGCCCGGTGTGGCCGCATAGAGTGCCGCATCCGAAATATCGGCGGCATCACCGGCGTTTAAGCCGTCAAAGTCTACCGCACCGATCAAATGAAAATCGAGCTTGCTTGAGCCCGAAAGTTTATCCACAATCTCAATTTGTCCATGCGCATTAAGGGTGACATCGACTTGATCCGAGCCGTATTCATTTTTAATGGCTGTCAGCAAATCATTGACATTATTATCCATCGTCAGTGTGCTGATATGTTGTTTGAAGGTTGTTCCGTCAGTTTTTGTCCCTTGGATATAAAAATGGGGAGTGTTAGAGGTCGTAGGATCGATGTCCGTATCCCCCATAAGATCGCGAAGGGTATTATTCGCAGTGATATAGGTCTCTTTGGCTTCAGTACGTGACTTCGTCGTACTTTGCATAATATCAGGGTACAAATCGGTTAAACTCATTTGAGCAACGTTAGAACTCACCGTCCTATTGGTTTTGTTTTCATCGCCCATAAAAAGCTGAGTACCGCTTACATTGTATTTTTGTTTGAAACCTGCACCGAGAAACGCTTCAAGATTTTTATCATTTCCTTGATACGATCCATCATCCGCGATAGGTTTAACCGATGTTGCGGTACCTGAGAAGAGGTACTGTCCGCCGATCGAGGAGTTGGCTAAGGTTAGAAGATGATTTTGGAGACCGCGTAACTCTTTTGCAATCGCTTGAAGACTCGTATCTGAATTGACATCATTGGCCGCATTGACCAGTTTGACTTTCATCGATTCCATAGTTTTGACGATCTCACCGATCGTCGTATCGGCTTGCGTTGAGAGTTTATAGGCGCTTTGAGCACTGTTTTTAACTTGTCCGAGCGTTGTTAACTCATCATCCAGACGAAGCGTATCAATAAAGATACCCGGATCTTCATGGGAATATTGAATTTTAAGACCGGATGAAATTTGTTTATTGACATCGAATAATTGTTGATTTAATTTATTGTTTTCACCGTATATATTGTTGTAATAAGATCCTGCAGTAATTCTCATGTCAAATCCTTTTGAACAAACTTATCTCTATAAAGCAATAAAAGTTCCATACTCTAATATCGACAAAAGTCAAAAAACGATTAGCAACGTCACTTTTACGTCTCTTTAAGCAAAGCCTCCCTATAATTTCACCTCTTCAAACACATGCCAGTGTGGTGAAATGGTAGACACGCCGGATTCAAAATCCGGTATAGCGATATGTGCCGGTTCGAGTCCGGCCACTGGTACCACCCCCTTATTTAAATCAGTCCAAAATCATCCAAAAAATACTCTAAAACCCCTTGTTTAGCCACTTTGTCTATTTTTTATCTCCAAATTAATCCATCTCCAGAATCAAAATATTAAATATTTTTGAGATAAAAGTACGATTATTATATATATTCGTACCAAATATGGTATGATTAAACTAATTATTCAACCCGTTTGAAAATAATTGATCTACATAAGGCAATACCGCAGATGAAACGCTGGATATGGGAGAGGGAGACTTATCCCCATTTTACCTATGATTTGAACCGACTGGAACATTTGATTCAAGAGGTTTCATTGGAGCAGGGGTATCTGATCGCCATAACCCAAACAATGGATCGCAACAATATCGCCCAAAGACAGCTCGAAGCACTGATGAATGAAGCGATTAGTACCTCTGCGATAGAGGGGGAAATCCTCAATCGTGACAGCGTCAAAGCCTCCATCCAACGAAAGCTTGGGTTTGCAGAGATAGATTCTTACAAACGGGATATTTCTACCGATTATCTGATAGAAGTACTCATCGATGCCAATACCAATTACGATCAAGATTTGAGCCTCGAGAGGCTCTTTGGCTGGCACAATGCTCTTTTTCCGAGTGGATATAGCGCTCTTTCTAAAATCAATGTTGCCTCGTTCAGGGGTGAAGAGACTATGGAAGTCATCGGAGGAGCCGCAGGAAAAGAGAAAACGTATTATGTAGCACCTCCAAGAGCCACGCTCGAAGATGAGATGACTCGATATCTAGCATGGTTTAATGCCACACCTCCGAGTCTTCTCAAAGCGTGTATTTCCCATTTGTGGTTTGTTATCATTCACCCGTTTGATGACGGTAACGGCAGAATAGGGCGCGCGATCACCGATTTGGTTTTGTCTAACATCGAAAAATCAACCATATCGAGACTCTATTCGATGTCTAGTGCGATCAACAGCGATAGAAGCGGGTATTACAAGGTATTGGAAAAAACAACGGGGTACATTCGCAAGGAGAGGAATCATTTGGATATCACCGACTGGTGCGAATGGTTTCTCACGACGTTAAACACTGCATTGGGCGACACGAAAAAAAAGCTAGGATACATCGTACAAAAAACGACGTTTTGGGACAAATACAAAAATCATAATCTCAATGCGAGACAAACCAAAGTGCTCAATAAAATCCTCGATATGGGCACTGAAAATTTTCAAGGTGCTTTGAGTAAAAAGAAATATATGACCATAGCAGACACGGCATCCACCACTGCTTCCAGAGATATTACCCAATTGATCGAGATTGGCTGTATCCGTCAAATCGAGGGGACAAACGGCAGAAATGTGCGGTATGAGATTGTTTTTGAGTGATAGATTTTAAAAAGTGAAGAATGAATATATGACCAATATTTTATAAAATATGTCCCAACTATTGATTTTATGTCCCAATGAAGATACAATACAACAAAGAGGGCTCAAATGAAAAAAAAGAATGTATTAAACTTAATAAAATATCATGCAGAAAGAAATGATTCTGCTTTTCGAGATGAAGCATATGAAATTGCAAAATATTTTGACAAAAACAATGATTACCAACTATCTGAATATATTATGGCTTTGTTATCAGATGCAAATACTTTTTCTCCGCAAATTGATGCAAGTGAAAATGTATTTGTTAAGCGAATGGAAACATCAAGCAAGCCACTACCCCTACCAAATTCAATCAAGGATAATATTTTAGGGATCATCAATGCTATTGGGCATAATGCAGGAATTAATAAATTTCTATTTGAAGGACCTCCTGGGACTGGTAAAACTGAATCAGTGAAACAAATCGCAAGAATACTTGAAAGAGAACTATTCATTGTAGATTTTGATTCAGTAATTGATAGTAAACTTGGTCAAACTTCTAAAAACATATCATTGCTTTTTAGTGAAATTTCTTCTGTGACGAATCCACATAAAGTTATTATATTGTTTGATGAAATAGATGCTATCGCAATTGATAGGATTAATTCAAATGATTTAAGAGAGATGGGCAGAGCAACTTCTTCTGTTTTAAAAGGGCTTGATAGTCTAAATGATAATATTGTATTAATAGCAACTACTAACTTATATAAAGCATTTGATAAGGCTTTATCAAGAAGATTCGATGCTGTTATTGATTTTAGTAATTATACAAAACAAGACCTCATTGAAATTGGTGAAGCTATTTTAAACGATATGTTACAGAAGTTTAAATTTGCCGGAAGAAATATGCGCTTATTTAAGAAAATCCTTGAACGTATGGATGTCATCCCGTATCCAGGTGAACTTAAAAATCTTATAAGAACATCCATAGCATTTAGTGATCCAAGTAACGAGTTTGATTATTTAAAAAAACTCTATATCAATGTTAGCAAAAATAATGAAAATTTGGATTTAAAACACATGCAAAGTAATGGCTTTACTGTCAGAGAAATTGAAATTCTGACAGGAATCTCCAAGAGTCAAGTATCTCGTGAGTTAAAGGAGTAGGTAACATTGAATAATTTACTACAATTAAAAGGAAGATTTGAACAAGCATCTAGATCAACAGATACATTTGGACCAACTAATTTACCAACAGGTCAATCTGTAAATATATCAAAACTACAAGGATTATTAAAAAACTTAATTGATTTACAAAAGGATTGGCAAGATCAAAACTTATTACCAGGTGCACTTATTACAGTTCATTATATTAAAATTGCAGCTAAAAGTAATAGATTACAAGCTCTTTTAGGAAAAGGTACAAGCAACCCTCCTAATAAATCTATAGTAGGTGCCAAGTTTTCATTTGACACATCCCCCAAACATGTCATCACGCATTATGTGTCTTTGAATATTTTAACAGATTCTATAAAACAGTTAACTCATTGTATAAATATTTTAAATCAACAGTTTAATGGAGAAATTGACCATGATATTATTGATAAAATAAATAAAAAAGAGATTCCATATACTTTTCAAACAATTGCAAAATCAAATTTTCTTAAAATTATAGTAGATGCATACTATGTTGAGAAATTTGATGTATCCATTGAAAATGCCGTGTTTGAACATGATGCAATTATTACTATATATAAAACTGATGTAAGAACAATCCAACTCTTAGAGAAAATAGGAATAAATATTTTGTCCAGCCGTATAATGGATGAAACAACTATTTTATTACGACCTGATGAATTAGAAATTTTAAAAACAAAAGCCCCTTTTTTGATTGCTATGGCAGTTAGTGATTTATCTGAGATTACAAAAGATGATTTTGAGTTTATTGATGATAGTGTGGTTAAAATAAACTCTCCTAAAAATGAGCCGACTATTGGTGTGATAGATACACTTTTTGATGAAAATGTATATTTTTCAGAATGGGTAGAATATATCAATATGCTATCCCGTGATATACCAACTGATTCAGATGATTATAGACATGGTACTGCTGTAACATCAATCATTGTAGATGGACCGATATTTAATCCTCATCTAGATGATGGATGCGGCAGATTTAAAGTAAGACACTTTGGAGTTGCAAGCGGTAGCAGTTTTAACTCATTTACAATTCTTAGAAATATTAGTGAAATAGTCGCTAGAAATAGAGATATTAAAGTTTGGAATCTATCTTTGGGTTCAAAACTTGATATTAATCCTAATTTTATATCACCCGAAGCTGCAATTTTGGACAAAATACAGTTTGAAAACGATGTTGTATTTGTAATTGCTGGAACAAATTTATCTTCTGGAGAAACTAAAACTAGAGCTCTTGGGGCTCCCGCTGATTCAATCAACTCTATTGTTGTCAATTCTGTAAATATGGATAAACAGCCTTCATCATATAGTAGAAAAGGACCTGTCTTATCATTTTTTATCAAGCCCGATATTAGTTATTATGGCGGTGATACAAAAAAACCTATGAGAGTTTGTACTCCAACAGGAGAAGCATTTGTTCAAGGCACTTCGTTTGCAGCTCCTTGGATTGCTAGGAAGCTATCATATTTAATAGATATATTAGGACTGAGTAGAGAAATTGCTAAGGCACTACTTGTTCATTCTGCAACCACATGGGATAAACAACAAAGTGATCCAACGCTTATCGGCCATGGAGTTATTCCTATACATGTAAAGGATATTGTGCATAGTCAGGATGATGAAATACAATTTGTCATACAGGGTATTTCTGAAAAATACGATACATATAATTATAATATACCAGTCCCAGTAGTAAAAGAAAAACATCCTTTTATTGCAAAAGCTACACTTTGTTATTTTCCTGCTTGTTCAAGAAATCAAGGGGTGGACTATACCAATACAGAACTTGATATAAAATTTGGTAGATTAGATAATAAGAATACTATTAAGTCAATCAATAAAAACTATCAAACAGAGGAATATAATCAGCACATATGGGAAGAAGATGCTCGTAGTTTTTTTCGAAAATGGGATAATGTAAAACATATACGAGATACTTTTACTGGAAAAAATAGGGAGTTGAAAGCTTACAATAACCCTTTATGGGGTTTGAGCCTTAAAACTAAAGAACGACTTGAAGAGAGATTCGGAGAAGGTCTTAAGTTTGGAATTGTAATAACACTAAAAGAAATCAATGGAGTTAATAGAATAGATGAATTTATTAAAAATGCTCAGTTTAGAAGTTGGTTGGTTAATAAAATAGATGTTGATACTAGAATTGATATTTTCAACATAGCAGAAGAAGAAATTGAATTTGAATAATTTATTTAAAATTGATCATTATCAAATTTTAGTGAAAGGGGGAAAAATTATATGGGATTAAAGCCAGGACCTAAGCCTATTGCAAAATCTACTGGAAAACCAGATCAAAGACGTAGAGATAACAAAGAAACACCAGGAAATACACCAAACTTAAAACCATCAAAAAGTTCAAAAAAGTAAAAATAGAATTTCTGAAGGGGGAATAATAATATTCATGTCCCCCTTTTCTCACTCAAAATTAGGTCAATCTTCATTTTGGAAGAGTGGAAGTGAATAATATGGCTTATAAATCACTTTTTGGTACAATTCCACTATACTCTCAATCGGTTTAGGCTGATCGAGCGGAGCGAGCTGGGGTAAACGTAAGTTAGGGTATTGTTCCCTATGCCAGCTCTTATTTAGAATTGATCACTGCGTGAGCTGGGGTCAGTTATCCTTCGTTTTCTTGAAAAATAGGTGTCAGCTATTTAATCTTCTTTCGTTCTGTGGCTTCCAATACACTTTTTGCATTCAAACTCGTTACCACCTTTTTACCCGTTTGCGCTTCCAACTCTTGGAGGGCTACTTTGGCAACTTTTCCACCTTGGGCGGCTACTTTTTTGCTTTCTTCAAACGTTTCAGGGCTTAGTGCTTGTGAAATATCTTTGGTAGACGCTTCTGCCAACATATTTAAAATAAGTTCGGTGTTGGTCATGTTATCCCGTAGGTTCTCTTTTTTTAACCCTTTTAGGATTTTATACTCTTTGGTGGTTTTCTCTGCCCACGTTTTGGTGATAATGTCGGTGAGAGTAGCAAACTGTATCCCCTCTCTTATCCCTCTAGATTTCCACTCATCGGTAAGTTCTTTGCGTATTTCGATACTTTTGAGCTGTTGGTTGATCCAGTTTTCACTGTATCCCAGCTCTAAATATTGTTCTAACGCTCTATCTATACTTAGCTCAGGGTCTTGCATTTCATCTAACCGCTCACTAGCGATTTGTGCCAACCAAAGTTTAAAGGGTTCTGCTTTTGGGCTTGGAATAGACTGGATTAGTCTGAAAATTTGTTCGGTATCGGCAACATCGGTTTTATAAAATTTACCGTCTGAAGATTTCATTTTCAGTTGACTACAATTTGTAGCCAACTGACTTCCCTCTGCTTTAAGTCTCGTTTTTAAAACACTCCAATATTTTCTCGCATTTGGACTTTCAGTAAGTATTTCAACTACATCAATAATAGAGATATACCACTTTTCATGCTCCTCATCCCAGAGGGTGCGTACTTTTTTATTGTCAAAAATTTGAATGCTATCGTGTGTATTCATCTCAATACCTCACCACAAAGTTCAATCTTCATTTTTAATGTTCCTCGTTTGGCACATATCCGATTTGTTTTTTATTCTATCCAAAGCACGTTAAAATGGATCGATAAGTTGGCAATTTGTCATATTTTCTATTTACCTATAAGCCTATCAACACTAGCATCTCGGTAAAATACCGAATAAAATTCATGTAGACACCGACGGAGAAGTATTGATCATTTTGGACTTTGAAACCAACTCCGCCAATCTTCATGACGTGATCGAAGTTGCGGCGTTTCGGATCAAAAGAGAAGAGGGTGCTTATCTCATCGCCGACACGTTTCATCGCTATTACGTCTCCGAATATGAGGTTAACCCTTACGCCCTTGCCGTCCATAAACTCTCCCCCCAGCGGATCGAGAGACTGCGGGCAAATGTCGATTATGCCGAGTATTTCGCAGAAGATCAGGAGTTTGTCGAGTTTTGTCAGGGAGCTAAAACCCTTATCGCTCACAATATTGCGTTTGAACTGCGCCATCTGGGTGAACTGGTTCGATTCGAGAAACACTTCTGCACGATGAAAAGCAATAAGAAAATTGTAGGCGCTCTCAATGTTAGAGGGAGTCTCAAGAATCCGAAACTATTGGAAACGTGCCGATATTATCGAATTGATTTCGATGAAAATCAGTATCACAGTGCAGTGTATGATGTCACAAAAACACTTGAGATACTTAACTGTATGGATGTAGAGATTTGATTTTATTCAATACATCCAAAAGTCATATTGGTGATATGGTATTCTTTGCGGCTTCTACGACGAAAATTAAACAATCGTTTGAGTAAACGTATCATAGTGAACCTTTCATGCAAAAATTTGCATATAGTGAAGGATGATTTTTCGAGGACAAAAGCAGTATGCCACTATACCCATGAGAGTTTTATAAGCATTTTTTTGCGCTTGATTCTTTTCAGCTTTTTCTTTGCTACATCAGATTTATGTTTAGTTGATAATTACCGATTTAACAGGTAAGCGAAAGTATTAAAAATATTAATAGAAAGCGAGTTCATTTTGAATAGAGTTTATTTGGCAAAACAAAAAATTTTTAATCGGCAAGGGAAGTTATTTGCCTATGAACTCCTTTTTAGAGATCATGCCTACGGAATCAAAGAGTTTCCGACCAATATCCGAGCAACATCACAAGTTCTTTTAAATACGCTGACCAATATAAAAATCAATGAGCTTTTGGGTGATCGTGGAATCGCTTTTATTAATATGGATGAACATGCCTTGACGTCAGGGATTATTGATCTTTTAGATAAAGATCGGTTTGTGATCGAGATTTTAGAGACAACGGATTTGAATGATAAGGTTCTAGCAAAAATCAAGCAGTACCATAAACGAGGCTTCAAAATAGCGATTGACGATTTCGATTGCAGTATTGAGATGATTAAAAAGTTCACCCCCATCTTAAAATACATTCATATTATTAAAATGGATGTCCTTGCCGCAGAACAAGGAAATTTGAAAAACGTTATGGAAAAGATCAAGAAACTAGGGATCAAAGTTTTGGCGGAGAAGGTTGAAACAGAAGAAGAGTATAAACATTATTTAGCAATGGGATTTGATTTATTTCAAGGATACCATCTTCATAAGCCCGAAGTGGTTGAGATGGACAGATTTAAAGACGCAACCCAAATGATTATTTTAACGTTGATTAAATTGGTCAAAAATGACGGACAGACATCCGAAATAGAGTCGTATATCAAACAAAGGGCGGATCTCTCCTATAAATTGGTTAAATTCATCAATAATCATGGCAAATTTGAAACGCGGGTCGAATCGATTACGCAGATTATCGGACTTTTAGGGAGAGATAAGCTCTTGCGTTGGCTCCTTTTGTACCTTTATGCCGAAGTCTCTGAAAATCCGATCTCTGAGGCGATCATGAGCATCGCGGTTCGAAGAGCGGAGCGGATGGAAGAAGAGGCACATCACAGCGATAAAGACAAAGCCTATTTAGCCGGAATGTTCACCATGCTGGGGGCACTTTTTGAAACCGATATCAAAAGTGTGATGAAAGATATTCATATGGATCAAGACATTACCGATCTCGTCGTTTCTAAAAAAGGGAAATTCTTATCGAGTTTTAAAAAAGCGGAGCACTCCGAGAGGGAATATTTAAAGTCGCTTTTATGCAACAGTTTTGAAAAAATCGATATTACACTGGTACTCTATGCGTTAGAGCTTAGTAATATACACATTGATGAAAATAGATTATAAAAGTCTTTCCAAATGAATAAAAAATGCATTAATAGATTCAAAAAGGATCTAGTATGTCAGAAATGAATGAAGCAGAACACAAAAAAGAGCTGGCAAAACTCAAACGTTTAGCGGTAGAGGTCGCCTCTGAAATCCACGATATCGTCGAAGATACGGTGTGGACGAATCACGTAAAAATGCCTGAGCTTGCTCAGAAATTGTATGAAGCGGTTGAAAAGGCGAATGCCTATAAAGCGGAGCACTCCCTCTAAGGGGTGAGGTATGGCGACACAAGAAGAGGTCTTAGCACTCGAAGTGTGTGAATGCGGCAACAAGAGCGTTGCCGAGGCAATCACCATCTTTCAAGAGACGTCGCTTCCCTATAAAAAAGCAAAAAAGCTGGTGACGGAGTGTGACAAAAGCTGCTGTCGAGCAGCCCTTTTGCGCCTTTTCGATATGGCGTATTTCGGGAAATTCGATTACGATGAAATAGAGCGGTTGATTCAACTGCGTCATGATAAATTGGGTGAAATTTTAGAGCGGATGAAAACGGGACGATGATGATCCGAAGAGCGTGTTATGATGATATTGATGCAATGGCAGGGCTCCTCAGTGAACTTTTCGGGATTGAAGACGATTTTTTGATCGATACGGATAAACAGATACGCGGTCTAACATTGTTGCTTCAAAATTCTGCGGCCACGGTTTTGGTAGCAGAGGTTGAAGGGAGGGTGATCGGGATGGTTTCGATGCAGTCTTTGATCTCTACCGCAATGGGAGAGAAGGTTGGATTGATCGAAGATATGATTGTTACCGCTGATTTTCGGGGGAAGGGGATCGGACGATTACTGCTGATGGGAATGATTGAAGAGTCTGAGCGTTTGGGGTACGGACGGCTTAGTCTCGGAGCCGACAGACGCAATTCTCCGGCTCTTTGTTTTTATAAAACGTTTGGATTTGAGACAAGCAATATGGGGCTAATGTACCGCATAGTGTAATTGAGCCGATTATTCTCTATCCACTACGACTCTGTTTTTCCCTTCTATTTTGGCTGCATACATGGCATCATCCGCTTTTTTGACGAACGACTCGATAGTTCCGACTCCATCGTACTGTGCGACACCGATACTTATGGTAATGTGACCGATGTTTTTAAAGTCTGTTTGTTCGATCTCTTTTCTGAGCCGTTCGGCAAAGGCGATCGTCCCTTCGTATGGGGTATCGATCTGCAAAATGAGAAACTCTTCTCCGCCCCATCGTACGAACATATCACTGCTTCGTACTAGGGAATGGACGATATCGGAAATCCGGATCAGGACTTCATCCCCTGCATTATGTCCGAAGGTATCGTTGACACTTTTAAAATCGTCGATGTCAAAAAGTATTAACGCAACCGAAGTATTGTAAAGGCGGGCTTGATCGGTCGATAATTTAAGCCATTGGTTGCACTGCAATCGGTTCGCCGCCCCGGTCAGAGGATCGGTGGCTGCAGCTTTTTCCAGTGCGTGTTCAAAGATAACTCTGGAGGTAATGTCTTTACCTGTCGAAATAAAATTGGTGAGCTCTTGACGTTTGTTTTTCAACGGAACGATGGTTTTGAATTCATGGTAGAGAGTTTTATCTTTTCGTTTATTGGTCACAACTCCCCGATAGGTCTCCCCTGAAAGGATCGTGTTCCAAAGATGCTCATAAAAGGGGTTTGGATGTTCCCCAGAGCGGAGAATGTTGGGTTTGTTACCGACTACTTCCTGCGCTAAAAATCCTGATTGCTGTTCAAAAGTGCGGTTGACGTATTCGATTTTCCCCTCTAAATCGGTGATGAGTACGGTATCTCCACTCTCTTCGAGTGCTTTTGAAAGTCTGAGAATATGAAAGTCGGTTTGGTGTTTAAACACACGAAGAATCTGCGTGATCGCATAGCTTGCGATCATTGCACAGAGCGCGCGGAACAGCTCAACCGGCAACGTGGTAAATGCTTCAAAAGATTCTCCGTTCACTATGGATGAGGGAAAAAATGTTCCGGCAGGGACAATGATCCCTGCAAAGATACCATAGAGGAAAAAAGTGCTTGCAAGGACATACGCACACCGTTTCATAGAATCATATACGGATCCTTGTACGAGATAAAACGGATGATAAAATATATATGCGGTCATAAATATACCGGGAGCACCGATAAGATAGCGAACCAATATATTGATATTCTCTAAGGTGAAATGGTGAAAACCTACGAGTAATGCAGCTGATCCTGAAATAATAAGAAGAAGCGTTATGATCGAAAACTTTTTATTCCGGATAACACGTAAGGCAAAATAAAAAAGGACTGCATACGAGAGGCTCATCGTAACTAAACTGCCGAGAATAAACAACTCTTTTGTCTCTTCTCCTCCCATAGACTTGAACATGATAAACCATTCGGATATTCCGTGAAGAATTCCGAATACCCCTAAATACTTTAATTCACGGGTGAATTTGAAAATGGAGTTTTCCATCGGATAGTGGAGAATACTAAAGCCTAACAGGAAAAAAGCAAGGCCGTAGATAAAATAGATATAGTCAATGAAGTGCACCATTAGTCTCCGTCTAAAAGGGGTTAAGTAGCTCTTGTATCTTTAATAGTATCATTTACCTACTTATGTTTACGAAGATATGGAATTTGTAATGTGTCCGATGACGTAAAAAAAGTTACAAATCCTCGCATATTCACCCCTGCAAACCCTATTCCTACAAATTTGTATCATTGTTGTCATTTTGTCGCTCTCTTTTAGTAAATGTCGCAAAAAACCATAGAACACCCCTTGCATCAACCTAAGTGAAGTTCAAAAATAAGGGGATAACATGGCTGGAGCAGCTAGCTTGCGACAAATCGCGTTCTACGGAAAAGGTGGGATCGGTAAATCTACTACATCTCAAAACACATTGGCAGCAATGTCACACTATTTCGATAAAAATATTATGATCGTCGGATGTGATCCAAAAGCGGATTCAACTCGTTTGATTCTTCATGAGAAAGCACAAGATACTATTCTTTCTCTTGCAGCGGAAATGGGAACCATCGAAGATGTTGAGATGGAACAAGCTCGTCTTTGGGGAAAAGGTCTTTTTGATAAAGAAACTCCGGGCGGTTGGATCAACTGTACAGAATCAGGCGGACCAGAGCCAGGAGTAGGTTGTGCAGGTCGTGGTGTTATTACGGCTATTAACTTTCTTGAAGAAGAGGGTGCTTACGATGAAGAAGGTTTAGATTTCGTTTCTTATGACGTTCTTGGTGACGTTGTTTGTGGTGGATTTGCTATGCCGATTCGTGAGGGTAAAGCACAAGAAATTTACATCGTTATGTCTGGTGAAATGATGGCGATGTACGCGGCTAACAACATCTCTAAAGGGATTTTGAAATACGCAAACACAGGTGGAGTACGTCTTGCAGGTCTTATCTGTAACGCTCGTATGACGGATAAAGAGTACGATTTGGCGCTTGAGCTTGCTCAACGTATCGGAACTCAATTGATCCACTTCGTACCACGTAACAACATCGTTCAGCATGCTGAATTGCGTCGTATGACGGTTGTTGAATACAGCCCATATTCTGACCAAGCTCGCGAATACAAAGAGCTTGCTCGTAAAATCGTTTATAACGATATGAAAATTATCCCTACTCCAATCAGTATGGATGATCTCGAAGACTTGCTTCTTGCATTCGGTCTTGAAGACGAAGTTGACGAAAGTCAAGTCGGAAAAGCAGCAGAAGCTTAATTAGTCACGTTACCCCGTGGATTCCTCTTTGGAGGGATCTTCAATGGTCGTCATGAAAATGACAAATAACATCTTGTTAATAATGAAAAGAAAACAACAGAAAAAGGAGATTAGATGTTTGTATTAGGTTTTCACTTCCCAGCAGATATGGGGAATCAAATTCCAGACGAATTAGTTGCAGAAAAACTTGCCGGTGTTGATATCAGTGACGTTAAAGAGATCAAATTGTTGATGGGTACAAAAGACAAAGATAAAGAGTGGATCAGCTACACCAACAAAGATACTTTCTTGTTCCGTGCTATGGTTCATTACTTCAAAGAAGAGAACCCGAATAAAGAACAAAAATACATGATCTACATGAACCGTTACCAAATGTCTGCTATCTCTAAACGTGTAGATGCAGCAGATGATGAAACAATGAAATTGTGTCACAACTTAGATTCGATGGAACAATTCCGTATCGAAGTCGCGTAAGGAAGGGGTGTATTATGGGTCCAGAAACACTAGAAGCTAAACAAAAAGCGGCCATTGAAGAGATCTTAAAAGCGTATCCTGAGAAAGCGGCGAAAAACCGTGAAAAACATCTCGGTGTCGGAACTCCCAATGATGAAAATCAAAAAACCTGCGGTGATGTCCGCTCAAACAAAAAAACCGTTCCGGGTGTTATGAGTCAACGCGGTTGTGCTTATGCAGGGTCTAAAGGGGTTGTATGGGGTCCGATCAAAGATATGATCCACATCAGCCACGGTCCTATCGGATGCGGTCAATATAGCCGTGCAGGTCGTCGTAACTATTACATCGGGGTAACCGGTGTTGATACATTCGTTACAATGAACTTCTGTTCGGATTTCCAAGAGAACAACATCGTTTTCGGCGGAGACAAAAAACTTGGGAAATGTGTCGATGAAATCGAAGTACTTTTCCCACTCAATAACGGTATCACGGTTCAATCCGAGTGTCCGATCGGTTTGATCGGGGATGATATCAATGCGGTTGCTAAAACAAAAGCGGCTGAGATCGGTAAAACAATCGTTCCGGTTAACTGTGAAGGTTTCCGTGGGGTATCTCAATCATTGGGTCACCACATCGCTAATGACGCGGTTCGTGACTATATCTTTGACGGCGATCTTAGCCACATCGATATCAGTGATGTTACTCCGACTGAGTACGACGTTGCGATCATCGGGGACTACAACATTGGCGGTGACACTTGGTCTAGCCGTATCCTTCTTGAAGAGATGGGTCTTCGTGTTGTAGCTCAATGGTCAGGCGACGCGACAATGAAAGAGATGGCTTTGACACCGAAAGTAAAATTGAACTTGCTTCACTGCTACCGTTCAATGAACTACATCAGCCGTCACATGGAAAAAGAGTTCGGGATTCCTTGGATCGAGTATAACTTCTTCGGACCGAGCCAAACGATTAAATCACTTCGCAAAATCGCTGCTTTCTTCGACGAAAGTATCCAAGCAAAATGTGAAGAGGTTATCGCGAAGTATCAACCGATGATCGATGCGGTTATCGCGAAATACAAACCACGTCTTGAAGGGAAACAAGTAATGTTGTTCGTCGGCGGACTTCGCCCTCGTCACGTTATCGGTGCCTATGAAGATTTGGGTATGGAAGTAATCGGAACCGGTTATGAGTTCGCTCACGATGACGACTACAAACGTACCAAAGAAGAGATTTTCCGCTCGACCGTTATCTACGATGACGTCAACGAGTATGAGCTTGAAGCATTCGTTAAAAAACTTCAACCTGACCTTGTCGCTTCAGGGATCAAAGAGAAGTATGTATTCCAAAAAATGGGTCTCCCATACCGCCAAATGCACTCTTGGGATTACAGCGGTCCATACCACGGATACGACGGATTCGCGATTTTCGCACAAGATATGGATTTAGCAATTAATTCACCTGTATGGGCTCATTCAAAAGCACCATGGGAAAAGGAAGGTTGAGACGATGCAAGAAGTAGAAAAAATCGTAAACGGGAAAGACCTGTTTAAACGCCCGGAGTACGCAGAAGTACTCGCAAACAAAAAACAATTCGAATCTTCTATGCTCGCAATCAACCCTGCGAAAGTAGATGAAATCGCTGAGTGGACTAAATCATGGGATTACCGTGAGAAGAACCTTGCTCGTGAAGCAATCACCGTCAATCCTGCAAAAGCATGTCAGCCTCTTGGGGCTGTTATGGTTGCTCTCGGATTCGAAGGTACTATGCCTTACGTTCACGGTTCACACGGTTGTGTAGCCTATTTCCGTTCATACTTTACCAAACACTTCAAAGAGCCGACTCCATGTGTTTCTGACTCTATGACTGAAGATGCTGCGGTATTCGGTGGATTGGTCAATATGAAAGAGGGTCTTAAAAACTGTGCAGCAGTCTATAAACCTAAAATGATCGCCGTTTCTACCACTTGTATGGCAGAAGTTATCGGTGATGATTTACAAGCGTTTATCATTGCGGCTAAAGAAGAAGATAAAGGTGAGTTTTTACCTGAAGAATATCCGATTCCGTATGCGCACACTCCTTCATTCGTAGGAAGCCATATCACGGGTTATGACAACATGATGCACGGTATCATGTCTCAGCTCACTGAGGGTCAAAAAGGCGAAACGAAACAACGTATCAACATCATCCCTGGTTTTGAAACGTATATCGGAAGCCTCCGTTCAGTAAAAAGCATCGTAGAAGCATTCGGCACAGACTATATCATGTTGGGTGACCACTCTGATCAATGGGATATGCCTGCTGGTAACTACGAAATGTTCTCTGGCGGAACAAAATTGGATGATGCAAAAGATTGTATCAATTCAAGTGCAACGATCTCATTGCAAAAATATTCAACAACTAAAACCATGAAAATGGTCGAAAAACGTTGGAAACACGCTGGTGGACATAGTAACCCGATCGGTCTTAAAGGTACCGATGAGTTCGTTATGAAACTCGCAGAATTAACAGGAACCGAAGTTCCTCAAAAACTTAAAATCGAGCGCGGCCGTTTAGTTGATGCTATGCAAGACAGCTATCCGTATATGCACGGTAAAAAATTCGCTATCTGGGGTGATCCTGACTTCCTTCTCGGAGCCGTTTCATTCTTGTTAGAGATGGGTGCTGAGCCGACTCACGTCCTTTGCCACAATGCACCGAACGGTTGGGAAGCTGAGATGAGAGCATTGCTTGATACGTCTCCGGCTAAAGATAGCCTAAACGTATGGGCTGGAAAAGATTTGTGGCACATGCGTTCACTCTTGTTTACTGAGCCGGTCGATTTCATGATCGGTAACAGCTATGGTAAAGAGTTGATGCGTGACACCGGTACTCCGTTGATCTACATCGGATTCCCGATTTTCGACCGTCATCACCTACACCGCTACTCTATCAGCGGGTACGATGGAGCGTTGAATCTTCTTACTTGGATCACGAACAAAGTTCTTGATCAGTTGGATGAAGATACGAAACAAATCGCTACCACTGACTATTTCTTCGACCTCGTCCGCTAAGGACACCGCCTCCATTCGGGGGCAAACTTCATTGTTTCTCGTCATTTTCTCCCCTTTTGGGAGATTTTTTTGGTTGAGTTTTTTACGAAAGACTTAGTCAAACAAACAGGATGATTTATGGCCGGCGTACAGGATAAACTAAAAGCGGAGTTAATGGTTGAAATCTATGCGAGTATTGATCGCATTTACGATTCGATAGAGCAACATTTTGATCTCGATGAAATGCGTCGCATAAATGTTATCAAAAGCCTCAATACGCTCAAAGACGAACTCTATTTCGTCGTGCAAACTACACCGCTCTCCTAATTACATAGGAGATATTTTATTTTGATACATCGCTTTATCTGCCGCTTGGATAATCGAATCGACACTCGCACCCTTCTTAAACTCAGCCATACCGTAAGCAAAATTGATTTTAAATTCGTTTTGATCAACTTTAAAATGTATATGGTTACAGTATTCCAAAATCGTTTCCATTTTTGTTTTGATCTCATTTTGTGAAACTTTTGCATCGAATATAACCAAAAATTCATCTCCGCCGTATCGTACGACACGCCCTCCGCTCTCTTTGAGCTTGAATGCAATGTGGATGAGTACTTTATCCCCGACAACATGTCCGTAGGTATCATTGATCTGTTTAAATTTATTCAAATCGACCATAATAAGGGTTCCGCTATCACGAACCGAGATATGATCGCTATTGCAGAGTGTATCTTCGAACCATTGACGATTATAGCTCTTGGTTAAGCCGTCTTCATAGACTATTTTTTGCAGTTCATGAATCTCTTGTTGGAGTATCTTAGTCTGTTTCAGTACACTTTTTAATACCTCTTTGTCTTCGGTTTCGATGGCATGTATCGCTTCATCGGTGCATTTGGATAACGTAATAAGATGACGGACCATTTTTTCATCGAGCATTTCAGAACTGATAACTTGATTGGGTTTAAGTTTGACATGATGGGCGTGTGCTTTTTCAGCATAGAGCCGATTATATTCGGCAGGAAATACGACTTTTAATTTTTGAATACTCTCTTTGACTTCGTTGGTAATATCAATATGTTCTTTGTATAAATCGCTCATTGCATCCTGCTCTCTAATTTAGTAAACGTTAATTCAATGGATTCACGGTCCATTGGTTTGTAATAATAGTACCCCTGAATCGAATCGATTCCGTTGACGAGTAAAAATTCCATCTCTTCGATGCTCTCTACCCCCTCGGCTAATACTTCCATTCCCAACCCTTTTGCCAGAGCGATAATTGTTTTTACGATAGTTTGGTTTTTAGGCTCCATCGTGATATTACGGATAAAGGAGATATCGATTTTGAGTTTATCGATGGGGAGATGTTTGAGATAGGAGAGAGATGAATATCCGGTTCCGAAATCATCAATAGATATCTTAAATCCCTTGCTTTTGATGACACCGAGTAACGCGATCATTTTTTCAGGATATTCGAGGATTGAACTCTCTGTAATTTCGAGTTCAATCCATGACGGACTACACTCTGTTTTATGGAGTAATTCTTCGAGCTGCAGTAAAAAGTTTTGGTGAATAAGCTGTTTGGCTGATACATTGATAGCAATCCTGCCGCTAAATATCCCTTGTTCCATCCATTTTACAGCCGTTTTAAAACCCTCTTCTAAGACAAAGGAACCCAATTCGATGATTAAGCCGCGCTCTTCGGCGATTGGTATAAATACCGATGGTGGGGTTGTCTCTTCTTCGGTGAACCATCTAGCAAGTGCCTCTACCCCTATGATTTTTCCTGTATGAGGATTGATCTGAAGCTGATAATAGAGGGCAAGATCGTGATTGGAAATAGCTTTTTTAAGATTGGAGGCAAGTGTAGTTCGCTCCAGTAATTCTTGGGTCAAACCGTCATTGTAGAAATTATAGCTATTTCGCCCGAAACTTTTAGCTTTATACATGGCCGCATCAGCTTTTTGGAGGAGTTCTTCAGGGTTGGAAGCATCCTCTGGATAGAGGGAAATTCCTATGCTTGCCGAGATATAGACCTCAGTATGATCGATATTAAAAGGATCGTTGAGTGTTTGTATCAGACGGTTTATGCACATCTGAATAGAGTGGTGATCTGTTTTTAATTCTATTACTATAATAAACTCATCTCCTCCAGGTCTAATGATTAACGTATCTTTGGGGAAAAGATCCTGTAACAGTTTTGTAAAGAGGATCAGGATCTCATCTCCGAAGCGATGGCCATACGAGTCATTGATCTCTTTGAAGCCGTCCAAATCAACAAACAACAGGGCGAACGGGTGATTTTCCATGTTATCTGTTTTGATTTGCAGTGTTTCAATGAGGCTAAGACGGTTTGGGAGCCCGGTGAGTGGATCATGGTGAGCTAATGTATCAAATTTTTCTTTGGCTTCTAAAATGTTGTTTTTGTGTTCTGAATAGACTAAATGTTGGAGATAAAAAAACGGTAACTGATAAAAAATAGAAAGATAGAGGTAATGGATATAAAAAACCAACCTTTGTAGGTTTGGAGTAGAGTGAGCTGATAGCTGTTGGATGTTAATGATGCAACGGCTGTATCGGAAAAATAGATCCATAGCACCCCAAAGATAAAATAAATAGCAGCTATCCAGAGGGCATTTTTAAAGCTTTGATTAAAATTTAGCACTTACTATCACTTTTGTTAGGATGTTCATAAAATATTATATCACAGTGAGAAGAAGATACTTTTTTTATCCATTCTGGAACGGTGTATGCAGATATGATACTATCTGAATATAAAGGACTTTACTATGGAACATCATGTTGTGATTGAAAAATTATGCAGCTGTGCGAAAAAAGAGGAGATGTCTCAAATAACTACCTATGATACCAAAGAGAATGCGTATGAAGCGGCTGAAACACAATTGGCCTATATGCAGGGACATTTTTGCGGTAAGCACGAATTCCAGCTTGTTGAGGTAGGGGATAATTACGTCATCGGAATGGTTAGCGGCTGCGGCTGTAAAGGATAAATTATGGAGTACCACGTAGTAGTAGAGAAATTGTGCAAATGTGCAATTCGTAAAAATATGCCTCAAATTAAAACCTTTGACGACAAAGAAAATGCGTATAGAATCGCACGTGCTTGGGCGCAGGAGTTAAACGAGAGCTTTTGCGGACAACATTCATTCGGGGTTGTAGAGGTGGATGATAACTTTGTGATCACTGTCGGTGAGGGGAGCTATTGAAGTTTGATAAAAGACAATATTAAGTAAAATAAAACAATTTTATTTTATTAAGGTATTGGCTGGGATGAAAAAGTACTATTACGGTGCCGTGGCATTTTATTTAATGGCCGTAATGGCGTATATCGGATATCAATATACGCAACAGCGCTCGGAGCTGATAGCTGAAATAGATCAGAGATTGATTCAGTGTGCGAGTGTGACCGATCAGCTTCTTCCGGCATCCTTGCATACTAACGCTATCCATACGGGAACTATCGCTCCTGCGGACGATCTCCAAAATCGTCTTGTATTGTCACGGTTTGCTGAAACTATGAATGTGAAATATGTTTATTCCTTTGTTTTAGAAAAAGGGAAAATCTATTTTACCTCCAGCAGTGCAACGAGCGAAGAGCTTAAAAGCGGTGAGGATATCAGCTACTTTTTTGATGAGTATACCGATGAATCTCCCCTATTGTTGGATGCCTTTAAAACACAACAGATGCAGTTTGAAGAGTCTTCCGATCAATGGGGACATTTCCGATCGGTATATTTGCCTCATATTTCGCCAAGCGGACGTGTTTATATCACGGGAGCCGATATAGAAGTGAGCAATATCAATGCTCAATTGAATGCGCTTTTACTCCATTCAATGGGGGAAGCATTGTTTTATATGCTTATTTTAATCCCATTTTTTGTCGCTTATCGGATGCATAATCTGAGTATCCAAAAAGAACTTACCGCTCAGGTTGATGAACGAACAGCCGATTTACGAGAGCGTTCCTCTGCCATTACCCGTTTGCTTGATAATTCCAATCAGGGATTTTTAACGTTTTCAACCTCTTTGAATGTTGAAAATGAGTATTCTCAAAAATGTCTGGAAATCTTTCAAGAAACGATTGAAGGGAAAAATATCGGAGAACTTTTGTATCCGGAAGAAGTAGAGAAAAAAAAGTTTTTTGATGAAACCATCAGAGCCGTTTTCGAGGAAGAAGATGAGGTCAAGATCGACGCGATTTTATCGCTACTTCAATACGAATTCGTACTTCATAATAAAGCTATTAACATCCTCTATAAGCGGATAGAACCACAGCGGTTTATGCTTATTCTAACGGATATTACCGATAAGAAAAATTTGGAAAAAAACATTGAAAAAGAGCGTAACAGACTCAAAATGATCGTATCCGCCATCAGTAACAGCGAGGAGCTTTTCGAACTGTTGGAGGGGTATCAAACTTTTTTATCGGAGCGAGAAGGTTTCATCGTATGGGAACATACCCCACAGCAAAATCTTACAGAATTGTATCGTGTGATTCATACCTATAAGGGACTTTTTGCCCAAAAAGATTTTATGACCACACTTCAAGGGTTGCATAAAGTGGAATCCAGACTCTCCTTATGGCTTAAAGATGAGACGATCTCGAATGAAACCATTCAAACCATGCTGAAAAAAATTGATTTTGAGCTATGGCTTAAAAAAGATACCGATATTTTGCGTGATACTCTGGGTGATGATTTTATGGATAGAAAAACGACGATTACGATCGATGAAGTGACCTATGAGACGCTTCAAAATAAAATTCTAGAATTAATCGACGCTCAACCGGAGGAGTGTCATGAGCTGCTGGAGCTGCTAGAGGTTATTAAAGGGTTGAAATATAAGCCGATAGGAGAGTATTTCGCTTCTTTGCCGAAATATGTCGAACTTCTTGGTGAACGTCTTGAAAAATCTCTTAATGTGATGGAGATAGAGGATAAAACGAATGTTTCCGTAGGGGAAGCGTTCCGAGGATTTGCTAAATCGTTGATTCATATTATCCGTAACAGTGTTGATCATGGGATTGAATCTCCTGAGGAGAGAGTGGAACGCGAAAAAGAGGAAGAGGGAAATATCTTTTTTGTTATTGCTGAGACAGAAGATGCCGTAATTGTGAAAATCAGCGATGACGGTCGTGGAATCGATAGAGAAAAACTAAAACAAAAAGCCCTTGATGGCGGGTTTAGAACATCCCAAGAACTTGAGGATGAGGAATCTGTGATTGAGTTGTTGTTTGAAGATTATCTTTCGACAAAAGAGGAGATCAATGATCTCTCCGGCAGAGGAATAGGGCTCGCATCGGTACGTTCGGAACTTTTGAAACTTGGGGGAAGCTATAAGGTGATATCGGAATTGGGAAGAGGGACCCGTTTTGAATTTACAATCCCTAAAAAATCATTACTCAAGGGCATTTGATGGAAAATATTGAGGTATTAAAAAAGGTTTTAATTGCCATTGTACACCAAGTAGAGGTATTTATGAGCGATGAGATGAAAATTGAAATCGAATTTGACGGTGAGTATCGATCGGTGGATAAAGTTGAATTAAAAAAATATACCACCACGATAGGGATTGGCGGAAGTCTAAACTTGTTATTCTATGCAACGTATAATGAACTGCTTCTTGATACTATGACCCGAAGACTCGCCTATGGAGAGATCAAGGAAGATGAATTTGTCGAATTACGCGACAGTGCGGCAGGAGAAATCGCCAATATGATTATGGGGCAATCTCTCAGCCATTTTCCCAATCAAGGACGGGGGGTGAGCATTACTCCCCCTGTAACAATCGAAGATGCCAAATCGATTGTCAAAACAAATGGTGCCGGCATAATCAGTGCGGTACTCTCAACCCCTTATGGAAACATCGAATTAAACGTTATCGGATCGGCTAAAGGAGAATGGAATGCTTAATATTTTGGTAGTCGATGATTCGTTAATTATGCGAAGAAATATTACAAAAATGATAGAATCCTTAGGGCATAGAGTCATTGGAGAAGCAAAAGACGGATTGGAGTCAATAACTCTATATTCGAAACTTAAGCCTGATTTGGTGACGATGGATATTACAATGCCGGAGATGGATGGAATAACAGCGGTTAAAGAGCTAAAAAAAATCGATAAAAATGCCAAAATCATTATGGTGACGTCTCACGGTCAGGAAGAGATGGTGATCCATGCAATCCGCAATGGTGCAAGCGGATATCTCCTTAAACCGATCAATGTGATAAAATTGCGCGATTCGATACGTAAAGTTTTTCCTTCTATTGTCGATGAAACAACATTACAAGAAAGAGAGACGGCATTGTTGGAGTGTGATGAAATTAATTTGCCTGAAATTGAGGATATATCCTGAATGGATCACTCCTCTTGGAGATTTAACGTAATTTATAGCTATTTTCTTTTATAATTCCCTAATTTTTTTTAGTTATATTCACAAACTTTTAATGTAATACAAGGAGACGACATGCAAATCAGCGGTGCACAGATGGTTATCGAAGCACTCATCGCCGAGGAAGTCGAAGTCGTATTCGGCTACCCGGGCGGGGCAATCATGAACGTCTATGATGAGATTTATAAACAGCGTTCCTTTCAACATATTTTGACCCGTCATGAACAAGCAGCGGTACATGCAGCGGAGGGGTATGCGAAAGCGACCGGAAAAGTAGGGGTCGCTATGATCACTTCGGGACCGGGATTTACCAACGGTGTGACCGGCTTGGCAGATGCGTATATGGACTCTATCCCTCTTGTCCTTATTAGCGGTCAAGTACCGATGTCGTTGATCGGTACCGATGCATTTCAGGAGATTGATGCGGTGGGTATTAGCCGTCCGTGTACGAAACACAACTATCTCGTTACCGATGCGGCTGATTTGCCTCGTATTCTAAAAGAGGCATTCTACATCGCACGTACCGGACGTCCGGGACCTGTACATGTTGATATACCAAAAGACGTCACGGCACAAATTGCTAAATTCGACTATTCCAAAGAGGTTGAACTCGAAACCTATAAACCGACGACAAAAGGGAACACCCGTCAGATCAAAAAAGCGATCGATGCGATTGCGGCTTCTAAACGTCCCCTTTTGTATCTCGGGGGCGGTATTATCAATGCCAATGCGGCAGAGCTGGTGCGTGAGTTTTCCAAAATGACCCAAATCCCTGCTGTTGAGACGTTTATGGCGCGCGGAACGCTTCGTTACGATGATCCGCTATTGATCTCTATGCTCGGTATGCACGGATCGTATGCGGCGAATATGGCGATGTCTGAGACCGATTTGGTTATCGGTCTGGGTGCGAGATTTGATGACCGTGTTACAGGAAAGCTTTCCGAATTTGCGAAAAACGCGCAGATCATCCATGTCGATATTGATCCGGCGAGTATCTCGAAACTGGTGAATGCCCATTTTCCGATTGTCGGCGATGTCAAAAACGTATTGGAACAGATGATTCCGCTGGCACAAGAGCAGATTGATCCTAAGCGATATGAATCATGGCACAACACGATTGCCAACTTTAACAAACTTCATCCACTCTCTTACAAAGAAGAAGGTGATCGTCTTAAGCCGCAATGGGTTGTTGAGCGTATCGGACAATTGTTGGGTGATGGTGCCAATATATCCACCGATGTCGGACAGCATCAAATGTGGACGGCACAGTTCTATCCCTTTACCCGTCCGCGCCAATGGGTGAGCTCCGGCGGCCTTGGGACAATGGGATTCGGTTTTCCCGCAGCACTTGGGGTGAAACGCGCCGATATGGAGCGCGTCAGTATCAACATTACGGGTGACGGGTCGATTTTGATGAATATCCAAGAGTTGATGACGGCGGTTGAGTATAAACTCCCCGTGATCAATGTTATCTTGAACAACAACTTTTTAGGGATGGTTCGTCAGTGGCAGACACTCTTTTATGACAAACGCCACTCCTCGACTGATCTTTCGATGCAGCCTGATTTCGTGAAACTTGCTGAAGCATTCGGCGGAGTAGGGTACCGGGTCAATACCAAAGAGGAGTTTGATGCGGCACTCAAAGATGCGGTTGAGAAAAATGTCGTCGCGATTATCGATGTTGTCGTTAACCGATTCGAAAACGTTTTACCGATGGTTCCGGCGGGCGGATCGTTGTTTAATATGATGTTAGAGTACAAGGAGAAATAATGATGGAACAAACAGAACGCCGCGTTATTTCCGTAATTGTTATGAACGAAGCAAGCGTACTCTCACGCATCGCAGGATTATTCTCAGGTCGCGGGTACAATATCGAGTCTTTGACGGTAGCACCGATCCCTGAGTCGAAGTATTCTCGTATTACTATTGTTACGGCCGGTTCCGTTCGTGTGGTGGAACAGATTACCAAACAGCTGCATAAGTTGATTCCGGTACTCAAAGTGTATGAACATGCAGATTTGGTTGAAACAGAGATGGCATTAGTCAAAATTCCTATGAATGAATCGTTGGGTGATATCGAAGCACTTACCCATGCGTATAACGGACGTATCGTGAATGTCGGTAGTGATACGATGATTGTTATGATCTCAGATGAGCCGATGAGAGTGAATCACTTTCTCGAAGCGATTAAACGTTTTCATCCAAAAGAGATCGTCCGAAGCGGTTCTGTCGCGTTAGAGAGATAAGTGGATATGAAACTTTATGAAATAGCGGCATTCCTTGGATTCAAAGAGATCAATGACACTATCGAAATCAGCGGATTAAATACACTTCGTGAGGCAGTGGAGGGGGAAATATCGTTTCTCTCCGATTCCAAATACGAAAAAGAACTCTCAGATACGCGTGCCTCAGCGGTTATTCTCCCCTCTGCCAAAGCGCATCTTCTTCCTAAGGGTGTTGTCGCATTGGAATCTGATGAGCCGTATATGTCGGTAGCCCTTCTTTCTAAACATTTTGCCAAATCGATACGCAGCAGTGAGACAGCTCCGATTATTGGAGAGGGAACCCATATTTATCCCACAGCACATATTGAGAACGGGGCACGAATCGGCGCACATTGTACGATTATGAGCGGTGTTTATGTCGGTGCCGAGAGTGTTATCGGCGATAACGTTATTCTCTATCCAAACGTCACGATTTATCGCGATTGTCTGATCGGAAATCGTGTCATGATTCACGCCGGAACAGTCATCGGAAGTGACGGATTTGGATACGCTCATACAAAAATGGGTGAGCATATCAAGCTTTACCAAAACGGTAATGTCATCATCGAAGATGATGTTGAAATAGGGGCGAACACTACGGTTGATTGTGCAGTATTCGGCTCTACGGTTGTAAAACAAGGCTCTAAAATCGACAATTTGGTACAAATAGGTCACAATTGTGTGGTCGGAGAACATTCGATTTTGGTCTCACAATCGGGGCTTGCAGGCTCTACAACATTGGGACGCAATGTCGTCATGGGGGGACAAAGTGCTACGGCAGGTCATTTAAGTATCGCGCCGTTTACGACCCTTGCCGCACGTTCAGGTGTTACCAAAAGTATCATAAATAAAGGGATCTACAGCGGTTTCCCGTTGATGGAACATAAAATATGGCTGAAAATGCAGGCAAAATTAGCTAAAATGATGGAATCTTAGACTGAGGGATAAGGAATGAGACATATCATTGTAAGTTTAGTTATCGCATCGTCACTGCTTCGTGCAGAGGGGGAACTTACAACGGATATTCGAATGCCGGATATTGTCCTCGATGCCATAAAACATTGCGAATGTCTCAAAGAAGAGGGTCAATGTGTCCCCCATGTTATTCGTATTAATGCCACCGAAGAGGCCGAGCGTGCCAAGGCGGCAGGTTTTGACGTTAACGGCCATTTGATCAAATGCGGATCAACGGAGCAATGCAGCGCTCAAGCTCAGGCATTGATCGAAGGGGGAATCGTCAACCTTGATCTCGGACCTTATCAAATAAACTACAAATACCATCCGAATCCTATGATTCACGAATATTTTGAAGAGAGTTCTGCGCGTGAAAAGGCGAATGGAATATTGACACGGCTTGTCAAAAGTTTCGGATACTCGTGGGAGACATTAGGACGCTATCACCATTTCAGTGCGGTTGATCGAACTCGAAATGAGCGCTATTATCGAAAAATGTATGCGTATATTTACGGAAATAATACGAACGCTCAATAAAGAACTTTTTTAAGATTACTTTAGCCAAAATCGGCTAAACTCTTTGCTATACAGTCAAATAGGAGAGAGTATGAGTTCTGCCGTAACGATTATAAAAGAGATCCCTTTGGATGGGACAAAAAAAGGGATTATTACTATCAGTAAAGTTGATGAGCCTTATGGAACAGGGAGTGATAGTGTCGCGAGTATTGGTATTTCATTAGCCGGTGATGCTAAAAATCCGGAATGGAAAGTTCATCTTCCGATGGGAAATATTGATGACGTTGTCGAAGCGTTGAAAAGTATCAAATAAGAAGTTTTCTGCCTCTCACGAGAGGCAGAATAGTATAGAATAAATTATCGGCGTGATGCTACGAAAGTAGCGATACGTTTGATCCCCTCGCGAATACTTTCGATGTCAGTTGCAAAACTAAATCTAAAATAACCCTCAGAGCCGAAACCTACACCCGGAACGACGGCAATCCCTTGTTCTTCAAGTAACTCTTTGCAAAAGTGCATTGAATCATTGCTGACTTCTTTGATATTGACGAAAAGATAAAAAGCACCGGCAGGTGAGAGAACCGATAACCCGTCAATCTCATTAAACAGTTTTACCGCTTCGTCACGGCGTGCTTTGAATTGTACCCGCATAGCTTCGATATCGCTGTCCGCTTCACCGTTGAGACCGACAATAGCCGCTTTTTGGGTGATACTGTTGATGTTTGAGGTACTTTGGCTTTGAAGCTTTTTGGTTGCTTGGATGATTTCGGTATTGGATGCGGCCATATACCCAAAACGCCACCCCGTCATCGCTACCGATTTAGAAAGACCGTTGATCGTGATAGTACGCTGGTACATATCATCACTTACCGCGGCAGCGGAAGTAAACTCACCGTCGTAAATCAGTTTTTCATACATCTCATCGCTGGCTACGATAACATTTGTCCCTTCCAACACTTTGCCTAACGCGATAAGTTCTTCACGCGAATAGACCGCACCGGTCGGGTTTGACGGAGAGGTGAGGATAAGCATTTTTGTTTTAGGGGTCAATGCTGCCTTGAGCTGCTCAGGGGTAATTTTAAATCCGCTCTCATCGTCGGTCATAATCTCTACGACACTTCCGCCACAGTACATTACAAGCTCGGGATAGGTAACCCAATACGGAGCCGGGATGATCACTTCATCACCCGCTTGTATCGTGCAGGCAAAGAGGTTGTAGAGTGAGTGTTTAGCACCGTTGTTGGCGATGATTTGGTTCGGTTTATAATCCAATCCGTTGTCACGTTTGAGTTTAAGTGCGATAGCCGCTTTGAGCTCAGGAATACCGTCAACGGCGGTGTATTTGGTAAAACCGTCATTGATAGCCTTAATAGCGGCATCTTTGATTACTTGAGGGGTATCAAAATCAGGCTCACCTGCGGAGAAGCTGAGGATGTTTTTTCCTTGTGCTTTGAGTTCTTGCGCTAACGTAGAGATAGCAATGGTAATCGATTCGGAGAGTATATTGACGCGATCGGTTAACATGGATCAGCCCTTGTAAAAATTTTGCGAATTATAGCACGCAAGGCTTTAAAATTTACATCGGTTTGTGATCCAAAAATTGTGGTTTTCCTGTATGAAATCCTTGTGCATAAGTAATGCCCAAATCGGTTACGTTTTGTAAAATTTCTTCGCTTGAGACAAACTCGGCAACCGTGTCGATACCGATACGATGGGCAAAATCGACGATAGCTTCCACAACGATACGATGGCGCGGATTTTCATCGATCGATTTTATAAGTGAACCGTCGATTTTGAGAATATCAACATTGAGTTTGAGGATATTTTCAAAGTTGGAGTAACCGGTTCCGAAATCATCAATGGCAAATTTGACCCCAAAGGCTTTCATTCGGGCTATAAAAGAGGCAGCTTCATCAAAATTCTCAATACCTTCCGATTCCAATATCTCAAAAATTATTCGATTCGAAGTGCCGGTTTGACGGAGAATGTTTTCGATCGTCGTTACGGTACGGTTGTCTAACATATCACTGATGGAGAGATTGATCGAAAATTGTTCATCCCTCGATGCAAACAGATGGCACGCTTGATAGACAACCTCTTGGGTAATATGGTGGTAGAGTTTGGTCTTTTGTGCAATCGGTAAAAAATCATAAGGGGCGATCAACGAGCCGTCTTCATTTTGAATACGTACCAATGTCTCATATTTTGCAATTTTTCCGTTTTCACACGAGACAATTGGCTGATATTGGCAGATAATACGGTGCTCAACTAAAGCTTGACGAATGTGAGCAGACATAGCGATGTTGGCTTGATATTGCTGTTCGATCCCTTCAGATTGGTCGTATACAGAGTAGGGGAGTTTCGCACTTCGTGCTTTATTAAGTGCAACATCGGCATGGATCAGAGGTTTATCACTGTCGATTGCGATTCCGACTGTAGCGCGGACGTGGACGGTTTCCTCCGCGATCATAAAGAATTTCTCGCTTAATAACGAGAGAAGCATTTCGATGTCATGACAAAATTCATTGTGACTACTTCCCTCTTTCATCCGGAATGCAAATTCATCTCCCCCCATACGGTAGGGCTTCAGTTTCATTTCGCTGAGCCAATGGGCAATTTGGCTTAAGAGCCAATCTCCGGTATCAATACCGAAGAAATCGTTGATCTCTTTAAAATCATCTATATTGAGTATCGCAACAGTATTGATATCATTGAGCTGTAAATCTTCTTGGAGCTTAATGCGATTCGGTAGCGATGTTAGATTGTCATAATACAAATGTCGTATTGCTTCTCGCGTTTGTTCGCTAATTTTAATCTCAAGGTTTTTATTAATCGATTCAATCTCTTGAGCGTATTGAATAACACTCTCTTGCATTATTTCAAAGGAATGAATAATTTGGGTAAATTCACGTTGGCTATAGGGAATGTCGAATATGATCTTTTTTCCGAGTTTAAAATTTCGTACTTTTTCAGCAATCAATTTGATCGGTAATAAAAGATGGTTTATCCACACCATCATAAGCCAAAGGATGGCAAAGACACTGACACTGATCCAGCCGTACAATGTATAAAAACGGTTCATAGCTTTAGTGAACTCTTCCCCTGAGTATACAAGGGTGATGGTGCCGATCACTTTAAGGGAGGAGGGTTCCATTAAATTTTCGCTGATTTGGATGGTTTCATGCGATGTTGAGTGATCGTAATGATGATAGTCCAAAATTACATCTCTCTTTGCATCGGATATTTTGAGGGAAATAACTTCTGGACGTTTGGTAATAGCAGAGAGTTTGTCTCCAAAATCGTGTATACCCAGAAAGAGGGCAAGAGATATTGCAGGATTAACCGTATCAATCAGCAGTGCCGCTTTTTCTTTTTGGGAATTGATCGTTAAATCTCGAACAATAAAAAAAGTCACTAAAGTGACAGTAGTAAAGATAATGAAGGTGACAAGGGTAAGTGCCGTAAAAAGTTTAGTGGAAAGGCGGGCATTTTTAAAACGGTTCATTCGACAAGTCTCGCAATCTGAAATAAAGTATCGTTAAATCGGTATTTTCCCTCTTTAAGAGTATTCTTGTTAATGTAAATGATAGTAGAGCGTTCAATGGCAATGGAACCTAAGATACCGAATTCCATATCGTTTACATCATACGAAAAGGTAGGAACGGTGTTGGCTATTCCCCAAGCGGCAATTTTTTTGATCGATGGGGCAGTGGTATGTTGAATGGAGTAAACAAATGTGATCTCTTTGCGTGTCATCAGTTCATCTACCGAAACGGGAAGTGCCGTAAAGGAGAAATTTGAAACTTTTCCATTATGGATTGTATTCATTTCATTAGCAATCAATTGGGCATTCGCTTTTTTGTTAGTATCATAAACAATTGCCAATATTAGCTTAGAGGAGGGTGCTTTGGATGCTAAACGGGTATCCAATGCCATAATTTTAGGGAGCATCCGAATGTGTGTTTGCATCAAAAATGATTCATCAGCTTTTGCAAATAAAAATCCGATCAACAAAAGCAACAAAATACGCATTAAAATTTCCAACCGCTTCTGATCCAGAATGTTCGACCCGATATAGGGTAATCATCGGGATAGGTAGCCGGAGTTGAGGGGTAACGATAGATAGCATTCGTAAGATTTTTTAGAGCACCTTGGAGATAGAATCCGCTACTATCCTCCCACCCTAAAATCAAATCAACTGCGGCAAAGGACTCCATCGAATTTTTTCGTGAATCATTCGGGCGTCTCTCTTTTTCACTGCTGTAACGCCCTAGTACTCCGGCATTGAGTTGAGGCGTAAGGGCATACGAAAACGCCCCTTTCACCATATGAGATGATGCGTAGGGGAGATAGTCGGTCGTTTCTGCGCCTTTGAACGTTTCTCCTCTGATATAGCTATACGAGAGGGCAAAAAGATCATTTTCACCGATACTGCCACGAAATTCCGTTTCCAATCCCGAAATATTCCGCTTACCGATATTTTGATAGATTTTCGTGGTTGTATCGGGGGCGATTTGGTCTTTGTTCTGAAGATAAAACAGATTGATTCCCACCGTCGTATCTAGGGTAGGTTTATAGAGGTATTGGGTTTCATACGACGTAACATGTTCGGGTTCTAAATTGGGATTTCCAATCTTAGCGGGGTGATTTTGAACATACATCTCTCTCAATGAGGGGAGGCGGAAGTTATTACCTACCATGAGTTTGAGGATATGTTGGCGATGGGGCTGATAGACTAATGCCCCTCTGGCATAGGGCTGAAATTCGATATGGGACGCTTTCGTCCCACCTAGATAAAGGGAAAAGGCTAATTGGTCACTGATATCCAGTGTATCATTGATATAGATATCATCCGAATGTCGGCATGCTGATCCCGCATCAATAAATGGGGCAAGGCGCGTATAATCAACAAGGGTTGACCCGCCGGTTCTATTTGTTGTTACGGTGGACATATCAATCATATCTTCGTATTTTGCACTGTAGCCGAGAGTTATTTTATGATTTTTGATACCGGTATAGATAGTTGAAATATTACTATAGAGTAAACGGGTTTTAAAATCCAAATAGGCCCAAAAACCATCTGGAAAGGTAATGACGGTGAGATATGTCCCTGCAGGAAGCAAGCGGGCTTCTTCTTCCCATCCGTCCTCCATTATTCCCGCTTTGACGTTCAGAGCTAACGTATCGGTAATTTTATGGCTATAAGCGCTTTCTAGGTACCAAGAAGGGAGTGACTGTTCTCCATCGATATTAGGTAATGCATTCAAATTACCAAAGGCACTTCCGGTTGTAAATTTGTTGATTCTCCCTTTGAGAGAGAAATCACCGTAACTATACGAGAGTCCAAATCCCACTTGATGGCTTTTAAGTGACGCTAATCCGGTATTTCCGTATTTATCGGTGACATTAATGGGCGAGGTTGCATCATTGTTTTGGTAAAAAAGATCCGTAGAGAGTTTCCAATTGGATGCACGATGGGTATACCAAAATCCTGCTTGTTGTGAAGAATCACTTCCGAAGCTTCCGAAAATAACGCCATTAAGGGGCTCTCCTTCATCTTTTGCGTAGGTTATAACATTGATAGATCCTGAATAACCGTTTACCCCTTCGATAAAACTTCCTGCACCGCGTACGACTTCGATTCTCTGTATAAGCTCAATCGGAAAATCCAAGTATGCACTATAGCTGTCAAAGCTGCGGTCATTGACGACGACACCGTCAATCGCTAATTTGGTCTGCCCGAAAGCAAGGGGATTGGAACCCCGTATAACGGTTGTACGATTGTTGGTCGTATCACCCATCATATCGATTCCGGGAACCAGCATGAGGGCATCTTTTAACGTATGCGCTCCGAAAGAGACCAAATCTTGGTTTTCCCATACCGATAAAATAAAGGGCTGATAATCGATGTTTCGATTGGTTTGTGTGGCCAACTCTTCTGCGTGGTTCATATCTTCGGACAACGAGGTAATAAGAGGCGGTTCACTCGCTAAAAGGGTCAACGGAATAAGTGAAAAAGAGACAATGAGAGAAAAAACTTTCAAAAATATGCCCTTAATCAAACAAAACAGTTCGGTTTTTGCCCTCTTTTTTGGCGCGGTACAAAGCATCATCCGCTCTTCCGACAAAAGCATCATAGCTATCACCGGCATGGTGCATCGTTGCTCCGACACTGACGGTCATTTTAATTGTTTTTCCTGAGTATATGAGATGGCTTTGTTCGATTTTCGAGCGAATTTTATCGGCTACTTCAAAAGCCTGTTCACGGTCGCATCGGCTCAATACCACGGTAAATTCTTCTCCGCCGTAACGATACACTTTATCCCCGCCGCGAATGACAGATTTGATGCTTTGAGCGAAAAAATAGAGCACTTTGTCTCCGGCCAAATGGCCATGCGCATCATTAATGTGTTTGAAATTATCGGCATCAATCATAAGTAATACAATAGGAAGAGCTTTCGATTCACCGGCTTGAATCACACTGTTCAAGTCATCAATCATCCCTTTGCGGTTGGTGACACGAGTAAGGGGATCAACGGTGAGGGCTAAAACCGTTTCTTGTAATTCCGATGTCAAATCATCAATTTTTTTCTGAGCTTTTTTAAGCTCAAGTGACATGTTTTTGCCCAGTTCGCTTAAGCCGTCAACAAAATTGACGCACCGCTCGACTCCTTCTTGAGAGGCTTTGCTTATGTAATTTTCCTGTAATTCGGCAACATGTGAGATATCCGCGTGAGTTTCGACAAAAGAGGCGATTGATTTATGGGCAATATCAAGATAGCGGCTCAAATCATCGTGTGTTTCAATGGAAGGATCATTTTTCTTTTGTTCATCTACGAGAGAGGGATCGGCTTGGACTTTAAATATATCATCAAAATATTTTTTGTAATTATGTGGAAAAGGGGGGATTTGCAGTGATCTTAGGGCTCCGATAGTTTGGTCATGAATTGAAAATATTTTTTCATAAACTTTGGAATCATCCATTTTCTGTCCCTAATGATCTGTATTAGAGGATTGTATCATTTTAGTTTTAAGAATACACTAAGAGAGGTGTGTTTCAATAGTATAATTGTATGCTTTAGAATAAATCCGGTACAGCTGGTCGGTAGTGAGGTTGATTTTAGGTGCCAAATGTTCGATCAGGGTTTGTATATTCTCCGTCTTTTCCAGCTTTTCCGTAATCAACAACAACTTTCCAAAATACCCTTCTCTTTTTACTAATGCATCGACAAGCGGCTGTGCCAAGTGAATTTTGTGGATAATATCTTCCATACTGATGTGGAGATAGGTATCGATTAATGAGAGACTTCCGACTAAAAAAGCTTCATCGGCAAGCTTCGGTTTTCCTAAGGCGATGACTAATTCTCGCATCATATTTGCCCTAAATTTAGCGGCATCGACAATCGCTTCTTGAAATCTCTCTTCATGATGTCCGGAATATAAAAAGAGCCCCAGCCATGAACGCAGACGTGAAGGACCTAAAAGATTAAGGATTTGTTTAATACTCGTAATTTCATGTCTAAAAGAAAATTCGGCTGAGTTAATATAACGGAGAAGATTAAAGGTAAGCTCGGGATAGAAGGAAAATTTTTCACTGATAAGATTCATATCCGCTGTTGAATACAACGTATTAATGATATCGATTGCATTGATAACAGAGGGTTCAATCTTGATTCCGCTGATGACGGTAGGTTTTTCGAAAAAATAGCCTTGAAAATAGTCAAATCCGGCTTTAATACACTGCTCGAATATCTCAATATTCTCTACTTTCTCAGCCAATAATTTAATATCTTGATAGGAAGAAAATTTTCCGATAATTTCCTCTAGTGTCATATTGTTGAGTGCGAGCAAATCTATTTTAACGACATCAATATAGGGGAAAAGCAATTTAAAATATTCAATATTTTCGTTTTCACACGAAAAATCATCCAGTGCAAATTTATACCCGATCTCATGCAAATGGCGCACTTTTTCAATCACATCAGGTGTAACTTTGGTATATTCTAAAATTTCAAAAACAAATTTGGATTTTGGGAGGGATAAAAAGACATCACTGAGGATGATTTGCTCATCCACATTGATATAACCGATTTTATTACCGAGAATGGATGAGAGACCGATATTGTGAATGAGATTGATAATAACGCGTGCCGTCGCATCGGCATTATTTGAAAAGACGGCTTCACTGGATTCATAAGCACTTCTATAAAGGAGCTCATACGAGATACATTTTCCATCTCTATCGAATATGGGTTGTCTACCGATAAAAATATCTGTTTCTCTCATACTAACGCCCACTGTATTGTTTTAGAATGTTCTATATTGTACGTCAGGTATTATATATTTAATCTTATTAATTTTTTTGTTTATTTTAAGCCTTGAGAAGTGTAAACATTCCGAGGGTTCCAGAGAATCCAGCCGCAGCTGCCGAAAGCTTCACTGGCCGCGATTTGTTCACGAATTTCTTTGGCTCCATAGATACGGCGGTCGAATGCGTAATCACGAAATGCTTGCAACCATGGACGATAGGCAAGCGGGGAGGTTCCCGATTTTTCAAGTGCTTTATCGAGAGATTGTTTGACAACTTCATAATTGGCTTTGACGGGATCGGGATGGCCGGGAATTCCTGCATTAAAACCTGATGGGTAGAGCATCGGTGAGAGATAATCGACATACGGAGAGAGGGCATCGACCCGTTGACCGATCTCAATATCGGCGTTATGCCAGCTGACGTATCCGAAAATATCGGCAGAGATAAAGACGTTGTACGGAGTTAGACGGGTACGCGCCGCTTCTAAAAAGCCGGAAATCGCTTTTACCCGTTCCGCTTGGGTGTTTTCAACCGAAAATCTTACCCCTTTGGCATCCGGAAAACGGACATAATCAAATTGAATTTCGTCAAATCCCGCTTTGGCCGTCTCTTCGGCAATGGAGATCATATAGTCCCATGACTCTTTTTGTGAAGGATCGATCCAATAAAGCCCCTCTTTGTCCTTAAACAGGCTACCGTCACTTTTACGAACGCCCCATTGCGGGTAAGCCGTGATAAGAGGGGTATCTTTAAATGTAACGATACGTGCTATAGAATAGATTCCCTCTTTACGAAGTTCTGCAGTGAATTTTTTAATATCTTTGAATAAAATTAACTCTTGTGCACCTATTTTATTGGCGATGGGATTGGTTGTGGCAAACGCAATTTGACCACGATCCATTTTTATGTCAATAACCAGAGCATTAATCTCGGTATTTTTGATAATATCTTTGGCATTACCCATAATTTTTCCATGAGTCGCTCCGAAGCTGGAGAGGTAGAGTGCTTTGGGTTGAAACGGCTGAAGATACATTCTTCCGCCGCTTTTGTAAAATTTGCGTTCATAACCGATGGCACGTGCCCCGATAATAGGAGATGCCGGTACTTTAAAAGCACCGTTGCAATCTGTGCGGTATTCTTTTGAACCGGAGATAATGATAGCATTTGGAATAGGTTTTTGGGTTGTTTTATCGAATACGGTTCCGATTGTGCTCGCTCCCCATGTTAGCGTAGCTAATGTTACTAAAAGCGTCAATGCTTTCACTCTGTTCTCCCTGTTGAATCAATTGCCGTATCGTAGCAAAAAATAGTCCAAAATGGGGAGGTTTGAAGCGATTAAATGTTAAAATGTATTAATACAATACCAAAAAGGTAATATCCATATGTCATTTACGACTTTAGGGCTTAGTGCCCACCTTCTCGATACCCTTGCAGAATTAGGGTACCGTGATCCGACACCTATTCAAACACAGATCATCCCACTCGTTTTGCGCGGACGTGATGTTCTCGGAGCAGCACAAACGGGAACCGGAAAAACAGCGGCATTCGCCCTCCCGATCCTTCATAAACTCATTAGTGCAACCGATGCCAAACAATCGAGTGCACGTGCGCTTGTGATTGTTCCGACACGCGAACTCGCCTCTCAAGTTGCATCCGCGATTGAAACCTATGCTGAGGGGCTTGAGATCAAATGTATCGCCCTTTATGGCGGAGCCAATATGGCACGTCAGGCAAAAGAGCTGGGGGAGGGGGTTGATATCATCGTCGCCACTCCGGGACGCCTTATCGAGCTTAATAAACAAGGGCATGTTCCCCTCTCTCGAATTGAATATCTGGTCTTCGATGAAGCCGATACGATTTTTGATATGGGATTTATCCGTGAAGTGGGGCAGATCATCGATCTTCTCCCCGTGAACCGTCAAAATATGCTCTTTTCGGCAACGATGACCCCTGCGGTCAAACAGCTGAGCGAAAAGATTCTCAAAAAACCGCTATTGATTGAGATCGATAACCTCAAAGCGGCCGATATGACCCTTCGTCAAGTGGTTCATCCGGTTGAGAAAGAGCGCAAAAAAGAGTTGTTGTCATTCCTGATCGGCTCTAACAACTATCCGCAAGTTCTCGTTTTTACCCGAACCAAGGCCGAAGCGGACGAAGTGAGTGCAGAACTCACCGCCAGCGGTTTGAAAAATGTCGTCATCCATGGCGATAAAAAACACGGTGCACGCGATCGCGCCCTCACAGAATTTAGAGAAGGCTCCGCCCGTATCCTCGTAGCGACCGACATCGCGGCACGGGGACTGGATATCGAGGGGCTGGATGTCGTCATCAACTACGATATCCCTCACATCAGTACCGATTATCTCCACCGTATAGGACGTACGGGACGTGCTGGGAATGACGGTCTCGCTATCACGCTTCTCTCCTCCGCTGAGCATATCTCGTGGTCAAAAATCATCACGATGCTCGGTAAAAACGTCGAGACGATCTTGGTTCCGGGATTTGAACCCCCAGCCGATAATGCACTGGTAAAAACACGCGGTAAAAGTCTCTCCAAAGAGGGAGAGAAAAAAGAAAAAACGGCAGGTGCATTCGGCAACAAGCGTAAAAAAGCTCCCGTTCAGCCGAAATTTGTCGGTAAACGCGGCCCTCGTGTCGCACGTGAAGAGTCTGTAGAAAAAGGGAGCACTTCAGCTCGAGGAAGTGCTTTTGGCAATACTAAAAAACCTTCTCCTAAAAAATCGGGCGGACGGGGGAGATAATTTCTCTCCTAGGAATCTGACATGCTGCAAATCTCCCACACCGTTAGTATACCCGACTCTGAAATCGAGATAACCGCTATTCGATCCCAAGGCGCGGGGGGACAAAACGTCAACAAAGTCTCCACGGCGATACACCTCCGCTTCGATATCAATGCCTCAACACTTCCCGAGTTTTACAAAGAACGTCTCCTTGAGATCACCGATCATCGTATTACCAAAGACGGCATTATCAATATCAAATCCCAAGAATCGCGATCTCAAGAAGAGAACAAAGAGGCGGCGTTAGAGAGACTCAAAGAGCTTATCAAAAGCGTCACTATCGTGCAAAAAAAGCGTAAACCGACCAAACCGACCCGTAACTCACAGAAACGACGGATGGATAGCAAAACGAAGCACGGGAATATTAAGAAAATGCGGGGAAGAGTGGATAAGGGGGAAGGGTAAAGATTCTTACGGAAATAACTCTGTGCTACAATCACGTCATTAAAACTCCCTAATTAGGAATATCCATGAGCACTATCGATTTCTCATCATTACCCCATACTCCATGTTATATCTGCGAAGAGGCTCTTTTAGAAAAAAACCTCCAAGTGATGGAGCGGGTTCAGAGAGAATCGGGTGCGAAGATCATCCTTGCCCTCAAAGGGTTTGCGATGTGGTCAACCTTTCCCCTCGTGGCACAATACCTTCAAGGGTGTACCGCCAGCGGATTGCATGAGGCCAAGCTTGCACGTGAGAAGATGAACAAAGAGGTGCATACCTACTCTCCGGCGTTTAAAGACGAAGATATTGACGAAATCGCCCGCATTTCCGATGATATCGTATTCAACTCACCCGCACAGTTTCACCGTTATGTTGAGCGTGTTAAAGCGATCAATCCAAATATCTCGGTATCACTCCGTGTCAATCCCGAATACTCATCCTCACCTGTCGACCTCTACAACCCGTGCGGACTCTACAGCCGTTTGGGGACGACTTTAGCCAATTTCGATGATTCGATTGTCTCAAAACTTGACGGATTTAATTTTCATGCGTTATGCGAGCAAAACGTTGATGCGTTGGAAGGGGTACTCGAAGCGTTTGAAGCGAAATTCGGCTCTTATATCGACGGAATGAAATACGTCAATTTCGGAGGAGGGCATCATATTACCCGCGTCGATTATGATGTGGATCGTTTGATTGAGGTAATACGTGCCTTCAAAGCACGTCATAACAATATCACCGTCTATCTCGAACCGGGTGAAGCGATCGGATGGCAGACGGGGCCGTTGGTCGCATCGGTACTCGATATCGTCCATAACGGGATGGATATCGCGATTCTCGATACCTCTGCCGAGGCGCATATGCCCGATACACTGGCGATGCCGTACCGTGCGATGATTCGCGGCTCAGGAGAAGCGGGAGAGAAGGCGTATACGTACCGTTTCGGCGGTAACACGTGTCTCGCAGGGGATATTATGGGGGATTATTCGTTTGATGAACCGCTCAAAGTAGGGGATAAGATTATTTTCGAAGATCAGATTCATTATACGTTTGTAAAAAATACGACGTTTAACGGGATCAAACTCCCATCACTCGCGATCTGGACGAAAGAAGGGGAACTTAAAATCGTTCATGAATTCGGCTACGAGGATTATCGCAACCGTCTCTCTTAGCGTTTGGTTAAGACGGTTGCTAAGGCTTCAGCAACGTTTTCATAGGTTTCTAAAATAGTAGCCATTTGCTCAAGATAGGTTTGCATCGCTTTTTTCTCATAATCGAGCTTTCGTTGGCGTCGTGTCAGTTCGCTGATTTTATTGGCAATTTTGTTTTTACTGAGCTCAAGCTGATTGAGGGTCTTTTTCTTCAACTCAAACAGCTCGGTTTGATGGTAATTGAGTCGATTGATTTGTGATTTCAAAGAGACGGTCTCTTCGGGAGTTGAGCCTGTTTTATTTTTGAGTCGTAGAATCGCCGCATCGTTTTCAGAGATAGTCTCTTGAAAATCAGTGACTTTATCTGTGATGATATCTTTATTGTTCTTTTCTACGGTTAGCTCATTTTGAGCATCATTAAACTCTTTTTCGGCAATGAGTATGGCCTCTTTTTGGGATGCAATTTTCAGCTTTACCTGTTTGTATTGCATCATAATGGAGACAACGGCACTGAAATTCCATTTTTGTTGTTTAGAATCGACAATAGCGTGCTTTTGGATTTTGTTGCCGTTGGCATCAATGACAATTTCATCGGAAAAATATTTGATAAATGCTTCTGCATTTTTATCCCGATTTTCAATAAATTGTAAAAGATTTTTGGCCGTATAGAGAAAGATACGGTGAAAATGTTCTCGCAATACGTATCCCGTGAACCCTTCGATTTTATTTCTATCCTCTTTTTTTAGTACCTCGAGCAAAAGAATTTCGATCATGGAGCGAAATACCGGGATAAATGTTCGTGTGAAGGTGGCATTGTCAATCACACTAAAATTGAGTTTCTCTGCTATAACCTCACCTAAAATAGGCTCGATATGTTCCCAAGCACCTTGCGGGAAGTAGGTCTGATACATCGCTTCCATATCTTCCACCGATTCGCCGCCGAATCGTTTGTCTACCCCTTCCGCAAATTTTTTAGGGGGAGTGTAATGGCGAATCGTAATACGTCCCCGTAAAAAAAAGATAATATCGCGAACGTCGAGATTAAAAATTTGCTCAACCTGCCGCCTTGTCATTTGACGTGCATTATCGAGATCCTCATCAAATTTGAGGAAATTTTCCAAAATCGGCTTTCGTATCTCTTCGGGAATGGAGACAAGATACGGAAGAGGCGAAAAATCGGCTTTACGCTCAAAAATATCGATTAATAAGACATTGTTTTTATGGAGCATCCGATCATACGCTTCGGGTTTTGACGGGTCAATGAACTGTTTTTTAAGGGCGAAAGATTCTAAGGTAACCTGTACTTCAATCTCTTGAAAGCTTTTAGCAAAATATTTGATGAGGGCTTTTCGAATGGCCCCTTTTTTATCATCGAAGAGGGTTTCGTTATTAGAGATTGAGAGTTTTTCAAGAAGTGTCCGATATTGTTCGGTTGTAAAGTCAAGCGCATAAATATGTCTCGGTAAACTTTCATCCAAAATGGTGACAACGTCTAAAATAATACGGGGATTCAAAATTCATCTCCCTTGGGAGAAATCAATTTTACTGCGGCTGTAACGGCATTGATATAACTTAACACCGACGCTTTATTTTGGTAAGCAATGTCAAATGCGGTTCCATGATCGACAGAGGTACGAATAATCGGCAGACCCAAAGAGACGTTGATCCCCTCATCAAAATAGAGGGCTTTGAGTGGAGCAAGCCCTTGATCGTGATACATTGCCGCAATCATCGAGTAGCGTTCCCGAAAACGGGGGGTAAATGCAATATCAGGGACGATAGGGCCGATAAAAACCTCTCTCCCTAGTTCTTTATTGGCATGCTCTATAGCGGCTTCTATAAAACGCTCTTCATCTCCCAACACCCCATGATCCCCTGCGTGGGGGTTTAGACCCAGTACTGCAATCGGCTCATGGGAGGTGGCATGATAGAGTTGGAGAAAAAAGGTGAGCAGTTTATCCGTTTGGATATGAGAAGCCACTTCACGCAACGGAATATGCTCCGTATAGAGGGGAACATAGAGTTTGTCGCATCCGAGCATCATTATCGCGTCACTTTTGAGAATATCGCGCAGTGCATCCGTATGTCCCACATAATCGATTCCCGCCATCATCCATGCCTCTTTATGGATGGGGAGAGTGACGATCGCATCGACATGGTTTGCTTTGGCAAGCTCTACCGCTGCGATAAAGGAGTCATAGCTGTAGCGTCCGCTGGAAGCGGATATTTTTCCCGCTTCGATCGTAAATTCTCCGGAGACTTTAAACATATGAAAATCGTTCGGGATTTGCTTATGCAGTAAAGCAGCCGCTTGATGTGCCATTGTGTAATTAATGCAGTAAAGCGGTTCACACAGCTGCTTAATTTTATCGTGGGCTTTGAGTGCGATTTCAAATCCTACACCGTTAAGGTCACCGACACTGATGGCGAGTCGTTTTAGCGCTGACATAATGCTTTCATATCCGATACGGCAGTAGCTAATCCAGTGAAAACCGAGCGGGCAATGATACTTTGACCGATGTTGAGTTCTTCGATGGTATCGATGTTGACGATAGGGCTAATATTTTGATAATTCAAACCATGCCCTGCTGCAACTTTGAGTCCGAGAGAACGGGCATAATTGGCCGCATCGACAAGTGCACCGTACGCATTTTCCAGAAGATTATCCAAATCACGGCGAGGGAGATTTAAAGACTTTATAGCGTGATGGGTATGGGGAAGGGCACTGTGACGCATAGCATAGAGGTTAGCATAGCTTCCGGTATGCAGTTCAACCCATTGCACCCCAAGACGCTCCGAGGCTTCTATCGCTTCGCGAGTAGGATCGATGAAGAGGGAAACTTCTATTTCGTGCTCATTCAATTTAGTAATCGCATTTAATATGGATTGGTAATTCCCTGTAACATCTAGCCCCCCTTCGGTGGTCACTTCTTCCCTTTTTTCAGGGACAAGTGTTGCACGATGAGGACGCAGAGCACAGACAATGTCGATAATGGAAGGCTCAATCGCACACTCTAAATTAACAGGAAGAGGGGAGGCGGCAACGATACGGCGAGCATCTTCATCGTGGATGTGGCGGCGATCTTCCCGCAAGTGGATTGTGATTTGATCGGCACCGCTTTGGGCACAGATCGCGAGTGCCATAAGGGGATCGGGATCGTTGATCTTTCGAGCTTCTCGCAAGACCGCGATATGATCGATATTGACTCCAAGGGTCATTTTAGCTTTGGCGACGTGCATAAAAGTCCTTTTTGAATTCTACAAATTTCCCCGCAAGGATCGCTTCACGTGCTTGGCGGACCAGCCAGAGATAATAGTGGAGGTTATGGAGTGATGCGAGACGAAAATAGGTAAGTTCTCGTGAACGGAATAAATGGTTCAGATAAGCACGGCTATAGCGACGGCATGTGTAGCATGTACACGCAGGATCGATCGGTTCCGAGTCAAATTTATAGCGTGAGCCTTTGATGTTCACTTTTCCAAACGTCGTAAACAATGTTCCGTTACGAGCATTACGAGTCGGCATAACGCAGTCGAACATATCGACGCCCCGTTCGATGTTCTCGACCAAATCTTCAGGTGTACCGACCCCCATCAAATAGCGGGGTTTGTCGCTCGGCATGAGCGGTGTCGTGTGTTCGACCGTATCGTACATCAGATTGTTTGCTTCTCCGACAGAGAGTCCTCCGATGGCGAATCCGTCATAATCCATCGCGCACAGCTCTTGGGCCGATTGGGTACGGAAATTAAAGTCCGTCCCCCCTTGGATGATCGCAAAAATGTTTTGGTTTATACCGATCCCTTTGGTTTGGTTATTGCGATGGTAATCGATCGACTGTTGCGCCCACTGGGTAGTTCTTTGAATCGAGGTCTTAATACGCTCTTGCGTAGCGGGCAGCGCCACGAGATCATCGAGGATCATCATAATGTCGCTGTTCAGATTGTTTTGGATATCGATCACTTTTTCAGGGGTGAAAAAGTGTTTGCTACCGTCGATGTGGCTGCGAAATTCGATCCCCCTCTCTGTCGGCTTGGAGATGTCGCTGAGGCTAAATGCCTGAAACCCGCCGCTATCGGTCAAAAAGCTCTTAGGATAGGTAGTAAATTCGTGCAATCCCCCAAGCTTTGCGATGGTTTCATCACCGGGACGCAAATAGGTGTGATAGGTATTGGCGAGGATGATTTGGGTATCCAGAAGCTCTGTCATATCGGCCATATCGAGTGATTTGACGCTTCCCACGGTTCCCACGGGCATAAAAATAGGGGTTTGTATCGTTGAATGAGCCGTGGTAATGGTGCACGCTCTGGCATTGCCGCACGTAGCATCGACATGAAATTGCATAAATGACCTTGCTTAATTGTTTTTGCTATTTTAGCGCATATAAGCGGGTTTGTCATCAATATACGTGATCGAAATGTATAAATTTTAGGTGGTTTTGTCGATCGAGATATGGAGTAGGGCACAAACGGTATCGAAAAGCTTATTGGTGAAATCCAGTACCTGTTTAATTTCTTCTCTTGGAGGAAGACGTCTGTGTGGTGTCGGGTACGACTCTTTGATGTGGTACGTCGTGATTAATCTGAGCATATCTTTTTCATTTTCATTAAAATCAATCGTATTCATGATGTGACTGTGTAATTCTATAAGATTATGGGTTTTGAGGATTTGCTTGTTTTCATACGCTAAAAATGCTTTTAGCATGATCTCAACAGCATAATGCAGATCAATCGCAATGACATCCGTGTAATGTTCGACCTTGTACAAAACCTGAGCTGAACTCAGATGATGCCACGCTTTGGTGAGCCACTCGTTAGCCGACGTTTCGTTCATAGAGGACTTTCCCGTTTTGGAGGATATCTACCTTATAAAAGTAATCTTCTCTTTGATCGATAAAATTGGCAGGGGCAGAAAGCAGATCAAATCCGATCTTGTATTTGTAAATCAGATCAGTGATGTTTTTCATGGCGAGGGCTTCGAAATTGCTATCATCGGTATCTTTCACTAAAAACAGATCGATATCGCTCTCTTCGGTAGGGTTTCCGTATGCGTAAGAGCCAAACAGGATAATTTTATCGGGATCGAGAGTTTTGAGACGTTCTACGATTTCGTGTTTGACTACTTCGATGTCTATCATCTGATCCCTCCTTTTTTGTAATTTAAATAATTATACATTAAAATGGGTAAAGGTGTCAGAATACATCAGATGTATATTTTAGCCAAGAGATTCTGTTGGAATAGAGAAAGGTTTAGATTAGATACTTGAAAATATGATTGTATGAATTTTATGATGTTAAGCCTTACTTGCAGATGGTTTTATAAGTGCATCAACTGCAATAACTTCAGGTAAATATTTTGCATTTTTAAGTGAATTATTTTTGTATTTTATTAAGTCTTCAATTTTTTTCTCAGCACTTATAGCACTTGTTCCAACCAGTAGAATTAGTAAAATGCTTTCTTTGGTATCTTCAGATTTTTCATAAATTTTTATTTGAGTTTCTAAGCAGTGTGTCAATGTAGTGATTTGTGCAGATGAAAGTTTTAATTCTACAAGTACTTTTTCTTTTCCTTTACTAAATTTGAAATCTACAGGACCTCGACCTCCATTTGATTCTGGAGAAATGTCCAAATTATTTGCATTACAATATGATGACGCAAATAATTGAAATGCTTGTTGAGATGCTCGTTCATGTTTGATATGTTTATTGTCATCATAGAAAAGTTTATAAGCATTTGTATTTTCGACTAAATCTTGAAATTTATTACAGATCATTTTGACTATGTCATATATTGGTTGATCTTGTTGTAATATCAAAGGATGATGTATTACTATATTTTTAACAAGGTCAATCCATTTAAAATCGTTAGAAGGATCACTGATAAAATCATATGCTTCTTCATTAGTCTTTTTATAAAGCTCAATTACTTTATCTACTAAAAATTTATTTTTAGTGAATATGACTTCTTTCTCTTTTTTATTTACCTCTGAATGCTTGTATGCTTCCCCAAATGTTGAATTAAATAAATCTCTAGCTTCCGTACTTTCATCAACTAACTCACAATATAATTCATCCCAAATTGGTAGTTTACTTAATAATGATGTTGGTAAAAAATATAATGGACTATTATTGTCGAAATGATTAAATGGGACTAGATGGTTTTTGTAAAGCTTAACAGATAGTTTTAATTCTTTGGCAATGTATTGTGTATACTTTAAAATATCATCTTCGATTATTTTAATAATCATGTCACTAATTCTATCAACACTAATTTGCTCTTTAAAGACACCTAAAATTTCAAAAAGTTCTGGCTCGACTTTGTCTTGCTTTATCAATTTATATGCTGTCAATACAATTGATTCGGCTAAGCCTGTTCCAATGCCTCGACCCTTTTTACCTGCTTCCGAGTAACCTAATCCTATGTACCCATTTTCCTTCGATTTTATTGCATCTATTGCACTTTTATAGTAATAATCTTTTTTATCAGGGATTTGAATTTTTTCTACTGTGGAAATTATTAAAGCAAATCTCTTCTGTATTTTTTGATAGCTTGATTCAAAAAATGTATTATCTGTATTTTTTATAAGTTTTGGATTTAAATAGTATTCAGAATCATGTAAGATAAAACCATTAAATATACCTAACTTTTCAAAAATTGTTTTATCGATACCAAAATATTCACTATATCTTAATTCCATATTTTTCCCTTACATAAGTAATGATTTTTAAACTTCCACCATTCTTTGCAAATATTTTATTGATTTATATCAAAAAAAATTATTTCTAAACAATAATCCTTTTTTACTTAAAGAATGGAATAATTCATCTCTGTTGAGCAACACAGTTGCGGAAGACTTGATCATAGAATCTTAGCTATAATACCGAAAACAATTATGCAGGAATATCTATGAGCATTGAACACTCACAAGCAGCCTTTGAAAAAGCCCAAAATCTTATCCCCGGTGGTGTAAACTCCCCCGTCCGTGCCTTTAAAAGTGTCGGCGGAATTCCCCGTTTTATCGCACGGGGCGAGGGCGGTTATTTGATCGATATCGATGAGAACCGTTACGTCGATTATGTTCAGAGCTGGGGGCCGTTGATCTTCGGGCACCGTGATGAGTCTATCGAAAATGCGGTGATCGAAGCAGTCAAACACGGTCTTAGTTTCGGTGCGCCAACCGAAGCGGAATCGGAGCTTGCGGAGTTGATTATCTCTATCTATGATTCTATCGAGAAAATCCGTTTTGTCAGTAGCGGAACCGAAGCGGTAATGAGCGCTATCCGTTTGGCTCGCGGCTTTACGGGGCGTGATGACATCGTCAAATTTACGGGATGCTACCACGGACACAGTGACGCACTTCTCGTTCAAGCGGGTTCGGGTGCGGCTACATTCGGAACTCCTAGCTCTCCGGGTGTACCTGCCGATTTTACGAAACATACGCTGTTGGCGGAATACAACAATATCGAGAGTGTCAAAGCATGTTTCCAAGATAGTCCGGGGATCGCGTGTGTGATCATCGAGCCGATTGCAGGAAATATGGGACTCGTTCCCGCGACCAAAGATTTTCTTGCACAACTGCGTGCTGTGTGTGACGAATACGGCGCATTGCTAATTTTCGACGAAGTAATGAGTGGTTTTCGTGCCTGTTTGCACGGAGCGGAGAGCATTACGGGGACCAAACCCGACCTTGTAACCTTGGGTAAAGTGATCGGCGGCGGTATGCCGGTCGGTGCTTTCGGCGGTCGTCGTGAGATTATGGCACACCTCTCTCCTGAGGGGGGAGTCTATCAAGCGGGAACTCTCAGCGGGAATCCTGTAGCGATGGCTGCTGGATTGGCTTCGATCCATAAACTCAAAACCAATGCACGTGTATTTAGTGTCCTAGAAGCACGTGCTGTACGCCTGATGAGAGGTTTTGCGGAAGCGGCAGAAAAACATAATATCGGATTACAAACCGATGTTCGCGGTTCGATGTTCGGATTTTTCTTCTCCAATGATTCAGTCGGTAATTTTGCGGAAGCGTTGAAAAGTGATACGGCACGCTTTGCCCGTTTTCATGCGGCAATGTTGGATGCGGGATTCTATTTCGCCTGTTCACAGTTTGAGACAGGCTTTATCTCGACCGCTACGACCGATGCGATGATCGAAGAGACCATTGCTGCGGCGGATAAAATTTTTGGAGAGATACAATGAGTGCAGAAGAGGAAAAACCGAGACTAAAACCCATCATCGAGGGGGCTGAAACTCTTTCTCTCGGCATTTCGATGGTGGTTGCAATTCTGATCGGTGTCGCTATCGGATTGGGGCTTAAAAAACTGACAGGAATCACGTGGCTGCTGTGGATCGGTGTTGCTATCGGTATTTTAGCGGCAATTTTAAATGTCTACAAAGCCTACAGTAAGCAATACAAAGAGTTCGAAAAGTTAGCGAAAGACCCACGTTATAACATGGGCAAATCACAAAAAGATGACGATGATGAGGATGAAGATTGATGATCAGCAGTTTTCTAGTTGCGATGCTCTCGTCGATGCTTATCGTTACGGGATCACTCTATTCGTATCGAAACATGATTCAAAGCCGTGTTGAAAACAGCGAAATTGATGATTTCAAAGATGTAATTGATGAGATGGATGATCCGTATGATTTGTACGAAGAGGAACGTGAGTCAGAGATCACAGATATCAAGCAGATGATAAAAGAGGAAAAAGCGCGTCAAAAGAGCAATATTATCGAAAATACGACCAAAAATGCATCGGCTATGGTCTCGCTCTATCGCTTACTACCGTATGCTTTTTTGATACTCGGATTTATTGGACTGGAAAACAGCCATTCCCTAGAGATCTTGCCTTATTTAGTAGGGCTTGCAGTGGGAATGCCGATGGGGTATCTAATCGCCAAGAAATTGTTTATTTCACAATCTTAAGATATTGAATGTATTAACTGTGTGTTAACTCAAATAGATTTACAATGCGTATGTTATATTTATTAAAAAAAGTGATAAAAGGGGTTAACATGCAGATTTCAAAATTAATCGTATCATCGGTACTTAGCGTTACACTGTTTGCTCAAGTGTCATGGGGGCAAATCGCTTCGACGGAATTGGTTTTAGGTTCTCCTTCGGCGGTCTCTTCAGAAGCTAAAGTGTCTCAATTTGTTGCACGAGAGGATGTGGCTAAAGCATTTGAAGAGATGGGCGTAGACCCTAAAACGGTCGAACTAAAACTTGCATCATTGAGCGATGATGAAATAAATTCCATTGCATCAAATATTGATACATTGCCGGCCGGCGGTGACGGTGGAAGCATCATCGGTGCGATTGTCTTTATCTTTATCGTTTTATTGATTACCGATATTCTCGGATTAACAAAAGTGTTTAACTTTACCCGTTCAGTACGTTAGACGTGGCAACGAGAGACTATCTTTTCTTTTTATGTGCAACTGCCGCTTTATTTATATTAAGCGGTTGTGTTGCTAAAGATCCTCTCCCTCAGGGGAAAGTGTATCCTTCAACTTCTATAAATGTCCCTTTTATTTCCCCACGTCAAGATTTATGCGGTTCAACATCCATTCAAATGGTTGCGCAGTATTGGCAGGCTAACAGAAATTATTCCCCTAAATTATCTCTGCAGGAACTTGATCAACGGACACTGCTTCCTCTCAAAGGAGGGACGCTGCAAGTAGAACTGGTGAGTACCGCCCGTGCAAACGGACTCATAGCCTATCCGCTGGAGCCGAATTTTGATGCATTATTGAGTGAGCTTAGCGCTCATCATCCGGTTATCGTATTGATCAATCGGAGTTATTCGTGGTATCCTATGTGGCATTATATTCCTGTGAACGGATACGATACAACGAGGAAGGAATTTTTAACCCATTTTTCAGATCAGCCAAACGAGCCGATAGGGATTAAAACTTTTGCCGAGTTGTGGAAACGGAGTGAGTATTGGGGGGTTGTCCTTCTTCCTCCGGGAGAGATACCTGCATCGGCTACATCAAAAAAATTCTTGCGATCCGTATATGAATTGGAAAAAGTCGGTATGGTTGAGGAAGCAATTCGAAGCTATCAAAGTGCACTTATGCGTTGGCCTGAAGATTCAGATATCCATTTTATCCTAGGCAATAGCTATTCCCGTGTGGATCGTCTGAGCGAAGCAGAGGAGAGCTATCGTCGTTTTTTATTGCGCAACCCTAACCATCCTCTTGCTCTCAATAATTTGGCACTTCTTTTATCGAAAACAGGGAGAAAAACAGAAGGATTGGCGTTATTGGATAATGCAGTCAGTAAAGATCCGGAAGTTCAAAAAATGCTCCGAGAGACACGTGAAGAAATTTTGAAAAAGTAATTATTTCACAATCATCGGAACATTGATTATTATTTTATTCTCTTTTATATCGACAAAGAGGTTGTTTTCTTCGGATAAATGGGTGATTTCTTGCAGATATTTTCGTATTATTTTCTCTGATGAAATCTCGATGGAAAAGAGAGAGTATTTCTCCCCTTCAAATTTGATATGTTCCCCGACACGGAAGAATAATCGTGTTAGAATTTTTTCGTTTCCGCCCATTGAGATATAAATTTTATTGAGAAGTTTGATAAATATCTCAGTTTGAAGGCGGATCTCAGGAATAGTAGGATCGAGCTCTTTTAGGTATTTTGTAGATGAGCCGATTGAGTTGGAACTGATACATAAATCGATTAGGGTATAGACATTAATCAGTTGACCGTCGGGTTTTTGTGCTGTAAACTGAAAAGAGGGGAGTTGATAGAGACGAATCCCGATTTGCTCTTCATCTTCATAGCCTACGGTGATGCCGAAAAATTTAAAACGTCCAAATTCGAGTTCTAAAAAAGTAGTTTTGAATCCAAAAGATGAGTTAGCGTAGGTGGTGGCTATTTTATAAATGGCAGATGCCTCTATCGCACCGAGGAGATATTGTGCCTCGGTATTGAGCGATACGATTTTTCCGCCGGAGTTAAAAAGGATAAATGGATTAAAGTCGTACTCAATCCATTGCTGATCGAATGTCATCAGTCCTCGATATAGTTTTTAAGTTTACGACCCACTTTAGGGTGTTTTAGTTTTTTGATCGCACTGCTTTCAATCTGACGGACACGCTCACGGGTAACGTTGAGCTCTTTTCCGATCTCTTCAAGAGTACGGTCACTCTCATCGTCCATAATTCCGAAACGCATTTTGATAACCGCTTTTTCACGCTCATTGAGCTGTTCGAGAACACTTTCGATTTGAACTTTTAAATCATCTTTCAAGATAGCATCAGACGGTGAAAGGGACATTTTGTCTTCGATGAAATCTCCGAAACGTCCGTCCTCTTCATTCCCGATAGGGGCTTCAAGAGAGATAGGCTCTTTGGTAATTTTAATAACGTTTTTAACTTTCTCAACCGACAAGCCCACTTCTTCCGCGATGGTTTCGACATCCGGCTCTTTTCCGTGCTCTTGGAGATGTTTGCGCATAATCTTATTAATACGGTTAATCGTTTCGATCATATGGATCGGAATACGGATGGTACGTGCTTGGTCGGCAATGGCACGGCTGATGGCTTGACGAATCCACCATGTTGCGTAGGTTGAGAATTTATACCCTTTTTGGTATTCGAATTTATCGACCGCTTTCATCAAACCGATATTTCCCTCTTGGATCAAATCGAGGAAAGGGAGACCGCGGTTGGTATAGCGTTTGGCGATCGAGACAACGAGACGGAGGTTCGATTTCGCCATACGGGTTTTAGAAACTTCGGAGATATTTTTACCCCGTTTGATCTGTTCCAAAATATCGGCCAGTTTGTCCGGCTCCATATTGAAGCCCCCTTTGGAAGCCTCTTTGGTTTGGATCAGTTTTTTGATCTCCATATAGGTGCTGACCATTGTCGCTTCAGGGACTTTGGTTGAAATCTCTTCTTTGGTCAAGTCGCAGATTTTATTCAAAATCAACGTATGATTCTTTTTAAGTTGATCGTTGAAAAGGGGAAGCTTGTACTCAAGACGTTTCAACTCGCGATCAAATCCCTCATCACTGCGCAATGCGGTTTCCATTGAACGGACAAGTTCATTGATAAGTTTAGAGGTTGGCCCGAGATCCAACAATGCCTCTTTGAGCATTTTTTTCTTGAAGCTGACATTGAGGAAGAAAAGGACGTAATCGGCATCCATCTCTTCAATCGAGCACTCTTCCAACATTTTCTCAGTCGCTTTGACCCACTCTTTTTTTGCTTTTTCAAGCGCTTTAAAAGAGGTTACGACTTTTTCAACCCGTTTTTTGTCTTTGAGCGAAGGGGCTTTTTCATTTGTTTCTTCTTCATCCGCATCGTCATCGCTGTCGTCATCGTTATCTTCTTCTTCTGCCTCTTCAAAGCTTTTGAAAAGTTCTTTTACGCGGCGTTCACGGTTAATAAGCGGGTCTTTATAATCAAGGATAAAATCGATCAAATACGGGACGGAACAGATTGCATCGATAATAATCCCTTCCCCCATCTCCATACGTTTGGAGATTTCAACTTCTTCTTCTTTCGTGAGAAGGGGAATCTGACCCATTTCACGCAGGTACATACGTACCGGTGAATCCGAACGTGACCATTCAAGAAGTTCGTGTTGTTTGAGAATATCAAACTCATCACCGCTTGCTTCTTCGATGTATTTAAGCTGAGCGGCACGTTTGGCCGCTGCTTCTTGTTGATTGAGCATTTTGGCATGTTCAGAAGAGGTAAAGAGGCAGATTTTATGTTTCTGAGCCAATTTAAGGATGTTTTTTGCTTGCGCAAGGGTAGGTTGCTTGTCAAATGGATCGACAATTGTTTCATAGGTGAGACAATTTTTAGATTTATGTTCGGCAAATAGGGTTTCGAGATGTTTATTTAGATCTTTGACACTCATACGAGGAGGACTCCCTTAACGTTAAAAAGAGGTGGATTATACCGAGATTTTTCTTAAATAGCCTTCCACTGTTTTTATATTTCTTGTTTTTGCACTGTGGAACACTTGTTGCTCTCTAAGTCTCAATACTCCACAAGGATGATAAATGCAGACCGGATATTATGCGGCAACAGGGGGAATGGTAGCGCAGTTTAATCGTATGGATACGATCGCTTCCAATCTTGCCAATGCCAATACTGCGGGATACAAACGGGATCAGTTGATAACCGGAGATTTTGCCCGTTTGTTTAAAACGGTGCAAAGCGAGCTTCCGATTGCGAATAACACGGAAGAAGCGGCACAGTATTTTAACCGTTCCCTTTCGCGTGTCCCGCAAATTACCGATGCCTATACCGATCACACTCTAGGATCAATGCAGCGAACCGATAATACCTTTGATATGGCACTCTCTAAAGAGGGGCAGTTTTTTGCGGTTCGTACGCCGCAAGGAGTTCGTTTGACCCGTGATGGGATTTTTACCATCAACGATGAGGGGAAATTGGTGAACAAACAAGGGCATGAAGTTCTCTCTGCCGATAAGACACCGATTACGTTTACCCCGCAAGACAGCGTTATTACCATTGATAAAAATGGCCAAGTTTCTACCAATGTTCCCGGAACCACTCAAATGGTAGCTAACAAGAAACTTTTGGTGATTGAACCGCAAAATATCCGAGCACTGAATAAAGAGGGTGAAAATCTTTATATTCCTGATCCTGCCGATCCGCTGGTACCGTTAGCCGAAAGCGGAAGCGTTATGCAAGGGTTCGTAGAAAAAAGCAATGTGAATGCGGTAAACGAGATGATCGCACTGGTTGAAGCAAACCGTCTTGTCGGTATGTATCAAAAAGCGATGGATTCACAAATGAACGATCTAAATAAAGACGCGATTGAAAAACTCGCGGTAACTCGTCGATAAGATAAGGAGATAAGACTATGATGCAATCACTCTATACCAGCTCTACCGGGATGCTGGCTATGCAAACTCAGATCGATACGACGGCGAATAATATTGCCAACGTTAACACCATGGGATATAAAAAGTCCCGTGCCGAATTTGCCGATTTGATGTATAAGGTTATGACCTATGCAGGGACCTCTACCAGTGATACGACGAAGTCTCCGACAGGGATTGAAGTGGGTCTTGGGGTACGTCCGACCGCGATCAATAAAATCTTTACCGAGGGGAGTTTGAAGCAAACCGATAACACTCTCGATACGGCGATTACGGGAAAAGGTTTTTATAAACTTGAACTCCCAAACGGAACCGAAGTGTATACCCGTAACGGCTCTTTTAAAATCGATGAGAACGGTACCATCGTCAATTCAGACGGCTATAAATTGGTGCCGGAAGTCGTTATTCCTGAAGATGCTATTAATATCAGTATCGGAACCGACGGTATCGTCAGTGTTACCCAATCCGGACAAGCACAAGCAACTCAAGTGGGACAGATCTCATTGACTAACTTTATCAATCCGGCGGGATTGCATGCGATGGGAGATAACCTTTTTGTGGAGACCGATAGTTCGGGACAGCCTGTTGAAGGGACTCCTGGTGTTGATGGATTAGGTAATATCCGACAAGGGTTTGTAGAGCTTTCCAACGTTCAACTGGTTGTCGAGCTTACCGATTTGATTACGGGACAGCGTGCGTATGATGCCAACTCCAAAGTTATTACCACCAGTGATGAAATGTTGGCGACAACGAACAGCTTGAAACGTTAATAGCCTCAACCTAGGATTCCCGAGATAGATCGGGCATCTTCTACTCTGTTTTTTGATCAATTTCTTCCAAAATTTCTTTCCAATCCCTATCCCAGCAACACTGATGGGTAAACTCTTTGAAAATTTTATGGTGGATGTTTCGGGCATCTTTGAATCGATTCAGATACGAGTTAAAAATGGTTTCATTGACGATTTCATCTTTTCCGCCGATAAGGTGATATTGATCAATGTTATCCAAAGAATCAGAAAAATCTGCAGGATTTAATGAACCCGAAAGGGGTGTTATCGAATGATGCAGTGTCCAATAGCTCGTATCAAGATTTCCGGCTATCGTAACGAGTTGTTTAATATCTTTTCTTTGGGCAGTTAAGAGGGTGGCAATTGTACCGCCGCCAGAGTAGCCGTAGAGATTAAACGATGAAACGTTGTAATACGTTTTTAGAGTATTTAGGAGTTCATTGTAGCTTCCTAAAATTTCCGGTGAAAATCGATGGCTTGTCCAATATTTTGATGTACAGTTTTGATCGCTTACATACTGGCAAGGTCTGCTTAAATAAACGATGCAAGAGTGTTCATCCTTCAATGCGAGTTTAAGGGCAACAGGGTTGATAGGGGTAGGGTTCTGTGAGACTCTCTGGGAAGAAATCCAAGCAAGCCCGTCTCCTTCTATGTAAAGATGAAGATTGTCTTGCTCACACGATGATGGATTTTTATGATATGACATAATATTAAAATGTTCGGTTTTGTAGGTATATTTGGATAATTGGGATGAGTGAGTGAGTGTATCAGCCGTTTTCATCCTCTCTTGGGGGGTAGGAATCGTATGAGTGCATCCCGCCAAGAAAAGAATAGCTGCGGATGCAAGAAAAGCTGTCAAATATTTATCCATTAAATGCCATATTTTTTAAAATTTCCAATTCATTTTTGCGGATACGGTATGATTTTTAAAATCAACCCCTTTTCCTTCAAGATCGTATTTCAGATCAAGTGAGAGATTTTCTTGGAGTATTTGAGCTACTCCGACACCCGCTTTGTAGCTCCAATGACCGTTATCTATCCCTTTGGTGTCGAAAATAGTTCCGCTTGCTCCTGCGTAACTTGCTGAAACACTCTGATTGGTATTTCCAAAGTCATATCCTAAAGCAATATTCCCAATAAAATCGGTATCACTATCAAAGGCATATTTTAAATTTTCTTCAATTCCTACGATAAAGGTAGTGGTCGTAAAACTTTGTACATTCAGATTTAACCCGCCGGCACCTGATTCAGTATAAGAAGGATTTTTATAATAAACATAGCTTCCATAAAGTTCATTGGAAAGACTCAAAGCATTATTAAGGGGAATTTCTCGTGCTACCTTGAGCTGAGTGAAAAAACTTTTAGCGTTATAATCGGCAGTGGCGGTTGTAGGAACTGCGGATATATAGCGGGATGAGTCGGTTTGTTGAATCCCGGCACCTACTTGGTACAAAAAATTGGTTTTATTATCTAGAATAGGAATATTTCCGTATCCGATCAATGTAAAGACATCGAGTTCTGTGGATTGGCTGACTCCGTTAGTCGAGGCATCGGTATTGGTATAGAAAAATGCTAAACCGGCACGATGATCACGTGCATATTCTCCATCCATCCCGATCCCAAACCCTTTTGAATGGGCACTAAATCCATTTAAACCCTTTTTATTTTTTTGTTTGCTGTAGGAACCAAACGGTTTGATCCATAAAGTTTTATCCCCAAATACAATATCTCCGGAGTTGAGTCCTCGCGATCCACCGCTTTGGTACGATTGAACGATGGAACCCATGGCACCATATAGCTGAGTGGACATTGTAGGAAGTGCTGCAATGGTTGTAGGTGTAGTCTCTAAGATAGCCTGAGCAACTTCTTCTTCCGTTTCGAATGTGTTAAGTGAGTCAATAAAATTATTCAAATCATCATTATTACCGGTATAAGCACTTAATACACTTGCTGCTCCATACGCTCCGACAACTCCGCTGTTCTGGGTTGCTTCGAGTATCGAAGTCCCTTGGACAATATCCAAATCCAATGTAGTACCGTCGATGATTGGGGTGAAGTTGAGCAAAGCTGAGGTATCGGTTATCGTGAGTGTTGAGACATCCGCCGTGAGTGTTGAAGCCGATATGACATCCGCGAGTTGTTGTCCTACCAGCAAATCTTGATAATCCGTTGCCGTTTGTACATTGACATTGAGAGTAGCACCCGCATTGAGCGTTACGGTACCGTTAGCGACAAGTTGTGAGTATGTCGCGATACCGTCTGAACCGCTGTTTAGTTTGATTCCGAGTACACCGGTAGCGCTTTGGGTAAAATCATTGACACTAGAGGCATCGGTGGAGGCTAAATTGATGGTTCCGTCATTTTGAACATTGGTCATACTCGCTTGCAAATCACCGCTAATTAGCCCAGTAGAAGTATTTTCAAATGTTCCGCTACTACCAAGGGAGAGAGCGATTGGTGCCGTGATAGTTCCGCTATTGGTAATAGTCCCCATGTTGTCATTGACATAAATACCATAAGCATCATTATTAGTCGAATTTACAATAATTGTATCACTGTTGGTTATTAAACCGCTATTGGTACCGCTGAGGTAAATACCATATGCGTTTCCGTCTGTTGATGTAGAATCAATACTACCGCTATTAGATATCGTTCCTGTATTTGAACCTACAACTAATCCATACGCGTCATTGGTGATGGAATCTACGGTAATTGCATTTACGTTAGTTACTGTTCCGTCGTTGCTATTTGAGATTTCGATACCTGTAGCTCTACTGTTGTCTGAATGGGCTTCTATAGTTCCATTATTCGTCAGGTCCTGATTGTTTCCGCCTATGTAGATTCCGGTAGCATCGCCATCTGTTGAGGTTGAACTAATTGAATCATTAGCATTGATCACACCGCCGTTATCGCTGTCGGAATAGATGCCATACGTACTGCCGTTTAGTGAATGGGCATAGATACTTCCATCCGCAGTAACAGTTCCGTAATTATTTACCATATAAATACCGTATGCCGTACCATCATCGGTTGTAGATGTTTCTATGGTTCCGCTATGAGAGATCGTACCATTATTAGTATCGGCGTAAATACCGTACGTATCAGTTCGACCTTCCGCAACAATGCTTCCTTCATTATTGATTGTGCCGTCATTCGTATTGACATAAATACCGGCAGCCGAACCAAACGTTGCCGTAGTGGAAATCTCTCCGAGATTATTCACATTCCCCGCATTTGTATCACCTATATTAATACCGTAAGCGGAACTGTTCGCGGAAGTCGCGGTAATGACACCGGAACTTGAATTTGTTATATTGGCATCAGCGAGGTTAGCACCGGCATAAATCCCTGTAGCATCGTTATTATTGGCTGTAGCAGTGATGTTACTTGTATTTGTGACTGATCCTGAATTTTCATTTTCTACAACAATACCGGTTGTATTTCCGCTATCGGTTGAATTGAGATCGATACTTCCACTATTGGTAATGGAACCTGAATTGTCATATACATAAATACCGGCAACATCACTTCCTGCCTCTGCGACAATATCACCTGTATTACTGATTGTGCCCGAATTTACACCAGAACCGTCATACACAAGTACACCGTATGCAGAACCGCTCGTTGAATTTAGATCAATCGTTCCACTATGATTGATCGTACCGTCATTCCCATTATCAACATAGATACCGTAAACGTCATTAGAATCAGAATCGACAGTTAGTGTAGCGCTGTTAGAAATAGTGATGCCTGAATTAACAACATCAGTTATTTCAATCGGAATTAATGTATTGGATGTGTCATCCAGCATAAGTGGGGTTGAATTTACTTCATTCGCATCACCAAGATACGTAATTCCATCGAGATCAACTGCTGATACAATTATCGGATAACTCATCAGCAACAACGATGCCGCAACATTGCTCAATAAAATACGATTATTAATACACATAATCCACTCCTTCGTTATCACAATCTATAGTGTGACCATAATATGACTATGTTATTCCTGTATACATAAAAATAATATAAAAATAAAATCGTTATTTCTATGAATACATTCCCTTATTTGGGATTTAAAACTCTTTCAACACATCTTTGCTATAATCCACTTAATTTTACGTAACTATTAGGATTTTTCGATGCAGAAAATTGAAGGTAAAGTTTGGAATTTCGGTAAAGACATCGATACCGACCTCATTATCGCCGCCCGTTATCTCAACACCTCAGACCCCAAAGAGCTTGCTAAGCACGTTATGGAGGATGCCGATCCGTCATTTGTAACTAAAATGACTCCGGGTGATATCATCGTCGCGGATGAAAACTTCGGATGCGGTTCGTCTCGCGAACATGCCCCTATCGCCCTTAAAGCGGCGGGAGTTGCAGCGGTTATCGCACCCACATTTGCCCGTATTTTTTACCGTAACGCTTTTAACATGGGACTACCGATTTTAGAACTTCCCGAAAGCCTAGAGATCAAAGAGGGTGAATCGGTCAGCATCGATATGGATGCGGGAACGATTACCAATACAACCAACGGTAAAGTCTATAACTTTATCCCCATTCCGCCGTTTATGCAAGAACTTATTGCCGCAGGCGGTTTGATGAATTATGCAGAAGCGGAAATTGCCGCACAGGAGAAATAAGTGATGAAAAGTTACAACATTGCCTTGATAAAAGGGGACGGAATCGGTCCTGAAATTATTGACGAAGCGGTAAAAGTACTCGATGCGGTCGCAGCGTGTGAGAATTTAGAGTTTAACTATCAAGAAGCCCTTATGGGGGGATGCGCTTACGATGTGACAGGCGATCCGTTGCCGCAAGAGACGATTGATATCTCTTTAGCGAGCGATGCCGTACTTTTCGGTGCTATCGGCGGAACCAAATGGGATACTCTCCCGAGAGAAAAACGTCCTGAGAGCGGATTGCTCCGTTTCCGTAAAGAGCTCGGTGTATTTGCCAATCTCCGTCCTGCAAACGTCTATGATGAGCTTGTCAATGCCAGCTCCCTCAAGCCTGAAATCGTCAAAGGGGTCGATTTGATGGTTGTCCGTGAACTTATCGGCGGGATCTATTTCGGTGAGCCGAAAGGGCGAGATGAGAATCGCGGATGGAACACGATGGTGTACACTCGTGATGAAGTGATCCGTATCGCTCACGTTGCGTTTAAAATCGCGATGGACCGCTCTAAAAAAGTATGTTCGGTTGATAAAGCCAATGTCCTTGATGTCAGCCAGTTATGGCGTGAAGTGGTTGAAGAGGTGGCAAAGGAATATCCTGAAGTGGAACTTTCCCATATGTACGTCGATAATGCGGCAATGCAGTTGATCCGTGATCCGAAACAATTTGACGTTATTTTGACCGGGAATATTTTCGGCGATATCCTCAGCGATGAGGCAAGTATGCTATCAGGTTCTATCGGTTTGCTCCCCTCTGCATCGGTAGGAGCCGCAATCGGCGTGTATGAGCCGATTCATGGTTCGGCTCCCGATATCGCGGGGCAGGGGATTGCCAACCCTATCGCAACGATCGCCAGTGCTTCGATGATGCTCCGTTTTGCATTGGGCGAACACAAAGCGGCGGATCGTATCGATTACGGGATCAAACAAGCACTTGCTGAGGGGTACCGTACGAAAGACATTGCAGGATTTGATGCAAAAGAAGTATGCTCGACTAGCGAGATGGGTTCTATCATCGCCAACTTTGCGGCCAAATGCAAACGCTAACTCTCGCCAATATTTACGAGCTTCAAGGGCTAAAAGAAGATGCTCTTGAAATCTATAAAGAGATTTTGAAAAAAGACCCTTCTAATGCCGATGCAAAAATCGCGATTCGACGCCTCTCAGGAATGCGTAAAAAGTTTTTAGGGGTTAATAACGAAATGAAAACTTTTTTTATACAAATGGAAGAAGAGGCAGAATTTATTCAGTTTGAAAGGTGGTTGATGAAAGCATGGAATTAAAAGATGTCATATTATCTACATTAGCCGAAATTGAAGAGTTATCGAGTGCACCTGAGAGTGTTGAACAACCTGAACGTATTGTTGAAGAGAGAGTCCGTCCTGTTTTTGAAGAGGTAGCCGTTACCAAAGTGCCGCACATTGAGACAGTTCAAACTGTAATAGAGACGGTTCATGCGGTTCGGGATGACGAAGCTCGGATGTTGGAAGGGATTCGAGAGCGTTTACTCGTCCTTTTTGAAGGATTTCAATCCCCTAACAATACACAAATAGAAGCTAAAGTCGACTTGACCCTCAATTTCTTCGAATATCTTTTAGCAACCATCGACAATCGCTTAGAGACAATTAAAGAGTCTTAAGCGCTCTCAAGACAGAGGAAATAGAATGAATGAACACTATAGGATATTAATCCATTGTAATGATGAAAAGGGGCTTGTATACAAAGTATCAAGTATCTTTTTTCATCGCAATCTTAATATCATCTCCAATAATGAATTTGTAGACAAAGCACACAATAAATTTTTTATGCGCAGTGTTGTCGCCGGCGAAATCGCTCCGGATGTACTCAAAAGTGAATTGGCATCGGTATTGCCTCCTCACGCGCATCTCGAGGTGATAGCTCCTCGTAAAAAGCGGGTTGTCTTAATGGCAACAAAAGAGTCCCACGCTTTAGGGGATATTTTAATCCGCTACGAAGCAGGTGAACTTGATTGTCATATTGTCGGGGTAGTCTCTAACTATAACTTGCTAGAGCCGTTAGTTTCAAAATTTGATATCCCTTTTTATACCGTATCGCATGAGGGGTGTGATCGGGATGAGCATGAAAAGCGCGTGCTTGCACAGTTCTCAGAACTCGGTGATATCGACTATATCGTACTTGCCAAATACATGCGTATTTTGACACCGCGATTCGTTGAGGCATATGAAGATAAAATCATTAATATTCACCATTCGTTCCTCCCCGCTTTTATTGGAGCTAATCCATATAAACAGGCGTATGAACGGGGTGTAAAAATTATCGGGGCAACGGCTCATTTTGTGAACAACAATTTGGATGAAGGGCCGATTATTGCTCAAGACGTTATCCATATTAATCATGCTCACGGTTGGGAAGAGATGCAGCGACAAGGGCGCGATGTCGAAAAAATCGTTTTATCAAAAGCCTTGAAACTGGCATTGGAAGATCGTATATTTGTTCATGCCAACAAAACGATTATTTTTTAAATGTTTAACATTGTATTAGTTCATCCGCAAATTCCGAATAATACGGGTGCTATCGGACGCCTTTGCGTCAATACTGGTTCCTCACTCCATCTAATTAAGCCGATTGGATTTGACATCGATGAAAAAGCAGTTCGCCGTGCAGGACTCGATTACTGGCATAAAATCGATTTACACGTTTGGGAGAGTCTGGAAGAGTTTATGGATGCCCATCCGGTTAGGAAGCGTTTTTTCTTTGCCACGACAAAAACGGATCGCCCTTATTTTGAACATGAATTTGAAGAGGGGGACTATCTTTTTTTCGGAAGTGAAACGGCAGGAATACCTTCTGAAGTTTTGGAAGCGTATCCAAATCAGACAATGACTATCCCTATGACGAAAGAGGGACGGAGTCTCAATCTTGCTATTAGTAGCGGAATAATCCTCTACGAGGCAATCAAACAAAATTTTAATATGTACCGAAAGATGATGTAATGTTGATGCAAATACTTGATACGGTAGTTATTGTACTGTTGGTTCTTTTTTTAGTTTATATCTTCCGTGGATACCATCTTTCACGACTTGAACGGGATAATAAAGAGGACTAAAACAGTCTCTCTGCCCACTCTCCCATTTTCATCTCCAGTTTGTCCATCCATCCGTTTGCTTGGCGAATAACCTTTGCCATTGTCAGCTCCTTGAATTATATTAGGCAAATAGTAAGTTGTTTTGACAAATCATCTAAAAAATATTTCATTTTGTCATATATTTTGAAAAACTATGTCATAATTCCTACAATACACTATCGATATATCAAAAGGATTTCATTATGAAAACATTCAGTGATATTGTCGAGACGATTAAAGATATTGTCTCTTCCGACTTTCCAGAAAAAAAAGTATTTGATAAAGACGTAGCCGATTTGTTGGACATTACCCAGATGAATTTTGCTACAATGAAAAAACGGAATAAAATTCCCTTTAATGAATTACTCGATTTTTGTGCAAAACGCTCAATAGCCATCAACTGGCTTTTATATAATCAATCACCCGAGAGTTTGATTGAACCGACAAACCGCTTTTATATGGTACGTTACTTCTCTTCGGTAAACGCCTCAGCAGGGGGAGGCGCCGATAATGAAGAATTAGAATTTGAGCCTCTGATGCTAGAAGATAATTTTGTCCTCTCTTTGGGCGGTGAAAAAGAGTTGCGTCATATTGAAGCGATTAACGTGTCGGGTGATTCTATGGAACCCTCTTTTAGCTATAACGATATCATTTTTATAAATCGTTCAAAAACCGATATTAGTCGTGGCGGAATATTTACAATTAGAACCGAACATGGACTTTTTATTAAGAGGTTGCAAGTACGGATTGATGGTAAACTTGATATTATTTCGGATAATAAAGACTATCCGACCTATGTTGCCCCAAAAGATGAAGTTGAAATCATCGGAAGAGTTGTCGGGCGCTTTGGCGGAGTTGAATAATATTGGATTGAATATGAATACGACAGTATGGATAGGCGGATTGTTATTGGTATTGGGAGGGTGTAGTACCCATACACCAATTGCTGCACCTTCCTCCAAACCTCTTAAAGCTATTCCTCAATTAGATAAAAATCAGAGTACATTAGCCGATCCCTTTTGTTGTATGCTTCCTCAAGATCTTGGACTCAAACTTCCAGAATACGGTCCGAAAGTCAATGATTTGGAACGATTTGAGCAACTTATGGCTCCTTATGTAGAGCGAAATGGATTGGATCGAGAGGATTTGTTTGAAATCCAAACAACATTTGAAGGACGTTATTTTTCGCCATGGAACTACACTGCTCCTCCTCAAAAAGTTCAAGAAGTGACATGGCCTCTTCGTGCGTATAAGGGCGGATATGGAAGCAATCTCAGACCGGTCGCTCCGTTATGGTTTGAATCCATAAAAAATACCAGTAATTTTGAGGCTTACGGATCACTAAGCCAAAAAGCCATTACCCTTAAACGGATGGATATCCGTGCACTTCCAACCGATAAGCCCCTTTACAAAGATCCTTCTCTTCCGGGTGAGGGGTATCCGTTCGATCTTCTCCAAAATAGCAGTGTCAATTACAATGAACCGATATTTGTTTCCCATAGAACTAAAGATGGTGCGTGGAGCTATATTTTTACCAACAATGCCTCAGGGTGGGTTCCATCGGATGGAATTACCTTCATCGATGATTCGACGGCTTTGTTGATTCAAAAGTCAGAAAAAGTTTTTATTATTGAAGATAACATTGCTCTAACAGACAGTGTAAAAGGATTTGTAGCCTATTCACGAATAGGGATGGTTTTGCCATTGGATCGAGTGGAGGGTGAGTATTATTATGTTAAAACGGTTGATAGCAATAGCTCAATAAAGGCTCTATCTATCCCTAAACATTCTGCCCATATCGGTGTGAGCCGATTGAATAAAAATGATATGATCGCTATCGGAACGGAAATGCTGAAAAATACCTACGGCTGGGGCGGTATGTATGGAGAACGCGATTGTTCTTCCATGATACGTGACATGATGACCCCTTTTGGTATTTGGCTTCCACGAAACTCATCATCCCAATCGAAAAAAGGGGAAGTAATCTCCTTCGTCGGACTCAGTGATGATGAAAAGCTCTCCCTAATCCAAGAGAAAGGGGTCCCTTTTGAGACTATTATCTATCTCAAAGGGCATGTTCTCCTTTATGTAGGCACCTATCAAGAGAATGTTATGGTGATGCATAATATTTGGGGTATCCGTACCCTTGATAAAGCGGGAAACAAAGGAAGACATATTATCGGGAAAGCGGTTATCAGTACTTTGGAATTGGGTGCAGACTTAGAAAACTATGATCCGGAGATGAAACTACTGACACGCGTTGAAAGTATGAATATTTTTACAAAAACTCCTCTAACTTTCGCACGGGAAAATAAGAATAAGTCAAAGAAAAAACCTCTTTAAGACTTTCCTATCCTCGAATATCGAGAAGTGAGCCGTACATTTCATCTTGTGTACGGATAGCTTGTACATTGGTTTGTGTCGCTTTTTCAATAATCATTTGATCGGTCAGCTCTTTGGAAAGATCGGTTTGTGATTTTTCACTGCCGTTTGATGAAGACATTGAGGTATTGGCTTTTGTCCCGCCATTCTCTGTCTCACTGATTGTCGTATCTTGCGGAACAAACTTATCTGTATTTACATTGGCGACATTATGCGCACTATTATTCATCCATGTTTGGTGAGAAGCGATTGAAGAGACATTTGAGCTTATCATAACCAGCTCCTTTGTTTAAATACTATCAGTATAGGTACTATCACCTTAAACGGTGATAGAAAATAGAGATTAGTGCAGATCAGCGTTTAGTTTGACTTCGCGGGTTGAGCGGCGGATGAGCAATTGACCTGTAGTTGAGTCTTGACGATAGTGTATCCCGTTAAGCGCTACAAGATCTTTCCCTTTGAAGCTTGTCCCGCTGAGAGTTACCGTTGGATTGGCTTCTTGGATTTTTGAGAGTTCTTCAGCACTGACCGCAAACTTGGTTCCTGCCAATACGGCGATCCCCGCATCTACGATGCATCCATCACCTAGTGCGATTCCGGTAACTGAATTGGCACCTAAAAGGGTATTTTTACCGATTGTGACAGGGATTCCGTCCGTTCCGCTGAGAACACCGAGGATAGAAGCCCCTCCGCCAACGTCTGAACCATCACCTACAACCGCAGAGCTAGAGATGCGTCCCTCAACCATACTGACACCCGTAGTTCCCGCATTGAAGTTGACATAACTTGCACCCGGCATGATGGTTGTCCCTGCATGGAGCTGCGCACCGAAGCGAACTTTTGAATCGTCCAATACGCGGGTATTGTTGGCAGGGATGATGTGTTGGAGATAGCGCGGGAATTTATCGACGAAATCGATTTTCGGATATTCGTTGGCAAATTTGAGTTCAATCTCGTTTTCACGGAGCCATTCTAGCTCGATCGGTTGACCGTCTGACCATGCGACGTTGTGCAATGCACCGAACGCACCGTTAAGATTGAGGGAGCGAAGAGCCGCTTTGGAGGTAGAGAGGGCGTAGAGTTTGAGGTAAGTTCCCTCGACGCTCGTGCACGCTACATCGTTGAAAAGGATGACAAGACGGAACTCACCCTCACGCATTCCACGCTCTTTAATTTGGTTATAGAGGGCGGAGATCACTTGGATATTTTTATGGGCATCACCGAATGCTTCATCAGAATAAGGGGTAAATGCGTTTAAGCACCCCTCTAAAAATTTCAATGTTACTGGGATAATTACTTCATCGGCGTTAAAATCGACGCTAAATCCTTGCTCTTGCGCACTTTTGATAAAGATGGCGGCACTGCCGAAGTTTTCGTTCCAGTTAATATGTGGATAGGTCGCTTGGAGGATTTTAGAACCATCAAGCTGACCGAAATCAACACGGCAAATACCGAATCCAAGAGGATTTTTATATCCTGCGCTGTTTTGAATCTCTTGTACACATGCTTTAAAAGCGGCTTCGGTCTCTAAAATTTCCATATTTTCTCTCTTGGTGTAAAATTAATAGAGAATTTTACCATAAGAGCCTATGTATGGGTTGAATCTTGCGTGTTATACTACGATCATATTTTTAAATGGATTTATTATGGAACAGTGGATTACCTTATTAAAAGCAAATGATTATCTCGGAATAAAAAAATACCTCACAAGCGGTGGAAATCCGAATGCGGTAGAAGAGAACGGCGAATCGGTACTTTGTTTCGCGATGCGTTACCATTGTGACGGGGAGATTTTAGATCTTTTGATCGAGAACGGTGCCGATTTGTATCAAATAGATAATGAAGGGGTGAGTGTTTTTGATGTAGCGGTCACCTACAATAATCTCTCTATCATTGAGCGACTGATAGAGAGCGGATTTGATGTCAATCATCCGACACGCCGCAGCGGATTTACTCCGCTAATGGGAGCTGTTTGTTACGGTCGAATTGAAGTGATACAAAAACTGCTGGATAAAGGGGTGGATGTGACGGCCAGAGATCAACACGGGCTTAGTGCCCTTGACTTTGCCCGTAAAATGCATAAAAAATCGATTTTAGCTCTGTTAGAAGGAGAAAAGAGTGGAACAGATTAAAACCTTTTTATTGCTTGGTTCTCTCTCCGTTTTATTAGTATTTATCGGAGGGTATTTAGGGGGGCAGGGGGGAATGCTCATCGCACTGCTCATAGCGGGTGGGATGAATTTTTACGCCTACTATTTTTCGGATACTATGATACTAAAGCATTATAATGCACAGGAAGTTGACCCGCGTGAGGCACCGATGCTCTATCGTGTGGTTAATCGTTTGGTTGAACGTGCTGATATACCGATGCCGAAAGTCTATATTATTCATGATCATATCCCCAATGCATTTGCAACAGGGCGTAATCCCTCTCATGCGGCGGTAGCGATAACGACGGGATTGCTCGAATTGCTGAATGAGGATGAAGTGGAGGGGGTCATGGCACATGAACTCTCTCACGTAGCTCATCGCGATATTCTGATTGCGACCGTAGCGGCAACGATTGCAGGAGCAGTTGCGTTTATCGCCAATATGTTGCAGTTTGGTGCGATGTTCGGCAGTCGTAATAATCGTGGAAATCCAATTTTGATGATTATGATGGCTATTTTATTACCGATTGCGGCGAGTGTCATTCAGATGACTATCAGCCGCTCACGAGAGTTTATGGCGGATGCGGGGGCGGCACATCTCACGGGGCATCCGGAGTGGCTTCAAAATGCGCTCATTAAACTTTCAAACTACAATGCGCGGGGAGAAGTACACGGAGCTACCCCTGAAAATGCCCATATGTTTATTATCAGTCCGTTTGATGGCAAAAACTTTTCATTTTCTAATCTTTTTCGTACCCATCCTACGACAGAACAGCGATTGGAGCGTTTGGAAGCTTTAAAAGAAGAATTATCAACTGTGAATGAACAAAATAAACTCTATGACCGCCATTACGTTTAGTGAGCGCTATTATTCCGGCTCTATTTTAAGGGTGAAATGGGGTTTACGAGGCAACTTTTTTTTCGGTGTTTTCAAAAAAGTATGACGATAAACAATATAAACAATAAAACTGATTCCCAATCCGATAATTAAAAAACTCATTTTGCCCATCCCCTCTCCTTATTCCTTTGTTGAAGTAAAATCGGCAGTTTAAAAAAAATATTTATTTTTAATAATTTTTAATAATTTCGTAGGAGATTGATTTTACTTTTAATGCCTCTTCAAAGAGGTGAAAACTGTACTCACAAAGTTTCTCTTCCTCAGCGGCAACCGATATTTCAACAATAGGATTTCCTCCGTTTATCATCGGCAAGGAAGAGAAATCAACAGATTTATCCATTTTTGCCATGACATCAATCAGTGTATTTTCAGATGTTTGGGCGATTAGGGTGCGGCGATAGGTTTTAGTGGCTTGGGGATAAAATTTTGTTAATGCCTCTTCCACCATCGGATGGGACATTTCCGGAAATCCCGGCATAAAAAAGTAGCGATCCTCCAGATAAAATCCTGACATATTATTGACGACATTATGGAGGAGGAGAGAATTTTTTGGCAGATGAGCCATATGGATACGGTGAGGATAGGCCGCGTCACCGAATCGTTCCGTAATATCACGCGTAAATTGCTTATGGGGGACTAAAATCCCATCGCTAAAAACGTCAGCCGCGATTTGGCGTGTCAGATCATCGGGAGTGGAACCGATTCCGCCAAAGCTGAATATGACGGCATCGGGATCATTTTTGATCATTGCGAAAGTAGTATGAATTAAAAGTGGATCGTCTTTGATTGTAAAAGAGGAGAAGAGGGTATGCCCGCGACGGAGCAGGGCATCTCGAACATAGAGAAAATGTTTGTCTTCACGACGGCCGTTTAGGATTTCAGAACCGATAATAACGGCATAAAAGTGGGGAGTTTTCATAAGAGGATTATAACACGATATTCCCCGCTAAGGGGAGAAGGAAAATTATTTGAGTTTTTCCAAAATTTCTTTTTCAACTGCATCGATTTTTTGGGTTCCGTCGATAGTAATGTATTTCACTGATGTATCTGATGCGGCAACACCTTGGTAGTAGTTGACAAGGGGAGCGGTTTGTTCGTGGTAGACACGGAGACGATCCAATACCACTTCGGCTTTATCATCAGCACGTTGTACCAACTCTTCACCCGTTTCATCGTCTTTTCCTTCCACTTTCGGCGGATTGAAAACAACGTGATAGGTTCGTCCTGATGCAAGGTGGGCACGACGTCCTGACATACGCTCAACGATAACGCTGTCGGCTACATCGATTTCGATCACAGCATCGATCGCTACACCCGCTTCTTTGAGTGCGTCGGCTTGAGGAACAGTACGAGGAAAACCGTCAAGCAAAAAACCATTGCGGCAATCATCTTCCAAAATGCGCTCTTTTACCAAACCGATAATAATCTCATCGGTGACAAGTTTCCCCGAATCCATAAACGATTTCGCCAATGTCCCAAGTTCCGTTCCCGCTTTAATCGCTGCGCGAAGCATATCACCCGTAGAGATTTGCGGGATATCAAATGCTTTGGTCAAAAACTGTGCTTGTGTCCCTTTTCCGGCACCCGGAGCACCTAAAAGAATAATTTTCATATTAATTCCTATTAATTAGATTTTAGATTCGATATAGAGTTCTAACTCATCCACAATAGCATCGATGGAGCGTTCCCCGTCGATTTTTTTGAGAAGGTTTTTAGCCTCATAAAAGCTTTGGATCACCGCTAACGGCTCTGTATAGACGCTCATACGGTTGTTAAACACTTCAACTTTGTCATCGGCTCCTCGAGAGCGTCCGAGAACGCGATCACGGGCTACCTCCTCACTGACAACAACTTCAATGACACTTACAAGTTCTACTTCGGTATCGGTAGCAAGAAATTTATCGAGTTCGTTCATTTGCTCAAATGAGCGCGGATAGCCGTCGAATAAAATAACATCAGCAGGGGCTGATTTGATGGCACTGGTAATCGTGTCGATTGCGATCTCAATCGGAACAATAAGCCCTTTACTGATAAAGCTATCAATCAACTGACCCCGTTCACTGCCGCTGGAGACTTCTGCGCGGAGAAGATCACCGGTCGAGTAGTGGACGATTGCATCGTCGTTGCGTTCGGCTATAATCTCCGCATCAGTTGTTTTTCCTGAACCCGGTGCGCCAATAATAAGGAAAAGTTTCTTCATTACTTACTTGGCACTTTCGCGTAGGCGGATGTGAAGCTCGCGGAGTTGTGTCAACTCAACAGGACTCGGTGCCTGTGTCATAATACAAGAGGCTTTTTGGGTTTTCGGGAACGCGATAACGTCACGAATAGAATCTTTTTTAGACAATAGCATCATGAAACGGTCAAACCCGATAGCGAATCCGCCGTGGGGCGGTGCTCCGAATTTGAGCGCATCAAGGAGGAAACCGAATTTCTCCTGAGCTTCCTCTTCACCGATACCGAGAAGGGTGAAGATTTGCTCTTGGAGTGCTTGTTTGTGGATACGGATCGATCCGCCGCCGAGTTCGGTTCCGTTGAGGACGATATCGTAGGCAATCGATTCGATATCTTCGAGATGCTCATGGTTCAAATCACGCGGCATCGTAAACGGATGGTGAAGTGCTTTGACACGTCCCTCTTCGATTTCGAACATCGGGAAGTCAACAACCCAGACAAATTCGAAGCGATCTTTGTCGATTAGGTTCATTTTTTCATGCTCAGCGATGAAGATACGGAAACGTCCCATATAATCCCACACGGTTTTTTTATCTCCCGCACCGAAGAAGACGACGTCGCCCACTTCCATACCGGTACGATCAACGAGGAGTTGGAGATCTTCAGGGGCAAAGAATTTCTCTAGAGGTCCTTTGAGACCGTCCTCTTTCATTTGGAAGTAACCAAGCCCTTTAGCACCGAATTTACGTACGTAATCTTCGAAGCTTTTCATTTCACGTTTCGAGAATGCCAAATCGGCACCCGGAACGCGAAGCGCTTTGATACGGTTCATTTTAGGATTAGCGGCGATCCCTGTGAAAATTTCGTTGTCACAACGTGCGAAGATATCGATAACATCGACCATTTTAAGATCATATCTGAGGTCGGGCTTGTCAGATCCGTACCATTCCATCGCATCGGAGTATTTGATACGGTTGAACGGCGTATGGACTTCGTGTCCTGCAGCAGCAAACATTCCGGTAATTAACTCTTCGGCGACACGGATAACGTCTTCTTGGTTACAGAAGCTCATTTCGACGTCGATTTGGGTAAATTCAGGTTGACGATCGGCACGCAAATCTTCATCACGGAAACATTTCGCGATTTGGAAATAACGGTCAAATCCACCCACCATCAAGAGCTGTTTGAAAAGCTGAGGCGATTGAGGGAGGGCGTAGAACTCACCTTCGTGTACACGGCTCGGTACGAGATAGTCACGTGCACCCTCAGGGGTCGATTTAGTCAAAATCGGGGTTTCAACTTCTAAAAATCCGAGACGATCCAGTACGTTACGTGCCGCGATAGCCGCTTTTGAGCGGAGCATAAAGGTATTGTACATGGCTGGATTACGTAGATCGAGGTAACGGTATTTAAGACGGATCTCTTCACCGACACTGTTGTCTCCGATACCGAAAGGGACAGGCTCGGAGCGGTTTTCGATGATCAGCTCTTCGACGACTACTTCAATAGCACCCGTTTTAAGACGCGGGTTAACAAGCCCCTCGCCACGGCTACGAACGCGTCCGTGTGCGATCAAGACGAATTCGTCACGCACTTCGCTCGCAAGTTTATGGGCATGGGCATTGTCGGCAGGGTCACAAACGAGTTGAATCAGGCCGCTTTTATCGCGCAAGTCGATAAAAACAATGCCTCCGTGGTCGCGGTAGCTGTTCGCCCAACCGCATAGGACGACGTTATCGCCTACGTTTGCTTCACTTAAATCGGTACAAAAATGACTTCTCAATGCAAAGTCCTTAGGTTATATTTTTCGCAATTATAGCGGGTAGAAACTTTTGGTTTGATAATAGTGTTGAGTACACGCCTAAAAGGGTGTACTGAAATTAGGCAGATTAGCTTGAAGGTGTATCGACGGCAGTGAAAAAAGTGTTGCTTTTTGCCATAGCGCGCGGGATTGGTTGAGTAAGAGCCGTTTCATCTTTTTCTCCCGTACGGATACGCTCGACTTCAAGTACCGGAGTAACCCACATTTTACCGGCACCGTGACCTAAAT
>Ga0208246_1000017_pt1 | contig 262834 bp, 255 predicted proteins | sample RifOxyD2_FD_184039 | JGI IMG/M metagenome (GOLD analysis project Ga0208246, IMG submission 184039) | Soil microbial communities from Rifle, Colorado - Rifle Oxygen_injection D2 (SPAdes) | ecosystem: Environmental > Terrestrial > Deep subsurface > Rock core/Sediment | place: Rifle, Colorado... | reverse complement strand
GAGTGCCCGCAGGGAGCGCCGCATGTCCGACGAGTGAGCGTAAGCAAGCGAGGAGTTTGCGGCGCGACGCGAGACGAGCCGATGTCGTACAGGCGGCGAGCATCAGCGCCGAAACCTTTTTGGCGCCACCTTTTTCAGTTATGAAAAAGGTGGCAAAGCGATGACCACCAATTGAAATGGTGTGGCTTGAATAGGACGAGGAAACGAAGCAATGAACAGCTGCTCCCGCCTCCTTTCAAAACAACCGTTTTTCTGCTATAATTAAACGATTCTGCCCTTATAAACATCCATGCCAATCGAACCCGTCAAAATTCCGCAGAACGTCCAGGTCGAAGACAAGATCGTCGGCCCCGTGAGCTTAAAGCAGATCATTCTGTGCATGATGGGCGGCGGTATCAGTTTCGTCATCTGGAACACCATGAAGAAAGCGGGGATTACCTCCGTTCAATCGACCATTTTCGCGTGGACACCGCTAGCAATCACAGCGGCATTTGCCTTCGTGAAAATCCATGGACTGAGTCTGCTGAGGATCATCCTGCTCTTCATCGAGCGGTCACAAAAACCGATCGCCCGATCTTTCGCGCCGCGCTACGGAACCTCCATCAACATCCGCGCGTTCTATCAGACTCTCCCCGAGAAGGACCTGCCCAAAGGACAGACAAAAGTGGAGATGGACAAGCTCAAAAGTCTTTCCACGCTCCTCGACGACAGCGCCAAGGAGGAGGACACACCGAAGGGTACGGTCAATCTCGCACCGCAGATGACGGAGAAGCCGCCACCGGTGAACACGAGCCGCATCTCGGTGAATCCTCCGGACGCATCGAGCAGCGCTCCCGTGGACAACATTCAGTCCAAACAAACACCAGCCGCGACTCCCACCGTCCAAGATCTCTCCCCCACCCCATGACCGATCCAGAGACTCCCGTACCGGCCACGCCCCCCGCTCCGACGCCCCCGCCGAAGGACGCGAAACCTGCCGGGGAGAAGCTGCCTGCGGATGCCGCTGTCACCGACGAAACAGAGGATGCAACTGAAACAGAAAGCGAAACGGAGAAGCTGAATGGCCCGCAATCGCTTCTGGAAAAGCTCATGAAGAGCACGGTGCGCCAGCGCAAGCGCAATCCCGCCGCGGGAACGCAGCGGTATATTCCCATCGCGGAAATCCGCAACGATACGGTGCTCCTGAAGAACAGCGGCTTGCGTGCCGTACTGCTTGTGGATCCGCTGAACTTCAACCTGAAGAGCGAGACGGAGCAGGAAGGCATCATCGCCGGCTATCAGAACTTTCTCAATACGCTCTCCTTCCCCATCCAAATCATCATCCGATCCACGAAGGTGAACATCGACCCGTACATCAGTCAGATCAAGAGTAAGGCGGAGAAGCACACCAACCCGCTGCTCAAGGAGCAAGCCTACTCCTACGCCGCGTTCGTCGAGAAGCTCGTGGATGTCGCGGACATCATGCAGAAGCGCTTCTACCTCGTCGTGCCGCAGGACGACAAGCCGGCCGCCCAAAACACCCTCTCCCAGTTCTTCGGCTGGATGAACGCCGATGATACTGCGCTCAAGGTGACGGAACGCAACAAGCAATTCCTCGAACGCTCCATCCTGCTGCGAGACCGAGTGAACCTCGTACAGTCCGGTCTCCACAATGTCGGCATCGTTTCGCGCCGGCTCTCGACACACGAGCTCATCGAGCTCTACTACGAGCTCTACAACCCCAAGACCAGCCAGGAACAGAAGCTGCCGGCGACGCTGAATACGGAGAACTACTCGCTGTAACCAGTAAGCTTAGGTGTCATGGTGAGGTGCGAGCGGCGTGCATGGATTCGTGGCCCAGCCCATTCCCAACAAACGGAAGATTTATTGGTGTAATAGGTCACACAAGATCTGCTGTCGTTGGAATGGGCTGGGCACCTCACCTACTTGTCCTGAGCTTGACGAAGGACGCCGCGAGCCACGAACCACCACCTGAGCTTCCTGTCCCTTCAGTTCCCTTTTTCGCGGAACCGTTTGACTTTCCCCCGCAAAGGTACGACAGTATCCCCGACCCGGCTGTTGCTCGTGCAAGGACAGTCGTCGTCCCCCTATCCTTTCCACTTGCACCCCTCTTTCTCTATGACAGTCAGTGCAAAAAAACTCAGTCCCATGGAGGAGCTGCTGCGCTCCGGCCCGCCCATTGTGCGTGTCCGCCCCGGCGAACTTGTCGAAGGTACCGTCGTCTTCCGCGGAAAGAATAAGCTGCTCCTCGACCTGCAGGGCAGCGCCACGGGCATCGTGAGCGGACGGGAACTCCGAGACTCCTTCAATACCTTCAAAAATCTGAAAATTGGCGACGTGGTGTCCGCCATGGTCCTCGAGGAGGAGAACGACGAAGGCATGATCGTCTTAAGCTTGCGCATGGCAAGCCAACAGAAGGTATGGGACCGTTTCCACAAGCTCATCGAAGATCATCGCACCATGGAGTTCACCGCACAGGAAGCGAACAAAGGCGGCCTGCTGGCGAACATCGACGGTATCCGCACCTTCCTGCCCGTGAGCCAGCTCGCTCCGGTGCACTACCCCCGCGTAAACAACGCGGATGCGAGCGAAATCATCCACCGCCTCGGCAAGTATGTCGGCCACACCTTCCTCGTAAAGATCATCACCATGGACGAGGATGCCGGCAAGATCGTCGTGTCGGAACGCGAAGCGATGAGCGAGGAGCGCTCCAAGGCCCTCGAGCACCTGAAGATCGGCGACGCCAAGGAAGGCATCGTCACGGGCGTGGTGAAGTTCGGACTCTTCGTGGCCTTCGACGGCCTCGAGGGTCTCGTGCACATCTCGGAAATCGCCTGGGGACACGTGAAGAATCCCGCCGAGTTCGCCGAAGTCGGCGATAAAGTATCAGTGAAGATCATCGGCGTCGACGGCGACAAACTCTCGTTGTCCATCAAGCAACTCACGCAAGACCCGTGGGAGGAAATCGCCGAACGGTATCCCGTCGGCAAGAAGGTGAAGGGCTCAGTCGTGCGCTTCGCCGACTATGGTGCTTTCATCAAGCTCGAGAAGGACATCAACGGTCTCGTGCACTTGACGGAGCTCGCGCACCACAAGGTGACGGATCCGTCCGAGGTCCTCACCATCGGCCAGAAAGTCGACGCGCAGGTCATCAATATCGACGTCGACGAGCGACGAATCGGGCTCTCCATCAAGGCGCTCAAGCCCATCGACAAGGAGACCCTCGAGCGCATCAAGCGCGAGCGCGAGGAGGAAGAGGCGAAGAGGAAAGAGGAGAAGGCGATGAAGGAGTCAGCGGATGCGAAAGAGAAAGAAGGTGAAACCACCGCCTCCGCCGAGCCTCCCGTAGGCAAGAAGGAATCGAAGGGCAAGACCTCCGATGGTTGGGTCGCCTCGAAGACCGGCAAGAAGTACTACGCAGCCGACTCCGCCGCAGGAAAGAAGATCAAGGAGGAGAACCGCATTTCCTTCGCAACGGAGGAGGAGGCGAAGAAGGCGGGGTATTCAGCTTCTTAGCAGCGAAAATTCTAGAGACACTCCGTCGGGGTGTCTCTACCATGTCCTCACGACTCCTTCACCTTCTGCTCGCTTAAGAAATGCAGGTGCAGGTAGAAGACCTCCTGTCCCCCGCCCTTCCCGACGTGGAAGGTCAACTTGTAGCCGTCGATCCCCTGCTCCTTCGCGAACTTCTGCGCCTTGCGGATGAGCACGAGCGGCACGTGCGCCGTCGCCTCGGTCAGATCGGCGATCGAGGGAACGAAATCCCGGTCCTTCTTGGCGATGAAGAGCAGATGTGTTGCCGCCTTCGGGTGGATGTCCTTGAACGCCATCACCTCGTCATCTTCGAAAACGACTGCCGCAGGGATTTCGCGATCCCGGATTTTGTGGAAGAGCGTGCGTTCATCCATAGCAAGGAGGTGAAATGGGCCTGCAGTGTATCACACCACAAGAGCTCAGGCGCTGCACGGCAAATCGTGGAGGGCATCTGGAAGGGTGTCGAACTTGCAGTAGAGTGATAGACAACATTTCCCCTCTTTTCATGAAATCTCTCGAATCTCTTCTCGCCGACAGCTGGCAACTGCTGAAGCGGTGCTTCGTCGCGATCCTCACCGGTGCCGTCATCTTCGGCCTCCTCTCGGGTCTCGTGAAGGAGGCAGTCAGCCGCAACATGCAAGGTCAAGCGGAGGCGCTCCTCCAAAATGTCGGTATGGACCTGGGAGACTTCCAAGATCTCCAGAAGCGCCTCGAGGCGGGAGATCCGACCGCAGCGGACGAGTTCCAAGCGGAGATGGCGAGACTTCAGGACAAGACAACGCAGCTGGGGGAAGGCCCTGGGGGCATATTTTTCCTCTCGTGGGCTCGCTCACTGGGAACCGCCGCTCTCGGATTCGGGCTCCTCTTCTGGTTCATCGCCAATACGGCTCTCACGTACTTCATCCTCCTCGCGCTGCGCAGCCAAACCGGTAGCTCCGCACTGCTGAAAGACACCATGAAGGTGAGTATTCGCTCCTTCCTGCTCAATGTGTGGATCATGCTGCGAACGTTCGTCTGGATCCCCTTCATCGGAATCATCACCGCCATCATCTTGGGCCCGCGCTTCGCCCTCGCCCCGGTGATCCTCCTCAAGGAAGGAAAGGGCGTCTTCGAAAGCGCCTCCTTAAGCTATGCCCGCTCCAACGGTTTCTGGGGCAAGATCTTCGGCAACACGCTCGTCACCGCCATTGGGGTGTTCCTCGTCCTGTTCGTCGCCACTTTGATCCTCGGCATCCCCCTGATGCTCCTCGGGAGCGCCGGTGCCAGTCTCGTCCTCTCGATCCTGTGGATGTTCGGCTCCGCATTCCTTGCCATCTTCTTGACGAAGCTCGCCGAGACCGTGATGTCGCGCGCCTAAGGAAGCCACTCGACAACGGCCCGAAATTGCTTTCCCCAATGCTCCGCAGAAACTGCGGAGCATTGACTTATTGCCCAAAATAAGAGAAAATAGAGTTACTCATGTCACTGACTCCTCCCTCGAACGAGCGAGAAACACCAACACCCCACGCAGCCGACAAGAAGACGGGGCTCGTCGTGCTGCAGCCGAATAAGCTGGAAGGCATCCTCCAGGAGATCAATTCGCTCAGTATCGATGCTAAGGTGAGTGAACGCTCGAGCGAAGACCGATCGACCGACATGGGAACGGCAGGTACTACCGCAGGGGTACAGACGGGAAACAAGCGACTCTCTGCGCGGGAGGCTGCGATCGCTGCCATGCCGGCCGAGGCGAGAGTCCTGCGCCAGGAATTGGAGAAGCATATCTCTCTTGAAGTGAAATCCCTCCAAAAGGAGATCCGCTTGGCAGCGAAACGCGTCACCAAGCCCGGTGCCGCTTACCGCATGAATCTGCTCTACGCGAGACTGCGCAGATTGGAGGGGCTACTGCGCCAGATTCTCGAGGCATCGTACGATACGCTCAAACGGCTCTTCGTCCGCATCTTCATCGACCAACAGAAAATCACCTGATCACCTTCGCCGCCTCGATCCACGTCACGAGTTTTGTCAGGAAATCTCCGAGGATGGGAATCCATTCGACTGAACGCAGGAGTTCGATGATGAGAGGAATGGCGATGGCCACGGCTGCAATCGCGCCGAACGCATAGGCCATGCCTTGCATGAAGGAAATGCCGAGCCTCCGGAGCGTGCCGTGCGTCGCCGTGTGAGCATGCGAAGTCTGCTGCAGGGTCGCCGTGAGACGTTCGACGGAGCGAATCAGCGTGTCTTCTTTGGAGATGGATGGAGTTTTCGGCATCTATAAGCGGAAATCAGACATCAACGACTTTGACGCCATGCGACTTCTTCTTCCCCTTCCCCTGATCTTGCTCGATGTGGTCGAGGACCCACTGAAGGATATGATCGGCCATGGAGATGGGCTTCATGATCACGCTCTCGATCTGTTCGGTGACGTCATCGACGCGCTTCAGGATCTTGCGCAGATCCACGGCGATGAAGAGCGCGTGGTAGAGGAGGACAATGAGCATGACGGCAACCACTACCTCAAGACCGTTCATGATTTGATCCATCGTGACCATAAGAAGATGGGGACGTGTTATGATGAAGACTACCGTTCCAGATGCCAATGCGCAATCTCCTCCGAACATGCATCCTCCTCCCGCGCAAAGTCGTCGTGCAGCTCATCGTGTTCTACCAGTCCACCCTCTCACCGGATCACGGACCCCTGAAAGCCCTCCACCCGTACGGTTTCTGCCGTCACGCACCCACCTGCTCGCAATTCACGAAGGAGGCGATTGCACGCAAGGGAGTGATCATCGGCGGATTGCTCGGATTTCTGCGTCTGCTCTCCTGTCATCCGTGGAAACGTCCGTCGGCCCGGCGCATTATGGAGACTTCCCACCGCCATCGATCTTCACCCTTCGACTGAGGCACAGTCCTGCGCCTGTGGGACTGCAGAAAGGAGAAGAACATTCTGTCTCCGACGGGCTCAGGGTTCCGCTTGCGTGCAATGGCGCACAGAAAGGAACTACTCGACTATGTCGTCGTAGAGCTTCACAGTGACGGAGACTCTCTCTATGATCTCCGCAGTTCCTTCATAGCACGCGGGCGTCGTATAGTGGCTATTACACCAGCCTTCCAAGCTGGGAAGGGCGGTTCGATTCCGCTCGCCCGCTCCAACCTGCGCAGCAGGTTGCCGGCCGAAGCTCGCCGCAAGCGAGCATAGGCTGGCTCTTCAATTCAGATCCGCTGCTTCGGTCGGCAGAGCCACTTGACAACAACACATATATAAATAAAATACGCATGTGTCCTCACTTGTTATCCGGAACGTCCGTCGCTGCCGCACCCTTTCAGAGGTGACGGCCTAGAGCCATATCTATCCGGAACGTCTCCTCTGAAACATACGCCTTCAGGGTGTTTTTCCTATTCTTCTCATAATTCCTCTCCTCACCACCACAGCGCGTCGATGTCGTATCTCCTCCACGGAGAGAGCGGGCTGATGCATACGCAAAAGCCGACAGCACGCTCTCCGTGGAGACATTCTCTGTGCTGTACACCCGTATTTCCATTCTCCACCTATCATGTCCTCCTCTCCTCCAACACCGATTGCATCATACTTCGAGCACGAGCTCGCGGGACAAGTCGTCGCGCACAAAGTCTCAGGGTCAGGTCTTGAAAATGCAGATATCCGCAGAGAAGTCCTCTGCGGAATCAGCGAACTCATGCGGCATCATGTGCGGTCTCTCCTCATCAGCGGCGCAGGCGGGAGTCTGAATAAAGCTCTCGGCAAAAAACTGGAACACCCCGTCACCCATCTTCGGATTACGCCGAAGAAAGACATCCCGCATATCGAACAGGCGATCCAAACGATCGGCGAAGTGTTCTCTCGCGATTGCCAAGAAATGGGCATTCCTTTTGAGGTTCTGCCGCACTCCGTGACGCATGCGACACGACTGCTGGACGGCCACAAAGAAACGGGCGGAATCGTCGGCATCGATCATGAGGCGATCCGGCATGTTCTTGATCAAGGAAAGCTCGCCATCCTTCCTTTCGGAGGGACAGACTCGGCCGGGAACACATTGAATGTGAATGCTGACGATGTGGCTGCCAGAGCGGCGGCGGCGATGGAAGCAAAAAAGCTGATCATGTATACCAATGCAGAAGGAATCATGAGACCCGGAAAAAACGGAACACTGAAAAAGATCGACTTTTTGGATTTCTATGAGCTCTTTCATTTGATCCGGCTGCAAAACGCGGAAGGACAGTTCGTGATCGACGAAGGAATGTTGCCCAAACTCAAGGCTATTCTCGAGGCGCTGACATACGGAGTACCGCAGGTGCATGTTGTGCGAGCAAAAACAACGGCTCTGCTGGAAGAACTCTTCACGAGAACCGGCAGCGGAACGCTCATCGAAAAGGAGCCGTTTCTTCTGTTGGACTTTCCGGCCGGCACTGAACAACTCAATGAGATCCTCGCACTGAGAGCCGAATGCTCGGAGGCGAAAACCCCCACCGGCGTACCCTTTCTCAAACCTCTCAATCCGCAAGAAATCCACCGACTCCTCCCGACAACTTTGGCTCTCAGACAGAGAGAGCTGCTGGTCGGCGTTGTGTATTTCGATGCACTCAAAGACGACCCTGAAACGGCCATGATCGGCGGTTTCGCCGTCGGAGAGAATCACCAGAACTCGGGCTATGGAAGGATGCTGCTGGAAAACGTACTTGAGCGGATCCAAGAAGCCGGATTCAAACATGCCGTGAGTATCACGGCTGCCGATCCCGTGAAGACTCTCTACGCACAATATGGTTCGACCGCCTCCTCGGATTGGGCGGACCTTCTCCAGACTGCGAAGAAGCGCTATGGAACGGACCACCATCTGGTCGATATCTATTCCTTCGATATATCGGGTTCGTAATTCTTACCACTTTTCCATATGAATCCTATGGCAACCAACGAACGACAGATCGATGTCGCCATCATCGGCACAAGCGGGCATGCGTCCGCTGAACTCATCAAAATCCTCGCATCGCATCCCCATGCGAGGATCACCGCACTCGTAACGGGGAACAAACACTGTGCAGGCACCTCTATCGCACAGCTGCATCCCGATCTTGCCGGCTGCATCGATCGGAAATGCGAGCTCTTGCAGCCGAATGAAATCGCCGAGAGGTGCGACGTTGCCATTGCCGCAACTCCGACTGAAGAATCGTTGCGCTATGTTCCGGAGATCATCGGCGCAGGAAAGAAATGCATCGATCTCAGCGGAGCATACCGCTTACACGATTCGGCTACATTCCGGGAACATTATTCTCTGGAGCATACGGATCCTGCAAATCTGGGCCACGCGGTCTACGGATTGCCTGAACTGTTCCGAGAGAAAATCCGGATGGCAATGCTCATAGCAAACCCCGGCTGTTACCCGACCGCTTCGGCGATCGGGATTGCTCCTGCATTGAAGCGAGGGCTGGTCGATACCCGGCAACCCATCATCATTCGGGCCATCAGCGGATACTCTGGTGCCGGCGTAAAATATCAGCCGACTTCCGGCGTGCGTCCGTATAAGATCGCACGGCATCAGCACACCCCCGAAATCGCACAAGTGTGCATGGACTACCTGCTCGACTGTCATGGAGAAGCAAGGGACATGCAAGTCAGCTTCGCCCCGCGCATCAACGACGACAGTGCCCGGGGCATCGATGCCGACAGTTCGATGATCCTGTCGGGACCATTCGACGAAGATGACATACGAGCGGCGTATGAAGCGTTCTATGCATCCGAACCATTCATCGATGTGCTCCGGACGGAACCTGACGTGAAGAATGTAGTCGGAACAAATGGGGCGCACGTCGCCGTTTGGAAGGAAGGAAATCTGTTGCATGTGATTTCCACCATCGACAATCTCCGCAAAGGAGCGGCGAGTCAGGCGATTCAAAATCTGAATCTCCTGTGCGGATTCGAGGAAACTGCGGGGTTACTGTGACAGAAATTATTTGCAGAGCGGTTCAACCTGCTGTCCATGACCCGGACGGAAGGTTCCGCTCGCCCGCTCCAGACAAAATCGGCATTCGTTGAGGACGCTGATCGAGTATTCCCTCCCTATTCATGACAGTAACCGGGTCCAGGGCTACTATTCCTTTCAGATGCGGAAGTTCACGAGTCCCCTCCGTTCCCTGGCTAGCTACTTCGGCATTGGTTTCCTGCTCCACCTGGCATGGGAGAACCTGCAAGCCCCGCTCTATATCAACTTCCTCTCCTATGCGCAGCACTTCGAAGCTTGTCTGCGCGCCACCGCCACCGGAGACATGTTCGCCATGCTGCTGATCTATCTCTCGTTGGCAATAATCCACCAGCGCCTTTTCTGGCTGACAGACAAGAGTGTCTATCGCCACCCAGCCACATGGATTATTCCCATCTTCATCGGCGTCATGATCGCCGTCATCTTCGAATTACGAGCAGTGTATGCAACGCAGAGCTGGCAGTACACGGACACCATGCCATTGGTTCCCTTCCTCCAAATCGGCATCACGCCTGTCCTCCAAATGATCATCATCCCGCCTCTCACCATTCTCCTTACACGAAAGATTTCCGCCAGCTGACTGTGAACAAAACTTGACAAACATTATTATTAATGTACTCTTAATGTCTTTCTGTTACCCTCTCCTCCGCCCGACGCACGAATAGTTCGGGCACGTTTCTTGTCCCCTCCCCTGAAAGAACCTGATGCCGGAGCGCATGGTCGAATCACCGGATAACCGTGAGTACCTCCTCTCGCTGGCTCTCGAATACCTGCGTGGCCTGCACCAATCCTCGTGCGTACAACCGGATGAATTTCGTACGACGAAGCGTTGGGAAGCGCTCAATCCGCCGGTACGGAAGAATATCGGCCTGCTCCTGCGCGGTTTCCGCCAAAAACTCGAGGAACATGGAAGAGCCTTCGAATGGCCCTCCGGGCGAATCGCAAAGGCATACGGGGCAGCCGAGGAAGGGAAGCTGCAAACCGCCCTGAAAGGGCGATGGCACGATCACATTCTCTCAACTCCCGGCCATCCCATCCAATATCAGCGCTACGGTTCATATGTGCTGACGCAAGAACTGGAGAGGATTGCCATGGATACCTCTTCCCCGGAACAGTTCGGAACGTGTGCATGGCTCTTCTTCGACACCAATCATCTCAAGTCCATCAACGAGTGCATCGGACACCCGAACGGCTGCCGCTTTCTGCAAAGAACCGCGCAGCTGCTACTCGATCCTCAAACGGAAACACGCCAATGGCTCGATAAGTTGGGAATCACCGTTACCGCGTGCTCCGCGGGAGGCGATGAATTCGCACTGCTGCTCCGATCAGGCTCTCCCATTTCCCCCGCACTTCTCCAAGAGATCATACGGCGATACCAAACTGAAATCTCCGCGAGCAAGGAGCTTCGGGCATGCGTGAACTTCGATGACCCAAACGTGCTCATGAACACCGGCCTCTCTGAGAAGGAGCGAAAAAATTTCTTGAAGAACCCGCCAGCAAAGCGGGAGGAGAGGCTTCGCAAAATCCGTGAAGAGCTCCCGGATATCTTCGTTCCATCGGTAGCTGCCGGAGCGGTCCGGCTCGATGAAGCCATCCTCTGGGCAATGAACCATCAGGTGGAAGAGCAGCCCCCTCTCTTCTCGGATGCAAATGAAACGTTCGAGTCCGCCTGTCAGAAGATCATCATTGCCATCGGAAAACTGTCAGAAGCGCGTGAGAAAGCCGACAAGAGCAAACAATTGCAGACATGGGAAAAGACGGATACGAAGCAATGGCTGTTTGCTCAACGCAACAGACAGAATCGCGTGCTCGCAAAACGTACTGCAGGATTCCGGGGGCTCATTGAGAAAATCATCGGCGTACTCGTGGAGAGCAATGCCGTCGCGGAGAGTGAAGATGAAGATGCAGATCGAAGAAATGCAAGCGGCCTCGATGCCCAGCAAACTGCAGAGGCAATTGCACAGATCATCATCGAACACGATGCCGTCCCGGAAGTCCGATCGATGGAAGCTTTCCGCAGAGGGAATAACGGGGGCGATGCAACACCATCTACTCCCCCTGACACTCCTTGAAAATCAGGTATGAGACTGCCCTCCACTGCCCAGTAGACAGAGCTTTTCACGTGTTCGGTGTTCCGATCCCTTCGACTATCTCCATCTTCGAAACGAGATGTAGTCCGATCAGGATGAAAACCGATATACATATGACCGCAAGCCGATAGCGCATCGGGCCGAGATCGACAAGGAGTGATGTGATGAGCCCCCACGTGAGCGGACCGACGAATGTGGAAACCCGTTCAGCGAGCGTGTAGTAGCTGAACCCGAAGTTCAGCTTCTCCTTCGGCGTCAGCGCAGTCATGACCGCGCGCGTCACTGTCCAGATGGAACCGTAGAAGAATCCCATCACTGTCGTGACCGCGACAAATACCGGGAAACTTTTTACGATGCCAAGAACCGGGAAGATGATGGCAAACCCCACCAGAATGATGATGAGGGTCTTCTTGAGACCGATGGTATCCGCCACCCAACCCGAGCAGAGAGCACCTGCGACGGACGTGACGAGGATCCCCACCAAGACAGCAGATTTCGCCGTGTCCGAAACCTCGAACACATTCTGCATGTAGATGGGAAAATTGTTCGCAGCCGTGACGACCGCATCATTGAAGAAGAAGTACGCGAGGAGAAAAAGTCGCATCGCAGGGGCTTTCACAAGCTCCTTCAGTTGACGCCACTGGCTCCTGTACTCCTCCTTCACATCGATACGAACAGGCTGCGATGTGTGTTTGGGCAAGCGAAAGAGCAGAAGCATGGGCAGAGCGAGCACGGTGAAGACGATCACCGACGGGAGGAACGTCTGCGCGCGGCCCGTCGCCCCTACCAGATAGACCGCACCGCTCGCGAACGGCAGAGCGATGAGGAGCCCGATGATTTGTCCGAGCCAGTTGCCCGCCTGACCGATACCCGACACTCTCCCCCACCTCTCACGAGGGGCAATATCGTGGAGGAGCGCGTTGTAGAAGACGAAGGAGAACTGGTAAAAGTAATTCGTGATGAGGAAGAAGAACGCCGCCAGAAATACTTTCTGAGGAAAGAACAGTGCAATGGCTGTCACGACCGACACGGAGAGAATGGTCAGAATGGTAATCACATTCAGGCACCGATGCTGACCTCCTGTCTTATCGGCGATGCTGCCCAAAATCGGCGCGGTCACGAGAAGAAGCACTGAGCCGACGGCAAAGATTGCGTTGTACCAAAAATCCGCCACCCCTTTCTCGACGACGAGCCACTGCGCGAAATACAGGAAGAACACGATCATGAAGATCGAGTTCGCAAAATCGTAGAGAGTCCAGATGAAGATATTCTTCCTGTTCATGCCACAACTCTACCGATAGATACCGGCAAGACCAACTTCTCACATTCTTCAGATCATTCCTGATACGAGAAGCCCCGCTTCCTCCTTGCCAACACCCCCGCCCCTCGGCACAGTGCCTTCATGCGCTCTGTCATGCTCTGCGACGCAAAGGGGCTTCCGTTGAAGGGCGCCTCCATCGAGGAGGCGCATCGAGGCAATGGGAAACTGCATCTTGCATTTTCCATTTTCGTGTTCAACGACGATCACACGAAGGTACTGCTCCAGAAACGAAGCAGCGAAAAGCTCCTCTTCGACGGTCTCTGGGGCAATACGTGTTGCTCCCACCCGCAAAAAGGAGAGCTCATCGAAGATGCGGCACGGAAACGCCTGAAGGAGGAGTGCGGCTTCACGTGCGATCTCACGCCCTTAGGCTCATTTGTGTATCAAGCGAACGATCCTCACGGCAAGGGAGGCGAGCACGAATACGACACCGTGCTGATCGGGAAAGTTGAACAGGACATCGAGACACATCCCGATCCGACTGAAATCGAAGAGTTGAAATGGATGAGCATCGATACGCTACAATCGGATCTTGCCGCCAATCCCGACCGTTACGGCCCGTGGCTGAAGCCCGCTCTGGACATCGTTCTCCGATCCGCACATGGAACAGACTGACAAGCTTCACATCGCCATCATCCCCGACGGTAACCGCCGATGGGCACGCGCACAGGGTCTTCAGCCTTGGAAAGGACACGAACAAGCAATCGAAAATTTCAAGGAGATCACGCAGTGGTGCCGGGAAGATCCGCGCATCGGTATCTTAACCGTCTGGTGCTTCTCCACGGAGAACTGGAAACGCGAGAACGAAGAAGTAGGCAAGCTTATGAGCATGCTCGAGTCCTATCTGCAGAAGGAGTGGAAAGGATTCCTCGAGCGCAAGACGCGATTCGTACATTCCGGGCGACGCGACCGGTTCCCGCCAACCCTCGCGAAGCTCATCGAAAAAGTGGAACGAGAGACAGCGGACCAGAAGGAATTCACCCTCCACCTCGCAATCGATTATGGTGGGAAAGACGAAGTTGTACGTGCGGTGACGAATCTTCAGGGACAAGAAGTGTCCGAAGAATCTATCCGTGCACACCTCGATCACCCGGAACTGAAAGATATGGATCTCATTGTCCGCACTTCGGGGGAGATGCGCACAAGCAATTTCGCGCTCTGGCAGTCCGTGTATGCGGAGTGGGAATTCTCCGAGAAGCTCTTCCCGGATTTTCGCGCGGAAGATCTGAAGAGAGCGGTGGATGCCTTCACTCTGCGCACACGACGATTCGGCGCATGAAACATTCCGCATCCGCTCCCGGCAAGATCATCCTCACCGGCGAGTACGCCGTTCTGCTCGGATATCCGGGAATAGCCCTCCCCTCTCCGCAGCGCCTCCAAGCGACATTCAGCCCGGACGAGAAGCTGCACAGCATCATCACCGATTGGGAGGGGAATAACGATGCCGACAGCCCGTGGAATAAATATCTGCAAGACATCGTGAGCCGCTGCGAGCGCAAGATGGAACCACAGCACGGTGTCCTGACCATCGTGAACGCGATTCCGCTTCAACGCGGAATGGGGTCTTCGACGGCGCTCGTCATCGCCGTTGCCCGCTGCCTCCTCGGTCCCGACTGCAAGGAGGATGCACTTGCGATCGAAGACGAGGTGAATCCCGGCCATAGCGGCATCGATTTCGCCGTCATCTGGCAGGAGCGCGCACTCCTCTACCGTAAAGGCCATGAGCCCGAACCGATCACTCTGCCGCCGGACCTCCTGAAGAACGCGATGCTCATCGACACCGGAAAGCCGGAAGAAACGACGAGCGAGCTCGTCGCATGGGTACGCGGCCGCGCAGAGGATCCGACGGTAAAGCGTGCGTTCGAAACGATCAGCGACTGTACACGGCGACTCCAATCCGTAACCGGAAACAGCGGGCCGCAGCTGCGGAAGATCATCGCTGATCACCACCGCGCCCAGGTCACTCTCGGCATCGTCCCGGCACACGTCCAAGAGCTCATCGCCGATATCGAGAATGCGGGCGGCGCGGCGAAAGTCATCGGCGCGGGAGGCCGCACCGCAGGAGGCGGAATCGTACTCGCCATAGGTGCAACCGAGCAGTCTATCCGATACATTGCACCACACCACGACTCCGCGATCATCTCCATCTACTCCCTTTCCTCTTCGTAAGCATCCTCATGGTCACCGCCCGTTCCACGCCGAACATCGCGCTCATCAAATACTGGGGCAACCGCAATAATGAGCTGCGGCTCCCCGCCGCCGACTCCCTGTCCCTGTCCCTCTCCTCGCCGAGCGTGGAGATCGATGTCGATTTCGCCGACGCACTCAATCTGCGCTCATTCGAGGCGAACGGATCGCCCAAAGAATTGACGGATGCGCATATCAACCGTTTCCGCAAGCACCTGGAACTTACGAAGAATTTCCTCAAGACCCTCGGTGCCGAGCGTGCGATTCCCGCTTCCGTTTCCGTCACGATCCGTTCCGCCATCCCTCCCGCCGTGGGACTCGCCTCCTCCGCCGCCGTCTTCAGCTGCCTGGCCCGCGCATACGCCGCACTCATCGAGCCCGTCATCGCCCTCACTGATACACAAATGAGTGTGATCGGCCGGCTCGGCTCCGGATCCGCGGCACGCAGCATCTTCGGAGGCTATGCGGCGCTATGCGCCGGAACGGGAAACGGGATCGCAAGCGCTATTGCAGAGCAGATCGCACCGGAGGATCACTGGACGCTCCACGATATCGTGATCATCCCCTCGAAAGAAGAGAAGAAAATCGGTTCCACCGAAGGCCACGCTCTCGCTCCCACGAGTCCGTTCTTCGCCGCGCGCGTGGAGGCGATCGGCACACGCAGACAGCAGGAGTGCATCTCCGCGATCCTTGCGCGCGACTTCGAGAAACTGCAAAAGGTTACGGAGGAAGACGCCCTCGACATGCATCACGTGATGGAAACGAGTACGCCGCCCCTTCACTACCTGACCGAAGATACCCATAGAATCATCAAGGCTATCGAGGAATTGCGCGCATCCGAACATATCCCGGTCCTCTACACGATGGATGCGGGACCGACTGTTCACCTGCTCTGCCCCTCCGAGTCCCTGCAACGTATCCGCTCATTCGCCCAGACGCAGAAAGGGTGCACGGTCTTCGAAACGCATGCGGGACCGGGAGCGAGTTTGATCGGATGAGCGGAGTCCTTCCTGTACAATCCTCCTTCGATGGATCTCCGTCACCTCCCTGACCACTTAACGGGTGTCGAGCGCTGCGAGCGGCGGCGGCTCATGATCGAACGCGCCCTGAAAGCAGATCTTTCCGCCGTGCGCGTATCGCAGGATGCTCTCGGCTCGGCGGAGGAAAACAATTGTGAGCAGATGTTCGGACACGTGCCCATACCCGTAGGGGCGGCGGGGCCGCTCACCGTGCGATTCTCCTCCGGACAGAGAGCGGACGTTTTCCTCCCGCTCGCCACGACGGAGGGGGCGCTCGTCGCGAGCGTCAATCGCGGGTGCAAGGCGCTTTCCGAGTGTGACGGCGTACGAACGTCGTCGATCCGCCACGGCGTGACACGCTCCATAGCGCTGCGAATGCAAAATGCAAAATGCAAAATGCAAAATGCCGAGCGGCAACTGCACAAGAGTGCGAAAACGTGGAAAGCCGTCGGTGAGGCCACCAGCAAGCACCTGCACATCCTCTCCTATACTATCGACCGCCATTCCCCCTACCTCTTCCTCACGATCGCTTGCGACACGGACGAGGCGATGGGCATGAACATGGTAACCATCGCCGCCGATGCGATCGGCAAGTGGATCGAGCAGCATATCGGGGAACTGGAGATGGTGACGGTTGCCGGCAACGTGGACTCCGACAAGAAGCCGAGTGAGCGCACCCACCGTCTCGGCCGCGGCTACGAAGCGGGAGCGGAGGCAATTATTTCCGAAGAAGTGCTCTCTTCCCACCTCAAGACCACCGCAAGCGCACTCCTGAAGGTTGCGAAGGCGAAGCTCACTGTCGGATCGAAGGTGGCTCAGGCTATCGGCGCCAATCTCCACGCAGCGAACGTCATCGCGGCCCTCTACCTCGCCACCGGACAGGACGCCGCGCACGTCGTGGAAGGTTCGCTTGCGGACACGGTCGTGACCAAAGCCGATCGGGGGATACGCATCTCCGTCCGACTCCCCTCCCTCCTCGTAGGTGTGCGGGGTGGCGGGACGAGCCTGCCGGCGCAAAATCAGTGTCTGAAGCTTATCCTGAAGCCAAAAACCCGCATCCACCCCTCTGCGCAGCTTGCCGAAATCATCGCAGCCGCCGTACTGGCCGGGGAGCTCTCGCTGCTCGCCGCACAGGCCACACACACCCTTGCGTCTTCCCACAAAAAACTTGCTCGATAGCTTTACGGCGCCCTATTTCTGCTACACTACGACGGATGTCTCAGTCGGCCATCGTTGGTTTTGGCATGTACCTGCCCGCTCGCCGGATCCGCTCGGAAGAAATCGCCCGTCACTGGCAGCAGGAACCTAAAAGTATCGCTCAGGGCTTGGGCGTACACGAGAAGACGGTCCCCGACTCCGGAGAGGATAGCTTCACCATGGCGTGCGAGGCGGGGAAACAGGCGATCGAAACCGCGGGGATCAAACCCTGCCAGATCTCCGCGCTCTTTGTGGGATCGGAGAGTCACCCCTACGCGGTGAAGCCGACGAGCGCGATGGTTGCCTCTGCGCTCTCTCTCGATCCTTTCTCGCACTGTGCGGACCTCGAATTCGCCTGCAAGGCGGGCACCGCCGGCCTCCAGATCATCGATGCATTCGTACGCAGCAAGCAGATCGCCTACGGCATGGCGATCGGAACGGATACGGCGCAGTCCGCGCCGGGCGATGCACTCGAGTACACGGCCGCGGCGGGGGCTGCCGCCATCATCCTCGGAACTGACAAGGCGAAATCTGCTCTCTGCCGGATCGATGCCACACTCTCCTTCACCACCGACACGCCGGATTTCTGGCGTGCGGAGGGAGACATGTACCCGCAGCATGCCGGACGCTTCACGGGAGAGCCCGGCTACTTCCGACACGTCCGGGAAACCGTGAAGGCGATGCTCCACTCTGCCAAAGTGAAGTCACAAGACGTAAGCCACGTCGTCCTCCATATGCCCAATGCCAAGTTTCCCTTGAAAATCGCGAAGGAATTCGGCTTCACGCGCGCGCAGATGGAACACGGTTTCATCGTCGAGCATATCGGGAACACCTACAGCGCTTGTTCGCTCATCGGCCTCGTCTCCGTCTTGCAGAAAGCGAAGAAGGGCGACACAATCCTCCTCGTATCCTACGGTTCGGGCGCCGGTTCCGACGCGTTCCTCCTCACGATGCTCCGCGACGGCGTCCCCCTCCCCGAAGATCCGCGCTCCCTCGAATACCTCTCCTACGCCGACTACATGAAACGTCCCGCCATCCACGCCTGACCGATGCGCGAGCAGATCTCTCTCATCGGCTCCGGCCAAACCCGCTTCTCCGAATGGTGGGGCAAGGGCATCCGCGATCTGATGGATGAAGCGGTGACGAGCGCCATCGACTCTTCTCCCATCACCGCGCTCGACATCGACTTCGTCATCGTGGCGAATATGCTTGGCGAGCGGGTGAATGATCAGGCGCACCTCGGTGCCATCGCCTCGAGTCTGCTTCCCCACCGCCCGCCGGCGCTGCGCACGGAAGCTGCGTGCGCATCCGGGTCAATCGCGATCCACACCGCGTTGAGTTTGCTCGAGAGCGGCCGCGCGGAGAACGTGCTCGTCATCGGCGTGGAGAAGATGACAGATGTGTCCACTTCCGAGATCGCCGCGGCACTCATGGGTGCGGCGGATGCGGAGCGGGATGCCGCCTGTGGCATGACGTTCCCCGGCCTCTTCGGCCTCGTCGCCCGCCGCTACATGCATGACTACGGCCTCACGCGCGCACAATTGAGCCTCGTGAGCGCTCGCCACCACCGCAATGCCGTCTCCAATCCCTTCGCACAGTTCAAGAGTGCCATTGATCCGGAAAGCGTCACCGAGAGTTCTCTCGTCGCGGACCCGCTGCGGCTCCTCGACTGCTCTCCGGTGAGCGACGGCGCCGCCGCGTGCATTCTGTCTTCGAAACACGCTTCCCCCATCCGCTTCGCCGCCTCGCAAGTGAGCACGGATAGCGTCAGTCTCACGGAGCGGCCTTTCCTCACATCCTTCCCGGCAACGAAGGATGCCGCAGAACGCGCGTATGAGGAAGCAGGCATCCGGCCGACGGACATCGCCCACATCGAACTGCACGACTGCTTCTCCATCGCCGCGGTCATCAATCTCGAAGATCTGGGATTCGCCGATCCGGGACGTGGGATCACCTTCTACGAAGAGCAGGAAACCACCCCAACCGTGAATGCAAGCGGTGGCCTCAAGGCCTGCGGCCACCCCGTTGCGGCGACGGGCATCAAGCAAATCCTCGACGTGAGCAAGCAACTGCAAGTATCCGGCCAGCGCTACGGCCTCGCGCACAATTTCGGCGGTGTCGGAGCGACGTGCTGCGTCCACATTCTCGAACACACGCCATGACGCACACTCCCGCCTCCATCGCGCGCGCGCTTCGTTCCCGTTCCGCCCGTGAGCAGGAAGGGGAAATCCTGTCCTTTACGACCGTCACACATCCACCGGCGCGCTTCGGCACTGCCGCACGCACCATCGGGCTCATCGCCCTCGATGACGGAACGAAAGTGATGGGCCGCATCCTCGGGGGAGAGCCTGCGATCGGCCAGCGCGTCCGTTCACGCCTCCGCCTGAGTCACACGACGGAACAGAAACTCAAGGTCTATGACGTCTGCTACGAAGTGCTGGCCAAGAAACCGGCGCCCAAGCCCTTCCCCGGTTACATCCTCGCCCTCACGGGCCCCTCGGGCGTGGGCAAGACCACGATTTCGATGCTGCTCACCACCACCGTCGGCGACTACGCAGAAAAGGTCCCCATCCTCACAACACGGGAATTGAAAAAGGGAGATGAGCAGGAGTACCGCCAAGTGACCGCGCGGGAATTCATCGCACAGATGAAGCGGGGCGAGATCGTCGCCGCCACCAAGATCCCCTCTTCAAGCGAACAGCGCTGGTACGGTTACCGCGCCACGGATATCGAGGCCATCTGGAACGACGGGAAGATCCCCGTCGTCGTCACGGAAATGGGCCTCCTGCAGGGACTCGCGCATCACTACAGCCGACGCTCCATTCTTTCGCTCGGACTCCTCCCGCCCGGGAAGAGCAAGCGCATGATGCTCAGCTGTCTGCTGCATCGCCTTCGCTCCCGCGGCCGCGACTCCGAGGAGAGCATCGTGGACCGCCTGAAGAACGCCGAGCGGGACCTCCAGTTCTTCGAAGATCGCCGTGAGCTCTTCGACCACGTGATCGTGAACGAGAATCTCGATACGGCCTGTTCGAACATCGCGAATCATGTGATGGAATTGGCGAAGTCGTGAAGGAACAGACCTAGCCAATGTTATCAGCATAAATGATAGGTCGTACTTTGACGACGACGGTTTGGCCGTCAGGAGGGTACGGGGGGCGTCGGGGGGCCTTAAGGCCCCGGACAAGGTGCCCTGGCCCCCCGACGAAGGAAAAAGATTCACTTGAAACCGGACCCCCTCTCCCTCACCCTCTCCCGTCGGGAGAGGGAATATTGCACATCACGCTCCGTAGCAGAGTGAAGATTACGATATGACATTTTACTTAATTATTGTTTCATCACTATCCTATTCCTCCAAGAAACACGGTTTTTGTGCTATAATTAGAAGATTTTCCGCCTGCGGGAGGAAATGCAAACAGACCAACAAAAATGGACATCCATACCCTCATGTTCGGCTGGGAATATCCGCCTCACCACTTGGGCGGATTGGGGGTGGCATGCCAGGGTCTTGTGCAGGGACTCCTCGGAAACGGCGTACAAGTGACTCTCGTGCTCCCTCACCCTTCAAACACCGCAGAAACCGCGGACATGCATGTCATCACTCCAACGGAAACACTCCTCAAGACCGTGCACGTCTTAAGTTTTCTCTCGCCCTACGACGGGCATGTGCAATTCCGCAAGCGCGCAGCCAACATGCCACGGGAACTGACCGAAATCTACGGGGCGGATCTTCCGCAGGCCGTTCTGCATTTCACGGCCATGAGCGTGGAAATGACGAAAGATACGAATCCGGACATCGTCCACTGCCACGACTGGATGACATACGGAGCAGCTGCACAGGCAGCCGCATATCATGACGTACCGCTCGTCGCGCACATCCACGCAACGGAACTCGACCGCACGCACTTCCATCCGAATGAGTGGATCTTCGCAGCGGAAAGGCGGGGGCTCCTCGCGGCGGATCGTATCATCGCCGTAAGCAACTACACGAAACAGATCCTCACGACACACTATGGAATCGCACCGGACAAAATCTCTGTCGTACACAACGGATCCGCGACCTGCACGGACACACGCCCTCCTGTCATCGCATCCCAAGCCGGTGAAGGGCGTCCTCCCATGATCCTCTTCCTCGGCCGCCTGACCATTCAGAAGGGGCCGATGCAATTCCTCGATATGGCTGCGAAGGTTCACCAACTCCGACCCGACGTGCAGTTCATCATGGCGGGAGAGGGAGGGATGATCGGCGAAATCATGCGACGCGCCTGTGAGCTCCGCCTTGAGAACGTCGTCGCCTTCGCCGGCAAAGTGTCGAACGACGAGGCGGAGCGCCTCTATCGGCAAGCATCCTGCTTCGTCATGCCATCACTCTCCGAGCCATTCGGACTCGTCGCGCTGGAAGCCATCGCTCACGGAACACCCGCGATCATCTCGAAGCAATCCGGCGTGAGCGAAGTGGTGGGACACGCCTTTAAGGTGGACTTCTGGGATACCGAGAAGATGGCCGACTGCGCACTCACGATCCTGCGCGACGCGCCCCTCGCTCAGCAGCTGACATCGGAAGCGCCGCGCGTGCTCCAGCATCTCACATGGATCAACCAAGCGTCTCAGGTCCGTTCGATTTACCAAGATTTAATCCAGTAACTCTCGTCCTATGTCACACCCTTCTCCGCTTATCTGCCTCTACTTCCAAGTTCACCAGCCCTACCGGTTGAGGGATCTTCGCATCACGGACATCGGCAAGGGCGAAGCCCACTACTTCGACGACGAGAAGAACCGTGCGATCTTCCGCAAAGTTGCAGAGAAATGCTACCTGCCGGCCAATGCTCTCATTCTCGATCTCCTCAAGACTTATCCGCAGTTCTCCGTCTCCTACTGTCTCTCCGGAGTCTTCCTCGACCAGTGCGAAGAGTATGGCACCGATGTGTTGGACTCATTCCATGCTCTTTCGGCAACCGGCAAAGTGGAATTCGTCGCCGAGACGTACTACCACTCCTTAAGTTCGCTCAAATCCCTCGAGGAATTCTGCACACAGGTGACCATGCACACGGAGAAAATCGAGCAACTCTTCGGCAAACGACCAACGGTGCTTCGCAATACCGAGCTCATCTACTCAAATGAGCTCGCACAAGTCGCCCGTCTCATGGGATTTAAGGGTATTCTCGCGGAAGGCGCGGATCATATCCTCGCAGGACGCAGCCCGAATAGCCCTTTCGTCCCGCCGGCATTCCGGCTGCCGCGGAAGGCGGAGGCGCTCATCCGCAAGCACCGCCCCTACCCGCGTGCCGCGAAGGATATCCACGTCCTGCTCAAGAATTACCGCCTCTCCGATGACGTGGCGTTCCGTTTCTCGGACCGCAGTTGGATCGGCTATCCGCTCCTGAGCGAAACGTTCACCGATTGGCTGACCGCAAGCGGCGGGCACAGTGTGAATCTCTTCATGGATTACGAAACTTTCGGCGAACACCAATGGCGCGAGACCGGCATCTTCGATTTCCTCCGATCGCTCCCGAATCTCTGGGAGCAACGCGGAATCAGGGCGGCAACACCGTCGGATGTGATCCAAATGTGGGGAAAGAAACAGACGGAAACATTCGACGCACATCAGTTCATCTCCTGGGCGGACATGGAACGCGATCTCTCCGCTTGGCAGGAGAACCTCATTCAGCGCTCCGCGCTGGACTCGCTCTTCGCTCTGGAGTCCCTCGTGAAGGAGGTGGCGGATCCCGCGCTCACCGCGCTCTGGCGAACGCTCCAGACATCCGACCACTTCTACTACATGTGCACGAAATACTTCTCCGACGGTGACGTACACAAGTACTTCAATCCCTACGACTCCCCCTACGAAGCGTACCGTCGCTTCAGCCACGCCATCTGCGATCTGCGCACGCGCCTCGAAGCCAAACATTCCCCATCCTGATTCTTCCTTTTCCACCCCCATGCCCCGCCCCCTCATCCTCGGCAACGGCACGATGCTCGCCACCTTCGACCGGCATATGCAGATGCGTGATCTCTACTTCCCCTACGTGGGAATGGAGGATCATACGGCATACGGCGACGTGCACCGCGTCGGCATCTGGGTGGAAGGAAAAGGCATCCGTTGGTTCGATGATCCCAGTTGGAAGATGACTATCCGCTACAAACCCGAGACGATCGTATCCGATGCGCTCCTGATCAACGATGATCTGAAGCTGGAAGTCGTCGCGGAGGATTTCGTCCATCCCGTCCACAACGTCCTGCTCAGGCGACTGCACATCCGGAGCACCGACGGAACAGAGAAGCACATCCGCGTTTTCTTCCATCACGATCTCTCGATCTACGGGGACAAGCAGAAGGACACGGCTTTCTACGAGCCTTACACCAACGCCGTGATCCACTACCGACAATCGCGATACTTCCTCGTCGGCGGACTCACCAATAAGTCGACCGAATGCCTCTCGAGCACGAAGGGCGGACGCTATGCATCGGTCCTGCATACGATGGAGAATCTCCTGAGCTGCGGGCTGGCGTCATTTTCCATCGGCAAGAGCCACTACCAAGGATTCGAGGGGACGTGGCGTGATGCGGAAGACGGCATCCTCACGGAGCACTCGATCGAACAGGGTTCCGTGGATTCCACCGTCGCCATCCACTGCAAAACTTCTCCCGGAGAACCGACGGAGGTATGCATGTGGCTCTGCGCAGGGAAGTCGCTCGAGGAAGTGCTGACACTCAATGAAACCGTACTCAAGGAAACACCCGAGCGCCTCCATCGCAACTGCGCGAATTACTGGAAGAGCTGGGTGAACAAACGCTCGGAGCACTTCGGATCGCTCGGAGGGAATCTCTCGAAACTCTACAAGCGCAGTCTCCTCACCATCCGCATGCTCGCGGACAATCACGGCGGGATCGTGGCGGCCGCGGACAGCGACATCATGGCCTTCAACCGCGACACCTACACGTACGTGTGGCCGCGGGACGGCGCCTTCGTTGCGCTCGCGCTCGATCAGGCGGGATACATGGAAGTGACGCGGAGGTTCTTCGACTTCTGCTGCAGAATCCAGACGTCCGACGGCTATCTCATGCCGAAATACAATCCCGACACCTCCATCGGATCATCGTGGCATCCGTGGTACCGCGATGGCAAGGCGCAACTGCCTATCCAGGAAGATGAAACTGCACTCGTTCTCTATGCTCTCTGGAAGCACTTCGAGCGGGTGCAGGATTTCGAATTCCTGCAGACAATGTTCGAACGATTCGCGCGTAAGGCGGCGCAGTTCCTCACGGACTTCCGCGAGGAATCCACCGGCCTCCCCATGGCAAGCTACGATCCATGGGAGGAACACCGCGGCATCTTCACCTACACAACCGCCTGTGTGATCGCCGGTCTGTCCGCCGGAGCACAAATCGCACACGTGCTCGGCCACCACAAACATTCGGAAACGTACCAAACGGCGGCCGATGCCATGAGGCAAGCGATGCTCTTCCACCTCTATGACGAGGGGACAGGCCGCTTCCTCAAGAAGATCAAGCGACACAACGGGACGACTGTGGAGCGCGACGCGACCCCCGACGCAAGCGTCTGCGTCGTCTGGAAATTCGGTATTCTGCCTGCAGATGACCCCCGAATCGTCTCGAGTATGCGCCAGATGCGCGATGCACTCACCGTTCACACGGGCATCGGAGGCATTGCACGCTACGCGAACGACTCCTATCACGCCGTCACTCCCCCGTCGCACGAAGTGCCGGGGAATCCGTGGGTGATCACAACTCTGTGGAATGCCCAGTGGGACATCGTCCGCGCGCAAAGTCCCTCGGAGCTCGATGCTCCCCGTCGGGCACTCGAGTGGGTGCAGAAGTACGCAACGGAAACCGGCATTCTCCCCGAACAATTCAATGCATTCACGGGGGAACACTTATCCGTCGCGCCATTGACGTGGAGCCATGCGACTTTTATCGAAACATTCCTACAATTCCTGGAGAGGGAGAAGGAACTGCGCAACGACCCGCTCCTGAGCAACGCCTCTCTTCCACCTGTGATACAGTAACCGCACTTCCCATGAGTACCTCTCCGTGCTTCATCCGATTCGGCATGATCCTGAGTGTCGCCACTCTCTGCATCACTGCCATCCTCACCACTGGATCGTCATTCGCAGAAAACACTTCAGAAACCGGTGCGCTTCTTTCCGAGAGCGGCGCTCTGCGTGACCCTGCTCTGGAGCGCTCCGCACGTGTCGAAGGATTCATCAAGCAGGCACGAGTGACCAAAAAAGAAACGGACACCCTGCGGACACAAGTCCGTGACCGCCGTTTGAAACGCATCGCGCATAGTGAAGAGTGTCGCAAGCAGATGCGCAAAGAGAATCGCGACTCCCTCTTCCCGATGACGCTCAACTGTCTGCGAGGAGATCTCATGTTCAACCTCGACATCCTGCGCAAGGAACGGACATTCGTCGAAAAGGCAGCGGGGGTACCCGACCTCGTGCGCCAAACCGCACTCTCCGCCATCGATGCGCTCTCAGACGCAATCACCGCCGTGATCGACGGCATCGATACCGGTGTTTATGCTTCTGCAGCCGAACTCACCGAAGCGAAGAAGAATCTGATGGAGCGTTACCGGTCCCCGTACTGGACGGCTATGACACAATTCCGAACCGAACGGCTCCAGACATGGATCGCCCACCTCCTCGTGCAGGCAGACCCGATCCTCGCAAGTGTCTCGGAAGGGAGCGGCGCACTCCTCAAGACATTCGAAGCGTGTCTGATGCAGGAAGAGAAGACACTGACTGCTGCGAGTGCCGCAACCGATCACGCCTCAGCCGAAGCAGGACTTGCAAAAGCCCAAACTGCCCTCGCTGCCTGCGTCCGCGCTTTCCTCCCCGCAAAGAAGATCGAACCGCCGAAGGAAGAGGCTGTTTCCTCTTCGTCTGCTCCGACCTTGCCGCGCCGAGTCCTCCTCCACCAGCGAAGGTGATCGGCGAGCCGCTTCCTTATCGCATCGAGCACACCCGTAACCGTCAATCGCGTGCGGTCTACCTCGATGACACCGTCATCATTCGCTTGGCACACAATCTCCGTCCTGCTGAAGAGCGCCTGCACATCGCTTCGCTGCTCAAGCGCATTTCGCGTCGGGTCGAACGTGAACGATGCAAAGCGCCTATCGACCCTTTCCGCCTGCTCCTCACGGGAGCGAAGGAGTGCCCGGTGACCACCGCTCACGGCTCCCACTATCGCTTTGTCCTTATGAGCGGAGCACATGCGAGGGCGAAGCGATCCCCTGAAGGCTGGACGATTTCGACCGGACCGGAACTCCGTCCTGTTTCACTCCATCGCCTCCTCTGGCGACTGCTCGCCGTCAGTGAAGCATCGTACCTTCAGCACACGGTTGAGGAATGGAACGTGCGTACGCTCCGCGTCCCTCTCAAAGCCGTCCGCTGCCGATTCACTTCCTCGCAGTGGGGCAGCTGCTCACACCGGGGAACGATCACCCTGAACACCGCCCTCCTCTTCCTGCCGCAGCGTCTGCTCACCTATGTCATCGTGCATGAACTCGCACACATCCGACATCGAAACCATTCTTCGGCTTACTGGCGAACGGTCGAAGAGGCGCTCCCCACCGCTCAAGAGGACCGAGCCCTCCTCAAAAACTATCGGCTCCCGTCATTGTCAGCCCATGCATGAATCCCTAGACTGAACACATCTTTCCCCCTCGCGTATGCAGTTCCTGTTCGGCGGCGATGACGATGACGAACCCACGCCCATCAAACCGGACCCGACCGGCGTCACAGGCTCCTACAATGCCGGCGACGACATCGGCGAAGCAGTCGGCGAAGGACACGATCCAATCGAGGATAACGCATGAGATGAGCTTCTTAGGTTGTAGCTTCTTAGCTTCTTAGGAATGGAAGCCTCTCATGACGTGCCCTGCTGCTGAGAAGCTAAGAAGCTAATCAGCTAAGAAGCTGTTCAACACTCCTGCCTCCCGCATCAGCTTGCCGAGCAGGAAGATCGGCAATCCCACCACGCTCGACCAGTCCCCTTCGATCCGTTCGATCATCAGCTGGCCCGGGCCATCGATCTGGAAAGCGCCGCTCCGCCCCTGCCAGAGCCCCGTTTTCATCCACCAGTCGATTTCCGCCTCGGAGAGCTTCTTGAATGTGACGACAGAAGTGGAAACATCTTCAAACACCCCGCCATCCGGAGATTGAAGACACAGGCCGGAGTGCACCAGGCAGGCGCTCCCGCTCAAGCGGGTGATCATCGCCCGAGCTTCCCGTTCGTTTCTCGGCTTCTCAAAGAGGGTCCCATCTGATGCGACCACGAGCGTATCGCAACCGATCACCCACGCATTGCCGTGTGTCGCCGCGATGTTGCCGGCTTTCATGACGGCCAGAGAACGAGCGCGCTGAGCGGGATCAGTCTCGGGGCAATCTGCCTCCTCCACATCACTGGGCGCCACATGGAATGACAAACCCAAGCTCGAGAGAAGTTGTTTCCTCTGAGGGCTTGCCGAAGCGAGGATCAGACGAGTCATCATCTGCCATCTTACCTGAAACAAGCTGCCTGTGAGGAACCTTACTCCGCCGTACTCGCAGCTGACGATGATGTCGGGCGGCCCGGAACGGCAATGTCCGTCCGGCGGTTCGTCCGGTCATACGCCTGCTTGAGCATCTCGAGCCGCAGCTTCGTGGTCGCCTTCGGAGCACCCGAATGCGCCCGCGTCGTCTGCAAGTCATTGAGCAATCCCACACGCGGCTGCTTGGCTGCGTCTTTCGTCACAGTGAGACACAATTCGTAGAATCCGGGAATGTAGCCTTTGAGCGATACAGGACAGGTATTGGTTTTCGAATACCACCGAAGCAAATGCCTGTCGGTCTCGCTCAGATTCTGCACGAGAAGGCTGCTGGCCTGCGTTACCGAAGACGCTTGCGCGCCGCTGCCCTGTGCCTTGACGACATCCCCTCTGATGTACGCTTCAATGGATTCCGCATCATTGGGCGTGGGCGCCACGAGCCCCTTCACCCCATCCCTCACGAGATTCCGATACTGATCGATAGCCTGCCAATACTGCCTGCGCTGCCGGCGCAGGAGAGCCTTGTCGCCCGTCGCCTGCTCCCTGACCTCCGCAGCAACCTCCGCAGCAGTGGTGGAGATAATGGAGGCGGGCAATGGTGTGTCCGTGCCGAAAATCTGCTCCGCTGCGATAGGCACTGCAAGTGCCGTCATGAGGAGAACGACCATAACTTTGGGGCTCGGACAGAGATTCATATGTGTGTGGGAATGTGTCTCTATTGTAGCAGATTTACCGATTTACCGCAATCCTACAGCTTTGCGTACCTGAGCCATCGTTGCGGCAGCCACTGCTTGTGCACGCACGCGACCGGCCTCGAGGGTCTTCGTGGCGTCCTGTGCCGAGAGCTTCGTCCTCTTGGCGCGAATGACTCCGAACGTATCGATGAATGCCTCGAGGAGGCGCTTCTTCGCCTCGCCGTACGCAAGGCCGCGCCGGTATTCCTCCGCGAGCGCTTTCGACTGCTCCTTCGAGAGGAACAGCTTGTGCAGCTGATAGATGGTGCACTGTTCCGGATCCTTCGGATCATTCGCCCCCTTGGAATCCGTCACGATCCCCATGATCGCCTTCTTCACTTCCGCATCCGCTGCGAACAGCGGAATGGTATTCCCGTAGCTCTTGCTCATCTTGCGCCCGTCCGTACCCGGAACCACCGCCACTTCCGCACGGATGGAGGGCTCCGGCACCGTGAACGTCTCCCCGTAGAGATTGTTAAATTTCACAGCGATATCGCGTGCGATCTCCACGTGTTGCTTCTGATCGCGTCCGACCGGAACCGTATCTGCCTGATAGAGGAGGATATCGGCCGCCATGAGGACGGGATAGGTGAAGAGGCCTGCAGACGCCGTCACTCCCTGCTGTACCTTGTCCTTGTAGCTCACAGCGCGTTCCAGAAGCCCCATCGGCGTCACCGTCGAGAGGATCCACATGAGCTCCGTATGCTCAGGAATGCTCGACTGATCGTAGATGGCGGCCTTCTTTGGATCGAACCCGCACGCGAGGTAATCGAGGACGATATCCTCACGCGCTTTACGAAGCGTCTCCGCATCATGCATGGTGGTGAGCGCATGGAGATCCGCAATGAAGAAGAAGCTCTCCTTCGCTTTCCCGATGAATTCGAGATTGGGGAGGATGGAGCCGAAGTAATTCCCGAGATGCAATTGGCCGGATGGCTGGATACCGGAGAGAACGCGCATGGGGGCAGTGTAGCATGAAAAAACCGTGCGCGAGGCCTCGCGACACCTCGTCACCTGCGCCCGGCGAGACCGCGCAATTTCTCCACCACCTCCTCAAACGTCTTCGGCAGCGGCGCCTCGATGGTAAGGGGTGTGCCCGTAACGGGGTGCGGTAACTGCATCTTCTGCGCATGGAGGAAGAAATGACGATAGTGCAGTTCGTGCGTGAAGAGCCGGTTGAATTTGCGGTTCCCGTAGAGATCATCGAGCGCGAGCGGGTGGCCGATGGATGCGAAGTGCCGGCGGATCTGATGATGCCGCCCCGTCTCGATGGTCGCTTCCACCACGCTGGAATTCGCGAAGCGCTCGAGCACGCGATAGCGTGTGACGGCACGCACCTCGCCCTTTCCTCGGGAAGGAAGCGGTACGGTGATCATGCCGCTTGAGCGCGAAACCTGCCCCATGACGAGCGCCCGATACGTCTTCACCCAACTCAAGAACTTGGAGGTGATCACCGTCTCGTACGCGGCCTTCGTACGAGCGAAGAGCACGACCCCCGACGTCTCGAAATCGAGACGGTGCAAGACCCTCAGTCCCGGATGATCCTTGCGCAGGAAATCATAGAGAGGAAGCTTCCCCACCTCGCCGCTCCCGCGCACGACGAGCTCGCCGCTCAATTTGTCGACCGCGAGCAGGTGATCATCGACGTAGAGGATGCGATGCGATGAAACGGACATGCAGGGAAGTCTAACAGATTGTTCGATGGAACGCGCGAACCCGCGCTTTATGTGGTTGCTCCCGTGTTCTTGATGTACTGATTCGACGCGAACGTCATGGAGAGGTAGGGCCTCGCATCGTCGGTGTACTGGGAATCGTGATGCATGTTCTGCGGAAGCCACAAACGCGTCACCTCCGTGGCATCCATCGCACCGTCATATCCGTTGTTCTTATTCTGCACGACGCCGTTTTTCAGCAGCTTGTAGGTCCAATGCAGGTGCGGAGCGGTGGAGCTGCCACTCTTGCCGCTCAAGCCCACGGGATTGCCCTGATAGACCGCCTCTCCGTTCTTCACGAGCGCTTTGCTCAGGTGCGCGAGCAAACTGCGACGCGCGGGCCCGTCGATGACGACGTAGAGTCCATAGCCGTTTGCGCCGTCGTCCTTCACCGTCGCCACCCCGTCATGCGGCGCATAGACTTTCGTTCCCACGGGGGCATTGAAATCGATCCCGTTATGTCCAAGGTAGCCGTACTGGCTGTAGATCTCTGGGTGCTGACCGGTCCCCTGCGTGATGAGGGGGGTGCCGGGGAAGGGGGAGAGAATCATGAAAGCATGGGGGAAACAGTTATGATGCTACCACGATTCACCCACCCTCACTCCCCTTCCCGCTCCGCGCGCTTGCGCTCGTAATCGACGAGGTGCTTCTTGCGCAGACGAATGCTCATCGGCGTCACTTCGACGAGCTCGTCGTCACCGATGTACTCAAGCGCCTGTTCAAGCGTCATCGGCTGCACGGGAGTGAGGGAGAGCGCCTCGTCGGTACCCGATGCACGAACATTCGTGAGCTTCTTGTTCTTGATGGGATTGACCGACATGTCTTCGCTCTTCGATGATTCTCCGATGATCATCCCCTCATAGACTTTCGTTTGTGGCTTCACGAAGAGGCGGCCGCGCTCCTGCAGTTTCCACAGCGAGTACGCCATCGTCTCGCCCGTGATCATGGAGATCATCGCCCCGCGCTGACGCGCGGGAATATCGCCCTTGTACGGCTCGTAGCGCAGGAAGGAGTGCGTGAGAATCCCCTCGCCCCTCGTCTCGATGATGAAATCCCCCTGAATGCCGAGGAGTCCGCGCGTCGGCACCGTGAATTCCATACGCGTGTGCTTCTCGTCCGTGCGCATTTCCACCATCTCACCTTTACGCTGCGAGAGCATCGAGATGACGGTTCCCGCGTAATCCTCCGGCACGTCGATGACCACTTGCTCCACCGGCTCTTGCCGCACGCCGTCTACTTCACGACAGATGACTTCCGGCCGGGATACCTGCAGCTCGAATCCCTCACGCCGCATGTCCTCGATGAGAACCGAGAGGTGCAGCTCTCCCCGTCCCGACACGCGATAGTTGTCCGTACCCGACATTTCCTCTATGTGCAGCCCTACGTTCGTCTCCTTCTCCTTGAGGAGGCGCTCCCGGATGTGCCGGGTGGTCACGAGTTTTCCCTCCCGCCCCGCGAAGGGGGAATCGTTCACGAGGAAATTCATGGAGATCGTCGGCGGGTCGATCCGGATTGCCGGAAGCGCCGGTGCATCGGGATCTGTGGTGATGGTCTCGCCCACGTAAATATCCGGAACGCCCGCGAGCATGACGATGTCGCCGGCGATCGCCTCGCTGACGGAACGCCGCTTGAGGCCCTCATACACGAAGACGCTCGTGATCTTCCCCGTGCGCATACTTCCGTCCGCCGTTTTCACGAACACCTTGTCCCCCACTTTCCCACGCCCCTCGTATACGCGTCCGACGGCAAGACGACCCAAGTAGTTGTCATACCCGAGACTGGACGGCTGCATGCGAAACGGCGCATCAAAGTTCTGAGCGGCCTCGGGGACCCGCTCCATGATAAGCTCGAAGAACGGCTTCAAATCGCGCGAATCGTCGTCGAGCGTCCGCTTGGCGATGCCTTCCCGCGCAACCGTGAAGAGGTAGGGGAAATCGAGCTGCTCATTGTTCGCCTTCAGCGCGACGAAGAGATCGAAGACACGTTCCACCACTTCCATCGGTCGTGCGGCAGGCTTGTCAATCTTGTTGATGAGGACAATGGGTTTGATCCCCAACTCGAGGGACTTCTTCAAGACGAACTTCGTCTGCGGCATGGGACCCTCCTGCGCGTCCACGAGGAGCGCCACGCAGTCGACCGTGCGGAGGATGCGCTCCACCTCGCTGCCGAAATCCGCATGACCGGGCGTGTCCACGATGTTGATCTTGCATTCGCCGTACTGAATGGACGTGTTCTTCGCATAGATGGTGATGCCACGCTCCTTTTCCTGCGCGGCGCTGTCCATGAGCAGCTCTCCGACCTCTTCGTGCGCCGCGAAGGCACCACCCTGTTTCAGGAGAGCATCGACGAGGGTCGTCTTGCCGTGATCAACGTGCGCGATGATGGCGATATTGCGGATACTCACGAAATCCTGAAGTGAATTGACGCGCCACTATAGCGCGCTTTTCATTTTTTTACAGCATTCTGAAGCCTTTTTGCGTCAGTGGTTACACATTCCGAATCATTGTTGAACGATTGAAGACGAACCGCATTCAATGGCCTCCCAGTGATACGGATGTGATGGCTTCCTTGAGGGCAAATCTCACCAATGAGGAGATAAGATGCATGCAACGGTGCGGTTGATTATAATAGAGACACAACGGACGATTGGCTCAATTGGCCTAGCCCCGCGAAGCGGGGCGTGATACAAAAGCGCCACGCGGAGTTCGATACGATCGATCCTTGGATACACTGGACGATTAGCTCAGCTGGTTAGAGCGTGCGGTTCACATCCGCAAGGTCACTGGTTCGAATCCAGTATCGTCCACCATTCGACTCGGCTCTGCGGAGCCTCGCTCATGGCAAGCCACAGGAAGCCATTTTCTTCGGTTCGAGTCGAATGACCCTGAGCGGAGTCGAAGGGCCCTCCTCGTTTGAGTTCGAACTTCATCCAGTTTTGTCCACCACATCATTCTCGGACGGCGTGATACACCACCCTCACTTTTCCGCAAACTCCGGATCCTTATCGAGCCGGCTCTCCTCAGGGAGCATCTGCCCCTGATACTTGCTCCCGGGTTTGAGATGATACGGCTGCTGGGCGGGGCTCGACATCTGCTCGAATGCCAGCTGGCAAACGCGCATGCCCGGATAGAGCGCCACGGGGAGGCGATTCAGATTTGAGATTTCGAGCGTGATCGTCCCGGAGAATCCCGGATCTACGAACCCGGCCGTCGAATGGACGATGATGCCGAGTCTCCCTAAGGAACTGCGCCCTTCCACCCGCACGACGAGGTCATCGGGCACCGTGATCTTCTCCTTCGTCACCCCGAGGACGAACTCGCCCGGCTGCACGATGAACGGGTCTGAGCCGGCCACCGTGATCGTGCGCATATTGCCGAGGAATGATTCGGGTTTCTTCGGATCGAGCACGGCGAATTTGCTGTGTTCGTAGAGTTTGAAGACATTCCCCAGATGCAGATCCATGGAACTCGCATGGACGTGGGCAAGGGCGTCGAAGCCCGGAGCCTCGATCTTCACATGCCCGGAAGCGATCGCCTTCTTGATATCTCGATCAGAAAGAATCATGGGGGAACCGCAGCCTAGCATCTTAAGAAAGATCTGAATAGAAAAAGATGCCTTCGACCATTGCTCCTGCCGGACGAAACCCCGACAATGGAGACCCATGACGCCGCGATCATCATCATCGTACGAACATGCCGTTGAGACGGGATACGGCGAAGGAGCACGGCAGGCGGAGGATTGGCAGGAGTCGCTCGCGCACGAACGATGCGATGAGACGCGACAGGAATGTCTTCAGCGCCTGCGCGGACTCGTCGTTTCATCCAAGTCGGGCATGTACACAGAGCGGGATTTCGCTTTCTACCGCGACGAAGCGCTCTCGGACCGTTCGCTCGCCCTCGCGGGGAAAGAAACGTCCGAGCAGCGCTACGAAGCCCTGTGGGAGAACCTCTCCGAACACATCCCTCAAACCGCCGCACACATCAAAGCGATGGAGAGCACCTTCGACGGCATGATTACGCGCGCAACGGGCCGCCACTGGATTTCCGCCGAGATCGCCGACTACTGGCGCAAGCGATTCGCCTCCAAAGCATACTTCTGGTGGGAAAAGGAGAAATTCCTCACCGAGCGCTTCCCGCGGTACATGCAAAACTGGGAATCACTCTACGGTGACCAGCAGAAACTGAATACGCTCATCCATGAAGTCAGCGATGCCAAGAATCTGCCGGCCGTGAAGCGACTCACATCCATCACCAATGCCAAGAAATTCGAGGAGTGGCGGTCTGCGGTGCACGAAGCGCTCGCCGCCGTGGAAGCGCATCGCAGGAACCGCACCGTGCTGCTCGAAGAGGCGCATAGGAAGCTCGAGGCCGCAGCGCACGATGAAGTCCTGTCGAAGTACAAGGTAGGCACGTGGCTCAAGCGCATCGTTTCGAGCACCGTGGACTCCGACAAGCTCCTCGCGTTTGTGCACGGGGACGGGGCGAACTCCTTGAGCGGTCTCATCGGTCGCTGGGCGGAGGTGCGACACCGCTTCGACAGTATCGAGAAGAAGCGCTCGATAGAGGGCACGCCGCGCGGATTCCACTTCGTGACCACCGACCAGTTCCTCGAGTGGCACTTCGCCCGTCGTCAGGCCTACGTGGAAGAAGCCGAGCGACGATTCACGGACATCGACAAAGAGAACCCGCAGTTGCTCGCCATCCGCCGCGAACTGGATTGCCAGGACTGGGATGAAGCCGCTCACCTGATCGCTCAGGTGCAAGTTGCCGATCTCTCGGAGGAAGATCTTGCGAAGTTCCGCTCCATGAAGCGATATCTCAAGGAGAGCCGTCCGACATCCGCCTCCACGCAGAAGGAGCTGGATCCGGATGCGGCCAACGAGGAACTGAATGCCGTCATCGATTCCATCCCGAGCATCAGTCTCCGCACTCTCTACTGGAAAGCCATCCGCGCGGGGAAAATCCGCTGTCTCATCGCCCTCATGTACAACCGCTGCTGGTGCTGGCGGAACTTCTACCTTAATACAGCGCGGGAGGAGCAGTTGCGTGCAAGCGCGAAAGAGGAGACGGCCATGCGCGTCGAGGAGGGGCACGGAAAGGACTTCGAGAACCAGGATGTGAACAGCTACCAGAAACCGGCCATCCGTTCTTACACGGAAACACGTGCGAATTCCGCACAGGTTCTCCATGTCTCGGAGGAAGGCCACGGTGCCCTCGTCGCGCGGATGCAGGAGGAGGACTGCGAGCGGTTCCGCTACTGGTCGACCCTCATCCCCACAAACGTGGAATACGGCGCGCACGCCTACATCGTGGATTCCCTCCATCCCCGCATGAAGCGGTGCTTGCGCGTCCTGGAGCAGGCGGGGGTTCCTCCAACGGAGCGATACCAAGCCACGGTGAAACAGCCGAGGAAGAAATCCCCCGCGCGAGCATCTGAAACGAATTATGCGATCTCTGCATGAGGAACCCACGCAACCGATTTGCTTGTATGACCTGCCGTCTTTCTGCAAGAGTGATGTCTCATTCCCCCCACCCCCATCCCATGCATACCGCACTCAGACACTTCTGTGTTCTCCTCGTTGGCCCCGCTCTCCTCGCCGGATGCTCCGCTGCGCGGCCGACTCTGAGCGACCACATGACCAATCCCCTGTTCGCGGAACGCTATGGGGAAGAATTGGTGAATCGCATGACCGAGCTGGAGATCCAGAAAGATCCGCTCATCGAAAATGCAGAGAAGAAAGCCGACATCGACCAAGTGCGCGAACAGTGGATGGAAAGGGCGAAGAAAGCTCGTGATGTCCAGCGGGAAGGGGCGACGGGTGAATTCGCGGAGATGAAGGAGTACGTCCGCGGACGAGCGCTCCTGCTCGGAAACACTCTCTACCTCTCCACGACATTTGAATCGGAACCCGGTCCGTCTCTCCATCTCTACCTCACGACCGCCGTCGATCCGCGGGACATCGCATTCCCCGATCCCACGGCTGTCGATCTGGGAGAGCTGCAATCCCCCTACGGAGCGCAGACAGTCGCCGTTCCGAACGTGAAGGACTTCTCAATCCTGCGCACGCTGGTGCTCTGGGACACGACACTCGACCGTCTCTACGGTTTCGCACAGCTAAGCAGGTGAAAGGCAAGAAAACCGCTTGCTAGCCGACTCTCTCCTCTTCGTGGAGAGGGTGGCGCGCCACCCCCCCTCGTGTTTTGTCCTATCCTTCTTCCTTTGGTATGAACGAGGGGGAGTCAGTTCTCTAAAGGAACTTCATGGTATGGCCGTTAGGAGGGATGAGGAGGTGCTGGAGGGGAATGGGAACTTAAGCAAGGTGCCCTTCCCCTCCAGCAAGGAAAATCAAATAACCATGAAAGAGGCCCGAGCCACAAACACGGCACCTCATACCTCACAGCCTCTGCTGATATCCTCCCAATGCTTTGTCCACCGCGGCACTCAGCGTATCGAAACCGGCCTGAACCTGCACACCGTTCACGAAGAACGCCGGCGTACCCTCCACGCCCAGTGCGCGCCCCTCGTTATAATCTGCGAGGACGAGATCCTTCTTGCGACGCGACTTCCAGCAATTCTCGAACTTCGAACCATCCAATTTCAGCTGCTGAGCCCACGCAAGCAATGAAGGATAGCTCAACGCATCCTGCTTCTCGAAGGCGAGATCGATGAATTCCCAGAACTTCCCCTGATCCGCCGCACACTCACTCGATTCCGCGGCATCGAGAGCGTAGCGATGCTGCGCACGCAGCGGAAAATGCTTGAGGTCGAAGCGTATGACCGAGCCGTACTTCGCGAGGAGCGGCTTCACCACCCCGATATGCACCGCACGACAGGCAGGACACTGCAGATCGGTATACTCGACCACTTTCACGACGCCGTCGGGGTTGCCCAGCGGGGGGCGCGTGGTCTCCGTGTCGCTCGGCGTGCACGCCGCGAGCAGAAATGCGACGAGGAAGAGGAAAGAGAGGCGTTTCATAGCCCGCACAGGATGGCAGGAGCATCGGGAAGAATCAACCAGGTCCCCCTTCGATTCCTTTCCGCCGCAAACCGCGTTACACTGTTCTCCCCATGTCCCTCTACCGCACGTACCGGCCGCAGTCCTTCGCTGATGTTGTCGGCCAAGATCCTGTCGTGACGACTCTCGAACAAGCTGCGAAACAAGACAAGCTCAGCCATGCCTACCTGTTCGCCGGCAGCCGCGGCACGGGCAAGACCTCCGTCGCGCGCATCCTCGCGAAGATCCTCATGATTCGCGGAGTCGAGGACGAGAACATCCAGAAGCAGATCATTCGCGGGGTCGAGGACGGCAGCCTCGTCGACCTTCTGGAGATCGACGCCGCGAGCAACACCAGCGTGGACAATATCCGCGAGCTCATCGAGAAAGTGCAATTTTCGCCGGTGGTGGCCGGCGCGAAGGTCTATATCATCGACGAAGTCCACATGCTTTCGAAGAGCGCATTCAACGCGCTGCTCAAGACTCTTGAGGAACCGCCCGCATACGCATATTTCATCCTCGCCACAACGGAGATCAATAAAATTCCGCTGACCATTCAATCACGCTGCCAGTGCTTTCCCTTCCGAGCCATCGACGAAGAGGAGATCGTCCGTCGCCTGCAGTACATCGCCGATCAGGAACACATCGTGATCGACCGCGAGGCTCTGCGCACCATCGCCCACCATGTCCACGGCGGCATGCGCGATGCGATTTCACTCCTCGACCAGATGAGGTCGCTCCCCAAGATCTCCCGTAAGGACGTGGAGCAGCGGATCGGCGCCACGGGAGACGAGCATGTGGAAACAATCATCACCGCCATCGAGAAAAAGGATGCCTCCGCCATCATCGAAGCGGTACGCAAGATCGAAGAAGCGGGCATCGCTCTGGATGTGTTCCTCAGAAAGCTCCTCGACCTCGTCCGCACCCGCCTGCACGAGGCAATCGCATCCAAGCAATCGACGATCGGCATCCAGCGTGTTCTCGACGCACTCCTCGATGCCATTCGCTCTGTCCGCATCGCACCGGTTCCCGGTCTCGTCGTCGAGTCGGCCTTGCTGCACCTCTGCTCGGATGCCGACGGCAAGAAGGAGGAACCGCTCCATCTGGCGGCAAAAGCTGAGCCGCAGAAAGCGAAGACGAAGAAACCGGAAACCGCGAAGCAGGATCCCGAAACAGTCGAAAAGAAGGAGGATGTACAGAGTGCAGCGATCAAGAGTGCAAGCGTCGAAGCGCCTGAGCTCTCACTGGATGCCATCCGGGGAGTCTGGGAGGATATCGTCGCCGAGACCTCCCCCGCGTCCGTGAAGATGTCCCTGAAGAACGGCCGCGTCCTCTCCCTCGAGGAGAAGAAGGTGATCTTGGGATTTTCCTCCTCCTTCCACCGCGACAAGGTGGCGCACCCGGAAGCGAGCCGCACCATCGAGGAGATCATGCAACGCATCTTCAAGCGCTCTCTGAAAGTGGAGTGCGTGGTGGGAGATGGAGGGAACAACGATGCCGTTCATGAGGAAGCTGCAGTGGATCTGGCTGAAGCGGCTGCGGAGGTTTTTTGAGAAAGAGTGTTGTAGTAGTTCCCGCGGACGCTTTTGCGTGGTTATGGAATTTTCCTTGCTGGAGGGGAAGGGCACCTTGTTCGGTTCCCTTCCCCTCCAGCGCCTCCTCATCCCTCCTAACAGCCATACCCTGAAGAGCATTTCTATACATCGTAGTATTTCTCTGGGCATACCCTCGAAAGGGAAGGGTGGGATGGGAGGGAGGGAAACCGTAGGTTTCCCTCCCAGCTTGGAGTTAGGAGGGTGAGGGGGGTGTCGGGGGGCTTAGGGAACCGAACAAGGTTCCCTAGTCCCCCGACAGAAAGAATCCATAACTATGAACCAGCATCCGCGGAACGCAGTGGATACAAAAATGAAAAAATTCCTCTACACTCCTCTTACGCATGCACCCCTCCGAATCCAAGCAACTCCTCCGGCAATCCATCGAAGAGCGCCTCTCCCACATGCCTCCCGTCGACCGACAGCGCGAGAGCCGATCCATCTGCCGCAGACTTGAGCCCCTCATCCCCTCAGGCTCCGTCATCTGCGCCTACAGCGCCCTCCCGTCGGAAGTCGACCTTACTCCCCTCATCACCCTGCTCCTTACGCGCGGCGACCGCGTGTTCTTCCCTTGCGTGGAAAACAGAACGCTCTTCTTCCGACGCGTGAAAGATCTCCAGGACCTGCAACCGGGCCCCTACGGCATTCTCGAGCCCTCCAAAGAGAGCGAGCTTCTCGACCCACAATCCCTCTCCATCGCACTCATCCCCGGCCGTGCATTCGATCGTGACGGCAACCGTCTCGGCCGCGGCAACGGCGGATACGATCATTGGATCTGTGTGCAACGCGCTCTCAACCCGAAAACGAAATACTGGGGCGTCGCCTGGGAGTGCCAAATCGTGGACTCCGTACCTGCGGAAGGCCACGACGAGCGCATGCACGCCATCGTGACGGCGCGCGGCTTCCAGGAGGTACTGTAGGCAACGGTTCAGGCGTTCATCCGACAGGCATCATTGCCTGTTGGAGTAGAAGTAGATCAGCCCGAAGCCGATGATAACGGCGAGGATCGAGATAGCGATGATCATGGCACCCAGTGTGCCTGCCCCGTCCCGCTCTGTCGAGAGGACAACGAATGTGCTCAAGCGACGCTTGTGTGCTCCCCCAAAATGACTAGGCTGATAGTGCCTCCTTCCCTCCGTCTCCAATGCCCATCTATGACAACCTCAAAAAAACAGATCCCGACGTCTACGCTGCGGTCGCAGGTGAATTGCAACGCCAAACGGACGAGATGGAACTCATTGCATCCGAGAATTACGTCTCTCCATCCGTGCTGGAAGCTCTCGGGAGCGTGCTCACGAACAAGTACGCGGAGGGTTTTCCGGGCAAGCGCTACTACGGAGGACAACAGTTTACGGATGCCGCGGAAACGCTGGCGATCGAGCGGGCGAAGGCGCTCTACCACTGCGATCACGCGAACGTTCAGGCACTCTCCGGCGCCCCGGCGAATATTGCGGTGTACTTCGCGCTTCTGGAGCCGGGAGACGCTGTCCTCGGCATGGATCTGTCGCATGGAGGTCACCTCACACACGGGAGTCCGGTGACCTACATGTCGAAACTCTTCCGATTCTTCCGATACAAGATGAAGAACGTGGAGACGGGGGAACTGGATTACGATCAAATGCGCGAAATAGCCAGGAAGGAGAAACCAAAAATCGTCCTCGCGGGTTTCTCCGCCTATCCGCGTGAATTGGATTACGCGAAGATCAAAGCCATCGCCGACGAGGTGGGAGCGGTGGCGATGATGGATATGGCGCATATCGCCGGCCTCATCGCGGCAGGACTCCTCAAAAATCCTTTCGATTACGGCTTCCATGTCGTGACCACCACAACACACAAGACGCTTCGCGGACCCCGCGGCGGCATGATTCTCTCGCGCGGAACAGTCAGTAATCCGCTCAAGGCAGTGGAGAAGACCATTGAAAATATTCCGACGCTCATCGACCGAAGCGTGTTTCCGGGCTTCCAGGGCGGTCCGCACATGAACAACATTGCCGCCCTTGCCGTGGCATTGGGAGAAGTGATGAAACCAGACTATAAGCCCTATGCTGCGCAGATCCTCGTCAACGCGAAGAGAATGGCACAGCGCCTCATGGATAAGGGTTGTAAGCTCGTGACCAACGGCACCGACAACCACATGATGGTCGTGGATTGCATCAAGTCCTTCGGCATCGACGGAAAGGAGGTGCAGCACATATTGGATGACGTAGGAATCTCCACGAGCAAGAGTACGATCCCCGACGATCCCCTTCCACCCTTCAAGCCGAGCGGACTGCGTTTGGGTACTCCTGCGGTGACGACACGCGGCATGAAGGAGGGGGACATCGATATGACGGTGGATTTCATGCTCAAGGCCATCGAGAAACGTGCCGACGCTTCCGCTCTCAAGAAACTCCAGACGGAAGTGCGTGAATTCTGCCGGCGGTTCCCGCTGCCGGGAATGAAGATCTGAGCTTCTTGGGTTGTAGCTTTTTAGCTTCTGAGGAATGGAAGTGGCCTATCCACGTTCCTGCTGCTATTAAGAAGCTGGATACGGAAACCGCGTCTGCTTGGGCGGAATGCGCCTTCGGTGGCCTGCGTAACTCGAACTGGAACGTGCGCTCGACCGGGAGGAGATGATGCTCGAAGAGGAGCTCGACGATGAAGAGACGCTGGCGACCTCTCTGAGGACGAGGCGTACGGCATCGGCAACGAACGTCTCGCGGTTCTTCGCCAGGAGGGAGACGGAGACGATGTTCCCGCTTGTGATGGCGGCGCTCCCGATCCTCTGCCAGTCACTCCCCTCCCATCGAACATCGCTGGCAGGAGGATGCTGCTGACTGAAGCTCTGCACGATGAGCGGTGTCGTCGTGCCGTCATCCACGCGATACGAAAGTTTATCCGACATGCCGAGGACCGCCGGCCACGTGACGAAGATTTCGTACGTACCGGGAGTGAGGTTCCTGAAGAACCATCGCGCTCCGACATTCGTACCCGTCCAGATCGTATGGCGATGAAGCGTATAACCGTTCCGGTATCCTTGGCCCTCCATCTTGTTCCACCGCTGCCCGCTCGTCAGGAAAACATGCTGACCATCCGCATCATCGGCGACCACAAACGAACCGGGGGCAGCCGCACTCCCCGTCAAACGCTGTCCGCCGCGGAACACGACGACTGCGAGCGTGAGGACAAGGACGGAAGCAATGACCAGATTTTCACGACGACGCTCCATGGGAGAAGGCGGAAAAGGAGAGAAAAACACCGGCAGTATACCCTCCGTACCCCAAAACAACGATCGGGCAATGGAAAATGCTTCCTGCAGGAGATGGGGCAGTGGTACAAACCCCCTCCTATGCGCACCTCCCCCTTCATCTTCCTCTTCCTCCTCGCCATCGTTTCCACTGCCTCCGCAGCCACGGTCAACTGCGAAGAGGAACGCACGAAGAAGGGCCAGAACGCGTATGAGACCTGCACGCTCAATGCAAACAAGGAGAAGGATAACGAAACCCTGCGCGACTATCGGGACATGCTCGACCGCGAGCGAACGAATATCCGCGACGAGTACCGGCGGCGGCGAGAGAACATGGAAGACGCACGCTATGAGGAAGACCGCGATCTCCAGTACCGTGAGGAAGACCAGGATCATCACATCCAACAGTTACGGAACTCGAAATCCGCGGAGGACACGATCCGACTTGAGCAGGCGCGGCTGCAGGTCATTCGCGACGAGCGCGGTGCCACCCGAGCGTACTTCGACCGGTCCATCGACGTCATCAATGCGGAGGAGACGCTGAAACTCAAGAAGCTGGACCGCGACTATGCCGAGCAGGAGATGCAATTGCGAAGCAACGGAAGGTCCACGGGAAGTTCATACAAAAACTACAACGATTACCGATACACCTACCCCTCGAACTATCAGCGGGGGTGGTCGTGGTAGGACTGAACGGCACGTTGTTTTGCACATATGCAAAAAAGACCAGAAGTTACCTCTGGTCTTTTTTGTGTTTGTGTCCTGCTTCCTCGGCTATCAGCGACAAATCTTATAGATATCACTGAGCCGTTAAGTAGGAAGCTGACGGAGGGGAGGAGCCCTCGAATCTCTGCCTTGCTGCGGTTTCTTGTTTCTCCTCGCAACCGGACGAGGTCCCCGTGCCAGATCTCAAGACATCGCCGAAGCGAAGGAGACCATGGGGAGTAAGGGGATGCATGCCGCAGAGCACCTCTCATCAACGGCACGACATCGCAGAGCAGAGAGAACGGCAGCCGGGCGCACCTTGGGCGACCGAACGTGGGACATGTCACCTGATCCCCAGCAGGTTCATATGAAATGAGTGACTGGGCGGGACATGTGTTCGGTTGCCTTGAGGAGCGGTGGCTACCCTTCCGTCTGCTCTGGCTTCCTGGACTCGGTGGTGTGAAGGATCCGATTGTTTGTCTTTGCCCCGGGGCGGGAGACCTGTGTCTGTGTGTCTGTCTCTGTCTGTGTGTGTATGGGCATTGGCTGATGGCCTGTGATCTGCCGAAGCAAATCCGCACATCATACGAAGTCACCGTCCGACGGGCAAGGTATTGCCATAGTCGAATGGGGTGATTGGTAGTATGAATATATTTTTTGTACAAGCATGATACATTTGATTTTGGCTAATATAAGGCAAAATTATGCTCATACATGCATGAAAAGTATTCCATCCAAATCGAAGGCTTTACGAGTGAATGTACTTAGCACTTAGTATGTAGTTCTCCTCTTACTTCTCCACCCCTCTCCCCTGACCCAACCCCTGTCGCACCTGCTCAATCGCAGCACGCTGCACCCGAAGAACCTCCTCAAGAAATCCCTTCGCATTCTGCAATCGCTCGGGAACCTTCTGAACCGTTTCAGCTGCGATCTGATCCAAAACCCCGCTTGCCGCATCGCAAGCTTGGGCATCGACTGCATCACCGTCCCCGATGGCGAGTGCGCGCTTGATACGATCAACGGCTTTCATGACAAGATCGAGGCGAAGTGCCGCGCCGACCCGCTCATCAAGAGAATGGGTGGATGTCGGCTTCGCATTTGCAACTGCCTCAATGAGTTCGGCTTTCGTCGTCATCGGAGGAAGGGGAGAGGAAGGAAAGCGCATCCGAACAGCGTTACAAACACATCAAACACTCTCTTTACAAATGCGTCAATCAATCCCGCATCATTGTCCCTTCTGCCGTTTCTCCTGCAATTCCAGCATCGCTTTGCTCGGCGGCGGGACTCCCCCGCTCTTCTCAAGTTTGGCGGACAAGTCGCTATAAGACACGTGTTCGGCTTCCGAGAGCGTCTCGCCCATGTACTCCTTCTTGCGGAGCATGTTGAAGTCGTTCGTCCACATCTCGCGATCGCGCCACGCGCGGTACGCCTCGAGTGTCATGCCCTTCTTGCGTGCCCTGAGCTTCTCCTCCTCTTCCTTCTCCTTGGACTTCTCGACGGTCTTCCCCTGCTTCTTGGCTTCCGCTGCACTCGCGGCCCACGTGCGGATCTTCTGCTCCACCACTTCGCGCTTCGCGCTGTAACGTTCACGTGAGAGCGAACGCAATGTCTCGGCACGCCCGGCGTCCTGCGTACTCTTCGGCGGGGGGAGCGTGGTCACCGAGAAGGGCCTCGAGGGCACGCCGTCGATCATGAGCCGCATGTACGCGTGGTACTTGGGCAGGCTCAGGATGTCTTTCGGCGTCGCCACCTCCTCGAATTGGAGGCTCAGCTCCTCCGCGTCGTCGGAGCCCACCTGGAAGCTCACGAGCGATCCGACGTTGCCGAAAACCGCATCCTTCAGCGCCGTATTGCCCTTCTCGCCAAAGAGGAGCTGCGAGACGTACTGATTCGCCATCGTGAGGTTGAGCCGGTACTTGCGCGCCTCGGAGAGAATCGTGGCAAAAGATTCCGTCGCGAAGTTCTGGAACTCGTCGACATAGAGGTAGAAATCGCGTCGATCCTTCTCCGGCACATCCGCACGGCTCATGGCATCGATCTGGAACTTCGTCACGAGCATGGACCCGAGGAATGCGGACATGTCCTCGCCGATCTTCCCCTTGCTTAAGTTCACGAGGATGATCTTCCCTGTATCCATCGCCTCGCGCACGTTCAGGGTGCTGCGCACCTGCCCGACGATGTTGCGCACCACGGGCGTGGAGAGCAGTTGCCCGACCTTGTTCTGAATGGCAGAGATCGCCTCCGTGCGGTATTTCTCGCTCCAGTTCGCATATTCGTCATCCCAGAAGCTTTTTACGAGCGGATCGGTGACGTGCTCCACGACTTTCTTGCGGTACGAATCGTCCGCGAACATCCGCATGATCCCGAGCATGGACGAGCCCTGGTACTCGAGGAGCGCGAGCAGGGTATTGCGCAGAATGTGTTCCATACGGCCGGAGAACATTCCCGGCCAAAGCTTGGTGAAGACGCTCATGAGGCCCGACGTGACGATGGAGCGCTGATCGGGATCGCCGGACTCGAGCATGTTGAAGGAGATCGGATAGTCGCGGTCAGCAGGATCGAAGAGAACGACGTCGTTCGAGCGGCTCTTCGGCACGAAACGCAAACAGTCGTCGATGAGATCGCCGTGCGGATCGATGACGGCCACGCCCTTCCCGGCCTGGATATCACTGTTGATCATGTTCTCCAAAAGCGTGGATTTGCCCATGCCCGTCTTTCCGATGATGTACACATGCCGGCGCCGGTCGTCGGGGCGGATGCCGAACTTCGTTCTCTGGCCGCGGAAGACCGCCTCGCCAAGGATCGTGATGTCCGGCTCCGTCTCGGACGGGAGATTGATCGGAGGTTCGAGCTTCTTCGAGAGCACCCAATCGATGTTCGGCGTCTGCACGAGCATGGTGGGCATGTGCCAGAGCGTGGCGACTTCCTCGGCGGAGAGAATGTACGGGAACGTATGGAATCGATGATCCGCCTCGGAAAGCCTGCGCACCTTGCCGGCGCGGAAGGAGTTACAGTTGGGGAGCGCGAACTGGCGGAAGCCGCCGGCGATCTCCTCGAGCTTCATCAACGCATCATCGACGTATGCGATCGGCGTGACGACATTCAGGCGGACATTGCAGGTGAAGAGCAGACGGTTGACCTTGTCGAGCGCAGCGGCGATGTGATCCTCGCGATCATGCGACCGCATGCTCGCACGCTCGATCTCATCGTCCTCGTGCGAGACGATGGGCTTGCCCGCCGGCGAAAGCTGCGGAATCTTGAAGTATTTGTTGAATCCCGGCCACGCGCGGAACCCGCCCAGGAAGACGGCCGCCGGCAGGAAGGCGAGCCGCCGCCAACCGCGAGCCAGCTGCACCCGCGTGAAGAGGGCGGCGTAGGACGCCGAGAGAGAGGCCAAACCTCTGGTGAGGAGCGGCAGGAATCGGAGCGCCCTGCGGCGGTAGGTGCCGCTCAAAGGGCGCAGGATGACCTGCACGTTCCCGCGCATGCCCGGCCGCTGGTAGCGCGCGAGGGCGGAGGTGATCCCCGCGATGGGATCCACGTTCACGCGCGTGAGGATGTCGTCGAACTGCGGATGACGCTTGATGGGGAAGACTTCCGGATCGTTGAGCGCGAGATCGAGGGAAACGATCGTCTCCCCTTCCTTCACGGCGAGCGGATCGTCGTCCGCCTGCTCGATGTCGATCTCGGGGTACTGGGCGTAGAGTTGGCTCTCCGCGAGGCGCACGCCGCGATCCGTCCCACGCACGAAGAAGGCAATCTTCCCTTCGCGCCCCATGGAGATCTCCAGCGCGACGTCGCGCTGCGCGCCCGTGAGGGAGTGGAGCGCAGCGACCGCCGGCTCCATGTGGAGCGGCCCGCGCTGGACGTCATCATCGGTCTCCTGAGCGGCGCGGATGCGAAGCAGTATCGATTGCGGAGTCATCTGGATGTCAGGTGAGGGAGATGTCAGTGGTAAGACTTGAGGAGATCGGCCACCATGTCGAGGGCAACCGTGTTGTAGGCGTAATCCATGCGCATCGGGCCGAGGATGCCCACGGCGCCCTTGGTGCCCCGTACGGCATAGGAAGTCACCATGAGACTGCAGCTCGGCACGGCCTTGAGAATATGCTGGTCGCCGATGTAGTAGCGGATGTGATCGTCGATCTCGACATTACCGAGCAGCCAGTCGAGCTTGTCTTCGAGGAACTCCGCCACCTCGCACGCGAGGAGCGGATTCATCTGGAACTCCGGCTGTTTCAGGGCATTGGCGAGACCCATGAAGTACACGCGATTCTTGTGCGGAACAGTCGCGAAGGCGACATTGGGGATCATCCGGGCGAGGAGTGCCACCGCCTCGTAGACGCGCTCCTGATCCTTGCGCTGGAAGTACTCCTCCTTGAGCTCGTCGAAGCGCTTGCGCACCTTGCGCTCGTAGGAGGACGGCGCCATGAACTCCTGCACGTACGCCCGATACCCCTTGGCCGTCGGGATGCGCCCGGCGGAAATGTGCGGCTGCTCAAGGAATCCCTCGTCTTCAAGAAGCCCCATCTCCGAGCGGATCGTGGCCGAAGAGCAGCAGAAATCCCCCACCTCGAGCAGCCTCTTGGACCCCACTGGAATGGCCGTTTGGATGAACTGGTCAATGATCGCCGCCAGGAGCTTTCCCTGTCTCTCGTTCATGGAAGAAGTATAGCACTCTTGGCTCGAGAGTGCCATTTTATTACTTTTCCCGTCTTGCCGCTCTCTCCAGAACACAAGCAACGTACTCCCGAATGCATTCTGCACGGTGCGCGATATTCCGGAACGGATCGGTGCGCCCGCCTTCGACGATATCCCCGATGGAGACCGCCATATCGAACCGCGCGAGGACCGCCTGAACGTCTTCCGGCCGGACATGCGCAGGATGTCCGAGTGTGAATTTCATGGCCCGCGTGATGGCACTGAGCCTCCATGCTTTCTTCGTACGCTCCTCTCCGGGGGCGGTCATCCCCGCAAATTCCCCCAGACAGCCATCGATCCGCTGCGTCTGGGCGGCAATAGGAAGATTATAATATCCGTGAGAATCCCAAATATCACCTGACATGACTCCATCCTATCACATCGGCAATTATTTCACTTCTTCCCCTTCGTCTTCGTCGCAGCCAGACGCTTGCGGAAGCGCTCGACGCGGCCGCCGCGGGCCTCGGCCTGCTTCTTCCCCGTGTAGACGGGATGGCACATCCTGCAGATTTCCACGGAAATCTCCTTCACGGTGCTCGGGATCTTGAAAATCGCTCCGCACGTCGTGCAGGTGATTTTGGCGTCAGGGTGCATTTCCGGATGAATCGCTGGTTTCATGGCGACGAGAGTGTAACGGGGCACGGAACGAATGCAAGAAAACTATCAGAAAATATCTCTCATTTGCGTCTCATTTCTTCCCCTTCTTCTTCCCCTTCGCCTGAGCCGCCTTGGGCTTGGCCTTCGCCGGCTTCGCCGCTTTCTCCGCCACCCGCGTCTTCACGAATGCCGGCTTCGCCGCCGCCTTCGGCTTCGCTGCGACAGCGACTTTCGTTTTCTGGAATGTCACCGCTACTTTCGCCGTCGCCTTCACTTTGGTCGCCGTCGCCGTGGCAATCGGCGCAGCCTTCGCCCCGACGACCGCCGCCGCGCGCTCCACTCTCCTCTCCTCTTTCTTGATCTCGACCACCTCGCCCTTGCGTTCCTCCTGCGCCGCCTGCGTCACCGCCTCCTCACTCTCCTTGTCCTCCATGACGACGCTCATCGTCGCCACCTTGTCGCGCGCGTTCAGGCGCATGACGATGACGCCCTGCGTGGCGCGGCCGCGTGACGGGATGTCGGAGAGACGCATGCGGATGGCCTGCCCCTGTTTGGAGATGCACAGAAGATCGCCGTCTTCCCCTTCTTTCAGGACGCAGCCGCCGACGACGTCGCCGGTTTTGGGCGTCAGTTGAGCCGCTTTCACGCCCGTGCCGCCGCGCCCCTGGAAACGGTACTCCTCCACCGGCGTCATCTTCCCGAGACCGTTCTCCATGACCACGAGGAGCTTGCTCGTCTTCGGATCGGAGATGACCGCCGCCTCGACGACGATGTCCCCCGCCCCGAGCCGCACCCCGCGCACCCCTGCAGCCGCGCGGCCCATCGGACGGACATCGCCCTCCGGGAAGCGGATCGCCTTGCCCTTCTTCGTGAGGATAAAGATTTCGTTCTTGCCCGTCGTCGATACCACCCACTTGAGCTCGTCGCCTTTCGGCACCTTCTGCGCGATCAGGCCGCTGCGGCGGATGTTCTCGAACTGGTTGATCTCCGTGCGCTTCACCGTACCCTTGGATGTCACCATGAAGAGGTGCGTCGTCTCCTTCTCATCCGCCTTGAGAATGGCTGTGATGCGCTCTTCGGGCTGCAACTGGAGGAAATTCACAATCGCCTGCCCCTTGGCCACCCTGCTCGCCTGCGGCAGCTCGTAGGCCGGCGACTGGAACACGCGGCCCGTGTTCGTGAAGAACAGGAGGTCGTCGTGGTTCATCACATGGAGAATGGACATGATCTCGTCATCGTCCTTCGTCGTCATGCCCTTCACCCCCTTGCCGCCGCGGTGCTGCGCGCGGAACTGCATGGGGCTCAGGCGCTTCACGTAGCCCGTCTGCGTGAGGGCGACGATCATCGGCGCATTCGGGATGGTGTCCTTCGCCGAGAATTCGCCGACTGCGTGCTTGACCACCGTCGTGCGGCGGGCGTCGCCGTACTGCGTCTTGATGGCCTTCAGCTCGTCTTTGATGATGCCGTCCATGCGTTTCTTGTCCTTGAGGATCGCCTCGCACTCCGCGATGAACTTCTTCTGCTCCTTGAGCTCGTCTTCGATCTTCTGCCGCTCGAGACCCGCCAGCGTCTGCAGGCGCATCTGAAGGATGGCGTCGGCCTGGAGCTCCGAGAGCTTGAACTTCTTCACGAGGTTCTCCTTCGCGATCTCCTTCGTTTCGCTCTTCTTGATCGTCTCGATGACGCGGTCGATGGAGTGGAGCGCGATGGAGAGCCCCTCGAGGATGTGCGCGCGCTCCCTGGCCCGGTCGCGGTCGAAGGTCACGCGGCGGGTGACGACCACGCGGCGGTGGTCGACGAAGATCTGGAGGAGCTCCTTCAAGTTGAGCAGCCGCGGCTGGATGCCGTCCGCGAGCGCGATCATGTTGTAACCGAAGCTCGACTGCAGCTCGGTGTGCTTGAAGAACTGATTGAGAACCTTCTGCGGGTAGCTGTCCTTCTTGAGCTCGATGATGACGCGGATGCCTTCGCGGTCGGATTCGTCGCGGATGTCCGAGACGCCCTGGATGATCTTGTCATTCACGAGCTGCGCCATGCGCTCGATCATGGACGACTTGTTCACCTGGTACGGGATCTCCGAGATGCGGATCTGGTAGCGCCCGCCGCTCGCCTCTTCGATCTGTGCCTTGCCGCGCACAACCACGGTCCCGCGGCCGGTCAGGTATGCCTGCTTGATCGCCTCGATGTCATAGACGATGCCGCCCGTCGGGAAATCCGGCCCCTGCACGAACTGCAGAAGATCCTCCACCGTCACACCGGGGTGATCGATGAGGTGCATCACCGCATCGATGAGCTCCCCCAGATGGTGCGGCGGGATGTTCGTCGCCATGCCGACAGCGATACCCACCGTGCCGTTCAAGAGCAGGCTCGGCAGCTTCGCGGGCAGCACGCTCGGTTCCTTGCGCGTGTCGTCGTAGTTCGAGTTGAAGTCGACGGTGTTCTTCTCGATGTCCTGCAGCACCTCGTCGGTGATGCGGGCCATCTTCACTTCCGTGTACCGCATGGCTGCGGCTCCGTCGCCGTCGATGGATCCGAAGTTGCCCTGTCCGTGCACGATCGGGTAGCGCATGGAGAAATCCTGCGCGAGGCGCACGAGCGCCTCATACACCGCAGAGTCGCCATGCGGGTGGTACTTTCCAAGCACGTCTCCCACCACCAGCGCCGATTTGCGAAACTTCGCGGTGGATTTCAGTCCCAGCTCATGCATCGAGAAGAGGATGCGGCGGTGGACGGGCTTCATGCCGTCACGCGCATCGGGAAGCGCGCGCGCAACGATGACGCTCATCGCGTACGAGAGGTAGCTCTCCTCCATCTCCATGACGATCGGCCGCGGGGAGATTTTGCCGATGTTCGCCAGCGTCTCCCCCGTTGCGGGAGGAGTCTTCGACTTGTCCGAATCCCCCAACGGAAGGGGTTCCTGCGACGCGGGCGGTGGATCTTGCTTCTTCGGCATGGAAAATCGTGCGAGGAGCGGTTGGATGGATCATACAGATTTTTTCACAAGAGAAAAGGGTACGACAAACTTCGGGGGTGCGAAACTTCGCACCCCCGGATGGCCTTCCACGATTCCCCCTTAATGAGGGAGCCCTGCCATCACCGCATGGGCAGCCGCAACGAGCGGACTGCTGACCGTGGCGACGAACAGAGCGAGCACTGAGAGCAGGGCGAGAAATGCCAGAGCCTTCATTTTTCTATCCTCCCGAAAGCTGGACGATCTCTCACACGACTGACAGCATCAGTTGCTCTGTGAAAGACCTAATTGTTATTATACAATATTTATTGTAAGATGCAATATCTAGCGCTTTTTGTCTGATTGTAGAGCATTTCCACTATTTGGAGGGATGGCGCGCCACGGGGGGTGAGGGGGAAGGCCCCGCTGTCCCGCGTCAGCGGGACAGGAGGCCGACGAGTCGGCTCCGAATCCCTGGAGGAGCCGACGAGGAGACGCGGGGCCGGGCGGAGGGGCTCTGGCGCGCCGGCGTTTTGGCGCCACCTTTGCCGCCGGGCAAAGGTGGCAACAACATCGAAAAGAGTATGCTGCCCTCTGTGCTTTCCATCGTCTCCACACCTATCGGCCCAATCGACTCCCCCTCACTCCGTTCGGGGTCGCTCAGGGTCTTTCCCCGCCATTGCTATCATTAAGTCGTATGCTGTCTATTGTTTCCACCCCCATCGGCAACCTCGGCGACATCACGCTGCGCGCCATCGACACCCTCAAGAAATGCTCCGCCATCGTCTGCGAAGACACGCGCGTGACGGGGAACCTCCTGAAGCAATTGAATATTGGGAAGAAGCCCCTCACCAGCATCACGAGCTACTCCTCCGGGCACCATCTGGAGGAAACCATCGAACGCCTCAAGCGCGGGGAACACCTCGCTCTCACTTCTGATGCGGGGACTCCCGGCATCTCGGACCCCGGTTACGCACTCGTATCCAGGGCGCGTGCGGAGGGCATCGACATCGAAGTCGTCCCCGGCCCCGCCGCCTTCCTCGCAGCCTTGAGCGCAAGCGGTCTTCCCATCCACCACTTCACGTATTTGGGCTTCCTGCCCCTGAAGAAAGGAAGGAAAACACTCCTCGCATCATTGAAGAATGAGGAACGCACAATCGTCTTCTACGAGTCCGTCCACCGCATCGGGAAAACGCTCCAAGAGCTCGCGGAAGCGCTTCAAGGTCAGCCCGATCGCCCGATCGTCATCGCACGCGAGCTCACGAAGATGCACGAGGAAGTGATCTCCACGACCGTGGCCGGACTGCCGGACATCGCCGCATCCGTCATGAAGAAGGGGGAATTCGTCATCGTGATCGGCGCACGAGAGGGGCGGAGGGAAGCCGGAGCTTCCCCCCGCGAAGACTGATCCATCAGAGTCCTTTCCTCTGACGCCGTCGGTACTGCATCGTCCCGACGAGAGCGGCCCCGGGCATGACGGCGAGCCCCACCAGGTACTCGACAACGGGGTTCCAAACGGGAACCCCCTCCGCGAGCAGTTCTCTTCCTATGACGACGGCGTACATCGTGCTCGCAACGACAGCGAAGAGTCCGCAGAGCCTGTACAACAGGCTGTCTGCCTGAGAGCGCACGAAGAGGAGCACCGCTCCCCCTCCCGCAAACACGCCGCACACGACAAGCGACTGCATGGTTTACCTCCCTATCGACAGAGGAGAGAAGGATCGACTGACCAGTGACTCCATCGTAAGACGAAAACGGCGTATGGAAAGAAGAACATGAGAAAAAGGAGGGGGACCGCCCCCCTCCACCGATCAAGGAGGATCATCCTCTTCCTTTTCGAATAGGTACTCGATGAACAAAAGGAAGAGATACGTCCCGTAGAGACTCGCAAACAGGATGGAGATAGGCAACCAGCAACGCTGCTGTGAAACCACGAGATAGCCGACGCCGCAAAGCCCTAAAAACACCAGGCAAGCGATGAGACAGCCGTCGACGCAACCCGCTTCCACAGTATTCCAAATCGATCTGCGTTCCAGTGCGTAGTATCTCCAACCCGCAAGCATACCTGCGAAGACGATGAGGAAGTAACTCATGGGTCACCTCCTTTCTTGTCTTTCGACAGCTTGTGAATGAGCAATGACCTGATCGGACCGGGCATTGTCCTGTGCGCAGCCGTCACAGTCAAAGCTTTGAGATGATATATTTCGTCATCCCCTTCCCTGAAGATGCATCTACGGCAGCGCCCCCTTCGGATCGATGTTCGCGCCGTTCTTGATCACTTCGAAGTGCAGGTGCGGACCCGTCGTCGTCGGCCCCGCGCCGTGCGTTCCGGGCCGGCCGCCGCTCAAGCCGATGAGCTGCCCCGCACGCACGTCCTCCCCCGTCGAGACCGAGAAGTGCGAGAGGTGTCCGTACAGCGTGGCATATCCCCCCCGGTGGCCGATGAGCGCGTAGGAGTAGCCCGTGTCGCCGCCGTCGCGCGCGAGGAACACGACACCGTCCGCCGCACTCACGACGGGACTCCCCTGCCCGATGCCGATGTCCATGCCGAGGTGCGGGATGCCGAACACGCGCTTGTACCCCTCATCGAGGTATCCGGCGGTGATCGCCCCGAACGCCGGCCAGGAGAACGGCTGCGCGTAGGGCACGATCCCGTCCGCATACTGTCCCGGCCGCGCTTCCCTGAGCCCCTTCTCGATGAGCGTCCGCTCGGCGCGCATCCGCAGCCGCGCGTCGATGCGGGCGAGATCGCCCTGGAGGCGGATGACCTGCTGGTGGACTTCCTCGAAGACGCGCTTGATGGCGTCCTCTTGGCTCCCGCCGGCGGCACCGCTCTCGAGCCGGTCCACGTCATCCGACGCCGCGAGGTACTCCCTCTGCAGCTCTCTGAGCTGCTCACGCAGTTTGGAAACCATCGTGACGGTACGTCCCGTGTCGGAGAGCTTCCGGATGAGTGCGAGCCGCTCGCTCAAGACCAGCTTTTCCGTGAGAGCGCTCTCCGTGGACTCTCCGAGCGAGAGGAGGAGCACGTTCCCGACGGAATCGAACGCGCTTCCGTGCGCACCGGTGGTCCGAAGGACGGTCGCAAGCTCCGCTTTCTGCGCTTCGACGAGTGCATCGCGCTCCTTCGGGTTCGCGGGATCGACCCCGAGACGATCGCGGAGCGTCTGCAAAAATGTTTCCGCCGACGCGATCTTCAAGCGCACCCGCCGCTTCTCCGCACCGATCGCGAGAAGCTTGGCGCGCGCGCTCTTCACCGTGCCACTGCTCGCCGGACCCCGCGGGCGGGACCGGTACAACCTGGCCGCTCCCTCCAATGCTTTCTCGAGCGCCTGCACCATCTCGCCGCGCTCGGGCGGAGGCACGATGAACGCGAACGTGACGAGAGGGATCAACGCGGCGAGCAGCACGCCGGCCGTCGCCAATCGCGCGGAGAGGCGTTCCCCCGCCGCCGCGGAGACACGGACGCGCCGCGCAGAGGATGCCCTGAGCGTAGTCGAAGGGCGTCCGGGGCGATCCGTAAAACGTTGAGGGATATGCATTTCCCTACAGTATAGCGGAAAAACGGCCGGAACGGAATGCGTCGCCGCAACGCTCGAGTCGAAGGGTAAAGGAAGTTATGCAGCATCGTCCTGCGCGGTGTGCTACCATGCTCCCCCATGATCGCCCTCTTACGAGGCACCGTCCGCAGGCATGCTCCCGGACTCGTGACCGTCGACGTAGGAGGAGTCGGCTACCGCGTCGCCGTACCCCTCTGTGTGTGGGATGAATTGAAGGAAGGCGAGGAGCGGGAGCTCACCATCGAGTCCTACGTGCGGGAGGACCGCTTCGACCTCTTCGGGTTCACCGACGCGGCGACGCAGATGCTCTTCCGGGAGGCGATCGAGATGCCCGGCATCGGCCCCAAGACCGCTCTCGAGATCTGCTCCGTGCCGCGCCACGTCCTCGCACAGGCCATCTCCGCGCAGGATGCAAAAATGCTCACCGCCATCAAGGGTGTGGGGAAGAAGACAGCCGAGAAGCTCCTCGTGGACCTGAAATCGCTCATGGAGAAGGAGCCGCGCATCTTCCACGTCGCGGAAGGACAACGCAGAAGCGCGCACGAGTTCGACGAAGACGCCGTGGCCGCGCTCCACTCGCTCGGATACGAATCCTCCACCATCATGCAGGTCTTGAAGAGCCTGCCCAAAGACCTCGCAACCACCGAGGAGCGCGTGGCCGCCGCTCTCCGATCGCTTTGATCCTCCCCCTTTCCATGCTCACGCTCGACATCTCCGCCACCCTCGCACGCGCGATCACCCCGTCACTGGGCATCCCCGACCAGGAGCTCTCGGGCCTGCGGTCCTCCATGCGCCGCTACATCGACGACTGGCTCAAGGAGCGCCGTTCAGGCAAGCACGCGTGGTCCATGGCCCCCTACGACAAGCAGGCGATCGCGCTCGTGAAGGAAGTCGCGGAGCGCGTGAAGACCGAGCACATCCGCACCGTCATCTGGATCGGCATCGGCGGATCGGCCCTCGGCCCGCAGGTGATCCAGGAAGCGTTCGAGAGCCCCGACACGGTCGAGTTCATCCTCCTCGATTCCATCGATCCCGCATACCTCGAGATGATGCTGCGCTTCGTGGACTGGAAGCAGACCCTCCTCGTGATCGCGAGCAAATCCGGCGACTCGCTGGAGCCCATGAGCATCTTCTTCCTCTGCTTCGAGCGGTTGCGCGCGGCCATGAAGGATCGCGGCGCCGCGGAGCGGACGGTCGCCGTCACCGACGTGGACGCGGGGCCCCTGCGCACGTTCTGCGCGGAGCGCGGCATCGCCATGCTGCCGATCCCCGCCGACGTGGGCGGCCGGTACTCCGTTTTCACGCCCATCGGGCTGCTGCCCATGGCGCTGCTCGGCCAGGACGTGAATCAGTTCGTGCGCGGCGCGAAGGAAATGGACACCGCCTGCCAGTCGACGAGCATCGACGACAACCCCGCGGCGCTCCTCGCGAGCGTGCAGTTCCTCCTCGACACGAAGCGCGGCTACTGCCTGCGCACGATCATGCCGTATTCGCAGCGCCTCGCCCCCGTCGCCCGCTGGGACCAACAGCTCATCGCCGAGAGCCTCGGCAAAGCGGAGACGGCCAACCCCATCCCCGTGGCCGCGATCGGAACGCAGGATCAGCACTCGCTCCTGCAGCAGTGGATGGCCGGCCCGCGCAAGAGCTGGCACCTCTTCATCCGCGAAACCGAGCGCCCGCGCCTCTCCGTGCCGGATCACGTGCCCCCCGCCTTCCAGTTCATGGCGGGCAAGACCTTCGGACAGCTCATGGACGCCTGCTACGAGGGCACGAGCAGAGCTCTTCTGTCCGCCAAGCGCCCCTCCGTGACCATCACGCTTCCGCGGCTGGATGCGGGTAACCTCGGCCAGCTCTTCTATCTCTTCCTGACCGAAGTCGTGCTCCTGGGGAAGCTCTACCGCATCGACCCCTACGGCCAGCCGGCGGTGGAGACGGGCAAGAAAATCACGAGGACGATCCTGTCGAAGGGAAGGACGGCGGAGTAATGGAAAATTAAAAATGCAAAATGAGAAATGAGAAATGAATAATTTTGCATTTTGCATTTCTTATTTTGCATTCCCAATTCCCCCCTCCCCCGCTATCCTTCTCTCGTACCATTTCCCGCTCCCCGTCCCATGGCCCACGACGTCACCGATGCCACATTTGCCGCCGAAGTCCTGCAGTCGAAGATCCCCGTCCTCGTGGATTTTTGGGCCCCGTGGTGCGGACCCTGCCGCGCGATGTCTCCGGTCGTCGACGAGATCGCGAAGGAGTACGAGGGGAAGGCGAAGGTCGTGAAGGTGAACGTCGATGAAAACGCGGACATTCCGGGGCAGTTCAACGTCATGAGCATCCCCACATTCATCGTCTTCAAGGACGGCTCTCCGGTCGCGCAAATCGTCGGCGGGAGGCCGAAGGGTGATCTCACGAAGGAACTGGATGCCGCCATCGCGTAAGCATGCATTTCTTCCTCGGCTTCATCGGCATTCTCCTGTCCGTCGGCATCATCCGCTACCGCGAAGCGATCGGGGATACCATCGGGGAGGCGGAGTGGATGCGCAAGATCGGCGGTGTCTACATGGTGACGATCTACTTCGCGATCTGCCTCTTCATCTACAGTTTCCTCTCAATGTTCGGGCTGCAGGACATGCTCCTCACGCCCATCGTGAGGCTCCTCACGCCATACGGGACCCCCGATGGGCCCGTCGTGCCGGTGGCTCCGTAAAAGGACGATTGTACAACACCGTGTGGCGTTCGCCGTGTCGACTCTTCGATACGCCCCGCGTGTCACACTGAGTGTTCCGAGCCCCGCGGCCGCGGGGCGAGGAATGTATCGAAGTGCAGACACGCGGGGCACTCAGAGTGACACGGCGAAGTATCGAAGTATGTTTGTGTCCTATAAAAGTGGAGTGAGCCTGGAGCTTGAGAGAGGCCCACTCCGTTCCCCCGCTCTTTGTGCGACACGATTGCCGCGCAGCCTTTATCTCCGAACGAGATGAAAGTGAAGCTCCGATGTAAGGTAGGAAGCGAGGGGCCGATATTGTAAGAGATGAACCTGCAGCATTCAACGATTATGGACAGATTTGTGGAATCCATGCGCATTTCGTACTTTGGTCACAAAGCAAAAGAAACATAGTACTTCATTGGTGCAAGTCCGGGCCTGCAGTACGATGAACTCATGACAAATGAGCTCGTGAGATACAGATCGGAGTCCCCGCCGCCACCGCCTCTTCCTGCAAAGCTCTCTCCGATTGAGCTCACCATCACTGCCCCTCGCGACCTCACCTCCTTCGAGCAGGAAACACTCGGAGGAACATTCTTCATCGGGATCTTCCACGGTGTGAACGGCGAACCGAGAGTCACGAGACTGGATTACGTTCAGAGACAAGGCATCTACGTTCTTCTCACGGGGGTGCCGCAAGATCAGGCGCGGAAAGTGATCGATGCGATCGTTGCGAATGTCCGGCAATGGGCGGAGAAACATGACATGTGCGGAGAGGACTTCCAAGAACTACCTGCCGCAGGTGCATTGACACACGAAATCTGTCATTGAGATCATGATTCCTCTACACTGGCGAGCCAGTGGGGCTGTAGCTCAGTGGTAGAGCACCTGCTTTGCAAGCAGGGGGTCAGGGGTTCAAGTCCCCTCAGCTCCACCATTCGGGAATTCAAAAGCCGGAAATGGCTTTTTATCCAATAATTTTTAATTCTTAGGCGATTCTAAGCGAGTTCAAAATCGAGATTTCTTCTCTCGGGGGATTCTCACCGCTGAGTCCCATGAGTGGCTTTGTGTGGCCGTTTTCTTGGAGTTCAAAATCCTAACCTTTGATCTTCAATTTCAATTGGCTCACTGTGCTTCTTCTGAATTTGTTATGCTGAACGCATGAAATATCACAAGATTGAAGAAATTATCGCATATCTCGATGCCGAAAGAGCTGGAGTCGAAGCTCAATTCGATGCCAAGTACAAAGAAAGATTGGATGAGTTATTTACTGAGTTGGTAAGACTTTTTAATGGTCTTCAAGATGCAATGTATAACAGCATCGAGAAGAAACTGCCCGATGGGACGTGTAATGCGGCGCTCATTCTATGGAAATGTTTAAGAACTTTTCTTGCATCAATTCAGTTATTGAGAGCTGGCTACTGGGGGGAGGCAAATTCTTTACTGAGGGATGCATTGGAGTCTGCGGCAATTGCTCTCTATTTACACAATCACCCAGAAAGTAACAGTGTTTTCCAGGGGCAAGGAGGTAAGCCTTTATATGGAAAGGCACTTGGCGAAGCTTACAAAATAATTCCTACCTTTCAGACTCAGCGTAAGTTACTTTCAGAAATTTATGTGCATCCGAGTGAATTTCATGGCGTGATTGAGTGGAAGGGTGAGAAATTCAGTATGGTCGGTACTTTTGAAGAGAAAAATTTGCAACGGTATGAAACGACCGTTTTTGTTTTGGAGTCTGTAATTAAAGATTTAGGAAAAGTAATCGAATACATCTTCTTTGTTTTTTTTGATCCACCACTTTTTTGGGATAGAGACGGATCGGGAAAGTTAACAATGAAAAGTCCTGGGCTTAAACATTTAAATAGATTATTAGACTCGGCTGAGATTATCAAAAAGAACACAGGCATTGATATTCTTGCTGACAGTGATGACGACAATGACGAAGCAAAAGAATACAAGGCGATACTTCGCAGGTATGAGTTGAGAAGGAAATCAAAGGAAAGTTAAAAGTTCAAAATCGTTCCCCACAGCTCATTGACTGAGCCGTAATTAGAGGATCAGGTTGCCTTTTTCTACTGTTCGACTGTTCAGGATCGATATGATGCAATCGAGTGAGTAATAGAGTTCTGTGAACTTTTTGGCCAGTTCAAGCATATCAAAGTTTCGTTCCCAAGCTTTCCCCTCAGCTCCACCAAACTCCTCACGTCACCACCTTCTCCAGCATATTTCGATCTACAGCCGTGCGCAGCTCCAACCCAACCCTCTCCCCCACACTCATCGTCTCCCCATAAAGATACCGCGTGTACGGAGTCGCGAAGGTGCCCGGCGAGCCGGGGATGCGAAGGGAGACGTCGAAGATGACGATATCCTCCTTCCCCTCCTCTGCTACTACAGCTCCCTGCAGGGCGAAGGGGCCGATCATACCTTTGCCCGACGGATCGATCTCAGGCGAGAGATTCTTGGCCGCTTCGACGAACTTTTCCCCGAGGGAGAAAGCCTTCTCGAGGATGGACTCTTTCACCGTGCAGGCGATGTGCCCCGTCTCGATCATCTTCAAGTCGATGCCATACTTAAGCACTTTCTCCTGCTCGCTTCCCAGCAAGCGCAGGAACCCGTCGAGGTTTGTCTGGCGGCGCGTGTCGGTGCCGAGCAGCTCCAGCTCCCCCGTAAGCGGCGAGTAGAAGAAGTTGAAATTCACGGGCGCGCCGACGACGAACTCCTCGATGGTGGCCTTGCGCCAGTCGGGCGACACCTTCCCCTCCTTCTCGAGACGCATGCCCTCTTTCTCCCAGCCGGCGAAGCTGTTCACGATGAAGAACGCGCGCTCGTAGCCGCGGTGCACCTCCGACGCCTTCACGATGACGGGGCAGTCGATATCCTCCGGCCTCTTGAAAATCTTGGGCGTGCGGATTCCGGCGATATTGAGGAGATCGTACTGGGAGAAGTGCTGATTGCGCTCTTCCACTTTGAGCAGGGACCGCGATCCGAAGATGGGAATCTTGAATTCGTTCTCCACTTTCTCGAAATCCTCGAAGTAGACCCAGAAGTACCTACTATGAATAAATATTGTATTCATCTTTCTCAGCTTCTCTTGGACATCTTTGTTGAGGAGATCCGAAAACTTATCGACGATGATCACGTCATCGATACATCCCAATTTTTCATTTTGCATTTTGAATTTTGCATTCCGAGTGCGGAAGTACTCGGTATACGTCTTCTCTCTTCCCTTCCGTGCCACCGCCACCGTCTTGAATCCGTACTTCTTCGCCCCGTGTCCCACATCGAGCGCGCTGTGGCCGCCGAGCACGCCGACGGTGATGTTTTTGAGGTCGTAGCCTTTCAGGAGATCAGAGACGTTCATTGGAGAGAATTGTAATGTAAAATGCAGAATGTGAAATGCAAAATTGCCGATGAGTCATTTCATATTTTGCATTTCCCATTTCGCATGGACGCTCACCCCAGCACCTCCTCGAGCTTGCCCGTCTCGATCGCCTGCTTCAAGTCGCGGGCGATGCGGCGGCCGGTGCTCATGGGCTCCTTGTAACGCAGCTGCGTGTAGGGCGAGCCCTCGATGAAGGGATTGGTGCCGGCGACGATCCGTGCGGAGATCTCGAAGACGAAGATCTGGAGCTTGCGCGTGACGATGCACTCGAGACAGAAGGGACCGAAGAGTCCTTTGCCCGCGCCGCGGAGCCCCTTGCTCACTTCCACCACGCGTTCCCCCATGGTGAAGAACTCCGGAAGCATCGATTCGCGGACCACCACGGGGATGTTGCCGACGATGGTGTAGGAGGTGTGGATGTTCGCGGCCAGTTGGTCCTCCGCGCGGATCCGTCCGATGGAGTCTGCGTTGGACTCGTAGCGCTTGTCGAAGCTCATGATCTCCAGCTCCTTGGTGAGCGGCGAGTAGAAGTAGTGGACGTAGAGCGGCACGCCGACGATGTACTCCTGCAGGGCGTAGTCGTTCTGATCCGGATACTTGCGATTCTTCACTTCGTAGAACTGCTCGGCGGACTTCACCACGAAGTAGCCGAACCCGCCGGGCGCCCCGTGGAACTTCACGATGACCGGACGGTCGATGTCCTCGGGTTTCTCGAAAACGCGCGGGACGATGAGGCCGGACTTCTCGAGCCACTGGCGCTCGAGGTTGCGGTCGGACTCCCACTTGAGGATCTCCTTCGCCCCGTAGTACATCGCCTGCATCTTGGCGACCCGGTCGAGACCGACGTACGCGATGAAGGACGCATGCGGGATGACGATGGCATTGCGCTTGATGAGCTCTTCCTCAAGACCGTCATTCCACTGAGACCAATCGTCGATCGTGATGATCTCGTCGGCGACGCCGTAGCTTACGTACGGCCGCTCGGCGCCACGCTTACAGATGACGAGATTGCGCATCCCCTCGTCGCGCGCCCCCTTGAGGATCTGCAGCGCCGTGTGGCTCCCGAGCGTGGCGATGCAGTAATCGGAGGATTTCTTGGAGGCCGGGAGGATGGGACGGGCTTTCGGCATAAAATTGATAATTTCGGGGATCTTACCAAAATCCACCGGCTTGGCAAGCGGATTTTGTATGCCAAACACCCTAAGAAGGGATTAAGGGCTTGCGTAAACCAAAGAGTTGACATGAATATATTATTAATGTTTAATGACTTTAATGAGCAATGTGGGAAACATAGACGTCGGCACGGATCGATCCAAGGAAGCTACGAAAGACGTGAGCCTCGGCGGCGAACCGCTCGATATGGATATCGACTTCATGCGCCGCACCGTCGCGGACGCTCTGCAATTGCATGGGATGACCTCGGAAAAGGCAATGCATGCTTTCGATGATGCGTCTGCCTCCAACCCCAATCCCGCCGTGGCGAGGTTCATCCTCTTCAGGCTCGCACAGGCACTGAAGCTGCCGGTGATCAGAAAACAAGCGTAACGACTGCATATTGTCACGTTGTCTTTCTCAAATAGACTGTTTCCATCACGAACTCTGCGGTAATTTCCGCCCCCTCCATGAATTTCGACACCCCCATTAGAGTCTTTGGCAAGAACCACGCGGAATTCCTTGATGATGACATCGTGAATATCCTTCCCAGAAAGGCTGCCGATCTCTTCTACCTCACCTACAGGTACTGTGACCAACTGAAGGGAACAATGCGTCGAGAGGGATCGGGGGACCAAAGAAGTTTCCATGTGCGTTGCACACCCCAGCCGCAGGGGTACTCCATTTCCTTCATAGACCGCCAGTCACGTCTCCCCGCAATTGAGCTCAACAGCTCTCTCGGACAGGGATTTCGCTTCGCCGATGGCCAGGAAAACTTTACGAATCTGAGAGCCCGCGCCGTTGAATTGCCGATGCGCAATTCCTCGAGTAAGACATTCCCCTACGATGCGCTCCATGAAATCAGTCATTCGCAGAGAGAAGTCACAGAACGCCTTCTTGACGGAGCACACCATCAAGTTGTTGATGCTTTTAACCACGCACACATCACCAGAGCATTCACAGGACCCGAGCTGGAACAACTCAGAATTGATATGCAGCAGCCACTCAAGACGATGACTATAGAAAACGGGGTTGCTCAAACACGGCGTGATTTGATCGTAGCACTCCTCGATAAGAGCATACCTCCTGAAGAGTATCTGAGTGCTGAAGACGAACTCACTGCACGGTCTGAACGAGAGGCATGGCGCTACGCCGAGGAAACGCTGTTGAGATTGGAACAGGAGGGATATCGATTCGAATTCCCTGAACAAGAGCGACGGAAGTACATCCGTTCCTGCCTGCTTTCTTATGACCTAGATACTCTTCTGGGAAAGTGGACGACCGGTCGAAAAGATGCGATCAAAGAGAGAAAGGCTGTGTATGCCACAGAGACCGAAGATCAGAAGAGGGTCCACACAATCATCGCGGCAATGCGACGATGCTGATCAGGGAGTTGCGTCTTCTGCATTATGAAGAGTGGAGGTGCCGGCGGGAATTGCACCCGCGTATGGGGGTTTTGCAGACCCCTGCCTTACTACTTGGCTACGGCACCAATACACACAGACTATCAGAACAGAGAACCTGTGAAAGCCCCCGGCATGATGCTTCCTACTCCGGCTGCACCAATGTCGAGCTCTTGAGGATGAGCAGCACCTCGCTCTCCACGCTGTCATCGATGAACATGGGTACGGCGGCTGTCACGGTGTAGCCGACGGAATCCTTCGATGTGCTCAACTGGTAGAACCTCCGCGCCGGATCGGTCTCCACGGGCTGCGCGGTGAAGATGTGCAGAGAGAGGCTCTCGCCGTCGATGGTGACCTTCTTCGTATCCGCCAACGAGTAGCCGGGCAACACGCTCACGGACCGCATGCTGGCTTCGCTGTAATCATTCGGTGTCATCGGCTGGCTCAGCGCCTCACGCGTGACCGTGATGGAGGGGAACTGTCCCGAGACGGACGCCTCCGCTTTGAAGGCGGCGATGGTCTCGTCGGGCACGCCCCGCTGCCTTAGTGTCTCGCGGTCGACAACCGCCCATCCCGCAGGCAGGCACGTGCCGTACGTCCCGTCCCAGTAGTCCTGATCGCACTTCGCCACCGTCGTGCCGCCGCCGCAGGCAGCGAGGAAGAGCGTAAAACCGAGGAGGAGAAAGAGGGATTTCTTCATAGTAAGCGCCAGCATACGCCCTCGAAGAATTGAAGGGAACAGAAGGGGCGGGATGGCGCGCCACGGGGGGTGAAGGGGAAGGCCCTGCTGCGCCTTTGGCGCGCTGACGAGGCGACCCCGAATCCTTGGAGGGGTCGACGAGGAGGCACAGGGCCTAAGAGGAGAGGCGGAGGCATCGCCGGCGTTTTGGCGCCACCTTTGCCGCCGGGCAAAGGTGGCAATACGAATGAAAAGGTGGACAGATATTTACTTCATGTCTTGGAATCACTTCCAGGAATTGAGCGGCGACCGATTTTCTGCTATAGTAAGAGGATTTATGAATCGCCTCACTCTCCAAGCCTCCCTCATCGGACTCCTGACCCTCCTGCCCGCCTCCGCTTCAGGCGCGGCGAAGATCGAAGTATCCGACACGGTGGCGGGGCTCGGAACGGAAGTGGAGATCTCCGCTCTGGCGACGAATGACAGCGAGACGGCCGCCCTCGTCGTCACTCCCCCGTTCGGGAGCGAGATCATCCTCCCCGTGAACCGGGACACCGCCGGCAAGGCTACGGTCAAGGTGTCGGCGAACGACACCCAAGTGGCGGGAAGCTACTCCGTGGAACTCACGATCAATGACGTCGTCGATGCCTCCGCAACGTTTACGGTGCTTCCGGAGAGCATCGATCTGAATGGGAGCACGCTGCAGGCGGACCGCACATCCCTCACGCCCGACGGCTCCGATACGGTGACCGTCTCGGTGATCGCACGCGACCGCTACGGCAACACGCTCTCCGGCCGGCCCATGGAGCTCATCTCCAGCCGAAGTGCCGATGTCATCTCCTCCTCTTTAAGTGAGACGGACTCAAGCGGCGAGCAGACCTTCACCGTGACGACCACGCAAATCGGATCACTGTCTCTCAGGGCGATGGATCTGCTCTCGGGCAAGATGCTCGGCGGCACGGTGGACATTTCCGCAGGACAGTCCATCGCATCGGCCGGCGGATACACAGCGCAGCAAGCCGCCCAGTACATGCCGACCTCCTACGCGCCGATGGCCTACCCGACATTCGGATACATGCCCTATCCGATGATGGGGATGAACACATACGGCGGATCGTACGGCAGCCGCATCACGGGCAATATCCTCGGCCGCACGCTCTACGGACAGGCCGGAACCTTCGACGTCATCGCGGGTTTCGTCATCGAAGGCCCCAAGAGTATGAAGCCGAATGAGGACGCAACCATCCGTATCACCGCCGTCGACAAGAACGGCTCGACCGTCGAGGACTACATGGGACTCGCGCTCCTCTCCTCGACGGACCCGCTGGCTGTCCTCCCCTTGAACGGCGAGGTGCAGTTCCAGCCGCAGAACCTCGGACAGAAAGTCCTCACGCTGGGACTGAGGTTCCGTACGCCCGGCGAGCAGATCCTGCACATGGAGGACAGCTCCGACCCGCGCGTGAGCGGCGAGCTTACCATCATGGTTGCAGGGGAAGCGGGCCCGGTGTCTCCCACCCTGCAGATCACCTCCCCCAAGGCCAATAGCGGCGTGAAGGAGCCGGTCGTGCGCGTCGAAGGCAAGGGCGCCCCGTTCATCAATCTCATCGTCACCGGCGGCACGGAAGATGTCCGCGGCGAGACGAGCCAGGACGGGAATTTCTCGATCACCATAGACCTCGATCCCTCACTCACGGATCACACGCTGCGCGTCCGCGACGATTCCGGACGCTACGACTCGGGGAACCTGCACATCCGTCTGGATGCCACGCCCCCCGAGGTGGGTCTGGTCACCTTCGACCCCTTGAGCCCGCAGGAAACCATGCCGGTGAAGCTCACCGTCAAGAGCGAACCGTCGCTCTCCTCCGTGAAGCTCAAGATTCTGGAACAGGATTACCCGCTCACGGAGAGCAAGACCGCCTCCGGAACGTACGAAGTCACCTTCCCCGCTCCGGCTGCGGGCACCTACCAGGCAAGCGTCATCGCCTCGGATTCCGCGGAGAACACCGTGGAAGTGCGCAGCAACATCACCATCACCAAGCGCACGCTCCCGCAGGTGCAGAACGTGAAAGCGGAAGCCAAGGTGGATGCCGTCTCACTGACGTGGGACCCGATCACTTCCGAAAAAGTGGACGCGTACCGCGTCTACGTGGGAGAGCAGCCGGATAACTACCTCTACACGCTCGAAACCGGCCAGCCGACCACGACCGCGAAGGTCGCGGGGCTGAAGGCGGGCGTCACCTACTCCTTCGCCGTCACGGCGCTGCAGGGCGACCGTGAGAGCGGAGAGAAGAGCGAACCCGCGACGGCACATCTGCTCGGCATGAGCATGACCGTGACGCCGCAGGACGGAGCACTCATGCTCCAGTGGTCGAACCTCCCGCAAGAAACGCCGCTGGCGAGCTATCTCCTCGAGTACGGCGTGGAGGCGGACACGTTCATCGAGCAACGGACCATCAACGGCGACTTGCGCGCCTACACCCTGCGTGACCTCCTGAACGGCGTGACCTACTACATCCGCGTCACGCCCGTCACGACGACGGGCAACGTGCTCAGGGATCTGACGGTGACCGCCTCAGGGACGCCCGCGGGAAGCGGCTCGGGCTTCACGACGACCACCGCCAACCCGATCCCGACCGATATCGGACAGGTCACTCCGGGCTCGAAGCCCTCTTCGGTGCCGCCGATCAGCAATCTGCACGGAGGAGCGCCTCTGACCACGCCGACGGTGGGCCTGCCGCTCTCCTACCTCTGGATCGCTGTGGGCGTGAGCGCGCTCTTCTTCGCGTGGCACTGGCAGCGGCGCAAGACTCTGACCCAGACATGGAAGTTTCTGCAGGAGATGGAATCGCGCTACCATCAGCAGTAATCATGGCAACCACCCCGCGTCCACGGACGTTGTCCATCGGGGGAGCGACCATCGACGTCTTCGTGCGCGCCGATCGCGACCTCGTGCAGAGAGTCGCAGGCGGCGAGGCTTTTGTCTTCCCGCTGGGCGCGAAAGTCCGCGTGCGGGAGGTGAAGGAAACGTGCGGCGGCGGCGCGTCCAATACGTCCGTCGGTCTTGCGCGCCTCGGGTGCGACAGTGCGTTCTGCGGCGTCGTCGGCTCCGACCAGTGGGGCGAGCGGCTCCTCGAGAACATGCGTCGGGAGGAAGTGGACACGCGCCGCGCGACCATCGTGGAGGGGGAAGTCTCGAGCTTCTCGATCATCCTCTCCGCTCCAAGCGGCGAGCGCGTGATCCTCTACGAACCGGGGACGAACGCGCACCTGCAGGACGCCATCTTCGACCGCGAAGCGCTCGGAGGCGTGCAGCGGGTGTACTTGAACAGCCTGCAGGAACCCAGCCGCATCATCGAGGACGACATCGTCGCGGTCCTGAGCGCTCCGCAGGCCCCTCTCCTTACATGGAATCCGGGAAGCCCGCAGATCCGCGCCTCTGTCCGCGACCCTATGAATGCCGCACTGCTCGCACATACGGATCTCCTGCTCGTCAATGACGAAGAGGCCCTCACCTTCACCGGCGAGAAGACGCTGCAAGGCGCTCTCCGTTCGCTCCTCAAGGCCGGCGTGCACACGGTCTGCGTCACGGAAGGAGAGAAAGGCGTGACCGCCTCGGACGGCGCACACCTCTATCACTGCCCCTCTGTCGCCTCCGCGGAAGTCAGAGAAACAACCGGGGCCGGAGACGCCTTCGGAACGGGTGCCACATGGGCGCTGCTCCATGGCATGGACTTGCCTACAGCGCTCAAAGCGGGTACGATAAATGCTACCAGTGTTGTCGGCGCGATCGGCGCGCAAGCGGGACTGCTCACAGACATCGAGATGCGCGCGAGAATCACGTCCGTGCAGTTGTCCGTCTCCGTCCGACCACTCGACTCCTGAGACACATTCCACCCCCATCCATGTCCACAGAGAAGCTCGTTCAAGTTCAGGAACTCATCGACTCCGCCATGTCTTCCCTCAAGACGGCACACGCCCTCATGCGGGATCTGACGGGAATCGTCGACACGGATCGCGAGCGCATCGTCTCGCGCGCCGAATCGTTCTCAGGCAGCGGCCCCGTGAGCGGCCGCGTCATCGAAGGAGCGTTCGACGGCCAGAACATGGTTGACGGCTCCGGGCAGACCTACCCCGTTCCCGCCAACTATGCCAGCAAGAGCAAGCTGGCCGAGGGAGATGGCATGAAGCTGACCATCACGGACGAGGGGAAGTTCGTCTACAAGCAGATCGCCCCCATCCAGCGCCGCACGACCGTCGGCGTGCTCATCCAGGAAGACGGCCAGTACAAAGTGCTCGCCGAAGGGAAGGCCTACCGCGTGCTCCTCGCATCGGTGACGTTCTACCGCGCCGAAGTCGGCGACCAGGTGACGATCCTCCTGCCCAAAGACGGCGAAGCCAAGTGGGGCGCAGTGGAAGCGGTCATCCCCAAACAGCTCGCAGAAGCCGCAGCCAAGGAGAAATTCCGCAAGGCTGCAAAAGATGAGGACGGAGAACTGAGCCCGAGTGTGGATTGAGAGGAAAGAGCGACCGGTGCCAACTCTTCTGTCTGGCACTCTGCTCTCTCCCTTGGTACGCTCAAGCACCTGTGAAGGTTTCTTCGCGCATCACCGCTCCCGTCGTCCTGGCACTCCTGTGCGCCGGCGTGCTCATCGTGTTTCTCTGGTGGCAAATCGCCCGATCCACGGTGGTGCTCCGGCCGGATTCCCCCGTCGTCATCCCGCCAGACGATTTCCTGAACGAACCGACAATCACCGCGCCGCCGCAAGCCATCGACCCGCGCGATCAGGCACTCGTGCATCTGCGGCAGGGAGATCTCTCCGCCCTCAAGGGGGACTGGAAGGGCGCGCAGAAGGAGTACAAGCTCTCCGTGGAAGCCAATGGCGGCCTGCCGGCGTTGCGCAAGCTTGCCACCGCCCAGCTGCAACGCCGCGACATCGAAGGCGTACACGACACGATCAAGAATCTGAAATCAGCCGGTGCCCGTCCGGAGGACCTCCTGCTCCTCGAGAGCATCGTGGAACTGCGCACGGGAGAACTCGTGAAGGCGCGCGACCTCCTCTCCGGCGCGCCCGACTCACCGCAGAAGCACTACAGCCTCGCCCTGCTCTCCCTCATCCAAGGCGATCACGAGACCGCGCAAGCGGAGCTCGCCCTCGTCGCCGCAGGTTGGGAGCCGGTCCTGCGATCCTACGCGAAGACGCTCCAAGCGGCCTACGATGAATTTGCGCTCTTCCCGGAAGGATCCGAGCTCCACTTGGTCACGCTCCTCTCCCGCGCGCTCGCGCAGGTGCAGGAGTGCGAGCTTGCCTTGCCGCTGCTCATCCAAGTGACGAACGGCAAGGATGACTACCGCGACGCATGGATCGTCCAAGGCTACTGCGAGCTCACGACCGAGCGCTCTCAGGAAGCACTCGCCTCGCTCGAACATGCCTACAACCTCGATCCGCAGAAACCCGAGATCCAGTACTTCCTCGGCCGCGCCTACGCCGCGCTGCTCCAGCACGGCAACGCGATCACATTCTTCGAATACGCACTCGTCAACGGCTTCGAGCCGAAAGCGGAAGTGCGCGGCCTCATCGCCGAAGAGGCACTGTCTTCGGGCGACACGAAGCTCGCCCTCGAGCAACTGGCGGCGCTGACGGAGGATTCTGCAGCCACCCTCAAGACGTTCGAGGATTTCGTCTCCGTGAGCATCACAGCCGGGAACGATGAGGAAGCGTACGTGAAGGCGCTCGCGGCAACCAGACGTTGGTCAGAGGACCCGCGCGCTTTCGAGCTCCTCGGAACCGCCGCTCTCGAAACGAGCCGCGACGCCGACGCACGCACCGCGTTTGAAAAAGCTCTCCAGCTGGACCCAACACTCGAGAGCGCAAAGAAGAAGTTGGAGGGGATGAAGTAGTGAGATTTGCCCCGCACCGCTCCGTGTCATCCTCCCCTCCCGACGGGAGGGGACCAAAGGGGAGGGGGTCAAGACGAAGAATAGGCGATGTCCATTCTCAAGATACTCCAAACCCCCTCTCCCTTGCCCTCTCCCGTCGGGAGAGGGAAGAAGTCACCAATTCTAGAAAAGATGGCGGAGCGTTTTCTTTGCTTCTTTCTTTGTCGCCCTGACAAAGAAAGAAGGAAGTACTGATCCCAACCTTCTTTCCCCGTTCCCTCCCAACCTTTAGAGTACACATACCGCATGCGTCCCCTGACCTTGAAGACCATCGGCATCCTGTCAGCCCTTTCGCTCTCCGTATTCGTCATCGCGATCTTCCTGATCGCCACACACCTCTTCACGCTTGCCGCTCTGACCCCGGCGCACCTTCTGCCCGCTGACCGCCTCGAGGCGCTCTTCTCGAACATGCCGGCGCCGATGCTCAAGAGATTCACCGACGCATTCCCGCTGCTCTCGAGCATCACCGGCGACCACGCCGCCATCGCCATCGTGAGACTCGACGATGAAACACTGTCCACCGTCATTTTCGATCGCGTCACGCCTCAACCCGAAGACGAGGTAACGATCATGGGCCCCTTCAAGGTCACTGTTTCGGATGCCCGCGTGACGGAGCTCCTCGGATTCAAGGATGCGCGACTGGCCCGCCACACGTCCTACGAGCTTTTGAGCGCAGGGAGAAAACCCGCTGATCAGTGGGCGTACTTCGCTTCCGGAAGCCTTCCGCCCCCCTCCTCCCTCCCACAGAATCTGTTCGCCGCGCTCCTGCAAACGGATCTGCGTGCCGCAGTCCTCACCCTCACTCCCGCGGGATGCGAAGTGCGCGTGGCGGGAACGGCGTGGCCGGCAATCGTGAGCGCGTCTCCGCTCTTCGCGAACGCGATGAGCGGCACCCTTGCAATCGTGCGCATCGCGGACCCCGCCGCACTGTGGAACGTCCTGACAGAACATCTCGATCGCCCGAACTTGAGCCTCGTGCGAGGCTCGCTCGAGTATGCCGTCGCACAGTTTTTCGGTCCCGAGGTGAGCGTACGCGAGGACATCCTGCCACTCCTCACCAATGCGACAACCGTGGTCCTTACACAAACTTCATCGGGCACGGCAGTCGCCGTGACCGGAGCGCTCCCCGCGCTTCAGGAACTCACGCAGAGGCTCTCGATTCTCCGCGATGCATTCTCTTCCGCCGTCCCCCCCATCCTCGCCACCACTCAACCGCTGAAGCGGGGGTTCACCTTCACGTCCCTGCGCACCGACCCCTCCATGGCATCGCGGAAACGAACTTCTCAGGGATGGTGGGAGGTTGAGCGGTCGTTCCGCGGAGATATGCAGGAATTTCTCACCGCTCGAAGCACCGTTTCCTTCGTCCTCTCCACGAATTCCGCGCTCCTCACCGATCTGCTCGAACGCGATGAGAATCGATCCCTCCCCACTGCCGGTCACGGGCGGCTGCTCATGGGAGGAGTGCTGAATCTCACGGATCTCCGCAAACTGCTCGCGGAATCTGCGCCCGCGCTCCTGGAGGAATCCCCACCGCTCCTCCTGCCCCTCCCGTCGACACGAAGCATTGTCTGGTCCATCGAAGCCACGGATTCGGTGACGACGCTGACGGTGAACAATGAACAAGAATGAAAGGCTGCCATTCGAATACACGTGTCATGGTGAGCCCTGTCGAACCATGACACGATGGCTCCGATACTTGTACCTAATCCCCGCGCTTTCCCTGGCATCCGGCCCCCAAACCCGCTACGATGCCGCCCCGAACACCTTTCCCTTACTCCCGTGACCTATCTCCGCATCGCCAACGTGTTCCTGACGATCTCCGCCATCGCTGTCGCAGCGAGCGTAGTCCTCTTCATCACTCCCGGTCCGCGCCTCTCGATCGAGTTCGCAGGGGGAACCCTCATGGAGATTCGCACTGCAGCGGACACGCAGAAACAAGCCGTCATCGACGCTCTCGACGCCTTCACGCTGAAAGACGGCACGCGCCTCGATCACTCGACCGTCTCCTCGACGAAAGGAGGAACCTTCCTCCTGCGGATGCGCGATATGACCAACGAAGACCACCTCGCGCTGCTGACCCACCTGCAATCCACCCTCGGGAACGCGGAGGAAATGCAATTCAACGCCATCGGCCCCACTGTCGGAGCGAGCCTCAAGACCAAGTCCCTCCTCGCACTCGGCGTCGCCTCTCTCGCCATCATCCTCTATCTCGCATTCGCTTTCCGCAATGTCCCGCGCAGATTGAATCCCTGGAAGTTCGGCATTCTCGCCGTGGTCGCGCTCATCCACGACCTCCTCATCACGAGCGGCATCTTCACCGTTTTAAGCCGTTTCACGACATTCGAGTACGACACGCTCTTTGTGACCGCACTGCTGACCACGCTCGGGTACTCCGTCATGGACACGATCGTCATTTTCGACCGTATCCGCGACAACATCAACTACCAGCAGCGGGGGGAAACGTTCGAGCAGCTCGTCACTCGCAGCCTGAAAGAAAGCATCATCCGCACACTGAGCACGGGAACGACCGCGCTCTTCATGCTCATCGCCATGTTCTTCTTCGGAGCCTCGAGCATCCGCTGGTTCATGCTCGCCCTCATCGTCGGAACGCTCATCGGCACATACTCCTCCTTCTTCGTAGCCACCCCGCTCCTGATCTACTGGAGGAAGAGGGACTGAGTGGCTGAAGGAAAAGAAGAAACGAGGAATTGATCTAATCACTATTTTATGGTATAGTATCTAAGTAAGACTCATACATACACATACATCCCATGCTCATGACGCGCACGACATCTTTGCTCGGCATCACTGTTGCACTGACCATCGTCCTCGGGTGCATCGTCACTCATACTTCCGCACACACGGCGTCCATCCTCGACACACTTGAGGATGCCCGGCAAAATCTCGACGATGCCAAAGTCGCCTACCAAGAAGCGAAGAACACTCTTAAAGGAGTAAAAGTGAACGTGAAGGAGATGAAAGCGGCCGTGAAAGCCGCAAAGCAGTCACTGAAGAGCGCGCAGAAAGCGCAAAAACAGGCGGACAAGGCTTACAAGACCGCCCAGAAAAAATCTCTGCGCGCCACGTCTCCCGACGAAAGAGCACACTTCATTGAAATCATGAATGAGGCGGATGCGCAGCGCACGGACGCCGGCAATCGGATCGAGGAAGCCACCGCCGTGATTGCCCGCGCTACGGAGAATCTCGCCGAGGCTACGGAGAATCTCACCGAAGCACAGAATGCGTTGGCACAAGCAGCGGTCGGAGTGAAGGAAGCCCGGGAAATCTACCAGGCCCTTGCCGCCGCACCCCCGAGCGATGACACGCCGATCACAGTAGCTCCTCCCGGATCCCGCCTGCTCACCCCAAAGGAAATCGAGTTTTTTGCATTCTTCTTTGCGAGCGCCACTGTGGAGCAGCCGACCGGCCCTGATGCTGATGTCGTGGCATCTCTTGCAGAGTACCTAAAGACCATCCTCTTATGGGACGTACGGCAGGCGGCCACTGCTGCACACCCGCCTCCTTTCGCCGGTGTGGCAAAAGATATTATTTTTGGAAAGACAGGCGTGAATTATGGGGGGCTATCACTCAAGGAAAATATTTACCTCAGATCTTTGAATCTCCCCGCGCAAGTGACCGACGTCCCGCTCATCGGACACGAGTTGTGGCACACTATTCAAGGTCGCCCCTATACGCTTGATCAGTGGGCAGCGGAATATTTGGAAAAGTACCTACTCGTAGGGTATCGCGCCAGCTCATTCGAGATCGAAGCCTATGCGATGCAAGCGGCGATAGAAGGCAAATACCGCAGCCTCTTCAACAACCCCCCGCATGCGGGTGATGCGAATTACGGCAAGATCGCACAGGGGATTCACGATGCTTACGTCAAAGCAAAGGTAACTCTCACGAAGCAATACGGCTCCTGACGCAGAAACTCCGCTCCTGATCTACTGGAGGAAGAGGGACTGAGCAGCTTATGGAAGCCAAAGAATGATACATTGAGAGTTAAACATTTTTATAGTATAATAATAGATGCTTCTCACAAATATCCACATGACTCATCGCATCTCCCTTCTCGCCGCCAACGCCATACTGCTCCTCGTTTTGGCCACCATGACATCGGGTAGGCTCCTCTCGCCCGCAGCCGATACGGCGCAACTCCTCGCCCTGAATGGATTTTGCGACTGCAAGAGACACACCGGCGCCGGTACAGAGGATATCTCAAACTGTCGGATCGTATCCGGCACCAGTTGGAACACGTATACAAGAGAGGGGGACGGGTGCAGAACATTCGTACACACACCACAATATGAAGTCATCCACGAGATCCCCAATGAATGCGCCGACAAGGTCGAAGACACATGGACGCTCGGAGCATGTCCCAGCGGTGACGGCTGCACATCGGACAGAAGTTGCGGAGATGGGCAGATCTGCTCAAATGGAGAGTGTAGGGCCGGCTGTCGTAACACCATGCTCGGCGGCAGCACATGTCCGACAGGCCAGTACTGCACTACTGACCAGCAGTGCGTTGCCAAGAAAGGCTACGGCGCACAGTGCGCGGCAAATTCCCAATGCGCCTCGAATGCATGCCTGAACAATAATGGAGGCATGAGATGCAATGATTCCGGAGGAGCATGCGGAGGGAGTTGCGGATGTTCTTCCGACAGTGATTGCAGCAGCGGCACATGTAACACATACGACACATACCGCTGCGAAAGTGGAGATGGTGGCACCGTCGTGGATCCGGCCGCCAAGCGGGAAAGAATCAAAGCCATCTACCAGGCGGCGAAGGAGGCTCTCAAAGAAGCAAAAGCGGCAGTGAAGGAGGCGAAGACGGCGGTGCGGGCTGCCAAAGCGGCAGTGAAGGAGGCGAAGACGACATTGAAGGAGGCGAACGCCGCCTGGAAGATCGCGGACAGGGCGCAGAAGAAGGCGAAGAGGGATTACGACAAGAATCTCGCCCTCCCCTACTACTCCGTCGCAGAACGCGAGCAGCTCGCCGCGGCCCTCGCTGAAGCAAACGAGCAGCTCGAAGACGCCGAGGACTTGCGCGCGGAAGCCGCCGATGCGGTCGCGACGGCAAGTGAAGAACTCGCGGAAGCTCAAGCAGCGCTCCAAGCTGCCAATGCGGACGTGAGGGCGAAACAAGGCGATTACACGAGCGCCAAAGATGCGTGGAATGCAGCGAGAGCGGGCAGGTGATACCGCCGATGCCGCAAATCCTCGATAACGCGTTTCTCAGGAGCCGAAAACATCTGTATGCTCTTTCGCGATGTCCGAGAAATCCTCCATCAAACGGCTCAAGGGAAACCGCATTGAATGCACGGTGACGATTGATCAGAAGAAGGTTGAAGAAGCGGGAGCGAAGGCTCTCCAGAAGCTCGGCTCCCAGATCAAGATCTCCGGCTTCCGTCCGGGGAAAGCGCCCGCGGCGATCCTCAAGCAGAAGATCAAACCCGACGAGATGTTCGAGGAGACGGTGCGTGTGCTTCTCCCGGAAACGCTGAAAGCGCTCATCGAGGAGCACAACTTGAAGCCCATCCTTCCGCCCAAGATCGAAGCGCAATCCGCCAGTCCCCTGACCCTCCTGATCACCTTCACGGAGCATCCGGATGTCACCGTGAAAGGCAAGTTCGTCGTTGCGAAGAAACCTTCCGCCGTCACGGAGAAGGACATCGAGAAGATGATCGATTACATCCTCGAACGACACTTAAAGACGACGGAGGTGGAGAGGCCCGCGAAGACCGGGGACCGCATCACGATGGATTTCTTCGGGAAGGACGCCGAAGGGAAAGAGATTGATGACATCCGCACGACCGGACACTCGGTCATCCTCGGTTCCGATCAACTCATTCCCGGATTCGAGCCGCAACTCATGGGTCTCAAGAAGGGTGACGAGAAATCCTTCACGCTCACCTTCCCCGTCCCCTATCACGCCAAGCACCTCGAAGGGAAACCGGTCGCGTTCTCCGTGACGGTGAAAAACGTGGAGGAAATCGAGAAACCGCCGCTCACGGATGACTTTGCCCGCGAGCACCTGCACGCCCAATCGGCTGCGGAGTTCCGCTCCCGCATCGAGGGCTCCATGCGCGAACAGGAGGAGCGCGTCGAGCGGCAACGGCGCGAGAACGAGCTCTTCGAAATGATCGGCAAAGCAACCAAGGTGGAGATCGCGCCGGAGCTCATCGAGGAAGAGGAGCACGATCTGTTGAATGATTTCACCGAACGTCTCAAGGGTGGCAACCTCACGCTGGAAGAGTGGCTCAAGAAGAGCGGGAAGAAGATGGAAGACCTCAGGAAGGAGGTGCACGCGGACGCGGAGGCCAAGCTGAGGCTTCGCTTCGGGGTGCAGAAGCTCGTCGCGGATCGAACGACCGAAGTGTCCGATGCGGAGGTTTCCGCAGCCATCGACGCCTACCTGCAAGATCTCCCCGAAACCGACCGCCGCCAGAAAGAACCGATCTACCGGAAGGGATTCCAGGGCTGGGAACAGTTCACGTGGAAACTGAAAGTGGAGAAACTCATTGAGGAATTACTCGCGAAAGAGTGAGCAGAGGTTGGCGGGCTCCGCCGCCACTGCCTGTCCTAAGCCTGACGAAGGAGGGGGTGGAGGGGAAGGCCAATGTATTTCGTAATCCGTGCGGGCGGGCCATCGGCTCCGCCCGCCCATATCAATGATTCGCGAAGCGCTGGGTGCCTTCGGCGGGACCCAGCGCGGAGCGACTCCATACAGGGGAAAGAGAGCTCATGAGAGAAAAACCGTAGGTTTGTCTCTCATGAAACTGCCGTTTGCCACTTCGCCCACACCTTCCTCTCCGGATTCGCATTCTTCAAAAAGGCACACTTCTCGCGATGCAGCACCACCTGTCCCGCGCGACTCACGACGCCGACGATCTTCTCGCGGGGCGCGTCGAAGGGCTTGCAGCACTTCGCATAGCGCACGGGCATGGAGAGGCCGCCCTCGATCTCCACGTCGGAGTGGAGGCGGCTTATGCGTCCGCGCGTACGCTTGGTGCGCCGGGGGCGCTGCTCATGTACGAAATCGCAGTTGGCAAACGCACCGAGGCGGCCAAGGAGTGTGGAGGCTTTCTCGGCTTCCTGTCCGATCTTCATGAGCAGATCTTCGCGCCGCGCGAACGGCAGCACTTCTCCGTCACAGATCCTTAAGACCGAGAGATCGCTATCAAGCGGCGGCAGACGATGCTTCTCCAATTCCGCATTCACGAGCTCTCGTCCGTGCGCGACGAGCTCCTCGCGCCTCTGGGCATAGAGATGGCGCTTGAGCTTGGAGCGCGATGAGGCCATCTTCACCAGCTGCAACCACTGCGGCGACGGCCGCGGCGTGGCGTACTTCTGCACCTCGACCACGTCACCGTTCTCGAGCTCGTGATCGAGCGGAACGACGGCACCGTTCACCTTTGCCGCCCGGAACGAGAGCCCGAGATCGGTATGCACCTGGAAGGCAAAATCGAGAGGCGTTGCCCCCTCGGGAAGCTCCACCACGTCACCCTTCGGCGTGAGAACGAAGATGTTATCGGCCAACGACTGCCCGCCGACCGGCCCGCCGACCGGCTCCTGAGAGGAGAGCATCGCATGGAGCTGTGCCTGCTCGACTGCGCGGCGCGTGGCGCCGAACTCCTTGTAGCTCCAGTGCGCGGCGATTCCGTACTTGGCTTCGCGGTGCATCTGCGCCGACCGGATCTGCACCTCGACGAACGTATCCTGCGGCACGCCGGGCAGCTGCGAGAGCGTCGAGTGAAGACTCTGGTAGCCATTGGGCTTCGGGAAGGCGATGTAATCCTTGAAACGGTTCGCCACCGGCCGCCCCATGGTGTGGAGGAATCCGAGGACCCGGTAGCACTCATCCGCCGCATTCGTGATGAGACGGACCGCGAAGAGATCCTGCACGTCCTCGACGTGCGACAGGCTCTTGGATCGCATTTTGCGGAAGATGCTGTACGGCTCTTTCTCGCGGCACTCCGCCTCCACTTCGATCCCCTGACGCACCAGCTGCTTGCGGAGCAGCGCGGTCGCCCGTTCGAGGAAGTGCCCTTTCTTCGCCTCGACGGCCGCGAGTTGCTCGGTGATCTTTTCCGCTTCGGACGGATACGAGATGGGGAACGCACGCTGCTCCAACATGTGCTTGAGGCGGTAGATACCCAAGCGCGCCGCAACGGGGGCGAAGAGGTGGAGCACGTCATTCGCGATCCGCTTCGCCTCCTCTGCGTGCGACTTGTCCTGCAATTGGTCAAGCACGTGGCAACGATCGCAGAGCGTGATGAGGATCACGCGGATGTCGTCCGAAACGGAGATCAGCATGAGCCGCAAATCGTCGATGGAATGGCGGCGGCTCTGCATGGTTACGTTCGACAGCAGATGTACGCCGCTGATCATGGAACGCACGGCGGGGCCGAACTGTTCCTCGATCTCGACTAAAGAGATGCCATGCCCCGTCTGGAATGCGTGGTGGAGGATGCTCGCGGCAATCGCGTCCTCGTCCGGTTCGAACGGAAGGAGCAGATCGAGCACCCCCATGACGTGTTCCGTCACGCTCATTCCCGTCCAGTGCGGCTCACCCTTGTACAGATCCCGCGTGAGCGTGAACGCCCGCATGACACGATCGGAATCGAAACCCGGACGTACCTCCTCGATGCGTCGGAGGAGCGCGGTGATGTCCGAAGTATGCAGCGCCATGGGAGCCCGAGAAATGGGCTGTGATTCTACCGTTGTCCGGCCGGTACTTCCAGCAAGAGGTTAAGGAATACACGATGCCGTTTCAGCGCTCCAGCATGAGCGTAACCGGCCCATCGTTCACAAGTTCCACGGCCATCATCGCCCCGAAGACGCCCGACTGGACCGCGGCGATCCCGCAGGAACGGAGTTTCCCGATGAAATGTTCGTAGAGAGGGACAGCCTGCGCGGGCGGCGCCGCATCGGTGTAGTCGGGACGGTTGCCTTTCCGGGTGTCCCCCGCCAACGTGAACTGTGAGACGACGAGCACGGAGCCTTCGATATCGAGAATCGATCGGTCGTTGATCTTCCCGTCGGCAGAGTCGAACAGCCGCAGCTTGGAAATCTTCTCCGCTAGCCAATCGGCCTGCGCCTCGGTATCGCCCGCGAGGACTCCGAGGAGCAGCACGTAGCCGCGATCAATGGACCCGACGATCTTCCCGTCGGTTGAGACGGATGCCCGCGAAACCCGCTGGAGGAGAACACGCATGGGGATATTGTACCGGAAACACGTCATGGTGAGCGCGTCGAACCATGACGTTCTTCCATAGGCTCCGGCACGTCATCCTTCGACGAGCTCAGGATGACGTGCCTTTGTCTTTTCGGGTCGTGACGGATCATCAATCCGTAGCGACAGATCGCGATCTGTCGCTACGGGGGATATAAGCCTTAAGTTTAGAGCTTATAGCCTGAGTCTCCCCTGTTATTTGACAAACTTATATATTATTTCTTTACATGATCAGACCAAAGATGTGCCCCGTTTTCTTGACCCGAACGGCATTTGCGCAGAGTATGGCTGCGTCCGAAGACCGAGGGCATTAGGCTGATGGCCGAAGGTAAGTCCCTCCGAGGCATACAGCAGCGGTTACATGGCTCCGGCTGAGTGATTCGTGCCGTGTGCCTCGCTGGTCTCCCGGACAATAGACGTAGGGAGACCATTTTTGTATCCGCTCGACCCTCACCTTTCCATGGCCCTCACCCGCATTCAAAAGGAGCAACAGCTCAAAGAACTGACGGACAAGTTCCAGTCGGCGCAATCGATCATGTTCGCCCATTTCATCGGGCTCAACGTGGGAGACGTGAGTGCGCTCCGAAGAGCGCTCAAAGAGAAGAATGCCGAGATGAAGGTGGCGAAGAAGACGCTCATGAAGATCGCCGCCAAGAAGATGGGACTGCCGGAGATCCCCGACTCCACGATTTCCGGCCCGGTGTCGTGCATCTTCAGCTTCTCCGATCCCCTCTCGGGCGCACAGGCCGCCTTCGCCTTCGGCAAGGATCACGGCCAGGTGAAGCTCCTCGGCGGACTTTTCGACGGCAAGCTACTCTCGAAAGATGAAGCGCTGGAGCTCGCCAAGATGCCGGGGAGAGATGTTCTGCTCGCTACCTTTGCCTCGATGATCCGCTCACCATTGACGACATTCGCCGGCATGTGCGCCAGCCCTCTCTCGGGCTTCGCACGGGCTCTCTCGGAGCTCTCCAAGCAGAAGGGCGCGGCAAATTCCTGACACTTCTTCAACCTTCTTACTTCCTTTTCCCACTTATCCCATGGCTGACGAAGCAACCATCACCCTCTCCGCCAAGGAGAAAGCAGTCATCGACGCGCTGGAGAAGCTCAATGTCATTGAGCTCAATACCGTCGTGAAGTACATGGAGAAAACCTACGGCATCTCCGCTGCGGCTCCGGTCGCGGTCGCCGCTGCCGCTCCTGCCGCAGCTGCCGCTGCCGACGAGGAGAAGAGTTCGTACTCGATCGAGCTCACCGATTCCGGCGCGCAGAAGATCGCCGTCATCAAGGTGGTCCGCGAGATCACGGGTCTGGCCCTCGGCGACGCCAAGGCCGCCGTGGACAGCGCCCCGAAGGTGATCAAGGAAGGCGTCCCCAAGGCGGAGGCCGACGAGATGAAGAAGAAACTCGAGGCCGCCGGCGCGAAAGTCACTCTGAAGTGATCAGTTACGAATAATGAAGAGGGCAAGGAAAATCTCCTGCCCTCTTTTTTCAAACTTCCGGGCGGGGTCCGCCGCCACGTCGATTCGAAGTGTCCCCGCACCGCTCTGTGTCACCCTGAGGAGCTCCGCTGGTCGCCCTTCGAGACGGCCTTCGCTTCGTTCAGGCCTCCTCAGGGTGACACAGCGGAGCGTCTCGAAGGACGGTGCGAGGCTATCCCTGACAAAGAAAGAAGAGGAGAAACCTGTACAATTTCACCGTGAGTAATCCTCCAGTAACCCGCTTCATCGAGCTCGACCTCCTGCGCACTCTCGCGGTCGTAATGATGATCGTCTACCACGCGGCTTTTGATCTTTCGACCTACTTCCGGTTCTCCATCGATCCTTTCCGCGGCGGCTGGTGGCTGCTCGGCCGCGCGACGGTCACGCTCTTCCTCCTGCTCGCGGGCATCAGCTTCGTCATCTCGTGGGAGCGCAGGAGCCAAACATGTACTTTCTTCGATTGCTGCCTACACGCGTGGAAACGCGCGGGACAACTGCTCCTGATCGCGCTGGGCATCTCCGCCATAACGTACGTGATCGATCCCGAAACATTCGTCCGTTTCGGTGCCCTGCACGCAATCGCCGTCAGCATTGCATTGCTCCCGCTCTTCAGACGTCTGCGGGAATGGAACGTACTCCTCGGCAGTGCGATCATCTTCTTCGGGCACTCTATCGCCGGCCTCACGGTGAATACCTCCCTGCTCCTTCCGCTCGGACTCAAGCCGCCGGCCTTCGCCTCCGTCGATTATCTGCCGCTGCTGCCGTGGTTCGGCGTCGTGCTGCTCGGACTCGCCCTCGGCGACATCCTGTACATTCGTCTCCGACGGACGGCGTCTCTTCCGCCGAGAGCTCTCTCCGTTCTCGCAATGCCCGGCCGGCATGCACTAGTGATCTATCTCATACATCAGCCAATCCTGCTTACACTCTTCGCTGCGCTCGCGCGCCTCGCATAAGATCGTCCGACCGAAAAGTACGATCGTCCACCACACCGAATTTCGCGTTTCTCGAACTGTACGCTTTCCGCTACACTTTGCCCCATGTCCTTCCAAGTCCGCACGCTCAAAGATAAGCCGCGCCGTCGTTGGCCGTGGAAATCCATCCTCGTAACCGTCCTCAAGATCGGCGGGCCGCTCCTCGCTTTCTACGAACAGTGGAGAACTCACGAAGAAGAGAAGCAGCGCAAGCAGAAGCGCGCAACGGTGCTCAAACGGGTGCTGATGATCCTGCTCGCCGTTCTGTGTTCGCTGCTCCTCATGGTCGGCGTCGCGCGAGCGCTCATCGCCCTCAAAGTCATCACATTCTCGTCTTTCACGACCGCAACCGGAGTGCCTCCGCCCGCGGACGAGAACGGATTCACCAACATTCTCCTCGTCGGCCAGGGCGACAAGGATCACGACGGTCAGGACCTCACCGATACGATCATCGTGGCCAGCCTCGATCCGGTGAAGACGAAGAGCGTCGCCCTGCTCTCGCTCCCCCGCGACCTGTACTTCCTCCAAACGGAAAAGATGGGAAAGGGCAAACTCAATTCCCTTTACCGCGACTACAAGATCCTCCTCAAGAGAAAAGGAATGCAGGAAGCCGATGCGGCCTTTGAATCGACGCGCCAGCTCGGCATGGAAGTCGGCAAAGCGTTGGGAGTCACGATCCACGGCGTCGTGAAAGTGAATTTCACCGCTTTCAAGCAGGCAGTGGATGCCATCGGCGGCGTGGACATCCTCGTCCCGTCCGACATCAGAGACACGGAGTACCCGGATGAGAATTATGGCTTCCAGACCTTCGAAATCAAGCAAGGACTCCAGCACCTCGACGGCGAAACCGCCCTCAAGTACGCCCGCAGCCGCCACACTTCGAGCGACTTCGACCGCTCCGCCCGCCAACAGCAGCTCCTCAAAGCCATGGGCGAGAAGGCGCGCGCCGAAGGCCTCGAGAAAGACCCGCGCGCGATCACCCGCCTCTTCGGAATCTTCCAGCAGAACGTGGTGACCACCTTCACGCTGCGCGAGCTCATCGGTCTCGCCGGCATCGCGAAGGAAATCGGCACCGAGAGGGTGATCTCAACGCAGCTCAATGACCGCAACGCTCTCTATGACGGATTCGTGGAACCGGGAGGCTTCCTCTACACGCCGCCGCGCACTCAGTTCGATGGCGCCGCGGTGCTCCTGCCTGTTTCCATTCCCGAATTCCCCGTCACCTGGAAGCAGATCCACGCTTTCACGCAGCTCTTCTTCCAACAGCGTGCTGTCTACCTCGCCCACCCGTCCATCGCCGTCCTCAACGCAGGCGGGAAGAGCGGACTGGCCCGCAGACTGGCCACGGAGCTCATCCGCTACGGATTCACGGTCGATACGATCGCAAACGCTTCCCTGAAGAACGAGCCGACTTCCTTCGTGACATCGACGGATACGGATGAAAATCTCGCGCTCTTCTTCGCAACCCTCCTTGCCATGACCGACCGGAAGGACGCCTTTGCCTCGCTCACGAGCGAAGAGGCACGCCCGGTCACGATCATCCTCGGAAAAGACTTCGGCTACCGCCCGCTGCAAGACTTCATTCTCCCGAAAGAATGAACCCGCGTGAAATCGTCGCCAAATCGTGGGCGATTACCAAGGGAGAGCGCCAATTGCGCCACTGGGGTTACGCCTCATCGCTCCTGGAGACGCTCCTCAACGTCAAACTCCTCATTTACCAGGTTTGGTTCCTCATCTCCTACATTGAGGGGGATCCCATCGGATTCTTCACAGTGGAAGCGACGCTCTTCGAGTATGTACCGCTGTGGTTCTTCATCACATTCGTCATCGGACTCATCATCCTGATCTGCATCGAATGGCTCTTCCCGAACATGGGCAAGGGTGCCATCATCGGCCTTGCGGCGAAATCCTACCAGAAGGAAGAAGTGAAAGGCGGACTGGTGCTCGGCATCTACAATTTCTTCCCCATTTTCGCGATCCACGAATTCTTCTTCTTAAGCCGCATCTCGATGGTCATCACGCTGATCTCGCTCCTCCTGCGCTATGGAGGAGGGATGGCTCCCGTCGGCATCGCCATCGTCATCATCGCCTTTCTCTTTTCCAACATTCTGCGCTTCTTCTTCGTCTTCTCCGAAGAGGCTGTCGTCATCCGCAAGCTGGGGATCGGCAAGGCCCTCAAGGCCAGCTTCAAGCTCGTGATCAGCTACCTCGGACACGTGGTCTTCCTCATGCTGCTCTCCTTGCTCATCAGCATCCGCGTCTTCCTGAATGTGCTGATGGTGCTGCTCATCCCCGGCATCGTCATCGGCATCGGCTTCCTGCTCTCCCTCATCTTCTCCCAATTCCTCACCATCATCATCGGGCTCGTGCTGGGCCTGATCCTCGTAGGCCTCGCAAGCTACCTCTTCGCCTACATCGAAGTCTTCGGCCAGACGGTCTGGACCCTCACCTACATCGAACTGAGCAAGCTGAAGGAACTCGACGTCATTGAAGTGAAGTAACTCCCCGCGCCCATGCCAAGCGTCCCCTCCGAGCTCCGGCAGAACGTCTGGAAGGTGTACGTCTTGAGCGCTCTGAGCAATTTCGGCTTCTCCGTCCCCATCGTCATCCTCTTTCAGCAATCGCTCGGCTTCTCCCTCGAACAGGCCTTCACCATCCAAGCTTTCTACTCCATGACGCTCGTCTGCTTCGAAATCCCCTCCGGCTACCTCTCGGACCGCTGGGGCCGCAAGAAGACGATCATCAGCGGATCCGTCGCGCTCTTCCTCGGCATGATCCTCTACTGCCTCGGCTCGACCTTCTCCGCGTTCCTCGCGGCTGAGTTCTTCCTCGCGATCGGCATGAGCCTGCACTCCGGAACGCTCGAGGCCATTACCTACGATTCCCTCCTCGAGCTCAAGGAAGAGAAACACTACCGCCGCATCAGCGGGCACCAGGCTTTCATCAGCCTCGCCAGCCGTTCAGGTATCGCGCTGCTCGTCGGCGTCATCGCCGCCGTGAATCTGCGCGCCCCCTTCTGGGCGGACCTGATCCTCTTCGGCGCAGGGCTGCTCGTAGCCCTCCTCCTCAAGGAACCTTCCCGCCACCAACTCAAGGCAACCGGACACCTCCATGCCATGTGGAACATTTTCTCTTTCGCGCTCATTCGAAGCGCGCTGCTGCGAAGCCTCATCATCCTCTACACCGTCGTAGCAGCGATCAACCTCATGATCTTCTGGTTTTTGCAGCCCTACCAGAACGCCGTCTCCCTCCCGCTCCCCTACTTCGGCGTCTTAAGCGCACTCATCTTCATCGCCAGCGCCGTGGCCTCCAAATACACGTATCTCGTGAAACGATGGCTCTCGGACCGACTCTTCCTGCTCCTGCTGTCACTCATCGCTGTGCTCTGCTGCGTGGTGCTCGGCTTCACGCTCACATTGTGGGGCCTCGCGCTCTTCTTCATCGGCGAGACGACGTTCAACGCCTTCGAGACGCTGACGGGAGACCTTATCAACAAAGCGACGACGTCGGACATGCGCGCGACTATCCTGTCGCTCAGGTCCTTCACCTCCCGCCTCTTCTTCGCCCTCATCTCCCCTCTGCTCGGCTACTTCGCGGACGCTTTTAGTCTAAACCAAGCCATCCTCCTCTCGGGACTCATCGGCCTCGCCGGCCTCGGCGTGACCTTCCTCTTCACGTTCCCGGTGTGGGAACGCCTCCCGCACGGGCATCGGCATAAGTAGCCTCACAACAATGCCTCAATCTCCTTGAGGAGAAGCGGAAATTCCCGATATCCAGCCGCCGCATTGAGGTGTCCGCCGCCTGTGACGAGAGTGACAGTGCTGCCGAGGTGCGCTGCGAGATCTCGGGCAAGATCCAGACGGATGTACGGATCATTGTCCGCGTGAATCACGGAGAATTGCCCGCAGTGCTGTCGGATGCGATCCCAATCGTACGGAGAACGTGTGAAGGTCGTCATGAGAGGATCGAACGTCTTGTCCATCACCCCCCAGACGGAAGCCACGAGAAATGCGGCATGAATGACAGTATCCATCCGTTCGAGGAAGCGGAGCGCAAATGCTCCTCCGAGGCTGTGTCCGACGAAAATCGTTTCACTGTCCACATCGCTTCGATACTGCTTGAAATGCTCCAGCCACTGCGAAAGATCCGGATGATCCGCATGCGGAAACGCCGGAACGATGACCCGATGCCCGCGACTACGCAGCTCCGCGGCAAGCCACGGAAACCAGTTCTCCTCCGGACTGCCCCCGACGCCGTGGAAGATGAAGATGGTGGCGATAGTGAAATCATAACATGCCTCATGAGCACGATGCAGATTCCGATTATTGTCGGGCAGGCCCCGCCGCCACGGGGGGTGAAGGGGAAGGCCCTGCTGCGAAGCAGTTCGCCGACGAGGCGACCCCGAATCCTTGGAGGGGTCGACGAGGAGGCACAGGGCCTAAGAGGAGGGGCTCTGGCGGCGGAGCGCTTTCTTTGCTTCTTTCTTTGTCGCCCTGACAAAGAAAGAAGCAGTGTGCTCAAATCACTGCACACATCCAAATCGTCAAGATTATCCATTTCCCCCTCTCTTGACCGAGGACGACCGTCCACCTATTCTGGTGTACGTTCGTTCTCCACACCTCTATGACGCTCACGCCCCACCAGCGCACCGTGCTCAATTACATCCGCGAGTTCCAGGTGAAGCGCGGTTATTCGCCTTCCCTCTCCGATCTCGCACTCGCCTTCGGTGTGCGCAGCAAGAACGCGGTCGCCAAGGTGGTCAACGCCCTCTTCCGCGAACGCCAGCTGGAGAAGGACCCGAAAGGGCGCATCAAGATCATCGACTTGACCGAACAGGAGGAGAAACCCCAACCGATGGTGCTGCCGCTCTTCGGTCCCATCTCCGCCGGATTCGCCGCCGCAGCCGAGGACCAAGCCGAGGAGATGGTCACGCTCGACGCCTACCTCGTGAAGGATAAGAGTTCGACATTCCTGCTCAGGGTGAAAGGCAACAGTATGATCGATGCCGGCATTTACGAAGGAGATCTCGTCATTGTCGAACGAAAGAAAGAGCCGAAAGTCGGCGACATCGTCGTGGGCGTTCTCGACGGGGAATTCACCTTGAAACGCCTCAAGCGCGACAAAGGGAAGTACTACCTGCAAGCCGAGAATGCCGAGTATCCGGATATGTATGCCCTGGAAGAGCTGAAAGTGGCCGGTGTGGTGAAGGGGGTGATCCGGAAGTACTGAGAAAATTCTTCGAAAATGAGGGAGGGCCCCGCCGCCACGGGGGGTGAAGGGGAAGGCCCTGCCGCCCCGCACGTGCGGGGCGCCGACGAGGCGACCCCGAATCCTTGGAGGGGTCGACGAGGAGGCACAGGGCCGGGTAGAGGGGCTTTGGCGGCGGAGCGCTTTCTTTGCTTCTTTCTTTGTCGCCCTGACAAAGAAAGAAGGAATGATGCTCATTTGCAACTCCACAACAACAAACAATGGAGAAATAACTTCAAAAAGCCTTCAGTCGTTCCTCAATCTTCCGCAATTTCTCCTGCGCGGACGCCTTCTTCTCCTGCTCCAAGGTAACGACATCCGGCTTCGCACTGTTCATGAATCGTTCATTCCCCAGCTTCGCCTCGACGCCCGCAAGGAATTTCTGAAGCTGCGCACGCTCGGCCTCCAGATTCTTCTTCGTCTTCTCAAGATCCACTACTCCTTCAAGCGAGAGGTGCACGTCCACACCATTGAGAAAGGCACTTACCATGCCTTGGCAGTGCGCGGGAGCTTTGGCACTGACTGTGAGCTCGTTTATGTTCGCCAAACGCAGGAAATGCTGACTATAAGTCAGAAGAAACTTATCGGATTCTGCAACATGTACGATTGCCGGTATCTTCGCTCCGGGAGAAACCCCATACTCCACACGAAGACTTCGAATCGCCGAAATCACCTTAATGAGCAATTCAAATTTTCCTTCAGGAACAGGATCGAGACGACCCCCCTCAGCAACAGGCCACGGTTCCTTGATGAGCAAACCGACGCCTTTGGGTTTGATGGAGTCCCACAACTCCTCCGTAACGAACGGACAGTAGGGGTGAAGCAGGTGAACGATCGTACGGAGGGCTTCCACAAGCACAGAAACGTTCGCCTCCCCTTTGCTGAGCTCGAGGTACCAATCGCAGAAATAATCCCACACGAAGCTGTAGAGTCGCTCCCCTGCCTCGCTCAAACGATATTTCGTCAATCCATCCGTGACGTCAGCTACCAATCTTTGCAAAGAGGAGAGTAAGGCCCGATCTGGGATAGAAAGTTGGGAATTGGGGGTAGAGAACTCAGCAGGTATATCCTGAGGCTTAATTCCCGCCTTCTCGCACTGCATCAGCACGAACCGCGACGCGTTCCACAGCTTGTTGATGAAGTTCCGGTATCCCGCGATCTTCTCCTCGTAGAGCCGGAAATCGTTGCCCGGGCTCTGCGAAACGATCATCGAGAGCCTGAGAGCATCCGCGCCGTACTTCGGGATGATCTCGAGCGGATCGATGCACGTCGAGGGATCGGACTTGCTCATCTTCTTTCCGTCGCGCGTGCGCACGAGTCCGTGGAGGTACACGGTCTTGAAGGGGATCTGCCCCGTCGCATACGTCGTCATGAGGATCATGCGCGCCACCCAGAAGAAGAGGATATCGTAGCCCGTCTCCATGACGGTCGTCGGGTGAAATTTCTGGAAATCCGGGCTCTTCGCAAGCAAGTCCTCAAGCGACAAATCGAGATTCCCTGCAAGTTTCGGATCGATGAGCGTCGACCACGTCCAGAGACCGGAGGAGAACCACGTGTCCAACGTGTCCGGATCTTGCGTCCAACCGGTTCCATCGGGCGGAAGCGCCCCCACGTGCATGTCCGTACCCTTCGCCGATGTCTTGTACCAAACCGGAATCCTATGCCCCCACCAGATCTGGCGACTGATGCACCAATCGCGCAGGTTATCGATCCAGTGGAAGTACACTTTCTCGAAGCGCTCCGGAATGATCGCTATGTCGCGGCTGCGGATCACGTCCTGCATCACTTGTTTCAAGCTCAGGTGCTTCTTCTTCCACTTTACCGCAGGCTTGTTCACGTCGATGAACCACTGCTCCTTGATCTGCGGCTCCACGATGCCTTTGCCACGGTAACTCACCGCCACGCGGTGCACGTAATTCTCATCCACTTTCGTGAGGAGCCCCTTCTCTTTCAGTTTCTCGACCACCTTCGGCCGCGCCTCCTCGATGGACATGCCGGCGAATTCCCCGGCGATGGGCAGCAGCCGCCCGTCGAATCCGATGATCTGTTCGCGCGGAAGATCGCGGCGCTCGGCCAAGTCGAAATCCGCCATATCGTGCCACGGCGTGATCGTCATACACCCCGTCCCAAACGTGGGATCGATGACCTTGTCATCCTTGATCACCGTGGCCGTGATCTTGCCGTTGATCCATTCGCACTCGAATGTGTCACCGTCCTTGTACTGCTTGTAGCGCTCGTCGTCGGGATGCATCACCACGTACTTGTCGCCGAACTTCGTCTCAGGCCGGGCTGTAGAGATCTGAAACGGCCCGTACTGGAAGGTGTAGTAGGGCACTTTCTCCTCCACGTACTCGATCTCGTCATCCGACACGGTCGTCTGCATCTTGGGATCCCAGTTCACGATCCGTTGACCGCGGTAGATGAGTCCGTCTGAGTACATCTTCTTGAAAACCTCGTTCACGCATCGGTTGAGGGACGAATCGAGCGTGTAGCGCTCACGCGACCAATCGCAGGAGCTGCCCATCTTGCGAACTTGCGAGCGGATCGTGCCGCGGCTGAAGTCGACGAATTCCGCGATCTTCGCGACGAGCTTCTCCCGCCCGTACTTCGCCCGCGGATCGGCGATCTTCTCCTCCTTCTGGATCTTCTTGATGACCACGCTCTCCGTCGCGATCGCCGCGTGGTCGGTACCGGGCAACCACAACGCCTCCTTGCCACACATCCGCGCGAAGCGGATGAAGATGTCCTCGAGCGCGAGCATGACGGCATGGCCGAGATGCAGCTGCCCTGTGGCGTTCGGCGGCGGCATGCTCACGGTGAAGGACTCCTTCTTGGATGCGGCATCCGCCTTGAACGCGCCACTGCCCTCCCAGAGGGTATAGATTCTATCTTCACAGGCCTTCGGATCGTACGCTTTTGGCAGCATTGGCTCAGAGTGTAGCAAAAATCCCCCACAGAGCATTGATTTTCCCCTCCATGAATGATGATACTGCCGGTGTCGTTGTGAGACAGGGGTGCATCCGGGGTCGTCTCGGATACCTGTCTCCCTGTTCCTTCCGTTTCTCTGATGGGCATCGAGCCCAAGGAGGATGTATGAAGCGCTGGGATCTGTTCACGCGAGCCGGCCCAAGAAGAAGAGCCAATCGCACGCGAAGGAATCCCGCCAAGTAGAAGGCGAAGACTGGGGGCCGGGAGACCTTACCCGGCACAATCCTCATCTGATGACAGGCTGCCACGAGGTCATCAGTGAGGCGCAACGACGATGAAGAGGGGCTCGGTCCCCTCGGGGCTACACCATGTAGCTCACAAAGGGCCTGTCCTGTAGCCGGACAGACCCTCATTTTTGAGAGCTTTTCTTGACGGATCTTCCGCGCAGTCATACAAAGACAGCAGCTAGTTTTTGGATGCTCGGGTGCGGTACCCGGGCAACTCACCCTGTCGCTCTCTGGAAAAGGAGAAATCCCCATGAAGCGACATTCTCTGTTCGCGGCCCTGCGCGCCAGCCCACGAAGCTTCAGGCAAATGGCGCAAGTAGGCGCCCTGGAGGTCAGCCAATGAGAAATGGCGACAATCCGAGGAATGGTGTCCACGCGGAGGACTGTGGCGTGCCAGAACCGTTGACTTAAGGGCCATGGCACGCCCACAAGAACTGGCCCAGGTGAAGCTGCGAAGCTTCACTGATCAACCCCCACGAGGAGTCGATCTGTACCGGACTCCTCTGTTTTATCCGAGAAAGCTATGATCTTCATTGACTCCCCCAACTCCTCTGGTAAAACGTATGCAGCCGTTTTTTCCTGCACAGTGGATCTTGAACCGGTCTCCGGCTGCTTAGCAGCCGATAGGCCCCAACCTGGGAGGATGCGAATGCACGACAACGCCTCTTCTGGGGTCTAGGGGGCTTCTCTCCCTAGACCCTGTCCACGTCGGTGTTGAACTGGCAAACCTCTCCAATCCCGGAGAGTGGGGCGTGTCCTGAAGGACACGCCCCCGTTTTATTACATGCAAACGCAGCGCGAGATCACGATCTCGCGCCGTTAATTCAAAGAATGCGCGAAGCCGGGCTTCGCCCGGCTGGAGCGCCTCCTTGCGCGGAAGGGGGCTCGTGGGGGGAACCGTCGACGGTTCCCCCCACGCATAAAAAACGACCGCCAGAAGTGGCGGTCATCTTTCAAATGAGTGGAAAGAGCGGAACTTACATCCCTTTTACAGGATTGAAGCCGGAATCTTATACAGGATACGGGTGGGAAAATGCAAGAGATTTTTTACAAGACTATTTCGTGGACTGCTTCTAGCGGCAGAATACAATGAAAGAACCATGACAGGAGGCTCCGATTACGTCGGCTCGCGCTTCGGTTCCACGCTCGCCCTGATGCACAACGACATGATGGAAGGTATCGAGGGAGAGGATGCCGTTGATGATACGATTCATGGTGTGCGCAACGCTTTCATCGCGCTCTGGCACGGAGTACAGGGAATCATCCCAAGTGCCGCGAATGCATTCAATGGTCAGCAATTCCATGTGACACGCCGCTCCGGATCGCTCCACGGAACGGCGAATTCCGTGAAGAAGGTGTTCGAGACGAAAGGCATCCTCGGAAAAGCGAGCGCCGTCCTTGCCGAAGCGACGGACGGTCCTGTCGATGATTTCATTGCTGCGACAGGCAGCGGAGCCCAGTGGATCGTGGAACCTATGAAAGGCATGCGGATGAGGACCGCCGCCACCCTCCAGAACGCCGCCTGATCTCATGGAACACTCCCCCGTCTTCGGAGCGACCCCAGAGCTCGGCTTGCCCCACACATTCGGGGAAGTCCTGACCCCGCATCTCGTGGATGCGGCGATCGTCGTGGGCGGAGTCGCTCTCGCCATCGGAGGACTGCGATGGCTCTACAGGAAAACGATCGGAGCGTGATAGGATGCTCTCATGCCCCGCTTCGATTTCCAGTGCTCCGGCTGCGGACACGTCTTCGAGTCCACAGTATCCTTCGGCTCGCGCCGCGCTCCCCGCTGTCCCGCGTGCGGCGGGAAAACCGAGAAGCTCATCGCCCCGCCGGCCATCCATTTCAGGGGCGGAGGTTTCTACGTGACGGACAGCAGGAAGAAAACGCCGGAAAAGGAGACGACTCATCCGAAAGATACGAAAAAACCGACCACGAACACACCCAAAGAAGCCCCCTCAAAGGGTGAAACCAGTACTACACAAAAGAGCTAAATTGTGTTATAATTAACAATATGACGATATTCAGCCACGCCCTGATCTTCGCTCTGGCGCTTGGCGTCATCTGGATCCTTTCCGGATTCATCATCGGCGCGGTTGATCGCGTCGCAGACCGATACCATAAACCGGGATTCGCGGTCGCATTCTTCGTACTGGGAATCCTCACGTCCATCAGCGAGATTTCTGTCGCGGTCAACGCACTGTTCGAGGGGGTTCCGCCCGTATCGGCCGGCAACCTGATCGGGGCATCGATCGTCATCTTCTGCCTCATCATTCCCCTTCTGGCGCTTCTCGCCGGCAAGATCGACTTGGACCACACAATCACGTGGGGCAACCTGGTGGTGGCGCTCTGTGTCATCGCCGCACCAACGCTGGTTGCTCTCGATGGAGATGTTCTCCCCGAAGAGGGATTGCTGCTCGTGCTGCTCTATATCGCACTCATCTATTACATCCACAAGAAACGCCCCTTCGACGAGACGGTCGGGAATACGATGAGCGATGTCCGCAAAGAACTCATCCAAACGAGGCGAGCCACGGCGGTCGATTTTGGGTACATCATCGGAGGAGCGTTTCTCATCTTCCTCGCGGGTAATATCCTGGTCGACGAATCGATATTCTTCACGAACCTCCTGAGCGTTCCTGCATCGCTCGCGGGGTTGCTCGTGCTTGCCATCGGTACCAATACGCCGGAACTCATCATTGCGGTGCGATCCGCACTCGGTCGCCGCCCGGACATCGCGTTTGGAGACTATCTCGGTTCTGCCGCGGCCAACTCGCTCATTTTCGGCTTCCTGCCGCTCTTCAACGGCCCCTTCCTCCTCGATACCGGAGCATTTGCCATCAGCTTCCTCGTCTTGGCCCTCGGACTCAGCCTGTTCGCGATCTTCGCACGCACAAAGAACGAACTCAGCAGAGGGGAAGGCGTCATCTTGCTCTCACTGTACGTTTCTTTCCTCTCATTCCAAATCCTGATGTTTCTCTAGGCTCATGAGGAGGACGTGTTTGTCCTCCCCATGTGCGATTGCAGAGAAAGCGATCAACGCCGTGGCGGTCCGCGACGCGGACCACCGGGCCCTCCCGGTCCCCTCCTCGGACCGCCCCCGAATGACGGACGGGGCGTGAACCCCTCGGGCGGCTCGGACATCTGTTTCAAAGAGAGGCGGGTCTTCCCTTCCACCGGATCGTACTCGACGACCTTCGCCTGCACTTCGTCGCCGATCTTGAGGATATCCTCGACATTCTCCGTCCGCTGCCACTGAAGCTCGGAAATGTGAATCATGCCGTCTTTCCCGCGGAGGAACTCCACGATGGCCCCTACCCCCGGGATGATGCGCACGACCTTCGACGCGTAGACCTTGCCGACCTCCGGCTTGGCCACGATGCCCAAGATCCACTCCTTGGCCTTTGCCATGGCCTCGCCGCTCTTGGCCGTGACGAAGACGAGACCGCTGTCTTCGATGTCGATCTCCACGCCGAGCTCCGCCGTGATCTTCTGGATCGTCTCTCCGCCCTTGCCGATGACGAGGCGGATGTCCTCTGTATTCACCGTAATCGTTTCGATGCGCGGCGCGTGCGGGCTCATCTCCTTGCGCGGCTCCGGAATGGCTGCGAGCATGATTTTGAGAATCTGAAGCCGTCCCTGCCGAGCGCGTTCAAGGGCTTCGGCGAAGACCGCATCGGGCAGCCCCTTAATCTTGATATCCATCTGAATGGCCGTTACGCCTTTCTCCGTACCCGTCATCTTGAAATCCATGTCGCCGCCGAAGTCTTCCTCATCCTGCAGATCCGAGAGGATGACGTACTTGCCCTTCTCCTCGTCGGAGACGAGCCCGAGCGCCACGCCCGACACGGGCGCAGTGATGGGAACGCCCGCCGCCATGAGCGCGAGCGTGGAACCGCACGTCGCCGCCATGGAGGACGAACCGTTGCTCTCGAGAATCTCGGTGACCGTCCGGATGGTGTACGGGAACTGCTCCTCGCCGGGCAGTACCGGCTCGATGGCGCGCTGCGCGAGGTTGCCGTGTCCGATCTCGCGATTGCCGACCATGAGACGATTGCTCGTCTCCCCCACCGAGAACGGCGGGAAGTTGTAGTGATGGAAGTAGCGCAACTTCTCCTCGCCCGTCATGCCTTCGACGATCTGCCGGTCGCCGGGCGCCCCGAGCGTGCAGGTGGTGAGCCCCTGCGTCTCGCCGCGTTGGAAGAGGGCACTCCCGTGCACGAAGTTCGGCAGCACGTCGACCATCGCACCGATCGGGCGGATCTGATCCACCTTGCGGCTGCTCATGCGCACACCTTCCTCGAGAATGAGGCGCCGCACTTCGGTCTTGATGATCTTGTCGACCATCTCCGCGGCATGCGCATAGAGCAGAGCGAGCTCTTCCTTCTCTCCCGCCGGACCGAATTTCTCCGTGAGCTTGTCCGCCGCCTTTTTCATGAAATCATTGAAGATCGCCCGGCGGTCGAGCTTGGCCAGAGGATCGCGGATCGCCTTGGTCACGGTGGGCATCACCCACGCTTTCAGGAGCGCCTCGGCTTCTTCGTGCTTGTAAGCCGCGGGCGCGGGCAGCTTCTTCTTGCCGATATCGCGCTGAAGATCCGCGAAGAACCGCGCGATCTTCTGCGCCCATTTCTTGCCGAACTCGATGGCCTTCAGCACCTGTTCCTCGGGCACCTGATTCGCCCCCGCCTCGATCATCACCACGCGGTCGAGCGATGCCGTGACGAACATATCAAGGTCGCTTTTCGTCCGCGCTTCGCGCGTAGGATTGAGGACGAGTTCGCCGCCGATCAGTCCCACACGCACGGTCCCGAGCGGGCCGTCAGCGGGACAATCGGAGAGCGCCGTGGCAAGGTTCGCCGCGTTCGCCGCAGCGATGTCGTGCTCGTTCTCGTCATCGTAGGAGAGCACCGTGCAGAAGACCTGGATGTCGTTGCGGATGTACTTACAGAACATGGGCCGCAGTCCCCTGTCGATGACGCGCGCAAGGAGCACATATGCATCGGCCGGACGGCCTTCGCGCTTACGGAACCGGCTGCCGGCGATCCGCCCGCCTGCGTAGAACTTTTCCTGATAGACCACCTGCAGCGGCAGGAAATCCACACCCACGCGCGGTTCGGCGCTCATGGTAAGGTTGGACATGCAGACGGTCCCGCCCATCTGGCAGAGCACCGTGGCATTCGCCTGGGAGGCCCAGCTGCCCGTGCGGATGACGAGAGGCTTATCGCCGAGAAGGAGCGTGAATTCTTTCTGCGGCTTGATGGCCGCTGCAGAGCTAGACATACGGAGAAGTGGGAAAGGATGAAAGCGTCCTTTCCCAGCACCTTGAGGAAGTTCTCTCACTTCTGTGGATTCACATGGAAGACCCGGGTGTCATTCTGAGCTTTGTCATGGTGAACTTGTCGAACCACGAAGGACGGAGCTTCAATGTAAACCCAGTGAGTGAGGAAAGACCGGCGCTGGAAGAAGGAACTGATCGCAGTGTACGCTTGAAAGAAGGGCAAGAAAACTACTTATCGCCGTATATTTCCCGACATGCCGCCTCGGCGAGTAGACGGAGACTGTCATAGACGGGAAGAGAGCAACGACCTCCTTCGAGGACGAGCGGTAACTCCGTGCAACCGAGAATAATGGCCTCCGCACCCCGCTCACGAAGACGATCAATGATGGCATAGACGGCACGCTCCTCCTGCCGCAAAACATTCCCCGCAATATTATTCATGATGAGCGCGGAAAGAAGATCTCGTTCCGCAGACGATGGATCCAAACACCGTACACCTACATCGATCAGCGGTTTTGCATAGAGTCCCGATTGAATGGACGTTGCGGAGCCCAAAATGCCAACCTTCCTTCGTCCATCACGAAGGATCACTTCAACGACAGCATCAACCATAGAAAGAATGCGGACAGAACTCGCACGACGAAACCGATCGAGGTAGAGATGCATGGTATTGCACGTGAGTACCAGAAAATCCGCACCGGCACTCGCCAGTCGATGCACCTCTTCCTCGACCATCCGAACAGCTATGTCTTCACTCTCACGGGAGGCAATGAGATCAGGTACAGGAAGATTGCTGATGAGCATATGCGGATAATCATCGTTCCGCACCGCCCCATGACGGAATCCGCTGATATCGATCACAGATCGGTAGAAGGTGATACTTGCAAAAGGTCCCATGCCGCCGAGGATGCCGATGGTCTTCATAGTTTGAGAAAGGGACGAATGACATTGTGAGCAACCTTCATTTTGTTCCGCGTTTCGTCGTACTCAAGCGCAGGATCGGAATCATAGACAATCCCAGCCCCCGCCTGCACCTTCAGATCGTCATCCACGCGCATGAGGGAGCGCAAGCCAACCACGGCGTGCAGGTTCCCCGTGAGATCCAGAAAGCCGATGGAACCCGCGTAGAGCCCACGCGGAGCATCTTCATACTCCGCAATAACTTGCATGGATCGCACCTTCGGAGCACCGGAAACCGTACCCATCGGAAAAACGCTCAAGAGCATCTGCAGAGGGGAGAGACCGTTAATCCTGCCACGAATCTCGGAAGCGATATGCATGACTGGTCCCGCGTCTAATCGCTGCATGAGATGCTCCGGAACAACCTCAACGGTGCCGGGCAACGCCGTACGAGAGACGTCATTGCGTGCAAGATCCACCAACATGGTGTGTTCCGCGCATTCCTTCCTGTTCGTAATGAGCTCGGTCCACATTGCCTGATCCTTTATGGTGTCTCCCGTCCGTCCACGCGTCCCGGCCAGATGACGCGAAATGACCATCCCATGATCTATGGCAATCACGAGCTCTGGGAAGGAGCCGATACTCTCCATGTTCCCCATCCTGACCGCATGCATGAAGCCCGAGGGATAGCTCTCGCGAAGTCTTTTGTAGAGCGGAGCCATGGAACCCTCAATACCGTATGTTTCTCTGCGCGAGAGAACGGTTTGAAATGTTTCACCTGCATGCACTTTCTGCAAAATTGTCTTCACACTGCATTCGAATTCCTGTTGTGATGCCCCGTCGGAACGCTTGATGACCATCGGATCCGGAACTTCCACCGAACGCTCAAGTATTATTCGAAATAGCCGACTTCGATCCCTCCCGCGCGTGAAGTAGCGGTACGTTTTTTCTTGATTGTCGTAGATCAATCCGTCTTCGAAATACCCATAGGAGAACGTGTACTCGTTTTCGGGCGTAAGGCGCGTCACCGGAAGTGTGGCCGGTTCCGTGTATTGAATGGCCTCGTACGCCGTGAATCCAACAAGGCCGCCGCTGAAGGACTGCCCCTGAGGAACGATTCCTCCCGCATCACACCGCAATCGACTGAGGACTGTATCAAGGACGTCGATAGGACCGATCTCTGCATTCAGCTTCACTTCCTGATCATTCAAGAAACATATTCCATTCCGGGCACTGAGAATAAACTGCGGTGCGATCCCGAAGTAAGAATAGCGATGATGGTGTTCTCCCCCGTCTGCCACCAGCGATTCCAAACAAAACATATCGCCGGATTCGGCATGCAATCGTGCATAGACTTCTTCGGGAGACAGATCACAAGGGAACTCTTGTATTTCGAATTGCTTCTGTTCCACGGAACAAAGGGCGTGTTTTACGGCCACAGGAAGAGAAAAACCATGTTGTTCGGCAAGTGCGTCCAACGAAGGAAGACCTTTCTGCAGCAGTCTCTCATAGGCTGCAGGATCTACTTTCAAAAAATTTTCGAGGATGGTCTTGCCGGCTGGAGTGGCAAAAGATTCCGGATGGAACTGCACGCCGTAGATGGGAAGTGCCTCCCGTTCTGCATTGCCCTGATGCTGCATTGCCATGATGGTCCGATATTGATCGCGCGTTTCCGCAGTGATGCGAAAGATATCCGGAAAAGATGCCAGTTCCGCGGCAAGAGAGTGGTAGCGCATGACTTTCTCCGTTTCGCTCAATCCAGCAAAAAGATCCGGATACGGCAGATCATCTTGATGATGAATTTGAATATCGCTCGTCTTTCCATGCAGAATCTCTTCAGCCTGCACGATCCTTCCTTCAAAATGATGCGCAAGCGCCTGGTGTCCCAGACAAATGCCAAGGAGCGCTCTGCGATTCCGAACGGCGTAATCGATCACCTCATTCATGATCCCGATATCAGAGGGGTTCTCCGGCGTCCCCGGTCCGGGGCTTAAAATGATATGACTCGGATCAAGCGCGCATACTTCTTCAATACTGATTTCGTCATTACGAACAACAACAGCATCCACTCCAATCCTTGCAAGCATTTCCTGAATGTTGTACGTGAAAGAATCGTAGTTATCGATGATGAGAACGGCTCCGGAAGAGCGGCGATCACACGCCGGTGGGCAATCAAGATGCAATGGCATAATAAGGAGAGAAAACACTCCGCAAAAAGAGCGGAGCGCTCTGCCGATGTCTCGCATCGAAAGGGCGCTCGACTCTAACCTCCGCAGCCCCACCAGCCGGTGCCCGATGTTGGCTTCATTTGTTCTGATATGAGTCCTTCTCCGATCACGTTTTCCAGAGAGGTCCGCACTCCTCCCGCCTCCTGCGCAAGCGGCCTCACAGAGACAGTGGCATTTGCCGCGCTTTTGGAAGCGTGATCACCCACCTCTCGCTGCGCCGTTGATGATGGGAGCTCAGCTGAATTCATGTACCGTTACAACGGTACACTACTCCGCAACGATGAAGCAAGGGATTTTCCGGAGATTCACGGAAACCGCTTATTTTCGCAATTTCTGCAGGAAATGCCGGAATCCCCCGCTCCCGTACTTGAGCATTCTCGACCCCCGCGTGATCTTGCTGATGGAGAGCTTGAGTTCCCGCGCGATCGTGCGCTGAGGACGGCCGGAATGAAGTGCACGGATGAGCTGCCAGCGCTCGGCAATCACATCGAGCTCCTGCGGCGTGAGGATATCTTCAAGGAGCATGCGCGCCTCCTTCTCCGTCTTCACGGAAGCGAAGAGCCTGTAGAGATCGCGAAGGTGTTCTCGTGAAGCTGGCATACACCTCACTATACGTTCAATTCCGGTCAAAATCTAACTTTGCTGAACAGCCCAGTACTCATCCATCATCCTGCGCACCAGAGGCGACTCGATGCGCTTGCGATACTTCGACTTTTCCAAGAGTTCATCGAAGGCTAGCCGATAGTGAGCCATGTGTTCGAGAAGGAAACGAACGTGCTTACACGAAAGATCGGCTTGACCGGTCGCAAACCGCTGAAATACACAGGAGTGGCAGATGAGTTCCTCGATGACTTTCCGGATCTTTCGCATTCTTCGGCTTAAATCCACTGCAAATACCTCCGGTTGTTCGTAGATCAATTGTGCATGCTTTCCTTCGTGATCGCGAATCTCCGAGAGGAGATCTTCCATTCGACGTATGGAATGATGATGGAAGGCACCGTTGTACACTCTGACTGTCGACTGACCACCCGCCTTTCCTTGATAAGATTTATTCTTAAAATGCGTAGCCATGATTGCACCATCATCATCAGTATCTTCGTGAACGTACAACACTCTCTTGATGAACGGACGTGCCCAACCCAGATCGAGAGAATCGATGAAAGGTTGGCAGAGCTTCCAATGCCTTTGAGCATCGGCAAATTCAATCACCATACAATCGTGAAATGGAATTCACGATAAGTCAACCATGAACCTTTTTCACTTTTTCATCTTGTGCGCCTCGATGACCTCCTGGTACTCATCGGGCTTGTTCATGCGAAGATAATTGAGAAGCTTGCGGCGGTGCGCGACTTTGCCGAGGAGTCCCCGGCGGGCGGACTGGTCCTTCTTGTGTTCCTGAAGGTGCTTGGTGAGGAGCTGAATTTCCTTCGTGAGGATGGCGACCTGCACCTGCGGCGAACCCGTATCCTTCTCATGCGTGCGGTGCTTGGCGATGAGTTTCTTCTTTGCGGGACGCTGGAGTGACATGGTGCGCAGTGGGAACGCAGGTAAAAACGATCACCGCCACGCCCTCCGGGGCTTCAGTGAGCATCCGGTGAGCGGGGACGGAGGTGCAGTGTAGTCATCGCTGCTGAAAAATCAAGCATTTCGCCATTTTAGCCTCTCCTTTGCCCCCCTCGGTCGATCGGGCGTCGGCGAGATTGAGTGGACAGACGTTCACCCTGTGCTAGGATGACGGCATGACTGCCCTCTACATTTTCCTTGGAGTGATTTTGGCCGCTGTGGTCTACAACATTTGGACGGGACGCACCTCCCGCTCCAATGCCGATCCCGCACTGAAGGCGGAGCTCGATCAAAAGATGGAGGAAATCGGCGAACTGAAGCGCGCCATCACGGAGATCAATAGGGAGAGATCGAAGAAAGAAGGCGAAGCCAAGCAGCTCTGGGCGACGTATCAGAAGCTTGAGTCCGATCATAAGGCGACGATGCGTGAACGGGATTCGCTGCAGGAGCGCATCGCGAAGTTCGAGGCGGAACGCGACGCACGCGAGCGGCGGCATGAGGAGATGATCAAGAAGCTCGAGAGCGCCGAGCACGCGCTCGATGACGAGCGCAAGCGCATCCGACGCGAAGATGAAGAGCGCCTGCAACACGAGCTCGAAGAGCGCGACCGCCTCTGGAACGATCACGAGCGCGCGGTTGTCGCGACCCTCACGGACCTCTGCAAGAAGCAACCGTACTCGTTCACCGCCTACGACAATACCAATCTTCCGGAGGGGTTTCATGGCACCCTGAAGCCGGATTTCCTCATCGACTTCCTCGATCAGTACGTCATCTTCGATGCCAAAGTCTCCAAGTCTTCGAGCCTGCAAACCTACATCGCCGATCAGGTGAAGTCGACGGCGAAGAAAGTGAAAGGAAAGGAGAAGATCTATCCGACGATCTTCCTCGTCGTACCGACAGACGCGATGAAGGAACTGAAGAAGACGTCCTACTACGAAGACGGATTCATGTTCTACGTCATCCCGCCCGAGGCGCTCGAACCCATCCTCGCAAGCCTGAAGAAGATCTCGCGCTACGAGTTCGCGAAGGAGATGGATCCGCAACAGCGGGAGAACATCGTCGACCTGATTGCGCACTTCGACTTCCATATCTCCGCCCGCAACGCCCACGATCTTCTGCTCATTCAACACGGACTGGAGACCATCGCGAAAGTGCGGCAGATCGATCCGGACCTCGCGAAGGAGGCAGCCATCAAGAAGACGAAGATCCGCAATCTCTCCTTCAATACCGCACAGGAAAAGCTCCTCACGTCCGATTCCGCCCTCCAGCAGGAACAAGTGCTGGATTTCGTCCAGCCCAAGGCAAAAATTACACGTGAAGAGGTAGCGAGAACGCGGGGAAATTGACAGAAGCTCGAGACGGCGTACCCTGAACGCGTCATGCAGCTCGGCAGCATCATGACCGTCAGCCTCGTCGTCGTCCCCCGCGGATAGCGCGAGCGTGCTGATGCAGCCTCACCTCGCGCAAGCGGGGTTTTTTGTATTTCCCCTTTCATCCTATGGAATTCCAAATGGAAACCGACCTCGGCCGATTCGCCTTCGCGGAACCCAACTACGGAGGAACATGGACCGTCTTCCGGATTCATGAAAACGGCCGGGGACCGGATGCGCTCTCCGCGGAACTCATCGACTCAGAGGGCGCAGTGATGCAACAGGCCACCTTTCCGTACTTCCAAGGCGGCGAGCGCATCCGCGCAAATCAGATGCAAGCAGAGAACGCGCTGCGCAAAATCCTCGGAATAACTTAGGGAACCTCTGGAAAACACGAGAAGCATGTCATGGTGAGTTCGTCGAACCATGACATGCGGCGACTTGTCGCAGTTCGACGGACTCACTGTGACAAATCGCATCGTTTTTGATTTCAGAGGTTCCTTAGGAGTGGAGGTGCAACCCATGAAGGATACGCGGGGTCGATGTCCGTGCACCGAATGATTACGGCCGGTGGAAGCCAAATATTTTGGGTGATTGACGTGCATGGAGAATACGTTATTCTCAGTACTGTCATGCATCGACCCGCAGCCATGCCGGCCCCGAAGTACTTCAATACCAAGAACAGGTAGCGGGCGTGCTGATGTGTGTATTCGCACCCCGCATAAGAGAAGCGGGGTTCTTTTTATTTCCTTCCTCTTATTATCTCCTTCCCCCATATCCCATGAGCACCACCATAGAACATGCCCTACTTGAACACCCCGACAACGATGGCGACGGCATCGGAGTAGTCCCGGAACCCCCGATACCCGTAGAACCTGACCCACTCGAGCGCCCCAAAGGAGAGGGTGATGGCATCAGGATCACCGATAAACAATTGGATGGCAGGGTTGTCGTAACTCTGACCGATACCGTGATGCGCGTTTCACTGGCTGTTGAAGTACCGACAGAGCTCGCAAACCAGAAACAGGATTTCTTACACAGGTATCTGCGACAACAGCTTGTAAAGACCCTCAGCCACAGACCCCTACAAGTCGGCATTTATACTAAGGCTAAATCAAACGGCTCTGGTACCATGCCTGAGTGAAGGCAACCGCCCACCCATCGCGCGCCGGGAAGAACGCCGACCCCATCTTCGGCCCCCTCAATGCTCCGCAGCGCGAAGCGGTGAAACACTCCAAGGGACCCCTGCTCATCCTCGCGGGAGCCGGCTCGGGAAAGACCCGCGCCATCACGCACCACATCGCCCAGCTCATGCACGCAGGTGTCCCGCCCTGGCAAATCCTGGCCGTGACCTTCACCAACAAAGCCGCCAACGAGATGAAGGATCGCATCCGCCGGCTTCTCTCCATCACACAGGGGGAAACCATCGAGGAATGGGGATCGAAAACCGGGCGATTGCCGGTCATGGGCACGTTCCACTCCGTCTGCGCGCGCCTCCTGCGCCGCGACATCGAGAAGCTCGGCCGCGACCGCTCTTTCGTCATCTACGATGCGGACGATCAGGAGAAACTCATGAAGCAGGTCCTCAAGGAGGCGAACATCGACGAGAAAGAACTCAAACCCCGCGCCGCCCTCGCGTACATCGGCCGCTTCAAGAGCGAGGCGGTGAGCCCGCGCGAAGCGATGAACGAGGCGACCACCGAGCGGATGCGCCGGATCATCTCCGGCTACCAGCGCTATCAAACGCTGCTACGAGAAGCGAACGCGCTCGATTTCGACGACCTCATCCTCGAGACCGTGCGCCTCTTCCATGAAGTGCCGGAGGTGCTCGACCGCTACCAGGAGACCTGGCAGTACCTGCACGTGGATGAGTATCAGGATACGAACCACGCACAGTACCTCTTCATCACGCTGCTCGCGCAGAAGTACCGCAACCTGTGCGTCATCGGCGACCCCGACCAGTCGATCTACGCGTTCCGCGGCGCGGACGTGCGGAACATCCTTGAATTCGAGAAGGACTACCCCGACGCCGTCCGGATCAAGCTCGAGCAGAATTACCGCTCCACGCAGCCGATTCTCACGTCGGCGGACCGCGTGATCGCAGCAAATCCGAACCGGCCCGAGAAGACCATGTGGACGCAGCGCACGGAAGGCCCGAAGATCGTCGTCCACGAGGTGGCGGACGAGCGCAAGGAGGCGGAAGAAGCCATCCGAGCGGCCGAACATCTGCGCACAGGAGGCGTCCCCTTCAATGATCAGGTGATCCTCTACCGCACAAATGCACAATCGCGCCTCTTCGAGGAGGCGTGCATGCGCTCGGGCATCCCCTACCGCATCGTCGGCGGCGTGAAGTTCTACGCGCGCAGGGAAGTGAAGGACGTCCTCGCGTACCTCGCCGTCATCTTGAACCCCTTCGACACTCTCTCGCTCCTGCGCATCATCAATGTTCCCGCACGCAAACTGGGCCTGACGACGCTCGCCCGGCTGCAAGCCGAGAGCCAAAAGACAGGGAGGACCCTCTGGGAATGTCTCGCAAATTGCAGCGATATCGAAGATCTGAGCGAAGCTGTGCAGCGGCGCATCACCTCGTTCGTCGACTGCATCGAAGAGCTCCGCAAACGCGCGGAGACGGAGACCGTGAGCGCTCTCGCCCATCACTTGCTCACTGCCACCGAAATGGAACCGTGGCTGCGCGACGGAACCGAAGAGGGTGAGGAGCGTTGGGAGAACGTGCAGGAACTCCTCTCTGTGATGCATAAGTACGACACATTGGACCCCTCTACGTCGCTCTTAAGCTTCCTCGAGGAAGCCAGCCTCGTGTCGGAGGTGGATAAACTGCAGGATGTCCGCGATGATGCGTTGACACTCATGACACTCCATCTGTGCAAGGGACTCGAGTTCGAGCACGTCATGATCGCCGGCTGCGAGGAAGGCATCTTCCCGCACGCGAGCAGCTCGTTCGACCGTGAGCAGCTCGAGGAGGAGCGCAGGCTTATGTACGTCGGTATGACGCGCGCGAAGACACACCTCACCATTTTCTTCGCGCGCCGGCGCATGTTGTGGGGCGAGACCAAGGACAACAGCCCAAGCCGTTTCCTCGACGATCTCCCCGAAGAATGCCTCGAGCGGCGCAGTGATTCTATCCTGAGCGTCTTCGGGTGGGTGTCGGAGAAAGGGCGGCAGCAAGCGCTGCGCGGAGAATCCTCCTCCGACGTTCACGGCTCCGGAGACCTGCGGGTCGAGTTCAACCAAGATCTCAATGCATCGGATGATTTCAATCAGGAGTCCTTCGCGGAAGGCGCGCGCGTGGAACATCCTGCCTTCGGCACGGGAACCATCGTCACGCGACGCGGGGACATCGTGGACATCCGGTTCGATGCCGGACAGCGCAAGAGCTTCGTGCTCTCAATCGCTCCGTTGAAGTTGCTCTAGAACAAATGCGTCATGGTGAGGAGGCCACGTACCGCTCTGTGTCATCCTGAGTACCGCCGCGAACCATCGCATATTCCTCTCCTGTCGTTACAGCTTGTAATTCGTCCCCGCAACGACAGGCGTATTGAACGGCACCCACTGAAAGCTCGTAGAACCGTCCGTCCACGTGAGATCCCCCGCAGAGGTGGCGGTCCCCGGACGATTGATGGTGATGCGCAGGTGCGCTTCCTGTGCACTGCTCGGAACCGCGACGTCCCCGTACAGGGTCAACATGCGATCCGAGCTGCGAAGCGACCCCAATTGCGCGGGAATGGATGAGCAGGTGACGATACTGGAGCTCACCGTACAATCCGTGCGATCACTCGTGGAATCGGCTCCGAGCGTCAGGTGAGAGACGGTGACTCCCCCGCTCGTCTCCGCCTGGAATCGTATCTCCGTGACCGCCAGATTCGCTGTGCCGTCTCCGGTCGTCCCGGCGAAGCGGAACGTCGCAATCGGGATGTTCGCCCCTGCCACGAGCGCATCTGTCAGCGGTCCCACGTTGCTGATGCCGGTAATGATCGACCGTGCCGTGCGCGACGTCGAGAACGGATCCGTGGAATCCTTCGTGTACGTCGCTTGGCTCCACTCCCCGTTCCCCTGCACCCGGATCGTTTGCAGGAGCACCGACTCTCCGCTCACGCCGCCATTCGTGTACGCCTTGAGCACAGGACGCGCGTAAAACGCGTAATCCTCCCGATACGGCAATGTGATCGCTCCGCTGGGAACGCGGAAGGTGAACGTGCGATCGTTCACGGAATCATCGCGATATGCCCTGCCGATGTACCTGGTGTCATGATCGTAGAGAATGAAGGACTCGATCGAGGCGACGGCACTGTTCAAAATGACACTGATATCCGTGGCATCGATGGGCTCCGTGTTGCTGAAGACGCGCGCAGCACCGACGATGGAAGCCGTCGTTCCGAGCAGCAGCAGGTTCGGCCGGACACTCTGATCGGAATCCGGATCGTAGATCGCAGCCGCAGAAGAGCGCGACGACGAAGAACGCGCAGAGGAGCGGGAGGAAGACGAAGCATACGACCCCAAGCACGGATCGGCGAAGTAGTAGATCGTGTGCCCGTCGGCAGTGCAGGAGGGATGCGTCTCGCCGTTCGCGCAGCGGTAGGGCTTGCAACTGTTTCCTGAACTGCTCCGGGAACTCGCGGATGCCATGCCCTGCGCACTACGCAGGTCCGCCAATTCGCCACGATCGTCCGCTCTGAACGCGACGACGAGCCGCGCGGTCTCCGCGCGCGTGAGACGGTGCCCCGCCCACGTACTCTTGAGAGCAACCCCTCTCTCATCTGCGATACGGATGTATCGCTCGTACCACAGCTCGTTACTCCGGCCCAACGAGGGGAGTCCGAAGACGCCGACCAACATCTTGAGCGCTTCCTCGTACTGCACGGGCCGCAACGGATCGAACAACCACCGCGAAGAATCCACGCCGGCCACGACATTGCCGCTCACGATGCCGTCGCGTTTGGCTGCGCAGACGAACGGCGCGTACCAAGAGGCGGGAGGAACATCCGGAAAGCAGGTGGTATCAGCCACAGGCAGGACTTCCCCGTCGCCCGCCATCATCGCCATCTTCAGAAATTCCGCACGATTCACCAGCCGCAGAGGTTTGAAGGTGCCATCCGGATATCCCTGAAGGATCCCCTCTCCCGTGAGCGCACTCACGGCCACCGCCGTCTCGGTATCCGAAGGTGCATCGCTGTAGGGCAGGTTCGACGTATCGTACGTCGCGGCGGCGATGGCGGCCGGAATGCTGAGGGCGAAGAGGATGGCGAGGAGACGGCGCATGATTGTAAAGGGGGAGGCGTTAGTATATCAGAAGTATCATAGAAATGGATTAAGGATGGCAGTTAAGCATGCCGGGAAGTCAGATATCGCGTGCCGATTGGCTCGTGGTCGAAGGTACAGAGAGAGCCTTAGGAAGGGCGAACATCGCTGCAGGGATACGGGTGGCTGACGAACAATTCCGTTGTGATCACGTTCATCGCGAGCCTGCGCTGTTCATCGGTAAGCTCCATGAGCGCGCCGTACACGGCATCGGGGTCCTCCGGATGATCGACCTTCAGCTCACTTCTGACACAGTGCATACACTGCCCGCGCGCACACTTGGCCGCGAGCTTCGCGGCAAATGCATGGTAGTGATCCGCATACTCTTCGGGATCGACGATGACGTCGCCTCCCATCGCAGCGGCAAGGAGCGCGAGCGCCTCCGTGCGCGAGGAATTGAGGCGGCCGCGGATGCACTGTGCAGCTGCGTCGATACTCGGAGGCACCAATCCCAAGAGGGAGACATCTCCCTCCTCGCTTTCGCGAACGGTTTTGATGACGAGTCGGAGCGGGACGTGTGTACGAGGACGCTGCTGTGCCGCCGTTTCGGCGGCAGGTACGGCATCCTCCGGAGATGAAAGGGTGGTTTTCATGGCAGGAAGGGGAAAGGGGGAAATATCAACGAAGTCGGACGATGGCATGGATCATCTGACAGAGCACTTCGCGGCGGCGCCACGGATCGGCGATCGCGAGAAGCGCATCCTTCATCCCGATGGCGTGTTGAAAGCTCCCCGGAAGATCGAGGTCGGCAACGATTTCCTCCGGGATGGCACACTGGTGAGCGAAGCATCGCTGCATGAGGGTGCTCGCCACACGCTGGAGGAAGGTAACGTCGGCGACGGAGTACTTCTGAATCATGACGGATTCCGGCCGTTGCGAAGCGGTAGGGGCAATCTCGACCGGCGCATCACCATCGCGTGACGGGGGGTGTTCGGCGGTGAGTGTGGTACTCATGATACGAAGGGGAAAAGGGTGGATAAATCACTCCCGGCCCGACATCGAAAAAACGCCGGGCCTTCGCTGGGGGAAGACTCGTATGTGCGCTCTACCGCGCCTGCACTCTAGGCATCATACGACTTCTTCCCCGCAAGATAGGGGAACCAGTAGAAGCCGTAGAAGGTCACTCGTTGAGGCATGGGACAGAAATACATTAAAGGAAACACACGTATTGTCAATCCGGTCGTCCGATTCTTCCATCAGCGTCGATGGCGATCCACTCCCAAATTCCGCGATTGAACTCCGTTGTTACTCGATAGCGATCGCGGAGACCTTGGGAGATCTGACTCGCAAGAGCAGAGAGAGCATTTTCAGGGAGAGTGAGAGCATGCTGCATCGCCAAGCGGAAATCGGCGATGCGCTGCCCGCCGATGATGAGACTCCCGCCTTCTTGGTAAAGAAGAACGAGGGCTGAATCGAGCTGCTCGGTGCAGCGGGGATCGCGAGGAGACTCCTGGGACGATTCGATCTGATCGGAAAGAGACACGGTTGCCATGGAAACAAAGGGAAATAACAAAACACCTTCCGCCGCTTGGGGAAGGCGCCATGGTCGTGAGGTTGAATGGAATCAGCTCAGACGCATCGGCTCCTTCCCCGCTCTAAAGGAGAAAGAGGTGAAGCCGAAGGCAAATGTCCGAGCAGACATGCGCTGCAGACTTTACTCGCAATGCCGAAGATGTCAAGCTGCACGCACGATGGACCTCGCTCAGCGTGTCCGGCAATTCTGCTCAGCGCACGCTCTCAAGCTCAACACGAATCTGGGGCAGCACTTCCTCATCGACGCATCGGTCCTCGATGCCATCGTTTCCGCCGCCACTATCCGATCGGATGACGCAATCGTGGAGATCGGCCCCGGCATCGGGATCCTGACCGAACAACTTTTGAAAAAAGCCGCACGGGTCACCGCCATCGAACTCGATGAACGCCTCCTTCCGCTCCTCGATGCATTCGTCGGGGAACGATCCAATCTCACCGTCATCCGCGGCAACGCCCTCTCCGTCCCCTTCCCGGAAACCTCCTACAAGATCGTCGCGAACATCCCCTACCACATCACCTCGCCGCTGCTTCGGCACGCATTTCTCGAATCCCCCATCCCGCCTCTGTCCCTCACGCTGCTCATCCAGAGAGAAGTCGCGGAGAAGATCTGCGATGACTCCGGAAAAGATGCAGGCCTCCTGACGATCCTCGTCCGGCTCTTCGGCATGCCGCGGTTGGTGCGCTTCGTACCGTCCGAGGCGTTCCTCCCCCCGCCGGAAGTAGAGTCGGCCGTACTCTCTATCGACTGCTTCCCCGCTCCCCTGACCGACCGGAAGACCATGGAACAAGTCTTCCGGTTGACGAAAATCGGATTTTCTCAGAAACGCAAGATGCTCTCCAATACGATCGGGAAGTTCCATCAGGGAATGGAACGCCTGAAAGCGCTTGGCATAGACCCGAAGAGGCGTCCGCAGACACTTTCTGTCTCGGAATGGATTCATCTGGCGCAGTCATGGGGCGAGGATGAAGACGATGGAACACCCTGAACGAACGGCGTTTGCGTTCCTCGGATCGTTTCTCTCGACAGTCTTCGTCCTGCAGTGGTGGCAGGCGGCGATCTATCCGCGCTGGCTGTGGTTCTCCATCGTGCTCTCCCTCCCGTATGCACTCCTGATGGGCAGATGGCGCCTGCCGATCCTTGCGGGACTGCTGGGCATCGCACTCGCATTCGGCAGCGTCGCACGCGAGACACACACGCGAACGGGGCAATCCGTCGATACGTTCGCCACGGGGCAAACGGTGACTCTCCGCGGCACGATCGCGGACGAACCGGACCGGCGGGCGATGGAGACGCGCTACACGCTCGCCGCGGATTCCATCACCTTCGCATCCGGTCTCACGCGCACCGTGGAAGGGAACGTCCTCGTGACGGACGAGAGCGGCTGGCCGCAACTGCAGTACGGCGACATGCTCGAGGTGCGCGGCACCCTCATGCGTCCGGGCAGGATCGAGGGTTTCCGTTACGACCACTACCTCAGCCGCTTCGGCATTTACGCCGTGATGGATCGTGCGGGAGTGCAGTACCTCTCCGGCGGTCGCGGCTCACGAGTTTTTTCGCTTCTGTATGCGATCAAAGAGCGCTTTGAGCTGCAGATCACGCGCCTCTTCCACGAGCCGCACGCCTCCTTCCTCATGGGCCTGCTCACCGGCTCGCGCCGCGGCATCCCCGAGACCCTGCAGCAAGCGTTCCAGACAACCGGCCTCACCCACTTGATCGCCATCTCCGGCTACAACATCACCATCATCCTGACGATCCTCGGAGCACTCCTCTTCCCGCTTCCGCGACGCATCCGGTTCCTCATGATCGCCGCAGGCATCTGCACCTTCACCCTCTTCGTCGGGGCAGGCGCATCCGTCGTCCGTGCCGCGATCATGGGCATCCTGGGGCTCCTCGCAGTCCACGCCGACCGCAAACCGCACGCACGTCTGCTCATCCTCTGGACCGCATTTTTCATGCTCATCTGGAATCCGAAGTACCTGTGGTATGACGCAGGATTTCAGCTCTCCTTCCTCGCAACGATCGGACTGACCGAGCTATCGCCCCTTATCACGCGATACATGAAATGGATCCCGGCGGCCTTCGGCATTCGGGAATCACTGGTGATGACACTTGCCGCACAGATTGCCACTGCTCCGCTCATCCTCTTTGTCTTCGGACGTCTCTCCCTCATCGCACCACTCGCCAACATTCTCGCGGCACCCGCTGTGCCCGTGGCGATGCTCTTCGGATTCCTCGCCACCGTCTTCAGCTTCGCATCGCTGCCTCTCGGGCAGATCTTCACGCTCATCGGCTGGTTGCCGCTCCAGTGGATCATCTCCGTCGCTCAGGCGCTGGAACGCTTGCCGTTCGCATCGGTCGGCACCGCAGAAGGGATCATCTTCCTGCTGCTCTGCCTCACCGTCGTGGCAGACATCATCATCACCAAACGTAAGAGTAGATCTTTGCCTTCGATCTAGAAGTCGGGACAGACCACTCCTCCAGAGCCCTGCGACCCGGAAACGCAAACGCATGGGAGATCACGCGCGTTCCTTTCTTGAGTTCCCGATCGAATTTCTGCTGAAATGCCGGCATGACCACGGGAATGAGGTAGAGGAAAATGCAATCCGCATCGCGCAGATCCTGCTTCAACGCATTTCCACACCGAAGCGTGACATCGACCCGGGCAAACCACACTTGCAAGAGCCCGATAAACCAAACAGGCGGAACGATCTCATAGCCGATGGCACGGATGCCGGCCTCCGCCTTCTTCGCGGCGATGAGGATCTTGCCGTCTCCCGCACCGAGATCGTAGACCGTTTCTCCGGCCCGTAAGCGCGCATGCTCCACCATGGACTGAACCGCAGGGGTACAGGATGGCAGGAAAGGGACACGGCTCCAGATCAACCCAATCATGATGATGATGTAGCAAACCTCCAGAACGAGGAGAATGCCGACGAGGAAGAAGAGCGCGGTCGTCATGAAAACGATCGGACTCTATGCTTCGTTGCTTCATGAAGCCCATAGCGAATGTTGCGCAAAATGCCTGTTCTCTGGTATAATACTAAGAAATGCAGACCTCGATCCTCATCCTTCTTTCCGGCTCCCTCTTCTTCGTCTGCGGGACGGTGCTCTTCCTCCTCACGGGGGAGAGACGCCTCAAGCAGCTCATCCGCAGCGAGCAGGAGAAGAATGCTTCTTTCGCCCGCGTCTTCCACCAGATCGACGATCTGCTCACGAGCGTCAAGTGGCACACGGAGATGATGCTCGATCAGGAGGCGGGGAAACTCAATATCGCTCAGCAGCAGACGCTCAACCGCATCGATACCTCGACGGCAAATGCGATGAAATTGATCGAACGATTCGCGAAAGTTTCCAGCAGCGAATGGCACAAGGCGCCGCTGGATCACCCGACCGCAAAAACAGAGGGCGATCGCCTCGATGAGATGATGGAGCTGAAGGCGTAAGTCTCCGGCTTTCCGTCCGTCTCAGAGCAGAACACTCAGCTTCGTCCAGAGCTCTTCGACTGTCAGATCACTCTTCACGAGATAGTCTTTGACGCCGAGATCCTCGCATTTACGCCTGTCGATATCCTGACTCAAGTTCGTGAGAATGATCACCGGGAAGGCATATCCCTTCTGGCGAATGTGCTCCAGCACCTGGTAACCGTTCTTGTTCGGCATGAGCAGATCCAGCAACAGAATATCCGGCTGCTTGGCATCGATGGCGTCAATGGCGGCGGCGCCGTCGGCAACAATATCCACATCCACACCATGACGCTCGAGATTGAGCTTGTAGAGATTGGCGATGAACTCCTCATCTTCAGCGATCAGAATGCTCTTGTTCATGGGGTGGAGGGTTAAGAGGCAGATGGAGGGTGAATGTCGTCCCCTGATGCTCAATCGACGTGAAGGCGATCTCTCCGTCGAGGAGTGTAGTGAGGGAGCGAACGAGGTACAAGCCGAGGCCGGTACCGCTCGTCTTCTTCTGCGTCGCATTGGTGGCGCGGAAGAACTTCTGGAAGATGCGTTCCTGCTCGCTTGAGGGGATGCCGTAGCCCGTGTCCACAACATCGATGCGCACGCGATCGTCTGCGAGTGCGGCGCGCAGGCGGATCGAACCTCCATCCGGCGTGTAGGCGATGGCATTACTCAGGAGATTGGAGAGGATTTCCCACAGCAACTTCGCATCGGTGCCGACGGAGAGGCCGGACGGACACTCGAGAGCTAGCTGCTGATGCTTGCGCGAGAAGACCGGCTCTTGCTCGCGACGAAGGTCTTCGAACATGGATGCGAGTGATACCGAATCGCGTACAACAGAGAGCGTGCCCGTCTCGACACGGGACACCGTGAGCATTGTGTGAATCGTATCCGCCATACGTACGGCATACTCCGCTGCACGTCCGATCATTTCCTGCTGCGCTTCGGAAAGAGATCCTCCGATCCCACTGCGCAATGTCTCGAGCGTGAGACGGATGGCGGTGAGAGGCGTCCGCAACTGATGGGAAGTGAGCGACACGAACTCGGAACGCGCTCTCTCGAGCACTTTCTGCTGCGTGATATCCTCTTCGATGCCCACGAATCCATAGAGCTGACCGCCCCGATCGAGAATCGGTGAGATGTGTACCACCGCTTCGTACTCCGTACCATCTTTGCGACGGTTGGTGAGCTCGCCGTCAAACGGCTTCTTCTCCTCCTTGATGATCCGCCAGAGACGGCGATAGTACTCGGGCGGCATGCGGCCGCCCCAGAGGCGCGCGGTTTGACCGATGATCTCCGTGCGTGTGTACCCCGTGATGCGCTCAGTGGACGGATTGATGTAGAGGATCTTCCCGTCCGGGTCGGTGATGATGATGTGATTCGACGCGTACTTCACGGCAAGCTGGAACTTGCCGAGCTCTCCGGTCATCTTTCCTGCAAGGATCATCGCACGCCGGCGGGCATTTGCCGCCTCATAGAGCAGGGTGAAGATGAGCAAGCTGAATGCAAGTCCGCCAAGCAAGACAAGAAGAGGCTCCTTCTCAAGCGCAGGAGTCAATGCAAAGGTCTCGGGGACAGACACCGTGAGTACCCACGACAATCCGCCGGCATGGAGGGGCAAATCTTCGGCGAAACGGTTGCTGCCGCTCGCATCCGCGCCGAGACCCGGCAAGACCGACTCCTGGAAGATGACTTCCCCCTGCGAATCCTTCAGTTCAAAGAAAACATCTTGCGTCTCCATAAGAGGAAGATTGGTGCGGTCCTGGAAGAGCTGTGCGGGGCTCAGCGTTTCCGCCGCATAGCCAATGAAAGCGGAGCGTCGTTCCGGAACCGTATCTTGCGGCGCACCGCTGCGATAGAGGGGGAGAACGAGCAGGTACTCCCGGCCAATCCGTGAAACGGCCAACCGTCCGAGTGAAGCTAATTCACCCCCGTCACGCACATCATCAAGAAGGGTAAGATGAGAGTATGCAAGATCGAGGCCGAGGAGATCTTCGCGACCGGTCTCCGGTTCGAGGTACGTGATCACGATCGAACGATCGCGCGTTCCCTCCGGCCGAACTGCGAAGTGCGGATAGCCACCGGGATTGAGCGACGTGTCCGCGCGCACGATCTGCTCGAAGAGGAGACGCTGCGATGCGGTGATGCTCTCGAGGTATGCCATGGAAGTGAGAGCGGGATAGCGCCCGTGTGCCGTCAATCCGCGTACGAACGATGCCCACGACGGCCGATCGATGCGCGTGCCGGCGGCGAAGAGCCCCTGTGCACCAAGGAGCGCATTGACGTGCGCCTGCAGACGCTCTTGGATGAGGTTCTGCACGCCGCGCGCCTGCTGCTGAAATTCGGCACGTGCTCTGGTGCGTTCGCTCGAAGCGGCGAATCGCGATGCGGCGATGCTCACGGCGACACACGCTGCGAAAAGGATGTACGCGGCTGTCAGAAGAATAGTGTGATACCGCTTCATCTTCGGATCATTGGATCCATTGGTGATTTCCGGCCTGCGGAGGCTATCTGAAACGGTCAAGGTTTGGGTATGAGTATTTCCCTCCATTATAGCATACTTTTGCGGTTTTAAGAACGTTCCCGCCCCTCAAAAAATGGACGACACAGGTCGTCCATTTTGGCGTCTGGAATCGACTCCTCCGGATCAGTAGGCACAACCGCACGACGACGGACGATAGTAGTAGCTCGACGAGTACCGGCGATTGCACCGCCGTACGCACGCCTGTCGATTATTGTAGTTCGTATCGTAGTTGCTTCGATCGTCGTAGCGGTTGTCGTAGTAGCGCAGATAATCGTAATAGTTCGAGTAATCGTAGTAACGGCTCGGATCGCTGTAACGGTAATCGTCGTTGCGGCGGCAGTATGAGGAATTATAGTACCGATTCGTGCGACTGCACCGGTCTCCGGAGTAGTTCACGGGATAGTACTGATCGTAGTAACCGGTAGAACCGTACCACTCGTCCGTACCGACACAGGTGTAGTTGTTACAACTGCCATTGCGATCATAGGAATGGCAGACACGATCGGGACAGTAGATGGAAGTTGCGGAGGCGCCGACCGGAAGCACGAGGGTGGCGACGATGATGCCAGTGGAAAGGAAACGATGGAACATAGGGTGATGTGGAAAGAGGAGGGTGAAGGTAGACGCGCCCCCGGAAAACCTCAAGTGTCGGGGGTGGACAGATAGCAGAGAAACAGGTGAAAGAGTTATATTTTGCAATTTACAGTCAAAATGGCAATTTTCCATTTTTCATTCTGCATTTTGCATTTCTCATTATATGTACGACAGCACCGTGAGCGTGCAGAACACGCCGAAAAAGAGGAACGTCGCGATGAGGATGAGACTGCGCACGGGATGCGGCCGCAGCGCCGCAGGGAGGAACCGGTTATTGAGGAAGAGGAGCAACCCCGTGTACGAAAACATGGTGAAGGCGTTGATGACGGCCCCGAGCACGATCAGATCGCGGGGCTGGTCGAACCCAGCGGAGAAGACCGCGATGCCGAAGAGGATCTGCAGCCAGAGGATGAAATAGTACATGCGCGAGACGTTGGCGCTCGGCGTGCGCCGCAGGAGCAGGACATTCTCCGTCATGATGCGACTCGTGGAATCGAGCACGGTCAGCTGCGTGGCGATGAGCATGACGCCCATGACGATGAGAAACAACAAAGAGAGGAACGGCGTCGTGGCTGCGCCGACGGCAACCGCTTCGTTCAACACGAAACCGATACCTTCCGCATTGCCGGACATTCCGTAGGTCGTCGCATATGCGAGGAGAGAGAGTGTGAGCATCGTGAAGAGTCCGAGAACCCAGAAAATGAGGAAATGCTCCATATTCACCGCGCGCCACCAATTTCGAAACGACCGGACGTTCGCTTCGGTGGGCGGGAAGGTATTCCCCGTAATTGAGTATGTCTGCTGCCGGTGCCTCCCGGTGATCAGACTCGTGATCTTGTGTGCATATGCACCCATGCCGTATCCCTTGTCCCGAATATAGCACGACTGTGCGAGATTGAGATTGCCACCGGCCCCCGCGTATGCGAGCGCACCGAGGAACGTCGCAAGGGAAATACCGACGGGAAGGAAAGTGAACCCCTCCCCTACCCCCACCGCCCCCTTAGCCAGTGTAATGAAATCCGTGTGCTCGACCAGGTACACCGTGAGGAGGAAGATGAACGGCACGCCGATGCCGATGAGGATCATCTGCAGACGCTCTACCGTCCGATACAGCACCGCTCCGAACGAGAGGATGCACCCGATGATGAGGAAGAGGAGGATGCCGACGAGTTGGACATTGCCGATGCCGAATGCCTGCGCAATGAGCGTCGCACCGGCAAGTCCGATGCCCGGCCAGCCGAATCCGAGGAACGTCGAGAGGATGAACCACACGGGCAACCAGCGGAACATGCGGGCAAAGCCGACGAAGATGCTCTCGCCGAAGATCAGCGCGTAGCGCTCGACTTCCATGTTGATGAAGAACTGCATCGTCACGCCGACGATGATCGCCCACACCATCCCCAGTCCGTGATTGCTGGCGAAGTACGGCCAGAGGATCACTTCGCCGCTGCCGAGACCCAAGCCCAGCAAGATGAAACTCGGACCGATCAGACGCCTGAGCGGCGGTGCGTCGGGGAGATTTTTCTCTCCGAGGGGAAGGCGAGGAGATGCCATAGGTGTACGATAGCACCGTTCTCTCGACTGAGGAAAAAACGGTTTTGGCTGCTCGATGGAATTTTTTCAAGCAGACGCTCAACTTGTTCCCGAAGAGCAGAATCCCTACGATGCATTCTCCATGATCAATATTGTGACGGACATTGGCGCATGCGAAGCTCTCTGGAGAAAATTTTCCCCTTGTCGCAGTCTCTATGATCTCTGGGAATTCCGTTTCCCTTTTTGGGAAGAGTATCGCTATGAGCTTGCGTTCGTAGTCCTGTCCCAAGACGAAAATGCTCAGGGGCTCCTCCCGCTTTGGAAACATCCGACTCAGAAGAACTACCTGTGGTTCGGTGACGTGGGTGACGAATTCAACTGGCAGGAAGACAATACGATCTGGGTTTCCGACCCCTCATGTGTTCGCGCCCTCATCGACGGCGCCCCCCGCCCCCTGCAGCTCACGTCTCTTCGCCCGGAAGCAATACCCCTTTTGAACGATTGCGGAGAGGTACGGGCGATGAACGCAAAATCCGTCGTGGCCTTGCCCGAAGGGTTCACTCTTGAAAAGTTTATTTCCGGTCTCACGAGCGCAAATTTCCGGCATATGATCCGACGCGATCTTCGGCGCGTGGAAGAGTGCCACCCCGACAAAAGGATCGACGATCCCCGTGCCTTCGACAGTTTCCTCGCCTTGAACACTCATGAATTCGCCGACTCCCCGTTTGCCGACGCACGTTTGGCTGCGACATTCCGCCGACTCGTGCTGGACACGCGCCCCCGTCCGTTCACGGTCCGCACGATCTCCGTCGAAATCGGAGGAGACATCGTGGGAACGTACTGCACATTTGCGTACGGCCAAACGTCCTTTGCCCTGCTCTATGGCGGAGACAAGCATCGCTGTCCCGGAATCGGTCATTATATGAATCTCTCCGCGATCGAGGATGCGCTCGCAACCGGCAAAAATACGGTGGATTTCGCGGAAACGGATCCGGGGACGGCGAAAGAACGCCTGTTGCCGAGCGTTCCACAGTGGATGTTCACAAGCCAATGAGGACATGGGCGAAGCATTGCCTTCCGTGCTTCATTCTTCCGAATCTTCCGCCATCCGGATGAACCGCTGAAGTTGCGGCTGATTCACCAGATCGCGAACCTGTGCCACAAATGCAAAAGCCTTCTCGGGTCCCGCCTGCGGGTCGGCATAGTACCGTTCAATCACCTCATCGCCGGTGGAAGCGAGAGCCGCGAGTCCGCGAACCGGGTCCGTAATGCGAAAGTGATCATGATCCTCGACGAGGACGCCGCTTTCCATCAGCCGGTGCAGGAGAAAGAGTCCGGAGAAAAAGTACCGGCTGCCCATACCGTCCTGTGCGGAGGTGGACACGAGCGTGACGATGGAACCGAGTTTCGCGGCGAAGGCATCGCGTATCTGCGATGGCGTCGCGCTCTGCTGTTTCAAGACCGCACTTCTGATGGCAGAGGATTCCGCTTCCGCTTTGAGCTCCTCGAGAATCCAGATTTCTTCGGCGTGCTCTCCGTAGCCGGTTCTCGCGCACACACTCGGATCCTCAAATGGAAACAGGGAATGTCCCTGCTCGTGATTGGCGTAATGCCGAAGCGCTTCATCTTGGTACGCTTCCTGAGAAACAACCTGCATTTCCGGAAAGAGGGCTTCGAGTTGCTCCTTTTCTTCCCGTGCCTCATCGCGAATGAAGTTGGGATGGACGTCAGCCCGGCCAAGGTCATTGGTTCCGCCTACCCGGAAGTGGAGATTGAAGCCGGATCCCATCATCTCCAACGATGGAAGGACCGGCGCAACGGAAGGCGGCGAAGAAAGGAGCACTGACGATTGATCGCGAAGAAAGTGTTGATACCTCTCCAGTGCAACGGATTGCGATTGCTGGAATTCAATTGCATGCCTCTGAAGCTCCGCCGTCACAATACCGAAGCGCATACCGATATCCTGCTTATTGGCGTCTCCGGCAACCGAAGGAGTTGCTTCCATGACGGGGACCACTCTGCATCCGTTCCGGTAGGCAGTGACGCCCTCTTGGAAAGCCTCCGCCATGAGGCGCCCCAACTCGCGAGGATCTGCATGCGCCCCGGCATGCTCTTGGGCAACGAAGAATGTATGCATCTTGCGGAGGTAGCTCACGAAGTCCCGGTAGTGCGGCGGCAGTGCCCCCGATGCCACCTGCTTCGATGTTTGTTCCGCAAGCCATTGGACTTTCTTCGTCATGTGAGGCCATTCGAACGGGAACATCGCTCCGAACCCGCGTGTCTCTGTTTGACGATCATCGCTCTCATCCAGAGCATACCGGTACTGATCGCTTCCACTCGGAATGACTTCATAGATCCACTGTGCGTCGGCTTGCATCGCAGGCGTCCTCCCGAGCTTCGTTGCGCGCGTCCCTCCGGGCCGATCGGCAAGCCACCGCTGCTTGGCATAGGCGTGATCCATGAATTTCTGGAGAAGGGAACAATCCAGGAAGAGCTGAAGTTCCGCTGCGGTGAAATCGAGGCGCTCTTCCTCTCCCGACGGGAAATTTTGCGCCCAATGACGGAGGAGCAGCTGCGCCTGCAGTTGACGCTCGGACGCGAGCGCGAGCAGCGTGTCCCACGCCTCCGGAAGCGCGACTCTCAATTCCTCCAATCTGCCCATGAAGCGATTGCGTATGGCCTTCAAGACACTCGGCGTGTCCCCCAGTTCTTCACGGAGCTCTGCATATGAATCCGGCAGCTGCTGCTGCCATTGCTTACATTGGCCGGCAATCAACTCATCCACATGAGCAGTCGTCCACGAACGATCAACCTCTGCAAGGGCATGCACGAAGACATCCTCGATGGTACGAACATTTCCCCGGGGATATGCGGGAAAAGAAGACGGTTGATCGGAAGATTTCTCAGGAAGGCTCGCTCTGACACGAGTGCGTATCTGATCGCGTACGAAGCGCACCGAGAAAGGGACCGCATCGGACGCTTCGTTCAGGGGGCGAATGCTCATGAGATTTCTCTCATCTGGTTTCCAGGTGGGATCGGGAAGGGCGTGTTCATCGTGTTGATCCGGCATTTGTTGTTATTATAGCACATAAATCACATTTTGGATAGTATCCGGAATACCGCCTCCATCGCCGCACTCCCCCGTCATCTGCAGACTTGTGCTCGGCCTCACGGACACATACTCTTCATGCACCATGGCCGGTACGCCGAAAAAATTTCTCTTCGTCTCCTACGCCGGTAACGTCACGGACCTTGCGTGGACGGTACTGCGTGAGGGGCACGATGTCCGCCTCTTCATGGAGGCATCCGGCTACGAAGATGTCGGAAGAGGATTCGTGAACGTCGTCTCGGATTGGCATGAACACATCGATTGGGCGGATATCGTGATCTTCGACCACATCGGCAAGGGGGCGGAGGCGCAGGAGCTCCGCAAAAAAGGAGAACTCTGCATCGGAGGAACACCGTACACCGATCGTCTGGAAGATGACCGCGCATTCGGACAGGAAGAGATGAAACAGCACGGGATACGCATTATTCCCTATCGGGAATTCACATCCTTCGATGAGGGCATCGCATACGTCCGGAGCAATCCGGGGCGGTACGTGATCAAACCGTCAGGAAAAGCCCAGTACGAAAAACGGTTGCTCTTCGTCGGCAATGAAGCCGACGGCGGCGACGTCATCCGGGTACTCGGTGCATACAGCAAAATCTGGAAGGACATGATCAAATCTTTCCAACTCCAGAAGCACGTGATGGGAGTGGAGGTTGGTGCAGGCGCATTTTTCAACGGCCAACGATTCATGGAGCCGGTGTATATCAGTTTCGAGCACAAGAGACTCTTCCCCGGAGATCTGGGTGTCCTCACGTGCGAGATGGGGACGAGCGCCTACTGGACGCCACGGAGCAAACTCTTCGAGGAAACTCTGCGTCCATTTGAAAACATGCTCGCAAGCGAACGGTACGTCGGATATTTCGACGTCAATTGTATCGTGAATGACAAAGGCATTTATCCTCTCGAGTTCACGGCGCGCTTCGGATTCCCGTTGACCTGCCTGCAGGAAGAAGGAATCACCGAACCGTTGGGCGAGCTGCTTCTGCGTATGGCGAAAGGCGATGGCGGTGCTATCAAAGTGAAACAGGGATACCAGGTCTGCGCTCTTGTCGTGGTACCGCCGTTTCCCTTCGATGACCCGCAAGCCTTCCAGTCGTACTCCAAGGATGCCGTGGTGATCGATAACAATGCAACGCCGGACGGCATTCACATCGGGGATCTCAAGAGAGTGAACGATCTGTGGCTGATTACGGGAGATGAGGGGATCGCGCTCATTGTCAGCGGATCGGGCATGACCATGCGTGAAGCGCAGAGGAAAATGTATGCACGAATCCAAAACACCTTCGTCAACAACATGTACTACCGTACGGACATCGGTGATCGCTGGGCCAGTGACAGTGACCTCTTGCGCACATGGGGATACGTGAGCGGATGATCTGCCGCACTTCATGATCGAAAAAAAATCGTGATGCAATTTGTGAGATTGCTCTCGCGAATATTTTTCGATCTAACTTGTCTTCATTCTTCATCTGCACTAGTGTGCGCACCGATGAATGGAGAAATTAAAAATGGAACCCCGCATCGGTTCCTCTTCGTCTCCTACGATGGCACCAATACCGACCTCGCTTGGACGGTCGCACGCGAAGGTCACACCGTCCGGCTCTGCCTCGAAGCTGAAGGATGCGAGGATATTGGCAACGGCTTCGTCGAACTTGTGAAGAATTGGAAGGAGCATGTGGACTGGGCCGAGGTGATCGTCTTCGACTTCGTCGGCGAGGGGACAGCGGCCAAAGAACTCCGGGAAAAGGGAAAGCTCGTCATCGGCGGCACGCCGTACACCGATGAACTGGAGAACAACCGCACGTTCGGGCAGGAGGAACTCAAACGACACAAGGTGCGCATCATCCCCTTCCAGGAGTTCACATCTTTCGATGCGGGCATCGCCTACGTGCAGGAGAATCCCGGTCGCTATGTCGTGAAACCATCCGGGAAGGCGCAGAATCTCAAGCAACTCCTTTTCGTCGGGCAGGAGGATGATGGAGGGGACGTCATCCGCATGTTGCGCGCCTACCAGAAGACATGGGATGAAGATATCGATGTCTTCCAGCTGCAGAAGCGCATGACGGGCGTGGAAGTGGCGGTTTGCGGTTTCTTCAACGGTAAGAAATTTCTCGATCCGGTTTGCGTGAGCTTCGAGCATAAGAAGCTCTTCCCCGGGGAGCTGGGCGTCTCGACCGGCGAGATGGGAACGAGCATGTTCTGGACACCCAAGAGTCCGATCTTCGAGTCCGTGTTGCGCCCGTTCGAACAGACGCTGGCGGCGGAGGGATACGTGGGGCCGATCGACATCAACAACATCGTGAATGGAAACGGCATCTATCCTCTCGAGTTCACGGCGCGCTTCGGCTACCCGCAGATCTGCTTACAGCAGGAAGCCATCACGGAACCCATGGGCACATTCCTCTACAAGCTCGCCCGCGGGGAGGATTTCATGATCCGCACCAAGCGCGGCTATCAGGTGGGGGCGCTCATCGTGGTGCCGCCTTTCCCGTTCCATGATCCAAAGACCTTCGAGTCCTTCTCCGAGGATGCCATCGTGGTCTTGAAGAAGCAGAGCTTGGAAGGCATCCACATCGCGGATCTGCAGGAGGTGAACGGGGAGTGGCTCATCACGGGCGCGGAAGGGATTGCCCTGGTCGTGACGGGATCGGGCACGACCATGCGCGATGCCCAGAGGCAGATGTACGCGCGCATGCAGAACATCACGATCCCCAACATGTACTATCGTACGGATATCGGGGACCGGTGGGTGGACGATTCGGACAAGTTGAGATCGTGGGAGTATTTGTAATTTCCGGAAGAACCGCTTATGAACCCCGCCGCACAACCGAAGAATCGACAAAAACGACAGCAGTACTTCGCACAGTTCGACAGCGCATTCTTCAATGCCGGCGCATACGAACATTACCTCGCTGAACAACAGGAGGAAGCACGGACAACCCTCGTCCCGCTGCTCATCGAACACATGAAACCGGAACCGCACTGGCGCTTCCTCGACATCGGTTGCGCAATGGGGGGAGTGGTTCTCTCTCTCAGGGAACGCGGCTTTGACGCCATCGGCACGGAAATATCGCCCTACTGCCTGGAACATGCGCCGGCAAAAGAATGGATGCTCTTCGGCGACGTTCTGGAGCTCCCTTTCGAAGACAAATCATTCGATGCCGCACTCTGGATGGATGCATTCTACTATCTGACGTACGAAGAGCTGCCGATCGCCATGCGGGAGATCCTCAGAGTCACCCGCACGTTCGTCTTCTGCGAAGGCTTCGACAAAACGTCGCGGAATAACTCGCAGGAGTACAATCCCGATCCGCTGCGAACGGACGTGGCAGGTCGGTTCACCGCGGATGAATTCACCACATTCTTCTGTGCGCAGGGGGCGACCTGCGTCGCGAGAGATATTTTCCCGTGGAAAGACTTCTTCGATTGCCTTCTGAAAGTCACCCCTCCTTCTCCGCCACACACACGGTGAGTCCGGGTGCCCATAGGCGCCGAAGACTTTTCGGCGCCACCTTTTTCGGTTACGAAAAAGGTGGCAATCATGCGAGAGCGCTCGATACCCTCGAAAATATTCCAATAGCGATGTCTGCCCGCTCTGCGTACAATACCTTACAATTCCCCTCTCCTCATGAAGCGCTCCACGCTCTCGGTCGTCCTCGTCCTCTCGCTTCTCATGCCGCTCCTCGCTTCCGCCGCCTTCGAGCGGCCGAGCGACCTGCTCACGGCGATGACGAGCGGAGGGAAACCCCGCGAGTTCTCCGGTACGTTCTACGCAAAAATCGATGATTTCGAGCCTCTGATCGTTTCAGGATCATTCGATGGTGCAGCGGAGGGAACGGAGACGGCGAATCTGAAAGCGAAATTCCATGGAACCGTCGCCGTCGCCAGCGGTGCAGATCATCTCTTGGCCGAAGCGACATTCCTCATCTATGAGCAGAAGCTCTACGTGCGAATCGAAAATCTTGCGTGGGACATGGAGGATAATGAAGATGCCGCCACCCAGCTCGAGTCGCTCAAGCAGCTCGTCGGCACGTGGCTCAGCGAGGATCTCTCGACCCTCGCAACCGAATCACAATCCTATGACGACGTCCTTGGGGAGTATGCGCAGATCCTTCAGGATGCAGAAGTTAACGTCACGGCGGATGATCTGCGTGCGTTCGCCAATGAACTGATCGACGCCGCTCTCTCCATGGAACACCGGCAATTCGTCGGCGGCCACGCCTACACCCTCTCCCTCCGTTCCGACGCCATCGCCGCCGTCTACGATGTCCTTCAGAAATGGCTTCCCATCGCCGATCCCACGTGGGAAAGCACCGACGAGGTCGACCGGGAATCCCTTGAGTGGATGCAGGAGCAGATGAATGACGCCCTCACCGTCCGCGCGAAGATCGATACGAACGCGTCCGGCGATTTCCGCTACGGGAAGTATTACGTCGCCTTCGATCTCCCGGAGAGCGGCATGTACTCCGCACTCGAGATGAAGGTGCAGCACCGCCCGTCAACCGTCTACCTCGATGTCCCGAAAACATCGGAGAATCTCTCCGACAAGCTCTCCTCACTGTTCGATGTCTCCATACCGGATGATGAGGATCTGGATTGGGAGGATGAGGATTGGGAGGATTGGGAGGAAGACGATTGGGAAGACTGGGAAGAGGAGGATTGGGAGGACGAAGATTGGACGGACGACGAGAGTACAGAGTCTTCGCTCCCACGCGGCCTTGCCGAGAACTGCGGAACAACCGGAGAAGACATGCAGCTGCTGCGTAGGGGCGCATGCGGCATCCAAAGGCCTTCTCATCGCCTCGTCGAGGAGGCAACTCTTCGGCTCGAAGCGTGTCGGCTCGGGAAGCAGTGCGAAGAGGAATAAATGGAACTGTGCCGCCGTGTTCCCTCTTCGATACGCCCCGCGTGTCTCACGGGGCACTCAGAGTGACACGGCGTCGCCATCTCATTTTCCATTCCTGTATACTCCGCCCACATGGATCCCCACTCCGTCGACCAACGAGAGACGAGGAGGACCGTCCGCGTCTTCTCGGTCGCCTCCTTCCTCCACGACGCCGGCTCCGACATGATCTTCTCCGTCTGGCCGCTCTTCCTCACGAGCGTGCTCGGCGCGAACATGCAGGTCGTCGGACTGATCGACGGTCTCGGGGATGCCATCGTCTCCGTCTCCCAAGCCGTCTCCGGCTACGTTTCCGACCGCATCCGCAAGCGCAAAATCTTCGTCTGGACGGGCTATCTCCTGGGCGGCATCGCGCACGCCGGCTATGCCATCGCCCTCACCTGGCAATGGGTGATCCCCTTCCGCCTGCTGGATCGCAGCGGCAAGATGCGCGGCTCTCCGCGCGACGCCATCCTCTCCGATGTCTCCACCCGCGAGAACAGGGGAAGGAATTTCGGAATCCTGCGCATGATGGACAATGCCGGCGCGGTGGCGGGCATCCTCATCTCCATCCTCCTCGTCGGACACATCGGTTATCGCACGCTCTTCCTCATCGCCGCCCTTCCCTCCGCCCTCGCCGTCCTGCTCGTGCTCCTTTTCATCCGGGAGACATCCACGCCCGGGAAGATCTTCAAGGGCATCCGCTTGAGGGATCTCACGCGCAGCATGAGGATCTACATCTTCTTAAGCGCGATCTTCTCCCTCGGGAACTTCAGCTACTCCTTCCTCCTGCTCTTCGCGAAACAGGCGGGGTTCTCCGTGGAGACGATCCCCGTGCTCTACCTGCTCTTCTCGCTCGCGGCAGCGCTCTTCTCGATGCCCTTCGGGCGTCTCGCCGACCGGTTCAATCGCAAGCCTGTCCTCCTGCTGTCGTTCATCTTCTGGGCGGCCACACTCGCGCTCCTCGCCTTCGCAAATGCCATGAGCGCCATCGTCATCGCCTTCGTCTTCTACGGCTTGCACAAGGCGGCACTGGAGCCCGTGCAAAAAGCGTTCGCCGCGGAGCTCGCGCCCAAGGATTTCGTCGCGAGCGCCTTGGGCGGCCTCCAGATGGTCATCGGCCTGTGCAGCCTCCCGGCCTCGCTCATCGCGGGAATCCTCTGGGATCGCGTCGGCATCGCCGCACCCTTCATCTTCTCTCTCGTCTTGACCACCATTGCGGCGGCGATGCTGGGGTTTGTGAAGGAGGAGAGGAGGGCATGAGTCGACAAAATCATGGGAGGAGCGGTGGTTGAGTGCGCCGTTTCTCTCTATACTGCCGTCAATCGCTCCTTCCTCCGCGGCCCTATCGTCTAATGGTTAGGACATCAGGTTTTCAGCCTGAGAATCGGGGTTCGATTCCCCGTGGGGCTGCCATTACGTGCTCGTGCTTATAGACCCGCTTGTAGAAGCCAAAAAGTCGAGTTCGCTTGGTTCCAGACTCCGTTGCTTTCGACCCGCTTGCTTCGGAATTTTCCTCATCCCTGAAACAAAATCTTCGGTTCGATTCCCTATTGTCCTTCTCTGTAGGACGATTCTCGGCTATCCAAGTGCCCATCCGACACTGCGAATGCGGTATGGCTCGAAGGCATACGGCAATACGTCAGTGCAACCCAACCCAGAACGTATCCCAGAGAGACGACAATAATGCCTGCACTGGTATAATCAAGTTATGTTAACTCATCGTGGCATTTGGCTGGGCAAAGGAGACGAAAGACCCAAGGCAATCACGTCAAAAGAGGATTGTGTTTCTTGCCCAATTCACTGATGGCTTATTGGTATGGCCAATTTCTAGCAGAACAACTCAAACGAGACGATGTGGGTGATGCCGAACTATGCATACTTGCAGAGATTGGTCGCGTACTGCGTAGAGAGAATTACCGCGAACTCAAAAAAACAGAGTTCAACAAATTGCTGATGGAAGAGGTAAAAAAACACATGCGCACTGACTTGAAACCCAGAAAATCTTGGTTGAAAAAAGCTGGTCGGGAATATGCTGATAGAGAAAAAGGTGTCGCGGAAGAAGAACTAAAATTGCCAGATGTGGAAATTCGCTCGGTGTACATGAGAAACTTTCGTTCATTTGGAGACGGCATACACCTCGAAGCGAATGAGAAGAAAGGCACAACTTTAGAACTCGTCGATGCGAACAATGCTATCTTGAAACGTGCCATTGTTTTCGGTCCGAATGGTTCTGGGAAATCGTCATTCTGCGAATCAATGGAGTGGAAACTGACTGACTACATTGGTGAATGCGATAGGAGGGGCATTGCGTTGTCCCAGTTTTGTCGTCGTTATTCCTGCGTCCATGATCCCGAAGTTGAGATAAAGTTCGAGCCAAACAAAGCATTGTCCCCAGGACAAAAAAGGCTGGCAAAATCATGTTTTATTGAGAAAAATAGGATTCAAGGTTTCGCCCTGCTTGCCAAAGGCAAAGGTGATAAAGACGTCATCGCCTTGTTGATTGGTTTGGATGATCTCAAGAAGATTGCTGATGATATTCTGGTATTGCCGGCAAGCTGCAGCATTGCCAAGTCAGACAATCTTCTTGTGGATGCTAAGAATGCATTGGAAAGCTGGAAAAGCGCGACTGCGGAAATTGAAAGACAAATTGCAGCAGAAAAAATCAGGGAATCAGATACTGCGAAGGAGCTCACAACGATCTTACATGTGAACCAAAATCTTTGTGACACCATTGGAGTTAGAACGAAGGAGCATGAAAATGATGTGGCAAGATGGAAGAATGGAAAAAATCGTTTGGATAAGATTTATTTCCTGCCTCTGAAAAAGGAAGACTTTGCCGATATATTCCAAGCAGCTATTGGCTTGGTTGCAGCAAGAGAAGCCCTCAAAGCAAAACTAATGACTCAGGGTTCAAATGTAAATTACAAAGAACTCTATACAGCTGTCAGTGCATTGGGCACTGAAGGAAAAACATGTTGCCCTGCATGCGACACGCCACTTGCTGACGTTAAAAAAAATCCTTTTGATAAAGCCGCAGAAGAACTGCCAAAACTGGGAGAGCTGCAAAGGCTTCAGAATGAATTGGCTGAGAACGAACGTTTAATTCTGAGTATTTTCCATCGTCTTGTTACCATTTTTGATCAGTTGAGCACCAACCAGTTTGCCGCCGTACAACAGAGCACATTGGAATTGCCAGATTTACATGAATCAATCTCAGTTTTTCGCGGGAGATATGTATCCTTTATATCTGTCTGCAATGAATTGTCAGATCCAGAAGACGTGTTTGTTGTACTGCAAAGAGCGATAATTTTGGTGGTTGGAATTGCGAGACACCTATCCGCTGAAATAGATCAGTATGCCACTTCACAAGATCAACTGAATCAGGAAAAAATCAGAATGGATGATCTGTGGATGGCGGCAGAAAAGAAGTTGCTGCAGCTAAGGCAAAGCCACGAAGCGTGGGTGAAGGCAGAGCAAAGAATGAAGCAGACGACGAGGAATCAACAAGAACATTTGCAGAGGAAAAAGGGGCTTGAGGATGCGGAACTAATTGAACAAAATAAGAACGGGTTTTTACGCAAGTGCGGGGAGGCGTATGCATCAGTCCATAAACAATTTCTTTCTTTCAAACATGCTCTCGAGAGAAAGAGAACCGAAACAATCCAGCAGCGAATAGCTCATTACTATCAGATGATAAACGCTGGTGATAGCGATGCAGAATGCGTTGATTCCGTAGTCATTCAGATACCTGATGGGACAAATGATCAGTATGCCATACTGCTGTTCTGTAGGGATGGGAGTCAAAGAAACGCCATGCATGTTCTAAGTGAAGGGCATGTGCGAGCTCTTGGTCTTGCGATCACGTTGGCACTGGCAGAAAAGTATGCTTTGCCGTTTCTAATCTTCGACGATGCAGTGAATGCGATCGACTCGGACCATCGAGCAAACATCATCGGAATGATGTTTGCAGATGAGTATCTCAGTCATGCGCAGTTGCTTGTGACGACTCACGACCGATTGTTTTGGGAGCGCTTCTGTCTTGAATTAGGTAAGAGACAAAACGATGAGAGTGTCATACCTGGAGCAAGTTTCGTTGTGACATATCCTGCAAATGGCCAAGGATCGGTCTTTGCACAATACAACGTGGGCTTTGAGCAAAAAATCATAGCGGCCATGGATCACTTCGATCTAAGACAGGCGATGGTCTATCTGCGAATCTGGTTGGAAACTGAAGTTCTGAATTATATTGATTCCCTGAAAGGCAAAGACCAGCGATTGTCGGGAAGATTACACAAAAGCAGACGCTATCGTGGCAATGCTCTCGAACCTGATATTACAGGGATCTTTTCAAAAATTTCGTCTCAAATGGGCAAGTCTGTAGGTGGCATACCATTGTTTGATCAGGGCGCTCAAGATGCCTGGTCATTTCTGCGTACCGAGCTGATTGATGATGTGATCAACCAAGATAATCATGCATACAGCGAAGCCCTGCTAAATATCAGTCATGCGAAAACAAGCGATGAGGTTCGTGAAATATTCCAAAAGATAAAAATAGTTGTGACGGCTTTACAAAGAAGCGGTAGGCCTCCAGCAGCAACAATTGCTCAGGCAGTCCTGAATACGACGGAAGCGAACCTTGTTTCGAAGCTCGCAAGTCCGTAAGCGGGTAATCCTACATGCTCATCGGCGGTTTGAACTTACTACCCCATCTTGTTCAGCAGATCCACGAGATGCTCACGGCTCGTGACCATATCCACTCTCTCCCGCACGGATTCATCATTCAGATTCAGTCGTTTTAGCTTGTCCTTGCCATCCACGATGATGAGATCGATCCGCCCGAAGTCGATGCCGTGCTTCCGTGCATAAGCGGCAAGCCCCTTTGCCTTCTCCACGGCGTCATCGAGCTGGGTGCCATGCGGGTCGAGGATATCCACGACGATGCCGATTTTCGTTTTGCGGAAAGCGACGATATCCGGATAGAGCGGATGCCTCTCATTGTGCTTTTCATAGGGAATGCAGAGCGCCCAATCCTTCCGTGGGAGGATGCGCAACCAAGCAATAACGGACTTATCGCCCTCGATGAGTTCGCGCACGACCTTCGCCTCCCACTTATTGAGCACTGCCCGGAATTTCCCACGTTCATCCTTGTAGAGATGTCCTTCGTAGGTTTCACCGTCGTCTTTGATCTCCATGTCCGGTGGCAGCAGCAGATTTTCCGGCTCCGGCTCCTTGGCGATGCGCCGGAGGCTGTTGTACCTCTCGCGGGCTGCCGTACCGAGGCCCCGTATCGCCTCATCATACTTCCGCTGCAATACCTGCAGCCTTTCGCCGCAGAGTTCCTCCAGTACATTCAACACCTTTTCTTCCATCAGGAGGCCGACAAGTTCCAGCTTGCTCTGGAGCGGCTTTTTCTCATCTTTCCTCGACCGCCAGAATTCCATATGCAATCCCTCCCCGAGCGTCCGGCTGCAGCGTGAGAAGAGATCCTCGATATTCTCCTCTGTGGCTTTGATGCGAATTGTTTTGCTTTCAGGAGATGAATCATCAGAGCCGTATCCGACCCACGTTTCTCGAACTTCGATCTCCTCGTTCGCCGCGAGGTTCCCGATGAATGTGGAGTTCTTCTTGAGCTTTCCCAGTTCCCGGTCCAATGCCTTCACAATCAACTCCTTTACAGCGTCGAGTTCCTTTTCCTCGATCTCGTCACTTGCAAGATAACGAGCGAAGCGCATGAGTCGTCGGACGTTCGATATCTTCGTGACGTGCTCGACATGGTATGAGGAGAGCTGCTGATAGCGTTCCACACATTTCTGCTGCTTGGAATCGAGTGAGACACGTACGAGCGATGCACCGTCCTGTACCTCAACAGGAATCCCGCTCTCGGGATCAGGATTGCTCAGATCCTCGATGATCTTCCGCAGCCCTGTGGCATCGTAGTGCGGCAGGAAAAGCCCGACGCTATTGAGGAGATCGCTTCCCTCAATGCTCCGCGCCAGTGGTGTGCGCACCATGCGTCCTACGAGTTGAGCAATGAGGGTGTGGTCGAGTGCCCTGCGGAAGGACATAAGTACCTCCGCGCGAGGGCAATCCCAGCCTGTGGAGAGGCTCATCTTGAATAGGACGATCCGCACAGCCCCGTCATTCTCGATCTTCGATGCCTCGATCTTGCGGATGGAATGACCGGCTGCCTCGATATTGCTGTCATCCTGAAAGGCATGTGCCCATGCCGCATCGGGTAGTTTTCCTGCGACCCGCTCCACAACCTTCACAATTTCGTCGATATTCGTCTTCGAGAGCTGCTTCCCGCTGCCATCCTCCACTTGGATGACGAGCACGGGCTCCACTGTTCGCTCGATCTTCTGCGCTTTGCAATACTTCTGCCAAACCTTGCAGTACTCTTGCCATCGTCTCGTCGCTTGCTCGAGCAAACTCCAATCTGCTGGCCGATCACTATCGGGGTGATACAGCACGATCTTCTCCTTCAGGAGACCGGATTGCTGTACATCCTGCGGATCGATTTCATGAGGACGTCGCGTGCGTTTCGTTCCCTCGACGAGCCTCTCAAAGCGTTCGGGGGTGGCGCTCATGCCGATGATGAGCGGTACAGGACTCATGCCGCCTTCCGGATATCCCTTAATGAATCGCTGCATGAGGGAGTTCGCGTCTGTCCGATTCCTGCCCTCCATCGTTCCACGGTGTGCTTCGTCGATGACGAGATAGACGTGTTCCGGTCCCGCCTTCACTGTGTTCTCAATCGTCTGCCAGATCGTGTAGTCCCGTCCGTCCCCAGTCTTCGTAAGGAGGCTGCTCTTGCTCAACTTCTGCGTGTTCAGGAAGTAGATTTTCCCCGGCTCGAGTCGTCCGACGCTGAACGGAGTCTCGATCAGGACAAGATCGTGCTCTGAGAATACGGATGACTGGCACGCGATCTTGTCACGGCTCTGAGCATTAAGCTCCGGGGAATCCGAGAGCCAGAGGAAGACAGCTTTTGCATCACCCTCCCGCTGGCCATCCCCCTGCCGGATACACTCAAGCAGCTGTGTGACAATGACCGTTTTCCCGGATCCTGTCGGCGAACTTAGGATGAGGGCTTGGTCTTTCTCTCGGCGAATTTCTCTCTTTGCATCTTCAATGGCGTCGAAGAGATCCCGTGCCGCATTCTCTTGGAATGGCTTGAGCTCAATATTCATACGATGAGAGGGATGTTGATGCGGAAATTGTCGAGGTAGCTCTTGTAGAGCATCTTTGCCTTGGCTCCTTTCGGAAGCTCCGCGCACATATCGCGATAAGCTTCCTCCGAGTCCGTCACAAGGAAGACATACGCGATGTTTGATCGTTCCTTCAGTATTTTTCGGAAGGCTGCGAACGCAGACTCATCGAGGAGCACGGCATATGGGGAGTGCTTCGGAATGAACCAAGCCTCTTTCCGCTTCATATTCTCGAAATCCCCATTCGCCTTAGCCGTGAGCCAAAGCATAGGAAGAATGTCGGAAAGCTTCTCGCGGTAGGCAATATCATTCGGATCGAGATAGTCGAGCCGAAAGTACTGGATATTCTCATCAAAGCCTTCGCTCAACTTCCTACCATTCGGATATTCGCCAGGGAGCGCCGTCCCGTCATCGCGCTTCCCGCTCACAGCATTTTTGCATCGAGGCCACGTGACGGACTCGCAAATGCCATGCTTCTCGAAGCGCGGATCGCCCGGGTAGATGCTCTTCTCTGCCAATTCATTCGCCGTCTTTTCCGCCACTTCATTGTTTGTCACGAGGATGCACTGGCGATTGCCACCGTCTTCAGCGTTGAGGAGGCATGTGGCATGCAAGGTCGTGCCAGACCCAGCGAAGAAATCGAGGATGAGGGCATTTTTCCTGTCTCTGGCCACTGACCCGATACAATGTGCCGTTGCATGAAGCGATTTCGGGAAAGGGAATTCTTTTTGCAAGATGTCTTTCACGAGGGTGGTCCCGTACTTTCCCGCATCAAATTCTCCTCCGGTCCACACCGTTTTGTATCTGCTCGGATTCGCGGTCACATACAACTGAATACCATTCTTTTGTTGCCGCACCTCGATCCGTTCAAACTGCTCCTCAATCGAATCTCTGCTGAAATTCCAGCGTCGCTCTTTAGCATTGTCATCGATTGGCCATAGTTCGATCTCTCCGTTCGCTGTCCTGATATTGCGGTTCTTCGGGTGAAAGGACGCCGTTGGAGGATTGCCGACCCTGATGACTTTCCCGTTCTTCACGTAGATCGGATAGAACATCGTGGGACGCTCAGCCCTCATAGATGCACGGCCCGCTCTCCGTAGATTTCTGATGTCCTCCCTCGTACGAGGATCGGTACCGATCACAGCCCCGTTTCTCGGAAGCATAAAATGGGCGTACTCATGGCTATAAGTGAAGTTCTTGCTGGGCGAACCTTTAGGATTGTGCTCGATGATTACGTTCGTGAGTTCGCGCTCCGGAAAGACCTCTTCCAAGAGCATTTGCAGGTGATGTGTCTCGTAATCGTCGATGGTAACGATGAGAACACCATCCCTCCTCAGAAGCCTCTTTGCGAGGAGCAATCTCCGCTTCATCATCGATAGCCACTTGCTGTGCCGGTACTGGTCGTTGTTGTCGACAAAATTATTATTATACTTCCAGTCCCGCGCACCAGTGTTATAAGGCGGATCGATGTAGATGACGTCCACCTGTCCCTCGTAACAATAGAGCAGGAGCTGCAACGCATGGAAATTCTCGGCATTGATAATCGTGTGATAGGGCTTATCCTTTGCCCGTGTCACGCGATCCACGGGAATGAGGGATGGGTAGATCGGCTCACCGAATTTCTTGATGCTTACAAGTTCTGCTGGGGCCACTTCTTCAAAGTGGCCATCTAACTCATGAATGATCATTGTCTTTCCCTTTGCCAGTGATTGCACCACAAACACATCATCGCCCTGCCCGTCCCGTTTCACGACTTTGGAACCGATTTGGAGAGGGAGCTGATAGAGGCGCACATGCTCGGGAAGATGCTCCTCAAAGACCAATCCGAATTTCTTATGCATCCGGATTTTCCCCGTCTCCCGTTCCAATTCACTGCGCAATGTGCGGTCGGTTATCTTATCGAGCAAATATTCCAGTCGTGCGTATGGTTTGTCTGCTGCCGAAGGGGGTCGGTCGGCGTTGCTCATGCTATGGAAGTGCGGCAGAACCTCTTTATAGGGCTGCTACCGGCTTTTCCTGCACGTAAACATACCTGCCACCCTGATTATCATCAAGCTCATAATCAGCAGCTATCTAGAACACAACTTGAGTATTAGCCTGAAAAATCAATATCTATGGAGCATTTACCCAAACTTATGGCCACCGGTGATGTACGAAAGTGCCTAGGTGGTCTGTCTGCACAGCGTGCCCATGAACTCCTTCGCAAGAGAGGAATACGGTACGAAAACACATCGGGAGGGAAAATATTTCTTGCAAGCGAGATCATGCAATTGAAGCGGGAGATGGAGAAACATCCCCGCTCCAAGGCTCGTCAAAATAAGGGCAATTGAGAATTGGCATCACTTGTGCCCTGTTATTTTCTCAGCCTCTTTCTGGAGAGTGACCTTCCCATCTTTCAACGTGATCTTGTTCCGCAGGCAGTTGAGTAGTTCCCGCTTTTCCTCCGTCTTCCCATCCTTCAGGAGATACTTCGCGTATGTTCGCACATCCACCTTCGGCACCTTCATGCCCATCGTCTGCCCCAGGATACCGCTCGAGAACCGCTCGTAGCGGGATACCTCCTCCTGCAGCTTTTTCTTCATGCCTACTTTGTCGAGATCGATCGTGTCGATGAGCGCGAGGAGTTGTTCTAGGAGCACGTCTTCTCTGATCGAAGGTTCATGGCAGTCGTGGGTCTTTGAATCGCAGCAGACGTAGTAGATGTATGTCTTGATGCTCCCGTCCTTGAGCGTCTTTCGCTTCTCCTCCGCCGTGATCCCCGAGCCGCACCCTCCGCACGTCATCATCCGCGTGTAGGCGAACTCCTTCGTCCCCCACGCCTTCTTCGGCGCCAGATCCAGCACCTTCCCCGCCTCTTCAAACAGATGTTGGGGGACGAGCGGCTCATAATCCCCCTTGTACCAGCTTCCGCTCCCGACCGGATACTCGAACTTTCCCGTATAGAAGGAGTTTCGCAGCATCCGGTAGATCATACTGAGCGTCACGGTCTTTCCGAGCTTCGTCCGGAATCCGACCTCCTGCATCCAACGATGGAGGTTTCTTCCACTCACATGCTGGTAGGCCACTTTCTCGAACATCTGACGGATGAACGGTCCCCGGATCGGATCCGGGATGACTCTGTTCTTCTTATCCTCCGGTCGCTTCTCCAGTGCATAGCCAAGGGCAGGAATGCAGGGGCGATGTCCCATCTCGGCCCTTGTTTTCATGCCTCGTTTCGTATTGATCCCTCGATTGTCGTTCTCCAGCTTCGCCTGCGAACAAAGGATCATGAGAAGGAATTTCTCATTGGGATTGTTGGTAAATCTCTGTCCATGTGTGCGGATCTCGATCAGATGACCTTGGTCCATCAGGTCGACGACCGAACCCAGATCCCCAGCATTTCTGCTCAAACGGTCGGCTGCCCATGTCAGCACCCCCGAGAACATGCCCTCCCTGATGTCGCCAAGCAATTGCTTGAATATAGGCCGCGCACCCGATGCCTTCGCAGAATGGCTCTCACGGCGCACTTCGGCGATTTCCAAGTTTTCTCTCTTGGCGAGTTCCAGCATCGCTTTGATCTGCGAATCGATACTGAGTGCTTGCCGCTCGTCGTCCTCGCTCGATTTCCGGGCATACAGGCAGTAGCGCACCGTGCCCGGTACCCTCTCCGGCGGAGGAGTGAGATCGATATGTGACGCTATGACGGTTGGTGTTTGTGGAGCCTTTTTTCGGCTCAATGTAGTAGTTGTCATGAAGAATAAGGAAAGAAATAGGCAAAATTACGGCACTCTCACGTTTGGATATTTCTCGGTGAGAGCGCGATAGTTTTTCATGATCGCAAGCACCTCTTCGCGCGATAGGCGGGAGTGATGGCAGACCACGGGAAGATCAAACATATTCGTGATGCCGGATGCACGGACTTCTTCGTAGGCCATAAACATTTCCTCGGTGATGATGGGAGTAGCGGTATTCATGCTGGTGAGAGGTGGAAAAGACATACGAGCTATCGGTGAATATCGACGCAAACGACACGGGATTCAGGATGAATTTTGAGTGCGGCTTTTACCTCTCGAAGCCATTGGCTGTCTTTCTTCCGTTCAGTCCGCCATTTCATCCATCCTTCCACAATGAATGTTTCCCACTCATGCCACCACCCGTCTGGCGTGACCATGGCTGCAGGCAAAATCTCTTTCAGGTCTTTCTTCTCGAGAAGCGTTGCAGCTGCGATGACATCGTTTGGAAAATGCCCCCATCGTCCTCCGATTTCGTACCAATCCCACTTCGCTTGTGGATTGAAAGTCTTAATGGAGAAGAGTCCTCTTTTGTCGATCCCTCCGAGGCTTCCTTTCCAATCCTCCATACGGGATGTGAGCGCTTTCCGGTTACCCCTCTTCACCCCGTAGTGCTTTGCCATTGCCGCGATCTCACCTGCATCGAGATACTCCTTGTATGGGGGTACTTCATGTTCGTCGCTGTAGAGCCGCAGTGCCTTGGCGACTGCTTCTCTGATGTCTCCTTCCTTGGGGATGAAAATGTAGACGCAGAAGTGCATAGAATTATTGGGAATGGCTTATACACAGCAATGCCGCAGCGCCCCCTCCATATCTAGGCAAAAGACCCTTTTGCCTTCCGCCTGGAACCCCTCAAAGCTTTCTTTCTCCTTACATCCTCTGAAGAATGTCCCAATGGCGACCCTCACCATCGCCCGGCTCGTTGATCTCGCCACGGATACTGTCCCATCCGGTTACGGAACCATCGTTTCCGATAAAGCAGATGCCGAAGGATTGCATCTTCTCCTCCAGCGCCTTCAGGACGAGAAGCGAAAAAGCGTCAGCCAAATCATCGTACTTCTCGATGCCGAAGTTCGTGAGTTGGTTGATGAGATCTTCTGCTCCCTGCCTCGGGAAAAGTACCTGTCCCGATTGCACCGCGTGGGAGGTGAGTGCGAGCCTCCCGCGCTTGTCCTGCCCTTTCACCTTCACGGCCTCGGCGTCGCATTTTTTCTCCTTCAAGTGCTCCACGAGAGAGGACTGGTAACCGACGTCCTCGATGTAGAGCTTGGATTCTTGTCCGTTCCCCGTTACCTCTGCGACCTGCTTCGCACGTTGCAGTGTGTCGAGGGCCGTCAGTCGCTCGTTCACGGGGTTTGGCAGAATGTAAATCTTGGTCTGACCCTCGATGTAATACAGTCGTGCAGAGACCATCGCGGTGTAGTCGGCGCTGTCATTCAGAGAAATTGCAAGGTCAATGCCCGTAGCCGTGTGCATGAAATGCACTTTGGTGCCGCCGCTTCCGGTGGACTGCTCTTTGGGGAACTCGTCGTAGTACTGAATCCACGCCGGGTGAATCACTCGCTCGGCATTGGAGAGGATCGTCAGGAGAAACTCACGATGCCACGCCGCCTCACTCCCGATGCGCGTGCGTTCATCATCGATTGCTTGCTGCGTCGGGTATTTCCCCGGCCAGAGCGTTTTGCCCTCAACATCGAGGAGCGGATACTCCCTGTATTTTCCCTTCATGGAGCCGTCTTGAATGTGTTTCTCGAATTTCTTCAGGAGGCAGTCTTCATGAAGGAGATTCCCAATGACGAATGTACGCGTCTTCGGTCCACCTGCCGGAATCACTTCGCCCATAAGCCACTGATACGTCTTGTCCCTTCCATCTTTCGTTTTCACCGACTGTAAATCCTCAATGTCGTCACAGATAATGAGTTGAGGGCGATGCGGTCCATGCCGGATGCCGCGCACGCTCGTCTCGGTGGATGCAGCCGTGATACGGGCACCGAGGAGCGGCAGAACGATAGAGGAGGAGTTCCATTCATCTTCTCGCTCGTCGAACGGCCCAAGGTCTTTTCTTAACAGTGGATTCCTTTCTATCTCGTCTTTCAAATTTTTGAGATGTTGTCGCGCTTGGGCTTGGGTCTGCCCGAGAATCAGGACGAACTTGATCTCCAGTTTTCCAAGAATCGCCCATAACGGAAAGGAGAGACTCACGATTGTTGACTTAGCTGAGCCACGGAACGCCGTGATCGCGGTGAGCTGTTGGGTAGCATCTTCGGTAGAATCGAATATCTCATACTGGAACGGTGCCGTCGGGCATGTCACGTAATGCCCGAAATAGACATGGAAGAAATAGAAGTGGCTCTCCCGCGTGAGACCACGTCGGAACTTTTGGTCTTTGAGGACGCGCGAGAGGATATCCGGAGTCAAATGGTCAGAAGACATGGCAAAAGAGGAATGAATTAGAATTCCATATGAAGGATGTCTCCATAAGAACCATTGTCACGATCACCGCTGTGGTCGGGGTAAAAGAACCGATCATGCTCGCGCTCCTCCGCGAGAGCGGACTTCGTGAGGCCTTCGTTGAGTTTCCAAATGTCTGAGTGATGCGTATGTCCTTTAATTTCCAGAAGCGGGAGCATGAGAGTGGCAAACGCGTCGGCAAGATCGTCGTAGCGTTCACTCCCGAAGCCCACAAGTTGCTCTATGAGCCGCTCGCAGCCGTGCATCGGGAAATGCACCCGTCCCGATTGGATCATGTGCGAGGCGAGCGCGAGTCTTGCCCGCTTGTCCTGCCCTTTGGTCGGGACGCCGATGACGTGAAATCCCTCCGCATCCAATTCCTCGATCAGCCCACGCTGGAAGGCAACGTCCTCGACGTGGAGCGTCGTTTTCTCGCCGCCCCCGAGCACGAGTGAGAGAGATTTTGCACGCTGGATTGTTTCGAGGAACGTCAGATGCTCGTTCACGGGATTCGGGAGGATGTAGACATGCATGTTCTCGCCGAAGCCGTACATCCGTCCCGAGACCATCGCCGTGTTATCGGCGCTGTCTTCCTTGGAGATTGCCGGATCGATTCCCGTCGCCACTTTGCGGAACCGGAAGTCCTCGTCCCCGGTGGGGAGTTCCCTGTAGTACGTGATCCACGAAGCCTGGATCAGGCGCTCCAAGTCCGGAATGATTCGGAGCATATATTCTCTTTGCCAAGCGGCTTCGCTGCCGACGCGTCGCCGTTCGGCTTCAATCGCCGCCATTGTTCTGTATTTCCCCGGCCACAGACACTTTCCCTCCTTGTTTAACAAGGGATATTCCCGATAGATCCCTTGCAGATTCCCGTTCGCGATCTCCCGCTGCAAACGCTTCAGGAGACAGTCTTCGTGAAGGAGGTTTCCAACGAACACGATACGCGTCCCCGTATCGCCAGCGGGGATAAGCTCGCCTTTCACCCACGCATACGTTTTGTCCCTGCCTTCGCGGGTTTTCACCGACTGCAAATCCTCGATGTCATCACACACAATCAGATCCGGGCGGTACTCCTTGTGCCGCAACCCTCGGACGGATTGGTCGATACTGACCGCCATGATCTTGGCGTTGTAATTACTGATCACGAGACAGCTATTCCTCCATTCATCCTCCTCCTCTCGGAACGGCCCCAGATCGCCCCTGAGCAACGGATTGTTCTCCAGTTCCTCTTTGATGTTCTTGAGGTGTTGCCTCGCTTGGGCTTGGGTCTGCCCGACAAGCAGGATGAATTTCTTGCCCGGCGTCCCGAGGATCGACCAGAGAACGAACGACATGTTCATGATGGTCGACTTGGCAGATCCGCGGAATGCGGTGATGACGATGGTCTGTAGCCCATCATTTTCGGTTATCCGGAACATTTCTTTCTGGAACGGCGCTGTCCGGTACTTCACGTAGTGGTGGAAGTAGCAGTGAAAGAAAAGTTCGTGATGATCGCGGGTCAGATGGCGGCGCGCTTTCTTGTCATGCAACATCAGCTGCAGGAGCCGCTGCAGGCGGGGAGTCCGCGGATTGTCCATGGATATTGGGGGGAAGAGAAGTCGAAATGTCCTCATCAGAAAAAGACGCGAGTCTCAAAGCCTCGGTGATCGCGGCCTCCTGTTCGGGCGTGAGCGCTTCGTTCTCTGTTTTGATTTTTGCCGTCACTTCAAGTTTGTTGTTGTAGTTGGCATTCCGATGCTTGAGCCAGTACATGACAGCACCAAGGTTGCCGTCCCGGATTTGGGAGAGGAGCTGGCTCTCGGCCATGTCGGAAACAAGGCTCGTGCCGTCTTGGAGCGCTTCGTCTGCGGACGCGGCGAATGCAGGATCCTCTTTCCGCCAGCGGTAGTACGTGGCGCGGCTGATACCCGCCTTCTCACAGACGACTTGAACGATGGGCATCTTCCGAAACTGCTCGAGGAGCAAGGCCTGCTCCTGCGCCTTCCGTGCGTCCACGACGGCCTTGTGGGTTACGTGACGGTTCGTCATGGTCGGGAGGGGGAGAAAATGACCTTCGCGGCGATTCCCGTTGCTTTCTCAAAACGCTCACAGACAACCCCGCAGTACTCATGTGAAAGTTCCACGCCGATGCATCGCCGTGACGTCTCTTGGCATGCCAGCAATGTTGAGCCGGAACCGAGGAAGGGGTCGTAGACGATGTCTCCGGTGCGCGTCCCGTTGAGGACGAGGCGACGCAAGAGCGCCACGGGCTTGCATGTGGGGTGGAGGTCGCTTTTGTGCGGTTTGGGGTGGACGAGCACCGTCCTATCACTGCAGCGGATGCGCTCGTGAGTCCCATGCCACCCGTAGGCGATGAGTTCATGTTGCGGATGATGGTCGAGCCTCCCCGCGATGGGTTGAGTCTTCACCCACACGAGGAGCTGCGAGAGCTTGAATCCTGCGTCCTGCATGCCCTCCCGCAGCGCGAAGATCATCCGGTCGCAATTGAAACAGTAGATCGTGTTCTTTCCTGCCAAGTGCGGCTTCACCGCATCCAGCCATTTCTTCGTGAAGAGGCGGTACTCCTCATCCGTTTGGAGGTGATCGTTGACGATGGGTACATGTCTGCCTTTGTGACCGGAAAAATCTTCCTTGGAGGCTACGTAGTCGATGCCATAGGGAGGATCCGTCAGGATCTGGCGCACCTTCGCTTTGTCGATGACCCGCGTCACAAACGTCGCATCCGTGGCGTCCCCACATCCGATAACGTGTTCTCCGAGCTTGAGGATCGTACCGGTGGTGATATGGAGCTTCGTCATGGCTTGAGGGGGGAAGGTGTAAGACCGAGTGCCTTCGCTCTCTCAAGGATGAGATCACAGAAAATTGGTTCAACATCGCATAGGAATGCCCGCCGTTTCATCTGATGGCACGCCACCATCGTGGAGCCGCTCCCAGCCGTGAGATCTAGAACGATGTCGCCGGGTTTCGTGCAACGCCGAAGCGGCTTCTCGTGGAGTGTCGGAGGTTTTTGAGTCGGATGCTGGTATTCCGTCGAGTGAAGACGTTGGCATGCCCAGATCTGGAAGAGGGAAAGGATGTCGTCGATCTGGCGGTTGCCCGAACCCACCTCTTTGTCGAGGATCTCCGAGAGGTTTGTCGGAGTCGGCGCGAGGTAGGGCGTACCCACGGTCCCGTACACCGCGATCTCCATCGCCTTGTTGAAGGCGATGCCGGGCGTGAGCGAGAAGTTCCCTTTCACCCACGCGCAGAGCCGCCGATGAGTTACGCCCAGTTCTCGGTAGAGTTCCTGCACCATCCAAGTCCAATTTTCGTCACACCACATGAAGCAGTGCAGATCCTTCTTCCCTGATGCGAGCGCGTTTCCAAGGATGGCCTTGAGGAACGCCCGGTAGTCCTCCTCACTTTTGCGATCGTTTGTCTTGCCGCCGTACGCTTTGCTCTGGCTGATACCCTTGTCGTAGCTCAAGCCAATATTGAAAGGAGGGTCGATGTAGAGCATCGAGGCTTCCTCCTTCCCCATGAGCCTTCGGACGACTGCAGGATCTTGACTGTCGCCGCACATGAGACGATGGGGCCCGATCTCCCACATATCCCCGGCCTTTGCCTTCGGCTTCTTGATCTTTTCCAACTCCTTCTCGACATCAAAGTGATCATCTTCCGTTTCAAGAAGCCCGTCCCAAGCACTCGCAAGTTCGTCGGCGGTGAAACCGACATCGAGGAGGATGTCCGAGTCGAAGGCCTTCAGCGCTTGCCAGTCCCATTCCCCCGTCGAGCGGTTGAGGCGGAGATTGAGTTCCTTTTCCCGTTCAAGGGAAGGGATATTCACGTACACGACCGGCACGGTCTTCATCCCAAGGCGACGCGCTGCCTCCAGTCTCATGTGACCACCGATGACCACGTTCTTGCGCCTTGGGGCACCGTTCACGATGATCGGGTCGACAAAGCCAAATCGGGAGAGACTGTCCTGGAGCGTTTGGAGTTGTGTCTCGTTCCAAGTGCGAGGGTTGTAAGGAGCGGGACGCAGTACGTTGACGCTAATTTCCACAATCGAGAGACCGGACGGAGGAGGAGCCATGGGAGAAATGGGAAGCAAAATGACTTCTATATTTTATGCAGAAAGGCATGGCACGGATGAAGTGCCTCATAGGTGCCATTGTTTTCTTCTCACGTTGTTTTCTTCCTTCTTTTTGGCTTTCTATTCAAGTTTCTCAACTTAGCAGTACACTCCTTCCTCCCGCAAGTCTCTTGAGTCGGCTTGTTCGCTCTGGGAATGAATGCTCGATGGCAGAAACGACAATGCGGTCCGATCCAGCTGCCCACGATACCCTGCACGGTTTCCATTTCGCCCGTGAGGAAGTAGAGGAACCAGTTGAGCACCCGTACCATCTTATTTGTATCCTCCGCTTTCACCAGTACTGCATCCGTAAGATGCGCGAGATATACACGGCTGCTCTCCCGAAAGACTGATCCATCATTGAGATGACTCTGTTGACCCAACCAGTGATGCCAGTTTCTCAATTTTTCAGTGGTGAAGTTGTACGCATTGATGAGATCTTTCGACTCCTGTTCGAGGCGAGGTTGTTCGGTCAGCTTGAAGAATGATTTTGTTTCCGCTTGTGCTTCCCTTCTCGTCTCTTTTTTCAAGAGTTCGTCGAAATATTCCCGTATTCTGGTGCTTGATCGTTCTTCCATTTCCTCTATGGTGATATAGAAAGAAAGGAAGGTATGAAGGTCAGAGAGCTTCTTCTTGAGACGGTTACGGATGTATCGTTCTTCCTTAGGAAACATACGTATATCCATTTCATGCTGCAGGATGATTTTCACGGCGAGGAGCTGTCTCTTGTCGTAGAAGAGCTCGTAGGAATTGCTCAGGAGCTTTCTGCTTCTCACGTATCCGCCGTGATAGCGTTCACGCCAACGAAAAAATCTCTTCGTGGAAGGAAAATCGTATTGGCCTTGATGCCAGAGATCCAACCAATCGTCACCTGCCCCTGAGTAGGACTCAAGTTCGAAATATGGCCTTTTCTCTCTTTTGGTGAAGGGAAACTTTCCTTCGGTACCTCGATACACCCAAACCCACTGCTTCGTTCCCTGATGATTTGTGAAGATCCTCGTGAGTTCGACGGGGCGAAGGAATAGACGAAGGGCGGGATAGAGGAGTCCCTCGCGGTGCCACCGCTCCATCTGCTCCTTTCGGACGCGCACATTATGTTTGTCACAATGATTTATGAAAGAACTCGAGGTGAGGAGGGTCGATTGGCGAAAGGGAGGTTGTTGACTGCTTGTAGGAAGTTTCATAGCTCTATTCTAGCCCTCCTAGCATGCGTGACACTTTGGGATTTCGAGGTGGGATATGCTCATACCGTGTCTCTTGATTGTGTGTCTCCTGTATCTCTAATATACCCCCCAGTGTATGTTTCCCAAATCTCTTATGCCTATCAAACAGAAGAAAGCAGAACGCCAGCAGGAAACGATCTCACATATCAACCGCATCCAGGGACAGTTGGAAGGATTGAAGACGTACATCAAAAGCGGCAAGGGGTGTCTGGAGGTTGCCTCTCTCACAACCGCCATCGCGAAATCCTTCGATTCGCTGCGTGTCCGAACACTGGAAGGAGCAATTCTCTTCGACATTCTGGAAGATACGACTCTGCCCGCAGCCAAGCGCCAAACTCTCGCAAAAGTCATTTCCCTTCACAAGAAATAATATGCTCGAACTTCGCCACATCTCGAAGCGTTTTTCCGATCAGCGTGTTCTCAAAGACGTTCATCTGACCGTCGGGGAAGGGAAGCTCATGAGCATCATGGGTAAATCCGGCTCCGGAAAGACCACCCTTCTTTCCCTCATGGCGGGCCTCGTCGTTCCTGATGAAGGGGAAATCCTCTTCGAGGGGAAGGAAATCACACGGATGCCCGAAGAGCAGTGGGCGGCATTCCGGCTTCATCACGTCGGCTTCATCTTTCAGGATTTCCGGCTCATTCCTTCCCTCTCAGTCTTCGACAATATTCTTCTCGCCATCCATCCGCGACGGGATATTCCGAGCGAGGAGAAAAAGAGGCGAACTTCCGAACTCCTCGGACATGTCGGGCTCGGCGGCAAGCACAAGCAATCCGTCGAGAGCCTGAGCGGAGGAGAGAAGCAGCGGGTGGCCATCGCCCGCAGTCTCATGAACAAGCCCAAGCTCGTGCTCGCGGACGAACCGACGGGCAACCTCGATTCACACACAGCCGAATCCATCATGGATCTCTTTTCCCAGCTGCATCGGGATTTCCAGACGACTTTTGTCATCGTGACGCATGACAAGGACGTGGCGGAGAAGACGGAAGACATCTATCGCCTCACGGAAGAGGGTCTGTCACTCCTTTCCTCCGTCCACCCATGAATATCTGTCCATCCTCTCTCGCCTTAAACTTCGGCGTCATCGCAAGCATGTTCCTCGCGTCCTGCGGTGGGACTCCCGCAGATCCGGCCCATCTCGTTGAAATCTTCTATCTACCCCATCCTCCCGCTGAGGCCATCGTGACGAAGGCCGATGCCGTACTTGCGAAGTACCCGAAATTCACCGTCCATAAGTGCGTCTTTGGCGACCAGAGCTGCCAGTCGCTCGTGGACAAGTACTCTCTCCAAGATCACATGCCCGTTGCGATCTTCATTGGAGGCACGGACACCTTCACGGTGAATGGGAAGAAGATTCAGCTACGGAATTTCCCTGCAGGAGATGCTTTCATCCCTTCCTTTGAAGGCGGGTGGAGTTACGACGACCTCGACAAGATTCTCCAATCGATCCACTAAACCGTATGTTCGCCTTCGTTGCCCGCAACCTTCTCTTCCATTGGCGGAAAGTCCTCGTCACGGTTCTCCTTGTCTCCGTGGTGCTCACAGTCGGATTTGGTTCTATGGCGTTCGTAGAGCACGTCCGGAGTCTTGCAGATCGGCCCCTCGCATCTCTTGGAACAGAATTCGTTCTTCAGGAAGACCAATCAGACAAGAATCCCGGTGCAATTCGCACGCAGGGAGTGATCCTGCCGTTCAATCTTCAGTCTTTCTCACGAGAGGAGGTGCGAAGCAAGCTTCAGAGCATTCCGGGCGTCTCCGGGGTCTCCACCGCGCTCCTGCTCTGGCAGTTTGATCCGCAGAATAACCGAACCATCGTGGGGCTCGATGTGACGGAGCCTCCCATTGGTCTTCGAAAGATCGACTCCCTCCTCATGTCGGGAGGGCGATTCTTTTCCGGCAATGATGCCAAGGAGATCATTCTGGAGCGGCACTTCGCCACTCTCTTCGGCTACAGGGTCGGCCAGATATTCCCTCTTGGAGATGTACGGTATCCCATCATTGGTCTTGTGGATTTCCATGAGCAGAGCAACCTGAGCAATGCGCAGGCGTTTCTGCCGTACGGTACGGCTCTCTCGCTCGTCCACGAACAAGGCGATATCGCCAATCGGGCATTCGTTTCGCTGAAGTCCGCTGCTAATCTCTCCACCGTCCAGAAGGCCGTCATTGAGCGTTTCCCATCCTACTCTGTCATCACGAAGGACAGCTTGGTGAAAAATCTCTCAGCTTTGAATCAGCTCCTCTATCGGTTCGGCAATCTCTTCGTCATTGCCGTTGCCGTTCTCTGCGTGTTATTGATGATCTTGGTTCTTCGTCTGCATCAGATGGAATTCTCGAACCATAGAGAGACCCTGCGAACTCTCGGTTGGTCTCGCAATGCAATACGTCAGTGGATGGGCATCGAGATCGCCGTCATTCTCGTTCTCGCCTGCGTTCTTGCGTTGCTCTTCACCGCCATGCTCCAGTGGGGAATGAATGTGGCCATGGTGTCTCCTCCTGTTCTGAATACTCACCTATGATGCTGAGTTACTTCCTGTCGTACGCAAAAAGGAACGTCGGCAAGACGGTTCTCCTCATCCTGAGCATCGGCATCTATTTCGCCTTCACGGCGGTGCTCTTCACGCTCAGCCGGAACATGGGAGAGATCGCCACGCTCCCGTTCCGCGCCATCGGCGTCGATCTCATCGTACAGAAGACCGGACAGATCCCGGAGCACATGACCGATGCTATCTTCCCACACTCCAACGGTCCGATATTTTCCGATGAAGTACAAACACTTCGCACACTCCCTGGAGTGGATACGGCAGATACGGGGCTGTACTTCTGGTACTTCGATAACGCTTACTTCAAGGATGTCTTCGGGGTCGATCCTTCGGGTCCGCTCTTTCCTGAAATCCTCAAGCGCAATATTATCTCAGGAACGTATGATCTGAGCGGAAGTAACATCCTCGTCTCGCAGGACTTCGCACAGAAGAACAGCCTCTCGCTCGGAGGAACCATTGCTCTCGGTAAGGAACATTTCACGATCAATGGGTTCCTGCGTTCGAACATCACGGGGAACATCATTCCGGCAGGCATCTACATGAATGAAGATGCGGCACTGCGTGTCGCGAGTGCTTCGCAGGAAATGCAACGCCTCTTCCATCTTTCAGGGAAACCATTCGTCAATGTGGTCGTCCTTAAGCGTCAACCAAATGCAGCAGGAGATCTTGCCGCAGCCGTCCAAAAACTCAGCAAGGATTACCTCATATTCGGCGAGAATACGTTCTCTCAAGAGATCCTCGATCAATTGGCGATCCTATCCTCTTTCGGGAAGACCGTACTCCTCGTCTTCGGGGCACTTGTGATCCTCTCATTCGGACTAGTAGTAGTCTACAACTTGAAAACACGCGGAAAGGAGATTGCTGTCTTGCGTACGCTCGGATGGAGTGTGTCGGACATTGAGCGGCAATTCATCGGTGAACATCTCCTCCTCGTGGGCGTCTCGCTCGTCATTGGCAACATCCTCACCATCGTTGCCGTACTTCTTCTGTCGGGTGTGCAGGTCGCCCTCACCATCCCGTGGGAAATCTCCGCCAAGCCGCACTTTCTCGTACAGGAGAACGCCATTGACCGGATCATCAAGGTCGCGCTTCCCGTCCGTGTCGAATGGGGAGTATTGGTAGCGGAATCTGCCGGATTCCTGCTGCTCTTCCTTGTGATCACCATCCTGATGGTCAGGAGACTGCGGCGGGTGAAGCCATCAGTGTGATCCTCAGCCGAACGTCAGTACTTTGTCCGATTCCTCGACGAGACGCAGGAGATCGGTCATGGTCGAGATGGGGCAGGCTGCGCTTTCTGGTTGCAATCGGCTCTTGAGACAAGTCCCGCAGGCGAGAATCTGGCCCTGCAGGTCAGTGAACTCCTTCACCTTCCGGGAGATATCGAAATTCTCGGAATCAGGAATGCGTTCGAGCTCCACCCCCTCACTCAAGAGAAAGATACGCACATCGTGCTTCGCCTTCCGCGCGGTGATTGCGAGACGCAGCGCGTTCCACACGTGTTCCGGCTCGTTCGATTGCAGGATGAAGCCGAGTTTCATAGGCATTTCAGGTAAGGTTTTTCTTTCGCTCTTCAAACTCTTTCTTGTCGATCCCCCCCTCCGCGTAACGCTCTTTCAGGATGTCGATTGGGGATTTCCCCCCTGATGTGCCGGAGGTGCGCGCAATCCACTTCACGAGTGCGATGATCCCGACAATGATGAGAATCCACCAGAGGATCATGAAGAGGAAGCCGAATGGCGCGAAACCGAATCCATATCCCATCATGGAAAATATCGTAGAGTAATCGGAGCCATTTGGCCATCTCCCAGCTGTCGGAGCAGCGCCGTTCCAAGCTCCCCCCATCATCATTGGCATAAAGCCGATGCCTTCCGATGGAAACGCCGCGGAAGTGTCGCAACTGCTGCCCCGCTTGCCCCAAGCAATATGCATTTGCTCTTCTCCCTGTTCTCCCATCATTGATTTTATTCTTTCGTTCATAGCAATATGCCTTGAAGTATCTCCGATGGATTGACCCATAAAGTACTCACCAATTTTCTCAAAATCAGCATCTTGGAGCTGTGAGCAGATAACTGTTTTGTTCTTTAGGTTGTCCAAAAATTGTTTGCCTTCTTGTTCTTCCTGTTGCTGACTTTGTACGGCGGCATTATCGGGAGATGAATAGGAGAAACCCATCATTCCTTGGGCAGAAGAAAAGCTGGGAAACAAGGCAAAATCAAAGAAGAGGAGCGTGCCGGTGAGAATAGCGGTGGAGAGACGATGGAGCATGGCGCGCGGCGGGAATCCCCAGTGTACACGATCATGCCCGGAATGCGGAGGATCTGAGAGATTTTCCCGTAAACGATTGTCTCCATGCCGTTCTTCTGCGACCATGCTTGCATGGAATTCGACTACACCGTAACCACCGCAAAGGATTTCGCTGCGGCGTCCTCCAGTGTCCAAGAAGAGATCGCGAAGGCGGGGATGCGCGTGCTCCACGTACACGACTTGCAGGCGAACCTCGCGGAGAAGGGCATCCACCGCGATCCGTACAAGATCGTGGAGTTCTGTAACGCCAAATACTCAAGCGAGTTCCTCCGCGCCGACCCAAAAATCGGCCTCTGCATGCCCTGCAAGATCAACGTGTATGTCCATGAGGGGAAAGTCTTTATCTCTGGGATGCGCCCCATTGTCCTCTCACAGTTTTTCCCACACGCCGATCTTGGAAATAAACCGCAGGAAGTCGACGCCATCGTGCAGTCGATCATCGACAAGGCAAAGGGAGCGTGAGAGATGAGGAAACTTTTGCATCATGGATACCTGTTGCTCCGTTCCGCATCGGCCATCTTCTTCCTCCACTCTGGAATGGAAATTCATCTGGGCACTCATCCTCAACGGTGGACTGGCGCTGGTGGAAATCGTCCTGAGCGTGCTCACAGGCAGCACTGCGGTGCTGGCGGACGGCCTCATGAACACCGATGACATCGTCGCTCTCGCCGTCAGCATCTACAGCGAAAGGAAGACCAGGCAAGCCCCCGATGTGCGGCGCACCTTCGGGTACGGTCGGATGGACGTGCTTGCAGGCTTCGTGAAGGGATGTCTTCTGCTCCTCTCTGCCCTGGTCATCGCATTGCAGGCGGGAAAACTCTTACTTATGCCTGAATCTGTTGCCGGGACGACGGTTCTCATCGTCGGTATCGTTTCACTCGCTGTGAATTTCGTCTCTGCCGTGATACTCAAAGCAGATGCCTGTCACAGTTTGAATGCGCGAGGGACGTACGCCTGTATGGCCTACGATATGATCGGCTCTGTCGCCCTGATCGTGAGCGGTCTCCTCTCACGATATTTCAGCGTCGTATACTTCGATGTCGCCGCTGCACTGCTCATTGCTTTCTTCATGATCAAGAGCGGTTGGGGCATCTTCAAGGAAGGGGCGAGTCTCTTCCTACAATCCGCTCCCCAGAATTTCGATTACGATCTCTTTGAGAAAGCGGTCGGAAACGTTCAGGGCATTCTGTCCGTCGGTGATATTCACGTCTGGAGCCTGACTCCGGCGGAGCACCATCTGACCTGCAAGATCATGCTCAAGAACGGAGACGTCTGTAAGTGTGATGCAGCGATCCGCGACGTCGAGCGCATCGCCTCAACAATGGGCATCCATCACGTCACCGTCCAGCCCGTCTATACGGACGAGACGCTACAGCGCTTTTGCAAGACACCTGCATGATCCGTGAGCTTCGAAACCACTGGCTCTCTCCTCTCATATTCTTGGGTGCGAGTTTCATCCTCAACCTCTTCTGGGAGAATCTCCAAGCCCCTCTCTACGCGGGCTTCACCTCGTTCCATGAGCACTTCTGGATCTGTTTCAAAGCAGCAGGGGGCGATCTTCTCTTCATGCTCGTTATCTACGCTGCTCTAGCGATCATCCATCGCGATCCCTTCTGGATTTCCAACCGTCAGACGTATGCGCACCCCGCGACATGGATCATCACGCCGCTCATCGGCGCTCTCCTCGCCGTAGCATTCGAGCTCTGGGCTGTCTATGTCGCGCATCGCTGGCAGTACGCAGCAATGCCGCTGATCCCCGTGGTAGCAACTGGTCTCCTCCCTGTTCTCCAGATGATCGTGATTCCTCCGCTTGCCCTTTTCTTTGCTCATTTTACATCCAAACATCGATGAAATACCTCGTGAGCACCACCACACGGATGCCAGATCGGGATCCTGAGACAGGTGAAATTTGGATGGCAAATTATAATATGTATCTTACGTCAATCATTGTCTAGAAATGGCTTATTTAAGCCAAAATATGTGTTTTGTCCAGGATGAGACACCCCCCTGTTGTACTGTCTCAAATGTCTCATTTGGTCGGCTGACCCGTTTGCCTCATCTTCGTAAAAGAGACCCCCCTCAAAAATGCCATTGGTACCTCCTGGGATCCGAAGTGTTGGGTTCCTGACCCCGTCGTTCTGCCAATAATTGTTCGTTTATCTGCTGCTTGCTATGCGTAATCCGTGGCGGAAATTGCCCCCGTCGGCATTCGTACTCCCTGAAGATGAAGTGAAATTAAAATCACAGAAACGAACTATCGAAGGGAATATTGAATTCAAAGTTTTGCCAATACCTTTCATGGGTGATCTGCGGAAGGCGCGCGTCATATTATTGTTGCTCAACCCGGGATTTTCCAATGATGGAATGAGTGATATCCGTATGCATGAACATTGTGCTAAACACCGATGCTCTGATTACCTTCAAAGATCACGAAATAATTTGCTTCACAAGCATGGCAAGCGGCCGGCGTTCTATATGCTCGATGAGCGCTTTGCGTTCTTCGTTGGCTTTGATTGGTGGTACAAGAATTGCAGACCTGTTATTGAGAAGATTGGATTCAAGAGAGTGCAAAACCACTTGGCATGTGTAAACTTTTTCCCGTATCACTCTGCGAGATACACACACCTCCGTGAGATGGTTCCTTCTCAAAAATACTCCATTGATCTAGTGAAAAAGGCGATGAAAGCAAAAAAGATAATCATAATTATGAAGGGTGCAAAAATATGGAAAAGGGAAATGCTAGAAGATGGCCTAGAACGATATCCCGAGCTCTTCACTGCCAAGAACCCGCGAAAATCCATTTTGAGTCCAAAAAACCTTGGGCCAAAGATTTTTGAAAAGTGCTGCCGCGCCTTGGATAGCCGATAACTCGTCGCCCCTCTTCGTCAGTCAGGTTGTATATTCGGCATCTCGATAGTCAGTCTACTGTCTGAGGTACTTTTCTTCGCATTTGCCGGCATAGAGTCGGTCTCCGCAGGACTGCCGACAAACATCATTTGTATGGCGTCAGAGAATAAGATCATTCCAACAAAAAAATAGATCACAAGAGGAACAACAACTAATGCCCAAACAGCAGGATTATGCTTCCGATTTATTATTGCATGAATAAGTGCAACAAAGAGAATCAAGCTGGAAGTTCCTAGCAGAAGAATCAGAAATGCATTTCTGAAAATAGATCCTTTCTCGGCTATTGCGGCATCGGCTACGCCAGTAAAAACAAGAACTAGGGCTAAAACTGATGCGAGTACGCCCAATATCTCAACCGATTTGATGGTTGATCTTTCAATTGCCTCCTCGTTGGCCTCCCTCGTTTTGCTTATATCATTCTTCATTTCGCTTATATCATTCTTCAGCTTCTGTGTGTCACTGGCTAATCCCTTGATCTCCTCCTCGTTGGCCTTCATCGTTTGGCTAAAATTAGCCTTCATCGTATTAAGTTCATTTGAGATTGCTTGCTGTTTAATCTTGCTATCCTTTACAATTTTTGTATTCAGATCCAACTCAGCCTGAGTTGCCGCCAATTTCACAGACAACTTATTATAAACGTCAGCGGAAAAGTGACCCGATGGTAATACTACATCTGAGGACCCATCCATTTTTTTGCTATAGTCCCCGACCAACAGAGGACCATGGTAGCCAGAAAATGATTCATCGGCGGTTCCTCCGAAAGTGGGATTAATATAAGCAAAAGTATTGGGGCCGATGCCTCCGTGTAATACCGAGAAGCTATTGTCCGGATAGTTTCCAGCAGAAGGTTCCCAGGCATTAAAAGATTCGTCCCCGCCCCGATCCCCCTGAGGTGGATTTTCGGGCGCAGTGGGGGAAGGACGACGATTCATAGTAATGATGTAATTTTCTCAATCTCGAACATCGCGCTTCCCTTCTCGATATAATCAGCAATATTGTTTGTGGTAAATTCCAAGCCCTTTTCCTGAGAAGTATTAAAATCTCTATCAATTCGCACACCCTTTATCAACTTTCCATCCGATTGCGTTTGTTCATAGAGATTAAGCGAAGAAATGTTTAATGTATTCATTCCCGAAATAGAACTCTTTGTGGAATATTGAAGAAAGAAATTTTTGAACTCGCCATCTCGAATAAGCTGAGCAGGAAGTAATTTTGCGAGGGAGAGACTGGGATTCTCGCAAACAAAAAGAAACCGTGTTACATATCCGATACCGCTTACATTGATCCCCCCTGGCTCTTTTGTAATTGCAGCCATCAGGGCTGCGGCCTTGCTGGCTATCTTCGCTTTTGCATCTGGCACACGCAAATTTAAGTCCTTCGCATTGAGGATCAAATCCAATCGCGTTCTAGAGATATTTAACTGCCATCCTTCGACTATGTTGGGTGCTATTACGGCAGGAAAACTGTCAAAGTCGGCGCTATCAGGTAGTGGAACCATTATTGGCTGGCCAAACCCATCAACAGCCTTATCATTTATTAGTTTGACCCATGTTTCATCGGGCCTTATTGTTTTCGGAAAATAGAAGGCAAGTTGCGAGCTAAGAACGGGGAAACTGCTTAGATCCATACAAGAAGCATACTTATTGCCTATGCACTCATCAATGATGAAAAAATGGCTAACTCTCAGCGATTTCACCTGTTCCAAGCTTCCTTGCTCCAAGAGAGCATCACATGCACCCCGTCCCGACTCCGCCGGAGATACCCGTCGTCCGCTGCCGCCAGCGACCGCCATCCTCGAGCGGAGGGGGCAACTCTTCCTCTTCGCCGCCATCGTCCCAATCATTCTCCTCCAAGATTTCCATGAACAGTTCGTGGGGAGGCAGAGCCTGTCCGCCCGCATCGAGCGGGAAGTGATATCCCGCCGCCCGCAAGTCCAGGTAGACATCGGTATACCCCTCGGACATCCTCACCAGCTGGAGCCGTGCCGCAGCCTGCATCCGCACCGCCTCTTCCCCGGTGAACAGATTGAACTTGATACCGTGGTGCCCGATCTCGTCCACGAAATCCACCACGCGCAGCGCAATCCCCGTATCTTGCGCCTCGGAATACCAATGTTTCCTCCGCTGCATATCACCGGATTGCCAGTGAAGTTCATCACCCCATCCGGCGACACGATTTGTCATCTTGGTGAGAGGATGATCATCACCCAGTACGCCGCCGGGGCCGATGCAATCGTACAAGTCAGAAACAGCCGGCCCGTTCGGCGTGTGCCGCCAAGCAATCATGGAGTCCATTGGCCGGTTCGGATCGGGAGCCGTGGTCGCGTACATGGCATATACTGTTCGGATTCCGTAACCGATATTCGGCTGACCCGCGGTGGAAGTCCTCTCGTACAAGAGCCCGCCCGGGATCTCGGCCTTGATGATGCTCGACGCCTCGAGACGCGCCGGAAAGTCCGCAGGCCGTTTGTGAACATCCTCGGTCAATGACGAGGAGGCATAAGCGGCACCGGTGGAAACCATGTAGCAAAGCCAGATGACCAAATCCTCCAAGCGATGCAAAAGATCTTCGGAGGCAACTTTGAACCTCCCAAGTGAAGCGGATGAAGGCTTCTTGGAATCGTCACGCAGCCGTCTTACGACAGTCTTCAGCATCTCGGCGATTGTTTCGAAGCTGCGACCGCACTCCTCTTGTGCAACAAAATCTTCCGAAGACGGCACACGCAGGAGGCCGGGGAAGCGCCGCGAGAGAAAATCCAGAAAGAGCGCTTTCGCAACGGAGCTCTGGATACGATAGATACAACACACCTCCAAATCGCTCTTCTGCTGCGAACAAGGGAAATACTGCTGAGTCGTTGTGAGGAGAACGCAGAGCAGGTGGAGGAACTGCTGCACGTCGGGGGCATCGGCATCCGTCGCAAGTTGATCCCCTTCGGATGTCGGCGGAAGAACGCAACGGAGCGACTGATACATCGCATGCGAGGACTTCGAGAGGAGAGCCGGCATTTCGTCGATGAGAGCCGGGTAGTGCTCATTGGCCATCAATGCCGCGAAGAGATCCGGCTCTTGAGACTGGCGAAAAAATTCCAATTGGCGGGAATATGACTCATGAACCACTGGAGCCCAATCGCCCTGCAGATAGGCGCGTACGGTCGCGATTCTCCTCAAAGCGTCGCTTGCGATGAACGCATCCGTGGCCTCATTTTTTGCCATGATCAGCGACGGGATCCGGTCGGACGGCGTTCCGAAGTATTCGGCTGCATCGGTAAACAGCCCCCTCTCGTCCATCTCCCAATCGACCACCTGCTTCAGGAACGATCCGAACTTGCTCACGTACGCGTCGTGGTGCCCCGTGAGCAGTGCGATGAGCGTCGAGCGATGACGGTCGACCACGCCGCACAACCGGATACCGAGCTGACGCGCCACATCGGCCGGCATGGTTGTACCTTCGAACGATACCTGGAAGCGGGAGGCGTTCACCGGTTGCATGCTGACGAATTGCCTGTCCGGGTCCGGAACGTCATCCTCGAATCTCACCCGAATGCGCTCGACGAATGCTCCGGCCGCTTCCTTGAGAGTCCGTGTCGTCTGTTCATCCATTTGCGTCTGCCGCGCCGCCTGATCGATGGCGCCCTGAAGGCATCTGGTCCGTTCTCCCCGGAAAGTATCGAGTTCATCCATAGTAAGTTTTTACTATCAATTTTACATTGCGTCAATGCACAGGCGACGATAATGCCATGTTCATGAAAAGGCGGCTTGCGGCCGCCTTAAGATTTCATGTGGGCGAAACTCGCCCGAGGGGGTTAGCAGCAGCCGCAGCAGCCGCCACACCCGCCTTTACCGCCACCGGTCATGGGAAGAAGGGGAAAGAGATGAAGGATCCTCAGTCTAGCACACAGATTTGGCACTCGCAAGAGGAGAGTGCCAGTTTCGGGTTCGATGTGAGGGTGAGGGTTCGGAATATTTGTGCATGGTTAACGAGAACGTCTCCCCTAACCCTCATTCTAACCCTACACCATCTTCTTCCTCCCCAGCTCGTCGCGGTGATACTTCCCGAATTCCGTGATTTTTCGCGCGATGTCGTTACGCACCACTGGCCCGTCGGTGCAGAGGCGAATCCCCAGCGGGTCGACGACACAGTTGCCGCACAGGCCGAAACCGCACTTCATGTAGCGCTCCAGCGAGAGCTGGCCGGGGATCTTCGTCCTGAAGGAGAGGTCGGAGACGGACTTCAGCATCCGCTCGGGCCCGCAGGCAAAGATCTGATCGATCGCGAGAGGTGATGCCCCCTCCTTGAGCGTCTTCTCCAACAATTGCACATTGAAGCCCTTGAATCCCTGCGATCCGTCATCGGTCGAGACGTACAGGGTCGTGCGCGGTAATTTCCTGAACGCCGGGAGGTAGAGGAGGTGTCCTTTGCTCCGTGCACCGACGAAGACGGAAAGCGTACAGCCGTCTTTCGCCGCTTCTCTCGCCGCGAAGTACATCGGCGCGGCTCCGTAGCCGCCCGCGACGAGCGCGAGATGCTGTTTCGGCTTCCACTCGTAGAAAGTCCCGAAGGGGCCGCGCAGCCCGACCAGATCGCCCTTCTTCATGGAAGCGAGCTTTCGCGTCGTCTCGCCGATGGCGAAGAAGGTGATCTGAAGCTGTTTCCCGTCATCGTTCGCCACGCTCATGGGGATTTCCTCCACGCCCGGAAGCCATAGCATCACAAATTGTCCGGGTCGCGACCCAAGAGACACATCGAATGTGCACGACGTCACCTGTTCCGTCTCACGCTTCACGGAGGCGATGTGATACGTCTTCGGAAGCCGCGTGTGGAGGGGGATGTTCCGTGGAGGCATAGAACGGGAAAAGTATAGAAGGAAAGCGAAGAAAATGGGAAATGCAAAATGCAAGATGCAAAATGATCTATAAAAGCAATCGCATACTGCAAAGATGTCATCATGAATCCCATCCGTGACAAATCTTATGCTTTTGCTCTCCACATCGTGGTCTTCTGTAAGAAATTGCAGCAGGGACAAAAAGAATACGTTCTCAGTAAACAACTGCTGAGGTCTGGTACGAGTGTTGGAGCAAATGTCGAAGAGGCTCAGAAAGCTCAAAGTAAACGTGATTTCGCTTCAAAATGCGCTATTGCGCTCAAGGAAGCTTACGAGAGTCGTTTCTGGTTACGGCTCATATGCGACAGTGGTTGTTCAAGCCGCTCCGAGACCGCCCCCCTCTCCAAGGATATTGAGGAGATCATTCGACTTCTTGCCGCAATCGTAAAATCGGCAAACAAGAACTTATCGCTTTGATGAAACGAGTGAATTTCTCATTTCGAATTTTGCATTTTCAATTTCCTCTGCATTCCCCCCACCATCTCCCCGATCTTCTTCACACCCTCCCGCTCACACCATGCTTCCATCTCCGCACAGACGAGTGAGAACACCTTGCTTCCGCGGTAACCGACGGCGGACCCGATGCCCACGAGGCTCGCGCCCGCAAGCATGAGCTCCAGCGCGTCTTCGCCCGTCATCACGCCCCCCGTCCCGATGATCGGGAGCTTGCCCTCCGTCGCGCGGTAGACGTCCGCAATGCACCGGACCGCGATCGGCTTGATGGCCGGACCGGATAAGCCGCCGACGCGGTTGGTGAGGATGGGCATGCGGCTCTTCAGGTCGATGGCCATGCCGGGGCCGACGGTATTGATGACGGTGAAGCCGTCCGCGCCGGCGGCGGCGCAGGACTGTGCGATCGCGGCGATGGAGTCGACATTCGGCGAAAGCTTGATGAAGACGGGGATCTTCCCGCTGACGGCCTTCACAGCTTTCGTCACAGCCGCGGCAGCGTGCGAAGAACAGGCAAAGGGCTTGCCCAGCTCATCCTCCACATTCGGGCAGCTGATGTTCACCTCAAGGAATTCCGGTTTGAGTTTCGCGATCGCCTGCGCAGTCTTGCCGTAATTTTCGACCGTGTCGGCAATGATGTTCGCGATCAACGGCACGGGCTGATCTTTCTGGTAATCCCCGATTTCCTCGCGCGCCTTCTCGATACCGGCATCCGGCACCCCGACGGCATTGAGCGTCCAATGGTCCGTGGCGATGATCACGGGGCTTGCGTGCCCGCGGTGCTCCTTGAGCCAGAGAGACTTCGTCGTCACTCCTCCCGCTCCGGCCCTCGCAGCCGCGCGCCAACTCGCCGCCGTGATCCCCCAGATACCCGAAGCAAGGACGGTGGGGTTTGGGAAGTGAATGCCGAGGATTTTTTGGGAGAGATCCACGGAAGATAGAGTATCAGATTAACGGAATAACGGCACACCAGAGGATGAGTGGCCAGTGAGGGGGGGTAGGCGCGCCACGGGGGGTGAAGGGGAAGGCCCTGCCCCGCGGACGCGGGGCATTGCCGACGAGTCGGCCCCGAATCCTTGGAGGGGTCGACGAGGAGGCGCAGGGCCGGGTGGAGGAGCTCTGGCGCGCCGGCGTTTTGGCTCCACCTTTGTCGCCGGACAAAGGTGGAAGAGAGTTGTTCAAGAGGACTTCCCCCAAGGGGGCGAAAAACCGCCATCGCTCACGCATTGCGTTCCGGCTGCTTCAAGAGCCAGATCCCGGCGTAACTCAGGGGTGTGTACACGACCCCCATGCCGAACTTGAAGAGCCACCAGGGAATCATCATGAGTACGATGACCTTGAGCGGATACACACCGAGGAACGCGATGGAGAACCAGATAGCCGTATCGATGAACTGCCCCCAGAGATTTGAGAGATTGGATCGCAACCAGAAATAGCGGCCGCTCAATTTTGCCCGCAGGAAGAAGAAGGAGAAGACATCCTGGTACTCCCCGATGATGAACGCCGTCAATGAAGCGAAAGTGAAGCGCAGGGAGAGACCGAAAATCTGATCGTAGGCATCGGGCATGCGGAACTCCGGCGAAGTGGGCATGACATTGGAGAGCGCGTTGAAGAACAGGAATACGATCAGACTCAGGAAACCCAAGCGCACGAAAGCGCGGGCATGAGCCTTGCCGTAGACCTCCCCCACGACATCCGTGGTGAGAAAAACGAGTGGAAAGGCGAAGATTGCCGTGGAGAGGTGCGTGCCGAATACGAACGGCATGATCTTGATGCCAACGGTATTCGATGCGAAGAGGGCTGTGATGTAAAACGTGAGCGCGAGGACCAGCTTGCGATCAAAAACGAGATGATCGGTCATCGGAGAAGAGGGGGCGTCCATGAGAATATGGAAGAAGAGAAAGGATAAGAGTTATGTATTCATCCCACGGCTGCCTCCATGAATGCCCGGAACAAGGGATGCGGGCGATGCGGACGGCTCTTAAACTCCGGATGAAACTGGCTGCCCACCATGAAGGGGTGCCCCTTCACCTCCACGATCTCCATGATCCCCTCTTCTTTCCATTCACCGGAGAAAACCAAACCTTTCTCCTCGAGCTTCTTGCGAAGCGCATTGTTGAACTCGTAACGATGGCGGTGCCGTTCGGAGACTTCCTCCGCGCCACCTGCCATGAGCTCTGTCGAATGGTAGGCTTCGTATGCTTTCGTCCCCGGCTTGAGCGTGCACGTGTACGCGCCGAGGCGCAGTGTCCCGCCCTTCGCGCGTCCGGCGTGCTGACCGGGGAGGAAGTGCACCACATACTTGCCCTTGGGAAGCTTCCCCGTTTCGTCGAACTCCTCGCTGGTGAGCTCGGGGTCCTTGAGCATTGCCCGCGCGAACTCGATCGCGAGGATCTGCGAGCCGAGACACAAGCCAAGATAGGGGATTTTCTCCACGCGCGCGTAGTGCGCCGCAGCGATCTTGCCTTCGATGCCACGCGTGCCGAACCCTCCGGGCACGACGATCCCTTTGCAGGACTTGAGGAGCTTCCATGTCTCCTCATCCTTGGCTTCCAGCTTCTCCGAATCGATCCAGACGACCTCCGCTTTCCTTCCGCAATGAACAGCCGCCGACTTGAGCGCTTCGATGACGCTTAAGTACGCATCCTCCAGATCCGTGTACTTCCCGACGAGCGCGACTCGGATCTCCTTGTCCGCCGCCTCGTAGAGCTTGCGGCCCTCCTCCCACTCGGACATATCCGGCTCCAGATCGCCCATCCCCAGCTTGCGGCCGATGATCTTGGCGATTGCGTACTTCTGATAGTTGAGCGGCACGTCGTAGATGGAATTCACCGTGAGCGCGGGGATGACCGCTTCGGGTTCGACATTGCAGAAACGACTGATCTTGAGCAGGAGATCGTCGGAAACCTTGTAGTCCGCGCGCGCGAGGATGAGATCCGGCTGCAAGCCGTGACGCCTCAGCTCCCCCACCGAGTGCTGCGTCGGCTTCGTCTTGAGTTCCTTGGAACCCTTCAGGTAAGGCAGAAGCGTGAGATGTACGTGAAGCAACCGCCCGGGTCCGAGATCGGCCCTCAATTGGCGCACGGCCTCGAGGTACGGCTGCCCTTCGATGTCGCCGACCGTCCCGCCGATCTCCACCATCATGATATCCGCACCGCTCTTCTCCGCCGCTTCGAGCATGCGCGCTTTGATGGCATTGGTGATGTGCGGCACGATCTGGATCGTCCCGCCGAGAAAATCGCCGTGGCGTTCCTTGGTAATCACATCGAGGTACACCTGCCCCGTCGTCACCGTGGAGAGCTTGCTCATCGGCTCGTCGATGAACCGTTCATAGTGTCCGAGATCGAGATCCGTCTCCGCACCGTCGTCCGTCACGTACACCTCGCCATGCTGGAACGGACTCATCGTACCCGGATCGACATTGAGATACGGATCGAGCTTCTGCACAAACACCTTGAGCCCGCACGCCTTCATGATGGCGCCGATGGAGGAAGCGGCGATCCCCTTCCCGAGTGAGCTGCAGACCCCCCCGGTCACCACGATGAAGCGCGCGCCGCCCCCGGAGACCGGATGGGAGGACGTGGGTTTCTTTGATGGAGGATTCATAAGAAAAATGGGCAACCTTCCGATGAACGGGGGAGCAGCCCGCTGGAAAGTCTACGTGCGAAACACCTGGAAAGCAAGATTGACATTTCACACCAAAAAAGATAGCTTGTAAAGCCACGGATCCCCCATGGAATCTTCCCACACATTCCGGCAGATGGAGGTGGAGGCGCTCGATCAGCGCCTCTCATACCTGCCTGAGGCGGACATCCAGTACCTCACGAGCGCAGGCAACGGGCAGCATGAAATCCTGCGCCGCTGCTGCCTCGGAATTCTCCACACTGGAACGGACAACGACAGTACGGCAGAGCTTCTGGAGCGCTATCCGAAGTTCAATGTGCACATCGATCGGACGCGCGACAGCATCAAGTTCGTTCTCGAGAACGGCCCCCTGTCCGCGTTCATCGACGGACAGCGCATCCACGCAGCCATGCGCGAACACCTGTGTTCAGCCGCCATCGATCTCATCTTTCACGCCCGGGCCATCGGTACGCCCATGGGCCGGCAAGAAATCACCGACGCCATCTTCCGCATCCTCGATCACGCGAGCGTCTTCCAGCTCATCCCGCCGGTAGCCGATCCGTTCAAGCGGGTGGAGAATTCCCGCTACGAGCTCACTCGCATCACCTGCTTCGGCGGACACACGATGAAACCGCAGAGCGAGGAGTACACGTACGTCAAACGCGTCTGCCAACAGTTGGCAGAGCGCTTCTGCGAATTCATCACCGGCGGCGGCCAAGGGGCGATGCGTGCCACCTTCAGCGGCGCGAAGGCGGGCTACACGTTCGAGCGCATCACGAATGCGCGCGCGTTCGGATTCAACTGTCCGGGCATCATCACCTCCGAGCCGCCGAACCTCCACGTGCGCCCCCTCGTCATCCTCCCAGACATCGAGAAACGCCTCGAGGCTTTCATCCGTGCATCGATGGGATGCATCGTCTTCCCCGGCGGACCGGGGACCGCGGAGGAGATCCAGACGATCCTCTCCGTCCTCCTGCATAAGGAAAACCGCGATCAGGTCTACCCCATCATCCTCACGGGACCCGAATCGTCGCGCGGCTACTTCGAGGCAATCGACACCTTCATCATGAAGACCGTCGGTCGGGATGCCATCCGGGAACCTGAACCGCTCTACGAGATCATCATCGGCGATCCGGAACGCGTCGCACAGCGCATGATGGCAGCCATCGGCAGAACGGAGAATTGCCGGAGCGAACATGACGATCCGAAGCTGTGGTACCGCAGCCTGTACCTGCCCGAAGAGGTGCAGCAGCCGTTCAACCCCACACATGAAAACGTCGCCAAGCTCGAGATCAACCGCGACCAGTCCCCCTATGCTCTCTGCGCGCAACTGCGCAAGCTCTTCTCCGCCGTCGTCTACGGGAACGTCACGGATGAAGGCGTGAAGAGCATCCGCGAGAACGGCCCCTATGAGCTCAGGGGAGACCCTGCCATGATGCAGGAGGTGAGTACGCTCCTCGAGCGCTTCGTTGCCGAGCGACGGATGAAGATTGAGGGAGAGTACAAACCCTGCTACAAGGTCGTCGCGTGAGGAACCGCCTACAGCATCCCCCCGCCGGTGAAGAAGGCGAGGGAGAGAAGCGAGACGACCAACATCGTTTTAAGGAAGACAACGAGTGACGGCGCAACTGTCGTCCCCAACGATACACCGAGGACATCGACGATGAGTGCAGAACGGTGTGCGGCGCTCCCCTCACCCCCTTCATTCCCCTCTTCGACATGTCTGAGCGCATTGCGCCATGCCCCGCCGCTGACGACCATGGCCAGTGCAAGACCGCCGGAAGAAATGAGGAACCCCAAGAAGAACGCGCCGAGCGCCTGCGACCCTGCGAACACCCCGAGAATGACGGGGAGGAGCACAGCCATGAGGGAGAGTGCGAGTCCCATCTTCCAAACAGCTCCGGAGGCCGCTTTCCGGACGGCGCGCACACCGTCATCCAGCACGGGAGCGCGCCCCGGCTGCGACTTGGAGAGCCACACGCGGGCAATCGACCGACTCCCGCGCAAAAGCACACTCAGGACAGCGAATGAAACAGCGGCACCGAGGAGCAGACAGACCACGACAAGAGTGGTCGCCGCATTCGCAGCATCGAAACTCGCGGCACCGCTGAAGGAGATGAGCAGCAGGACGCCGCTCAAGATGCCGATCCCCACCATGGAGACTCTCCCCGCCGCAATGAGAGCGGAACCTGCGCTCCGCAGAACATCCGTCCTCGCACACACCTGCTTGGGGAGATCGGAGGACCCCGCAATCGTTCCTGCATGTTCCATCGCAGAGCAGGAAGCATTGACCGCCAACTGCACCCCAAGGAGGGAAAGCATCCCCACCATACTCATGGCGACACCGAAGAATCCCCCGGCAATGAAGGCAATGACGACATCCGCAATGAGGAGCACCGTGAGCAGGCAGACGGAACGCGCACCGAGCGCTATCCCTGCGAGAGTGGCTGAGACGAACCCGTCTTTGTACTCTGCCGCAAGGCGGCGTACGGGAGCGAAGTGTCCGGAAGTGGCATATTCTGCCGCCATGGAAAAGACGATGCCGACAACGAGGCCGGTGATGGTGGCGATGTAGACTCCAAGGAACATATCGGCTGCCAGCAAACCGCGGCAGAGGAAGAACGACCCGATGAGCAGGAGTGTCGCAGCAAGGAAGAGTCCGTTTTTGAGGACCCCCTGCACATTGCGATCCCCGCGTTTCGTTCGCACCACGAAAGAACCGAAGATACTCGAAACGATGCTCAGGCCGATAACGGCAAGAGGGAGCACTGCTGCCTGCTGAGGGGCACTCTCTCCGGGCATGGACGACCCGATGAGGACAGCAGCAACAAGAACGAAAAGCACGCTCTGCAACAGATCCATCGCACCACCGACAACTTCCACTACGGTGTCACCTGCGAGCAGGGCGCCCGCCACTGACACACGAGTGGCACCCGCTGCCGCTCCCGTATCTGTACCCGCCAAACTCGCCCCTTGAAAGAATATTCCACCTGCAACCCGGATGATCAGTGCCACAATCGAAGCACCTGCAGCGAACGCCACCATTGGACCCCCGACATCATTCAGCGACACGCCGAGGAATTCCGTGAGGAGAAGGAGAAGGAACGCCAAGCCGACGACGACGAGTCCCACCACCGCGAATCCAGTGATCGCCCCGCCGAGAAATGCCGTGCGCAACGCTTCTGTGAGACCGATACGCGCCGCTTGCGCCGTGCGCATTTGTGCCGTATGTGCGGCGCGCGCCGCACAGGACACGGAAGCGAGTGCCATGATCACTCCGAAGAGAAAACTTCCCGCGACCATCGGGAACGGCCACGCTCCGCCGGCAACAACACTCCACCCTCCGTCCATGATCGCATAGAGGCAACCGGCGAATAGAAGCGAGAGGAAGAGAACGACCCACCGGACGTGCCCGAGGAAAGCGGCCACACTGCTGCGCTCCGCCAGTGCGCTGTCCTGCATCTTCTGCGTCCCCACACCGCGCATCCCCACAGCGATCCGGAAGCTCATCGCAGCAACGAGTGCGAGGATACCCGTCACGAGGACGACGAGCAGGACGTTGGAGAGGATATGCGAGAATGGGAAGACGGAAGCAGCGAGTGCACTCATGAAAAGTGGGGGGATGGAGATCGAAGGAATTGTAGAAGAACCTCTGACGGTTTCCCATGTTCTTTTCACTGCGCTATGGACAAAGAGCGGATGACCCGGAGAATCAAAAAATCAGAGGAACCTTCGTCCCTCTGATCTTTGAATCAATCTGATTCCCCCCTGTCCTCCGAAACGCGACGTTCAAAGGAGGATGCCTCTTTTCCGATCACCTGAACTTCAACATCGTTGCAGATTGCTCTGCGGCAGACCGGCGCACACTGCGTACCGTCGGATGCTCCGTGGGGAAGCCTGTTTGAACGATCGCCACAGGCAATGCGGACGATCGGGGCATCACGCGCGTCATCGGAACGGTCCTGTTCAAGATCCTGTAGGTACCGGTCCCCGGCTTCGCGACGTTATTCTTGACACGAACGGTGCGAGCGCGCTGCAGTCTGGCCAACGCTTCCATTCCCGCACTCGTAACAACGGGCTTCTTCTGCTTGGCCTCTTTCAGAATGTTGCGCGTCTGGTTCGCATCACGAACCGCACGGCGCGAAGGTCTCTGGGAAAAGTAGTATTCCCGAGCACCGGAGAGCGTCGTGACATCCGTAGTCGCCGCGAGCGCCGGAGCGATGAGCGCCATGGCCAACGCAACGGACATGGAGGAGAGGAAGATTTTCTTCATAGAAGATGAGGAAAGGGATAACAAATACAGGCACAGGGTAAAGAGGAGAGGGGGAAAGCGCAAACGTTTGTCAAAAAAAGATGAAGACATGATTCAGTCATTTTGACAATAATCGATCTTCAAATGAGAGATAGAGGAACCTATGGCTTCCGTAAGCCAAAAATTACGTAAGCTTCCGGATATTCGCCCGCACGCCACGCACAACTTTCTTCGCGGCTTTTGCCGCTTTCCTCCCGACCTTCTTGGCGACGCGCTCCACCTTCCGCTCGCCCTTCGCTGCCATCCTGTAAGCCACATCCGCTTCCTCTCCGAAATAGTGCTGCACTTCCTTCTTTACCTGCTGCACCTTCTTCAAGGCAAAACCCTTCATCGTTTTCCAATGCGTCTGCACCTCATCGCTCCCGACGAACTTCTGCACCTGATTCGCCAGCGTCCGACCGTCGCGCTGAAGATGCTTGCCAAGCGTCTTCGCCGCCATCTCGGCGTCCTTGGCATTCGCCAGCTCGTCACGGAGTTTCTTGTTGCTAAAAAGGTATCCGGCCATCGCACCGCCGAGGGCTCCTAAGAGGAGGGAGAATTTTTTCATGATCAGTGGGGAAGCGGCGATCAGCATACCGCAAAAGCCGCGCGAACGAAACTCGCCGCTTCCGAGAACTCAATATGCTTTCGCGAAGAGGGCCATACTCCGGGCCGGAGCGCCGGAGAGAAGATCTTTGCGCCCTTTGGCTTTCTTCGGATCAGCATCGAGCAGACGGATCGATGCTTTGACTTCATCTTGGATCTTCTCGGCCGTGGCCAGCTCTCCGTCCCACGGCGCCCATACGAATCCGCCTTCGCCGTCGATATGCTTCTTGAGCTCCTCATACGACTTCGCTTCAAACGTATGATCCTCGAGGAAATGCTGTGCCTGTGTAAACAAGCCTTCCTGAATGGACTGGAGTAATTTCTCGAAAACACCGCTGGTGCACTGTGTGAGCGGCCACGCTTCCTTGGCAGATGTGTCCCGTCGCACAACCGTCACCTGCCCGGCCTTCAGATCCTTCGGCCCGATTTCGAGGCGTACGGGGATCCCTTTCACTTCCCATTCGTTGAACTTGAAGCCCGGAGATTTCTCGGTTCGATCATCAACATGCACACGGAAGCCGGATAATCGAGTCTCCATCTTACGACATGCTTCCAGCACGGCGGCACGCTCCTCATCCGATTTATAGATCGGGACGAGCACGATCTGGGTCGGAGCGAGGGAAGGCGGGATGCGCAGGCCCTTCTCATCTCCGTGCACCACGATGAGCGTACCGATGAGCCGCGTGGAAACCCCCCAGCTCGTCATCCAGGGACGCTGCGACTTGCCGGCGGCATCGAGGAAAGAAACATTGTACGCTTCAGAAAACCCCTGACCGAGATTGTGCGACGTCCCCGCCTGGATCGCCTTCCCGTCGCGGGCGAGCGCCTCCGTCGTCAGAGTGTACAGAGCGCCGGCGAACTTCTCATGCTCCGGCTTACGACCGGTGAGCACGGGGAGCGCGAGCATCTCGCGATCGAACGCCGTATACATCTGCAGCGCCGCTTCGGCCATTGTATCCGCCTCCTCCTTGGTCGCATGACAGGTGTGCCCCTCCTGCCACAGGAACTCGAGCGTGCGCAAAAACGGTCGCGTGCGCATCTCCCACCGCACGATGTTCGCCCATTGATTCAACTTGATAGGAAGGTCCCGATGCGAATGAACCCAGCGGGCGTATGCCGAATAGATGATCGTCTCGCTCGTGGGACGCACGTAGAGCTTTTCGGTAAGTTCCTTTCCTCCCCCGTGCGTCACCACCGCGCACTGCGGGGCGAATCCTTCGACATGATGCGCCTCCTTCATAAGGAGTGACTCAGGGATGAAAAGCGGGAAATAGGCGTTCGAAACTCCGAGCTCCTTGATACGACGATCGATGTCCCGCTGCATCGCCTCCCAAATGGCGTAGCCATAGGGTTTGAAGATGATGCATCCACGCACGTCGGCATTTTCGGCGAGATCCGCCTGCTCGATGACATCGAGATACCATTGTGAGAAGTCCTTCTTTGGATCGGCAAGTCGGGGCATGGCGAATGGAAGAAAACGAGGTCATCTTAAGCTCCTCATGAAGGGGAGACAATGCGAGAAGGACGACAAAAAGGGCCGCTGCATCCTGCAGCGGCCGGGCCCTTTGAGGAATCCACAGTACCGTCCATGGTTGTCGTGCTTTTCAGTAAGCCTTCGCCAGGATCACCTGATGCTCCGCAGGCCTGCCTGTCAGAAAGCACGTATCAACGTGCTGCGGCGTCCGTTCCAGCGGAATGCAGCGCAACGTCACTCCATCCCCCGCTTCCTTGACGCCCTTTTCGTCCTCCTTGCTGCCGGCCCATCCGGTGTGAACGAAGAAGTTCCCTTCCTTGAACGCCGCACGAATTTCTTCGAGCGTCGTGCAGACGCGGGATTTCTGCCGAAGGCGTTCCTGCGCGGCAGTGAAGAGAGCGGATTGCATCTCTTCGAGTGACAATCTGGCTGCCGCTCCGAGTCCGCCGAGGGGGACGGTCATCTTCGCCGACGTGTCCCTCCGGATGAGCATGACCTGGCCATGAGCGATCTCCGAAGCGCCGACCACGATCCGCAGAGGAATACCCTGCTTCTCCCAGTCGTACTGCTTGAGACCGAGTTTGCGATCCGTCGCATCCAGAACATACGTGACACCAACATGATCCAGTTGGCGCCGGACAGCATCCAGGAAACCCTCTCGAAGTTGTTCATCGACCGACGTTTTTTTGTCGATGATGAGCAGGATGGCTGCCTGCACGGGCGCGATGCGGGGCGGGAGAACCAGCCCCTTGTCATCGCTGTGCGACATGATGATCGCGCCGATGATGCGCGTGCTCATGCCCCAGCTCGTCTGATAGACGAACTCGGACTGCCCCACTCCGTAGGAATACTGGATTCCGAACGCCCGGGAGAACTTCTGCCCGAGGTAGTGCGATGTCGCAGACTGGAGTCCTTTCCCGTTCTGCATCATCGCTTCGATGGAATACGTATCCTCTGCGCCGGCGAATCGTTCGCCGGGAGGCTTCCTGCCGGGGATACAGGGGATGGCCAGTGTTCCTTCGACGAATCTCCTGTATTCCTGCAGCATATCCAGCACTTCCTGTTGCGCTTCTGCCTCCGTGGCATGCGCGGTGTGCCCTTCCTGCCAATAGAACTCGAATGTCCTGAGGAAGGGCAAGGTGCGGCGCTCCATGCGCCAGATATTGCACCACTGGTTGATCTTGATCGGCAAGTCCGATCGCGACGCCACCTTCTTGGCGAAGTCGGCGTACATGATCGTTTCCGATGTGGGCCGGAGGACCAGAGGATCCTCCAGCTTCGTGCCACCCAAGTGCGTGAGGGTGGCGAGTTCGGGCGCGAAACCCTCGACGTGTTCCGTCTCCCGTTGAAGCAACGAGAGGGGGATCAGTGCCGGGTATTTCACGTTGCGGTGACCCGTCGCCTTGATGCGGGCATCGAAGACCTCGGTCACGCGTTCCCAGAGGGCACAGCCGTTGGGCTCGATGATCATGCAGCCCGGAACGTCCGAATAGCTCGCCAGGCGAGCGGCTGCGATCACATCGAGGTACCAACGAGAGTAGCCTTCACTACGGGGGGTAATGCGCGTCTGTTCACTCATGATCACACTCCTTCTTAAGTATGAGGGTACTGTAGACAATGCTTTCAAGGACCATATCGGCAGCGAAGCTGCCACAATGCAGATTACGCCCGTAGTGCAAGAATTGAAATTATTTGTCAAATATCCGGGGATGATTGGTCTTTAGCCTCCTTATAGAAGAAAACCACCTCCCCTTCACAAAGCATCTCTCATCGGAACCAAGAAATATTTGATGCATTCACCCCTCGATGAGGGAGCGTGCCTGCTCCCGGATCTCGAGCAGAGGGGCACTCTTCGCGAGCGACTCGATGCTTCTTCTTAAGAGATCCTCTCTGGGCTGAAGGAGCCGCCATGCATCTCGAATGACTGGTGCAAAACCCGAGTTGAGAATGATGTGTACGAGAACGTCCGAGGAAAGATAATCCTCACATTGTTTCAGCTGTCTCCATGCTTCCTGCGCAGCGCTTTGGTCTCGGGCTTGCAGGATGAGATAATGCAAAATCTGAGGATTCGCCGAGGAAAGACGGAGGACGTCCGCTGCTCCCCAGGAACATTGCCCGATGGTTGAGAGAATAGGAGCATCAGGAATCCCCTGCTTTGGAGCTACACCAAGAGCGCCAAGAAAAGGAGTCAGAAGATCCCTCCTGTCACACCAGATGAGGAACGAAGAAAGCTCCACCTGACGCTGGCGGATGGCATCTGTATCGAGAGGGCTTTCCTCCAGCTGCCGCTCAAGCCACTCCGCCAAATCCGTAAACTGCCTGAGTCGGAACGCAGCGGCTCCGCCCGCTTCTGCACTCTCATCCTCATGGGATTCCTCCCCCCGCAACTGATGCCGATGACAGAGAATATTCAATTCGCCAAGGAGAACATTCAGCATCTCACGGAGCGGTTCTGCCTCCCTTTGATGGTCAACGAGCATGATCATAAGGATAGCAAAAAGCGAATCACGTGTTCTCTTGCGGCCCCTCTTTGGCGGACTTCGGAGCAAATGTGACAGACTTCGTGGACCCGAATTTTTCCCAGTGAATCACAATGGGTGATTTGGAGCGGCCGTCCAATTCCCGTTCGTCTCCCACACGAATTCCATCCGCATCAATCTGCGCTACGCCTCTCCCCAGGAGAGAGCCGGATTCATCACACACATCAATGATATCCCCTTTCTTGAACGGTGCGAGGATCTTCTCAATTCCGATACTGAGAACGGAGGCGCGCCGTCCATGGCGCAGGAGATCGGCGATGACGGTACTCAATTCAATCTTTCCCGTACCTACAGCACCAACACGCAACCATCGCTGCAATTGCGACGCCTGAGCAACAGGCTCATCAGAGGAGAAGAATGTTCCCTCATGCTCCCCGCGCATCACGCGGCCAATCACTCCGGGTTTCTTTCCGTTCACGAGATACAGGGGGATGCCAAACTCCCTCATTAAAATCGCGGCATCGATCTTGCTGGGCATCCCTCCTGAGCTCTGATCCTTCCGCCTGGCCCAGAGGTATTTCTTCGCGTCTTCCGCATCTGTGATCTGAGAAATCACTTTCCCACCAGCGCGCGGCGGGCCATCGAGCAGTCCTTCGACATCACTCAAGATGATAAGTCGCTGAGCATCCAGCATCGCAGAGACATAGGCAGCGAAATGGTCATTATCGGTGAAATCTGTCTCCTCATCGGTTAGCAAGTCATTGTCATTGAGAATGGGGATGCGGTTCACCCGCAAGAGCGTCAGGAGCACATCACGCATGGATTCGTACCGCTGACGAATCGAGAAGTCTCTCCTCGTGATGAGTCCTTGAGCGATATCCAATCCCTCACGATGAAAGAGATCTTGATAGGCATGGATCAGATCTGCCTGCCCGATGGTAGAGCAAACCTGATTGAGGGTCGCCTTCCCTGTCTTCAGTCCTCGAACATCATCACCAAGACTATGCTTCCCAATGCGAACAGACCCCGAGCTGACCATTACCACTTTCGCAATATTCTCGCGCACCAGTTGCGCGATATCCGTCACGATGTGACGCATCGTCGCAAGATCGAGACCGCTCTCGTGCGCGAGTGTGCTCGAGCCGATTTTCACAACCGTGATATTGTCGAAACCTAAGTCAGCCATGGGAGGTGGCATTGTGTACAGTTTCCATGACGTTGACAAGAAAAATTACTGGCTTCTTTTGGCCGAAGAGCTGCTCTCGAGAGCAGCTCTGAAGGTTGTCAGCCTTGTACCGCGCATCCTCATTGGAGCAAGAGGCTCATGGATCTTCATTGTATGTGAAGCTGATTTTCCCATCATCCACCCATGCAAGCGCGGGGAATCCATTGATGTCTGGCATACCTCTTCCACGGAAATCCTCACCGAACGCTGACGTGCCGTTCCGCAGACTACTGAGAACATGAGCAAGGGCTACCTCAGACTGAGGCGTCACTCTGAATGGCTGAGTATGGGAATGCGGATTTTTCAGAGGACTCATTGTTGCCCCCGCTTTTATGACTGCACCGATTTTCGTGTTAATGAGAAAAGCGCGGGATGCGACAGGATTCTTCGCGAAATCTTCGTTGGCAAACCAAGGCGGAGAATTTTCGTTGAACAAATGAGGATGAGTACGGCAAAGATCGTTCACCGAAACCGGAACCCCCTCTATGAGAAGATAATTCCCTTTAGCACGATACAATGTTGATACCGAATAGGGCAGCAATGGTTTCTCTGAAGAAGTCTCCTCCCCTCCTGAAAAAGAGAGCATTGCTCGGGCATCCGCCCTGCTATAGAAATCAGACCCGAGAATCTCTCTTGCCTGCTCCTCCGACGCTTGCGCGCCAGGCGTTAGAAGTGTCTGCAAATGATTGCGAAAAGCTTCAAGGAGCCCCTCAACTGTTACATCCTCTCCTTGCTGGTCCAATGTGGACAGCAATTTGTCGGTAACGGCTTTTACAAACGGATCGCTCTGATAGTCAGGAACTGACGTAACCGTCTTTCTAAATTGCTCAAACATGGGAACCAATCCTCCCCTATTGATCCGACCTGTGTCAAGACACCATCCTCCTACGGCCTGATTTGACCACTTCCTCTCACGATCCACTTATAGCTCGTGAGCGCCTCGAGGCCCATGGGACCGCGCGCGTGGAGCTTCTGCGTCGAGATGCCGATCTCGGCACCGAGACCGAACTGCGCTCCGTCGGTGAATGCGGTGGAAGCATTCGCGTACACGGCAGCGGCATCGACTTCATGAAGGAAGCGCCCGATCGCCTCCTGATCCTTCGCGATGATGGACTCGCTGTGACCGGAGGAATACCGCTGAATGTGCGCAAGCGCTTCATCCAGACTCTTTACCGTTGCAATCGAGAGTTTGAGGGAGAGGAATTCCGTTCCGAAATGCTCCTCCTTCGCCGGTTCCAGTAATGAGGAATCGTAAGACCCGCGCAGGTGATCGAAAGCGGGCTTGTCTGCGAAGATGCGGACGCGCGCTGCTGCGAGCAGTTCGCCGATCCGCGGCAGATCGCCGAGACGACTCTCGTGGACGAGAACGGTGTCGACCGTGTTGCAGACGCTGGGGCGGCGGGTCTTGGCGTTGAAGATGACAGAAGCCGCCATATCGATATCCGCCGACTTGTCGACATAGATGTGCACGATGCCCGCTCCGGTTTCGATGACGGGAATCGTCGCCTCTTCGCGCACGAAGTCGATGAGCTTCTGACTGCCCCGGGGAATGACCACGTCGATGAGTCCCCGGGCATGGAGCATCTCACCGACGGCGGTGCGATCGGAGGGAAGCAGGAGGAGCGCCTCCGCGGGAATGGACGCTTCACGGAGTACCCGATGAATGCACACGACGAGAGCTTCATTGGAAAAGGATGCATCGCTTCCGCCTTTCAGAACACAGGCATTCCGTGACTTGAAACACAGGGAGAACGAATCGACAGTCACGTTCGGCCGCGCTTCGTAGATGATGCCGATCACCCCGATGGGGGTGGAGACCTTCGAAATCTTAAGGCCATTGGGCCTCGTACGCTCTTCGAGCACCTTCCCGACGGGCGAGGAGAGACCGGCTACCGTGCGAACATCATCGGCGATGGCATGGATCCGCTCCCGATTGAGCAGCAACCGGTCGAACTTGGGATCTTCCCGGTCCATGCGGGCGAGGTCCTGCACATTGGCTTTCAGGATAATCTCCGTATCGCGTTCCAAAGCGTCCGCCAGACGGCGGAGCACCGTCTCAATATCCTTCTCGGAGAGGCCGGCGAGGATCCTGCTCGCTCGCTTTGTCGCCTGCAGATGTTCAGTGAGATTTGTCATCGCAAGAAAGGGAACGGGAACGCTCTGCGGCTGCGGCAATCGCATCGCGAAAGATCTCAGGCAAACCTTTCTCCCGCATCACACGCAATGCCGCCTCGGTGGTGCCACCCTTGGATGTCACCGCTTTCCGCCACTCGATAGCGCTGCGCTCCTTTCCGTCGAGCAAGAGACTCCCTGCTCCGAGGAGATCCCGCGCGATCCGCGCGCTCGCCTCCTCATCGATGCCGAGTTCGTGCGCGGCATTCTCCAGCAGTTCGGCGAGGAGGAAGACATACGCCGGCCCCGAGCCGGCTACCGCCGTGAATCCATCCATCTGCGATTCCTCCGTGAGCCGTACTGTCATACCGATGGAGGAGAACAGTTCTTCGACATGTTCCATCTGACCGGGGGTGACTGCGGGCGACGGATACCACCCCGTGATACTGCGCCCGACACGCGCTCCGAGATTGGGCATGGCACGCACGACGGCGGAAGCGCCCGTGACATCTGCGATTGTTCTGATCGTGATACCAGCCATGATGGAAATCACCAATGTGTCGGTCCAAGCATTACCGACGCTCGTCATCAGGGCGGAAAAGGACTGAGGTTTGACCGCAAGCAGGATGCACTCTGCGACTTTCCCAGCGCGTGCCGGCTGATCGATCCTACGATCCACGGGAGCAATCGTGAGCTTCTCCGCATGTTGATCGCATAACCAGATCCGTTCGGTTTTCCCCTGGGAAGCAAGACCCTTGTACAAGGCGGAGCCCATAGTACCCGCGCCGATGATGACCGTGGGAATCATGAGGCAAGGGGGAAGAAGTAATCAGCTCGAATGAACGAAGGATATCCGCGTTTCCCCATGCACTTCGCGAGGATGGAATGACCGTAGGCGGCCATGCCGAGCCCGATCATCGTCCCCTTTTCATCGAGAACGGATACGATATCGCCTTTCTGGAATGCTCCTTCGAGAGACCGGATTCCCACAGGCAGCAGATTCGCCGGCTGATCCGCGCTTAGTGCTTTCCCCGCACCGGGATCGACGGTCACGCTTCCGCACCGATGGTCGGCGGAACTGGCGAGCCAGCGGCGCGTGCGCGACAGATGCGAACGGATCGGAAGGATCGTGGTTCCCACAGCCTCTCCCCGTTGGATCCGCAGGAGAACATCGGCGGTGGCGGCATTGGCGATGTGCGTCGTGATCCCCTGCGCCGAGAGGAGCTTGGCCGTTTCGAGCTTCGCCTGCATCCCTCCGCGCCCGAAGGAGGATTTGTGCCCGATGCGAATACGATTCATGTCTTTGGCGGGATGGAAAGTTTTGATGAGCTCGGCCCCCTTCTCCCCGAGCGGACGGTCGAAGACGCCGTCGATATTCGAGAGAATGATCAATGCATCTGCACCGATCATCGACGCCACGAGCCCCGCGAGTTGATCATTGTCGGTGAACATGAGCTCCTCCACGGCCACCACGTCATTCTCATTCACAATGGGAATCACCCCCTCCCGAAGGAGAGCGTCGAAACAACACCGCATGTTGGCATAGTGATCCCTGGTGCGGAAATCCTCCTTGGTGGCGAGGACCTGTGCGACGGTCAGTTTGTGATCCTGCGCCGCCGACCGATAGTTGAGCATGAGTTCCACCTGCCCGACGGCAGCCAGCAGTTGGCGTTCCCCCACGGATTCCACAGCAGACTTCCGGCGACTCAGACGATTCCTGCCGCACGCCATAGCCCCCGAGGAAACAATCGTGACCTTCACATTATTTTTCATCAGCGAGGCAACCTGCCGCATCAATCGGGCGATAGCGCCTTCGTCCAACGTATTCTGAGGTGTCAGAAGCGCGTTCGTGCCGATTTTGACGACGATCGTGGCGTAGGAGGGTTTCTGCATGACTCTGTTGTGAAGGGAGCTTTTCTCCTTGATGCGGCTCTGGCGCGATAGTAGCATTCGCTCCTTTCCTAAGCATCTCTTATGTCTTCTTCTTCCGAAATTCAGACTCCTCCGGCGAGGGATGTCGCCCTGCAACTGCACCAACGAATGCCGGGGATCCGGATCTCTTCCACAGGAACAGAGATCCCTCCGGAGCACCGCACATTCGGAGCAGACGATGATGTCCTCGAGCACGGCGAAGTCCTTCAAGTCACCAGCGAGCAGGGACGGCAGGTACGCGTAGTGGTCAGCAAGGCACGTGGCCTGCCGGGGGAACGTGTCGACGTCCTTCCTGATCCAGTGGTCGGCGCCGGAGCTCAAGAATTCGTTGACGCTGTGAAAGCAGCATTGGATGACACAAGTGATGGCATCCAAGAGGAAAAGTAACCACTCATTCACCTATGCCACGTACGAGTGCACAAAGAAAAGGCGAAACTGGTGGTGAATTTTTTGAAACCGATACACATCTGGTCTTCGGCGCCTACTTCTGCAAAGAAGAGGACGGTTCCTATAGAGCGAAGATGTACGGCTGCGATGCCATTCTCGATCATCAGTCGAATGTCCCCGCTCAGCAGTACGCATCCAGACACGAGATTCGCAAGGCGCTCGCGGAAGTTCTGACAAACGTAACGGATTGGAACATACCTGAAGACCAACGTGGGAAATCATTCATCGTGGAAACACGCAGGCAGCTGCAAGAGTTACTGCGGCTTTTGAACGATGATGACGCGGAATTGCCGGCACTGTTGCCGGATGACGACGTGCAGGCCAAACTCGACGCAGCCCTCTCGACAGCAATCACACTGGTGCAGGACCTCGAATGTGATGGAATACGCAACGCTCTGCGGAAACCCCACGATCCCTCTCTGGAACTTGATCAATCCGCCATCCAACAACTCAGAGTTGATACACAGAACACATTAGAAGATTTCAATGCAATGCTTGCACGTCTCGAGGATGGATCCGCCGAGATGGAATCCATATTTCCGCAGCTGTCACGCACCTACAATACACTCATCCTCTACGCCTCCATTTTAGATGAAAACGGCTACAAACTCTCACGCTCAGCGCAGGAATATCTAACCGCATTCACCGGAAATATGTGCACGCTCTTCGAACAAATGGGAGGCAACATGTTTTCGGTACGAACCTTCCGAGGCACTCCAAGACCATTCCCACCCAATCAATCGTCTCTCGATGACACACGTTGGAATGAACTCATGCAACAATATGATGAGGCTGTTCACCACATGGCTACTGCCGAACATATGGCGGAAAGATTGACCCCAAGGATCGGCGCCGAACGCGCGTACCGAATGCTCATCGATGCATACAATGCATTTATCAGGAGCGCGAAAGAGATTCAGGTATCCACCGGCCCGTTGAAACATTATCAACTAGTCCAGCGCGCACTGGCTCCTCAATTACAGCGATTGGCCGAAGCGATCGACTTCCCTACAGATGAGCTTGAGGCGATGGAATGACACACCTTGGATAGCGTTCGATAGAACGAATGAAAATTGAGAATGTGCGCTTTATACCGCCGCCACATCGCACACTCCTCTATAGGGACAATGCCGGCAGACGGCTTTCCCCGGCGTGGGGTGGAAATCCTTCGATTCGATCCGCTCGCCAATGGCGTGCATCTGCCGCACGGCATCCTTGAGCTGTCCCTCCGTGCGCTGCGTCGTCCGCTCAATCACTTCGTCCTCATTGAGAAAGAGCAGCGTCAGGCCGCGGCAGGAAACATCGAAGAGCTCCTTCGCCGCAAGCGCGTACACGGAGAGCTGCAGATCACTGTCGACCGCGTCCTGCTCCTTGGGCTCCCCGGTCTTGAAGTCGATGATGGCTACACCGTCATCCAACTGCTCGACGCGATCCAGCCGGCCCGTGAGTTTGAGATCATCGAGAGAGAGGGAGAAAGACTTCTCGACAGCAACGACTTGGCGCGGAGAGCGCACCCACCACGCGAAGAACTGTCGAAGCAATGTATCGCCGCGCGCCCGCGCGAAGTCCGCCTCGAGACGCGTGGCGAATACCTCGGGCGAGAAACACCCGCTCCAGATCTTCAGCAGCGTTTCCTCCGTGAGCTCTATCCCCTCGCCCCTCTTCTCAGCGGCGAATAATTCCTGTTGACCGCTTGAAGCTTGAGACTTTCCGCTTGAAGCTCGCTCCAATTCCCCCCACTTCTTGAGCGCATTGTGCACGCTCGCCCCGAAGCTCTCTGCGGGACTGATCCCCCACGGCAACTTCTTTCTGACTGCAAACTCGTACTGCCTCGGGCAGCGGCGGTACATAGCGAGCTGGGAATAGGAGAGGGGCACGGGGCTATCTTACCTCACTTCACTGCGAGGGCTCTTCGATCCTTCCAACCCCCTGCTCTACAGACCCCTTCGGAGGAATCACGTAGAGATGCTGTGCAAGCCATGGCATGGAAAGCAGTTGCTGTGTGGTCTGGCCTTCCTCCGCAAATTGAGTGCGCAGCTCAGACGCTTCCCGCTGGTAAAGATCCTTGTTCTGCTGGCCTGCGAACTCCGCCTCGAACTTGGAGCCGTCCTGCTCGAGGTACGCCTTGATCTGCTGTACGGATGCATCGAATTCCTCAACGGATTGAGAGGAGAGAGCACAGAGCCTGTCCGCCTCCTGCCGTAGGAGTCTTCGAACGTGATACTGCACGATGACGCGGACATTGTCCCGAGTCTTTCCTTCGCCACCAGTCCACTCCCATCCAACCATATTCGTACTTAAGAGCCTGCTCTCAAATAGCGCAAGGCTATGGCGCAACTCCCGCAAGAGAAGGTGCTGCATGGCGGTATTGGTCATGTGTTCGCTATTCTCCGATCCGGCCGATAACTCCTTCATGATCCCCACCTGTACAAGATCCTGTTCCTTCTCCCCACGCTCAAACGCCATGAGCACCTCCAAGACACTCACACCATCTTTGCCACGTTGAGAGATTGATGTTCCCCGATCGGTGGCCGTCTCCTTGAGCAGCTGATCGAACTTTGCAAGATCGAACTCCACCATAGATTCTTTCCCGGTCTCCGCATCTCTCTTCTGCACACGGATCATTCGCGTCGCTCCCTGCTCACGCAATTTCTTCGAGAGCAGTTGCACCTCGGCGAATGTCTGCGCCTGCTCGTAGACCGGCATCATCTGTGCAGAGAAGCCCCCTTCGGAGACGAAGCCGACGAATTTGGCCTGCTCCATGACGTGTTCATCAAAGCGCTTGGCATACTGTTGATCAGTCTCATTCGTCTCACGCGGAAGGAATGTCATGCGCCGAAGGAGCGCTCTCGTGATCTGGAAACGTGCTCCCGCATTCGCGGACTCGGTCTGAGAGAAGATCTCATCTTGCCACTGCCGGTACTCATCGCCATTGAGCGTCACCCAACTCCTGATCTTGCGAGCCGCCTGCCCGCCAAGGGATGTCCGGCCGCTCCCCTGCCAGTAGCTCTGCCGGCCGGGGCCGAGAGCGCGTAACTGATTGAGAAGATCTCCTTCGTGCTTCTTTGCCCAATCCTGCTCGTTTTGCTGCCACGTCTCGGCAACGGCATACATCTGTGTGGCAATCAGTTTGCCGGAGATGGTTGCGGCGGCGATGGGCAGCATGACGAGTCCGCCGGACGCCCCGAACGCAGCAAGCGCGCCCTCTCCCGCAACGAAAGCTTTGACGATGACCACGGACCCGACGGCGATCCCCACTGCGCTCGATGTTCCCTCCGTCGCATAGACGATCTTCATTTGGGAGTAGAGACCTTTGAGAGCCGGGTTGCTCGTGGCCGCGATTTTCTTTCCGTTCTCCTGCCAATCGCAGTATGCCATATAGAGGCCGAAAGCATCCCCCGCGAAGCCGGCGGCATTGCCTGCAATACGAAGGCTGGCAGCAAGCTTCGCTGCTTTGAGCGCACGTCCCACCTCCGCCACGTCCGTCGTCTGCACGGCACCGGCGATGATCTCCTTGGCCTTGCCGCTCTGGCGAATGAGCGCGAGTGTCTTGGCATCCAGATCGATGGCGCCCGCCTCCTGCGCAAGCTTGAGGAGAGTATCGACATCCTCCACGCGCACGTTCTTGAAGTTCTTGAGGACCTTCGCCCACTGCCGCTCATTGAGCAGCTTCGCCCACTGCCGCTCCGCCTGCCGCGCGGCACGCGTGGCGCCGCCGGTCGCTTCCACACCGCTGTCTGCGGCACGAGCTGCGGCACCCGGCTCACCCTCTGCCGCAACGGCCTGCTTCGTCGCCGCCTGCTTCACACTCTCGGGCTGACCATCCAAGGCGCTGGCTCCTTCGCCACCAACGGGACGTGGCTTCGCGCTTTGCGCAACGCTTGCCCCTTCTGCACTGGCTTCCCATAGAATACGACCCGCATCGGCAGCTTCATCGAACTCCCCTGCCAACCCAGTGCGTATCATGCGATCCGCAAATTCGACGCGGCGCTTCACCTCTGCCGGTTTGAGGTCAGCGATATCCCCAACAAGGATGCGATATTTTTCTTGGAGACCCTTGGCCGCATGCGCCTCTTGAAGCTGTGTCCACTCTTGATCCATTAAGGGCCGACCGATGGCTGCCACCGCCGCTTCGCGCCTGGCTTCGGGCAGGTGAGCCATCTTGCAATATTCATTGAAGCCACGTTGAAAGGCACGAGCCGACTGTTCGAACTCTTGCCTCGCCTTACGAAATGCCTCTATTTCCTTCGGATTACGTCGGGGCATGCTCTCAATCTGTTGACAACGCCGCCCAAGCTCCCGAGCCGCGCGAACTTTCTGCGGCAGGAGATACGCCAAGGAAGATGATACGGGATCAATCTGTTGCGCGATCTTCCACAGTTGATCCTTGGTCATGCCGCTTCCACTATCTCGCAAGAGATACTCTATCTGCCGAACTGCCTTCCCTCTCGTCGTGACGCGGCCAACCGGTTGCGATACACGCTCGGTCAATGCGCGAGGATATCTCTGTTCATTATACTTCACATCGGATCCCGATACCGTGCCGACAATGGTTCTCGCATGCTCAGGAGAAAGACCTGCTTGCACAAGCCGACGAGTGAGTGCATCCGGTGCAGCTGCTGCCGTGGTAACATCCCGCAGAAAACGCCAATCGTTTCTATATCGATATAATTTCCACGCAGCAACACCTGTCATAACAGTACCTCCTCCCACAACTGTCAGCTCCAAAGGAGTTGCCTCCAGAGCGACAGCCGCACCTTCTTGCACACCTTCCGAAGCCCAATCCCACAACCATCCCACAGAACGCTTGAATACCCCTTTCGCGACAGGACTGAGCGCCTGACGGACATACTGGATAGCTCCGTCCGGAAGGTCAATGTTTGCTGCGCCGGAAACGATGCCCTGCGCGCAGTTATTGAACAGAAAGTATTTGATGCGATTGCCCTGCCAATCATTGGCAGCGCCGATCATGCGTGCGATCTTAATCTGCAAGAAGAACGTGGCAGTACCATCGGCGCTGTCCTTAAGGCTCTTCGGGTAGCCCCCCGACTCATCCTCCCGGAGACCATTTAGCAAGGCATAGATCTCCATAGCATCACCAATGGTGATGCTTTTGTCCAAGCTTCCATCCAACACCTCTTCAAACTGCTTTCGTCCGTGGGCAAACCTGAGCAAATACTGCCGCATCGGGCTGTTCTTATCTTTGATTCTGACTGAGAGGGCACGCAAGGCGGAGATGAATATGGGAATGTCTTCCAAAGGGAAAAATTTCCGGGCGTTCTGAAGGGAATCAGCTGTAAGTCCGTGCAATGTCATCGTCCGATAATGCTCGCAGAATGTTAAGAAACCCTTCTCTCGCCCCTGCAGGCCTGCGTCCAGCTCTAATATCCGCTTCTGTAATGTAATGTCACTCCGAGCCTGTTCAAACGACTCTTTAGCCGAGGGAAGAATGGCCTCAGCCACCTGCTCGATGCCGGCACCTTCCAGAGTACCGTCTTTGACACCTTTGATGAGCTTCCCGGCACCCCTGAGGGGATACCACAGGTATTGCGTTAACTCATTGACTGTCAGATCTTCAAAACGCTTTCGACCATTGGAACCGGTGAACTTCTTCCGGAGAAAGGCTTCGTGATGCTGACTCACCATGGCAAGGAACCATGCTGCTTTTTTGTCAGCCTCTATCGGCTTCGGCTGTGCGAAGAAAATATTCAATCGATCGATGTCAGCAAGAGACTTGACCTTGCACAGCAAACCCAAACGACAGTTGGGAATATCGGCGCGTGAGAGTAATAGGCGAGTCACTGCCTTCACTTCTTCTTGTTCCGTGATACCAGCTTTTTCCATCTGATCCGGATACATCTGAAGCAAACCTGTTATGAAAGATGCCATCACTTCATCTCGAGCCATCTCCAGAGCAACCGGTGAGATTCGTTCGGGACCCTGCAGGAGATCTTCCGCTTGTCCCGTCGGCGTGTCAGTGACAGCGGGAACTGCTGACGGAGGCAATTCCGAACTCACTGGTGAAGTCGGTGCAGGAGTAGACGGTGCCACTGCCACTGTCTCAGTAGGAGCAACTGGCGTTGTACGTTGCTCGACTGGCTTACTCGATCCGGGAGACGGCGAAGTCGGCACATCTGACGGAACTTGCACCTTCCCGGAGAGATCTTCGAGGTGCTGCCGTGCCTGTTCCAATGTCTCGTTTCGCTCCCGTTTGCCCCGCTGAACCTCTTCGATAGCACTGAGGCGGCGATTCACAGCCGAAAACACCGACTGCGCTACTCGCGGGCTGTCTTTCATTTCCACAACCAATGCTTGCAACTGCTGAATGGACATCTTGCCCAACGCCTCATCCATTGCCACAGAGGCCATCTGCTCGAGAGTTGTGTAGGAAGGCTGTTGGGAGGGAATTTGTTCTGACATAGTGAAAAATAAATTGGATGATTAAGGCCCGGTAGATCCCACAGAAGGTTCCCGATCAATCACGGCTTTGTAGTAATTCTGAGCCACCACAGGCTCAACGCGTGCAATCAATTCCACAACCTTCAACCATAATTGGAGTCGTCCGAGCGCTTGATGATTTGCAGGCAACGATGCGTCATCGAAAGCATCCGGAGGAGGCATCTGAATGTAGGCCTGCTGACGCATGAACCACAGTTGCATGGCATCTCTGATAGAGAGTGACTGCAATGCCTCCATGAGTTTTCCATTGGCATTCACAACAGCAGGAAAAGCTGGCCCATACCTCGTCAACCACCGTGGCGGCGGATTGAATTTCCCTTTCAGGGCCGTGAGTGCCCGATTGAAGATCGCACGTTGCGGTTCCGGAACCGTTGCAATCATCGCATCGTTGTACATAGACATTGGGTTGGCCCCGATCGTTGAAAGAAGATTGATGAATGCATCTCTATGCGGCTCCAATTGAGGATCGAGGGTACGCAGGGCCTCTCTGCCATCCGCAGAATGCAAGTCTTCCGCCAGGATGGAATGATCCGGTGACATCTCCCTGAAAGCCTCTTGAAAAGCATTTCGATCGTAAACCGGCGCAAATCCTAACGGATGTCTCTTGCATGCCCGATTATGCCGATGGATGGTGCGCATCACCGGCCCAACATAATCCAAATAACGGCCAAGGGTGAGTGTATTGAGATCAATGGGTTGCCACGCGCCCGCGGCATTCTTCACGGATTTATTCTGAAGCAGACCATTGGTCCGAATGTCTTTCTGACACACCTTGGCAAGAAACCGGAGGGCGGACTTCGACAGTTCATCAGGCATGCGACCGAGATGACCGGCAAACGCAGGGGATGTGGTATCAAGAAGATCCTTCAGCGAAATATCGGCAACGTGCAATGCTGGATTTTCCATGAGGGTCACCACTCCCTGCCGTGCGGTGTCTGTACGCAGACCTTCCCCGGCCGCGAGACCGCGATGAATATCCAATAACGCCATGACAGCCGATCCGGATGCAGTGGGAACCGCCTCAGGTCCCGCCCCCGCCGCATCGATCTTATCAATCGTCACCTTCCCCGCCGCATCGATCTTCACATGATACTTGTGACGCGAGGCGCCCGGAACATGTATCGGCGTGATCTCTCGCTCGAAAGTACCTCCCGCCTTCTCCCTAAAATCCGGCTCAAGAGCTCCTGTCTTCGTGAGAAAGTCTTTCCTCTCGGCTTGAGGGACTTGTGAGAGCGTCGAAGTCATCTGAACCTCAATTTCGGCGAGCTGCGGCGGAGTGAGAGTTGGATCCTTCAACTGGGTAAGAAGCCTGATGAGTACCTTCTTCGGGCCAAGCATGGCATCGAGCTTATCTTTGAAATACTTCTCCAGATCCTTCTTCCATCCCGTCATCTGATATACCTCGTAGGCAAGATATGCCCCCAATGCGAGAGCACTGCCAGCCATAATTGTCGTGAGCCACCCACTCTTGCTACTCGGAGGACTATCACTTTTTCGCATGAGCAACCTCCAAGCAGTGAATAGCGCAACAGCCCCGATGGCTATCCCCGCTCCAAAGGCCACCATCTTCTCTTTGGATGACAGTTCCCTCGGCATGAACGGCAACCTATGTTGAATCCCCCGCTTCGCATTCACTTCGACCTCAAGCTTCCGCAAGTCCTCCTGTACTTCGTCCTTCTCCTTCTTCTTCGCCGCATCGGTCTCCTCAAATTTCTGCTCCACCTGCCGGCTGATCGCGTCGATCATCCATGTCTCATGGTAGACGGGGGGAAGATTCGCCAGATTGATGCGGATGTCCCTCACCAGCTGCCTGAGTTCTTCCTTGCTCAATTCGTGTACCTTCTGCGTCTGCAGAGCCCGATCATCGAGACGGGCGATATCTCCGATGACCCCGCGCAGCGCACTCAAGCGCGCTGACGTGGTTTTACGAACGTCGGCGCTCTCATTGAGCTCTGGACGTGGATTGCGGAACCCTTCCGAGAACCGCGCGTTGTCGATGCCGCGACCGGGTGAAGCCATAAGAAGAGTGTGTAATTTTCCTTAAATTATAGCAGAAATCGGCCTTTCAGCCAAGGATATTTGACATGGCAAATCGGGTCGACAAACCGCACCGAATCTCTCCTTTCCCGCCTTCTCTTACGCCACTTCGATCCTGTATGCGTCGCCCTTCGCCATACCGAACACCTTCGTTTCCTGCACGTCGTAAGCGATTTTCTTGCCCTTCACATCATCGAGGAATTGCTTCACCGCTACGTTTCCATCCAGTGTTTCGGAATGCACGATCTTGTCCCCCAGCATCCCATGACTGGAAATGCTCACGGTCAAATTGTAGGTATCAGGAGTACCAGGAGGGACACCCGGTTTCTTGGTGATATCCAATTGTGAGAACTTGAGATCCTTTCCGATGACGCCTGTCCCCGTTGCCTTGAGCTTGTACGTCTTGCCACCGATGATGATTGCATCGCCTTTCGCATGCACCGGATATTTGTCTTTCGGATCATTTCCAAATTTGATCTCATAGGGCACCTCTCGCTGGAGCGATTCCGTATTCGAAGGAGCCGCTTTCTGCCCATGGAGGATGCCGTAGAGCGTGACGGTGGTCTTCCCGGCTTCGCGCGCCAACTTGAGATATTCCGTTGCAGCTGCCATTACAATCGCATCGCGGCTCATCGTCGGATTTTTGGCTTCCAGTTCCTTGAAACGCACGAGTGCCAATTCGTCATTATTCCCCTGTCGCACCGTGAGACCGTGAGACTTGAGCGCCTTGGCGAATCGTTCGCGGAGATCACGTGTCCCGTGGATCGCATCGAACTGATCATGCAATGCCTTGGCATCTTCATCAACTTTCTGCGCGCATGCCTTGTCACCCATGCACTTCATTTTCTGGAACATTTTGATTACCGGCTGGAAATTGATCCACAGATCGAAGAGCCACTTGGTTCCCTTGAGGAAACCCATCCCGGCATCCGCCTGCTCCCGAAGCGCAACCTCCTGCGGCGTCATCTCGTCTTTCACTTCGGCTTCGGTAGGATCGGCCCTCGCGGCATCAACGGCCGCTTTTGCAGCTTCGAATTTTGGATGGAGAGGACCTGCCGGTGCAACAGATACGTCCCGTTTCAGCTGATCAATCTGCGTTCTCAACACACTAATATCCGTTTTGTTCAGTGCGTTCAGACGCGCATCGAGCGCGCTCTTCAATGCTTCATACTCGCTGGGTACCCTGGCTGTTTTGTAGCGACTGGCTACCTGCTCCACAATTTCAGGAATACGCCTCTTCAAATCATCCGCTCTCCCAATCGCCGTCTCTCGTTTCGTTTTGTCTTCGGGGCTCTCCGCGGGAGCAGCAGGAGGTGCTGCGGGCGGCGCAGCCGGAGGAGCGGCGGGTGGAGCCGCTGCCGGGGCTGCGGCGGGAGCAACCACCGGAGCCAATTCTTCGATCTGCTTACGCAAATCATCAAGCTTCTCCTTGGCTGTTTTCTTCCCGCCTTCGAATGATTCGATGAAACGAAAATCGGGATCAGGCATGAGAGGGAGGAGAAGCGAGTGTGGACTCAAATTGAGCAACGGCTCCTTCCGTCGCCTGAACAGCCGCCTCGTACTTGGGCAGTTCCTGAGTCCAGTTCACTTTTTCCGCACGCTCGAGGATGTCGGACAGCTTCTTCAATTGCGGCTCGGACATCGTTTCCATCTTGGCGAGCCACTCCTTGCGTTCGTCATCCATGAGGAGCTTGCTCCCCTTCACCAGACTGATGAGGCGATTGAGATCGATGGGCATAAGGTGTGTATGTACAATGTATTATAGCAAATTCCTTAAGAATTCTCAATTGTTCCATTTTTGTTTTGATCTGGAGGCTGGCGCGCCACGGGGGGTGAAGGGGAAGGCCCTGCCGCGCGAAGCGCGCCGACGAGTCGACCCCGAATCCCTGGAGGGGTCGACGAGGAGGCACAGGGCCGGGAGGAGAGGCTCTGGCGCGCCGGCGTTTTGGCGCCACCTTTGCCGCCGGGCAAAGGTGGCAAAATAGGCGAAGGAACAGTTCATCTCTGAAGAGATGAGGTAGTGAACGGCTGCATGCACATCCTCTTCTCCCGTGCTACTCTTGCCCCACACACGTTCCCCCATCCACTCCCCATGAAGATCATCCACCTCGAACGCGGGTTCTCCTACTCCGACGCGCAGCGCCTCACGCTCGCGCGCAAGCTCAGCCGGCTCGCCACCTACTGCAAGAGACTCAATCGGGAAGATTCTGTCGTCCGCATCGAATCGGAAATGCAGCCAACGGAGAAGAACCGCGACCAGATCCTGATCTCCATCACGGTGGAACTGCCGGGGAAGAACCTGCGTGCCGAGTCGCGAAAACGCGACCCCATCGAAGCGGTGGACCGCTGCATGGAGAAGCTCGAACCGCAGCTCAAGAAGTACAAAGAACTGAAGACACGGCGGGGACGGATGATGGCCGCCCGCCATAAGCGGGCGGAATGAAGAATTCAAAATGGGAAATGGGAAATTGCTCTAAGGAACCTCTGAAAAACTGCCAATTTGTCACCCTGAGCGGAGACGAAGAGCGACAAATTGGCAAATAGGCACATGTCATGGTTCGTCTCCGCTCACCATGACATGTTTTTCAGAGGTTCCCTAACACCATTTCATTTCTTATTTTGCATTTCCCATTTTTCATTTCCACTTCACTCTCCCTTCGAGTGAATCCACCACGGTGATCCACGTCTGGCCGCGGCCCAGCGGAAGCGGCTGACCGGAGAGATCTTCGAAGACAAACGCTTTGCTGCTGGCATCCTTGCGCCATCGCCCCTCGATGGCTCTGCCGGAACGGAAGAGCATGGCCTTGCCTCTGCCAAGGACATTGATCTGCAAACGGCCGGACTCCCCCTCGCCGAGGACCGGGATCTGAAGGAGGAGCACATTCGACGGTTCCGCCTCACTCACGATGTCACCGTTCTTGCGGATGTACCGCCCAAGTCCGGGATCGAAGGTATAGGTGACATTATTCGTCGGATTGAAGAAGTTGATGGAAATGACGCTCGCTTCGCTGCCACCCGACGCATTGCCGACCGGGTAAGGCGGCCACGGAATCGAGGGAAGATCTGATGGAAGGAGATCGAGAGCCCGGTCATCTGCAAGGAAGAGATTGTGCGGCGCCGGCACAGATTCGTCGCGCTGGAAATGATCGTAGAAGTGCAGCCCGTTGATGGAGGTGATCGTGGGGTCCGTCGCGAAACGCCCGAGCGCCTCCGGGCTGCCGCCCGCGTGGATGAAGATATGACTCCACGGAAGGATGCCATCGATGAAGTACGGCCGCAGCGACCGGACGGGCCCGAGGATGCCCGGGAGATGCTTCACATCGTAGAGCGCGGCGAAGCGCGAGATGTAGCCCTCCACGAAGAACTCCTCGATGAGGAGTGCATCGCTCAGGCCCTTCTGATGGGGCCGCGCCGTCTCGTGATTTTCGATCATCACCGTCACGAGCTGCTTCCCGCGCGAGAATGACGGCAGCAGCGGCAAGCGCGAGAGGATGACGGAGAACGCCGGCTTGGCTTCCGGTTCGGCCCGAACAGAGCGATACGACGGAGTCTTCGCCTGAGGCGGATGGGCAATCGTGAGTGCAACAAGCAAGAGTGCTCCCCCAACAAAGCACGTGAGTGCGAACACGAGGACGGAGAGTAAACGGGCAAGAATGTTCATTGGTGACAGCTGCGCGAAGGAAACAATCATTTCTTGCCGCCCTTCTCCTTCTTTTCTTCTTTCTTCTCTTTCCCTGTTTCGACAGATGTGGCCGCCGCTTCCTTCCCTTCCCCTTCCGCCGCAGCACCCGTCGCTTCGGCAGCCCCCTCCACCGCAGCACCTTCGGCGGGAGCAACTGCGACGACCTCCTCTTCGCGCGGCTGTTGGATGAGCACGACAACGGTTTCCTTGTCCTCCTGCACAGTCACACCGGCCGGGAGCGTAAGGCCGCCGACCGTGAGCGTCGCACCGAAAGTCGCAAGGCCGCTGATGTCCGCGGGAATGTCGTGCGGCAGCGCAATCGGGAGACACTTCACCGTCACGTGATCATGCGGGATGACAACGATCCCGGCCAATTCCTTCACCGCCGGAGCTTCACCGACGATCCGCAGCGGTACGTGCGCCGTGATCTCCTTGGTCATGTCCACAGCATAGAAATCCGCATGGATGATGCGATTGGTCACCGGATGCACGTCCAATGCGTGGAAGAGCACCGGGATCTTCTTCTTCCCGCCGGTATCGAGCTCGACGAGCGTGCTCTCGCCCGCTTTGAGGTACGCCCGCTTGATCTCATTGTAATCACACTGGAGCGTGACGCCGCTTGCATCATGTCCATAGAGCACGCACGGCACTTTGCCGCTCTTGCGCAACACCTTCGCTGCGGGCTCCTTCGATCGGGCCGTCACTGTCAGGGGCACCATTTCCATGGATTCAACGTAAAAAAGCCAAGGGAGGGTAGGGAAAAAGGACTGTATGGTCAAATAAAAAGGAGGCAAACGATCGGCATCGAAAGAACAAGAAACGCCGAGAATGTGCGGAAAGTGATGATCCTCGTCATCCTTATTTCCTTCGATTTCTTTGATTTCCCTGATTCCTTACGCTGCCAGCACTCTGCGCGCCCCTCTCCATTTCCAGAAGTATTTCACTGCGCTGATCACATGGATACGACCGGTCTTCGTTAGAAACAAGGGAAGGAATCCCCCGCCACTCAAACGTTGCTTGCGGTCAGCCGCATGCACCTCTGGGCAGTACACGACGCGCTTGCCTCTGTCCCAACATCGTCGGCAGAGATCCGTGTCTTCGAAGAAGAGGAAGAACCGCTCATCGAATCCGCGCAACTGCTCGTAGAAGCCCCTCCGCATAAACATGCATGCACCCACCACCCAATCGATGTCACGCTGAAGCCCCGGATCCGTGTCGTGCTGCAAGTAGTGTTTCAGACGCCGGGGGAAGAGGTAGCGGAAGAACGTCCGCTTGATGATGACATCGAAGAACGTGGGAAACGTGCGATACGAGTCGCGGATCGTCCCGTCGGGGAACTGAAGTTTCGGCGCCAGGATGCCGATCGTTGGGTCTTCCCGGAGCATGGCCACCATGCGCTCGATGCCGCCCGGCTCCAGCTCCGTATCGGGATTGATAATGAGGAGGTACTCGCCTCCAACGTAGCGTGCGCCGTAGTTGTTCCCGCCCCCGAACCCGAGATTGAGCGGCGTCTCGACAATGCGGACCCCCCCGATGCCTAAGAGTTGGTTGCGAATCCGTCCGACGGAGTCGTCATCGGAGTGATTGTCGATGACGACGATTTCGATGCGATCCGCGATTGTCTGAGACTTGAGCGCCCGCACACACTTGGCCACATCGGCAGGCGTGCGGTAGTTCAGGATGAGAGCGGAGACGAGGGGTGGAGCCACAGGAGAAGAGTATGCCAGAGTACAGGGGGGCGACGGAAATGCTATGCTTCGCCCGTGCCGAAGAAAGCCCATAAGAAGGCCGATCACCTCGCGCTCTTGCGCAAGCGTATCGCGAAAGCGCCGACCGATCCGGGCGTCTACCGATGGCTGGATGAGGATGGAGATGTCCTCTACGTGGGGAAGGCGAAGAATCTGCGGAACCGTCTGAAGAGCTACGTGGAGAAGACCATGGCCAAAACCATGGGGCCGTGGAAGATCGCGCTCATGGAACGTGCCCGGGATTTCTCCTGCACGATCACGAATACGGAGCTCGAGGCGCTCATCCTCGAAACGAATCTCATTAAGGAAAATAAGCCCAAATATAACGTCCTCATGAAGGACGACAAGAACTACGTCTACGTCCGCGTCGCGATCCAAGAATCTTTCCCCAGCGTGGAGATCGTCCGACGGATGACTGACGATGGCGCCAGGCACTTCGGCCCGTACACGAGCGCTCTCTCTGTGCGGGAGACACTCGCCATGCTGCGTAAAATCTTCCCGTATCGCACGTGCAAGATGGACATAGCGGTCAGCGGTCAGCGGTCAGCGGTCAGCACCCGAAGTCCGAGTCCCGAATCCCGAATCCCGATTCTCGTCACTCACCGCGACCGTCCCACCCCGTGTCTCGACCATCACATTCATCAATGCTCGGCCCCTTGCATCGGCACCGTCACACCGGAGGAGTACCGCGCGCAATCCATTGACGGCGTGATCAATTTTCTCAAAGGCGACTATCGCGCCGTGCACGAGCTGCTCGCCACCCGCATGAAAGAATTGGCGACCGCCAAGAAATTTGAACAGGCAGCGAAGTTCCGCGATGTCCTCACCCGCATGCAGGCCATGCAGGAGAAGCAACTTGTTTCCGATACATCCGGTGAAGACGCAGACATCATTGGAATTGCCGCGGGGCGCGGACGGACGCAGGCGATCCTCCTTGCAGAACGTGATGGCAAGGTCATCGCGGAGAAGGATTTCCCGCTCTTGGGCGCAGCCGAATCAGTATCGGATGCACTCGCGCACTTCCTCACGCAGTACTACTCGCAAACGACGGATATCCCGCCTGTGATCGCCATCGGAGAAGAATTGCCCGAGCATGCGCTCCTTGAGGAGTGGCTCACGAAGGTACGCGGAGCCGCCGTGGAACTGCGCTTCGCACAGCGCGGGAAGAAGTCGCATCTCCTCTCCCTCGCAGAGAGAAACGCCCTCGAGAAGATGCGCGCGCAGGAGACGAAATGGGAAGTGCAAGCGAAGAACACGGAACAGGCCCTTAGAGAGCTCAAAGACCTCCTCGCTCTGGATCACCCGCCCAAGCGCATCGAAGGTTACGACATCTCGCACCTCGGAGGCTTGGAGACAGTGGGAAGCATGGCCGTCGCGAAAGACGGAAAATCCGCGAGCGACCTCTACCGGTCTTTCACGATCCGCACGATGAAAGAGGGTGAGATCGACGACTATCGTGCACTCAAAGAAGTGCTGGGGCGAAGACTGCGGCATCTCGCCGATTCGGTACGGGAGGAGGAAAAGATATGGAATGAAAAGGGAATCATCGTACGAAGGGGGAAAATGAGCGATCAGAAGGCATTGGAGAAGTTCCTAACACCTCACGTTGATGAGGTGGATACATCTGATGTGAATCCGAAAGAGTTCGTCGTCGTGGAGCGGAAGAAAAAAATTGTGGGGTCCGGGAGGATTCGGAAGATCGAGAAAGCGTTGGAGCTTGGCACAGTGTTTGTGGATGAGCGTTTACGGGGCAAGCATCTTGGACAGTGCATCATCCGGCACCTCCTCAAAGGCGTGAAAACGGGAAAGGTCTACCTGGAAACGAAGGCCGAACTGGAGGACTACTACACAGCCATCGGCTTCCGCACCGTCCGAACAGCACCAAGTCCCATCCTTGAAAAGGCGAAGCGTGCTCAGAAATTTTTTAAGAATGTCGAGGTGATCTGCATGATGTGGGAAGCATCGAAGAATAAGACCGATCCATCGCTCTCCGCGCGGCCCGACCTCCTCGTCATCGACGGCGGCAAGGGGCAGCTCTCTGCCGCGCTCGAAGTCTTGAAGGATGCGAAGCTCGCCATCCCCGCGATCAGTCTCGCGAAGAGGGAGGAGGAAGTCTTCGTTCCGGGATCAACGGAGCCCGTGATCTTCCCGAAAGATTCTCAGGCGAAATTCCTCCTCATGCGCCTGCGCGACGAAGCACATCGCTTCGCGAACCGGCATCGCGAGAAACGCACGAGGAAACGAATGATTGCATGAAATACGTAACAAACCAAAAATGATAATTGCATGTTATTGGTATCTCTTACCCCCTCTCCCTAACCCTCTCCCGTCGGGAGAGGGAACGAAGAAACACTTCCAGGAAAGAGGCGAGCTGTTTCCCTCCCCCATTGGGGGAGGGTAAGGGAGAGGGGGTCTGGTGGACAGGACACTTCCTCCACCTCTCCACACTAGAACAATGCCTACCGGCGCTCTGCGAGCCGCCGTGGTACGACACGGGAGGGCTCTGCCGCCACTGCCTGTCCTGAGCCTGACGAAGGAGGGGGTGAAGGGGAAGGCCCTGCTGCCGAAGGCAGCATTGCCGACGAGTCGACCCCGAATCCTTGGAGGGGTCGACGAGGAGGCACAGGGCCGGGTGGCCCGCCGGCCATAGCCCGAAGGGCGAAGGCCGGAGAGGCTCTGGCGGCGGAGCGTTTTCTTTGCTTCTTTCTTTGTCGCCATGACAAAGAAAGAAGGAACGTTTCAATGCGAAGCCTTCCTCTGATACCGCGTCACGACGTCGGCGATTTTCGCCGCCACTTCCGTGGCATTCGGCACGTACTTGAGCACGATTTTGTCGCCGCCCAATCCCTCCTTGAGATGGAGGATCACGATGCCGAAATTGAAGATTCCCCAGAACTGCGTCCTGGTCGAGACGGCGCCGACATTCTCGATGTGAATCGGATTCACTTCCTGTTTCCAGAATGAGGTCTGATCCGTGAGGATGATCTTATCCGTCGTGACGAGAATGTAGTCGAAGCACCAATCGATGTACGACTTGATCATGCTGAAGAACACGAACCCGAACCAAATCACGGCAAAAGAGAGGATGACCCATTCCATAGGCCACTGCATCCACCACGCGAAGATGCCGGCGCTGAAGAGGACGACGGTGGCAACGATGTCCCGGAAGCTCGCGAAGAGGAAAGACAAACCGTGATAGTACGTCATGAGGACGATCTGCTCCGATTCGGAGCAGAATCTGCGGAAGATCTTCTCCTTGTCCGTTTCCAGTGCGAAGAAACGCATGCGGAGATGATACGCTGAGGACAGAGCGGTTGGAAGCGGGTGATGGGTCAATTCTCCGGCTTTCCACTGCGAAGAACGCTGATCTCTGATACTGTCGTTCCGACTGATGACCGCCTATCCTGTCCTCAAACTCAAAGCCGGCGCGGACGTACACATCCGCAATCATCACCATGCGATCTTCCAGACGGCAGTCGCTGCACCGCCGTCGGCAACGGACGGCGCCATCGTGGAGGTGCGAAGTAGCGATGGCGATTTCCTCTGCTATGCAACCTGGAATGCAAAGGCCTATATCTGCGGCCGCGCGATCGCCTTCGAGAAGAAGGATCCGCTGACTCAGGTACGGTCTGCCATCGAACGGGCCATCGCGCTCCGCCGGGAATTTTTCGCGACGGAAGACACGACTGCCTACCGCCTCGTGAACGCCGAAGGTGATTTTCTCCCCGGACTCATCGTGGACCGTTACGGCTCTGTCCTTGTTTTGCAATTAACAACACTCGGCTTCGACACGCTGCGCACGTGGACGGCGGATCTCCTCATGGACAGCGTGAAGCCGAAAGCGATCTTCGAAAAATCCGCCGGTCCCGCGCGCAAGAAGGAAGGTCTCGAACCGATGGAGGGGTGGCTGCGCGGAGAAGTACAGGGGGCGATTCCCGTCGCAGAGCGCGGCCTCAAGTATTTGATTTCCTTGGAAGGAAGCCAAAAAACCGGTCTCTTCCTCGACCAGCGCGAAATGCGTTCCCTCGTACGTTCCCTCGCGAAAGACCGGTCGATCCTCGACTGCTGCAGTTACGTCGGCGGCTTCTCCGTGAGTGCGCTCGCGGGCGGCGCTCACCACGCCGACGCCGTGGACTACGATGCAGTGGCACTCGCCCGCGCCGCGGAGCACGTCACTATCAACGGCTTCGCCGCCGACCGGTTCGGATCGTTTGCCGAGGATGTGTTCAATTTCTTCAGGCGCAAACCCCTCCCCCGCTCCTACGACTTCATCGTCCTCGATCCGCCGGCCTTCGCGAAGCGCAGCTCCGATCTCGACCCAGCGAAGAAGGCCTACACCGATCTCAACCGCATGGCGCTGGAGATCCTTCCGCGCGGAGGACTACTGCTCACTTGCTCGTGTTCCTACCAGATCGACACTTCGATCTTCCAAACGATTGTTTTCCACGCCGCACGTCAGGCACGGCGCTCCGTGCGCATCCTGCAACGTCACCATCATGCCTACGATCACCCCATCAATCTGTATCACCCGGAAGTGGATTACCTGAAGAGCCTGCTTCTGTGGGTGGAATGAGACCAAGTTGCGAGATACAATGCACGTCATCCTGAGCCAGTCGAAGGACGATGTGCCGCGATAGGTGCGACAACTACGATGGTTCGTGGTTCGACGAGCTCACCATGACATGGCTCACCATGACGTATTTGTCGCTTTTTAATCGCAAATTTCATCAAAGAGCGCGGTACTTACCGCGCTCTTTATGTAAGACGAAGTGAGAATCTGTTACGCCGCGACGACATTCTTCGCCTTCGGACCCTTGCCATTGTCACCCGGCTTCTGCTCGAATTCCACGGCCTGTCCGATGTCCAACGTGTCGAACTTGTCACCGCACTCGCTGCTGTGGAAGAACACGTCGTCCGATCCTTCGACCTTGATAAAACCGAAACCTCTTTCTTTGTTTACCGTTTTGATGGTGCCTTTTGTCATGAAAACTGGGAGGAGAGAAATAAAGAGGAAAGCAGAGCCGTATTCCCCTACCGTCCGCACGGTAGCGTACTCTCTGGTTTCATCGAGTGCCAACGCTTTCCCGGGATAATCTGTGCATTCCCGGCAAAAAAGATTGGGGACCTTTTCGTAGGCTCAGATCACTTTGACTGGTAACATGACTTTTTCCCCTTTCTCTCATGCTGCACGTCACGAAACATTCGGCGTGCACTGTCGAAGGGTGCGGCAAACCATCCATCGGAAAGGGATACTGCGATGCACACATGAGGGAAGTGCGAAAGGGCAAGAAGCCTCATGCCGTCGCCCCTCTCGTCTTGGGGCCACTCGTGCATTCAAACTGCTGCAATGCGCAATGCTTCAATGGAAAGCGTCATGAGTATGGCGAGCAGTACTGTAAGAAATGCGGAGAGGCTTGCTGCTGGAAGAACATGTAGATGCCCGCTCCGCTTTCGCGTGATGCGCAAGCAGTGTAGGCTCGCGAGCGACCTTCCATGGAACTCCTCTCCTCCGCCATCGACCTCTTCCTCAATGTGGACGTGCATCTGGAGGCCATTCTCCAGCAGTACGGAACGCTCACGTACGCCATTCTCTTTCTGGTCATCTTCCTCGAGACCGGCCTTGTGGTCACGCCGTTTCTTCCGGGCGATTCGCTGCTCTTCGCAGCGGGAGCGTTCGCAGGCAAGGGTCTCATGAGCCCCGCGCTCCTCTGTGTACTGCTCAGTGTCGCCGCCATCGTCGGCGACTCGGTGAATTTCACCATCGGCGCCCGCTTCGGCCACATGATCGAACGTCTCCCGGATCGTTTTCTCAACCACAAACACCTGAAACGCACGCAGGAGTTCTACGCGCGTCATGGGGGCAAGACCATCGTCATTGCCCGGTTCATGCCGATCATCCGCACGTTTGCCCCGTTCGTCGCAGGCATCGGCCGCATGGCGTACGGCCACTTCCTCGCCTACAACGTCTTCGGCGGCATTCTGTGGGTGCTGCTTTTCGTCGGTGGCGGATACTTCTTCGGCACCGTTCCGTTCGTGCAGCACAACTTCTCCCTCGTCATCCTCGCCATCATCGCGATCTCCATCCTGCCGGGGATCATCGGATGGGGACTGGAAAGGGCAAAGAACAAGGCATAATCCGAAAGAGGAACACACCGCCGGGTGTGCTCCTCTGTGTGCAGAACGACTGCCCGTTTACCAGCTCGCACTGATGGTGCAACGAATCGACAGCGGTGGGTAGGAGATGGTGCAGTGGAGAAGGAAGATGTTTCCGATGATACTACTGTCTCGGCACCGTCCTGAGAAGTTTGGGTGATTTTGGTAGATCTCAGACAGAACAGTCCTTTCCCCGCCTCGAAAAAAACGACGGAGAGGAACGGAGTGCTTCGCATTGCGGCAAAAAGAGCCCAACGCCGGAGAGTATTTGCGTTCAGTTTATGGAAACCGCACCGGTATGCTCACCGAACGGTCATTCTCGGGCAAGCCGGAGGGATTATCTTTCTTCAGGAGGAGCGTCCCGTTCTTCCGCGCAGTTGTGAACGTCAGTGTTGCCGTGAAGGGCACATAGTCTGCGGTCATCCAATCACCTTGTGCCTGTGCCGGTGTCTCTTCCAGGAGAGTGTCCTGATCGTCGAGGAGGCGCACGGGGAAACTCCCTTCGAAGTACCATGCCCCGCGGGCCTTCCCGGAAACCGTCAGGGGACTCTCCACCATCGCATTCGCCAGAGGCGATACGATGACCAGATCCCCGGAGTCACCTGCATCTGGAGACGATGAAATGCTTACGGAAGCATCGGAGGAAGAGCTGGAAGAATCGGGGTTTGTAGTCACAGGAGGAAAACTGCAAGCGCTTATGACGAGCAGAAGGACGCTGAGGAATGGGATGGTTCTTTTCATGATGTGTTTGGGGGAACGGAGACAGTCTATACCTGACTGTCTCGAAAGAATTGAATATGTTTTTTGGCAGCCCCACGGGGAATCGAACCCCGATTTCAAGGATGAGAACCTTGTGTCCTAACCGTTAGACGATAGGGCCGTTGAAAAGAAACAACGAAAGCGAGCGGAAGTATAGCGTCAGTGGGGAGGAGCGCAAAAATTTGGAGAGGTTTGAGACCCGTCTTTTTGCTATACTCCCCAGCGATGGACATCGTTCGCTCAATCCCCGCATACGTCTGGATGATTGTCTCGGCAGTCTTCTTCGCATGGGGTGAATACCTCTCGAAGAAGTTCGGCCTCGCTCCGGGCTTCGGCCTCGCCATTGCGGTGCTCGTCGTCGATTCCATCGGCACGGCGCTGTGGCTGCCCGCCATCTTCGAGCGCAATTCCCTCGCCATCATGGGCACCGCATGGCTGCTCATCGGCATGCTGGCCACCGTGAGCATCGGCCTCTTCGTTTTCGAGGAATCACTCACGCACACCCAGTTCGCAGGGATCGCTTTTGCCTTCCTCGCTTTGATTTTAATGAATTCTTAGTAGCTTTTTAGGTTGTAGCTTCTTAGCTTTTTAGGAATGGAAGTGATTCAACAGCTCGTCTGCTGGTCAGAAGCTAACAAGCCAATCAGCTAAAAAACTCGCCTGTGCTACACTCACCATCTCATGAAGCGATCAACCACCCTCCTCTCCGCAGCCGTCCTCCTCTCCCTCTCTTTCGCAAGCGTGTGCCTTGCGCAGGGGGAAACGAAGGTTGACTACACGCGGCTCATTGCGCGTTACCAACAACTGCTTGCCACCAAAGAGCCGAAGGATGCCATCGAAAAACAGATCACGAGTGAGCGCGAGCGAATTCACGCGCAGATTGAAGACGAACTGTCTGCATTCGTGAAGGCAAATACGGCAGTCAGCAGCGACACCACCGACCTCTCCCGCGTCATCGAACAGCAGCGCACCGTCGTCTCTTCCTTGAGCGAGCGCGTCGATTCCAGCAATGTGGATCTTGATCTCCTCGATAAGGAAGAAGTCTTCTACAAGGAAGGCATGCCCACCGGTACGGGAGCAACCCAGCCATTCATGACCACGAGCTCGTATCCCGAGCTCCTCGCGAAGAAGGCCGTCCTCGAAGAGCGCATCGACGCCACAAAAACCATGCTTACCGCGCAGGAGACGCGCTTGAACAAACTCAAGTCCGAACAGCAGTGGAAGAGCATCTCGGTGCTCATAAACATCCTCTTCTACATCTTCGTCTTCATCACCGTCATCTGGCTCGAAGGCATCATCCGCAAGGCGATGCTCCTGCACATCCACCATCGCGGAATCCGCTACACGGCGACGAAGGTGTTCACCCTCGTCGTCTACCTCTCTCTCATCTTCTGGATCACACAGAAGATCTATTCGGACCTCCCCGGCATCATCGCCGTCGTTGCGGTGGTCGGCGCCGCGTTCGTCTTCGTGTTGCAGGACGCCCTGCGCGGCCTCATCGGATGGTTCGCACAGAAGGGCTCCCTCGCCCTCGGCCAGCGCGTAACCATCGGATCGGTGACCGGCGACGTCTTGGATATCGGCATGTTCCACACAACGCTCCTCATCTCGCGTTCCCCGGAGATGACGGACTTCAGCCAAGTGGGAAAGATCGTACGCATCCCCAACGTCCTCCTGTCCTCCGCCCCATTCGTGAACTACCACGCGACATCCGATTTCGAGAACGTGGAAGTCCCCGTGCGCATCGCAATGACCGCCCAGTGGGAGAAAGCGTACGCGATTCTCGAAGACATCTTGAGGGCGGAGACGGAAGAGTACTCTCAGGAGGCGCAGCGCCAGATGGATCAGCGGATGCGCGGCTTCTACTTCTCGCAAGTATCTCCGTCGTGGCGCGTGTACATGGAACTCGTGAATGACGGAGAGATGCTCTTCACGCTGTGCTTCCCCGCCCCCATCGGCAAGCGCCGCTCCGTGGCAACGAAGGTCACGCAGCAGGTCCTCAAGCGGTTTGAGGAGGAAGGGATCGCTCTGGAGAATGCAAAATAGGAAATGCTAAATTCAAAATGACTGAAAGCTATCCTCCGTAGGAACCTTCCATCATTTTGCATTTCTTATTGTGCATTTTGCATTTCTTCAGTGATGGTATCCGCTCCCGCGCATGATCATCGCCGCGCGGTAGAGCTGTTCAAGGAACACAACACGGCACAGCTCATGCGGGAAAGTCATCGAGCTGAACGCAAAGACGCGACCCGCGCGCGATCGCACGGCATCGGTGAGCCCGTACGCGCCGCCGAGAACGAAGGTGACGGGGCGCCCGACGTCACACAAACGCTGCAACTGATCGGAAAACGCGCGCGACGTCATCCCCTTCCCCGCTTCATCGAGGACCCAGATGTCCCCCTCTCTGTTTTCCAATGCTTTGAGGAGCCGCTCCGACTCATCCTGCTTCTGTGCCGCTTCGTCTTTCTTCTTGCTCGCCGGCAACTCCTCCATCGTCAGACGCAGGAGCGGCTGCAGGCGCCGCACGTACTCCTGCGCCCCGGCGGCGATCCAGGACGTCTTGAGGGAACCGATACAGAGGAGGGTGACACGCTGCACAAAACCTACAATATTTTAAATAATATTATGATGGAAAAAATAATAAGTAATATTCCCCACCAAGTTTTATACCAATCCTTTTTACCGATATCTACTGATTCATCAGCTAACTCATCAACATTTTTACTTGTAGAAATTTTATAACTCGATGAATATTGAATATCGTTTTTTTCCAGCTTTTTCACACCAATCATCATAGAAACTCCCGGAAATGAATCATCACTCCATTGAGAGTGCCACTTTTGATTTTTCCAAAACCAAATATTTCGATTATTATCAATAAACCCCCATTTATTGTTAGTTTTAGGATTAATAGTCTCGGGAATATTTTGAACCAAACTTAATATTTGTTCTTCATTGAACAGTGGACAAAGCGATAATCTATTGATTTGTTTCTCCACTTCTTTCTGAATCGCTTTTTTATCAAAAATCCATTCTTCTTTTTGTGTATTTACATATCCATAATTGTCCCAAAAATCATTTTCCAATTCACGAAAGTAAAAATTCCGACATTGAAATTTATTTTTCTTTCCGTCCCATTCGTTTGTAAGACAATAATCCATAGACTTCTTTTCCTTCTCTTTTTGCCGAAAACAATACAAGGAATCTCTTAGATTTGTTGATTTCAATGTTTCCCCGTCTACTTCTATCTTCTGACTCTTCCAGCCACTTGTACAATCTAAAACAGCATAAAGATTTTCTATATCGCAGACATCAAAAGTAGCTGAATAAATATCATCGCCATTTCCCCTAAATTGTTTAAAAGTCGGTTGCTTTTTTATAAATGCGATTGCCTCTTCTCGTTTTTTAGAAGTTGATTTACCGAAAGAGATTTTTACTTGCTTTGATTTTGTCTTTGCGTTCGATTGTTTTTCATTCTTATTTACCATGAAGATTTCTACCTTAAAATCAAGCTCATCGGATAAAAATGAATGCCAAAGAATTTGCCGTTTGGAAATTTTATCTTTTTCACCTTTTACTTCAGCAAAGAAACAGTCATTTTCTGAATAAACAAATAAATCAGGCATACCTGCTCTGTTATTATTAAAGTCTTTCGCCAATCTTTCCATAATTTTTAATAACCTATCATTTTCGATTTTTTCGACAGCAACTAAAAGCTCTTCAATTGAAAACTTATGCCAATTCTCTATTGGTCTGCATGGCCTCTGAAAATTTTCTTTATATGAATTTTCTAAGCGTTGTTTTATATCGGAATGAGATAATTCTTTGATTTTGTTATCAAAAAGACTCTTTCTTGTTTCATAAAATTTGTCTGAGAAAAAGTCTTGTGGTATGTCTTGATATTGACTTGGAAATTCGCCAAATTCGGGTGTCCACGCACCATCTATTTTTGCAAATATCACATCCCAAAAGAGTAAAGAAAAAATAGTCCACCAATAATCATTTTCTGACCACAACGACATAAAACCTTCTTTTTCGTAAATTTTTTGTGCAAGTTGCTCAACAAATAATTCTTTGGCATCCAAAACATATTTTGCCTTACCATTTAAGGTGTTTACTCTTTCAGCTTGTATGAACTTTTCTGTAATCATAAAGATGGAAAGGCTTGCGTAATTGTATTCTTTTCGTATTTATAAACAAATCGTCTTCAGAGCGAAGCGGAGAAAACCACCGCTACTTCTCCTAATCTAAAAGTAGACTCCCCCGGCCTGACGACCTGGGTTGCTTGGCGGAGCAAAACAGAAATACAAACCTGGCGCATAGCATCATTGGGTAACTATCAGGAACAGGGCCAACAGAACTATGAGGTTTACTGTCGGCGGACTCACCGCCTCGATGTGCCCTATGTCACTCCCCCGCATTCGCGGGGTCGGGTACAGGGCGAGCGCCCCGTCGGAACATCGACTACTTCTTCTGGAGCACGCCAACAGCTTCGATATGAGCGGTGTGCGGGAACATGTCGACGGGCTGCACGGCCCTCAGCTCGTAGCCCCCCTTCATGAACTCTCCGAGATCGCGCGCAAAGGTGGCGATGTTGCACGAGACGTAGATGATCTTGCGCGGCGCATGGGCGAGGACCGCCTCCCGCGCATCCGGATGGAGACCCGCGCGCGGCGGGTCGAGCACGACGACGGAGAAGCGATACTTGCCGTCCGGCTTGAGCTGCTCCAAGAGCACCTGCTCCACGCGCCCCTTGTAGAAGCTGATATTCGCGATGCGATTCTTGCCAGCGCTCCTGAGCGCATCCTCGATCGCCGACGGATGGCTCTCGATGCCCACGACCCTCTGGCAGAACCGCGCGAGGTACTGACCGATGGTCCCCATGCCGCAGTACGCATCGAGCACGACATCGTTCTCCACGAGATCCGCCCCCTCCGCGATCGCCTGGTAGAGCTTCTCGGCCCCGAGAGTATTGGTCTGGAAGAAGGAGAACGGCGAAATCTCGAACTCAAGGTCGAAGAGGCGCTCGGTGATCGCCGGCTTGCCCACGAGACAGTGCACCTTCGGATGCTCCGGCTTGTCGTTGAGTCCCGTGTTCTCGATGATGAGCAGGCTCTTCAAGCCCGAGCGACCGCCGAAGCGCATGAAGTACTGGAAGAGCGGCTCGAGCTGCTTCTTCTTGCCGTTCACGATGAAGGCGATCATCTGCTCCCCCGTGTTGACCCCGCGCCGAAGCAGCAGCGTCCTGAGCAGCCCCTTGTGGATCTTCGGATTGTAGACGGGCAGATGCGTCTCCTGCATGAACCGCTGCACATCCGCGATGAGCGATCCGATCTGTTCGTCGTAGAGGTGGCACTCGCTGATCGGCAAAACGGTGGACCACTGGCCGGGCTGGTGGAATCCGATGGACGGGTCCTCGTCGAAGTAGATCTTCTTTCCATTCTGCTCCTCGCTGCGTTGAGAGCGGTACCCGAAGCTCAGCTCAAGCTTGTTGCGGTAGTGGAAGACCTGCGGGCTGGGAATGATCTTGAGCACCCGTCCGGGCAGGCGCGCGCGGGCTTCGGCATCCACCGGCGTGAGATGTTCGAGCGTCTCGCGGATGATGTCCTCCTTGTAGGAAATCTGCTTCACGTACGGAAGGTTCTGCCAGACGCACCCGCCGCATTCGGCCGCATGGGGACACTTCGACGGGATCTCGTCTTTGGCTCTGCGCTTCACCGCGAGCACCTTCGATTCGTAGTAATTCCCTCGGTTTTTGGTCACGGTGATTTCGACGGATTGCCCCGGAATCGCACCGGGTACAAAAACGGGTATTTCGCCGATATGAGCCAATCCGGACCCACCGAACGTGAGTTTCTCGATGGTGACCGTATAGAGCTGTCCGGGGTGGACCGCAGGGTCAGAGGGACTTGACATTTAATGAAGAATACATTATAAATAGCTACTTTCACATGAGAGCAAACGCCCTCTTCATAACCGGTCTCTTGCTCGCTGCAAGCTGCGGAGGATCCATCCTCACGCCTGACGTCAGCATAGCAGAAACGTATAGGCCTGCAAGACAGTACACCGCCGGAGTGGCTCCCAAGAAACGCCCCCTCTTGAGCTATTACGGAAACGCCATCATCCGCGGCGTGCGCATCTCCGTGACCAAGCCGAGGATTACCGCCGGAGTCACGACTCCGCATCTCAGCACTCCCGCTCCAGCTCCAGCTCCCGCCCCCGGCACTTCCCCCTTCCTCGCCGTCGTCAACCAGCCGAACATCTCCCTCAAGCATCGCACGCTTGCGGACGATGTGCTGCGGTCACTACAGCCGGAATGCCTGAGTGCGCTCAAGAACTTCTACGTGCGTTACGACCATCCCACGCAACGTGGGCTCGCCGGCAAGAGTTCGATGATCATCGACGGATCGGTGCCGGACAGCGAGTTCATGGCGCTCGTCGTCCATGAGTTCGGCCATATCACCGATTTGGGATGCGTGCGCGGCGACCCGTCGAGCGGCGAGAGCGCGTTCCGCGACGGCTCCGACCGCATCTACAGTGACGATCCCAGTGTGAGCTTCTATGCGATCTCCTGGAACTCGCCTTCTGTGCAGAAACCCGGAACGCAATCGGCGGACTTCGTCTCCGGTTACGCGGCATGGGACCCTTTTGAGGACTTCGCGGAAACCTACGCCTACTACGTCCTGCAGCGACCGGCTTTCGCCGCACGTGCCAGGGAGAACGATACCATTGCCCGCAAATTCCAGTGGATGAAAGACCATGTGAATATCGACGACATCGCTACGGGCTTAAGCGTCTGGAACGACACGGTGCCATGGGACGTGACGAAACTCGCCTACAGCTGGAAGGGAAACCAGTCTTTGGCACAGGGAGTGGCACGGTAACCGTGAAGCGGAAACACCATCCGATGGACTTCCGAAAATCCCTCGGTTGGCTTACCCTGCTCATATCGATATGCGCCTGAAAGTTCTCACGATTCTCTGGGTTCTCTCGGATGCCCTGCTCTTCGCGGGAGCGTACGTGCTGGCGTATTTCCTGCGCGTGGGGTTCCTCCTCTCGACGGACTTCCCGTTCGGCAAGTACCTGCTCGCAACCACCATCGTCACACCGGTGTGGCTCATCCTTCTTGCGATGAATCGTGCGTACCATCCGCTCAGAAACCAACGCACTGCAGCAAACGCCGCCACCATGCTCTTCGTCGCCCTCGTCGCAGTCGCTCTCTTCTCGCTCACATACTACTTCCACTACACGAAATTCTTCAGCAGGTTGCTCCTCGCGCTCGCTTTCGCGCTCTCCGCGGCGATTCCCTGGCTCTGGCACATCCTCTATCAGGAGGTGCTGCGCTCCGCGCTGCGCCGCGATCCGCCGACGTACCCCACGCTCATCGTCGGCATTACGCGCGAGTCGCGCTCACTCATCGAAACCCTTCAGCGTCGTCGCAATCCTCTGAAGCCCGTGGCGATCCTCGACGGACGTGGGAGTACGGAGAAGGAGATCGCCGGCATTCCGGTGCTCGGACGGCTCCACAAGCTCGAAGAGACCCTCGAAAAGTTACACATTACACATCTGATCCAGGGGAGCGACCTCGAGCAATCCCTCAATCTCCTGGGGGCATGCCGCCGACGCGGGATCACGTACATGCTCCTGCCGTCCGTCCTGGGGATCGTCGAGCGCGACGAGCGTGTGGAATCGCTTGAGGGGTGGCCCGTGACGGTGGTGACGCCGGGTTAGGATTAGGAGTTAGGATTAGGGTTAGGGACGAAGAGAGACGACTGCCAAGTCAGTGCAAGTGCAACATCACCCCCTCATCCTAACCCTCATACTTAATCCTAACCTTCATACTTCCCTCCGCGACCGCACACCTGCACAATACAGCGGACATGCGTGCCTTCATCCTCGTCCTTCGACAGGCTCAGGATAAACCAGCAGCCGCTCTGCTACCCTCATGCACATGCGCGCATTCATTCTAGCAGGAGGATTCGCCACGCGGCTCTGGCCCTTGACCGAGCAGCGTGCCAAGCCGCTCCTGCCGCTCGCAGGCAAACCCCTCATCTCTTACATCGTCGAGGGGATAGCGCGCTCCATCCCGGTGACGGTGAGCACCAATGCCGTCTTCGCGCACGGATTTATCGAATGGCGCTCGACGATCGATCATGAGTCGATCGACGTGGTGATCGAACAATCGAAGCGCGACGATCAGAAGCTCGGCGCCCTCGGCGCTCTGGCGCAGTGGGTGACTCAATCACACATCGATGAAGACATTCTCCTGCTCACCGGCGACAACTACTTCGGCTTCGATTTGCAGTCCTTCATCGCGGCGGCGCGCAAAGACACGGCACTCCTCGCCGCCCACGACATCGGTGATCTCGACCGCGCGCGGGCCTTCGGCACGGTGATCCTGAATGCGGACGGGCGGACGATCCGGGCGTTTCAGGAGAAACCGCGTTCCCCCGAGAGCAGCCTCGTTTCCACCGGTTGCTCCCTCCTGCCCGCTTCCATCCTCCCCATTCTGCAGGAGTATGCCGCACACCATCCCGACAACGTCGGAGGGATCTTCGAGGAGCTGCTCAAGCGCGGGAAGACCGTCGATTGTTTCGTCTCCGACGCCCTCTGGTTCGATATCGGATCCTTCGAGGCGTATCTCGCCGCCACGCACGCGCTGGTCGGGAGCCGGACGATCAGCGAGGGGGATGTTCGCTGCGAGCGGACGCAATGCAACGGCAGCGTCGTTCTCGGAAAAGGATCGAGCGTCACGGACAGCACTCTCACCGATACCGTTCTTTTCGACCGCTGCTCCGTCGAAGATTGCGTCCTCACCGACTGCGTCATTGATGCCGATTGCGTGCTCAAAGGCGTCGATCTGACGGGGAAGATGCTACGGGCAGGCACGAGATTGACGCGAAAATAGTGGATGCCTGAATTGCATTTCTGTGAAGGGTTGCCTACACTCCCCGAGCTTTCCAATACCCTCCATGAAACGTCTGTCTCTGGCGATTGCGGCGTTCCTGCTGCTCACAGCATGCAAGAGCTCCGTCCCGGCTGCCTTCACCCTAACCTTCCGCGGCGACAGTTCGCTGCGCGAAGCGCTCATCACGGCAAGTGAAGGGGTGATCGAGCGGCGCGTCTACGCCATCGAACAGCAACGACCGAAAATCGCCATTACGAAGGACGGTGAAGAGGCGCGCATGACACTCAAAGTCAATGACGAGCAGACGCCTGCCATCCTCGCTCAGCAGCTCGCTCTGCCACTGGAGTTCCGCATCATGCGTGAGGCGGCCAAGGACGAGAAACCGGATATCATCACGGAGAGTCGCGGAGCGTTCAAAGACATGGGAATCACGGAATCCGCACTCCTCTGGGTGAAAGCGGAGATGGAAGAGCCGGGCGCGAAGGGCAAACTCACCATCACCTTCAATGAAGAGGGCAAGAAGCAGATGCAGAAAATCTTCACGGAGAATCAGGGCAAGCTGATCGGCCTCTTCGTCCGCGGAGGCCTCGTGTCCTCCTACAAAGCGGCGGAGGGGGGTCTGAAAGATTCCATTGTCATCGCCGGTGTTCCGAGCTTCGATCTTGCGGAGATTTTTGCAGATGACGTGAATGTCGGAACATACGTCACGTTCACCCCCGTCCAGTAACTATGGCCGCCTCCCGTTCGACTTTTTGGCCCATTGTCACCGTAGTAATTGCACTGCTCGTGGGAACAATCGCCCTGCCGCAGAGCATGCGCCGATGGGCCCCCTCCTTTCTGCAATCTCCCCAGCTCCACTACGGATTGGATCTCGCAGGAGGCACGCAGTTGGACTTCCGCATCTCCGAAGTGGAGATGGAAGAGCAACTTGCATCTGTGAAGAAGCAGATTGCCGAACTGGAGGCACAGAACGGTTCTTCGGAGCGTATCGCCCTGCTGCAGAATCAGGTGCAAGCAATTGATGCCCAGCGTTCGACCATCGTGGAGTCCATTCGAACGGTTCTGGAACGCCGCATCAATTCCATGGGCGTCAGTGAGGCGATCATCACTCCCTCGTACATCGGGTCCGAGAAGCATCTCCTTGTGGAATGTCCGGGTGTCGTCGACACGCAGACGTGCATCAATACGGTCGGAAAGACCATCCAATTGGAATTTAAGGAGGAATTCACCGAACCGACGAAGGAGTACGAAGACAGCGTGCGCCAGCGTGCGAATGCCGCACTGAAGAGCATCACTGCCAGTGGCAAAACACTCTCTGCTGTCGGCCAGGACTTGAGCGACAAGCTGGGTGTCGCCTTCATTGCTGAGCGCGCCTTCTACCGTGATGAGCTGCCTGACGGGCTGGAAACACTCTGGAACGCGGCTCCGGGTTCAGGCGTGAAGAAAATTGAGGGAGTTGTGCGCCAGCCCGAAGTGGACGAGAAAGGACAAGTGACTGAGCGGGAGATCCCCGGCATCTTCATTGCAGAAGTCACGAAGCCCCGCACACAATCGGGCCGGCTGCTGAAAGATATCTCCGAGGCCTTCATCGCCATGAGCAAGCAGCAGACGGACGTCCGGTATAAGAAGGAGACCGACCGCGTGCTCGACTCCTCGATTCCCGACCCCCTCAAAACGGCGCTGGGCGGCATGACTGCCGGCGAAATGCGCGTGGTCACGATCGGACCAAGTGATGCACGCCTCGTGGCGCTTCGCTCCATCACCAAGGGGACGGAGCAAATGGAAGCAAGCCACATCCTCCTCTCCTATTCGGGAGCTCTCTCCGCCGAGAAATCCGTGACACGCTCGAAGCTGGAAGCGCAACGCCTGGCGCAGGAAGTGAAGAAGAAGCTCGACGCCGGCGAAAACTTCACCACCCTTGCCCGTACGCTCTCCGACGGCCCATCAGCCAAGAAGAGTGGCATTCTCGGCCTTTTCGGCCGCGGCACGATGGTACCGGCTTTCGAGGAAGTCGCCTTCAGCCTCCCGAAGGGATCCATCTCCGACCCAGTCGAAACCCCGTTCGGTTACCACATCATCCGCGCGGACAGCGCGCCGACCACGGCCCCCGATACCGCGACGTTCGACGAGATCATCGTCTCCGGTGCGAAAGCCGTCGATCGTGCCAACGGCTTCTCCCAGCTGCTCGCCAACGGCGTGAAGAGCAATGAGGATGTCGCTTTCATCCGTGCTCTTTTCTTCTCACTCATTCCCACCGGATGGAAGGATACTGAGCTGAACGGAGAGCATTTCCGCGCCGCCGCAGTCACGCTCGATCAGGTGAGCAATCTTCCGATCGTCCAGATCTCCTTCGACGAAAAGGGGGCCCAGCTGTTCCAGGAACTCACGAAGAAGAACGTCGGCAAGCGTATCGCCATCTTCGTCGGCGGCGAAATCGTCTCCGCACCGACCGTGCAGGGAGAAATCAGCGGAGGCGTTGCGGTGATCACCGGCAGCAAAACCTTCGAAGAGGCGAAGACGCTCGCGCAGGACTTGAATACAGGTGCGATTCCGGCCCCCATCTACCTCTCCGGCCAGCGCACAATCGAGGCCACCTTGGGTGCCGAAGCCCTCTTCGCCTCGGCGAAAGCGGCGATCATCGGCATCATTGCCGTCATGCTCTACATGATCCTGCTGTACAAGCTGTTCGGTGTCCTGGCCAATATCGCGCTTGGCGTCTACGCAGCAATTCTCCTGGCTATCGTGAAGCTCCCGCTCCTCTTCTTCTCGCACCAATACATCGTGCTCACGATTGCGGGCGTGGCTGGCATCCTTCTGAGTATCGGCATGGCCGTGGATGCGAACGTGCTCATCTTCGAACGCACGAAGGAGGAGCTCAAAAAGGGCAAACTCCTCAAGACAGCGGTCGCTCTCGGCTTCCAGCGCGCCTGGCCGAGTATCCGTGACGGGAACATCTCGACCCTCATCACCTGCGCCATCCTCTTCATCATCGGCACCTCCATCGTCCGTGGCTTCGCCATCACCCTCTCCATGGGCGTGGTCACCTCGCTCTTCACGGCCATCATCGTCACACGATGGTTGGTGGAGAGAGTCATCTCGAAACCGTGGGGTGAGCGCTGGATCTTGTTCGGTATCGTGAAGCGCTCCCAGCAGGACTCCGCATCGCATGCCTGATTCCCTCACCATCGAAGACCTCGAGCTGTGGCTCCGCATCGGAGTCCCGCAGGAGGAACGATCGCATGAGCAGCGCATCCTTTTGACCGTGCAGTTGTCCCTCGACACGCACAGAGCGGCGACGGAGGATTCCATCGAATCATCCGTGGATTACGAGCGGCTCGCTCACGCCTTGCGCGCTCTGCAAAGCCGTTCTTTTCGCACGATCGAACGACTCGCCGAAGAGGTCTCTTCCATCGCACTTCAGCAGCCGAACATCGGATCCGTCACCGTCACGGTCCGGAAATTTCCGCTGCCGCATGCGCGTGCGGTCTCGCTCACCATCACCCGCCCATAGCACTCGTTTTCATCGGCATCGGCTCAAATATCGATCCGGAAACCAACCTCGCCCGTGCCGCCAAGCTCCTGCGCAAACACTGGCCGGCTGTCCGTTTCTCTCACGTGTTTCGAACCGCGCCGCAGGAGAACACGGACCAGCCGGACTTCCGTAACGCCGTCGCTTCGATCGAAACGAATGGACCACCCGAAGAGATACAGCAACTCCTGCGATCCATCGAACATGCGCTCGCGAAGTCCGTGACCGACCGTTTCGGTCCGCGCACGATCGACCTGGATCTGCTGCTGTATGGTGATCAACACTTCACAGAGAGAAAAGGCCAAGACAGCGGGCTCGTCATCCCCCACCCGCGCATGCACCGACGGAGATTCGTCCTCGAGCCGCTCAGCGAGTTGCTCGATCCCGAAACACTGCACCCCATCCTCGAAAAGTCTTGGAATACGCTGAAGGAGCAAACGACGGATCAGCGTTGTGAACGCACGGACATCGCACTTTAATTACCATGCGGAAAAGTTGTTTCATACCCCGGAAATGACGTACGCTCGCCATCGCATGAGAAACGCCCTCGCAACCGTCTTGAAGCTCCTCGGCGAAGACCCCAAGCGTCCGGGGCTTCGTAAAACTCCCGAACGCTGGGAGAAAGCGATGCAATTCCTCACATCGGGCTACGGCCAGAATCTCAAGGAAGTCGTGAACGGCGCGCTCTTTCCGACTGACACGGACGGGATGGTCATCGTGAAGGACATCGAGTGCTACTCGCTCTGCGAACACCACCTGCTCCCGTTCGTCGGGAAGGTACACGTCGGTTACATCCCCTCTGAGAAGGCCATCGGCTTGAGCAAAATCGCACGGATCGTGGACATGTTCGCTCGCAGGCTCCAGACCCAAGAACGCCTCGGCCAACAGATCTGCGACGCGCTGCAGGACGTACTGAAACCCAAGGGAGTAGGCGTCGTCATCGAAGCGAATCACTTCTGCATGATGATGCGCGGCGTCGAGAAGCAACACTCCACCGCCGTCACGAGCTTTGTTCGCGGCTCCTTCCGCCGCGATGCCCGGACACGGGAGGAGTTCTTGCGGCTCATTCGAGGGTAACAAACCTCTGGCAGATACCGCCGCCACGGGACTCATGCCGCCGTTGCATACGCCTGACCATTCAACTTCCGTTCCAGATCTTTGAATCTCCCCTCCCGCACGAGCAGACGATCCTGCTCATCCAAAGGGAGATCTGCGTGTATCTGCTGATACTCATCGGAAAGAAAACCTGTGTCCGCCTGAATGCTGATCGCCCCGGCCTCCCACACCTTCCCCTTATCGAACGAATCAGAACCGACATGGATCTCCTCTGCGTCCGGCGTGGGCGATTGCAGCAGGTGCTCCTGTTCATGAGTGAAGATATCCTGCGCCATATCCACATCGATGATCGTCACGCCCTCCTGCGCCTCCATCTTGAGGGGATCCATCATGACATCTTGGACAGAGCCTCCGAGCGGTGCCTGACCCGCCGTGTTGCCCGGCAAAACTTTCATGGTGGGCGAAGCGGAACCGAATACCTGCCGCAAATCCCCGGCAGTTTGATCGAGCGTTGTGGCGATGGTCCGCATGTCCTCCGATGGAGCTCCTTCGAGGATCCCCGCGATCTCCTGACGATGCTCAAGGGTGCCTTCACGGATGTCATTCGCCACGACGATCAGCTCTTGCGTGAGCTCACATACGGACCGCTCGTCCGCTGCAGCGATCTCTTCGTACACCGCCCGTGCTGTTTCAACCGCTGTCATCAATGCCACTGTACGGACGATATTCGCCTTTCACAAAGAAGAAAGATGATAATGTCGGATAGATCCGTTAATTCCGCTCGCGGAAGCCACATACTCGCGCATCTCTATCCACGAATCCGATCGTAGATGAGGAATGTGTAGGCATACGAGTTTTCGCTGTCCGGCTCATGACGTTCCTTACTCGTCTCCCGCCACTCCTTTGGCGAGAGCTTCGGGAAGAAGACGTCTCCATCGAATGACGCATGCACTCGTGTGAAGTAGATGCGATCGGCAACCGGAAGGGACTCGATGTAAATCTGTCCGCCTCCGATCACAAATGCCTCCTCGGCGCCGCTGCCGCGTGCGAGTGTGACTGCGTCGTCCAACGAGGCAACGACATTACAGTGCGGCAGGGAGAGACCTTTCTGGCGCGTGACGACGATGTTTACGCGCTTGGGGAGAGGATGCCCGATCGAATCAAACGTCTTGCGCCCCATGATGACGGGGTGCCCGGTCGTGAGTTCCCGGAAATGCCGCATGTCCGCCGGCAGTTTCCAGAGCAATGAGTTTCCTCCGCCGATGACATCATTCTCGGCCACGGCGACGATCAGTGAAAGCTTCATGGGAATGGAAAGGAACCGGTAAAATCCTCATCGAATGTGGAGTAGTCGATCGTTAACTCCTCGTGAGGTTCAATATCATGCGCGGCGATATCAGGACCGTCATCACTCGATATTCGCACTGCAGGACGATTCGAGTGATTCATGAACCGGGCATCATCCGCAGGCAACACATAGGTATCGGTGCCAGGAACCCTATATGCGTACTTCATGATGGTTTCTTTCATCGGAGGAGCCAAATTCTGAATAGCTTGTGTGGGAATTTGAAGATCGAAGCCCTTCGTAAATTCCCAAATGGGAGCTCCCTTTTTTATGTGCTCCGCCGCAAAGACACCTACGCCGTGAAGTGGGCTCGGACCGATGGTCGTGTGCACAAGAAACATGAAAAATGGGAAAAAACTCACCCATTAAACCGCAATCGGCGCTTTGATCGCAGGGTGCGGGTCGTAATTCACAATTTCGAAATCCTCGAATTTAAAATCAAAAATCGAATGAACTGAAGGATTCAGCTTCAGGGAAGGGAGCGCCCGCGGCGCGCGGTCGAGCTGCGTGAGCGCCTGCTCCGTGTGATTGAGGTAGAGATGCGCGTCGCCAAGCGTGTGGACGAAATCCCCGACCTGCAAACCGCACACCTGCGCGACCATGTGCGTGAGCAGTGCATAGGACGCAATATTGAACGGCACGCCGAGGAAGATGTCCGCACTGCGCTGGTAGAGCTGGCAGGAAAGCCGCCCGCCGGCGACGTAGAACTGGAAGAGGCAATGACACGGCGGCAGCGCCATCTTTTCGATCTCCGCGACGTTCCATGCGCAGACGATGAGACGCCGGGAATTCGGATTTTCTCTGATCTGCCCGATGAGAGAGGTGATCTGATCGTGCGTGCGCCCGTCGGGACCCGGCCAGCTGCGCCACTGATGACCGTAGACGGGCCCGAGATCACCGTGCTCGTCCGCCCACTCGTCCCAGATCGTCACCCCGTTGTCCTGAAGGTACCGGATGTTCGTATCGCCCTTCAGAAACCACAGAAGTTCATGGATGATCGAGCGGGTGTGGAGCTTCTTGGTGGTGAGGAGGGGGAAGCCCTTGCTCAAATCGAATCGCATCTGGTAGCCGAAAACTGAGAGCGTCCCCGTGCCGGTCCGGTCATCCTTGCGGACGCCGTCATGAAGCACTTTGTCGAGGAGGTTCAAGTAAGGACGCATGCAACCGCATAGTACTAGCCACTAGGTGAAATCAAAAGAAACTGATTTGAGTTTTCGTTGTGTGGCGAATTGATGCAGCGGGCCTTGGCCTGCTGCATCTCAAAGAATTCGCGAAGCATGGGTCTCGCGGGCCCCAAAGCTTCCGCGACCCCCTGAAGGAAAAGAGAACCCATGAGAGGAATTAGCCTGTCCTGAGCCTGACGAAGGATCAAGGTTTCCTCTCATGCCCTCCCGCGTATCTCCACGCCATTTCGAAGATTTGACGCTGTGTTTCGGCCACTTCCCTGCTCTCGATGATCACCCCGAACATGTGCTGCGGCGATCCGAACGAGCAGATCGCCACCTTGTGATCGTAGATGTTGATCTCGTTCGTGAAGTCGAAATCCTTCGCGGGTACGAGACGGATTTCGCGGAGCCTCTTGCGATCTTCGCCATGCACCTTGCGGCCCGCCGCATCGTCCGGGGCAATTCCGCGAAGATGGATGCCATGCTGCACACGTTCCGTGACGTACTCCTCGTCATAATTCGGCCAGTAGCGGCGGACGACCGCCGAGTTCGCGAAGTTGAGGAGCTCGCTCTTCGCCGTGAACGTATCTTCGTACACGCGCCGGATCCCCTCCCATCCTTCGTAGAACAGCACGTCCGGACGCAGATGCTTGGTCCCCTGCAGGGATTTGAGCTCCGGGAGCACCCGCTGGAGCGCATCGACGTTCTTGCGCGCCTCGACGGCAAGTTTCTCCGGCGCGACGGGCCCGTACCACTTGGCACGCCGCTTCTTCACGATCGTGCACATCCCGCGACGCACGAGCTCCTCGAGCGTGTGGTACGCCGTGATGCGATTGAGCTGTGTGGCTTTCGCGTACTCCGACGCGGGCGCGGACTGCAGTTGCAAGCCGGCCAGATACAGCGCAGCCTGCTTCTCGTCCAAACCGACGGACCGGAGAATGTGCAGAAGATCGCCCGACATGGGGAGAGGATACTACTGTTGTAACAATGAACAACAATAATGCTATCTATTTCCGTAGATGGGACTCATAAACCCAGCTACGGGATTTCGGCCAAATCCCCCCTCCCCATCACCATCGACGACGGACATCGTTTCCGAAACACGCACTCCCCGCACTTCCTGTTCCGCGCCGTGCAGACGGCACGACCGTGGCTGATGAAGAGCGCATTGATTCTCCCCCACTCCTTCTGAGGAAACTGTCGCATGAGATCCCGTTCAACCTGCTCCGCCGTCCGGCCACGGCTGAAGCCCAGGCGCCGCGCGAGCCGGAAGACGTGCGTGTCCACCGCAATGCCTTCAACCTTCCCGAACGCGGCGTAGAGGATGATCGCCGCCGTCTTGCGGCCCACGCCCGGGAGGCGGAGGAGCTCCTCCATCGTCCCGGGAACTTTGCCGCCGCATCGTTCCACAATTTCGCGCGAGATCTCCTGCAAATATCTGGCTTTCACGCGGAATGTCCCGCACGAGTGGATGAGAAACTCCAACTCCCTGCGGGGAAGATCGAGGAAATCCTGCGGCCTACTGTATGTACTGAAGAGCGTTTTCGTCACTTTGTTCACACGCTCATCGGTGCACTGGGCGCTCAGGACCGTCGCGACCAGAAGCTCGAACGGCGTATCCCATTTGAGGAAACTGCGCGGCGGATGGTAGAGCTTCTTGAGCTCCTGCAAGACTTCTTTCGCCGAAAATTCTCGGACCGCCATCGATACCAGTATGGCCCGAAGAACCGGAAAATTGAACGTCAAGGAAAGTGCTCTGGCACACCCTCTCCCCTGCGGTATAGTGCGAACCCATGTCCGCGCTCCCATCCTTCACCGTCTTCGATACGGAAACCACCGGCCTCGATCCGCAGAGAGGACACCGCATCATCGAGATCGCCGCCGTGCGCGTCGAGAACGGGAAGATCCTTTCCGATGCCCCCTTTCATTCACTCGTGAATCCGGAGAGAGCGATCCCGGCGGAAACCGCTCAGATTCACAAAATCCGTGATGCGGATGTCGCATCCGCCCCGACCATCGACACTGTCCTGCCGCGTTTCCTGGAGTTCGCGGCAGGGTCCCTGCTCGTCGCACACAACGCGGACTTCGATATGGGATTCCTCGAAGTGGAGAAGAACTACTGTTGGGGATACATCGATCTCCCCGAGTGTCTCTGCACCATGCGCTTAAGCCAGAACACCTTCCCGCACGAGTTTCGCCACAGTCTGGACATCGTGAGTCAACGACTGGGCCTTGCGCTCCCGGAAAAACGACACCGGGCGCTGCCGGACGTGCTCTTAACCGCCGAAGTTCTCCTCAAGATCCTCTCCCTGAAGGAAATCCGCACGATGGAGGATCTGCAAAAGAAAGCCGGTCTGAAGCAATTGGTTGCCTAGTTTTTCGATGCAACCACCTCTGGTAATCGCTACAATTGCTCCGCTGTATCGTCATTTTGCATTTTATATTTTTCGTTTTGCATTTTTGTCCGTCTTCCCCATCCTCACCGGTAGTGATAACCCCGTGCTGCGGCGCAAGGTGACGAACGTCACGAAAGTGACGAAGGAGACCCTGCAGCTGATCAAAAATCTGGAAACAACCCTCCGTCACGTCGGCGGACTCGGCCTCGCCGCCCCGCAGATCGGCGTGTCGTCATCTGTGTGCATCGCACGCTTCGCGGGGAAGCTCCACACATTGATCAACCCTTCGATCACGTGGAAGAGCGAGGAAACGGATTTTGCAGACGAGGGGTGTCTGAGTCTGCCGGATCTCACCGTGACGGTCGAGCGCCCGACGAAGATCACCGTAAAGTATCTGGATGCCCGCGGCCGTCCGCAGGAGCGTCGCCTCACCGGCTGGGATGCGCGCGTCGTGCAGCATGAAACGGACCATCTGCGAAACATCCTCATCTGCGACTTCCCGCAGATTTCCGGCACAGCTGTGCATGTGCTGCCTTCCTCGGCTGAAGTGGTGTAACGCTCAACGATTCAATTGCATGGAGGAGCGCCAAACCGCTAGGCTTTTGCCTGAAATGACCAAAGAACTGGAGGTCATCATCGGCCTCGAAGTCCACGCCCAAATGAATACGAATACGAAGATGTTCTGCGGGTGTGACAATGATGCATGGAATAAGCCGCCCAATACGACGGTCTGTCCCATCTGCATGGGCCACCCCGGAACCCTTCCCGTCCCGAATCGCTCGGCAATCGAGAAGGCGATCACGGCATCTCTTGCACTCGGAGCGACCGTCCAGCCGGATAACCACTTCGATCGGAAGCACTACTTCTACCCGGACCTTCCGGCAGGTTTCCAGATCTCCCAGTACGACTTCCCGCTCGCGAAGGGCGGCAGCGTTCCGTACGCCGTTGCGGATGCGTCGGGGAAGACGATTGAGGAACGCACGTGCCGTCTGATCCGCCTCCACGTGGAAAATGACGCGGGCAAGCTCTCGCACTACGGAGACCGAACGCTCTGCGACTTTAATCGCGCGGGCACACCCCTCATGGAAATCGTCACGGAGCCGGATCTCCGCTCGGCGCAGGAAGCTGTGGCGTTCGTGCAGGAGCTCAGGCGCATCCTCATCGCAGTGAACGCGAGCGATGCAGACATGTTCAAGGGAATGATGCGCTTCGACGCGTCCATCTCGCTCAGGGAAAAAGGATCGAAGAAACTCAATCCCCGCAGTGAGATCAAAAACTTAAACTCCTTCAAGTCGCTCGAGAAAGCGCTCACGTACGAAGGTAAGCGACTAGCGGATCTGTGGAAGAAGGACAGCGGCCCTCTGCCGCACGACATCACCGTCGGCTGGCTCGACGATGAGGAGCAGACGCGGATGCTCCGTGACAAGGAAACGGCGACGGACTATCGTTACTTTCCCGAACCGGACATCCCGCCGATGCAATTCTCCACGAAGGACATCGAGAACATCTGTAAGGATCTTCCACCCCTGCCGCGGGAGCTGAAGGCACGCTACACATCGCTCGGTCTCACCGATGCCGAGGTGAATCTGCTCGTCAATGAGCCGGTCCTGCGTAGGCTTTTCGATGCCGTGCATGGGAAAACAGGAGACGCCAAACGCACTTCCGGCATCGTCCTCACACAACTCGTCGGTTTCCTCAATGCCCATCGAAAAGGCCTCCATGAAGCCCCGTCCCCGGAGCATCTCCTCGCGTTGGTCGCGAGCATCGATGCCGCAACGATCTCGGCAAACACGGGGAAGGACGTGCTCGAGAAGATGGTGAAGAAGGGTGTATCAGCCACCGACATCATCGCTTCCGAGGGCTTGAAACAAATCTCCGATACCTCCGCCATCGAAGCGGCTGTGGACCGCGCCATCGCTCAGAATCCGAAAGCAATCGAATCGTACAAGAACGGCAAGACCCAGGCTCTCGGTGCGATCGTGGGGTGGGTGATGAAGGAGACGAAAGGACAAGCGAATCCGGGAATGGTGAACGAGATCTTGAGGAAGAAACTCGGCTAAGCCATACAAAAATCGCCCCATCCCGCACGCGCGGGACAGGGCAACCTCTTCACTCCATTGAAACGATCGGCCACAGGATCTACCTGTGGCATTTTCCGCTGCACCCGCCGCAGCGGCCGCAACACCCCCCGCAGCGTGACTGCCGGCCGGCCGCGAACATGACGGCATTGAGCACATCGAGCATCGCGCACATCTCGTAGTTCTCATCGACACCGAAGAGCCTGCGGAGTGCGTCAACAAACTCGGGAAGCTTCGCGGCATGCCCGCCGAGGCGCGCGATCTTGTTGAGATCCACAATGATGCCTCCCGGCCTCGGCTGATGCCCCCTCCCGATGAGGACTTCGCTATCGACCCCCAAGGGCAAATCGGAAGCCGCCCAAACGGCAATTCGTATCTGCGGCACCTTGGGCTTCTTTCGCTCCGCGCCAATCTTCTTCGCGCGCCTGCGCCTGCGTGCAGGCGACTTCGGGACAATCTTCTTTCGTGTCATGAGACACCTCCTATCGGGGAACAGTGGTTTGAAACAGCGAACGTGAGCAAAGAGTGCTGGATTCTCTTATCAATCGCCGATTCCGTCAACGATTCCACGAAGGAAACGAGATGCCGGATAACGATCATTCCTCGCACGCCTTCGTCGCCTTGTCATGCGTCTTCTGTGCGGCCTTGAAGGTACGCTCCGCAGAGCGCCATGCAATCTTGGCAGCGGCGTAGGCGCTCTTCCCCGCCTTGCGCTCCGCCTGTGCAGCAACGTACACGCTCTTGCCCTCCAATGCTTCCGCCTTCGCGGAAGAGAGACAAGCAGTCCTCTCGGACTTGGCCGAGGCGAGACATGCTTTTTTCTCCGCTGTCGTTTCCTCATCCGCACAATCGCTGCGGGATTGCGCGTAGTCATTCTTGCACCCGTTGACTGCCTCTTTGTAGGAAGTCTTTACTTCCGCATACGCATCCTTCGCATCATCCCACGCTCCCTGCGCATCTTCCCATGAGGCTTGCGCCTCGTCCCATGTCCCTTGCGCGGCATCGTGAGCGATCTCGGCACTCGCAAAATCAGTTTCCGCTTGCCGGCACCGCTCCGCCTGTTCTTCTTGCTCATTGTGCGCTCGACACACGCCGCCATCGCACACTTGATCGGAAGAACACGTGGCACACTCAACACAATCCGCGCTCTGCGTGGCCGGGGTACATGCGGTGGCGGAATATCGAGTTCCCCCGCCGCCATCCGGCGCCGTATAACCGTACGCACAAAGATACCCAGAGCTCCCCCCAACCCCAACACATGTACCCCTCTGACAACATTTTTGAGTCCCGTTGTTCTGATCTGAACTGTCGTCTGCGCTTTCATCATTCATATCGTCCCAGTAATTCATATCGTCCCAGTTCTCGGCTGTGCATTCACTATCATAATCATTCGGGAAATCGATACTGATACAGGCCCTCCCACTGAACCTTCTCTCGATCTGCCGCTCATCTTGTTCATTGCACAGACACACGGCATTACACAGGGCCTGACCAACATTACTATTCATCAGGCACCTGTAATTACAGTACTCAACATTACAGTTGATTCGATCGGGCGTGTACGCCACAAGCTGCGGAGAAGTCTGAGAACCTGCGACCAAAGCGATCGCAACGAGCAGGGGCGTGAGGGCGATGAGGAGACTTCGTATGCGTGTCATGAGAAGTGAATCGTGAATAGTAATCAAGAATCGCACGCCTTCGTCGCCTTGTCATAGGTCTTTTCGGCTGCCTTGAAGGTGCGCTCCGCAGAGCGCCATGCAGTCTTGGCAGCGGCGTAGGCGCTCTTCGCAACCGTACGCGCCTGCTGCGCGGCGGCATAGTCCGCCTTCGCAGCCGTCACTTCGGTCTTGGCTTCGGCAATGCATGCGGTTCTCTCCTCTTTGGCGGCGCTCCTGCACGCGCTGCGTTCTTCCGCTGTCTCTTCGTCGCTGCACTCTTCGCGAGCCTCTGCATATTCCTCCTTGCACCCGCTGGCTGCCTCCTTGTAAGCAGCCTTCGCATCCGCGTACGCCTCCTTTGCCTCATCCCGCGCCCCTTGCGCCTCCTCCCACGCAGCCTGTGCCTCTTCCCACATTGCCTGAGCGGTGTCATACGCACTCTGCGCAGTTTGGAGCGCCTCATCCGCAGCGGCTATGCAGGCACCATTGTCGGAAGAGTCGGTATCGTCGGCGTCATCATCTCCACTGGGGGTATTCGTATCGTTATTATCATCATCGTCACCATCCGCGGTATCATAAGGCACGCAGACACTCATACTTGTCATGATATATGGGGAGCACCATCTCCCCTTAGAACACGGGTGGTTCCCATTGCACTCAGTGCAAAACCCATGCCGACAAAGCGCTGACTGGCAATCCATTTCATTGCCACACCTGTCACCGATTTTGCCAGTACCATTGAAGTAAGCTTGAAGTGCGCTTCCATCATTACCTCCCTGGAGAGCCCCTCCGACGAGAGCGGCGGCCACGAGCAGAGGCGTGAGAGCGATGAGGAGATTATGTGTGCGTGTCATGGAGAAAAATGGGGAAGAATACGAGCCTTGATCACGAATCGCATGCCTTCGTCGCCTTGTTGTATGTCTTCTGTGCAGCCTTGAAGATCCGCTCTGCGGAGCGCCACTCGGCCTTGAAAGCGGCGTAGGCGCTCTTCGCAGCCGTACGCGTCTGCTGCGCGGAGGCGTAGAGACTCTTGCCCTCCAGTGCTTCCGCCTTGGCGGGAGCGATGCACGCGGTTCTCTCAGACTTGGCGGCACTGGCGCATGTCTTACGTTCGGCCTTGGTCTCTTCCGCCTTGCACCCCTCGAGAGCCTGTGTGTATTCCTCCTTGCACTCGCCGGCTGCCTCCTTGTAAGCAGCCTTCACTTCTGCGTACGTCTCCTTCGCATCCGTCCACACTCCTTGCTCCTCTTCCCATGTGTTTTGGGCCTCATCCCATGTCTCTCGCGCGGCTGCGTGAGCGGTCTCGGCATCCGCAAAATCGGTTTCCGCCCGCCGGCACTGCTCGTCATCGACGCTGGAAACAGAAGACATGACACACTCTCCCTGTCCCGTACAAGTCATCCCCGTCGGGACATTCGGGCAATCGGCTGGCTCGCCGCACGCCCGCTGCTGAACGAACTGGCACGTTCCCGTATTGTCGTCGGGGCCCACATGAGCACACGAGACATATCCCATATCGGATCGAGTGGGGGACATGGGCATACAAGGATCTCGCATGTTGACCACCGTGCAAGGAATGTTCAGCTCAACCACGCGATCATTCGAACGGTCCGGGACGTACTTGCAATACGAATCGCGGCACTGATAGGTGGAATACCCGCTCCACTCCTGGCATTCTCCATCCGACGCGCACCCGCATATGCCGTTGCCATACGCGCTATTGCTTGCCATGCACATGCCGGATATGCATTGCCCATGAACCCAACAGGATTCTGCATACTTCCCATTGGCCGGACGACACTCCCCTCCGGGACCTCCACTTGTGGTACACCAGGTGCCCCGAGGGCAATCATACTGGTCGAAACAGCTCCCTCCCCCGGTCTCACCCCGAAGATGCGAGAGGCTCGCACCACCGGAAAGGGCGAGTGCAACAAGCAATGGCGTGAGGGCGATCAAGATGCGATGTGTGGTGTGCATTTCAAAAACATTATACAGTTTTTACGCTATTTTGTAAATGACCCGCGTAGCGGCCTCCTTATGCCTTTCTCGTGTATGTCCCCGTCTCCGTATTCACTTTCACGACGTCCCCTTCCGTGATGAAGAGCGGAACGGCAACGGTGAGGCCGCTCTCCAGCTTGGCGGGCTTCGTGCCGCCCGTGGCGGTATCGCCGCGCACGCCCGGACTCGTCTCCACCACTTTCAGATCCACGGTCGGCGGCAGCTGGATGCCGATGGGTTTGTCCTCGAAGACCAACGCATCCACTTCTCCCCCCTCCACGAGGTACTCCGCTGCATCTCCCACGGTCTCCTTATCCAACGGGAACTGATCGTACGTCTTCGAATCCATGAATTGGAATGACTCGCCGTCATGGAAGAGATACTGCACGCGACGGTAGCCGATATCCGCCGGTTCGATCTGCTCGCTCCCCTGGAAATTTTTCGGAATCACCGCACCCGTGCGCAGATTCTTCAACTTGCACTGCATGTTCGCCTTCGACTGACTCTTGCGACCGAACTGGGACGCCGTGATGAGGTACGGCACGCCGTCGATCTGAATGGCTCGGCCGGGCTTGAGTTCAGTGATCTCGTACATGATTGCGGATAGTAAAGGTGCGAGACTTGGCAAAGTCAAGAAAGCAGCCTGTAAATACCCACCATCTCAAGAAGTTTGCCCTTCAAAAAAACAATTGCGCGAAGAAGGAAACCGTAACGGGTTCCTTTCATGCCCCCTTGGACCACTGCAACCGGATGACCTCCTTGCGGACCAACTCCGGGAAGTGCTCAGGCCCCTCCGGCAGCTCGAAGTAGAGCCGGCGCAGGATGCGACCCTGATCGGGATGACCCTCAAGAGCCTTGAACTCGCTGTTGAGCTGATTGATGCGCGACCGCGCCATATCAAAAGTGAAGATGCGCGCACGAATCGCCTGCACGATGCTCATAACCTGCTCCTCCGAAAGAACCGAAACCGCTGCATCCATCTCCGGCGGCAGGTAAGCCGCCACCTCCTTGACGAACGCAGGATCAATCTCGGACGACTGCCCGGCAATCTGCGTCACGGCAAAGGCAAACTCGGAAAGGAGCACCTTGGCTTCCTTGCGAACTTCCGGCGTGAGATCGGATTGCGGATCATCGAGAACTGCCAAGTACTTCTGGAAATCCGCCCACGTCTGCCCGACTTCGGCGATACCCCCTTCATCGACTTTTCGCAGGAGAGCGGAGATGGTGTCGAGGAGCAGCATCCCCTGCACATCCGCCGTCGTGATAGCGACCTGCGGCATGGAGGAGCCTGCTTCGAGCACGGCTTCCTTGATGAGGTACGCACTGTCATCGGGCAGGACCGCCGCCATGTCGCTGGACGCGCGCGCGATGGACTGTTGAATGAGTGACTGGACGATCGTGTCTCCCGAACCGCTCGCGAGAGCGACGAGAGATTTGTGGTAGTCGGCCAGTGGAACCTTCCCCTCCTCCACTTTCCCCTCCTGAATGAGGGCCGCTGCCTCGTCGAGGCGTGTATCCGCATGATCGAGACGCTTCTGTGTCCGTGCTTCCTCCCCGAGAGTGAGGAGCTCGTCCATCGCCTCCGCGAGGCGCTTCACCGGATAGAGACTGGAAGTCGGCAGTATGCCTGCGCGCGCCGCACGACGCTCCTGCTGCATCTGCGCGATGGACCGGCGGTGCACGGCGTCACGCTCGAGGTTCTGCATCACCCAGCGGCTCTCGTAGGCATCTTCCGACACATTCTTCACGACCAACGGCCCCGTGCCCTCGAGCCGTGTGCGCTCGCCCGCCACCAAGTACACTGTCGATCCGTTCGCCGTCACACGCGCACCGCGATCCCATACGCTGACATCCACTCCCTCTCCCTGCTGCACGGAAACGCTGCCCTCGAAGACCGAGATGAACCCGCGCGCCGTTTTGATATCGATGGCACGAAGGTGTGAGGGGATGAGCCCCTGCACCCAGATTCTCCCGCTCATAAGCGAAATGGTTTCCTCCGCAGAAGAATGCATATCGGCGCGGTCGGAGGTATCGATGAGCTCGATGGTGGTATTGGCATCGAGGCGCACGACCGCATCGTCTCGGAAAAGAATGCTCGCCTCTCCGACGCGCGTCCGCAGGATCATGCCGGGCTCAAGCGTGATCTCCTCCGCCACCGGCTGCCAGAGACCGCCGACGGACACCGCCACCTCACCACGCATGGGCAAAAGTGTCACCTCGCTCTGCGCAACGGTACGGGGAGCGATGAGCAGCTGCGGCCCGAGCTGCGCGAGGAAAAGCACGAGACAGAAAGCCGCCACCCACTGAAGCACGCGGCGCTCGATCGGCACCACCTGTACGGGCACCAGTCGCGGCATCACGGAATATTTCAGATTCTGCATGAATTCCCTCGACGGAGTGAGCAATCCGCGCAAGCGATCGAGGAGAGCGACCACCGTGCGGTCGGCATCAATGCTCTGAAGAATCCGAACCCATACCTGATGTTTGATCTCCGCATTGGGTGTGAGCACCCCCTGAACATCCTTCAGAACCCCCGGCGCAGCGATACGTGCCGCGACGCGCTTCATGACGCGGTCCCGAACCCCTTTGGGGGCCGCGAGGCTCTTCTTCAGCTCTATGAGGAGATGTTCGCCTGAGGACATTCGCACTGCAGAAAACGGGATAAAATGGCTTCTGTTACATATTTTCCTTGAATTCCGGCGGAAGGATGGCTTCGAGCTTCTTCAAAGCCCGAAACTTGCGGATGCGCAGCGACCCTTCGGAGATCTTGAGCGCCCCCGCGGCTTCGGCATGCGGAAGATCCGCGATGTACGTGAGTTCGAGCACCTCCCGGTACCGACGCGGGAGCTCACTGAGCGCCTTGCGAACGGTCTTTAAGAGGAGCACCCGCCGAACCCGATCGTCGGCCCGATTCCACTCGTCCGGATCACTCAGATCATCGGGAATCTCCTCCCATGTACGCGCCGTACGGTAGGCATCAACCACCATGTTGCGTGCGATGCGGAACAACCACGCCCCGAACGGAACGTTCGTGCGCTCCTCGTACCCCGCAAGCTTCTCCCACACCTTCACGAAGATTTCCGCTGTGAGATCTTCCGCGACCGCGGCAGGCACGCGCAACGCAGCATAGCGATACACCTGCGGAAAGAAGTGATCGTAGAGCCTTCCGAATGCTTCGGTGTCGCCGTCCTGCGCCGACTTGACGAGAGCACTGATGGAGCCGGGGTCGAGCTTCTCTGAGGCCATGGAGGCAGCAGTATAGCGGATGGAAGCCAAGGGCCGAAGATATAAGCCTGAGATTAAGACCCTGTTAAGCCACTCATTTTTTCCGCATTATTCCCATTCAATCGTTGCCGGCGGCTTGCTCGTCAGATCATAGAAGACCGCATCGATGCCCGGAATCTTCATTATCCGCTCCGTCATGCTCTTGAGCGCCTTCTCCGGCAACCGCACGGCGTCGGCCGTCATCGCATCCGTACTCTCGATCGGTCGCAGAACCACCGACTGCCCGCCCTTCTTGAGTCCGAACGGCAGGAGCACGACGGGGAACTGCCAGATCTTCTCGTAGAGACCGGCCGCGCGCATCTCCTCGCTCACGATATGATCTGCTTCCCGCGCTGTGTCCGCACGTGCGCGCGTGACGAATCCCGGCGTGAAGACGAAGTCTGCGACTGTGGATCGTGACGTGCAGAGCAGCACCCGATTGAACGCACTCACCTTGTTGGGGATCTCCGTCGCGAGTTTCCAGACATCCATCGTCGACGCACAGGGGTGGCCGGAGAAGAGCGCGAGCGCATGCCGGTACGTCCGTCCGTCCCCCTGAACCCCGACACTGCGCACCGGAAGAACCGCGGAATCCATTTCCCATTTTGCATTTTGCATTTTCCATTCGTCCAACGCAGCCGGGCGCTCCGCACACAGAATCCGCACACCGAGCCCGGGTCCCGGGAACGGATGCCGCCAGACGAGATCGTGAGGCAACTTCAGCTCCTCCCCCAACCGACGCACCTCGTCTTTATAGAGATCCTTGAGCGGCTCGATGACAAGCCCGCGTTCGATCAGCCGCTCGACGGCCTCCACGCGGTTGTGGTGCGTCTTGATGTGGTCGGCATGCTTCGTCCCTCCCGTCTCGATGGTGTCCGGATAGATGGTCCCCTGCCCGAGCATCCATCCTTCCGCATGCGTGAGCCCCATCTCCTCGCTCACGCGCTTCTGCACGGCGAGGAATGTCTCCCCGATCGCGCGGCGCTTCTCCTCCGGATCGTAGACATCCTTCAGTGCCGCGAAGAATTCTTCCGAAGCATCTTCGATGCGCAGATTGCGGATGCCGAGCTTCTCGAATGCGAACCGGACCTCGCGCACTTCGTCTGAGCGCATGAGACCGGTATCCACCAGCAATCCCTGCACGCGCGATGGTCCGAGCACGCTATTGAGCAGTGTGAACGCCACGGAGGAGTCCACGCCACCCGAGACAAGCATGAAAACGCGCCGATCCTGCACAGAAGCCTTGATCTCTTCACCGATGCGCTTGGCATAGCCCTCTACCGACCACGGATCGGCATGGCAGAGCGAGACGAATCGCTTGAGAATCTCCTGCCCGTGCTCCGTGTGCGTGACCTCGGGGTGGAACTGAACGCCGTAGAGATGTCTCACCTCGTCCGCAATCGCCGCGTGCGCACAGCTCTTGGACGTCGCGATCTTCGTGAATCCTTTCGGCAGGACCTTCGCCTCATCCCCATGAGACATCCACGCCGTGAATCGCTGCGGGCAATCTTCGAGGAGTGTCCCGCCGGACCCCACCTTCTCGATCACCATCGGGCCGTACTCCTTCACCGCCCCCTGCTTCACCTCCCCGCCAAGCGCCTTGGTCATCCACTGCAATCCGTAGCAGATACCCATCACCGGGATGTCGAGGGAGAAAATTTTGGGATCTCCCGCCGGGCTGCCCGGATCATAGACGCTCTGCGGCCCGCCGGAGAGGATGATGCCGGCAGCGTCCTTGAGGGCGGAGGCCTTCGTCTCCGGATCGCGGATCTCGGAATAGGCGCCGAGTCGCCGCACGCGGCTTGCGATCAAGTGCGCGTACTGTCCGCCGAAGTCGAGGATGATGATGGAACGGCGCGGAGTGAGGGTTTTCCCCATGGCACCATCATAGTGCGAGAAGCGTTGACAACAAAACACACCGAGGGGAGGATGCTCCCCCTATGGCAAAATTGACCATCGAGGAGCGGAGAGAGACACTTCACGGCACTCAGAGGGGACTGAAACTTGCAGCAAGCATCGTGCCACAGAAGTTGGGACAACTCGCTGCGAAGTATGCAACAAAACTCCCCAAGGAAAGCCGTCGGCCGGAAGACGGAGGAACGGCGGAAGCGCCGGGGGAAGAAGCTATCGTCAAAATTTTACAATGCCTCCGTCACGACGTCACACTCGCCCTCGAGGGGGTGGTCTCTGTCCCGTTCAAAATGATCGAACTCAATGTCCCCCCACTGAATGAGATACTTCCCGATCCGACGCACGTCGCAACAGCAAAGGGCATTCTGGAGAAGCACTTCCCTACCCGGAGCGAATCGCAAGCGGAAACAATGATCGGAACGATCGCCCAGCTCTACGGAGGTTATGTCACGGCAATCGACCATCACGTCACTCGGCTCACGGAGATCGAAAAGCGACTCGATGCAGCTCACCGCACTCCTGTGACAGAAAAGGCGACACCGGCATCTGGAGAGCCGGCGGTACGAATAAGCGTAGCGCCTGGAAACAAAAGTGCACCTTCCCGCCCCCAGGCCACTATGAAGGCCGCTCCTCTGACATCGAAGCCCGCACCAAAGACCACCCCCTCGACTCCAGACGATGTGGGAGGTGAAGAATTTGAACTGGTGGAAGAGCCGCAGAGGGGTGTCAATCTGGAAGATCTGGGCATCGAAACCGATGCCCGTGGGCCGGCGCCGAAAAAGCCGGAGGGCAAGAGGAAGCAATGAGCATCCAGAGCGTGTACGCGATTGCACTATCCTCCCAGGCATGGAGGAAGAGTGCGGCGATGGAGACGGCGAGGAAGGCGAGAAATGTAAAATGAGAAATGTAAAATGAGAAATGCGAATGGATATCATTTTGCATTTTGCATTTTGCATTTTGCATTCCCAGTCGGCGAAGTACCGTAATCATCAATAGTATGAAGAGGACAAATCCCAATATGCCGAGTTCCACGCCCACTTGGAGGTACCAGTTCTCCGGATGGAACGGGCAACGGCAAATGTGATCGGCGGGCTGGACCTGGGTATCCCCGAGGAAGACGCAGAGCGTCGGCTGACTCTTGGCCCACGCCGGATCGTCCTGCGGCCGGAGCATCACGCACGTCTCACTCACGCGATTGCTCGCCGGTCCCGCCGTCCCGAGACCTAAGCCGAAGGGGTGCGCGATGATCATGTGCACGGCCTCGAGCGGACGCGTGAGGTGCCCGCGCGAGGAGGAGAGGCGGCCGAGTACTTTGGGAGAGAGCGCGATCCCCGCAGCCGCAACGATGACACCGGCGAGCATCAGCGCCGCGAAGGAGCGCCAGAAGATTCGCCGCGGCAGTGCTGCATGCAATGTCACCAGCAGCATGACTGCGCCGCCGATCCATGCGCTGCGGGAGAAGGAGAAAAAGAGGGCAAAAAGAATAAGTACGATGAGACTTATGACTACACGCGACGGAAACAACCACCCATGGGGGGGATCCGCGCGCCACTGGGGGTGAAGGGGGAGGCCCTGCTGCGAAGCAGCATTGTCGACAAGTCGACCCCGAATCCCTGGAGGGGTCGACGAGGAGGCGCAGGGCCGGGCGGAGGGGCTCTGGCGCGCGGAGAGCTTCTCTTTGCTCCTTTCTCTTGTCTGGCTGACAAGAGAAAGGAGGACACTCAAAGGTAAGAGTAGCCACAGCCCAAATTGATTCGGCCCACTGAATGTACTCTGAATCCTGCGGATCCCCGTCTCGGCGATGAGCTGGAACGATGCCAATGGTTGGTCCGGGAAATACAGCGAATGCGCGTCACCGTAGCCGAGCCAGAGGAAAAATCCCCGCGGCAAAACGAGTGTTGCGAGGCCGTATGCGGCGACCGCAGCCCCAATCCATAAGAGCACCGTGCGCGCGGAACGCAGAAAATCTCCCGACCACGGAACGCGCCGGAGAATAAGAAATGCCGTGAGCGGCAGGAAATCGTACTTGAAGCCGAGGGCAGCGAGCTTCCAATCCTGATGCGTGAGGTATGTGACGACGAATGAGAGAAGAATGAGGGCAACGATCAAAACATCCGCCGCGTCGAAGCACAGCAATGCCCGCTTCGCATTCATGAGCAATCCCATCACGGCTAGCACCAGAATGATCCCCAATATTCCCTCCTTCCACACCGCCAACACGGCCATCGGCGCATGACCGGATCCTTCGATCAGCTTCGTCCCCACCGTCACGAGGAGCGCGTGGAGCGGCAGGAGTGCAATGAGCAGGAGCGTGAGCCGTTCGCGAAGTCGTTGGAGCACCAAAGAAATGTACAATGGAAAATGGAAAATGGAAAATGAAGCGGAATCGAATGGGGCGGGATCCGCCGCCACGGGGGGTGAAGGGGAAGGCCCTGCTGCCGAAGGCAGCATTGCCGACGAGGCGACCCCGAATCCTTGGAGGGGTCGACGAGGAGGCGCAGGGCCGGGCGGAGGGGCTTTGGCGGCGGAGCGCTTTCTTTGCTTCTTTCTTTGTCGCCCTGACAAAGAAAGAAGGAGGGCAACTATATTAACAATTCCTCAACTTTTTCTTTGCACTCTCCACACCACAAGGAAACAATAGGCTGAACTCATCCATATGATTGGGTTCGCCCCTCACACTTCCCCTAGGGCTACCGCCGGGAAAATCACTCCACAATCGGGTGGAGATGCCCCAGATGTGTGTGAGGGGCTCTTTTATTATGCAACCAGCCTCTCCTCCTCCGTCCGGAACACCTCCCCCTCCTTGAGAACTCTCGAAACAGCATCGATGCACTTGCGACTGACATCCGAGCCGTAGAGCTTCGGACTTCTTCGCATCTCCGGGTGATCCCAAGCAAACTCGATGATCTTGCGGATCCCTTCCGCGCTCACGGGCGGCGCGATGAGGTTGCCGCCCGCCATGGCCGACTCGGAGCGGTCGGACCCGAACCTCAGCGTCACGCACGGAACGCCCATCGCGTTCATCTCCTCCTGCATGGACCCCGAATCGGTGGCACATACAGCGGCGCGGCTCATGGCGGCGATCACGTCGCGGTACTCCGACCACACGGGTGAGAGGACGAAATTGGTGTGCGTACGAGCAAGCTCCTCCACTTCCTTCTTCAGGCCAAACCGCTCGAATGCCGCATTCGTCTGAAACATTTCGATGAGCAGCACCGTGCGGCCGGAGAGGATCAGCGCCTTCATCGCGTCGTAAATCGCGCGGAAGCGCTTCTCGGACGCGCAATTTTCGCGGCGGTGGATGCAGAATCGGACGAAGCCCCCCTCCTTGAGCTGCGGATGCCGATTGAACACGGTCGCGTTCTTCGCGTCCTTCATCGCCTCCTCGGTGGCATCCACGACGGAGTTGCCCACGACGAAAATCCGATCCTCGGAGAACCCTTCGGAGAGCATGAATCCGCGGTCGAGAGCGACGGGTGCGAGATGGATACCGGTTGCCGCTTCAGAGCAGCGCGTATTGAACTGCTCGGGATACGGCTCGAGGCTGCCCCGCGTCCAGTTCTGCGCCTGCATCTGAAAATCCCTCCAGGCACCGATATCGTTTAGTTCCCATTTACCATTTTTCATTTTCAATTTCTCGTAGTCCGGCGTCAGCGTTCGGATCCCCGCCTCCACGTGCACCGAGGCGAACCCGTGGCAGAAGCCCGCGTTGCTCGCGGCCATCGCCGTCGTCGTGTCCCCGTGCACATAGGGAATGACGATCTTCCCCCGCGCTTTCAGCTCAGAGATGACATGCCCGAGCCGCCCGATGATCTGGCTCACCACCTCGTGCATCGCGCCGCGCACGTTCAAGTTGAAGTCCGGCTCGACAGAAAACTCTTTCAGCATTCCGCCGCTCAAGTTCTCATCGTAATGCTGTCCAGTATGGCCGAGGAGGACGAGGTGGCCACGCTTCTTGAGCTCCCTATAGAGGGGCACCTGCTTGATGATGTCCGGCTTGGTCGCGATGAGGATCAGGTGCACATGACGATCGCGCTGGTCAGCGACATCATCGAAGAAACGGCTCGTGCGATAGGTGATGTTTTGCATCGCACCGCTAGCGTAGCAGGAAGAACCTAGTGCCTTCCAGGGAAAGATCGAGAACGAACTGCGCTGTTTCTCGGCTTTTGAAAGCGGAGAAATGGTTCTTTGGCTCTTTCGGATATCCAGGAATGAGACGGGGGGCCTCCCGTGCTCCATCATAACGCTCCATTTTCTTCCCTCCTTTCATCCCATGGGTAATCGCCTCCCGAGACAACCAGCGCAGGAACCGACCGGACCGGAGAAGCCATGCTGCACGAACTTCACCGCGGAGATCTCCCTTGGGCTCTCCGCGCTACCGTCAAACGTATCGGAGCTCGAAACGCATCAGCAGGAATTCAAGAGGAGAATGGGGGATAGAATGACACAGCTCGAGCGGGAATTTCCGGGTGCCATCCGAAAGACCGTCCCCGGCCTCGGCACGATCGAAGTGATCGGCTCGCAGGAAACTATTGATGCCATCGTCACCAAAACCGGAGGAAGGATTTTGCGTCTCGATCACCACGGCAATGATACCGATCAGGAAGTTCCGCCCCCCGTGCAGGGGCCGGAACGGGCCGCTGCATGATTTTATCCGAACCGTGACACTCCTCCCCTCCCGACGGGAGGGGATCGAGGGGAGGGGGTCAATTCAAGAAATCGATAATATCTACTCTTACGATCCTATCAGACCCCCTCTCCCTAACCCTCTCCCGTCGGGAGAGGGAAAAAAGACCGCACAACCAACCTCCTTTTCACACCCTCCCCTCTTTCACCTTCGTCTCGGTGATCGACGCACCTTTGGTGACGATCCCCGGAACCTCGAGAACTTCCTTCTTCGCAATCTTGTCTCCGTCGAACGTGTAGACATACGGCGTGCAGAGGCCGATTTCCATCGTCGCCGCCTTCTCCGGGTCGAGGTTGTCCAGATATTTGATGATAGGGCGCAGGCTGTTGCCGTGCGCCGCAACGAAGACCGTCTCGCCCTTCACGACGAAGGGGAGGATGTACTGGAGGAAGTACGGCTTCGTCCGCCGCTCGCAGTCCTCCATGCTCTCGCCGTTCGGCGGCCGCGTGGAGTAGCTCCTGCGCCAGAGCTGCACCTGCTCCTCGCCGAATTTCTTCGCCGTCTCCGCCTTATTGAGCCCCTGCAGATCGCCGTAATGCCGCTCGTTGAGCGCGGAATCGCATTCAATGGGAATGGCGGTCTGCTTCAGCTCCTTGAGCACGACATCCAGCGTCTGCGTAGCGCGAAGCAGCCGTGACGTGAATGCGCGGTCGAAGCGGAACTTCTTGAGGACTTTTGCGCAGGCGGCGGCATCCTGACGCCCGCGATCCGTCAGTGGAATATCTGTCCATCCCGCGAAGCGATTCTCGAGGTTCCACTGTGACTGGCCATGACGGAGGAGGATGAGGGTACCCATGCCCCAAGAGTATCACAGCTTTCGTAGCGTGCGCAGAAGTGCTATACTGATACGAAATATGGACATCATTCACGTTTCCCGCGGTCGGTTCCTGGGTACCACTTTCTGGGCGGTACTCCTGTGCTGTGTGATCGTCGCCGTGGCGGCGACTCTCGGCCGTGCGAGCTACAACATGACAGCGGCCGTCACGGACAAACCGGACCTCGCGGTGTATATGCTGCTTCCGGATGAACACGTCACCTCCGCTACGTTGCTGCGTGCGCTGGAAAACGAGCGCCACTACGTCGTGGAAACAAAGGACGGACCGAAGCTCGCGATCCTACGCAAAGGCGAGAAGGAGTGGTATGTTTCGGAAGTGGAGAATTTGCGATGACCTTCCCCATAAGAACCATGCCCGATCCCGATCGTAACGTACCAACCATCGCCGAACTCTATGCGCTCGGTGCCACGGCAATCGGACGCAACCCCGACATGGATGATGAGTACCGCCTCAGAGCGGGCGAGTTGGCAGAGTCCTTGGGAGATCTTGAGCAGAGGAAGCACGAGCTCAATCCATCAGAGGTAAAGATGCGGCTCCTCACCATCCGTGATGCCCTTCGGACGCTCATCGCTCAATCGGATGCAGTCCTCGCAGAGGAGCGAAAATGGCAAACACAGATCACAGGAGCGGAGAATAATTAATCATCGATCCCCATCAATATTTGCCTTTATAGAGCGCTTTCTTGAGTAATTGTAATACTTAATAATTTATGTTATAATGTAAGTATATACATATTCCACACACATACCCATGAAGCTCCCCCATCATTTCTTCGCCGGCTTTGCTGTGACATTGACGGCCATCCTCGCTGTCGTTACCCTCGCACCCTCCATCCGCTCCGGTGAGCTGCGGGCCAGCACGCCACCGTTCATAGTTGTGATCCAAACCGATCTTGTTTGTGGACAGGGAATGAGCTGCGATAAGTATGGAAATCCTTTCCCCCAAAGAAAGATCTGGGAGTGTGTGACGCCCACTTCCTGGGCCATGGGGACGTGCACGTACACTCAAATCGAAAGTTGTAATACAAATGCAGTCGTATGCCCCTCCACGTATGTCTGCGACAAGCAAAGTGGAGAATGTAAAAAAAGGACCACCACTCCGCGGGAGCCTGGATGCGGTACCGATGCTGATTGTAACGGACAGGTTTGCGTCTACGGCAAGTGTTATCCTTGCACGACCTCTCCGTTTGAATGCGAAGGCAACCTCATCTGTAATGCAGGTCTCTGCGAAGAGAGACCGCCGGAGCAGCCGAAGTGTTCAACCAACGAAGACTGCGGGGGAAGAGTGTGCTACTCGCGCAACTGCTACGACTGCGATACCCGCATGCTGGAAAACGGCGTGAGTCTGATCAACTGTCCCAACGGAACCTACTGCGATGGAAGTGATGGGGTGTGCAAAGCGCCTGTGTTACCTGAACCCGCCGCACCGGTGCATGAATGCGATACTCATGAAGACTGCGGAGAAAAGGCGTATTGCCACTACACCCCCGTAAAAGAATGGGTTGGGGGGGCATGGAGCAAGGACTACCTCAGGAATAGTGACGGAACCTACTACACTATGTGCAGTGCTAGGCAGCGCAATGGCTTTGAGTGTTCTGGTGACTACGAGTGCCTCAGTGATCGCTGTTCCAAATGGCGCATTAATGACACAACTGGCGTATGCAGTGGTGTCCGAACCGAATGTCCATCAACAACATACAAAAACGGAAATGTATGCTCTCCTAAAAAAGGGGCCGGCGACGCATGCAGCTCCAATAATCAGTGCGTCAGCAATATTTGCTCTGCGGGGGTATGCACTCAATCGATCGATCTTGTCGCCGCTCAAGCTAGCTACGACGCCGCAGTGGAGGCGCGCGATGCGGCGGAGGAGGAGGCAACTGAGGCAAAGAGTGCCGTCGAAGAGGCAAAGGATGCCTACAGCACAGCGAAGGAACAGAAGAGTGACGCGAAGCAGGCATACCTCGATGCGCGCGCGGCGTACAAGGCGGCGGACGAGGAGGACAAAGCGGATGCAAAGGAGGACATGGATGCGGCGAAGGCGGATTACCTTGAGGCGTCCCAGGAAGTGAAGGATGCGAAGGCGAATTACCTGGTCGCGAAGACGGCGTACACGACGGTGAAGGCCGCGTACGCAGCAGCGAAGCGCACGGCAAAGACCGCGGCGACGGTCCTCAAGGCCGCGCAGAAAATCCTCAAGGCTGCGACGAAGTAACCGCTCATTTCCCATTCTGCATTCTCCCCATGTCCCGCACCTCTACACTCCTCATCGGCATCACTGCAATTCTTCCGATTGCGCTCGTCGCAGCGATCCTCGTTTCAGGAGCGGGGCCACGGATGTTGTCTCAAACCAGCTCAAAGTGTACGACCAATGCAGACTGCGGCGGAAAGTTGTGTAGCCTCGGCATGTGCTACGCTTGTGGAACGTTGTACGGCGACTACGGCAATAAGGTGCCCTGCCCCAACGGAACCTACTGCGATGTTAATGATGGAGTGTGCAAAACGCCGCCCCCACAAGATACTACGAATCCGTCCGATTCCGTTCCTCAGTGCACCACCAATGATGAGTGCCCCGACGAGGAATTCTGCCGCACTTTCTCGTCGGATGGGCGCCGCTCATGCTCGTTTATGAGATGTGAGCCCGTCCGCTACTGTCCTTCACCTAACCCTTGGGATAGACCTGAGGATTATCGCTGCGCGATATGTCCGCGGGGATTCACCTGCTCCATTGAGCCGGCATCTCCGGGCAATCTGGGCGGTTCCAGCTACTGCAAGCTCATGGATCCTAGCTACGGCCGTTCGCAGTCCCGTGCACGGGAGGTCACCGCCGCACAGCAGAGCTACGACGCAGCCGCGGAGGCGCTCGATGCGGCATTGGCCTCGGCGACCGAAGCGCAGGATGCGAGAGATGAAGCAAAGGATGCATACACGGAAGCGAAGGATCAGAAGGCGGATGCAAAACAGGTGTACGTTGCCGCGCGGGCCGATTACAAGGCAGCGGATGCGGAGGAGAAGGCAGAAACTTTGGAAGAGATGAACACGGCGAAGACGGATTATCAGGAATCGTTGCAAGGCGTCACGAACGCAAAGACGAACTATGCAGCTGCGAAGACGGCATATACGACTGCAAAATCCGCCTATGCAGGCGCCAAGCGCACGGTGAAGACAGAGGCTTCCACCCTCAAAGCCGCGAAGAAGGCGTACGAAGACGCGACGAGGTAGGTTTCAATGTTCAATGGTTCCATGACTCACACACGCACACTCCTCATCGGCCTTCTTCTCCCAATATTCCTCATTACCGCCATACTCCATACACGCATACCCAAAGACATGCGCTTCGAGGCAGATCTTCTCGGAGGAATCGGATCAAGCTGCGACATGGAAGGTGAATTTCCATGTCTCAAAGGCTACTGCAGACCGGAAGTACGGGCAGGCGGGAAAACATGGGGAACGTGTTCCTGCAAAGAGAACATTGACTGCCCGGAAAAATTGGAATGCAACAGTAATGCGGGACGGTGCGAGCCGCGCGCTTGTCAGGTTCCCCATGGAGACTGTCCACAAGGCCAATTCTGCTTAGCGTATTTCGAGACACAAACTGGCGGCAGAGGCCTCGTGGGACGCGGTAAATGCCAAGACCTCTACCTAGACGGGGGGCTCTGCGCTGAACATTCCCAGTGTCTTAGTAATCGCTGTGAGATTGATCCTTTTGATTACAAAAAGAAATGTATTGCAGCCGTCATGCATCAACATCCTGCTGTCCCTCAACCGGCTGACGCTGCCTGCATCGATCCTTCGGATTGTGAGAGCGGGATCTGCTACTCCAATGGCTTTCAATTCCTCTGCGGCTGCCAGGCTGATGATGATTGCCCCACGAGCAAGTGGTGCCAGAGCGGCTACTGCCAATTCGGCTGCAGATCGGACGGCGACTGCGGCGGCGGGCAGAACCACTGCCACCGGAATCATGTGTGCTATGAAGGAGGAAAGAATCTCGGAGATATCTGCATTTTCGATGAGGCATGTCTCACGGGGTACTGCAAGCCAAATCGTCGGGACGGATGGAAGGATGTCAAACACCCCGGAACGTGTTCCTGCAAAGAGAACAGCGACTGCCCGGAAAAATTGGAATGCGACGCTGCGGGGCGGTGCGAGCCGCACGATTGTCAGGTTCCCCATGGAGACTGCCCACAAGGCCAATTCTGCTTAGCGTACGTCACACTACATCCCAGCGGCAGAAGTACCTATGAACGCTACAAGTGCCAAGATCTCTATCCAAACGGCGCCGATTGCACCGGAGATGCTCAGTGTCTCAGCAATGTCTGTCGCCCCTACACTTCAGTATTTGTAAGTGCATATAAATATGGAACATGTTCCGAAGCTTCCTCCGCCAATCCGCAAGATACCAATCCACAAGATGAAGGAACAGACAGCCTCGCCGCCGCACAGCAAAGCTACGGCGCTGCGATACAGGCTCTCAATGCAGTAAAAGAGGTTGTGGACGAGACGAAAAGTACCCTCGAGGAAACGAAAACCGTGTACAGCGAAACGAAGAATGAGAAGATAGAAACGAAACAGGCGTACGTTGCTGCGAAGGCCGACTACAAGGCGGCAGATACGGAAAATAAGGCAGCGGCTCTGGAGGAGATGAATGCGGCGAAGGCGGATTACCAGGAATCGTTGCAAAGCGTCACGGCTGCGAAGACGGACTATACAGCTGCGAAGACGGCGTACACGACGGCGAAGGCCGCGTACGCGGGCGCCAAGCGCACGGTGAAGACGGAGGCTGCCGCGCTCAAGGCTGCGAAGAAGGCGTATGAAGACGCGACGGAGTAATAAGAAGGTTTTGAATAACATTGGCTCGTGTCATGGTGAGCGGAGACGAACCACGACACGAGCCAACTTGTATCCCTCGTCTCCGCTCGGGATGACAAGTTGGCCTAGTTATTCCGAGTTCCCCTTATAACGTCGGTGCCTCCCTCCCATACCGCATCACAAGAATCGGAAACACGACGACCGCATTCCAGATCCTCTTGAGGCGCCACGGCTCGAGCAGCACCCTCCAGAGCCACTCCAATCCCACGGAACGCATCCATCGCGGTGCGCGGTGCGCCGTACCCGCGAGGAAGTCGAACGTACCGCCGACACCCATTGCTACGCGCACACTCAGAAGAACGCGTGCGTGCTCGGCGATCCACAGATCCTGCTTGGGCGCACCGTAGGCCACGAGCAGGAGGTGCGGTTGCGCCTGACAGATGCGATCGATAATCGTCTGCGCATCTTCTCTTCCGGGGCTTCCCGCATACGTACCTGCGATCTTCAAGCGCGGATTCATCTTCTTCAGTACCCCACCCGCACGTTCCGCGACTCCTTCGGCTGCACCAAGGAGGAAAACGGCGTGCTCTTCAGGAAGATTCTTCAGCAGTGCCATGACGGTATCCACACCCGCCACGCGCGCGGGAAGTGTCTGACCGGTGAGGTGCGCCATCCACTTGAGACCGATGGAATCCGGAAGATTGAGAGCGGCTGCCTGCAAGATCTTTCTGAATGCTGTATTGCGACACGCCTCCACGAGCATCTCACTGTTCGGCGTCATGACATGATGGAAACGTGGCTCCGCGAGCATCCCACGGATGCGCATGACGGCATCCGCTTGAGTGAGAGGATCGATGGGGACGCCGAGAAGGGTGACACGGGGGGGTATGGGAAAAGGATAGCGAAGGAACGTACGGTTAGGACATAGGACATAGGACTTAGGAACGCAAGCGACATCTGGCTTCGGTGTAAGTGAAAACAGGGACCTTAAGTCCTATGTCCCAAGTCCCAAGTCCTTTTATGTTATCCTCTCGACACGTTCATCTCTCCATGCGCACCTCTCGTCTCCTCCCATTGGCCCTCTGCACCATCACCCTTGCAGCCTGCACCCTGCCGCAACCCGGCTCCCCCACGCAGCCGCAAGCGGTGACAGAGGACCCCACGAAGCGAACGGAACAGATCCCGCAGGAGGAAGCTTCCCCCCTGCTCACCGGCACGGGCGCTCTCGCGGAGCGGTTACTCCCCACAGGCGTCCTCGAGATCGGCGATCGTAATGCCCCGCTCTCCTTGCTCCTCTTCACCGAGCACCACTGCCGCTACTGCAAGGAATTCTGGCGCGATCAGTTCCCCAGAATCGCACAGGAGTACATCGCCAAAGGCGACGTTCGTCTCGGAATCGCGATCTCCCCGCTCAAGAAATATGCTTCCTCGCAAGAAGATGCCCTCGCATTGATCTGTGCGGCAATGGAGGGGAAAGGCCAAGCCATGCACGACGCGCTCTTCGACCGTGACGACTCCACTCCCATTGCCTCCATCGCGAAGCTCATCGGCCTCGCATCCGGTCCGTTCTCCGCCTGTATGAAAGACGAGAGCACTGCACTCATTCTCGGACAGCAGCAGGCATGGACGCACAGCCTCGCCGTCTCCCTCGTCCCTACCTTCTTCCTCAATGGAGAGAAGGTGACGGGGCTTCCGTACGCCGCGGACCTGCGCAGCATGATCGATCGGGCGCTCAAGGATCGGTGAGCAACACGGCAACGATGAAATCTGCCGAAGACGCTCTGCCCTACGAAGAGCAATCCTGCGGACAGTTGCACGCGGTCTCTCCTGTTCCGCATTGACCGTCCCCGCACTGTACACACACGCTGGTGAGTGCGATTTCGGTACAGAGACCGTTGGGCATGCGGCCGATATTCGGAACGGACGTGAGGCCGGCGCAGCATCGGATCAATCCGGTTGCCTCGCTCACGATGCCCCCTTCGGACGTACATGATGGCCTGCTCGAAGTGCTGCCCGCACTGCAATCCGTCCTGCAATTGCACGAGTTCTCCCCTGCACCGCACCGGCCATCCCTGCCGCATTTCGTGCAAACGAAGCCGCCATTCTGCGTGGCAATACACATGCCGTCCGCCGCAGATATGGCACGCATGACGGAAACCAAGCCATCGCAACAGCGTTGCCCCGGGGGAGGAATAGCTCGCCCAACCCCTCCTTCCGGAATGCACGCAGACGGCGTCTCCGCGACGGAAGCGGATGATGACCTCGACGACTTCTGTGTTTTCTTGACCGGACAGGTGATCGCACAGTCGACAGAAGGAGCGCTTGCCTCCGCAACACCATCGGCCGCAGCGCGGGCGGCGAAGGAGATACTGCCGGGACACGAAGTGCTCTTGGGAACCTGAAAGTTGAGCTTCCAGGTTTTGGACGATCGCGCCTTGATCCTGTAATTGGTGCACGTGATGACTCCGCCTTCGATTCTGCACGAAGACGTGCCGGAGATGTACGTCATCCCCGCAGGAGCATCCGCAATGGCACGGGCATTCTTCACCGGCTGCGTTCCGGTGTTGCGCACCGTGATTGCATACTGCACCTTCACCCCCGGCTTCACGATGGCAGGCTTATTCTTCACTACTGTCACTGTGAGCGGCCCGGCTCCGGCCTCCGCAGAGAAGCGTCCGTAGGCGCTGGCAACGGTGAAGAGGGAGAGGAGAACGACGAGACCTGCGACCGGAACATACGTAGGGATGCGATGCATGATACGAAGGGAAGTGCATCGACCATTGTACACGTTCGAAGCGGCGTGCGCTTCAGCCCAGTCGTACCTGCACCACTTTCATTCGCGCGCTAAAGCCACGAAGAATTTCGACGCAATGGAGCGACACTTTGAACTCCTCCGCGAGGAATCGGATCAGCTCTCCGTTCACCTTTCCGCGCTCCGGCACCTGCGCGACATCGATCTTCAGACTCCCATCGGCCAACATCCCGCGCCATCCCGTTCGCGGAGAAGAGGGACGGACATGAATGGCCAGAGTGATACTTCGCTCGCTCTCAAGCCGCTGCTGGAGCTCGGTGAGATCCATTGTTAGGAGAGGTGATCTTCACGCCACTCCTTGATCTCGCGATGATTCCCGTTCAAGAGAACCTTCGGCACTCTCTGCTTGCGAAATACCTCCGGACGCGTGTAGTGCGGGTATTCGCGCTTCCGTTTGAGAGACTTGGAAAAGCTCTCTTCTTCGGCCGAGGCATCCTTGCCGAGCACACCGGGAATCTGCCGCGCTACGGCATCGATGAGGACCATCGCCGGAATCTCGCCGCCCGTCAGGACGTAGTCGCCGATAGAGATTTCCTCGTCGATCCACCCGCCGGAGATGATCCGCTGATCGATCCCCTCGTAGTGTCCGCAGAGCAAAATGAGCCACTCGTGCTTCTTCGCCAGCTGCTCGACTCTGATTTGCGTCAATTTCTTTCCCCGCGGCGAGAGGTAGATCGTCCATGGTTTCCCGTTTCTCTTGCTTCGCTTCCGCTTATTCCCCTCCCTCACCACAGCCTCCAATGCGGCAACGACCACATCGCTCCGCATCACCATCCCCGCACCACCGCCATACGGACGGTCATCCACCTGATGATAACGGCCGAGCCCGAATGTCCGCAGATCATGGAAGCGAATCGTCAGGAGCTTCTCCTCCTGCGCACGCTTGAGGATGCTCTCGGTCAAGGGACCTGAGAACATGCCCGGAAAGAGAGTGAGAATGTCGATGCGCATGTAGAATGAGTATACAACTCTGCCATGGAACTCCCCACGATTTCCGTCCTGATTCCGACCTACAATCCCGATCCTGCACATCTGCGTGCAGCGCTTGAGGGACTCATCCACCAGACCTATCCCCGCTGGCGGGCGCTCGTGCATGACGATTGCTCGACTACCGATACGCATGCGATTGTCGAGCCGTTTCTCAATGATGAACGTTTGCGTTTTCTCCGATCCCCGGAGCGCCTCGGCATCGGACGGAACTGGAACGCATGCCTGCGAAACTCCTCCAGTGAACTCGTCGCCTATCTCTTCCAGGATGACACTTGGGAACCTCAGTACCTGAAACGCGCAGCGGACGTGCTCCTCGATCATCCACACATCGGTTTTGTCTCGATGGGACACCGCTATCAGATCGAGGGGGATATCCAAACAAGCGGGGACTACTCGGAACTCGCGCACATGAAAGAACACAATCTACCTGCCGGAATCCATGATGGACGGAAGTTCCTCCGCGAGTGGATCGTACGGGGACTGCGACCCAATCTCATCGGCGAGCCGGACTTCGTGGTCATCCGACGGGAGATCATGGAGGAGGTGGGGCCATTCCATGAGCAAATGCCACAGTCACTCGATGCGGAATACTGGGTGCGCTTGCTACGGGTCACCGACTGGTACTACCTCAAGGAGAACCTCGGTATGTTTCGCGTCCACCCGAAGGCCGCCACCGCCGTGAACCGCGCGCACGGACAGGGTCTCTTCGACCGTTTCCAGATCCTCCAAACACTCATCTCCGATCTGCCACGCGGACCGGACAGGACCACGGCCTTGGCCGCACAGGTCGAGCAATTCAGAGAGATGGCAGCCAAGTATTCGGCGAAGAAATCACGGGGCGATCGCATCACCTACACAGGTGTGGGATGCGTGAAACGTTTCTGCGTGAGACACCCGATCATCGCGGCAGTGACGCTCTGGAACGCGTGGCGATCTGCGAGAATGCACTGAGATGTAATGGCGGGTACCGCCGCCACGGGGGGTGAAGGGGGAAGGCCCTGTCCTCCGGCCGCGGGACGTTGCTGACGAGGCGACCCCGAATCCTTGGAGGGGTCGACGAGGAGGCACAGGGCTTAAGCGGAGGGCCTCTGGCGGCGGAGTGCTTTCTTTGCTTCTTTCTTTGTCGCCCTGACAAAGAAAGAAGAGGAGGACGAAGCAATGAGCCAACGCAATTTATTGCATGCCACGAAGACGTGGGAGTACGCTCACAACACTATGAAGCTCAAAACTCTCTTCAAACACGCTGTAGACATCGGGATCTCCGCCGATCCGCGCGGAGCGAAGGCTGTGGAGAAGATTCTCAAAAAACAGCAGGAGAGAGCCAAGAAACTCGAAGGCGCAGAGAAGGAATACTTCGACATCGAACGCACATGGAATCCCTTTGCGGACACGCGGATCATCGCGGGCACGGGAGAGGAAGAGGTGAAGCATCTGCTCGTGGGCATCGATATCGAAACGCCGGAAGTACTCCTGGCCGACCGCCTGCGGGAGAAGGGAATGAAGATTGATGCCCTCTTCATTCACCATCCGGAAGGCCGGGCACTGGGAGATCTCGAGAAGATGCTCCCCATGCAAGTGGATGTCCTCGCGCTCGCGGGCGTACCGGTGAATATCAGCGAAGGGTTCCTCAAGCCCCGCATCGAGCGCGTCATGCGCGCCATCCATCCGGACAATCTCTTCCGTACGGAGCGCGTGGCGGAACTGCTCGGCTTCCCAGCCATGACCTGCCACACAGCCTGCGACAATCTCGTGTGGACACTCATGACGAAGACGATCTGCAACAAGGAGTACGACTCACTCGACGACGTTGTGAATGCGCTTTTGAAGGTCCCCGAGTACGCGTGGTACGCGAAGAAGGGCAATCCGCCTCTCATCGTGCACGGCGCGAAGAACAGCCGACCGGGCAGGGTGGTCGCCTCGGAATTCACCGGCGGCACGAACGGCCCCGAGGAATTCATCTCTGCACAATCGCACGCAGGCGTGGGAACGATCCTCACAATGCACGCCACGGAGAAATCGCTCGAGAAAGCCCAAGAATGCCACGTGAATATCATTCAGTGCAGTCATATGGCTTCCGACGCCATCGGCATGAACATGATGCTCGACCGTCTCTCCAAGCTGGAGAAGAACCTCACGACACTCGAGATCTCGGGGTTCGTCCGGGTGAAGAGGAAGTAATTCCTACCACCAGAACGTTATTCAATTCTCCATAGTCCTTGAGGAACCCGTCGGTCGCGGCTGCTCCGTATAGGATTTCGGCTCTCCAAGGATCGCCGGTATGGATGCTTCCGGCACGCGGAGGGATACACGCAATGCATGCGTGAGGGCGGCACGATGCAATGCTTCTTTCTGCGCTTCCAACAAGAAGGAGCCACGCAGGGAACGACCGCTCTGGCGATCATAGAGAGGACCGTCGGGGAGCTTGATGACTCCATTCGTCTCCCATGACTGCTCCAACCCTTTGATTCGGCGCTCCGCCTGATCGAGTAGGTTGCGTCTGCCCGCTTCACGCGACTGCTCCATTGCACTCGCCCCTGCAGGCGACGCAGCCTTTTCTACGGGCCTCCCGGTATTGGTTGATGCTGTTTCCCACCTCCAAGAGGAAACAGGAGGGCGACGCTGCTGGAAACGGAACGCAGGAGGAATATCCACTGCTTGCTCGTAAGTATTGAGGAGGGCCTCGAGACCCTGGAGATTTTGCTCGTATTCCCGGAGTACCTGCTCCGTTCCGTCGAGGTACTGTTCGTAGGACGCGGCCATTCTCGGCTGCGAAAGTTTCCCTTCATTGCCACGAATACGATTTACGATCTGCAGCGTCTCCGCATTGAATCCCTCAAAATGAGACTGCCACTTCGATTTGTCCAGACCTGTCTGCGCATTGAATTCAAGTTTCTTACGAACCGCCCGGCCGCGCCCGAAGAGTGCATCCTTCTGCTGCATAAATGTCTTCAGTTGTTCTCTCTGTCGGGCACCGGCCTCCATCCTTTCCCGGGCTTGCTGGAGATAATCGGATGACGAATCCTGCTGACGCTGCCCGCGCTCCTGCGGCGAAGGAAGGCGATTGAAGGGGCTCATGAAGCAGATTGGGAAAGATGCTGTTCGGCTTTCTGAATATCGAGAGAGCGTTCATCCTGTTCCTGCTCCGAGCGTTCGGTACCATCGATCGCGCGCTCCGTCCGGGAAATGAGCCGCTCCATCTCAGAGAAGAGCTGTTCGAGCTGGCCTCCGGAGGTTTGCAGCTGGTCGTTGACTGTCCGAAGCTTCCCAAGAAATTCATCGCGCTGCCCATCATCGAGCCCCTCCGCAATCGTGCGGGCACGGTCTGCCTGGTCTTCCGGAATCGAAGCGAGCGCTAAGAACCCCTCTTGGAATTGGTGTATGTTCATTACAGACATTATACCACATAATTAAGTATTTGGCTATATCCCAGAAAAGACATTTTTCTTGATGAGAAGGGAAAATTCCTTACTATGCTCCGGCTTTTTCCCTTCCTTCATGCCCTTCACTTCCCGCCAAGACACTCTCAAACAAACCGCCATCGAAGCAGCCGGCACTCCTCATGGTCCCCACAGATTCGAACCACGTACTGTGGAGGAACAGCAGGTACTCGACCGGCGTTTCGTCAGTTCCTTGTTGGATCAAAGACTGAGGAAAACCGGCACCGTCTCCCTTGCCGCTGCCGAAAAACCCGCCGAGGAGCTTTGAACGACCAACGGGCATCGGTATCATCTGCGACCGATGCGTCGGCTCTCCGTCTTCTCACCCATCGGCGAAGCATGGAAGTTCTACCGCAAGCAGCCGATTCTCAATGCCGCGCTGCTGTGGCTGCTCGTCTTGCCGAGTATTGGCCTCACGGAGCTCTCCGTGCTGCAGGAAGAGCATCCGTACTTCCAGATGCTCAAGGAAAAGGGTATCGCGCATGTGACGGATCTCAGGCTCTTCCTGCTCGTCTTCGCTGCGGACACCGCCCTCTCGCTTTTGCTCCTGTGGGGCATCGCCTGCGTGCTGCTCGTAGGTAAAAGGCTCATCCTGAAGCGTGCCGGGCGCGTCCGGAGATCCTTCAAGACGGTGCGGACAGAAGCCGCCGGCTATCTCATCCCACTCCTCTTCACATCCATATTGCGCGGATGCTTCACCTTCTTTTGGTCGCTTCTCCTCATTATTCCCGGCATCCTCTACTACCTGCGTACGGCATTCTATCCCATTGCGATCGTCGCGGAGGATTGCAGTTTCCGTGACGCTCTCACGCGCAGCAAGGAAGTGACCAAAGGACGACTCATCGGCGCCATCAGCGTACAGATTGTCATCGGTCTTATCCTGTTCGTTCCAGCATCACTCATCGATGCAATCCTGCAGATCCTCTTGCAGCCGCTGCATCCGAATATGATCTTCGTCCTTCCTGTCCTGAGCGCTCTGCTCTTCGCGTTCCCATTGATGTTGATGCTGCTCGCCACGACCGTCGTATACGGCAGATTGAAGCTGTCGCGGTGAAGAGCTTATGAGCTGATTGGCTTTTTAGTTTCTTAGAATATGAAGCTTATTTCCCCACCCCCGCCTGCTTCAGCACCGCATCGAACACAGTTGGTTCATGAATGGCCAACTCGCTCAAGACCTTACGATCGAGCTCGATATGCTTCTCCTTGAGTGCCTTCACGAGGCGCGAGTACTGAACACCGCGTTCTGTAGCCGCCGCACTCAAGCGCGTAATCCAGAGAGCACGAAACGTTCGTTTCTTGAGACGACGATCTCGGTAGGCATTCTGCCCCGCTTTGATGACGGCCTCCTTCGCCTTCTTGAAAGTCGAATGCCGCATGCCGCGGTAGCCCTTCGCCAGAGCGCGGATCTTCGCATGCCTGCGGTGCCGGACGGTGCCGCGCTTGACGCGCATATCAGAGGTAGGGAACGAGGGATCGTAAAGATTTGTACTCGGTCTTATCGACGATCATCGTGCGATTGAGACGCTTCTGACGCTTGCTCTTCTGCAGGAGAAGGTGATTGCGGCCCCTGCGCTTGAGAGCGTACTTGCCGCTCCCCGTCTTGCGGAGACGCTTCTTGGCGCCGCTGTGTGACTTGATCTTCGGCATAGAGAAAAGGTCGTGATCCGACGTAAGCGGGTCAGATCGCAGGAAAGTATAGAGATATGAAAGGGGGATGCAAAGGATTTCCCGCAAAAATCCACCATGACAATAATGCGCGAAGGCAGGCTCTGCCTGCCTGGAGCGCCACCTTGAAGGGAAAGAGAGTTCATGAGAGAAAACCGTCAAGGTTTTCTCTCATGCCTAGTGTTTCGCCCGCACCACCGCGACGAATTGCGTTCCATGTTGTTTGACCTCCTGCTCGACTTCCGCGCAATCCTTGAGATCGGCGATGAGACCCTCAAGCTTCTGCCGGGCGTACGATGAATTGGTGAGTTCACGTCCGCGCAGGCGTACGAGGAACTTCACGAGGTGACGCTCCGCGAGGAACTCCTTCGCACGGGCAACGAGTCGGTCGAGATCATGACGATCCGTTCGAAAACCGAAGCGAAGCGTCTTCACTTCCGTCTGTTTGCTGTGCGCACGCTGCTTGCGCTCCTTCTTCTTGATTTGGTAGAGGTACTGGCCGATATCACCGATCTTCACTACGGGCGGAACGGCCTTTGGGGAAACCTCGATGAGATCGAACTCCGCTGCACGCGCGCGTGCGAGCGCCTCCTCAATCGACAACTTCTCCACACCCTTCTCCGTCACCAGAAGAACTTCCGGCACGCGAATCTGGTCATTGGTGCGAGGCCGCCGCTCCGAACCGTGGTTCATTCCCGAGTGCGATGAACGTTTCTGCAGAGGTGGAATGGGGAAGAAAGCAAAGAAGAATACCAAAAGGAATGGTAGAACGACCGGAAGTGGTAGACAAGAAGACTTACGGTCTATGATCCATCAATCACTCCCCCACCCGCTCGAGAACGGAGAGCTGCAAACTGACCTTGTACCATCCCGGTGCCCCGCCCGCTTCGACGGAGAACCACTGTGGAAGCAGGAATTGAACAGGCCAGAGGCGTTTCTCCTCGATCTGACGCCCGAAATCCCCCAGCAGCACCCGCTGGGCGGAGAGCAGAAGCGATGACTTCGTCACACTCTTGAGGGCACTGCCGAACGCGGGACTGGGCAGCGAACGCTGAAGCTGGTCTTCGGCGGCATGACTGTCGCGAGCGTAGCGCAGCAAATCGAGGGAGAGGAACTGCTCAAGCGAAACGATCCCGACCGGATTCTCTTCCTCAAGACTCGCGTAGAGCAGAGCAATCTCGTCATCCGCGAGAGCGTCGCCGACCGTGAGGAGTCCGGCAAGCTGCGTGAAGAGCAAGATCTGCTGCATACCTTCCTCGTTCGCCGCGAAGCTCACTGTAAGCGGACGGGAGGAGACAGTGGGCTCGGAACCGTACGGCCGCGGTTCGCCGATGACGATGTCGGATGCCTGCGAGAGCTGGTTCTGTTTCTTCAAGGTGAGTTCGAGGAGCTCGATCGTGGAGATGAGCCGCTGTAGATCCGTCTCGCGTGGCAGCACGTACACATTCAACCGCTCACCGATCGAACCGACTTCCGTCGCACGATTGAGCTCGGAGAGCTCCACTTGCTCCTTGAGCACCGTGAGGTGCTTCTCCATGGCCGGAAGCGTCGCCACGAGCGGCACAGCCACCTCTTTCACTTCCCGCACCACTTCGACATGCTTGATAATGAGACTGATGGAGAGCGCGAGCGACAGCGCTCCTGCGATGAGGGCGAGGATGGGATGGGCACGACGCAGGAGAAGGTAGAAAGTCACTGGAGCTGAATCTCGAACATGAACGGCGAGTGAAATTGCTTTTGGGCATCCTCTTCGCGCGTGAAGCGCGGCACAGTGGTGGAAGCGACACCGGGCATACGCCGGATGGCATCGACGAACTCCGCGAGGACGGTCATGCTGCGCGGACCCACATTGCGGACATCGCCGGCAACCGTGACGGTCTTCTCGAGCGGACGGTACTGGATTGAGGATACGATGACGGCATCCCGCACCTGCAGAACAATGCGCTCCGCCTCGGCGAGAATTTGGGACCTGAGGAGCAGGAACGACGGAGAGCTGAGCTTAGCCTCCCGCAGGCGGCCGAATAATCCGCGTCGCTCCGGCGTGACGATCTCACTGCGCCTGCTCTCCGCCACAAGGATATCCGCCTTCAATGTCGTCGCATACGAGGAGAGATTCCGGGAGTCACGCATCACTCCACCGACCTCCACGCGCGTGAAGTGCGGAAGCAGAACTGTCCACGAGAGGACGAGACAGAGAGTGAGTAACCCCGAAAAAATCACGAACGGCAGGGCGACCCGCTTGGTGAGGTGCCACGGCGTGAGGTGCGTCGAGGGCGTAGGGATTTCTTCCATGTGTTTTCCTTATATTGTAGCGGATTTTGCCTGTTTTTGCCACCCCCACAAAGAGGGTGCGTACGGAGGCAACCACCGCTACTATTAGTCCGTATCCATCCCATTCCCCCTTCTCCGTGGAGGAACTTCTGCAAAAACTTAAGGACCTGCAGTCCGCCGTGAATACGGGGAAGGACTCTCTTTGACGCACGAGGAATCCCCACGAGAATCAGTGAGCTCGAACTTCGCACGAATGATCCGAAGATTTGGGATGACCAGAAATCCGCAAACGCCTTCTTCACCGAACTCAAAATGCTGCGCAAGCAGTGGGAGCCGGCCGCGAGCCTCAGTGCCGACATCGCCGGTCTCATTGACCTGATCGCTCACGCGGAATCCTCCGACCTTCCCGCACTGGAAGAAGAGGCGGCCGCGCTCCTGAAGAAGTGGGAAACGATCGAGCCGCAGATCTACCTGAGCGGCGAGTTCGACCACCTGAATTGCTACCTCTCCGTGAGCGGCGGGGCAGGCGGGACCGAAGCGCAGGACTGGGCCGCGATGCTGCTGCGGATGTACATGCGCTACTGCGAGCGACAAGGATGGAAGACCGCCATCCTCGAAAAAACGGACGGACAGGAGGCCGGCATCAAGTCCGCGACGGTTCACGTCGAAGGATCACCCGCCTACGGATATCTGAAGGGCGAACGGGGCACTCACCGCCTCGTGCGTCTCTCCCCATTCAATGCGAAGAATCTCCGTCAGACGAGCTTCGCACTCGTGGAAGTGCTGCCGGAGCTCCCCGAGACGGCCGAGGTGGACATCACCGCGAAGGACCTGAAGATCGATACGTACCGCAGCGGCGGGGCCGGCGGACAGAACGTGAATAAGGTTGAGACGGCCGTACGCATCACTCACATCCCTTCCGGCATCATCGTCGCCTGTCAAAGCGAACGCAGCCAGCTGCAAAACCGCGCACAAGCCATGAACATGCTCCGGGCCAAACTCCTCGCACGCAAGCGCGAGGACGAGGAGCGCACGAAGAAGGGGCTTACGAAGGCGACGAAGAGCGCCGACTTCGGCCAACAGATCCGCAGCTACGTCCTGCATCCGTACCAGATGGTCAAGGATCTCCGAACGGATGCGGAGACAAGCAATACCACCGGCATTCTCGACGGAGATATTCAAATGTTCATCGACGCGGAGCTGAAGCAAGGAGTTTGTTAATCGACAATGCTCGAATGCGGGCGGGCCAACGGCTCCGCCCGTATTTCTATCATTCGCGAAGCGTTGGATGCCTCTGGCGGGACCCAACGCTGGAGCGACACCTTAAAGGGAAAGAGAATTCATGAGAGGAAACCGACAAGGTTTCCTCTCATGCCACGGTTCGAAAAAGGCGCCCGGAGGCGCCTTATCGATCGTACAATGAAGGAAGGATCACAAATCCTCCGGGCGGACGGTCTTGCGTCCGTTGGCCTTCGCACGTGCGACGGCCTTCTTCACGAGTTCCTCGACAGCGGAGCTGACGCCATCGGCGAGATCTCCGGCGGACATCATGTTGACCTTCTTGACGAGCTCCTTGAGCTTGGAGGCAACGACGTAACTCATGGGAAGTGGGGTAAATAGATAAATGCGTGCGGATTCTATGCAGGAGTAAAGAGCTCCGCAAGCCATTTTTCTTACTTCACTCACAGGAAGGGCCCTCAATGTTCAATTGACGAATAGTCGATTCTACGCACCGTAGCGTAAGGAGAATCGGCAATGCGCGTGCAAAATTGCATAGACGAGACATCTTCCTGTTGCCAAAGCAAACCGCATGAAGACACAATAGAACGACGGAGGGATGGCCGAGTGGTCGAAGGCGCTCGACTCGAAATCGAGTAGGCCTCAAAAAGGTCTCGTGGGTTCGAATCCCACTCCCTCCGCCATTCGACTCGGCCCTTCGGGCCTCGCTCACGGTCGTCGTGCCTTCGGCACTCCGGCCACTTCTACGCCAAGATTCCCCGCTCTCCCCATGGTCATCGAACCGATTCTCAAGAGACGCGCTGTCAGAGAATACGAGAATGCTGCTATCAGCGACTCCCAGCTCGAAGACATCATCCGGGCCGGCCAGTTCGCTCCGACTGCTCATCACAACGCTTCGGTCGAGTTCATCGTCATCCGCAATCCCAAGACGAAGGATGCTCTCTTTACGCTCCTCGACCAGGAATTCGTCCACGACGCACCTGTCCTCATCGCACCCGTTCTCGATCGGACAAAATCTGTCGCACCGGTCCAGGATCTTTCCGTCGCAACCGAGAACATGTTCCTGCAAGCGGCTTCCATGGGACTCGGAACGGTGTGGAAGAACGTCTCCGAGGAGGAGAGCGAAAAGGTGAAGAAACTCCTCGGCATTCCCTCACAGTACCTGCTCATCAATCTCATTCCCGTAGGGCATCCAAAGGGAAAGACCGTGCCGCACTCCGACGCGGAGTTCTCCGCAAAGAAAATCCACCGCGAGAAATTCTGAAAGTAGCTTGCTACACTCCGTCTGCAATGGGATTCCCCATCGAACTTCCGCCGCACCTGCTCGCCCTCGCAACCGAACTCACTGTGCGGCCCGAGGACATCGACGAATTCTTCACGCGAGGAAGCGGACACGGCGGGCAGAAGATCAACAAGACCGAAAGTTGCGTCGAGCTCACGCACCGTCCGACCAGCCTCACCGTCCGGGTTCAGCGGTTCCGCGAGCAGCACTTAAACCGCATCGCCGCCTACGAACTGTTAATCCACAAGATCGAGGAGAAAGTAAAGGGGGCCGCCTCCAAACGCGCGCAGGAAATCTTCAAGATCCGCAAGCAGAAGGCCCGCCGCACGCGCAAGGGCAAGGAGAAGATGCTCAAGGAGAAGCATCACCGGAGCTCCGTCAAAGAAACGCGGGTGAACCTGCTCCACCAGTCGCTGGAAGAGTAGGACAATCACACACTCAACCCTTTCTGCATCCTCTTGGAGAGCGTACGCAGGTACGCTGCGGAGACCTTCATTGTTTTGTAGCTGCCTGTTTGGGGATCGAAGACACGCTTCTTCTGGATATTCGCGCGGAAGGGCCGGCGGGTGTGCCGCATGGAGTGGCTCCGGGTGTTCCCGAAGGCTGTTTTCCGGCCGGTCTTGACGCATCTGCGTGCCATGGATCGGCGCAAGGGTACTGACTGGAACGCAGGCCGTCAAACGCTTACAACTCTTTCTGAGGCGGAAATGTTCCGCGAGATCGCCTCCGTCCGGACGTGGCGAATGACTGGTCTTCACAGTATAATCGGCTCATCGGACTCTTCCTCAATCCTCCGGCCATCATCTCTATCCTGCTCGCATTGAGCGTGCATGAGTGGGCGCACGGAATGGTTGCCCGCCGGCTCGGAGATCCGACAGCGGAGATGGAGGGACGTCTCACCTTGAATCCTCTCGCACACCTCGACCCACTGGGTGTGCTCATGTTCGTCTTCGCGGGGTTCGGCTGGGGCAAGCCTGTCCCGGTGAACCCGTTCTATTTTCGCTCCCCCAAGCGCGACACGGCTCTCGTCTCGCTCGCGGGACCCGCGAGTAACTTCTTCCTTGCATGGATTGCCTTCATCGGTCTCCTGCTCGTCGACGGCAGCCATTTCATCCCGTCGATCGGCGGCGTACTGCAGCCGACCCTCGGTCGCGGCGTGCTGCTCATCTTCGAACAGATCTTCCGCACTTCCATCATCATCAATCTCGGCTTCATGGCATTCAATCTTCTTCCCATCGCACCGCTCGACGGATCGAAGATCCTGCGTCTCTTCATCCCGCGCCATACCGAACGCTCCTATGACGATTTCATGCAGTACGGACCGTTTCTCCTGCTCTTCCTCCTCATCGCCGACCGGTTTACGGGGCTGCCGCTGCTGTTTTGGTGGGTGGATGGCATCGCCGAAGCGGTCTTAAAGATGATGAGTTGGGTCGCAGGATGGTTGTGATTGTCCCGCCCCTTGGTACACTGCCCCCGTGTCCGACTGGAAACACGCTTTCGGCAAGCTCGAGATCTTCGCGGAAGTCTGGCGCTTCATGCGCGTGCGCAAGAAGTGGTGGCTGCTGCCCATCGTTATCTTGACGGTGCTTCTCGGCCTCATCCTCATGTTCGCGCAAGGTTCCGCACTCGCCCCGTTCATCTATACGATAGTGTAACCCTGCCCCCCTCTCCCATGTCCGCATCGACTTCCTCCGGCAAGGCCGCGATCTTCGCGGAGATCTGGCAATTCATGCGCGTGCGCAAGAAGTGGTGGCTGCTGCCGATCATTCTCATGCTGACACTGCTCGGATTCATCCTCATCTTCGCACAGGGATCCGCTCTGGCCCCGCTCATCTATACGATCTTCTGAACCATGAAACTCCCCGCTCCGCTGCGTTGGATTCGAGACGGCTGGATGGCATTCAGTCACCTCCTGGGGCTGATCATGAGCAAGATCATCCTCACCATTGTGTGGATAGTGCTCTTCAGCATCTACGGAGTGATCCAGAAAATCATCAGCTTCTTGCGGCCCGAGAAACCGCAGGCAAGCTACTGGGTGGACCCGCCTGCCGAAGCTCCCGACGCCCTTCGTCACCAGTTCTAGATGGCCAAACCCGTTTACATCCTCGGCCTCTCGTTTTTCTACCACGATTCCGCGGCGGTGCTCCTGAAAGACGGAGAGATCGTTTTCGCGGCACAAGAGGAGCGTTACACGCGCGAGAAGCATGACGAGGACATCCCGCTGCACGCCGTGCGCGCCGCGCTTGCCTTTGCAAGCATCACCATCGATGACGTGAGCGCGGTCGGTTTCTACGAGAAACCGCTCCTCAAGTTCTTCGACCGCATCCTCTCGACCTACTTCAAGGTCTGGCCGCGCGGGCTTTTCTCCTACCACCACGCCATGCAGGAGTGGATGACACGCAAGCTCTGGATCCCCCAGCACATCCGCAAGGAACTCAAGTACAAGGGGGAGATCTTCTTCATCCCGCACCACGAAGCGCACGCGGCGTCGAGCTTCTTCTGCTCCGGATTCCCGGACGCGACCATCGTCACCGTGGACGGCGTGGGCGAATGGGCGACGACCACCTTCGGGAAGGGGGAAGGCAAGAACCTCTCCTTGAAGAAGGAGATTCACTTCCCGCACTCGCTGGGTCTGCTCTACTCGGCCATCACCTACTATCTCGGCTTCAAGGTGAACAGCGCGGAGTACAAAGTGATGGGTCTCGCGCCGTACGGACAGCCGAAGTACATGGAGGAGATGCGCAAGCTCATCGAAGCCAAAGAGGACGGCAGCTTCCGGCTGAATATGGAGTACTTCACCTACGAGTACGGACTCAGGATGACGGGGCGGAAGCTCGAGCAACTGCTCGGCCACCCGCGCAGGGACAGTGAGGGGCCGCTCGAACAATTCCACAAGGATGTCGCCAGATCGCTGCAGGAGATCACGGAGGAAGTCATGCTGAAGATCGTGCGGCACGCGAAGGAGGTCTGTCCGTCGCGGTACCTCTGTCTCGCGGGCGGAGTAGCCCTGAACTGTGTGGCAAACGGGAAAATCCTGCGTACGGGTCTCTTCGACGACATCTTCATCCAGCCTGCCGCGGGCGACGCGGGCGGGGCACTCGGCTCCGCGCTGCTGCTGTGGCACCGGCTCCATGACGGGGCGCGCCTGCCGCGAATGGAACAGGTGTATCTGGGCGACGCATTCTCGAATGAGGAGATCGAGACGCTTCTCAAGAAGGAAGGGTACGCCTTCGAGAAACTCTCCGATGCTTCTCTCATCGAAAGAGTGTCGGGGTTGCTCGAGGGCGAGAACGTCATCGGATGGTTCCAGGGACGCATGGAGTACGGCCCACGGGCACTGGGGAACCGCTCGATCATCGCGGACGCCCGCAACGCCGCGAACTGGCAGAAGGTGAATCTGAAAATCAAATTCCGCGAGTCCTTCCGCCCCTTCGCGCCGACAGTGCTCGAGGAGCGGACGAAAGACTACTTCGATCTGGACCGGCCCAGCCCCTACATGCTCCTCGTCGCGGACGTCCAGCCGGATAAGCGCAAGGAAATTCCCGCCGTCACCCACGTGGACGGTTCGGCGCGCATCCAGACGATCCGCCGCGATCAGAATCCGAAGTACTACGATCTCATCAAGGCCTTCGCGGATCGCACGGGTTGCCCGGTGATCATCAACACCTCCTTCAACGTCCGCGGCGAACCGATCGTCCGGTCTCCCGAGGATGCCTTGAACTGCTTCCTCCACACGCACATGGACTATCTGGTTTTAGGCAACTGCCTTCTGTCCAAAGAGAACATGTCACAGGTGAGTAAGGAGGCGCACGACGCCTACATGAAGAAATTCACTCTCGATTGATGGACTTCACCTCGCTCCTTCGCTGTCCAGCGTCCGGTTCCCCTCTCACACTGGACGGCGACGCTTTGGTGAATGCAAGCGGACAGCGTTACCCGATCGTGAACGGGATCCCCCGGTTGCTGACTCCGACGAAGGATGCGCAGGAGGAAGCGCTGCGCGAGAAGATGCAACGGTTCTACGAACAGCACACATTCCCGGGTTATGACGGGATCGACTCCCCGGGGGTCCTCATCGAGAAAGCGCGGCGAAGCCAGTTCGGCCGCTGGCTGGACGAAGCCATTTCCCCGTTTGCGACGGTGCTGGAAGTCGGCTGCGGCACCGGACAGATGACGAACTTCTTGAGCCTTGTGAGCACGCGCACGCTCATCGGCGTCGACATGAGCATCGCCTCGCTGACGTTGGGGGACGCCTTCGCATGTAAACATCACATGCAAAACGTCCATTTCCTGCAGGGAAACATCTTCGCGCTCCCGATCGGGCAGAACTGTGTGGATGTTCTGATATGTTCGGGGGTGCTGCACCACACTCCGGATCCTCAGGGCGGCTACCGGGAACTCCTCAAGCGCGTGAAACCCGGCGGGACGATCGTCATCGGCCTCTACAACACCTATGCACGTATTCCTCTGGGGCTGCGGAAGGTGCTCTTTCACTGCACCGGCGGCGCTTTCCGCTGGATCGACTATCACATGCGGCGACGCGATGTCGACGCGAGTAAGAAGGAAATCTGGTACGCCGACCAGTACTTCAATCCCCACGAGAGCTGGCACAGCGTCGATGAGGTGCTCAAGTGGTTCGACTCTTCCGGCGTGAAATTTTTGAGCGGTGTCCCCGCGATCGCCGAGAGCCTGCCGGAAGATGCGAAGGTCGGGACGCGCCTTTTCCTCCCCCATCCGCGCGGGACGCCTGCCGGGCACGTGTTGAGGCAACTTCAATGGATGTTCACCATCGGGAAGGAAGGGGGGCTCTTCGTGCTTGTGGGAAAGAAAGCTATCTAGCTTCTTAGCTTATGAACAGGCGGGACATGGTGTCGAGCCGCTTCCATCCCTAAGAGGCCAATCAGCTAACAAGCTCGACTGACAACACACAGCCGCACCGCTACGATGAAGTCATGCGGAAGACCATCGTAAACATCGGCCTCCTGCTCGCGAGCATCGCCTTGTTTTTCTTTGGGATCGAGGTTGCCCTGCGCGTGACCAAGATCCAGACAGTCGCTCCGAATCCTCCGCCGATCTACCGGACGAATGCCAATCCTTCGATCAGCTACGAACTCAAGCCGAACCTCAATGTGAAGGCGCTGCGGGCGAGAATCGTGACGAACGCTCAGGGATTCCGCTCCCCGCCCATCTCGGAAGGGAAACCCCTCGTCGCCGTCCTCGGGGACTCCGTCACGTTCGGCTACGGACTTAAGAACAATGAGACGCTGCCCGCACGCCTGCAGGAGCTGCTCCCTGACGTCCAGGTGCTGAATGCCGCCGTCCCCGGCTACAATCTCACGCAGGAAGCGGCGACCTATGAGACCAAAATCACTCCGCTGCATCCTTCGGCCCTCGTACTCGTCTTCTACTTCAATGATTTCGATTTTTCGATCGCATGGCTCGACGATCTGGGCGTCCTGCGCGCGGAGGGGTGGAAGCCGCACGTACAAGAGTGCGAGCCCGTCTTGGACGGCATCTTGGGCCTCCTTCCCGGCAAGTGCTGGCTCGACACCCACAGCGCGTTCTACAAATTCGTAAAGAAGATGGTCATCACGCATTCGGGTGTCGTGGAGACAGCATCCCAACGTACCTATTCCATGCAACATCCCAACGATGACCCCGTCACGGACGCTCAACTCTCTCAGTACCGATCGGCTCTTCGGAAATTCGCTTCGGCACTGCCAAATTCCCTCCCCCGATTGTTCGTGATCTGGCCGGACAATCTGATGCACGCACAGAGCCGTCCGAGGCTCAAAGAAATGGCTAAAGATAGCGGTTTCTCGGTGGTCGATCTCTACGACACCTTCGGGAATCAGATGTCGATGCTCTCCGGCGACACGGTGCATCCAAGCAGGAAATCGGTTGCGAAAGCCGCCGAGGTGATCGCGGAGGCGATACGTGCGAACAGCATCGTACGATAATGAATTCCCATTGGTGGGTTCCGCCGTCACGGGGGGTGAAGGGGAAGGCCCTGCTGCCGTAGGCAGCATTGCCGACGAGGCGACCCGGAATCCCTGGAGGGGTCGACGAGGAGGCGCAGGGCCGAGAAGAGGGGCTCTGACGGCGGTGCGCTTCTCTTTGCTTCTTTCTCTTGTCGGGCAGACAAGAGAAAGAAGGGGACAGAATCAACCAGTAATCGAAAATCCCAATAGGTGTTTGATCCTCACTCCCCACAACCGCGGAATGCAGGCGAGGTACTTGAGTCCGCGCCATACGAGCAAGCGCATGTTCGGTGCCGTCTTGCTCTCCCCCGCACGCCGCGCCACGCACACGTAGGGGATCTCGACGAAGCTGTAGCCGAGCAGGATGGCTCGGAACATGAGATCCATGAAGTACTCGCCGTAATCTCCGCGCAGGCGAATGACCTTGAAGATATCCCGCCGGATCGCGATGAAGCCGCTCGTGTAATCGTGAAAGCGCGGACTCAAGCTCCACCGCAGTGTGAGATTGAGCATGCTGCTCAAGAAGATCGCCAGCGGAGACTCCCCCGGGTCGTAGCCCTTCTGTGCGCCGCCGGACACGAAGCGCGAGCCGACTGCGATATCGCAACCGCGCTCCACTTGAGAGAGGAGCTCGGGGATCTTCTCGGGTGGCATGGAGAAATCGCAATCCATCCAGACAACGGTATCGCCCTTGGCCAGCTCGATGCCGCGCTGCAGACTCTTGGTGAGCCCGCGGTCGTGCGTGCGCACTTCCAGGCGGACGCAGGGAAGATCGCCCGGCACCATTACCTCCCGCACCTTTCGTGCCGTCCCGTCGGGGGAATTGTCATCCACCACGATGAGCTCGTGCGGCTGGCTGACTGCCGCATCGATCGCCCGCAGGAGCGGCACGATATTCTCAACCTCGTTATAGGTCGGGAGGATGACGGAGACGAATTCAACGGGCGGCATGGGCAATAGTGTGAATGGAATCGCAGACATACTGAAGTTGCTCCTCGGTGAGCGCGAGACCGGACGGAAGGTAGAGTCCGCGTCGCGCGATATCTTCGGTGACGGGGAAGCGCTCGGAAGACGGGAAGAGCTTGCGGATGAGCGGCTGATCCGCGGATGAGAGGAAGAAGTCCCGCGTATCGATGCCGCGCTCTTTGAGCGCCGCACTAAACTCGGAGCGCGTGATCCCGAATGCATCTTCCACGCAAACGGCGTACATCCAGTACACGTGTTCGGCATAGGGTTTCTGGATCGGCAGCCTCAGCCCCTGGACATCCTTGAGTTGCTGAGAGTACGCCTGAGCCATCCAGCGCTTGTGTTCGATGAATTCTTTGATGTGCGGCATCTGGCCGAAGCCCACGGCCGCCTGCAGATTCGTCATGCGGTAATTGAAGCCGAGCTCTTCGTGGAAGAAACGTTTGCTCTTGGAATGCGCGAGGTCCCGAAGTGATCGCGCACGTTCCGCGAGACGATCATCGTCCGTCACGACCATGCCGCCCTCCCCTGTGGTCACGATCTTATTCCCATAGAAACTGAAACAGTTGATCGTCCCCATGGCTCCGCACATGCGCCCCTTGTACTTCGCACCATGGGCCTCCGCCGCATCCTCCACCACGGCAATTCCATGCTTCTTGGCGATCTTCAGGACGGGATCCATATCCACAGAGTGGCCGTAGATGTGCACGGGCATGATCGCCTTCGTGTGCGGCGTGATCTTGGAGGCAAGCTGCGAAACATCCATGTTGTAGGTATCCGGCTCGGCATCAATGAAGACCGGCTTCGCCCCGGTATAGAGAACCGCATAGACGGAAGCGATCATAGTGAAATCCGGCACAATCACTTCGTCCCCGGGTCCGATACCGAGCGTCATAAGCGCCACGTGGAGGGCTGCCGTCCCACTTGAGACGACAATGGCATGCTTCACGCCGAGAAAGGCGGCGAAAGACTCTTCGAAAGCCGGCAGAAATTCCCCCGCAGAGGAAATCCAGCCCGTCTCGAGCGCCTCGAGCACATTCGTCTTGGCCTCCGGCGTGATGACCGGTTCATTGACGGGTACTTTCATGGCGCATCACGGAAGATTTTGGCTGCGTCTTCCCCCGGATACGGCCCGTGCTTCACCTCAACGATCCGGGCGGGCTCCAGGATCTCCAGCATATGACCGCCCGCGAGGAACAGGAGAAAATCCCCACCCTGAACGATCCGCTCCGCGAGCACCTCCCACTCCGCATCGAACACTGTGACCTTCGCCTTCCCTTTTTCGAAATAGAGGAATTCCCCGAACGTCGGAGCGCTGTCCTGCTCGGCGTGCCGATGCGCGTGGACGCGATGCCCTTTGGGCCGTTCGAAGACACCCACCTGCAGCGACGCATCGGGCGGGGTCAGGAACCGGGCCCCGTCGACCGGCATCTTGCGCTTGAAGAAGAGCGCGTAGAGCTGGCCATCTTTGGTGACGGGGACGATGTCGTCCATGGACATATTGTACGTCAGGAGTGCTTTTGTTGCTTCAGGATCTGGAGAATTCTCCCCATGCGCTTCTCCCACGTATGCTCGGAAGCGATGCGAAGCCCCTCCTCGGCACGTTTCGCCGCTGACTGCGAATGTGTGAGGATATCCTCGATCCCCTCCGCGAGGGACATGGCGTCTCCGGGACGCACCAGACGGACGCTTGCGGAGGAAACCACGTCGCGGATCGGCGGGATGTCCGCACAGACGACAGGGTGACCGGCGGCGAGGTACTCGAAGAGCTTGAGCGGGGACGCATCACGCCGGAAGTAAGGATGATCCGATGCCGGAGCGGGGTACACGCACACATCGCACGCATGGATCGCCGACGGGACGTCTGCGGCGGAAACGGCGTTCTGGATCCTGATCTCCGCATCAGTAAGCCCTCTTAAGCGCGCGAGTGCGCAGGCGCGGTCGCCAAACGCCCTTGGCCCGCCGACGATCCAGCCGAACACCCGGACGCCGCGGGCCTTCAGCTGCGCGAGCGCCTCGATGAGAATGGATACTCCCTTCTCAACATTGTCGAACGTGACCAGAGAACCGACATATCCGATAACGGGGCGATCGGACGGCAGGCTCCACTTCCTCTTCGCGTTCGCCTGCGGGAGCGGGCGCGCATAACGATGCAGATCGACTGCATCCGCTTCGACGAGGAGGCGTCGACCATCCACACCAAGTGCGCGCACTTGATCGCGCATCGCAGACGTGAGACAGACGACAAGGGAAACCCGATTGCACAGGGAGACGAACACGGACTGGCCGCGCCCGGGAACGGTATGCAACTCAAAAATGATCGGCGACCCCAGAGGAATCAGTGCCGGAAGGACCGCGGTGGACCGGACATAGAGCAGATCGAATCGTTCCATCGAGAAATACTTCCGAAGCGCTCTCCGGTAGGACCACATGGAAACGGCAAACGCGAGAAACCCGGGGATGTACCACCTTCCGAGCGCGTGGAACGTGGGGAGGCGGCGGACAGTGAGAGTGTCCGCAGTCCCATAATAGGCAGCGGGTGATCCAGTGATGGGAGTCGGCAAATCCGGCGCGACGATCGTCACGTCATGGCCCATCTGTACGAGTGCCGCGCAAACCTGCGCCACCTGATGTCCGTGGGCCTTCTCCGTGGGGAACCGCGTGTGCATGACGTACGCAATGCGCATGAGGAGAAGGGTACAAGCGTGAAAGCGCGTAAACAATCGGCATGGGCCAGAAAGTGGAGCATGAAGATGCTTGAACACGATGAACCGAAAAGCAGGATTGCGGCGCTGCGACCTCCATGCCAAGCTGAGCACCGCATGCAGTCTCTACGACTGACCCGCTGGCTTCCCGAAACCCTGCTCGCCCTCCTCCTCGCATTCTTCGCGCTGCGCGAGCTTGGAACCTTCCCCGCCGCCTGGCTCGACGACTCTCTCTTCATGATCGTCGCCCGTGCGATGGCCGAAGGCCGCGGCTATGTCCTCCCCATTCTCGGATACGACTGGCCGAATCCGTACATCCTTGCCGTCGGCCCCACGCTCATCGCCCCCGCCGCTCTCTCCATCCACTTCTTCGGCGCGACAGTCGCCGCCGCAAGAATCCCGATGGTGATCTACCTCTTTCTCGCAGCCGGAACGTTCTATCTGTACGCCCGCATGCTCTTCGGACGAAGAAATGCCCTCTGGGCTACGGCATTCGTCATCACCCTCTCCGCATTCGTGAACACGGGCAAGCCCGTCCTCGGCGAGGTTCCCGCCTTCTTTTTCCTTATGTTAGGACTCCTCTGCTTACGTCTGCGGTGCCATAGCATGTGGCTCACGATCACAGCAGGCATCGCCTTCGGCCTTTCCGTCGTGACCAAGCTCCCCTACGGACTCCTCTTCCCCGCACTCGCCGTTGCAGCGATCATCGTCGCGTGGAAGCGGCAATGGTATGAGCTGCGAACGATCGTCGTGATCGGAACTATCGCACTCCTCACGCTCCTTGCCTGCGCCCCCTTTCTCGGCGCTCTCGAACCGGGATTTTTCCGCGAGATCAATATCTTTGTCTTCGGCGGCGGAGATGACCTCGTGCTCATGAATCTTCTGCGCCGCGATCCCCTCCAATTGCTGCGTGTCCCCTACCTGCACTACTCCCTATTCTTCATTCTCGGCGGTGTGGGTTTCTTTCGCACACGCAAAGAATTTTCACGCACGGAAGCGGCGACCATCGGCACACTGATCGTGCTCTTCGCCCTGTATTTCCTCAACGGTGCCGGTTGGTATCGGCAGCTCCTGCCCTCGACTTTGCTTCTTACACTCGCCGTGCCGTCCGGTATCTTCATGCTGACAAAAAAGAGACTGGGGATCGCGTTCTTGGTCATCATCCTTGCGCTACAGGGTTGGTGGCAACTGACATACGGGGGCTCCAGCCGTTCCGCGGAAGCGGAGGATGCAGCCAAAATCGTCTCCGAGCGCTTCCGCGACACCGACCTGGTCTTTCTCGCACCGGACATCTTCTTCCGCCTCGACAATAACCCGCATTGGCTCTACCAATCCAGCGAAATGGAGCAGTCCGCCCGCAGACCGACGGAAGTGCGTCAACGCATGGAAGAGACGCAGTGTTGGCCCGTCGTGAACAAGGTAACCGCAGAACAACAGAAGGAATGGGCGGAGATCCTGACTCCCTTGAGCGGCCGATTCTTCATCATTGCTCCACCCTCCCCGTGCCCGCAGCCATGAAACGTCTCATCCCCCTTGCAAAGCAATTTACGAAATACATCGTGAGCGGCTCTCTGGCCGCTGTCGTGGATTTCGGGAGCTATGCGCTGCTCCTTCGCCTCAGTAACCTGCACTGGTGGTACACGGCCGCTTCCGTCACCGGAAGCGTTCTGGGGTTCATCACCGCATTCCTCCTCCACAAGTACTTCGTCTTCGAGAAGAAGAACGATTTCCTGAAACACCTCAGCCGCTACATCGTGGCGGACATCATCAATACGGGACTGACCACACTGTTGCTCATCGGACTCGTGGAGTGGGTGGGACTGGGGAAGGAGGCTGCGAAGATCGTTGCGATGGGTACCGTCGTCGCATGGAATTTCTTCCTGTATAAATTCGTCGTTTACGTCTGAGGGGCGGTGAAATCGTGCTAGCATACGCGCCAATGGCCACTGTTTGTGCTTTCGGCAGTTTTGATTTGGTCGGCGCGCGCTCGTGGGTGATCCGCACGGGGCTTCAAGAGGCGGGATACGACCTCACCTTCTGCAACACTTCCGTTCGCGGCTTCTTCGCAAAAATGCGCGACCTCACGAGGCGGTGGAGAACGATGCAAAACGACGTCGACGCTCTCTACGTCGTCTTCCCGAGTCATTACTACATGCCGCTCGCCTGGCGGCTTGCCCGCAGGCGGCGGATCCCCGTCATTCTCGACGCGATCATCTCCCTCTACGACACGGATGTCTCGGATCGGCGGCGCGTCTCGCGATTCCATCCTAAAGCATGGCTGCTCTTCGCAGTCGACTGGCTGGCGTGTCACCTCGCAGACATCATCCTCGTTGATACCGAGGAGCACCGGCAGTACTTCATGCGGACATTCAGCGTCCCGGCATGCAAGATCGCCATCACTCCCGTCGGTTGTCGCACGGATCTCTTCCATCCGCAGCCGGAAAGGGCGCATAGCGGACCGCGCATCATTGGCTTCTACGGCACGTTCATCCCACTGCAAGGCATCGATACGATCCTGCAAGCCGCCAAAGAGCTCGCCAACGAGGACGTGCGGTTCGTCATTTTGGGAAAAGGGCAGACGTACCCCGCGATACAGCAACTGGCACAGCAACTGAGGCTCTCCAACGTGGAGTTCCGCGAATCTGTCCCGCTCGAGAAGCTGCCGGACTTCATCGCCGAATGTGATGTCTGTTTGGGAATCTTCGGAACTTCGCCGAAGGCCCTCCGTGTCATCCCGCACAAGGCCTACGAAGTGCTGCAATGCGGCAAACCGCTCATCACCGCACGCACTCCCGCGAGCGAACGTGGGCTCCGAGATCTCGAGCATGCGCTGCTCTGCAATCCCGGAGACAGCCATGATCTCGCAGAGAAGATTCGGAAGCTCCTCCGTGATCCGGGTCTCGCCAAGCGTATCGCCGACGGCGGACGGTCCCTCGCGCTCAAGCACTTCCAGCCGTCCACGATCATCGCGCCACTTGTCGCCGGACTGAAAGATCGTGGCATCGCCCCCACACCGAAAGACTACGCTCCGATCAGCGTACACATTCTCACGTGGAACTCCGGACGAACGTTGGAGCGAACATTGAAAAGTGTATCCGGCTGCAAGGAGATCATTGTGATCGACGGCGGGAGCACCGACTCCACCGTCGCAATCGCCAAGCGCTTTTCGGCAACCGTCATCCCGCAGGGCACCCCCTCTCCCACCATTGATTTTTCCCGCGCTCGCTCCGCAGGTCTCTCTGCGAGCACCCAGCCGTGGATTCTCGTCCTCGACAGTGATGAAGCTGCATCGCCTCGGCTCCTCGCCGAAGTGAAAACGATCGCGCACCATCACTCCGACCCCGCAGCATATCTCGTCCCCCGCCGTTACCAGATGCCGGACGGAAGCATCATCGCACACGCAAGCACCTACCCGAACGAACGCATCTACTTCTTTCATCGCGACGCCGTGGAAGGGTGGATCAAACCCGTGCACGAGCGCGTGAAACTCAAACCTGGCGTGCCTCTCTTACACTTAAACGGGGCAAGCCTCGCCCCATTACCGACGGTTGCGGAGTACAAGGAGAAGAATCTCCGCTATCTCGCAATCGAAGCAATGGGGAGTGCGAAGAGAGGGTGGGGGCATTGGTTCCGTCACCGGCTCCTGCATACTCTGCGCTCACGACTGATCGGAACGATCCGATTGCTTGGGATCTGGCTTCTCCCGCACGACGGCAAGCGCCTACCTCTGCGCTTTGAGCTGCTGCGATTCTGGTACGGCTGGAGATTGATCGTCGACACGTGTCCCCTGCGACGCCTTCCGCACGATCGAGACCGAAGCTAGTCTTGCCTCCGTTATGCTCACCCTTCTGCGTTCCGCCGGCAGACTCGTCCGCTCCACGCTCGGGCTCGACAGTGTCCGCTTCCGCGGGAGCACGCTCCCCATCAAGAGCATGCGTTTCTGTGGCGCACATTTCCACGACGATGAAGCGTTCCTGTCATCCGGTGAGGCGGAAGCCAAACGCCTTCAGAAGGAATTCGAACTTGCAAAGGAGAGCGCCGTCCTCGATATCGGCTGCGGGACGGGAAGACTTCCCATCGGCATCTTGAGCATCATCGGAGAGATCGCTGCGTACCGAGGTGTGGATGTAAGCGAAGCGGCGATCGCGTGGTGCAAGCACCATATCGAACCACGTCACCCGACGTTTCGATTCACGAGAATCGATATCCGAAATGCCCGCTACAACCCATCCGGCGGCCGGATGCCGGAGCACTTCCGTCTCCCCTACGACGACGCATGCTTCGACATTATCTATCTCTTTTCCGTCTTCTCGCACCTGCTCACTCCCGATGTGAGTACGTACCTGAAAGAGTTCCGGCGCTTGCTTCTGCCCACGGGAAAAGTGTTCCTCACGGCATTCCTCGAAGAGGGTGTCGCCGACTGCGAGGAGAATCCCGCGGACTACCGACAGCAATGGAAGGGGGCGCTGCACTGCGTCCGCTATGACCGGAGGTTTTTCGCAGAGCTCTGCGAAAAAGAAGGCCTATCTATCGAGCAGATCCGCTACGCGACGGAAACGGACGGTCAGAGCGCAGTGACGATCGCACGCACATCCTCAACGGCAAAATCTTGAGTGGGCTCCGCCGCCACGGG